>Ga0272446_1000012_pt1 | contig 219550 bp, 177 predicted proteins | sample YNPCB0061_FD_194587 | JGI IMG/M metagenome (GOLD analysis project Ga0272446, IMG submission 194587) | Hot spring microbial mat communities from Yellowstone National Park, WY, United States - YNP-CB-006-1 | ecosystem: Environmental > Aquatic > Thermal springs > Hot (42-90C) > Sediment | place... | reverse complement strand
GAACAGAAAGTACGAAAATGGCCGTGAAACGAAACACCGAGAATCCTCCCTTGGTCCGTCCAACTGAGCAATTGGCACAGACGGAAACTCGCACTGCATCGTTGTGAGATACGCAGGGCGCCCTGGTCCCTTTTTGTCAACCCCTGCGTACCCGAGAACGAAACCAGCCCGCTTTCTGACGTTGCTGGTCGAGTATATACCCGAACACGGCGCGGCTTCAAGGGTTAATTCAACGTGTTTCGCGGACAAGTGGAGACATATTCACATATGCGGACGGATAGTTTCCGTTGCTGTAACCTTGGGCGGGGGTGGGTGGACGCCACCCACGGTCTTCCTCTTGCGTGTGATAAGGTAAAGGCAACAGCGGGCAAGAGAAAGCGGGTGTAGCTATGGCGTGCCTTCGCCGGAGCATTGGACCGGTTGTAGGAGCGGCGCTGCTGGTCTTGCTGGGAAGCGGGATCTGTTGGGCGGTCGCTGCCCAGGTACGCGTGCGCTCGCCGCACACCCCTCGCTCCCGGAGCGCTTCCCGCACCCGTGGCGAGCGTCTCCTGCTGGCGTCACCGTTCGCGCCATCGGACGACTCCGCAAGCCGGCGGCGCGTTCCGCAGGATGGGGTTTTGCCGCCTGCGGTTTGCCCCGGTTCCCCGGTCCCGGAGGCGAGGCTACGGATTGGCGCCCCTCGGCCTCAGCCCCGTTCCGCTCCTGTCCCCCGGTTCACCATCCGCCCTCCTCCGCCCGCAGAAACGTAGTCTCCGGTCCGTTTAAACCCATAACAACAGAAACGCGAAGCGAAGAGGAGGTGTGTCGTGAAACGACTTGTAGCAGGCATTAAACGTTTTCAGACGGAAGTGTTCCCCGCCAAGGCGGCCCTGTTCGCGGACTTGGCCACCGGGCAGACCCCGCGCGCATTGTTCATTACGTGCGGCGATTCCCGCGTCGAGCCTACGCTGATCACGCAGGCCAACCCCGGGGAATTGTTCACCTTGAAGAATGTCGGCAACATTGTGCCTCCGTACGGAAGCATGGTCGGGGGCGTGTCGGCTGGCATCGAGTACGCCGTGGAAGCGCTGCATGTGAAACACATCATCATCTGCGGCCATTCCGATTGCGGCGCGATGAAAGCCGTGTTGCATCCGGAAAGCGTGACCGGGATGCCCACCATCGGCGAATGGCTGCGCCAGGCCGACGCAGCCCGGCGTGTGGTCCTCGACAACTACCCCGACCTCCGCGAGGACGAGAAACTCGACGTGCTGACCCAGGAAAACGTGCTGGCCCAGTTGGACAACCTGAAGACGCACCCCTCGGTGGCCTCTGGGATCGCCCGCGGTACGTTGAACCTTTACGGCTGGGTCTACGTGATTCATTCCGGGGCCGTGATCGCCTTCGACGCCGAGCAGGGCCGCTTTCTGACGCTCGATGAAGAGCACATCCCCACGGCCACCCCTCGGATCCGCGGCCGGGCGCTGGTCCAGGCCGACTGAAGGGGAACCGTATGACAGATCAGAAGACTTGGCCGAAAGATCTCCTGGCCTCCTTCGTCGTGTTCATGGTGGCGCTTCCCCTTTCCATGGGCATCGCCATCGCCTCCGGGGTCCCTCCGGCGCTCGGTTTGATCACCGCCATCATTGGCGGCATTGTGGTGGGCCTGCTTGCGGGATCGCCCCTTCAAGTGAGCGGTCCCGCCGCGGGCCTGGCGGTCATCGTACTCGAAATCGTGCAGAAACATGGCTTGCGCGTCCTGATCCCGGTCTTGTTGCTGACGGGCATCTTGCAGTTGGCGTGTGGGTTCTTGAAATGGGGCCGCCTTTTCCGCGCGGTCTCGCCCCCGGTCGTGTACGGCATGCTGGCGGGCATTGGCGTTCTGATCTTCGCCTCGCAGTTTCACGTCATGGTGGATGACGCGCCGAAGCGCAGCGGGATCGAGAACCTGATCTCGATCCCGGAAGCGGTCTACAAAGGCCTGGTCCCGGTCGAAGGGTCGAGCCACCACATCGCCGCCGCCATCGGGCTGCTCACCATTCTTCTGCTGGTCGGGTGGGCCAAGTTCCGGCCGGATCGTCTGAGTCTTCTGCCCGCGCCGCTGGTGGGAGCGGGTGTCACCACCCTGATCGCCGATGCGTTCCGGCTGCCGGTCAATAACGTGGAAATCCCCTCGCATCTGTTAGAAGCGGCGCAATGGGTGGGGTGGTCCGACGTGGCCCGGCTTGCCGACTGGCCGATTCTGGGCGCCGGCGTCGCCGTGGCTTTGGTAGCCAGCACGGAAAGCCTCCTGTGCGCCGCCGCCACCGATCGTCTCCACACCGGCCCCCGCACCAACTTCGACCGCGAACTGATGGCGCAGGGCGTGGGAAATTTCCTCTGCGGCCTCTGCGGCGCCCTCCCCATGACCGGCGTCATCGTCCGCAGCAGCGTCAATGTCGCCGCCGGAGCGAAAACCCGCTGGTCGGCGGTGCTGCACGGCGTGTGGCTGTTGATTTTCGTCTGGTTCCTGCCCGACGTGCTCCGCAAGATTCCGACGGCGGCGCTGGCCGCCATCCTGGTGCACACCGGATACAAACTGGTCGACCGGAGCAACATCCGTAAACTGCGGCAATACGGCCGCGCCCCGATGGTGATCTACCTGGCCACCCTCCTGGGGATCGTCATCACCGACCTGCTTACCGGCGTAATCATCGGCGTCGCCCTGACCTTGCTTCGGCTGATCTACCAGGTCTCCCACCTCCGGGTCTACGCGGAGCGTTCCGATGGCCGCGTCGATTTACATCTGGATGGCGCGGCGACGTTCCTGGGGCTGCCGAAAATCGCCGAAGTGCTCGATTCGCTCCCGCCCGGGGTCGAACTGCACGTGCATCTCGACCACCTGACCCACATCGACCATGCGTGTCTGGATGCGCTCGAGAACTGGAAGCAGCAGAACGCGGCGCTCGGATCCCGCCTGGTGGTCGAATGGGACGAGTTGTGGACGCGGCACCACCGCACCGTCAGCGCCGCCGCAGCCAATGGCTCCTCCCCGCCAGCGGCGGCGAAGAGCCCTCACGGCGCTTGAGCCTTGGCGGGGCTCGTTCTGCGCGTCCGGGGTTGGCGCTTGCCTCCTGGGCCGGCCGCTTTCCTGCGCGGTTCACGCGCGACGCCGCCCGCATGCCTCCGTCACGGCGCCCCTTCCCCCTGTGGGATTTCCCCCAAAGACCCGGTTTTTTGGCGCAGGCACAGGCGCCCGGCCTTGGGAAAAACTAGTACATTCGTTACTTTTCAGTTACTTAGCGGAACTGTTGAATTTCGGCACATCCCATGCAAGGGGAAAGGCTTCGAGAGGAAGCGCTCATGGCACGCCACATTATGGGCTTACGAACGATCGCCGTGCTCCTTTTGCTGGTCGGAGCTTTTGTCCTGACCAGCGCCCCCGGACCCGTTTTCACCGCCCGGGACAAAGCGTTTTACGCCGACGAGAACTTGGTCAATTTCGTGCGGCCCGGCCTGCAAATCCGCATTCAGTCCGCCGTCATCGAAACCGACGGAACGATCCGCGTGCGTTACCGGCTCACCGATCCTCGCGGATTGGGCTTGGACCGCTTGGGCGTTACCACTCCCGGAGCGATTACCACCAGTTTCATCGCCGCCACGATTCCGGCGGGGCAAACGCAATACGTCGCTTACACGACAGGCGCCCAAGGCCCAACGCCCGCTACGAGTCCCGTGGTCGGAGCGACGGCCATCCAAGCGGTGGGAGAGAGCAACGGCACGTTCCGGCAGATCGCCGACGGCGAGTATGAGTATACTTTCAGCACCCGGGTGCCCGCCACGATCGACCGGAACGCCACGCATTCCATCGGGATTTATGGTTCCCGCAACTTGAGCGAGTTCGACCTGGGGGTGAACTACGCCGACGCTGTGTTTCACTTCGTGCCCAACGGCGGACCGGTGCGGGTCATACGCGACGTGATCACCACGGCGAGTTGCAATAAGTGCCACGAGCAGCTTGCGTTTCACGGCGGGGCGCGGCGGAGCATGGAACTGTGCGTCCTCTGCCACACGCCGCAGACCATCGATCCCGATACCGGCAACACCCAGGACTTGCCGGTGCTGATTCACAAAATTCATATGGGCAAGGACCTGCCAAGCGTCAAGGCGGGCAAACCTTACATTGTCATCGGATTTCAGCAGAGCGTGCACGACTACTCGAAGGTGGCGTTTCCGCCGGATGCCCCTGCCAATGTCTCCGCGACGCGCAACTGCCTCCTGTGCCACGAGCAGGAAGGGCCGCGGGCGGCCAGTCAGGCAAAGCGCATGTTTGCGGCCAACCGGGCCGCTTGCGGCGCTTGCCACGACAATGTCAACTTCGCCACCGGCGAGGGGCACGTTAATTTGCCGCAGTTGACCGATAACCAATGCACCAACTGCCACATTCCCCAAGGCGAGTTGGACAAGGATGCCTCGATCATCGGCGCGCACCGGCCCCGGCAGTACTCCTCCTTCCTCCCTGGCTTGATTGCCGATATCATCCGCGTCGAGGACGGCTTGGCCGGCAAGCGGCCGACGGTCACGTTCTCGTTGAAGGATAAAGAGGGTAAGCCCGTTCTGCCGTCGGAGACTGCGCGTCTGTTCCTGGTTCTGGCCGGCCCCACCACCGATTACCGGACCTATATCAGCGAGGACATCCGCCAGGCGCAAGGCAACAACGGCATCTATTTCTGGACGTTCAACAATCCGCTGCCCGCGGACGCCAAGGGAACGTACTCGGTCGGCATCGAGGGCTACCGCAACGTGACCTTGCTGGAAGGAACGGCGAAGCAGGAACTGGTGCGCGACGCGACCCCCAACAAGGTCATGCATTTCTCCGTGGATGGCAGCCGGTTGGAGCCGCGGCGGCAGGTCGTGAGTCTGGCCAAATGCAACGCCTGCCACCTGAGCCTGTCGTTGCACGGATTCAACCGCAACACGGTAGACCAGTGCATCCTGTGCCATCACCCGCTCGAGAACGACCGGGCGCGGCGTCCGGCGGCCCAGATGCCGCCCGAAAGCGTCGACATGCGGATGATGATCCACCGTATCCACACGGGCGCCGAACAGGGCCGCGATTACACGATCTACGGATTTGGCGGAACGCCCCAAAACTATAACGACGTCCGGCTGCCGATGAGTCCGGCCAATTGCGCCGGTTGCCACGTGAACGGCTCGGAAAACCTGCCTCTCCGGGAAAACCTGCTGAAGGTGGACGACCCGCGTGGGCGCATCAAGAATCCGGGTCCCGAAACCGCGGCTTGTCTCAGTTGTCATACCAGCCGCGCCGCCGCCGCACACGCCGCCGTCAATACCTCGGCGGAGTTGGGCGAAAGCTGCTCGGCTTGTCACGGAGCGAATTCGGAGTTTTCCGTTGGACGAGTGCACGCCCGTTAATGCGGGCAGGCTGGTTCGACGCAGAGGGAACTCCATATGGCTGGGCCGCCGTCCGCAACACCAGGCACAAAGCTGCCTCCTCAGGGTCGCCATCGCGCGGCGACCCGCTCCCCAGCGCCTGGTGGGACGGCGGCCGTTTTCTTAGGTTTGATCTTTGCGGTTTCCGCGGCGCTCCTCGCTCAGCCCGCGAACTCGGAGCCGGCGAACTCCTCCTCCCAAAAACAGGGTTCCTCCGGCCCTGCTTACGCCGGCTCCGAGACTTGTACTGCCTGTCACGAGGACATTTCCCAATCGTTCGTGAAGTCGCCCCACGCGCGCATCGCCGGGCGCAAGGGCTGGGAGGAACGCGCCTGTGAGGCGTGCCACGGGCCCGCCGCCGCCCACGCCGAATCCGGAGCGGCCGAAGATGTGAAGAATCCCCTTAAGCTGGCGGTGAAGGACACCGACGCCATCTGTATGGGGTGCCACCGCAATGAACAGACCGCGGTGGGCCGCTTGCGGGCGGGACACTTCCGCAACGAAGTCGCCTGCACCTCCTGCCACACGGTCCATAAGACCCAGGAGGACTTGGTGGCGCGCGCGCCCGCACGCCAGAACAAGCAGTGCGCGTCCTGCCATTCCCAGGTTTGGGCGCAATTCCAGCGCCCGCACGCCCACCGCTTGCGGGAAGGCGCGATGAAGTGCACCGATTGCCACAATCCGCACGGCGGGTTCCTGTCGCCGTCGATGCGCACCGTTTCCGCGAACGAGCCGAACTGCTTTCGATGCCACGGCGACAAGCGCGGCCCCTTCACCTTCGAACACGCCGCCATGCGCATGGAGAGCTGCGCGGGCTGTCACGAGCCGCACGGCTCGGCCAATCCGCGAATGCTGACGCGACACGAAGTCCGGTTCCAATGCATGGAGTGCCACTCCAATATAGGGACGGCTTCCGGCACGGTCGGCGGATTGCCGCCCGCCTTTCACGATACGCGCAATCCGCGCTACCGCAACTGTACGATCTGCCACGTGAAGGTCCATGGATCCCACGTGAACCGGGCGCTGCTGCGATGAACATATTGACCAGATTCGGGTGGGTCTTGATCTTGGGGTCGGGACTCTGTCTTGCGCAGACCGAACAGGCAAAACCCGCCGAGGCCAAGCCGGAGCAGCAAGCCGCCCCGGTGGAGGCGAAGGCGGAAACCCCGGAAGCAGCCGCGGCCCAGCCCTTGGTGCCCTCCGACGAAGCGCCGGTTACCGGCGCGATGGAAGTGGGTTACCGCTGGCTCGGCGACGTCGGCGGCAATTTCAACGCGTACCGCAGCGTGGTCGACTTGGGGGAAGGCGTGCGCGTGCTGAACCTGGATACCCGGCTCGCGGACCCGAGCGGCAAACTGTGGGACCGTTTTACCTTGCGCGGCGGGGGCTGGGGAGGCGACCCGTACAACACCGCGCACCTGGGCGTCGAACGCAACCGCGTCTACCGGCTGAACCTGGATTACCGGAATCTGGTCTACCTGAATTACCTCCCCTCGTTCGCCAACCCCACGATTGACCGCGGCGTTTTCGTAAACCAGCGTTCGATGGACGTGCAACGCCGCTTCTCCGACGTGCAACTCGACCTAATGCCCGGACGCGTGCTGACGCCTTACTTGGCGTTCACGCGCGATTCCGGCTTCGGGCGGGGCATCACCGGTTTTGTCAGCGATGGCAACGAGTATCCGGTCGCCAACGACCTCCGCGACCAGACCAATCACTACCGCGGCGGCGTCCGGCTCGACTGGAGAGGTTGGAACCTGACGCTCGAGCAGGGCGGAACCACCTTCAAAGACGACCAGCGCGTGTTCAACTCGGCCCCGAATCAGGGCAACCGCACGCAGCCCCTGCTCGGCCAGCAGTTGTTCCTCCGGGATCTGTTGCAAGCCTACGGAGTGCGGGGCGACAGCATCTACAGCCGTGGCTTGCTGGCGGCCAGCCCGGCGGCCTGGATCGACCTGAACGCGCAGTTTCTGTTCAGCCAGCCTTCGTCGGACACCAACTACTTCGAGGCGAAATCCGGGCAGTTCGTGCTGTTGAACCAGTTGCTGTTCTACGACCGGGGCACGGGCACTCTGTCCTCCTCGGCGAAACAGCCCCATTCTGCGGCGGGTTTCAACGTCGAATTGCGTCCGCACGCGCGCATCCGTATCCGCGAAAGCTGGTTCACCGACCGCATGCGGAACGCCACGCGGGCGCAACTGGTCGAGCAACTGGCACTCACCGGCTTCACCTCCGCGCTCACCGACCGGCTGGCGGTGAATTTCAGCCAGCAGCAGACCGAGTTGCTGGTGGACGTTACCAAGCGGCTCACCATGTGGGGCGGGCACCGCTACCTGTGGGGCGATTCGCAGGTGCGGGCGCCGCTCGTCCAGCGTCCAAACGCCTTCGAGTCCGCCGAACTGCGGCGGCACTCGGGACTGGCGGGGGCTCGCTTCCGCCCCTGGCAGAAGTGGATGCTGAACGCCGACGCCGAGATCGCCCGCGGCGACCGCACCTACTTCCGCACCGGCCTGCTGAATTACCAGAAGGTGAACCTGCGCACGCGCTACGACGTGACCTCTTCGCTTTCCGTCTCCGCCGTCGCGGCGGTGATGGATAACGAAAACCCCACCCCAGGAGTGCAGTACTCCTTCAGCAGCCACGATGCGGGCGTTTCGGTGGCCTTCCTGCCCAAGGGCGGAGAGAAAGTGAGTCTGCTGGTCGACTACAACCGGACCGGGATCTACTCGGACATCGGGTTCATCGCCCCGTTCAATGGCCAACAGGAGCGCTCGCTCTACCGCGACAATGCCCACACGGGCACCGTCCTGGCTGACGTCCGCCCCTGGAAGGCGGGACCCTGGATCACGGCGGGCGGGTCGTATTTTCTCTCCTCCGGAAGCCGTCCCACGCGGTATTATCAACCGATAGGCCGGGTGGCGTTGCCGCTCGGCAAGTACGCCTTTTGGGTTGGCGAGTGGAGATGGTACGGCTCCTCGCAGCCGTTTTACCTGTTCGAGGGGTTTCGGGCTCATCAGTTCACTACCGGGCTGCGCCTGACCCGCTAGGCGCAAAGCTGAGGAGGTAGTTTCCATGATTTGGCTAGTGGCTGTCTTCGTGTCGGCGGCCGCCGCCGCCCAGGCTGCCGCGCCCGTGATCGCGGGGGATGCGCGGCGCGGCGAGGAGGTGTTCCGCACCCAGGGATGCGTGGAGTGTCACCGCGTGCGGGGAACCGGCGCCCTCATTGCGCGTGCCCCTGATTTGGGCCTCCGCCAAGGCCGCGACATGACTCCGGCGGCCCTGGCCGCGCTGATGTGGAATCATGCCCCCACCATGTGGAAAGCGATGGATTCCCAGCGCGTGGAGCGCCGCTCCCTCAGCGGCCAGGACGCTGCGGACCTGTTTGTATATTTTTACGCGGCGGGCTTCTTCGAACCCCCGGGCGATGCCGGGCGGGGGAAGGCGCTCTTTCACGACAAGGGGTGCGAAGGCTGCCATGCAACCGGCAAGGCGCGCCCGGTGGCGGAATGGACCGCGGTGGACGACCCCATCCGCCTGGCCGGTCAGATGTGGAACCATGCCGCGCGGATGCAGGAAGCGATGGGCAAGCAGAACATTCCGTCTCCGGTCCTGACGGCCCAGGACCTGCGCGATCTCTGCGTCTATGCGCAGACCTTGCCGCAAGCCCGCAGCCGCACCCCGGAGTTCAAGCTGGAAAAGCCCGAAACCGGCGAGCAGATCTTCCAAACCAAGGGCTGCGCCGAGTGCCACACCGGACGCCAATCGCTCACCGGCAAGCTGGGCCAAAAATCCCTCACCGAAATCGCGGCCGCGCTTTGGAATCACGCCCCCAAGATGATCCAGATGCCGCCAGCGCTCACCGATGCCGAGATGCGCCAATTGCTCAGCTTTGTCTGGGCGACACAGTTCCTCGATGGAGACGGCAATGCCGCGCGCGGCAAGGGCGTCTTCGCCCGGAAGAATTGCGCGGCCTGCCACGCCAACGCAGGCGCTCCCGCACTCCCTGCGGCGGAGGGAGCCAGTTCCTCCTCCCTGATCGCCGCGCTCTGGGGACACGGCCCAGCCATGCTCGCGGAAATGCGCAGGCGTAACCTCGCATGGCCCCGGTTCCGCGCGAACGAAATGGCCGATCTCGTAGCGTTCTTAAGCTCCGCCCGCGCCGGCGCGCGCTAAGACCGGCCACTTGCCTCCCTCAGGGCTTCCCCCGAACTCCAGGTCGTCTTTAGGATGGAAAACCGGTCTAAGCCAGGGCGGGAGACGCACGCAACTCGCCAGCCGCCGGCATCATGAGAATCGAGTCTCTCCAATGACGCCACGCCAGGCTGACTACGCGAAATACCTCCGTCGGGTCAAAGGGCTGAGCGAGCACATCGTAGCCGCCACGGTGCAACACCTCGGCCCAAAGCCGATCGTCGGCTATCCGGGAAGTAACCACCAAATGGGGGGGACGTTCCAACCCGGACAGATCCTCGAGCAGATCTTTCCATGTCCCGTCCGGTAACTCCTGTTCGCAAATCACCACCGAGATTGGTTCTTCCCGCAAGAGACCCTTCGCTTCCCGAAGGGTGCCCGCTCCGAAGAGCTTCCAGTCGGAATGGGCAAAAATCCTCGTAAGTGTTCTTTGGTCAACGACTTTTGGGGTGATCGCCAGCACGTTCACCCGTTGGACGGACGGACTGGTCAGGTTCCGTGAAGCCATAGTTTTCTTTTTCCGTAGCGCTTAGCGGGTGTCGCCGCAGGTTACCGCCCCGGCGAAGACCGGGACAGCGGGGTGAGAAGAAACCGGCTCGCCAGATCGAGTACCGGTACACACTGCCTGACACCCCAAGGATACGACTGACGCGACGCGCTCGTCAACCCTAAAATGAAGTGAAGAAACCGTTGGATTTTTCTCCGGAAAACCGTTAAAAACCGTTTGCTTCTCCGGACGCCGCCGCAATTTTCGGACGAGGCGGCGCCTGCCGCGCCCCTTCCGTCACTTCTTGAGGGTCTCGCCCTTGCGCATCAACGTCGGCGCCTTCCGCTTCTTCTGTTCCTGCGCAGCCTTTTTCTCCTCCGCTCTCTTTTCCGCTAAGTCCTTTGGCTGCATCATGCCTTCCAATTCCTTCTTTTCTTTGGCTACCTCGGCTTCTACCTTGGTGGAGCGCCCGGCGAGGTCCTCCTGCGCCAGTTCCATTACATCGCTGGTCGTCTCGATGGCGTTGGTCAGCGCGAACTCAAACCGGGCCGCGTCCGGGTGGTTGGCCGCGGCGATCTTACGGAGTTTCTCGAGCAGCTTCGGGGTGGCGGACGCAACTTCGCTCACCCCGGCGTCCACCGCGACCTTTCGCCGCAGGGCGTCGTCCGTGACGGTGTCCATCGCATCCAGGATCTGGGAGTAGTCCTCTAGCAATTGCTGGACCATGCCGGACCGCCCGGGCTTTTCCCGGGCAAGCAATTGCTCCACCTGGTCCAGGCGCTGGCGGGCAAAGTGCAAATACAACCTAAGGCGGTCATTCGGTTCCTGCACCAGCCGCACCTGGTCCACTTCGTCGGCGGTAAGAAAATCCCGTTGGGCGGCTGCGGGAAACGCCGCCAGCCCGCACAACAGTCCCAGCCAAAATCTCCGGCGCATGCGATTCATTCCTTTCGGCGTACACCCATGATGCCACGCACGAGCTCGTCGTTGATTCGCCGCAGTTCTTTTTCAAGCGGTTCCAGCACCGGCCGGTCGGCATAGTTCATCGCCTCAGAAAAGCGGGTAACCTCTCGAATTAATGCCCGGGTACGGATCTCGGCGCGTTTGAAATACTTGGATTTCCGGCGAGGATCTTTACCCGTGCCCTCGAGCGACTCCAGGCTCAGCGTGGCTGCCTGCTTCGCCTCCGCTACCTGTGCCGCCAGCGCTTCCAGATCTCCTTCGTCGTACGCCTTCCGGGAGGACTTCAGAAGCTTTTCGGCGTGCGCCAGGGCGGCCTCGGCGCGCTTCTCGAGGTTGGGCTCGGCCAGGATCGGGGTCAGGTCCGCCCGCAGGAGGGCAGCCAAGCCAAGGATCAGGGCGCAAGTTCTCATCGGCGGCTCAGCTCTTTCTTGATGATACGAATTCGCTGGCGCGCCTGGAACTCCTCGTCGGGGAATTGCCCCCCGGCGGCCGCCAGAAACCGCTGGTAGGCGTCGAGCGCCGGTTGATATTGGCGGGTCTTGTCGAGGATGATCGCCCGGAAGAAGAGGTGGCCGGGCGCCTCGGCGCCCAGCGCCGCCACCCGGTCCAGAGCCGCAAGCGCCTGGGGATAATCCTCGACTAGAGTCAGCATGCCAGCCAGTTCGCTCCATGCTTCCTTGCTGTCCGGCCGTAGGCGGGCGGCTTCCAGGAATTCTCTGGCCGCTTGGGCATAACGCTTCTGCTCCCGGAGCAGAATCCCATAGGTCATCCGGAGGTTGAAGTCGCGTGGCTCGGCCGCCGTGGCCCGTTGCAATTGGTCAAGCGCCTTAGCGGTTTGCCCGTCCCGGCGGTAGGCGTCCGCCAGGGCGGCGCGGTTGGCCGCGGTGGGGTCGCGCGCAACCGCCTTCTCGAGTTCCGGAATCGCTTCGGCCGCCTGGTTGCCCTGAAGGAGCAGTTGGCCGATGCGCTCCCGGGCTGCCAACAGATCCGGAAACTGGCGATAGATGGCGATCGCCTCCTCGCGGTATTTGGCCTGCTCGTACAGAGCGGCCAGTTCCAGCAGCGCGTCCCGGTAGCCCGGATCGAGATCCGCCGCGCGGTGGTAATACGGCGCCGCATCCCCGAGCCGCTTTTGGCGTGCCAGCGTCCGGCCCAGACCCAGCGCCGCCCCCGGCGCCTTCGGATCCAGCCGGACCGCCTCCTGATAATGCCTCTCGGCGGAAGCCAGGTCGTTGGTTTCCAAACAGGCTTCGGCGAGGTAAAAGCGCGGCCGGAACTGGTCAGGCTTCTTCTCGACCGCTGCGGCAAGCAAGGGCACGGCGTCCGCCGCGCGCTTGGCATCCAGGAGCAGGATGCCAAGATTTAATTCGGCCTCGTACAGGCCTGGCTTCAGCAACAGCACCTTGCGGTATGCCTCGACGGCGGCGTCACGCTGTCCGGCCAGCGAAAGCGCCAGCGCCAGGTGAAAATGGGCGCCGTATTCCTCCGGGTCCTGCGCAACGGCTTGCTGGAAAAGGGCCACCGCCGCCGGGTAGTCTTGTGCATCCAAGGCCTTGAGACCCGCCGCGTGGGGGTTGGCCGCTTGGAGCCAGAACCAGAGCAGCACTGGGACCATCGCTTCTAGTGTACCCTCCGGTTGGGGGGAAAACGAGATGCACGAGCGGGCAGAGAGAGCAGGTCTGAGAAGGGCCTGCGTCGGGTCAAAAAAAAGTCACTAAATTCTCTTGACAGAACTATACTCATATTTTATGATTGCGAGTGGAGGCCAATAACATGTCTCTCACTCATTACGACCCATTCGCCAGCTTGAAGCTCTTTGAAGACGCAGTTGCCCGCATGTTGAGCGAACCCCGCGCGGCCCGCCCCTGGTCGCCAGCGGTCGATATCGTCGAGACCGAGGACGCCCTCGTCCTCAAGGCCGATCTCCCGGACGTCAAGCTCGAGGATATCGATGTGCGTGTCGAGAACGAGACCTTGACCATCAAGGGCGAGCGCAAGTTCGAGAAAGAAGAAAAAATCAAGGGCTACCATCGCATTGAGCGCAGCTACGGCGCCTTCATGCGCAGTTTCACCGTCCCTGCCAGCCTGGAGGCCGACAAGGTGTCGGCCGAGTACAAAAATGGCGTGCTGACGGTGACGCTGCCCAAGCGGGAGGAAGCCAAGCCACGCCAGGTGAAGGTGCAGGTGAAATAAAGGGCCGGCGCCGGCCGGTTGCAATCTCGCGGGGCCGCCAGCGGCGGGCGGAGGCAAGTTGCCCGGCGCCGGCGGCCCATGTTTTCTGGAAACGATATCGAGGCCCGAACATGATCCGTTTCGATCGATTCACGCAAAAAGCCCAGGAAGCGGTCCAGCAGTCACAGACCATCGCGGCCGAGAACCAGCACCAGGCCGTCCACCCGGTCCACCTGCTGCTGGCCCTGGCCCAGGAACAGGAGGGGGTGGTGCGGCCCGTGCTCGAAAAGTGCCGCGTCCATCCCGACCTCATCGTCCAGGAGGCGCGGCGCCTCCTGCAAAGCATCCCGCAGGTCAGCGGCGCGCAGCCCGGCATGTATGCCTCCCCCTCTCTCAATGAACTCCTGGAAAAGGCGGTGCGTGAGGCCGAGCGGTTTAAGGACGAGTTTGTCTCCACCGAGCACTTGCTGCTGGCGCTCAGCCAAATGAAGCACGATCCGGCCGGGAACCTGCTCCACCGCGCCGGCGCGACGCCCGAAGCGATTCTCAACGCGTTGGTCTCCGTGCGCGGCTCCCAGCGGGTGACCGATCAGAACCCGGAGTCGAAATACCAGGCGCTCGAGCGCTACGCGATCGACCTGACCGACGCGGCGCGGAAAGGAAAACTCGACCCCGTCATCGGGCGGGACGAGGAGATCCGCCGGGTCATGCAAGTGCTCAGCCGCCGCACCAAAAACAACCCCGTGCTCATCGGCGAGCCCGGCGTCGGCAAAACCGCCATCGTCGAGGGCTTGGCGCAGCGGATCGTCAAGGGCGACGTCCCCGACCAATTGCGCAACAAGAAACTGGTCGCCCTCGACTTGGGCGGCATGGTGGCCGGCACCAAATTCCGCGGGGAGTTCGAAGACCGCCTCAAGGCCGTCCTGCGTGAAATCCGCGAATCGAACGGCGAGATCATCTGCTTCATCGACGAGTTGCATACCCTGGTGGGCGCGGGCGGCGCCGAGGGCGCCATCGACGCCGCCAACATGCTCAAGCCGGCCCTGGCCCGCGGCGAGTTGCACTGCGTGGGCGCCACCACCATCAATGAATACCGCAAACACGTCGAAAAGGACGCCGCCCTGGCCCGGCGTTTCCAAACCGTCCTGGTCGGCGAACCTTCGGTCGACGATACCATCTCCATCCTGCGCGGCCTCAAAGAGCGCTTTGAAATCCACCACGGCATCCGGATCAAGGACTCCGCCATTGTCTCGGCCGCCCTCCTGTCCAACCGCTACATCACCGACCGGTTCCTGCCCGACAAGGCGATCGACCTGATCGACGAAGCCGGCTCGGCCCTGCGCATCCAGATCGGCTCCATGCCCATTGAAATTGACCAGATCGAGCGCAAGATTACGCACCTGGAGATCGAGCGCCAGGCGCTGGTCCGCGAAACCGACGCCGCCTCGCGCGAACGGCTGCGGGCCGTCGAAAACGAACTCGAGCGCGTGCGGGCCGAATCGGCGGGGCTGCGCGACCGCTGGAACCGGGAAAAAAGCGCCATCACCGCGGTCCAACACCTCAAGGAAGAACAGGAAAAGCTGCGGCAGGAAGAGGAACAGGCCACCCGCCTCGGCGAATGGGAGAAAGCCGCCCAGATAAAGTACGGCCGTTTGGCGCAGATCGAGAAGGATCTCGAACAGGCCAACCGGGAGCTTGAAGCCATCAAACAGGACTCCCCCCTCCTCAAAGAAGAGGTGGACGAGGAGGACATTGCGCGCGTCGTGGCCAAGTGGACCGGTATTCCGCTGGCGCGGATGCTGGAGGGCGAGATGCAAAAACTGGTTCATATGGAAGAGCGCCTGCGCGAGCGTGTCGTGGGCCAGGACGAGGCGGTCCGCCTGGTCGCCAACGCCATCCGCCGCAACCGCGCCGGCTTGAGCGATCCCCAGCGCCCCATCGGCAGTTTTCTCTTCCTCGGACCCACCGGCGTCGGCAAAACCGAACTGGCGCGCACGCTCGCCGAATTCCTCTTCGACGACGAGAAAGCCATGGTCCGGATTGACATGTCCGAGTACATGGAAAAGCACTCGGTGGCCCGCATGATCGGCGCGCCCCCCGGCTACGTCGGCTACGAAGAGGGCGGCCAGCTCACCGAACACCTCCGCCGCCGCCCCTACTCGGTGGTCCTGTTCGACGAAATCGAAAAGGCCCATCCCGACGTATTTAACTCTCTCTTGCAGATCCTCGACGACGGCCGGCTGACCGACGGGCAGGGACGCACCGTGAGCTTCCGCAACGCGGTCATCATCATGACTTCCAACGTCGGCTCCGGCGCGATCCGCGACATGGCGCCCATCGGTTTTTCGGTGCACGTGCGCCACGCCGGCTCGAATGAAGACGTCAAAAACCGGCTCCTCGAAGCGCTGCGGCAGACGTTCCGTCCCGAGTTCTTGAACCGGATCGACGACATCATCGTCTTCAACTCCCTTACCCGGGAGCACCTCGCCAGCGTCATCGACATTCAGTTGCGCCGGGTGCTGGCGCTGCTGGCCGAGCGCGGGGTGACGCTCGTCTTAACGCCTGCCGCCCGCGATCTGCTCATTCAGGAAGGCTACGACCCCAAGTACGGCGCCCGCCCCATGAAGCGCACCATCCAGCGCCTGGTGCAGGACCCCCTGGCGCTGCAACTCCTCAACGGCGAGTTGCGCGCCGGCGATACCGTCCGCGCGGAGGCCGATCCGGTCGCCAAGGCGCTCCGTTTCGAAAAAGTCGAAACGGTGCAGCCGGTAGCTTGAAATTTTCGGGGGCGGGCGAATCCCCCGCCCGCTCCCGCGCGTCCAACCGAAAAGAGCGGAGGTTAAGATAGTGGAAAGCGATGACTACCGCCAATAATCTAAAAACCGTCCTGTTGTTGGGACTCCTGAGCGCCCTGCTGATTCTGGGGGGCCAGGCGGTCGGAGGCAAAAGCGGCCTGTACCTCGGCTTCACCATGGCCGTGGTGATGAACTTCGCCAGCTATTTCTTCTCCGAAAAGATCGCGCTGTCGATGTACCGCGCCGAGCGGGTCAGCCCTACCGAGCATCCGCGCATCTGGGCCCGCGTTGGCCCGATGACCGAGCGCCTCTGCCAGCGGATGGGCTTGCCCATGCCGAAGCTCTGGGTCATCCCCGAGCAGTCGCCGAACGCGTTCGCCACCGGGCGCAATCCCCGCCACTCGTCGGTTGCCTTCACCGCCGGCCTGCTGGAGGCGATGAACGACCAGGAACTCGAAGGCGTGGTGGCCCATGAACTGGCGCACATCAAGCACCGGGATATCCTTACCAGTTCCGTCGCCGCGACCATCGGGGCGGCGATCACCCAGTTGGCTTACGTGGCCATGTTCTTCGGCGGCCGCCGCGACGACGAGGACGAGGGCGGCAATCCCTTGGCCGGCATGTTGTTGTTGATCCTCGGTCCTCTGGCCGCCTCGCTGATTCAAATGGCGATTTCCCGCACCCGCGAGTACGCCGCCGACGCCGCCGCCGCAAAATACTGCGGCTCGCCGTGGGGCCTGATCAACGCCCTGCGCAAGCTCGAGGCGTGGTCGCAGCGGGTGCCGCTCGAGGCTTCGCCCGCCACCGCCCATATGTTCATCATCAAGCCCTTCAGCGGCCAGGCGCTCGCGCGGCTGTTCTCGACGCATCCGGCTACCGAGGAACGCATCGCGCGGCTGCGGGCCCTGGTTTGATTGCCGTCCGGATCTCCCGCCGGGCGGCGGAGCGCATTCGCGCAGGGCACTGTTGGGTTTACGCGGGCGAGGTGACCGATCGCGCCGCCGCCGCGCCCGGCGACCTCGTCCGCGTCCTCGACGAGCGCGGCCGCCCGCTTGGCTTGGCCCACTTCAGTTCCACTTCCCAAATCACCCTCCGGTTCCTGTCCACCCGGCAAGAGCCGGTTGGGCCGGAGTTCTTCTCAGACCGGATCCGGGCCGCGGCGGACCTCCGCCGCCGCCTGGTCACCGGCGCCGACGCCTTCCGTATGGTGCACGCCGAGGGGGATCTGCTGCCTGGGTTGATTATCGACCGCTACGCCCGCTGGCTGGTCGTGCAAACCCTGAGCCAAGGCATGGACCGCTCGCTCGCCTGGATTCTGGACGCGTGCGAAACGCTGGCGGCGCCCGCCGGCATCCTTCTGCGCAACGACGCCGCAGTGCGCGCCAAGGAAGCCTTGCCTCTCGAGGTGCGCGTCGCCCGCGGCCACGTGCCCGAAACCGTGGAAATTGAACTGAACGGCTTTCGCCTCGAGGCCAACCTGCACGCCGGCCAAAAGACCGGCATCTATCTGGATCAGCGGGAGAACTACCTGGCCGCGGCCCGCTACGCCTTCGGGCAGGCCCTGGACTGTTTTACCTCCACCGGCGGCTTCGCCTTGCACTTGGCCGCGCGCTGTGAACGCGTCGAGGCGGCCGATAGTTCCGAGGCCGCCCTGGCCACCGCCAGGCGCAACGCCGCCGCGAATGGCATTCTCAATGTCGAATGGAGGGAGGCCGATGTCTTTGACTTGCTCGCCGGGCACGCCGCCGCCCGCCGCCATTTCGATACGGTGGTGCTCGATCCTCCCGCGTTCGCCAAGTCGCGCGCCAACCGGGGCGCGGCGCTGCGCGCCTACAAGGATCTCAACCTCCGTGCGCTTCGCCTGTTGGGACCCGGCGGCGTGTTGATTACCTGCTCCTGCTCGTTTCACACGAGCGAAGCCGATCTGCTCGAGGCGGTCGCCGCCGCCGCGCTGGACTCCGGCAAGACCCTGCGCGTGCTCGAGCGCCGCACGCAATCCTGCGATCATCCCATCCTGCTGACCGTGCCCGAAACCCACTACCTGAAATGCTTGATCCTCCAGGTGGTGTAACCGCCCGTGTCCCGTAGCGCAAGTCTCCGACTTGCTCTTTTCCTAACCCGCCCGCACTCTCGGTGGCGCACCCTTCAGGGTGCAGGGGAACGTCAGTTCCCCACCGCAGGCGCCAGCCTGCGGATGCGCATTCGAACAGCCTGGTTTTCCGCCCTGCCAGAGTGTGGTCCACTCCGGTGGTCTCTCGAAAGCATGCTAGTGCCTGCGCCGGTCGGGGACCGGCGCTACGGGGTGGTGCGATCGACTTTTCGCCGGTCGGAGACCGGCGCGAGAGCAAGTCTCCGACTTGCCCGCCGCCTCACCGCTGCAACGACACCGCGCGGGGTCCAATCCGCAGCGTCACGTCGTCTTCCGGGCGGATCGCCACGCCAAGGTATTGAACAGGCGTCTCCGCGCCGGCATGGAAGACGCGCAGCGAAAACTCTCCGGGCGCCGAGGCCTGGATGCGCAGCAACGCGGGCTCGCCTGCCGGGAACAGATAGACCTTGACGTCCCCCACTCTCCACCAGTCGGCCGCCTGCTCGGTAAGGCCCTGAACGGGGCAGCCCAACACCGCCACGGAGAACCTCGTCATCGCCTTCATGGTGTAAAGGCTGGAAAACGCCTCGATCAACGCTTTTTCAATTCGCTTCTTGGTCCCCTCCTCCGCGGCGGAAGCCGGAGGCGCGGACCCGTTGTTGGAAGGCGCCGCCGCGCCAGTGGCGCTCTGGACAGGCGCCGGACCGGGATCCGCCGGGGCGGCGGCGGGCGCGGCGCTGAGTTTCTCATTCGCCACGCGCAGCCGTTCCGCCAGCACCCGCGCCATCCGGATGGGAATCTCCGGATACTTGTTCATGAGCTTCACAAAACTGTCCCGCGTCAACAACAGGCACTCGGTATCCTCGGTCGCCGTGACGGTCGCCGAGCGGGGTTTGTTGTCGAGCAGCGACATTTCGCCGAAAGACTGCTCCGGCCCCAGCTCCGCCAACTGGGTTTTCTTGCCCCCCTGGTCGCGGTCCACACGGACATGTCCGCGCGAGATCACGTAGACGCCCAAGCCCATCTCCCCCTGGCGGACGATGGTCTCGTTCTTGGTGTATTGCCGCATGATGCAAGCATCGGCAATCCGCTTCAGGATCCGCTCGTCCAGCCCGGAGAAAAAGTCGATTTTGGTGATGAGCTCTTTCATTTCGTCCTATAGAAATGCGTCTTCCCCATGATCCAGACGCGATAGCCATCCGGCGCCTGCACCACATGGACCACGCGCTTGCGCCGGGCGGGCGGCGCGCCCGCGAGGGCCGCCGGACCCACCGGCGCGGCTGCTTCCTCCACCTCGTACTTCGGCGTCGGCGGGGCGGTCCGCACCCTGGTCTTCAAAGCCTCCGCCGTCTGATTGAGCGACTTCTCCATCATCCGGCCGACCATGAACTTGGGCACCAGCGCCCCGGCGTCCATTTCCATCTCGCCCACCACGACCGTGCCCGCCCCGTCCGAGGCGTTCATCAACCGGAAAGAGCCCACGTAATCCTTGACGTCCTTCCCGCTGATCTTGCGGAAGGCGATCAACTGCGTCGGCGTAAGGTCGAACTCCAACCCCAGTTGGATCGTTTTCACGCTGGCCAGGGTCAGATCCACTTGCTTGATGTTGCCTTTGTCCAGACTGATCCTGGCTTCTTTGCACCCCGGGAACCATTCGCTCCAGCGGTCGAAGTCGGCGATGATGCCAAAGAGCCGCTCGCGCGGCGCGTCAATCTGAAAAACGCCTTTGGTCAACCTGTCTCCTCACGCGCTCTCGCGGTCCTATTCGTCGATGGGCGTCAGCTTGTACCGCTTTCCCAAAAACCAGATCTCCAGGTAATCGTTCGTTTGGATGATCTCGAGAAACTTTCGCCCGCCGGCGTCCGCCATTTCGGAAGCGAACGCATTCACCCGCCCGGCCAGTGCCTCCAACAGGGCTTTCTGAATGAACTTCTGCGCCATGCCGGGGATCAGGATCCGCCAGTTGGTCAGCTCCATCTCCGTCCGCAGGGTGACGCGGGCGCCTTTGCCCTCCGGGGCCAGGTTCCATTGCACCCGGGTGATCGGCATGTGCCCGCTGATGCGGCGGTGCAGCACCATTTCGTTGCGGGTGTGGATGCACTCCATGGTCAGCTTGGCGCCGGCCGGCTTGTCAAAGCCGAATTCAGCGATGGCCAGTTCTTCGCCCTCCCGCACCAGCAGCTTGGAATGGTTGGTCAAGGGAAACCACTCCAGGTAGTTGTCGTAGTCCGTCAGAATCTCATAGACGGCCGGCACTTCCGCCGCCACGGTCAGGGTGGCCGGAGCGAGCGGGGTGAGCTGTTTCAGCTTCCACACAGTAAGCCTATTCTATGCGCGAGACAAACCAAAATAACGCAGCCGCGGCGCACCCGGCAACGGCGGACCAGAGGATCTGCCAGGGGCCCGCTGCGATCGAGGCCAGCCGCAAGCTGATCAGGAATCCGACCAGCAACATCCCTAACAGAACCCGGTCCCGCACCGTCCGGCGGATCTTCCGGGCCTCTTCCGGCGGCGTTTGCAAATCCACGCCGACCGCCACTTCATTTTGCCGCACCTGATCGGCCAGACGGCTGGCCTGACGCATTCCCTCGAAAAGCAGCAAGCCGGCGCCAATCAGCCAGTCCGACGCCACCTCCCGCGAAAACAAATCGCTGGTCCGGGTCCGCAACAGCCGGGTCAGCACGGGCCATTGCGCCTCCGCCAGCAGATCCGGGATTCGGCCCCGCTCCGGCCGGGCCAGCTCCGCGTTCCAGTATCCCACGGCCACCAGATTGCGGTGCAGGATGTCGAGAAATAGTGGCTGTGGCAGGTCCAGACGTTTCAAGGCCCTCCAGTTGCTCTCGAAAATCGCGGCCGCCGGCGGGAATTGAACGTTCACCTTGAGTTCCGGCTCCAGGTTGGAGAGGGCGTCCAGCAGCCGCGATTCGTAGTGGAGCGCGGTGCGTCCGTACGCCAGCTTCACCAGTTGGTGCGCCGCCGTGGGCGCGTCGGAAGCGAGCACCGCCGAGACGTACTTCAGACAGGCCCCGGCCAAGGCGGCGGGAATGCCCAGAAAGCGCTCGACGCGCCGCACCGCCAGGCGCCCGTCCGGCTTCCGCACCAGCGCCTCGGGGTCAAGATCGGCATCCAGCGCGGCCAGCGTGCACACCTGTTCGAGCACGCACTCCGCCAGCCGCCGTACGGCATCGGGAGACTGGCGGGCCAGCAGCTCCAGCAGCGGTTCTCCCTCCACCCATTCCCACACCAGGAATTCCCGGGTCGAAAGGCCGGGCACCAGCTTCGGGTACTCCACCAGCGTCGGCGCACTGGCGATGGACTCCAGGTAGGATCGCTCCCGGTCCAGGTCGCTCGACAGGCGCATCCAGGCGCGGAACGCGCTGAACACTTCCGGCCGCAGGGCGGCGCCGAACGACTCCGCCTCGAGCGACCTCAAGCTCGCTTCCAGGGCGGCGAAGTCGTGCTCGCCAAACGCCTCCCGCGCGAATTCCACCACCACCGGGCGTCCCTGGTGCTCGGAACGGAAGGCGCAGCGCGCCACGGTGCTCCAACAGGCGTCCGGCTCCAGACGGTCCGCCAAGCCGGCCGCGGGACTTCCCCCCCGCCGCAGGCGCTCCGCCGCTTCCTCCACCAGCAGGGGCGCCACCCGGGCGCGAATATCGCGCAGGCGCAACATCGCCTCGGAACGCAGCAGGTCCGAACGCCAGACCAGAAATCGCCCGAACGCCGCGTAAATCCCGCCCAGTTCTTCCAACGCATCCCGGAACCGGGATGGCCCCGGCAGGCGGGCCGCGCCGCCCTCCGCCCGTCCGCCCGGAAACGAATTCCCGCGGAATCCAAAACGCCGGAGCACCTCCCGGGCTTCCGCGGGGCTTGCGCTGCGAATCGGTTCGGCTTGAGTCAAGGAGGAACACGCGCCGCCGGCGGAGCCTCCGATCCGCCAGCGGCCGCTTGCAAGGGACGGTTAGTTCTTCAGCGCTTCCGCCGCGGCCTGCGGCTCGGAAGATGCCGACTCGCTCTTCGGCATCGCCTTGCTCACCAGGTCCGACAGGGAGTCGGTGGTCTTCTTCATCAGGTCCGCGGTCGTCGACATCATCTCGCGCGGGTCGAACGCCTGCATGTTCATCGCATCGAAGGACCGGTCCACGATGTCTTTCTGAACCTTCGTCATGCTGTCCAACGTGGAAGTCTTGGCTTCGTCCATTTGCTTGGCCATGGCGTCCGTCATGGCGTCCAGCGCATCCTTGAATTTATCCAGTGCGCTTTGCGTGTCCGCCGCCGCACTGACGGCGTTCTGCAACTGCTGCATGCCAAACAGCGTCATCGCGGCCGAAAACCGCATCATCGAGACAATCAATTCCTGCATCTTGTTTTCCTCCTCACCTAGTGTCCCACTGCGTTTGGTCGACGTGGCGGGCCGGACTTTGGCTGACCCTCCGGGGCGCCCGCACCTGGTGGCGGCTTAGTGCGCCGCCAGCCGCTGCAAGAGCCGCAGCAGCCATACCGTCCATAATGCCAGAAAACCTCCGGCGACGATAGCTGGAAATCGCGGCGGAATCCAAAAATCCGGACCGGTGAACAGGCCCAGCGCCAGCGAGGCGACCGCCCAGACGGCGGCGGCGGTAATGGCTCGCGCCCGCAGCGCCGCATCCTTGTCCCGGTGGTTGGCCACACTGGCGTGAACCTGGAACTGTCTGCGTTCGAACAAGTTCAAGGCATGCAGCAGCCCTCCGGGACCCGTCTGGAGCCACAGCGCCAGGTCGGACATCATGGCCAGCGCCCCCCCGCGCGAAAACACCTTCTTCCGCGCTTCTTCTTCCAGGTATTCCTCGACCACTCGGCGCAGCACCGCCGCCAGGTCGAAATCCGGCGCCAGCCGCGTCACCAGTCCGTCGGCCAGAATCGTCGACCGGATGTATTTGATCATCTCCCGGTCCACCAGCACGCCGTAGTTCTGGCAGATCGACAGCAGGTCCATCATGGTCTTGGTCACGGTCACCCGGAACCGCACCCGGCCGGCAATGGCCGGCTCTGCGTACCAGTCGTCGCAAAGCTCGGCGATGCGTTTCCGCATGCCCTCCAAATCGGCGTCCGGACCCACAATGCAGATATTCAAGAACCCCTCGTAGATCGACTCCGGATTCCCGCTCGAGTACGCCAGCGTCAGCTCGATCTGCTTGCGGCGCGCCTCCTGCGTCAGCGTGGCGACAATGCCAAAGTCCACGTAGCCCACCACGTTGTCCGGCAGGATCAACAGGTTGGCCGGATGCAGGTCCGCATGAAACACGCCGAACCGGAACGCGTCGCTCAGGAAATTCGAGATGACGTTCGAGCTGAACACGGCGGGTATGAAGCCCTTATCGCGCAGGGCCTGCAAACCGGCTTCGTCGCCCGCCTCCACCATCCGCAGATAGGTCGACACGCTCGGTCCCTCGAGAAAATCCATCGTCAGCACGCGCGCGCGGGTCAATTCCCAATAGACCTTCGGCACCCGCTCGGTCGGCGTCGACCGGGCGTTGTCGCCGAGCAGTTGCGCGTAAGAGGCTTCGCGCCGGTAGTCCAGCTCGTCCTGGGTCCAGGTCGATAACTCCCGCACCGGGTCCCGCATGAAGTAGAAACTTCTGATCCGGAACAGAAAAATCAGCCGGACAAAGAACCGCAGCAGCGCGTTGTCCCGTTCAAAGATCGCGCGGATGCCCGGACGCTGCACCTTGACCGCGACCGGAGTGCCGTCCTTCAGTCTGGCGCGGTGCACCTGGCCGATCGACGCCGACGCCACCGCGCGGTAGTCGAACTCCGCGTAGATCTCAAGCGGCGCGCCGTGCAATTCCTCCCGCACCACCTCGTCCACCTGCTCGGCGGGAAACTGCGGCACCCGGTCGAGCAGCGCCAGCAGCGAATCGCAATACTCCTTGGGCAGCGTGTCGATTTGCAGCGAAAGAATCTGGCCGAACTTCAGGAAGCTGCCGCCCAGTTCCTCGAACGCCTCCCGCACCAGTTCCGGCCCGCGGGAGTCCTGCTTGCGGAAACGCCGCCAGCCGTACCGGGCCGCCTGCCACGCCATGACGCGGCTCACCTCGAACATCCGGGTGAGATAAGACGTGGAAGAAACCAGGGGGGCCAACGATCAAATGTACCAGAAGAGCTGGGGTAGCCCTTACAAAGCCGCCAGCCGCGAGGAGGCGGAAAATCGATCCGCCGGCGGCGCGGTGCCGTCCAGCACCCGGCCCCAGAACCAGCTCTTGCGCTTCAACCGCATATCGTCGACATTGCGCTGGACAATCTGTTGCACGTGGCGGGCGAATTCCCGCACCAGCTTGGCGTTTTCCGCGTCCGCGGGCTTCAGCCCCTCAAGCGGCGCCGGCGGCAGCATGCGGACATGCCACTTGACCGGCAGCGGCACCGGCGCCAACGGGAACATCGGCGCGATGGGCAGGTACGGCCAGCCGTAAGTCTTCGAGATCCAACTCGAATTGATGCGGCCGATAATCGGAAAAATCTCCGTGTGGCCCACCACCGCGCAGGGAATCACGGGCGTCTGAAACTCGATCGCCAGCTTGGCGAACGCGCTCTTGGAAAAATCGCGCAACTGGTGCCAGCGCCGGTAGGGCGAGAACGCGCCCCGGATCCCCTCCGGGAAGATGCCCACCAGTTCCTCCCGCTCAAACAGCAGTTGCGCGTTCACCTGGTTGGCGATAACGCCGCCCAATTTCGTCAAAAAATTACTCAGAAACGGCATCCGCAGCAGCGCCGGGATGATCAGAAAACGGATGATCCGGCCAGTGTTCCAATAGGTCAGGTACAGATGCATCACGGCGTCGAGCGGCATAAAGCCCCGGTGATTGCTGACGAACATCGCCCGGCCCTGTTTGGGCAGATGTTCATATCCTTCCGCGTCAATCCGCCAGTAGGCGCGGCGCAGGAACTGGAACCAGCCGCTCCAGGCGTGAATGTATTCGAGGTCCAGCCCGAAATCGTCGTAGCGGTCAGCCAGCAGTGCCGGGCGGGCGCCCCGCTTGGCGGCGAGGAACCGCCGCAGCGCCTCCACCGAGGAGCACTCGGGCGTGAACCCCAACTCGCGGGCGGCCCGCTCGCCGGATACCGTCCAGTTGTATTGCACCGCCAGCCGGGCGAGCCCTCCGAGCAGCGCAAGGCGCTCGGCCCCGGCCGCGCGGTACGCCTTCTTCAAGGGAACCGCGCCGGCGCCGGCGATATTGAACACGCCTGTCGCCCGGGACTCCGCCGCGGCCAAAAAAGCCCGCGCGGCATCCTCGAGGGTCACGAATTGGAGATTCGGATCCCGCCCCGGCAGGGCGAATCCGATCGGGCCGGCCAACTGCCGGACTACGTAGTCGCCCTCCTCGGGCGTAAGCAAGTTCGCCAGGCGCAGCACCGCGGTGTTCGGAAACGTGAGCGCCCGCTCCTCGGCGCGCAGCCATTTCTGCTCCGGGGCCCGCGGGTCCAGCAGGGAGACCCGGTCCTCGGTCATCATGCCCGGGTTCTTGTCGCTGGCGCCGTACACGTACGCCGTGCTGCGTTGCACCAGACGCTCCAAGCCCGGCGTCGCCAGCGCCGTTTCCACCTGCTCCGCCGACAGGCACAGCGCGCACGCCGCCGGCTGCCCTTCCCCGGCCAGCGTCCACCCCTTCCGCTCCGCGGCTTCCGCGATGGCCCGGCGCAAAGGCCCGTCCGCGCCCACCAGCGCCACTCTCATGATGCTTCTACGCCCCGCAAAAAAAGGTCCGTCATCTCCCGGACCAGCCTTTCATCGTCCAGCGGCTCCACTTCCCTGCCGCCGTACAACTCCATCACCAGCAGGATGAACGTCAACGTGGATAAGAACATGGCGGCCGCCGCCTCCACGTCGCAATCCTCGCGCAGTTCGCCCAGCTTCTTCCTTACGTTGAGAAACTCGGTGAACAACAGCCGGCCTTGCTGAATGAAGGTGCGGTAGAACAGCGCGCCCACCTGCGGATTCTTGCTCGCCTCGTTGAGCAGCTTACCCAAAAAGGGCAACCGCTGCCGGTACTCGTGGAGCATGATCTTGGCCAGTACTTGCAACTCGTCGCGCAGTGTTTCTCCGGGGAAGCGCAGCTCCGGCGCCGGCACCGATCCGGCAATCAGTTCCAGTTCCCGTTCGAGCACCGCCGCCAGAATTCCCTCCTTGGACTGGTAGTGCCGCACGATATCGAAGGCGGAGACGCCGCAGGCTTTGGTCAGTTGGTCCAGCGTGATCGAGGAAAGCTCTTGTTGCGCCGCCAGTTTTACGGTAGCGTCCAGCACTTGGCGTTGCTGCTCGGCCGATAGCGCGCTCATCATGGGTTTAACTTGTTCTCGCGGATCGCGTCTTCCACGCTGCGGCCGGTCCGGAATTCGAAGTATTCCCGGGCCAGGTCGCGGCTGTTGTCCTTGCCGGTGAGGACCATGCGGGCCGCCCGCTGCGCCGAGACAATCACCGGCGTGATACCGCCGCCCGGCTGGGTCCAATGGCCCACCATGTACACCCCTTCCACCGGCGTCGTCATCGGCAGCCGGGCCGCGCCTAGCTGGCCCGGCGACATTTCCCATCCCAGCATGGCCCCCTGCCAGTTGTTGGTAAACCGGAACGAGGTCATCGCCGAGGCGCTGAGCTTCACCTCGATATGCTCGTCGATCCCGGGCAGTATCTGGCGCAACCGGTCCATGATCTTTCCTTCCACCGCTGCCTTGTGCGCCCGCCAGTCGGCGATCTCCTCCAGCCGCACCGGCGTCAGCTTCTGCACAATCAGGATCTGGCAACCCGGCGGCGCAATGTCCGGGTCGAAATGCGTGGGGATAAACACCTTGAACACATTCCGGATCGAATCCTCCGGATCGAAGCACGTCCAGTAGTAACCTTCCGCCGCCGCCAGTTGCTCCGGGTCCATGCCGCGCAGGCCGATGTGCACCAGAAAGCAGGGCAGGCTGGGCTTTTGCGACTGCAAATACTCGATCGCCCACCGCCCGCAGTGCTCTTCCCCGAGCAAGTCGCGATACGTATGGATCGCGTCGCCGTTCGAAACCACCACCGGCGCGCGGAACCGGTAATACTCGGGCGCGCGCTTGGATACCGTCTGAATCTCCACCCCCGCCGCTCTGCCGCCCTCCACCAGAATCCGGTCCACCTGCGCGCACTTGAGCACATAGCCGCCTTTCCGCTGGAGCGCGCGCCCCAGGTCGTCGGCGAACTTCTGCGAACTGCCCTTGGGATAATAATTCCCCAAAAAGTACGCCAGCCGCAGCATGGCGTCGAAGAGAAACGAAGTCTGGCTGGGCAACGAACCCCAGTGCGGCGTGTCCGCCATCAGCAGCGCCTTGATGCGCGGATCCCGGAAGTGCTCGTCCAGTTTCTGCGTCACCGTATAGCCGGCATACGCATCCGCCTTGTCGTTGTCGACGCCGCGGAAGTAGTAGAGCAACCCGGACAGGTAAGCCTGGCGCAGATCGTTGAAATAGCTGTCCACTCCCGCCGCCTCGTCCGGAAACCACGCCTTTAGTCTCTCCAGATAGGCGGACAGGTCGGCGGGCACCGCGAACGGCTTCAGTCCCGGGAAATGGAATTGGTCGACCGGGTCCATCTTCACCCATTCGGTGGGAATGTCCAGTTCCTGAAGCAGCTTGCCGGTCAGGGTGGAGGGATTGCCCAGCAGGGGATAGAAATGGGTGGCCGCATCGAAGACGTAGCCCTTGCGGCGGAACGTCGAGCAGTAACCGCCCAGCATGTAGTGGCGTTCCAGCAGCAGCACCTTCAGCCCCGCCTTGGCGAGCAGATTGCCACAGAACAGTCCGCCGATGCCCGAACCGATAATGATCGCGTCGTACTGCTCCGGGTACTCCCGGCCAAAAATGATGGGCATGCGGTGGGCTCCGAAACGTTAACTCAATCCTCCGTCCATCGTCAACACCTGGCCGGTGACGTAAGCGGCGTCGCCGCTGGCCAGATAGACCGCCGCCCGGGCCACCTGTTTCGCCGTCCCCGGCGCGCCCAGCGGGATTTGGGAGTATAACTTCTTCCGCGTGTTTTCATCCATCGACGACGTCATATCCGTCTCGATGAATCCGGGGGCGATGGCGTTGACCCGCACGCCGAAGCGCGCGACCTCCCGCGCGAGCGCTTTGGTGAAACCGATCACGCCCGCCTTGGACGCCGAGTAGTTGGTCTGCCCGGACATGCCCATGATGCCGCTGACACTGGTGACGTTGATGATGCACCCCTGCCGGCGCAGGAAGTCTTTGATCAGGACGCGGGTGTAGTTGAACACCCCGGTCAGATTCGTCTCCAGGACCTCTCGCCAAGCGGCCGGGTCCATATTGTACAGCGCGCTGTCCTTGCGGATGCCCGCGTTGTTGACCAACACCTGAATCGGGCCAAGCGTGGCTTCCACTTCCTTGACCACCTGCTGGGCGCGGTCGAAGTCGCGGACGTCGGCCTGATAACCCGCGGCCAGCCCTCCCAGCGCGCGCGCCGCTTCCGCGTTGCCCGCGTAAGTGAACGCCGCCCGGTACCCTTCGGCCGCAAACTCTTCCACGATGGCGCGGCCAATGCCGCGGCTTCCGCCCGTAACCAGCACCACGCTCACTTCGGCCGGTTCCTCCCGTAATGTTCATGCGCGGCGACGAATTCGCCGGTCGTGATGGCCGCTCCCATGGAAATCTCGCCGCCCAGCACCGCGGCGGCGACGATCTCGGCGAACTTCTTCGCCTTGCCCGCTCCCGCACAGCCCATGATGCCCAGGGCTTCGCGCGGCGTCGGCAGCCCGGTGCCCCCGCCCACCGTGGCCACCGTCAGCGCCGGCAGTGTCAGCGACACGAACAATCCGTCCTCGTGGAGTTCAAAATACGTGATGCCGCACGCCGCATTCACCACGTTGGCCACGTCCTGGCCGGTGGCGATAAAGATGGCGGTCAGCCCGTTGGCGTAGTGCGCGTTGTAGCCGATCGCGTTCGCGTGCAGGTGGCCGAGCATGGTCGAGTGCCACACGTCGAACAGTTGCCGCGCCGTGCAATGGAGGTACAACCGCAGCGCCTCGTGCGTCACCACCGCGCCCGCCGTCACCCGCTTGCCCTTGCCGCGGGTCAGCAGATAACCGGAGGGGCGTTTCTCCGAGCACATCCCGCTGAAAATGAAATAGCGAATGTCCGGGTAGTTGCGCTCCACCCACCGGCACGCCTGCTCGGTCGCCTTCACGATCATGTTCATGCCCTGGGCGTCCCCGGTCGCGTAGCCGAGGTTGACGATCACCTGCCGGCCGAGCTGGTAACAGTGGAGTCCGGTGAGCTTGCCGTGCCGCGTGGTCGATTGGGCTGCCTCCTGCAAGTGCGGCAACTGCGCCGGCAGCCACTCGGCGAAGTCGCGCGCCGCGTGCACGTCGGCGAAAAAGAAGGTGGGCGAAATCTGGTTCTCGTCGGCTTGGACGGATACCTGCACCCCGCCGGACTTGCTCAGCGCCACCATGCCGCGCTCGTAACTGCGGATCAGCGCCCCCTCGGTGGTGGCCATCGGGACGTAGAACAGCCCTTGCGCGTAGCGCCCGTGCACCAGCACGGGGCCGGCGATCCCCATGGGGACCTGGGCCACGCCGATGGGGTTCTCGATGTTGCCCCGCATCTGCTCCGTGTCCCAGGAGCACGCCCCGACATGCTCGAGCGCCGCCCCGGTCTTCTGTTCCACCCAGCGGCGGCGGCGCGCCACCCGCTCGGCGTCATAGCCCTGATCTTTCAGCCGGGGCAGCAGATCAGCATGGCCCAACTCAATGGGCGGTGTGTTGGCGGTCGCCACTATTTGCCTTCCGTGAATTTCTCGCCGGCGGTCTTGCAGACTTCCATTAACGAAGCCGCTTTCTCCATCCATACGCCTGCGATGGCTTCCGCCTTCTTCTGCAAGCCTTCCTCCTTGGGCCAGGCGAACAGAGGCTGCGCCTCCTTGAAAAGGGTTTCGGCGGACTCCACCGGCTTCATCATCATCTCCAGGCTCTTATAACAGGCGCCCAAATAGATGGCGAAGCCGGTCTGGAGAAACTCCGGCATGATTTTGCGGTCGAGTTCGTCGGCCATAAGCGATGCGGAAACCCTCAGATCCTCCGGAGCACCAGCGAGGCGTTGTTGCCGTCGCAGCCAAAGCAATTCACCAGCACAGCGCCGCCCGAGAAAGGCTGCGGCTGCGCCGAGAGCCGGAGCGCCGCCTCCCCGCCGGTGAAACCAGCCGTGGGCGGAGCGCACTGGCGGTCGAGCGCGGCGGCCCCGCACAGCGCCAGCAGCGCGCCGGAAGCGCCCATCGCCTCCCCCAAAGCGGCCTTCGGCGCGGATACCGGCAACTCGGCCAGCCGCGGCCCGAACACCTCCTTCAGCGCGTGCAGTTCCATCTGGTCGGCCGCCGGACTGCCCGGCGCCCCGGCGATCACACAGCCGATCTCGGCGGGCGTCACGCCGGCGGCTTCCAGCGCCTGCCGCATCGCCGCCGCCGCTCCCTGCCCGCGCACGTGGAACGCGTTGATCGCGTGCGCGTCGTGCGCCGATCCAAACCCGGCGATCTCAAACAGCGGCGTCACCCCGCGCGCCCGCGCCCGCTCTTCCGTCTCCACCACCAGCAGCGCGGAACCTTCCCCCAGCACCATGCCGTCGTGTCCGGCCTGAAACGGCCGCGACAAACCGGAAGGCGACAGCACGCCGGCCTTTCTAAAGCCCACGAACGATTCCTCGCACAACTCTTCCACCCCCCCGGCCAGAAGCGCCGAAGCGCGGCCAAAGCGGAGGAACTCGGCCGCGTAGTGAATCGCGAACAGTCCCGAAGCCAGCCCCGCCGAGATGGTCGAATTGACCCCGCGCAGCTTGAACTTGATCGCCGCCTGCCCCGCCGGCGAGTTAATCACCGTGTTGGGGAATTCCATCGGGTTGACATACTTCACGCCCTCGGTCTGCCCACTCCAGTCAAAAGACGTGATGCTATGCACCGACCCGAACATGGTGCCGCACACCAGGCCCAGTTGCGGGTCGCCTTCGGCGTGGTCCGGCTGCTTGAGCCCCGTGGCGGACAAGGCCATTTCCGCCGCCACGCACAGCAGGCGCGCGGCGCGGTCCAGCACCCGAATCCCCTTGGTCCCCAGCCAGGTTTGCGGCACAAAGTCGCGCACCTCGGCCGTGATGGACTCCTCGCCGAACAGTTGGCTCGGCCCGATCCCGGCGTAGCCGGCGTACAGGTTCTGCTCGAACTGCTCGCGGCCGGCGCCCAACGTCGAAATGACGCCGGCGCCGGTGGCCACGATCCGCGGCGCCGTCATGCCGCCCCCTCGAAACGCGCCAGGCACAGCGACGCGTTGTTGCCCCCAAACGCGTAAGCGTTGTTGAGCACCAGGCGCGGATTGGTTTGCCGGGCGGTGTTCGGGACGTAGTCCAGATCCGCGTCCGGGTCGGGTTCCGTAAAATTGATGGTCGGCGGGATGACGCCCGTGTGCAGCGCCAGGGCGCACGCCACCGCTTCGATCGCGCTGGCGGCCCCCATCGTGTGTCCGAGCATCGACTTGATGGAACTCATCGGCACCTGCGGCGCGCGGCTGCCAAACAAGGTCTTCACCGCGATGGTTTCGATGCGGTCGTTGGTCGGCGTCCCCGTCCCGTGCGCGCTGATGTAATCCACTTCGTCGGGCGACCGCCCGGAATCTCTGAGCGCCATGTCCATCGCGCGGATCGCGCCGTCTCCCTGCGGATGCGCCGCCGTCATGTGATGCGAATCGCAGCTTACCCCGTAGCCCAGCACCTCGGCATAGATCCGCGCGCCGCGCGCCAGGGCCGCCTCCAGCGGCTCCAGCACCAGCACCGCCGCGCCCTCGCCCGGCACCATCCCCTTGCGGTTCCGGTCGAAAGGCTGGCACTTTTCGGGCGCAATCGCGCCCAGCCGGGCGAATCCGGTGTAGGTAATCCGCGAGAACGGGTCCGCGCCCCCGGCGAGCATCAGGTCCGCGCGCCCGGTCCGGATCAGATCAAATCCGTAACCAATCGCGTAGTTGCCCGCCGCGCACGCGGTCGGGATCATCAGACACGGTCCCTGCAACCCCAGCTCGATCGCGACGTTGCTCGGAATCACGTGGCACGGATACTTGGGAGCCAGATCCCCCGGCAGCGCGTCCAGCCCCTCGGCCTTGCGGATGTCGTTGTACTTCTCGACGAACCCCGGCTCGCCGGACGTCGTACCCATCGAGATCCCCACGCGCCGCGGCGCGAAGGCGGACAGGCTCAAACCGGCGTCGTCGAGCGCCATGCGCGCCGCCGCGATCGCCAACTGCGACCCCCGCCCCATGCTTTCCGGGTCGCGGTTGCGCACCCAGCGCGCCGGATCGAATTCCTTGACCTCCGCGCCGATATGCACCGGATAATCGGAGGTGTCGAACGAACGCACCGGCGCAATCCCGCTCTGGCCGGCCACCAGATTGCGCCAGAACTCTTCCCGCCCGGCGCCGATCGGCGTGACCAACCCGGCCCCCGAGATCACTACTCGCTTCATTGCGACTCCTTCCCTGGCTCGCGGTATCCCCCGCCCGCCCGCCGCTTCCCCGGCGGCCGCCGCGCTTACACCCGAACCGCGGTGCCCGCCGCCTCCAAATGGCGTTGCACCACCTCCACCGTATCGTTCACATTCTTGATCTGCGAAAACTCGTCCTCGGGGATATTGATTTTATACTTCTTGTCCACCGCCACCATGACTTCCATCGCCATCAGCGAGTCCACGCCCAAATCATCCTGAAAACTGGCGGTATCCTCGATCTCTTCCGGGGTCCGCTCGGTCACCTCCGCGATGAGCCGCTTGATTTCGCTGCGAATCTCGTCCGTTGTAATTGCTTCCACTGCTTTGTTCCTCCGTTCCGGGGTCCTGGCGACGCCCGCTTTGTTCAGCGCTGTTCCACCGGTTGCCGCCGCTCAACCGCGGCGCCGGCTTTCACGCGCTGATATCCCTCCAGCATAACCGGCAGGTTCATCTCCGCCACCCGCCGCCCGCACTCGATGATCTCCGGCGCCCGCGCGAACTGAAGCATCGTAATGTTACCGTAATCGGGCGTCAACACGAAATTCGCCGCGTCCTCCGCGCGCGCCTGGCCGATCTCGTGCCCCATGATCCGCGTGCAGCGGAACATCAGGTCGAAGGCGTTAAACGGATAGCGGGAACTGATTTCCTGCGCTTCCATGGCCGCCATGGCGTTGACGGCGACGATAAACCGTGCGCCCATCCGCCGGACCAGACGCACGGGCACCGGGTTCATGATGCCGGAATCCACCAGCAACGCGTCGCCGCGCGGAAAAGGCGGCATCAACCCGGGCAAGGCGATCGAAGCGCGCACGCAATGGGTGACGGGACCGTCGCGGATCGTGAATTCTTTGCCGGTTTTGATATCGACGGCGTTCGCCCAATACGGAATTTCCAACTGATTCACGGTCCGGGAGCCCCAATAACGCTCAAAGGTCTTCAGCACGATGGCTTCGTTGAGCAGGCACATCCGCCAGAACCGCCACTCGATGAAACGGCGCGTGCGCGTCCGCCAGTAATCGGCGATTTCCTGCAAATCGGCGATGGAGATACCCGCAGCCCGCAGCGCGCCGATCACGCTGCCCATCGAGCAGCCCGCGATGACATCGACGGGCAGGCCGGCCTTCTCAAAAACGGACAGCACGCCGATGTGCGCCCAGCCCCAGGCCGCGCCCCCTCCCAGCGCGATACCCACCTGGGCGCCCAGGATGTGGCGGGCCAGCGAATCCACCGTCCGGCGAAAGCGCGCCGTCACCGGCCGTCCGGCGCGGAACGCCGTCTCCGATGCGGCGGCGTCAAAGATCAACTGGCGGCCGCCGTCAAGCGCCGGCAGCGTGGGCGCCTCGCCGCTTTGCGCCACAAACCGCCCGGATTCGGCCTCGGGGGGCAGGGCGTCTCCCGGCCCGGCCAGCCAGCCGCGCATCACGTCGGGAGCGTTCGCCTGGGCCAGCGCCTCGGCCACTTCCCGCACCGCCGGCGCCGACGGCAGCGGATTCAAAATCACAAACGGAAAGCGCGCTTTCCATTCCGTCAGCCGGTGGGCAAGCGCCTCGCGCATCTCTCCGGCCGAGCCCCGCAGACCGACATCGACCGCATAGGACTGCGGGGAGAGCAGACGCTCGGCGCCGTCCCCGGTTTCCCCGAGATGCACGGCCAGCGCGGCCTCGCCGGACTGTTCCGCCAGCGATAGCGCCAGCAGACTCCCGAACGCGTAAGGCCCTTCCCAGCGCGGCTGGTTCTCCAGGATCACCACCGGAGACACCTTCGCCTTGGCGCCGCCGGTCACCGTCGAATGCATCCGGTCCGCGATCACCTCGAGCAGGCCGCGCAAAATCGTCTCCCGGTTCTGCGGCAGCCGCACCGAGGCTTCCTTGGTCAGCACCAGGACCTCCGCGTCCACCACCACCTCGACGTCCGCCGAGCAGGTTTTGCCCGTCACAAACGACAGTTCGCCGAACAGATCGGGCGGCTGCAAGTACGCCACCGTCTCCCGCGAGTCGGCGCGCGCCACGCGCACCGCGCAGCGGCCGGAACGCAGGAAGTACACCGCCTGGCTGCGGCCGCCCTGCTCCAAAATCTTGGCGCCCGCCGGATAGCGCCGCTCCTCGAACAACGCCGCAATCGTCTCCAGTTCGCTGGCGGGTACGCCGCGAAAGACGGGGGACGTTGAGAGAAACGCCGCGCGCTCTTGCATGGTTTAGCGGGCCGGGCCGGCCTTGGCGATGATGCCCTTGCCTTCCTCCACCGTGAGGAACTGGTTGGCGGCGATGTTGGCCAGGCTTTGCCTCTCGCCGCTCGGCCATTCTATATCCAGCTTGGTGACCGTAGGATCGCTGCCCAAACCGAACGTCAGCGCCAGGTCGCTCTGCGAACAGTAACTGGAGCCGCTGCGCACGGTGTTCCATTGGCGTCCGGACGCGCTCTCCAGCCGGACCGTCGCGCCGATGGCGCTCCTGTTCGACTTGGTCCCCACCAGCTTGATGCACAGGAACCGGTTCTTGTTTCCCCCGTCGTTCCGGTACAGATACGCCGGTCCGTGGTTGGAGGTAATCAGCAGGTCCAGGTCCCCGTCGCGGTCAATATCGGCATACGCCGCGCCGCGCGCCACGATCGGCCGGCTGAGTTCCGCGCCCACTTTGGCCGTGGTCTCTTCGAACTTGCGCTTGCCCAGATTGCGGAACAGGTGCGGCGGCTCCTTGAAGGAGACTTTGGGCTGGACGCGCCCAATCTCCTCCTCGATGTGGCCGTTGGCCGCGAAGATGTCGAGATAGCCATCCAGGTCGTAGTCCCAGAAGAACACCGCGAACGCCAGCGTCAGCAGGCTGGCGCGGCCCACCGCCGAGGTGGGCGCTTCGTCCACAAACAGGCCCGTGCCCTCGTTGTGATACAGCCCCAGCATCTGGTTGGAGAAATTGCCCACGATCAGGTGCGGCCGCCCCGAGCGGTCGTAATCGCCGAAGTCAACGCCCATCGCGCCGCGGGCGACGCCGTCCTCGCCGAACGCCACCCCCGCCACCATGCCTTCTTCCGTGAAGGTGCCGTTCTTGTTGTTCCGGTAAAGCTTGTTGGGCTGCGTGTCGTTGGCCACGAACAGATCGGGCCAGCCGTCGCCGTTGTAGTCGAACACCACCACCCCCAGCGACTTGCTGGTCGGGTCGCCGACTCCGGCCTTCTCGCTCACGTCTTCGAACTTGCCGCCCAGGTTGCGGTAAAGCTTCGACTGCGCGCCTTTGTACGATTCCGGCGTGCAATAAGACTTGGTGGCGCCATCCAGGGAACACCATAGGTCGCCCTTGGCCGTCCACTGGACGTAGTTGGCGACAAAGAGGTCAAGTTTGCCGTCGCGGTCGTAATCCAGCCATGCCGCGGACGTGCCGAAGTTGGCGTTGTTGATCCCGGCTGCCTTGGTGACATCGCGGAATTTGCCGCCGCCCTCGTTGCGGAACAGGCGGTCGCCTTCCAGGGCGGTGATGTAGAGGTCGTCTTTGCCGTCGTTGTCGTAGTCGCCGACGGCTACCCCCATGCCGTACATCTCCATATCCAGGCCGCTGCCCGCCGTGATGTTGGTGAAAGTGCCGTTCTTGTTGTTGCGGTAGAGCGCGTGGAGCGAGCGGCGCCCGCGCGGCGTCCAGTCTTTGCTGTTCACCAGAATGATGTCCGGCCAGCCGTCCTGGTCGGCATCGAAGAACGCGCCACCCGAGCCCAGAGTTTCGGGCAGCCATTTTTTCCCCGCCTTGCCGCTATTGTGCGTGAACTTGATTCCCGCCGCGGCGGTGATGTCGGTAAACTTCACGGGCACGGGGGGTCCGGGCGCGACGCTGGCCACCGCCAACGCGATGCCGGCCGCCCCCAGCGCCCACGGCGCGGATGAACGGAACCAGCTCAACTTCACTCTCCTCCTCCTGCTCCCAGCGAACCTGGCGCGGGCTCCGCTTGCCCGGCCCGCACCGTGGCCGGCTTGCGCGCCGGTCCGGCGGTCAGCCGCCGCGCCGCCGGTTTCGCTACCGGCTGTTCCAGGGGAACGCTGTCGTGGTCGTGAATCTGTTGCCGTTCATTATTATCCTCCGGGCTGACCATGCGCCGCTTCGCCGTGATCGTCTGCGAAGCCTCGTCCGCCTTGAACCGCCGGAACAGTTTTTCCTCGCGCGCCGCATTCTCTTGATCGCCCAGGCCGCGATAGCAGAGCATCGCGGTGTAGTGCATTTGCAGGTCTTCGGGATCCACCAGACACACCTGCTGGAGCACGTCCAGGGCGGCCCGGTACTCGCGCTTCAGGAACAGAATCCGGGCCTTCTGATTCAAGACCACCCGGTCCCGCGGATACTTCGCCAGCACTTTGTTTAACGACGCCAGCGCCGCATCGTAGTCGCCGTCGGCCCGCTCGATCATCGCCTTGAAGAAGTGGATCCGCCCCAGCGAAGCATCGATATCCAGCGCTTTCTGGATATACGGCTTCGCGGCGTCCGTCTCTCCCTCCTGGATCAACGCGCGCGCCACGTTCAGCCATCCGTCGGCATAACCCGGTTCCGCCTCCGTGACGCGCTGGAAGGCGTATTCGGCGCCCTTCAGGTCTCCCTGCAACAGCATCCCGATGCCCCAGTCGTTCCAGCGTTCCCGGTCCTTCGGGTTCACCACCGGCTTCCAGTCCGGCGTCCCGACCTCGAGCGTCGCTTGCGCCTCCGCCAGAGTAGTGATGGGCAACACCGGGATCTCTCCCTTAATCAGCCCGGAGACATTGGCGGGAATATTCGCCTTGTCGAACGAGTATTCGAGGCTGTTGTGCGCGGCGCTCAGCAAGGACGGATCCTGACCGGGCTTCGGTTCGCCCGCATAGGAGAACTGCGTGTAGTAGTGGGAAAACTTCCGGTGATTCAGCTTGGCCGTCAGCGTGATAGGTCCCTGCACGTTCTTCGGAATGCGCAACCGGTAGTGCGCCACGTCCGCCGCGCCCGGCGGAATCAGCCGCACGTACAGCACGGTGCGCATCTGCCAGGCATTGCGCTTGTTGATGGGATTGCCCTCCCCGTCGAGCTGATACGCTTTATAGAAGTGCGCTCCGGGCTCCACCGGTCCCTTCCCCTCGTCTTCGACGCGCCCGCTCCAAAAGATCGGTTTCCCGTTCGCGTCCTTGGCGATCAGTTCGAGCCAAATGTCGAAAGCATCCACGGTTCCGCCGGGGAAGAAGTGACCAATCTTGCGCGTGCGCACCACCACGTCGACCCGCACGGTGGAACCCGGCTCCACCTTGGCTCGCGCCGTATCAATGGGAGCGGCAATTTTGCCCACCTCCCGAATGATCAACTGGCCGGACTGCTCCGCCTCCTCGCCCACCGCGAAACTCGTGGCCAACTGCGGCACTTCGCCCGACCGCCGGACCATCTGCGTTTCCTGGGCGCTTTCCTCGACCGGAGACACCGCAAAGATATCGACGCTGATGAAGCCCGACTTCAGGAACCGCTCGACCGCGCCCAATTGCGCCTGGTCGCGGTTCACGTGGGGCAGCGCCGTATTCGCGCCCGGGAACCGGTGGGAATGGACCTGCCCGTTGATGTTGCCCGGATCGCGCGACGGCACCAGCGGCATGTGGCAGTCCGCGCAGTCCATCGGTTCCTTGGGATAGTAGAACGAACGCGCCCCCTGGCCGGAAACGCCGCTGGCTTGCCAGTTGTCGTAATCGTTAAAGCCGCGCATCCAGCGGTAATCGTTCACCGGGACGTCCAGATGCACCTTATGGCACGCCGAGCAATACTCCGCCGTGTCCTGCCGCATGAACGGCTTCATGAAGGTGCGCTTGTGCGGTTGCGGCTCGGCGAACGTCAGAAAGCGGTCCATGGCCCGGATGAATTTGTTCTTGCTCGTCGCCAGTTCGTGCAGGGGCGGATATTCAATCAGGAAACTGCCGTTGCCCATGCTGGAGGACACGTGCACGATGGAATGGCACGACGTGCAGGCGAGGCCGGCATGCGCTTCGGGCGTGTCGATCTGTTCTTTGATGGGCCGCTCAAAACGGCCGTTGAAGAACACCGCGTGGTCGTGGCAGCCGGCGCACCATTTGCTGGCTTGGGTGCCGACCACGTCCTGCATGTACTCGATGGATTTCCGGTAGAACTGGTTATTGAACGACGCAAAGTGGTGCGCCGAGCTTTTCCACTGCTCGTAAATGTCCTTGTGGCACTCGCCGCAGGCTTCCGAGTCCATGAAGAAGTTCGACGGGATGATACCGTTGACGTTCGTGTTCGCCGACGAGGGGAAGAAGGGCGATTTCGGTCCCGCGCCCTCTTCCTCCATGCTGGTGGGGACCACCAGCGGATTCCGGATGCGGTCCCACCGGTCGGGGAACACTTTGCGGTACAGCTCCGCCGTCACCGGCCAGACCACTAACACTACGGCGGAAGCCTGAAACGCCTTCTTGAATTGCAGCCAGCCGCCACCCTCGGTGCGCGCTTTCCGCCAAACGTAGGGGACCAGCAGCGCGATGCCGAGCGAAGCAAACACGATGTGCGACCAAAAGGCCCAGCGGTTCTGCATCAGGTTGCCCGCGCCCGGGATGTAGGCGCCCAGGCACAGAAACACGCCCAAGCCCAGCGCGATCACAAACGCCCCCACCGCCCGGGCGGTCCCTTCCCGCAACTCCGGGTCCTTCAGCGCCAGCCAGATCAGCACGCCAAACAGGACGGCCCCCAATCCGATATGGACCATCACGTTGGTCATGTAGAAGATGGTCGGCTCGGCGAACGCCGCCAGGTAGGCGGTGTTGACGAGCAGCACCACGAAGAAGATCGCAACCAGTTTGGGCAGTTTGGTCGACATGGTTATCTTCCGACTCTAGCGGCGGCCTTCGACCTCCCTCAATACTCGAAATCTATTAGGGGTCCGGCCCTCCGACATAGGGCGGAGCAGGCGCAGAGCCGGGCGGGTGGTGTACTCCCGCTGCAAGCGGCTTTCGGGGAACCGCTCCGGCGCCGGGTAGGGGTAACGCGACATCCCATGGAAGGGCAGCGGCTCCACCGTTTGCGAGTGGGCGGTGTTGGCGTCTCCATCCTTGGCCCAACCGTCCACCATCAGCAGAAAATCGCGCCGCCAGCCCTTGGGCAGCGCCGGCAAACCCTCCGCGTCGAAACGCAGCCGCAACTCGTCGCCCGAACCCATGATCAGCAGGTTGTCGTCTATCCGCTCGAGCAGGGGCAGCACCGGACCGTACCGCGTATACAAACCGGGCGTCGGGTTCCACATCGAGGTGGGCGAGACTTGCCCGTAGACGAACGATTCGGGCTGCTTCCGCTCGGGATGGATCACGGCGCGGGAGAACCCGCGGAACCGCAGTTCCGCGTCCCGCGCGGCCAACTCGGTCAGCCGGACCGCCGGGGCGCCCGGATCTTCCCCAAGGAAAATCTCGTCCCAATACAAGCAGAGATTCGTAACGATGCGCACCCGCCGGTCCGCTGTAAGAAACTTTCCCGTCAGGTCGACGGCGATGGTCTTTGGCTTCCCTGCCGGAATCCCCAGATCCTCGATCACCGTCTGCCACTCGCCCCGGGCGTTTTTCACTTGCAGATACGGCATGATCAGCCCTTCGCGCGAGGACTGCGCCGCGCCCAGAAAGGTGCTTCCGTCCGCCCAGTCCACCCAACCGGAAAGGACCAGCACGGCGCGGTTGTCCGGGGCGGCCTGGCCGAAATCGAGTTCCAGCGTTTGCCGTTCCGCCACCCCCGCGTAGTCGCGCTGGAATTGGTCGGGATACCGCTGGTCCAACCGGGTGAGCCGGTCCAGCACGTCCACCGGCTTTCGGAGCGAACGGCTCGTCAGCCGCGCGGCCACCGGGTAGCGGCGCTCCTTCACTCCGTACAGACGAAATTCGGGAAACGGCGGGGCTTTGAACTTATCGTTGGTGAAGATGCTGGTGTCCGCCGGATGGTCCACCGCGATCAGGCGGACGTGGTCCAAATAGGCCACTTCGCGCAATTCCTCGGTGATCCGGATCTCATAGCGGCCATCGGCCGGGGCGAGCGATTCCCCCCGGATCTGCACGTACTCGTCGTGGTCGACCGGGAAGAACTCCCCGCCGCCCGCGCTGGCGCCCAGGGGCGCCACGGCCAGCACGTCGGTAATGTATTCGAACTCGCGGCCGTTCCACGTGAAGATCATCGGGCATGAACCCGACAGGCGCTGCGCCTCTTTATACGCCAGCGTTTTTCCCGCCGGCTGCCTGGTTTCGTTCTGTATCAGCCCGTTGGGCCACGTAATCCGGACCGTATCCGCCTGGTTGCTTCCGCGTAAGCCGAAGACCAGGGGCACGCCATGATATACCCGTTTCTGATAGAGAGAACCCGCCTTGACCTCCACCTCCGCGCCGGGCGCCAGCTTCAAGTTCTTCACGCCCGTCAGCGCAATGCGCATCCACTGGTGGGAAGTATCGGTTTCATTGCGCAGCATCCGGACGTTGCTGGCCGCCGAGGCCAGATCCTCCCGCCCATCGCCGTCGAAATCCGCGGTGGCCAGAGCCAACGCTTTCGGCACGGCCGTCGCGGAGATCTCGAACTTACCCTGGCCCAAGTTGCGAAACACCTTGCCGGAGGCCACCAGATCGGCGAAACCGCGGCTCTCCAGGTCGGCGAACACGACCGGGGCGGCGGCGTCCAACTTCGCCCCGGCTTGCAGCTTGCCGTCTTTGTTGAGCGCCACCAACACCCCTTGCGGTCCCGCCAGGGCCAGATCCATCCAGCCGTCGTTGTTGACGTCGAACGGCGCGGCTTGCGTCATGCCGGAGGGTAAATCCGCCAGCGGCTGGGCTTCATACTTGGCCAGCAGCCGGTCGCGGTACAGCACCGGCGGCCCGTCCTGATAGGTCACGACCACGTCGGCGCCGGTCGTGTCGGCGACCAGTTCGAAAATCGCCCCGTGCGTCGCCGCGCCCTTCACGAACGGGAAAGCTGACGTCTCGTCGGAAAAACCCTCCGCGCCGTTGTTGCGCAGAAGGCGCGAGTCCTCGCCCAGCAGCAGCAGGTCGAGGTCGTAGTCGTGATCGTAATCCACCCACAGCGCCGCCCGGTACCGGCCCGAGGGCAGTTCGGCCGCATGCCGGGCGAACTTGCCTTGCTGATTCTGGTAAAGCGCCGCGCCGCCCGCGGACACGACGGCCAGGTCGGGAAGCCCGTCGTTGTCAAAATCGCCTGCCGCGATATACGCGGCGCCTTTGATTGCCCCCAGTCCGGACGCCGCCACTGGATTCTTGCCGCCTTCCAGCAGGGTGACTCCCTCGCCGGACCACGCCACCAGGTCGGCCCGCCCCGCGCCGGACGCGTCGAGCGCCGTCAGGCCCGCCGCCTTCACCGCGACCTCACTGGCCGCCAGCTTGACCGCCGCGGCGGGGCCCGCGGCGGGAAGCGGTTCGATGGGATCCATGATCTCGGAGTAGAAACTCCATTCCATGTCCTCCGGCACCGCCGCGCCCTGGGTCTTCTGCTTGATCGCCTGGAACATTTTCAGCTCGCGCGAGGCGTCCTCGCTGCGGCCGGCCTGCCGGTACGCATTGTAGAGTTGGAAATGCGGCCCGGCAAGGTTAGGGTCCAGCCGCGCCGCCGTCTCGAACTCCTTGAGCGAGTCCTCCGCGCGGCCGGCGAGCTTGTACAGCACCCCCAGGTTGTAGTGCGTCACCGGTTCGTCCGGAACCAGCTTGGCCATCTGTTCCAACTGCACAATGGCTTTTTCGTACTCCGATTCCTTTTTGTAGGCGATCCCGAGGTTGAACCAGGTGTGCGGAATGGAGGGATCCTGCTTCTGAGCTTTCTCGATTTCGGCGACGCCTTCCTGGGTCTTGCCGGCGCGGAGCAGCGCCAGGCCGTAGTTGAGCCGTTCGCGCGCTGAATCCGGCCGCAACTCCAGCGCCTTCCTGAACTCATCGACCGCCTGCAATTGCGTGGTGGGATTCTCGTAGAACGCTTTGCCGAGATTCCTAAGATGCCACAGCCGGTCTTCGGTGGACGGGTTGGATTCCGCGGCTCGCACCAGCAAGATCGCGGTGCAGACAACGACGCCTCCCAAGGATAGATAGAGAATCCTCCTCATACGTTTGATGCTCCCCGTGGCCCGGAACCTTGCGAGCCTATTTTTTGGGTCCCCAGGCGGGGACCACGCCCTTGCCTTCCTGCACGTAGTGGATCTTGTTTACGGTCAGATTGACCTTCTCGGTGAGGCCGCTCGGCCATTGAATCTCGACCGCATCCAGCTTGGCCGCCCGGCCTACGCCGAAGTGCAGCCGCAGGGAACTCTGCCCCGCATAGCCGTTGCCGCCGTTCACCTCGCGGATCTGGGTGAGTCCGCCCGCGGTCAGCGTCACCCGCGCGCCAATGGCGTCCCGGTTCGACTTGGCGCCAATCAACTTCATCTGCACCCAGTTGCCCGCGCCCTGGGTCCGCCCCCGGTAGAGCAACGATTTTTGATCCGCGTTGGTCTGGTAGAAGTCGAGCAACCCGTCGTTGTCGAAATCACCCATGCCGATTCCCCGGCCATCCAGATCATTGTCGACGCCAGCTTCCGCCGAAATCTCCTTGAACGCCTGGTTGCCGAGGTTGCGGAACATTTTCTTGCGCTGGTAGCCGCTCCAGGTCATGTTGCCGATGTTCGGCCAGTTGTTGACGTCGGTAAAGTCAATGCCGGGCGTGGTGATCATGGTCACCAGCACCGGGATGTAGTTGTCCTTGCCCGCCGACCGCAGCCCGTTCACCACAAAGATGTCCTGCCAGCCATCGTTGTCGAAGTCGCCGAACTTCGCCGCCCAGCCCCACAGCGTCGGACAGGTGCCGGTCTCTTTCGAGAGGTCCGTGAAGGTGCCGTCGCCGTTGTTGTGCCAGAGCATATTGCATTCCTTCATGTACTCGTCCGTGATGTTCGTCACGTAGATGTCCAGGAAGCCGTCGTTGTCGTAGTCGGCGACGTCGACGTTCATGCCCTTCTTGGTGTCGAAGCCCAGGCTCTTCTCGGTGGCGTCGCGGAAGGTGCCATTCTTGTTGTTGAAAAAGATCCGGTCGGTTCCGTAATCGTTGGCGAGGTAGAAGTCCTGCCAGCCGTCGTTGTCAAAGTCGCCGTGGCCGATGTCCAGCGTCCAGCCGGTGTGATGGGCCAGGCCCGCCTCCTTGGTTACGTCGGTGAACCGGCCGTTCCCCTCGTTACGCCACAGGGCAACCCCGCCGCCGTTCACGGCGTTGTCGAGGTCATTAGGCAGCACGTGCGGCGTTTTCAGGTCCAGCAGGTTCTCGGCCTTGAAGTAGTGACCGAGCATCACGTCCAGGTCACCGTCGCGGTCGTAGTCGAAGGCCACCGCGGCGATCGAGTTGCCGAACGTGGTAAAGCCGCTGCCGGCCGTTACGTTCTTGAACTTGCCGTTTCGCTCGTTGTGATACAGGATGGGCGTGCCGAAGCGCACGACCAGCAGATCCTGCCAGCCGTCGTTGTCATAGTCGAACCAGAGACCATCGGCCACAATCGACAGGGGATCGTTGCCGCCGGCGACCCCGGCGGCTTCGCCCACTTCGGTGAACTTCCAGTTGCCTTCGTTGCGATACAGTTTGCTGAGTTTGCCCTCGTCCGAATCGGTGACAAACAGGTCGTCCAGCCCGTCGTTGTTGAAGTCCCCGACCGCGACCGCCGCGCCGCCCGAGGTGAACATGCGGAGCACGTCGGCGGACTTGCCCTTGAAGTGACGCGTGGTGTGCGTCATCTGGACGCCCGCCGGACCGGCGATCTCCTCGAACTGGATTTTCGCCACGCCGTTCCAGGCCAGCAGCAGCGCCGGCAGGGCGGCGGCGGACCACAGAGCCCGCCGGCTCACTGGTCCTCCCACAACTCGTGCAGATTCGTGTCCACCCGCTTGTTGGGGTCCAGCGTCTCATCGATATACTTGGCCAGTTCGTCGCCGCTCCGCGAGAGCCGTTCTTTCAACCGGGGCTCGTTCGGAAACAGCTTCGCGCCCTCCTGCCACACCGCCCGGGCCTTTTCGACATCGTCCATCTTCCAGTAGCCGTCCCCGAGGGAAATGTAGGCGCGCACATGATAGGGGCGAAGCTTGTCCTGCTTCTGCATCTTCATGGCTTCCTCCAGGTCCTTCACCCCGAGCGGCGCCTTGCCGAAGATTTTCGGCCAGTACAGATAGCTGTTCCCGCGCGTGTAGAGCGCGATCCAGGACGGTTTCAGCTCGATGGACTTGCTGAAGTGGGACAGCGCCGTGTTGGCCAGAATCACCTGGGTGATGGCCCCGGCGTCGGGGATTTTGTCGACATAGGCAAAACCGAAGTTTAGGTACGCATTCGCGGCCTGCGGACTTTTGGCCACGAGCTCTTCGAAAAACTTGATGCAGCGGTCGTACTGCTTGAGCTGAATCACCGCCTGCCGGTATTCGCTCCCCGCGCGAATATCGTCGGCGTTCTTGGCTAAGAGTGCCTCGTACCTGTCGAGGTCGGCCAGCGTCGCTCCCCAGGCCCCCGCGCCGGCGAGCGCCCACGCACATACCAGAAGTGTTGCCTGTCTCATCTCTGACTTGCCTTTGCGATCAAGATCTCCGCTTTCGGTTTGCCCTCCAACACCCGGTAGATCCGGTTGGGGGGAAGGTTCTCCAGGGTTTGCTTCGCGCCCGACGGCCAGCGGATTTCCACTTTATCGATCTTTTCGTTCTTGCCGAGGCCGAAGTGGACGCGCGTGCTGCTCTGGGCGGCAAAACCGTTGCCGCCATTCACAAAACTCAGTTGGGTCCGCCCGCCGGCGGTCAGGCGCACCTGCGCGCCAATGGCGAAGCGGTTGGCTTTGGGCGATCCGAGTTGGAACTGTACCCAGTTCCGTCCCGCCGGCAGCGTATTGCGGTAGAAATACGGCTCGGCGTTGGCGTTGGCCACGTATAGGTCCAGCCGCCCGTCGTTGTCGAAATCCGCTACGCCAATGCCGCGGCCATCGCGGACCGAATCCACGCCGTGCCGCGCCGCGTGGTCCTTGAAGCCCGCGCCGCCCTCGTTGTGAAACAGCCGTTTCTTCTGATAGCCGCTCAGACTTTTCGATCCCATGGGGGGCCAGTTGCGCGCGTCGGCCAGTTCGATGTTCGGGCGGGTGATCATCTCGAAGATGTCAGGCACATAGCTGTCCTTGCCCGCCGACACCCAGCCGTTGACGACATAGAGGTCCTGCCACCCATCGTTGTCGTAATCAAAGAACTTTGCGCACCAGCCCCACCCGGTGTTATAGGTATCCGTTTCCCGCGAGACGTCCGCGAAAGTCAGATCCCCGTTATTGCGCCACAGGAAGTTGCCTTCCCGCATGTAGTCGTCGGTGATGTTGGTGACGTAAATGTCCAGCAATCCGTCGCCGTCGAAATCGCCCCAATCGACGTTCATACCCTTCTTGGTGTCAATGCCGATGGCCTTTTCCGTGATGTCGGTAAAGGTGCCGTCGCCGTTATTCACGAAGAAACGGTCCGTGCCGAAATCGCAGGCGACGTAAAGATCTTCATCGCCATCGTTGTCGGCGTCGGCGTGTCCCAGGTCGAGCGTCCACCCGGCGAGGGCAAAACCCGCCTTCCCGGTGGTGTCGGTGAAGGTGCCGTTGCCGTTGTTCCGGTAGACCGTGACCCCGCCGCCGTTGTTCGCTGTCTCAAAGCTCTCTGGAAAGAAACGCGGCGTGTCCGGGTTGAACACGTTGACCGGCTGGAAGTAACTGCCGACGAACACGTCCACCCACCCGTCGCGGTCGTAGTCGAAAGCCACCGCGGTGATCGCGTTCTTGTAGCCCAGCATGCCGCTCGTAGGGGTGACGTCGCGAAACTTGCCGTTGCCCAGGTTTTCAAACAACTGGTTCTGGCCGAATCGGATGACCAGCAGGTCGGGCCGCTGGTCGTTATTGAAATCGAACCAGAGCGCGTCGGCCGAAGCGTTATGCGCGTCGTTGCCGGCGGCCAGACCTGCCGCCTCGGCGACGTCGGTAAAGGTGAAGTCCCCGTTATTCCGGTACAGGCGGTTCTTGCCGTTTTCGGCCGAATCGGTGACGAAGAAATCATCGAAGCCGTCGCCGTTGTAATCGGCCACCGCCACCGCCGCGCCGAGCGCCGTGTAGCCGGCCATAATGTGCGCGTAGGGGTTCTTGAACTCCCGGTTGGTATGCTTGTGCGTGATGCCGGCTTTGGCCGTGACGTCCTCGAACCAGCGCTCACCCACGCCGTTGGCCAGCAATGCCAGGCCCGCGGAAAGCGCTCCCGCCAGCACGACGCGTCCCGTCATAACTTCACCGCCGGATACCTCTTTTCCACCAGTTCATCCTTGCCTTCGGTGATCTCCAGAATGCGGTTGCCAGCGACGTTGCGGAAGGTCTGCGTAATGCCCGACCGCGGCCATTTCACGATCACCTCCTCTGCCACCGCCGCATCGCCCAGGCCAAAGTGCTGCCGCATCGTGTTCTGCGAACCGTAGCCGTCGCCGAGAAACACCTCACGCATCTGCGGCTGCCCCTGCACCTTGATATATACGCGCGCGCCCACCGCATCGCGATTCGACTTGGTCCCCACCAGTTCGAAGGCGATCCAGTTCCGCTTGCCGCCGATGTTGTTCTTGAGCAGAATGTGCCGGTCCGTGGAGGCGGACACCGCCAAGTCCAGCACGCCGCGGTTCCAATAGTCGGCCGCCGCCACGCCGCGGGCGTTCGTGATCAGGTCCGTGCCGGTGGGACGGCCGATCTCGGAAAACTTGCCGTTCCGGTCGTTGCGCAGATACCGCTTCCGTTCCCAGCCGTGCCACGAGGTTGACCCGAAATTCGCGGGATTGAAGAAAGCGCCCGTCTTGTACTCGTCCTGCTTACTGACCACGTTGTTCAGGAAGTCCAATTCGATCTCGGTGCCTTTGTCGTTGTAGACCCAGCCGTTGACGGCGTAGATGTCCTTCCAGCCGTCGTTGTCGTAATCGCCCAGGTAGGCGCCCCAGAACCAGCCGATCGGGTTCGCATTCGCCTGCCAGGTGGTGTCCTCAAACGTCCCGTCGCCTTTGTTGCGCAAGAGCGTGTTGCCCGAGGCCATCTGCTGGAAGACCTCCACAAAGCCGAAGCCGGACTGCCGGAACACCTCGAAGTACAACGGCATATCCGTCTTCCAGACGCCCTGCCGCATGCAGTTGATCATGTAGCGGGCGACGGTCGGCCACTCCGCGTACCAAGCTTCCTCCGAGCGGATATTCGTGACGTAGAGGTCGAGCCGGTTGTCGTTGTCGTAGTCCCCCATCGACGCGTTCATCCCGGCGCCGTAAGCCAGCGTGCCGGTCTTCACCGTTACGTCGGTAAACGTGCCGTCGCGGTTGTTTCGATAAAGCGTGTTCCGCCCGAAGTCGTTCACCACATAAAGATCGGCGTAGCCGTCGTCATCGTAATCGCCGAACACCGTGCCCAGGCACAGCCCCACTTCGCCGACTCCGGCCTCCTTGGTCACGTTGGTGAAGGTGCCGTCGCCGTTGTTCCGGTAAAGCTGGTTGGGCTCACCGTTGCGGGCGTAGAACGTCGTCGGGATATCCAGGCGCGGATCGAGGTAGCGCCCGACGTACAGGTCGAGCAAACCGTCGTTGTTATAGTCCGCCCAGGAGGCCACGGTGGTGCAACAGTCCTCGCCAATGCCCGCTTGCTTGGTGACGTCGGTGAACGTTCCGTTTCCGTTGTTGCGGAAAAGTTGGTTCGGCTTGAACGTACGGCTGACGAACAGGTCTTTGTCGCCGTCGTTGTCGTAGTCGGCGAACACGCCCACGCTGACGCCGTCCAGGCCTTGTAAGCCCGCCTGGGCGGTCACGTCGGCGAACTTTCCGTTGCCCAGGTTTCGCATCAGCTTGGATTCGACGCCGTCGGGAATGAACAGGTCGTACCAGCCGTCGTTGTCGTAGTCGACCGCGGAAATGCCCGCCGGGCCGTAGCGGATCATGGCGAATTTCAAGGGCTGGTTCAGGAACTCCGGGTAATAGCGGTTCTCGAAGTCAATTCCCGCCGCCGCCGCCACGTTCTCAAAATGCGGCACGTCGCTGATGAACCGGTCGCCCTCGATCAGCGCCGTCTCGACAATGCGGATGCCGGCGCCCTCGCCGCGCAGTTTGAAGCGGAAGTAGGCGCGGTCGATCCCCTCCTGCACGGCGCCTTTGGGTTTGCCGATGACCTCGAAGCGGACGCTCAGCACCGTCTCCCCGCGCCGGTTCCAGTTCTCCATGCGGTGGACGTACAATCCCGCCTCGCTGATGGACTCCAGGGAATCCAGATAGGCGCGCCATTCGGCGAGGGCGGCGTCCCGCGTAGGCAGCTCGCCGTCGGATTCAAACAGGTACCGGCGCACTCCGTCGCGGTCCTCCACCTGCCGCAAGCGGTTGAGCCCCAGCCGCTTGCCCTGGAAATCCGCCGCGTAGAAGGCCTTGACACCTTCCAAATCCCGCTGGTGCAAAGCCTGGCCGATCTTCCGCAGCATCACCGTGGCGTCGCGGCCGGTGTTGAAGAACTGCCAACCCTTTTGATCGACGTAGTCCACGCTCATCGTGCCGCCCAGGTACAGGGCAACCGGAGCCAACACCGATCCGAAAATGACAAGACGATTGCGTGATGACATAGCTTGATGAAAGGTCTCCGCTTCAGTCCACTTCCGTTCGGCCAGGAACTTGAGGAGGGCTGTATTCGGACGGCCGCCTCACCTGCTCTTTATCCCTCCGCGCCGCCCGCTTCTCCGCATTCGCTCCCCTGCGGGAAAACATCATGAGGCTAACAACCGTCCCTTGGCGATGTCAAGAAAACCACGCAGATTTCGGAGTTTTTAGTCTCTTAATGCGAGTCCGGCGGATCCAGGCGTCCGCGAGCGCCAGCCCTCCGAAACTGAACGCCCGCGGAGCCCGCCTCCGATCCGCGCCGTCCTCCGATCGGCGCACCCACTTCCAAGCACGTACTGGGCCGAACTGTAACCCTCTGGAAAAAATTGCTTTGCGGGTCCGGGTGCCAATCCCCTCCTGTCCAAAGCCTGGACAGCACCCGCGAAGAGCGATCTCTCCATCCCCGCGCCCGTTCGCCTCCGGGAAGCGTCGCTGGGTTCTGTACAGTCTTGTCCAGCCGATTTACAGTCCCCGGAACGGCAGGCTACACTGAAGCATTCGCCATGCCGGTGTCACCGTTACCACCCGCCGAGGAAGCGCGAAGCCGGGACAAGTTGCGGGCGCTGCTGCACCTGTGCCAGCGGATGAACTGCGAACGGGACCTGGACCGCCTGCTCGACCTGGTGGCGCGGGAGGCGACCTTCCTGCTCGACTGCGACCGCGCCAGCATTTTCCTCTACGACCCGGAAAAGCAGGAACTTTGGTCGAAAGTGGCCCTCGGCAGCGAGGAGATCCTGCGGTTCGACGCCAGCAAGGGCATCGCCGGCGCCGCGCTCCGCAGCGGGGAGACCCTTGTTGTCTCCGACGTCTACCACGACCCTCGGTTCAACCCCACCATCGACGACACCACGGGCTACCGCACGCGCAATCTGGTCGCCACGCCCCTCCGCCTGCTCAGCGGCGAGACGGTTGGCGTCTTCGAGGTTCTCAACAAGAAGGACGGCAACTTCGATGCCGCCGACGCGGAAGTCGTGCGGTCGCTGGCCGCGCAAGCCGCCATCGCCATCCAGAACGCCCAACTCATCGGCGAACTGCGCAAGAAGCGGGACGAGTTGACCGAAGAAAACACCATGCTCTGGCGGGAGGTCAGCGGCAAGTTCGCGCAGCCGCTGCTGCTGGGCAACAGCCCCCGCATCCAGCAGGTGCTGCGCCTGATCGACCGCATCCGGGATACGTCGGTGAACGTGTTGATCGGCGGGGAGAGTGGAACCGGCAAGGAACTGGTGGCCCGCACCATCCACTACACCAGCCTGCGTGCGCGTAAGCCGTTCGTGGCGCTGAATTGCGCGGCTTTGCCCGAGACGCTGGTGGAAGCTGAGTTGTTCGGCATCGAGCGCGGCGTGGCCACCGGCGTCGACAAGCGGATCGGGCTCTTTCAGGCCGCCCATGGCGGCACGCTGTTCCTCGATGAAATCGGCGATCTCAGCCTCACCGCACAGGCCAAGATCCTCCGCGTGCTGCAAGAGCGCACGGTCGAGCGCGTGGGCTCCAGGACGCCGGTAGCGGTGGATGTACGCCTGCTCGCCGCCACCAACAAGGACCTGGAGTCCGAGATCAAGCAGGGCCGGTTCCGCGAAGACCTCTACTACCGGCTGCGCGTCATCCACATCCAGTTGCCCCCGCTCCGGGACATCCGCGAGGACATTCCGCTGCTGGCCACCCACTTTCTGGCCGAGTGCAGCCGCGAGTTGAACAAAGGCCCGCATGAGTTTTCCCCCGCCGTGCTGCGCCGGCTCTGCGAACAGCCGTGGCCCGGCAACGTGCGCCAACTGCAAAACGAAATCCGGCGCATGGTAGCCTGCGCCCGCGGCCGCGTCATCGGCGAGGAGGACCTGTTCGAAGGCCTGCTGGTGGATCCTGCCGCCCCCTCGCCGGCCACGCCGTCCTCTGCCCCCCGCACGCTGCCGGAGGCGGTCGAGGAACTGGAGCGCAAACTGATTGCCGAAACGCTCGCCGCCACGGGCAACAATCAGGTTCGCACCGCGAAACTGCTGGGCCTCAGCCGGCAGGGCCTGATCAACAAACTCAAGCGTTATCAATTAGCCTGAATGCCCTCCCTTATCGACCGCATCGGCCTGCGCGGCCCCAGGATGAAGTACTGGTTTCTATACATTGGGGCCTTCTATCTGGTATGGCTTATTCTCGCCTTCGGCTGCGGCTATTGGCCGGAGGTGGTGGCGCACTGGCGGATCGCCCTGGTGATGATTTTCGGTTCGCTGGTCGCCGGCTCTACTCCGATGGGCGGCGGTACGGTGGCCTTCCCGTTTCTGGTGCTGGCGTTCGGTCATCCGCCAGCGCTGGGGCGCAATTTCGGCCTGGTCATTCAGGCCTTGGGCATGACCTCGGCGATGATTTTCATCCTGTGCCGCGGCACGCCCATCCAAGTCCGCCTGCTCACCGCCACCAGCGTGGCCTCCGGCGCGGGCTTGCTGCTGGGCACCTTCGTGGTTCAACCGCTTGTCCCGAGTACCACCGTCAAACTGCTGTTTTCCTGCCTCTGGATGAGCTTCGGCATTCTCACGCTGGCCAAGAACGCCGAGTTCTGCGCGCTGGAAAACAAACCTCGCCTCTCTTGGGCAACGGCTTGGCGGCTGGGAATCCCCATCGGCGTCGCAGGCGGCGTAATCACCTCCCTGATCGGGGTGGGAGTGGAAATGCTGCTCTATACCAGCCTGGTCCTGCTCTTTCGCAGCGACCTGAAGGTGGCCGTCCCCACGGCGGTCTCCACTATGGCCATGGCGAGCGTCCTGGGCACCGCTTTGCACCTGGCCATCGGCGACATCGAGCGGGAAGTATTTCTGAACTGGCTGACCGCCGGTCCGATTGTGGTGCTGGGCGCGCCGACGGGCGCATTTCTGGTCAGCGTGATTCCCCGGATTCGCACCCTGTACTTTGTCTCTTTGCTCTGCGTGGCGCAGTTCGTCTGGACGCTTTACCAGGTCGCGCCGGGACCGAAAGCCACCCTCTTTGTGATAATTGCTTTGGCCGTCGCGGTGCAGGCGTTCTACCTGCTTTACCGCGTCGGGCGCCGGCGGGCCCAGGCTCCTGCCAAGCCGGTCCTGGCCTGGCAGGAGCCGTAGCCGGGCAGAAAGGGGATCCGCCATGTTCTCGCGGGCCGGTTTGCTCAGTGGGTTGCTGGCGGCTGCCGCGAAGAGAGCGGCGGACACCTTTGGCGCAATCTTCCGGAGTTGATCGCACCCTACCGGCTGCCTGCGCCTGCCGGGGACGCTGGCGGCACACTCATGGCGATTTGCTTTGCCGCCTTGGTCCCCGCGGCAGCCAGCCCTTCCCTCACTGCCAAAGAAAGTCTTTGCCCCACCTCGGACTCCCAAAACCGGGCGGCCTCCTCGAGTTCGGCGTCCGTCAGTTCCCGGTGGAGAAACAGCAGGTGGACGACGGCGGCGTTGTTCGCCACCGATTCGTAGTGCGAGCGCACTTGCTCGATCGCGGCCTCCAGTTGCTCGGCAGTGAAGCGCAGGCGCTCCGGGAGCGCCGGGTTCATCGCCAGCGCGAGCGCCCGCACGGCGCCCAGCGTGACGTCGATCTCGCCCACCGTCAATCCCATGCCGCCGTGGATCCGATGAATCAACGCCAGGCGCGCTTCCGGCGGGGGATTCTTTTGCAGTTCCCGGGCGAATTCGACCAGCCGTCCGTGCGCGCCCGGAGCGGCGCCGGCCGCGCTGGCCAGTTCCAGTTTGCGGGCGGCCGGCTGGTCCAAGTAGGCCGCCAGCGTCTCCGTTTCCCCCGCGTGGAACCGGGCGGCCAGAAGCTTCACCATTTCGTCCTCCTCCGCCACAAAACGGCGCAGGTGCCGGGCCGCGGCGCCGCGCAGCGCCTCCGCATCGACATGGCGCAAGCGGCTCTTTTCGAGGAACGAAACCGGATTCACCGTCTCCACGAAGCGCCGTAACTCGGCCTCGACCCCGGAACCGCGCAGCAGCCGGGCAAACAGACCTCCCGCCGGCGAGCCAGGCGGCGCCGCCTGCTCCGGCGCTAGCGTGGGAGGCAGCTTCCCACCCAGCGCCGAGGGGTCCGGCAGCACGCCCGCTTCCCGGGCGGAGCTGACCAGCGCGGCCGCCGCCTGCGGCGTGAGCTCCCGCACGCGCGCCGCCGCGGGCGGAGTGGAGGGAACCTCGCGGATCCGGACCGGTTCACGGGGTGCGGGCGGAGCGGCGGGCGCCGCCGGGGTTGCCGCCGCGGGTGGTTCGGCCGCCCCTTCCGTCCCGCGGTCCGGAGTCAAGTGGTCGCAGGATACATATCCCAGCCGCTTGCTTTCGCCCACCCGGCTGATGGCGCACCACGTGATCTCGTCCCCAAACAAAACCAAGGTGATCTGTACCGCATCCCCCTTGGACAATTGCCACACGGGCGCGGACACGGTGGACATCTTCGGATACACCGGCAGCCGGTCGACCCCCACCACCGCGCGGGCTCCTGCCGTCTGCGCGTACGCCCATGCGCACGCCACACAGCCGGCCGCCAGCCATCGCTTCATGACCGTCTACCCGGCCGCATGCCGCGCCAGGCGTCCGCCCGCGTCTCCCAGACGCTGGAGGTTGCGGAGCAGGTTCTGCGCCACCGCGCGGATCGCGGTCAGGAATCCCTGGTGCAGCACCGGAGGAAACCAGCGCCCCCGATCCGACTCCCAGAACCGCACGTATTCTTCCAGCTCTTCGTCCGGCAGCGAACGGTAAGCAAACAGGAAGTGCAGCAGCGCCCCGTCGTGGGCCGTTCTCCAAAAATCCGCGCGCAGGCTCTGGAGGGAACTTTCGCTGAGCGAACCGCCAGGGGCCAGCGCCGTGGCGACCTCCCGGATCAGGACCATGGCCATCTCGACCCGGAACTCGGACGAGCGCAAGGCGCTGTCCAGACGCTGCACCAGGTTTAACCGGCGCTGCGAGGCAGGGTCGCGCCGCAGCTTCTCGGCGTATTCGACCAACTGCCTCCTCGCTTCCGGAGAGGCGGCTTGGACCTCCAATTCGACGACGCGGCGGGACAGCGGCGACCGGAGCCAGTACAGCAGTTCGGGCGCGCGGCCCACCGCAAAATGGAGCCGCAGATGCTCCCGCACCGGGCCGTAAAAATCCTCCGGCCGGAAGGAATCGGCCAGGATGCGATGCAAGCGGCCGATCTCCGGATGGTTCTCTTTGCCGCCAAACAGCGCCGCAAATTGCCGTTCATCGGTAATCTCGGCGATCTGCCGCCGGACGCCGGACAGGTCGAGCAGGGCATCGATCACCGCATCGCGCTCGCGGTCCGCCAGCGCCGCGTCCCGGACGGGGGGGCGTTCCAGAGAGTCACAGGGCAGAAACCCCCGGATTCCCTGGTAGGTGACTGCGGTCCAACACCCGTCGGCGGAAGCGATGGACAGTCCGGGCTCGACCACGTCGCCGGCCTCTACTTCCGCCAGCACCGGACTCTGCTGGCTTCGTTCCGCGTGCACCGCCGCGGATCGCACCGCTAGGAGGGTGGCGGCGCCCGCCTCGGCCACCGCCAGCAGGACAAGCACACAGAGGCCTGCCGGCGGCCGAAGTCGTCGCATACCGGGATTATATCAGCGGCCCCCGAAAAAGAACTCGGTGAAAGCACTGAAGACCGCCGCCGCCAACGCGGGATAACCGGCGCGAATCTTTAAATCGTGGCCTGCTCCCGGCACTTTCATCACCCGCCATTCCGCGGGAATGGCTTGGAAGGCCTCCTCCACCTCGGCGGCGCCGCCGAACGTGTCCTTCGATCCTTGGACCGCCAGGACCGGAATCCGCAGCGAAGGAAGATGCCCGGTGCGGAGCTGACCGGGTTTGCCGGGCGGATGCAGCGGATACGAGCTCAACAACAGGCCGCGGAGTCCCGCCGGATCCGCGGCCGCCAGGAGCGACGCCTGGCGGCCGCCGTAGGAGTGTCCGCCCAGCCAGACGCCGGCGATACCCGCCTCGCGCAGCCAGCGGGCCGCTGCCCGCAAGCCCTCCCTGTCTTGACCGGCGTCCGCCGGGCGGGGCGGACCCGTGGGCCGCAATTGCCGGAAGGGCAGGTTGCAGCGCAAAACCGCGACCCCCCGGTCCGCGAATGCATCGGCGAGCGCGGCCAGCCAGGGAGCGTGACAATCGGATCCCGCGCCATGCGCCAGCGCCAATCCCCCGGCCGGCGCCGAATCCGGCCAGTGCGCTACGCCTTCCACTCGCACGCCGCCGGACGCGGCCGCGCTGACGGTGGCCACCCTCACCGGGCCGCGGCTTCCACGAAACCGATGCGGCGCAGCGTGGCGGCAGGTTCGTCGCCGTCGAACTGCGTCACCAGCATCTTCTGGCGCCCGTCCTCCACCGCCACCGCGACCGGGGTCGAGGGAAAGGCAAACGCCTTTCGCAAAGTCTCCACGTCGTGGGTAATGCCCGCCCGCATCCCGGTGGCTTCCAGAAAACCGGCGGCGAACTGGGGCTGCACCGTCGGCGCCACGACCACGCGCGTCTCACCCCAATCCAGCTTGGCCATTTTGCGGCCGGCTTGCAGGCAATGCGAGCACTCGGGGTCGAAAAAGTAAAGGAAGACCTTCCCTTCGCGTAACGAGAACGGCTGTCCATCGACCGTAATCGTCGCCGGCGCCTGCACTCCCCGAGGCTGCGTCACCGCCACGCCGTAAGAGGCGAACGCGAACACCACCACCACGCCCAGAATCACGGCCGCGTTGCGGAATCCGTGGGAGGGCCTGCTCCACCATGCGGCCACCGCCGCCAGGACCAGCATGACGGCGTCCGCCACGAAGAAACCGGGGCCCACGGCCCGCTTGATCCACGGGAAGCAATTGCATTCCTCGCCGCGGAGCGCCTGGTAGTGCCAGCCGACGTAAATCATGAACGCCACCAGCATCGCGGAGATCAGCCACGCTCCCCAGCGGCGGAACCGGGGCACCAGGATCAGCACGCCGGCGAACGTTTCCGCGATGCCTAGCGCCAGCGCGGCCGGGACGCTCAGCGCTTCCGGCACCAGCGCCTGCGTCAGCCGCATGGCCGCCGCCGGCGTATCGGTGATCTTCCAAACCCCGGCGACCAGGAACAGAGCGCTCATTGCGGCGGCCGATGCCGCCGCCAGAAACGTCTTCCACCCGGAGAGCTCCCAAGCCCGGAAGGCTGGGCCCGGGTGGACCGTACTGTCATCCATGCCCTTTATTCTATGCCGCGCGCGGCCGCCAAGCACCGGGCCCCCAACCGCGCCCAGCCCGCTGGACTCCGGGCGCCTCGCCGCCTGCCAAGCTTCGCCGCCTCTGGAATACTGGAGGAGTGAAAGCGGCGGCGAAACCATGAAAGCGCTTGTGAAGAAAGAAGCAGGTCCCGGTCTCTGGTTGGAGGATGTCGCCGAACCGAGTATCGGCATCAACGATGTTCTGATCAAGGTGCACCGCACCGGCATCTGCGGGACGGATCTGCACATTTACAACTGGGACGAATGGGCCCAGCGGACGATTCGCGTCCCCCTGACCATCGGGCACGAGTTCGTCGGCGAAGTGGTGGAAACCGGCAGCAATGTGGCGGACTTTCGGGTGGGCGACCTGGTGAGCGGGGAAGGCCATGTGGTCTGCGGCCGCTGCCGGAATTGCATGGCCGGCCGGCGTCACCTCTGCGCCGCCACCCAGGGCGTCGGCGTCAACCGGGCCGGCGCGTTCGCCGAGTACATCTCCCTGCCGATGACCAACATCTGGCGCCACGACCCGCAAATCGACCAAAGCGTCGCCGCCATCTTCGACCCCTTCGGCAACGCGGTGCACACTGCGCTCGCCTTCGACGTGCTCGGCGAGGACGTGCTGGTCACCGGCGCCGGACCGATCGGCATTATGGCGGCGGCTGTGGTCCGGCACGCGGGAGCGCGTAAAGTAGTGATCACCGATGTCAACCCCTACCGCCTGGAACTCGCGCGCCGCGTGGGCGTCACGCTCGCCGTGAACCCGCGGGAAACGCCCCTCCGGGAGGTCCAAAAACAGCTCGGCATGAAGGAGGGCTTCGACGTGGGTCTCGAGATGTCCGGCAACGCCGCCGCCTTCCGGGAAATGCTGGCCAACATGTGCCACGGCGGACGGATCGCCATGCTGGGCATTCCCCCCAACGAAATGGCCATCGACTGGAATACCGTCATCTTCAACATGCTCACGATTCGCGGCATCTACGGCCGCGAAATGTATGAGACTTGGTACAAGATGACCGTGATGCTGGAATCCGGTCTGGACATCAGGAGTGTGATCACGCACGAGCTGCCCTACCGGGATTTCCAGCAGGGGTTCGATGTCATGTCCACCGGCCAGTCCGGAAAGGTGGTGCTGCACTGGGTGTGACGCCGGGCGGAGATCAGAACTCGGGTTCCCCGGCGGCGGCATCCGGCTCGCTTTCCGGCGCTGGCGGCCGGAGCGCGAACTCCGCCATCGCGTAGCGCAGGGCATCGAGCCCCTGCCCGGCTACCGCGGAAATCGCGAAGAAAGGCAGACCTTCCCCCTCGGCCACACGGCGGAGTTCCTCGAGGCGGGCCGGATCCTGCAAGGCGTCCAGCTTGGTGGCGACCACCAGCATCGGCTTGCGCGGCAGCGCAGGGCTGAAGGCGGCCAGCTCGCGCATCACCGTCCGGAAATCCTCCTCCGGGTCGCGTCCGCTCGCGTCGGACACATCCACCAGGTGGGCGAGCAGCCGCGTCCGTTCGATATGCCGCAAAAACTGGATCCCCAGTCCGTGCCCGAGATGGGCGCCTTCAATCAACCCGGGGATATCCGCGATCACAAAGCTGCGAAAGTCATCCAGGCGCACCACGCCCAGGTTCGGCTCCAGGGTGGTGAACGGGTAGGCGGCGATCTTCGGCCGCGCGGCGGATAAACGCGAGATCAGGGTCGACTTGCCCGCGTTGGGAAAGCCGACCAAGCCCACATCGGCGAGCAGTTTCAGCTCGAGGCGCAGGCGCCTTTCTTCGCCCGGGTGTCCGGGTTCGTGCTCGGTGGGCGCCTGGTGCGTCGCCGTGGCGAAGCGGGCGTTACCGCGCCCGCCGCGCCCGCCGCGCGCGACCGTGTACCGCTCGCCGGCCTGCGTGAAGTCGTGCAGCAATTCGCCGGTGTCGGCGTCGTAGACCACCGTTCCCACCGGCACCGGAATTTCGAGCGAGGCGCCGTCCTGCCCGGTGCGGTTGCTGCCTTCGCCGTGGCGGCCGCGGCCGGCCTTGTGCTCGGGATTGAAGCGGAAGTGCAGGAGGGTGTTGTAGTGCTGGCTCGCCACCATGACTACGTCGCCGCCGCGTCCGCCGTCGCCCCCGCTCGGCCCGCCGCGCGGCACGTACTTCTCCCGGCGGAAGGCAAGGCAACCGTTACCACCGTCACCCGCCTTGACGTAAATGCGAACCTCGTCGACAAACATAGCTGGCAAAGAAAAACGCCAAGCCCGGGGAAGGCTTGGCGTGAAAGCGGAGACGGAAAAAGCCTACTGCGCCGCCGGCTCGGGCGCCGGCTTGACACTGACAAACTTGCCCCACCGGCCGCGCTCGCGATACTCGACGATGCCGGTGATTCTCGCAAACAGCGTGTCGTCCTTGCCCAGGCCGACATTCTCACCGGGCTTGATACGGGTGCCGCGCTGCCGCACCAGGATGGATCCGCCGGGCACCAGTTGGCCGCTGAACACCTTCACGCCCAGCCGCTGCGCCTGCGAATCGCGCCCGTTCTTGGAACTGCCTAAGCCTTTCTTATGTGCCATGCCGAACCCTCAAACGACAATCTCGTTGACGCGCAACTCCGTGTAGTGCTGGCGGTGCCCGATGGTCCGCTTGTACTGCTTCTTGCGCTTGAACTTGAAGACAATCACTTTCTTGGCGCGATCCTGGCCGGTCACCGTGGCCACCACCTTCGCGTTGGCCAACTGATCGTTGGTGAGAACCCCGCCGTCGTCGGGAAAAACCGCCAGAACGGAGCTCATCTCCAGAGCCGTCCCTTTTTCCGCGTCCATCTTTTCCACGCGAATCACATCCCCGGGGGCGACGCGATACTGCTTTCCGCCTGTCTCGATAATGGCGTGCATACCTTCACATCCTTAGGTGGCGCTGAACGGGCCGGCGAACGCGGCCCGGGCGTGCTGGCCAAATTATTAGTATACTCTGGCTCCGGCGTTTTTGCCAAACCGGATGGAACGGGCGGTTTTGCGCTTGCCCTGCCTTCGGCCGCATGATTCCCCGGCGGACGCAGGCGAACCGGCCGCCTCGCCCTCCGGCAATCGTGATACGCTTGCAGGGTTATGGCATCCCGTAGCGTCAACAAGGTCATTCTGCTCGGACACCTCGGCAAGGACGCTGAAACCCGCTTCACCCCGCAAGGCACCGCGGTGACATCGTTTTCCGTCGCCACCAACCGGCGTCTGAAAGACGCCCAGACAGGCGAATGGCGCGATGAAACCGACTGGCACAATATCGTGCTGTGGCGCGCGGAGAATCTGGCGAACTACCTCACCAAGGGCACGCAGGTGTACCTGGAGGGCCGGCTGCAAACGCGCAGTTATGAGAATAAGGAAGGCCGCAAAGTCTACGTGACGGAAGTGGTGTGCGACGCGGGCGACGTCATCCTGGTAGGAGGCCGGGGCGCGCAGCAGGCGGGCGGCGATTACAACCAGAACGTCGTTTCGATGCCGCGCGGCCAAGGCCCGTCCCGCCCGGCGGGCGCGCCGTCCGGCCCCGCAAACGACGACCCGGTGTTCAACCAGGGCATCACCGACGACGACGTTCCGTTCTAGGCCCGCCGTTCTCCCCAACTCCCGGCCCGCAACCGGCTGGTCAACCGGTTCCAGCGGCGCGTCCGGGAGCGGGTACAATAGGAAGCGAACCTCATGGCCTTCCGCGTGGTGTGTTTCGGTCTGCTGGCCGCCTTGCTAGGCGCGCAACAGACGCCACCCGCCTCCGCGCCGGCCCCCGCCGCGCCAGAGACGCCCCCCGCGCCCATCCGCGTCGAGGTAAACGAGGTGATCGTGCCGGTCACGGTCACCGACGACCGGGGCCGCTTCGTGTCCGACCTGGAAGCCAGCGATTTCCGGATTCTCGATGAGGGCCGCCCGCAACGCATCAGCTATTTCACGCGCGAGCGGGGCCAGCCGGTGGTGATTGGCTTTCTCATGGACATGAGCAACGCCACCCGCATCCACTGGAAACATTATCAAGATGCGGCGATGGAGTTGATTTTCCACCTCCTGCCCGGCGATCCGAAGTACAGCGGCTTCCTGATCTCCTATGCCAACGAGGCGGAATTGCTGGTCAACACCACGACCGATTCCGAAAAACTGGTCGAGAAGATTCGCCGGATGAAGCCCGGTGGGGGAGCGGCGCTGTATGACGCCATCCACATCGCGCTCACCAACCGCAAACTCGTCAAGGGCGAGCCGATCGAGCCCCGGCGCATCCTGATCATTATTGGCGACGGCCACGACACCGCCAGCAAGTATTCCCTGGAACAGGTGCTGGAGATCGCCCAGCGCGAACTGGTGACCATTCATGCGCTCAGCACGGTGGCGTTCGGCTTTTCGAGTGAAGGCGAGAAAAACCTGGAGCGCTTGTGCGGCGAGACGGGGGGGCGGGTCATGTATCCCCTCAACAATCTATATAAGGACGTTTCCGGGTATCTTTCCACGCCATCCGATGAAGGCAACTTCGCTCTAAAGGTCGGCACCGGGGGCTACGCGGCGGAAATCTCGAAGGGGATTATCAACGCGATCGCGGCGGTCGCCGGCGAGGTGACTACGCAGTACATCCTTCGCTACATTCCGGACTACGGTCCGGACGCGCGCCTAAACGCGAAAACGTTCCGCAATGTTGAAGTAAAGGTGAATAATCTGCCCAACGTGCGCATCCGGGCGCGCAAGGGTTACTATCCAATTGAGATCAAGTCCGTCGCGAGCCGATGAGATGAGAGTGGGCGTCTCGACGCGCGCCGAATACGCAATCCTCCAGGCGGATCTGCCGGGCCGGCCCATCCGGAATATCGGCGTGATCTGGTTTGCGCCGGCGGAAGGAACCTTACGCTTCCGGCTCGCGGAGAACTGGGACCAGATCGCCGGCGAAGACGATCAGGAAGTGCTGGAGAGCCTGGCCCAGGACTTCTCCCGGAAAGTCCAGGAATTTGGTCCGGAAGGCTTTCTGGCGTGGCTGGAGGACAGCCTCTCCAACGCGCTGCGCCTGACGGCGCGCCGCCCGGCGGAGCGCACGCTCGACGAACTGTTCGCCGAGCACGTCGAGCCGCCGCCCCCGTCCGCGAAAGTCCTCCCGTTTGTGACGCACCTGCCGCGGATCCCGCTGCGGGCCGCCGCTACGCGGTTCGGCGAGGATTTGGAGGTCGGCGAGGATTTTGATGATTGGGTTCCTGCTCCGCCCGGCCTGCGCCTGTCCAGGGATATGTTTGTGGCGCAAGTGGTCGGTAAATCCATGGAACCGCTGATCCCGGACGGGAGCTGGTGCGTGTTTCGCCGCGGCGTTGTGGGCTCCCGCCAGGGCAAGCGCCTGTTGATTCAGCGCCTCGGGGCGACCGGCACGTCCGCCGAGTTCACCGTCAAGCGCTACTCCAGCCAAAAACAGGTGGACGAATACGGCGAGTGGCGTCACATGCGGATCCGGCTCGAACCGCTCAACCCTAGCTTTGAGCCAATGGAGTTCTCGCCGGAAGACGAAGCCCAGGAATTTCGCGTGATCGGGGAGTTCGTGCGGGTGCTCTGATGCCGCGCTACCGTCTTGCCGCCACGCTGCTGCTGGCCATCGCGATGGGGCCGGCCGGCTGCGGGTCCGCGGAATCAGAACCGGAAGAGCGCGTCGACATCCCGATCTACCCCCACGCTTCCACCCTCCGCACTTCCGGCGAAGCTGGCGGCGCGCATCATGAGTTCTATCTCTCCTCAGCCGACACCCCGGCACAAATCAAAGACTGGTATCTGGAGCAATTCGCCCGCGCGGGCTGGGAGGTGGAACAAAGCGGCGGCTTGGGCATCCTGCCCACGATTTTCGCCCGGAAACGCAACCGCGCGCTCAGCGTGAAGGTGATCGAGCAGCGCGACCGCCGCGTGATTCACCAGGTCGTGCAGATCAAGCGCCGCCGCTGGCTTTGATCCCGGGTCTACGGCGCTAGCGTCGAAGGATTCGGGTTAACCAGCGGGAAGGTGATGATGTTGCTGACGTAAATGTCCTGCGCGATGGTCAACTGGGTGAACGGATTGGTCGGCAGATCCGAGTTCAACTCGAGCACCACTTCGTAGATGCCGACTTCGCCCTGCTTGAGCGTCGCCTTCAGAACATTGGCCGCCTTGCCGCCCGCCAGCGAAGAGACAAATTCGATTGGATCGGTCTCCGGACCCTCATAGCGAACCCCCGTCACTTCCGTACGCGGCTGGGCCAAGCCCAACCCCGTCGCATAGAGAATGATTCGTTCGCCGGGAACGGCGGGGTTCTCGGGAGACACCAGCCCTTCGTTCGCGCAGCAAAGCTGGCTGTTGAAGGCCGTCATGACCACCGTAGCCCCCTGGTTGGAACCCTCCTTGGACCTCGCCGCCGCCGAGAAGCGGATTCCCAGCCCCTCCGGTCCCCGCACGCGCGCCTTCAGCAGAATGCGCGTAAAAGAACCCGAGGGCTCCGCCGTGACAAACGGATCCTGGTTGATCAACTCCACCAGGCCGTCCCGAATGCTAACCAGCGTGTCGCCTTCCTTGACCGTGTAACTGTATTCGCGGCCATCGACGAACACGCTGGCGACATCGCCCGCCTGGGCCGAACCGTCCACCGAGACGGTGCCGGTGGCGAAAGGCGAACCGTGAAGCACCACGCCCGGCCGGGGCTCCGGCCCCTCGAAGGTGAAAATGCCGGGGTTCTGCTTCACGATGGTCACCGCGCGCGGCACGGTCACCGACACCGTGCCATCCTTCCGCTTCGTCCGCACGTAGACGTTGACGCTCGTCCGGTCCCGCACCTCGAAGGGGATTTGCGCATTGATCTGATTCGGCGCCACGTAGAACAGCGGCGCGCGGATGCCATCAAAGTAAAGCTGCGTGTCCGCCAGTTCTAGCGGCAGTTCCCGCAAGGACGGCCTGGCCTCTTCGATCCGTTCGCTCAGGTTGTCGCCGAACACGCGCACCACCGTGCCCGGGGCGATCTTGGCGGCGTCCTGCCCTCCGGTCAGCGTCGCGCCGCCCGTCGTCACCAAAATCGTGGCCGTGGCCGGAGAGAGCGAGGTCGAGTAAGGGATCTGGTTCCCGTCGCTGCCCGGTTTGCGGGCGGTGAGAATGACCGTGCGCACCGTGGGATTCGGCGTCGCCAGAACGTTCGGATCGCCTTCGCCGGCGTTAATCAAATCGGCGAGGCGTCCCACGACGCCTTCCAGGGTGTCGTCCTTTTTGATTTTGTACTTGTATTCCTTCTCCCCTCCCTCGGGGCCGATCTTGACGGTGATTTCATCGTTCTCTTGAATCTGGCCCGACAAAGCAAGGCTGCCCACCGCGAAGATTTCGATGCTGGCCGCGTTCCGGACTCCCGTGTAGGGAACATTGGGTTCGGCCACCGAATAAACGTTGATGCGGCGGTTATAGGTGTCGGCGACGTACAGATTGGTCCCGTCCCAGGCAAGCGACATCGGCGTGCGCAACGAGTCCGTGCTGTCGGAAGCCTGGTTGATCTGGCCGCCCAATTGGCCGATCACCCGGTCCGCGGCTTCTCCGCTGCGCGTAGGGATTCGTTCGTAGATCAGCACCCGGTCGTTGCCGCCGTCCGCAATGAAAAGCCGGTTTCCGTCCGAGAGAGCGAAGCGGGGAAAATCCAGTGTCGCCAGGCACCGGTTGGGAAAAACCGGTTTGCCCTCTTTGTCCGTGCCGGTGGGCTCACATAGCTTTTCCACATTGTTGGAAAAGGCGCTGTTCAGGTCTGGCTGCCCGAGGGCGAAATCGGCGGGCTGCTGGTTGCGGGTGGGGATCGAGTTCCACACCAGGACGCGGTTGAATCCCAGGTCTGTCACGTACAGGCGAATCCCGTCCGAGGTCACCGACACAGGATTCAACATCGTCGTCGGCGAGGCGACAGAGGGAGCTTTGGTCAGATCCGGCTCGACGAACGAAGTGAAGTCCGGCTGTCCGAGCACGACGTCCGCCGCCGCGCCGTTGCCGGTCGGGACCGAGTTGTAAATCAGCACCCGGTGGTTCTGTGTGTCCGCGATGAACAGCCGGTTTCCTTGAATCCACACCCCTTGCGGTCCGCGGAGCGACTTGTTGGTCGGCGTGTTGTTTGGCGGAATCCGCGCGCTGGTGAAGTTGTCCTGCCCCACGACGACATCCGCCGGCTGCTGGTTGGTGGTGGGAATGCGGTTCCAGATCAGCACGCGGTTGTTGTCGGTGTCCGCCACCGCCAGGCGCACCCCGTCGGTCGCCACCGCCGTCGGCAACCGAAGACGGTTCTGGGCCAGACCGAACTCGGTTTTCGTAAAGTCCGGCTGGCCGAGCACCAGACTGGCTTTGCCCACGCACACCGGGCAGGGCTGGGTGAAGAACAGCTCCTGCGTTTTCTCCGGGATCATCTCCCGGATGTTGTTGTAAATCAGCACCCGGTGGTTCAGGGGACTGGCGCCCACGCGATTGGAATCCGCAACGAAAAGGGTGTTGTTGGCATAAGCCAGCCCGCTAATCGCGCCAATCAGTTCGTCGGAGGCGCCGGGCCGCTGGTCGGTGAAGGTGCGCTGACCGATGGTGGCGCGAGCCGCCTGCCCGGTCTCAAAGCGTTCTTCCGCCGCGGCTAAGGCACAGATTACGATGACTAAGGGAACTAAAGGCTTCATCCGATGCGGTGTACGTCGAGCGGTTCGGTACTTTCCCAAGTATACCAATCCCGCCGGGCTCGCCTGGCGGGCATTTGTTTGGGATGCGCGTGGCTTGCCAATCCCGGAGCCGCGGCGGAACCATTGGTGACATTGCGGTTGTTCCGTTACCAGGACGTGGCGGAGGCCAGCCTGATCCGGGGCAGGCAAACAACACTGTTGTCCGCCGGTCACACTCCGGCGGCGGGCAACGAGTTCCGCGGGCGCTGGAAACTGGAAGCGCCGGGTTTCGAGCCCGTAAGCGGCGAATGGCCGCTCTTGGTCGCCACGTCCGGCAAATCGCTATTGTTTACCGTCCGCTTGCCCCGGGAAGACTACGTCGCCGCCGTGCTGGCGGGCGAGGCCGCCATCCTGCCCCCGGAGGCGCTGAAGGCGATGGCTGTCGCGGCGCGCACCTACGCGTTTCGCTTCGCGGGCAGACACCGCGCCGAAGGTTTCGATTTTTGCGACACGACGCATTGCCAGGACGCGCGGCTTGCCGTCAACCCGGCACGCGCCCGGGAAGCCGCCGAGGCTACCGAAGCCGAATTGCTCTGGTGGAAGGGTACTCCCGCGGCGGCGTTCTATGCGCGCGACTGCGGCGGCCACACCGAGTCCGGCCAGACGCTGTTGGGAAGTCCGGCCCCTTATCTTCCTGCCCGTCCGGATCCGTTCTGTCCCCGCGCCGCGTGGTCCGCGACGATCGAGAAGACGCGGCTGCAAGGCGCGCTGGCCGCGGAAGGATTGGGCCGGGTGACAGGCGTCTTCACCCTCAGCAAGCGCCAATCCGGACGCGTCCACGCCGTGCGGGCCGGGGGACGGACCATTCCGGCGGAGTCGTTCCGCTTGGCGGTGGGCCGGCAGCTTGGCTGGAACCTGGTACGCAGCGATTGGTACGAACTCGATGACAGGGGCGCCGCCGTTCACTTCACCGGCCGAGGTTCGGGGCACGGCGTCGGCCTGTGCCAGCTTGGCGCGGCCGCCATGGCCCAGCAGGGCGCGGACTATCGCAAGATTCTGGAACAGTACTACCCGGGCGTCGCCATCGGCGTTTCCGCGCGGGGTATCCCCTGGACCCGGCTCGGCGGCGAACGCGTCGAACTGCTCACCACCAGCGCCGCCGCCGACCGGCCCCTGGTCGCACTGGCGGACCGCCTGGCTGCGGAGTTGGAGGCCCGGGTGGCGCTGGCGTTTCCGCCGCGGACGCGCATCGTGGTTTATCCCTCGGTGGCCGTCTTTCGGGACGCCACCGGCGAGCCCGGCTGGGTTGCGGCCAGCACCCGGCACGGCGCCGTCCGCCTGGCGCCCGCGGGACGCCAGGCGCCGGTGATCCGCCATGAGCTCGCCCATGTCCTGCTTGAAGCCCACGCCCACCCTTCCCTGCCGCGCTGGTTCCGCGAAGGGATGGTCCTGTACCTGGGGGACGCTCCCGCGCCGCGGTCGGCGCCCGGGCAGCCTCCCGATGAGGACTGGCACGGAGACGCCGCGACGGTTCGCCGCGCCTACCAGCAGGCGCACGCGCAGGTGCTCCGCCTGATGAACCTGTACGGCGACCGGCAGGTGTTCAACTGGATTCCGCGCGGCTTGCCGCTGGTGGTGCTGCCGCCCGCGCCGCCGCCAGCAGCCAGCCCGCGGCCGCGATGAGGTAGGCCAAGCCGGCCCGCACGAGCAGACTGGCGATCTCCCACCCGAGGCCGGTCACGCCGGGCCGCCAGGACCAGAGCGCCCAGGCGGCCAGCGCCGCCGGAATCCCGGGAACCATCGCCTGGGCGACCCGCACGCCGCGCTCGCGCAGCGGTCCGGGCAGCGCCGCCACCGCGAGCGAGGGAAGGACAATGCCAAGCGCCAGGGGCGCCACGACCCACGCCGGAGTGCGCATTCCCGCGTACCAGACCAGCGCGGCCGCCGGCGCCGCCCAGACGAGCAGGCGCGGCGTCTGCCTTCCCGCCCGGGCGAATGCCTCGCGCCAGCAGATCTCTCCTCCCGCTTGCGCTCCCGCCAGATAGTGCAGGGTCGCCGCGGGCAGCAGCAACAGCCACGCCGCGGCGGCCAGCAATTGCACCCCCGACCAGACGACGCCCGCCGCCGAACTATCCGGAATCCAGAACCACCCGAGCGCCAGCGCGCCCGCCACCAGCCAGCCGCCGAGCGTCACCAGCCACAACGCAGGATGTCCGCGAAGAACGCGCATCACCGCACCTCCACCTCGCGGCTCTCCGAGGTGGCCAGATACTCCGGCTGATACATCGGCTGCACGCGGGCCGGGTTCACCTGGTACCGGCCTGGATTTACGGCGCGGAGCAGGTAGAAATGGTCCGCTCCGCGCCGGGGCAGGTACGTTTGGAAGAGCGCGACCCGGTTATCGCGGAACTCCCGCCGCGCGTACGCAGATTGCCACCAGGGCGGACGTTCCTTCAACGTGTAGAGGTCGTCCTTGTCAATCGCCTCCATCCCCGCCGGGATCGGATCCTCCAGCAGCAGGTAGTTCCAGCCGCTGCCCGAAACGCGCAACCGCACCGCCAGCACGTCTCCGGTCTGGAGCGCCGCGGCCGCGTCCAACGGTTCCAGCCGGTGCACGATCTTGCCGCCTTCGCCCACGGGCAGCAGCCGGAAGTATTCGCGGCTGATTCCCAGCGCCGCCGACCCGGTCTCTTCCAGAGTCCGCGCGGTGGAGTAGAACTCGCCTCGCGCAGCCCAGTAGAGCAATCCGGTTCCCTGCTTCGTCACCCGAATCTGGTTTGCGCCGGCGGCCAGGTCCGCAGCGGAAAAGCGCAACGGAGGGGCGTTCGGGTTCAGCGCTTCCTTGGCGGTGACGCGGCGGGAATGCACCTGCCGTCCGTTCAGAAAGACGGTGAGGGTGTAATCCGGCTGGAGTTCGCCGCTTTGGCGCAGATAATCGGTGAGCCCGTAGATCACCATCGCGGTCTGCTTGGTGGAACGCCAGTAGAATCCCTCATCGCGGTGGGTTGCCAGCCAGTGGGCGGCCTTCGCGATCACCGGGCTGCCGGGTTTCGCGCGCACGAGCAGTTTCAAAGCATGCGCCGTGGCTTCGGTCGAAGTGTCGCCGCGAAAACCCAGCAGGTGGTCGTGCTCGACGGGCCAGAACGCGTCGCGCTCGTCGGCGCGGGCCTGCTTTTCCAGGTGCGCCGCAGCTTCCGCCGCGCGCGGGTCGCCGGCGGCGTGCAACGCCAGGCCGAGAACGGACCACCCGTAGGCAGTCATCTGGCCGCGCGCATTCCAGGCGGCGTCGAGCAGAGCCGCGTCTTTGCCTCCAGCGCCGGCCAGCGCGTAGGTAAGATAGGCGCGCAAGTCAGCGTGCAGGGACTCCTTGTCCTGCAAACGCCGCCGGAGCCATCGCTGTCCGCGCTCGAGCGCCTCCTCCCGCACCGCGTACCCCGCCGTTTGCGCCTGCGCGAAGCCGGCCACCACATAGGCCGACATGAACGGATGCGATTCGTCCTCCGGCCACCAGCCCCACCCGCCGTCCTCGTGCTGATACTCGTACAGCCGGTCGAGGCCGGCGCGCACTTTCCGCTTGAGATCGGCGGCGTCAATGCCGCTCGGTATGTTCAGCTCCCGGAGAGCTTGCGACACCACCACGTTGGGCAGAAAGCTGGACATGGTCTGCTCGGTGCATCCGTACGGAAAACTCACCAGGTACTCGAGCGCGCCGAACATCGCCCCGGCCACGGAAGGATTCAGCGTGAGCTCAATCGCCCGCGAAGACGGCTCGATCTCGCCGGGGAACGCGATCTCCGCCACCGCTTCGCCCGCCGGGTCGCGGACCGAACCCGTCCGGGCGACCGCCAGCTTGACGCCGCGCGGCTGGACCGGCAGTTTGATCTCCAACCCGTCGGACTCTTCGTCCGTCAGCGCCTTGCCGGTGAGGATGACTTCGCCGATTTGCGTGGCGCGCAGCCGCCAAGCGGCCTTCCCTTCCCCGCCCGGCGGAATCGCCAGGTCGCGCGTCGCGCCGTCCAGGACCTCGGCGCCGCGCACCTCCAGCGAAACGCGCGCCGTTTTCTCGCCCTTAAGGTAGTTATGCGTCAGCGCGGAGATAGTCACCTCGTCGCCCTGGGTCAGGAAGCGCGGCGTGGAGAGCCGCAGCATCAGGTTTTTGCGCACGATGGTCTTCTGCGTCGCCGAGCCCGCCGCCGTGTCCCGGGTAATCGCGCGCGCGGTGGCCCGCCACGTTGTGAGCGAATCGGGAAACGAAAAACGGGCCTCGGCGCGGCCGTTGGCGTCCGTCACCAGCGCCGCGGCCCAGTAAATCGTGTCGGGGAACGCCTTGCGGATCCGGGGCTGGAGCAGTGCTTCCGGCTTGAGTTGCCCGTAGCTGGCGCGGCGGAACTCCGCCAGCGGCATGGCCTTCCTGCCCGCCTGGCCGAAGAAGTAATAACTGAGTGAACTTTGCGTGGCTACGCGATTCGGCGCCGAGCCCCAGAAGTGCAGGAAGAGGTCGCGCGCCGGGTCGGGGCGGATCGCATAGATCGCCTCGTCGACGACGCCTAGGCTGACCTCCGCTCCCGGCACGGCCGCGCCCGCGGAGTTGCGGGCGGAAATGCGATATACGGCCGGCTCGCCCGGCTTGAACTCCCGTTTGGAAGGCTCGATGTCAATCTGCAATTGGCGGTCAGCCGCGGGCACCCGCACCTTCTTGGCGCCCTCGAACATCTGGTTATCCTTGACGAACACTGCGCTGACGAAAAAATTGGGACTGAATTCCCGCCGGACCGGAACCTCTACCGTGACCGTGGCGCCGGGAGCTTCCACCACCTGCCGCGTCGCCAGCCGCTGCCCCTCGGTGGTGACCAGCAGGCGCGCCCCGGGCACGCCCGTGACGATCAGTACTTTGGCCACTTCGCCCGGCTGATAGGATTTTTTGTCCGGCACCAGCGTCAGGCGCTGCTGCGGAGCGCCGTACCAGCTTCCGCCCGGACTGCTCACCCAAATCCAGGCGGAGCCTCGGACGGTGCGGTTCTCCGGCGTACGGGCCGACGCGTGGGCGGTGTACGAGCCCGGTTCCCGAACCGGGAACGTCACGCGCGCTTTGCCGGCGCTGTCGGTGGATGTCTCCGCCACGGCCGGAGGGGACGCCGGCTCCGTCCGGCCGCGCGCCCGCACCAGTTCCACCTGGACGCGGGCGGACACGGGCTGGCCGTCGTAATCGCGCGTCTCGATTTCAAACGCCGCTTGTTGCCCGGACTCGTAAACGTACTGCGCAGGCTGCACGTGCACCAGAAAACTGCCCACGGTCGCGATCACCCCGGCCGCCCCGCTGATCTGCCGGTTCGCGGCGTCCGTTACGCGCGCCTCCACCCGGTAGCGCTGGTCCCAACCGCGATCGGAGACCGCGGCCGGTAGGCGCACCGTCAGCACGCCTTCGGCGTCCAGTTGCCCTTCCTCCTCCAGCACCTGCTCGCGCTCGGAATAGAAGTCTTCGTCTCCTTCAAAGCCGGATTCGTCCATTTCCTCGGCATAAAGGGGATACCAATAGCGCTGCCGGTGGACCACATATTGCACCTTGGCGTTGCGGACCGGCTCGCCAAAAAAGTAGCGCGCCTGAATCCGGGCCAGGATCGGTTCCCCTTGCAACACGCGCAGCTTTTCCGGCGTCACCCGTACTTCGTATTCGGGCTTGCGGTATTCTTCGACGTGAAAACCCGCTCCGTGCCGCGCCTCGCCCACCTGCAACTCGAGCGAGTGATAGCCCAGCGCCGCGTCCCCCGCGATTTCGAAACTCCCGGACGCCGTACCGTGCGGCGAGAGCGTGACGTCCTTCCGGTAGATGGTCTTGCCCTCGGGGTCGCTCACTTCGGCCCGGGCCGCGCTTCCGGCGGGAACGCCGAAACCGTCGGCCTGGCGGTTGCGGACCACCGCCTTCCAGTGCACGGTGTGCCCGGGCCGGTAGATCGGGCGGTCAGTGTAGAGATACACCTCGGCGAAACGCTCTGGTTGGTTGCCGAGATTCCAGCCGTGAAGATTGCTTACGGCGAAATCGTCACCGTGCCGCGCCAGGATCAGCGGATCGCCCGGGTCGGCGTCCTGGAGCAAAAACTCGGCCAGCCCTAGCCGGTCCGTGCGGGCCTCCCCGATTTGCTGGCGTTTCGCCCACAGCCAGACGGGGCAGTCCGGGACCGGCTGCCCGGTCCGCCGGTTCGCCGCGAACGCCAGCACCGCTCCGGGCGCGCTCTTGGTAATGACCGCCAGATCCGTGATCAAGACCACGGTGTAGGCACGCAGCTCGCCATGGACCGCTTCCACCAGGTAAAGCGCTTTGTCGGAAACCGCAATCGGCACCGATTGCGATTCCCAACGCCGCCTGGCCGAGACCGGCTGCCGCCAAACCGCGACGACCTGCTGCGGATTCAGCAGCGGCAGGCCGGTGGCGTATTGCGCCGCGGCGGGCAAGGGCTGTTGCTCGCGCCGGGCGGCAAACGTGCGCACCGCCGCGCGCGCCTCCGCCGAGAACTGCGCCCGCAGCGCGTTGCGCAGCCGCGCGCGCATCCGGCGCTTGAAAGCGTGAAACCGTTCGATGCCGGTGGTCTCGCCCGTCACCTCCTGCGGCCGCTCTCCCGCACCAAAGCCATGCACGTTCTCCAGCTTGCGAAAGAAGGCCAGCGGATCCTGGATGCGGTACACGCGAAATTCCAGCGCGTCCACGTTCTGGCTCCACATTTGAATGGCCGGCGTTTCCCCGGGGGCGAACGTCCGGTTCGTCGACAAGGAAAAATACGGCCGTTGCTCCTGCGCCGCCGTGGGCAGCAGCGCGGCAACGATCAGCGACAGCACAAAGGCGCGGCGCGTCATGTCAATCGGACTCCCGAAGAATGTTCCAGCGGTAAACACCCAGAAAATTGGGATTGCCAGCCAGGGGACGCCAGCGGGGCGAGGGATGGGTGAGCAATTGGCCTGCCTCCAGCCGCCGGATCTCGCCCGGGCCGCCGTCGAGCGGTCCGGTGTGGTAGACGATCCAGTTCCCGCCCGGCTCAAACTGGCTCGGGCCAAGGTAGATCATGGCGTGGAACGGCAGGTGCTGTTCCAGTTGGCGGTAAAAGAGCAGGTCGCCGGGCAGCGCCCGGTCCAGACGGCGGGACAAAAAGTGAGCGTTGTAGCGGCGCAGTTTGTCGGCGTCGGCGAACTGGGCGAACGCGCTGGTTTCGTCGCCGCGCGCAAATGGCCCCGGCGCGATGCGGAACAGTCCCGCGCCCAAGGGGGTAAACGGGTAGCGGTATTTCTCGACGGATGCCTCGGGGGGCGGCGCGGGGAGACCAAGTTCGGTGGCCCAAGCGCTGGTGTGCTCACGAAGCGCTTCCCGGTAGGCGAAGCGCAGCAGCGCCGCGCAATCGCCCACCTCCCGGGGCAGCGCGCCCGGGGGCCGGTAATAGAGCGACTCGGCCAGAAAGGTGAACCAGCGGCGGAAACTCCGGCGGTCGTGCTCGGCCTCCAGCGCCAGAAACGCCGGGAACCCGTCGCCGTCCACGTCGCTCCAGTCGGGCGCAAAGGCCTCCCCGCGCGGAGCCGTACCCGCGGCGATCCACCCGGGCGCCGCCGGCGTGCTCCACCGCCAGGCGAGCGCCACGCCCGCCAGCGCCAGCATCCCCACCCAGCCCATGCGCTGCCGCGGCACAGCGCCATTCTAAAATAGGATCCGGAGCGCGAACAACACAATCCTTGGTAACAAGGCGCGGTGAATTAGCCGCGGGGGGGATATATGACCGGAATAACGATGACCGTTGGGATCTTGCTGGTGGCCCTTGGCGTGTTGAGTTACGTAGCGACGGGCATGCAGTCGCCCACGGCGCTGATTCCCGCCGCGTTTGGCCTGGCGCTGGCGGGCTTGGGACTTGTGGCCAGGAACGAACGCCGGCGCAAGCATGCCATGCATGCCGCGGTGCTGGTGGGCCTGCTCGGCCTGGGCGGTTCGGCGCGTGGGTTGGGCGCCGCCGTCCGCTACCTGGCTGGAGAATCCGTGGCGCGCCCCGCGGCCGTGCTGGCCCAATCCGTCATGGCGGTGGTGCTGATCGTGTACGTGGCGTTGTGCGTCAAATCGTTCGTGGACGCCCGCCGCAACCGCGCCGCCTGACGCGCCTGTCCGCGCCGCCTCAATCCGCCGCCACGCGTTCCCACTCGTTTTTGTAGACGCCTTCCCAGTGCTCCCGCCCCTCCGTCACCCGAATCGTCTTGTTGACGGGCAGGTTCTCGAAACGCTGCTTCAATCCGCTCGGCCAGCGAATCTCCAGGGCGTCCACCCGCTCGAGTTTCGCCAGGCCGAAATGCTGTTCGAACGGCAGGCACCCGAAGTTGGACCCGCCGCTGACCTCGCGAAACTGTTTGCGGCCGCCGGCTTCCAGCATGACGCGCGCCCCGATCGCGGAGCAATTGCTCCTGGTGCCTTTCAGCCGCACATTCAGATAGTTCCCGGGAAGCTTCTTCGGCCGGTAGACGGACATCGTAAGCAGATCGCCGGGGTACGCGCCGCCGCTGGCGATCAGGATGCTCAAGCGGCCGTCTCCGTGCAGATCGGCCAGGTTGCCGCCGTGCCCTTTGCCGGTAAACGGCAAGCCGGCGGCGAAGGTGATGTTGCGGAATTTCTCCCCGTCCTGTTCGAGGAGGACGGGAGGCTCGACGCGGTCCATGCGGGGGCTGCCGTTGCCCAACACCAGGTCGAGGTAGCCGTCGTTGTTGAAGTCGCCGCAGTTGCCGCTCATGGTGCCCCAGCAGCCGTTGATGCCGATCTCGCGGCTCACCAGCGTGAAGGTGCCGTCCCCGTTGTTGCGGTAGACGCGCAGCGGATTGCCGTCGGCGGGACCTTCGCCGGTCTTCATGGTGTGAATCACGTCTTCGTGATCGGACCAGTTGAACTGCACAATATCCAGCAGCCCGTCGTTGTTGTAATCCCACCAGAAAGCCGTCGACCCGATGGCCAGATTCGTGAGTCCCGCCTGCTCGCTGACATCGGTGAAGGTGCCGTCGCCGTTGTTGCGGAACAGTTGCGAGCGGCCCATGGCGTTGGACACAAACAGGTCGGGATAGCCGTCGTTGTTGTAGTCGCCCCAGGCGGCGCCGATGGTCGGCCAGATGGTCTTCAGGCCGGCCTGCTCGCTGACTTCGGTGAAGGTGCCGTCGCCGTTGTTGCGGAACAGCAGGTTCTTGTACTTGCGGTCAAACAGCCCGCCCAGATTGTTCGCCACGAACAGATCCAGGTAGCCGTCGCCGTTGTAGTCGGCCCAGGTGGCGGTAAAGGCCGGCCCCCAGCAGTTGATGCCGGCTTCCTTGGTCACGTCGGTGAAGGTGCCGTCGCCGTTGTTGCGGTACAGCGCGCCTTCGCCCACAAAAAAGCCCAGGCGGGTGACGAAGACGTCCTCGAAGCCGTCGTTGTTGTAATCTCCCACCGCGATGGCGAAGCCGTTGATGCACTCGTCCATGCCGGAGCCAACCGAAACATCGGAGAACGTGCCGTTGCCGTTGTTGCGGTACAGGCTGCAACCGCCGTGCGCGGCGGCGATCAGCACATCCAGATACCCGTCGTTGTCGAAGTCGAAGACCGCCAACCCGCGGCCGGCGCTGGTCTTGTTCAAGCCGATCTTCTCGCAGACGTCTTCGAACTCCACCGTGGGCTGCGCATAGCCGACCTTCATTTCCATCCGCTGCCATTCCGGCACCTCGGGCGGATATCCGCCGAGTTTCTGCGCCGACTGCCACAGCCACATGCGGGAGCGTTCATTGCCGGGATCAGCCGCCAGCGCCGCGCTGGCCGCACGCACTGCCTCGGCGTACTTGCCCCCGCGCATATAGGCCACCGAGGCTTCGTGCAGCGCCAGGGCCTTGTAGGCGGGATCCTCGGCCGCCTTCATCAGTTCCCGCGCGGCGTCCTCGTAACGTCCGACCTTCACCAGCACCCGGCCCAGTTCCGTGCGCACGTTGGCGTCGCCCGGCGCCTCCTTGAGCCGGCGCTCGTACTTTTCGATGATCGCGTTGTACTTGACGCTGACGTAGATCTGCACTTCCGTGAACATCTCGAAGACGTCGCGGACAAACTTCGGGAAGCGCTGGGGCCCGACCACCTGGTAAGACGCCAGCCCGCGCAGGCTGGATTGGGTCATCAGCGTGCCGAAGGCCAGCGGCAGTTCGAGCGGGACCACCCAGTTGCGCGGGTCGCGCGGATCCGCCGCGAAACGAAAACAGAAGCGCGTCGCTTCCAAAATCTCTTCCAGCGCTTCGCCCCACGCCCGCTGATCTTTGGCGGTCATCCGGGCGATCCGCGCCACGCGGTTGGCCCATTCCGATACCGCGGTATCAATGTCCGCCGGCCCGTCCAGCGGCGGAGCGGTGGGACGGGCGCGGCGGACGCCGGCCAGCGTCTCCATGCTGGCCTGCATCGTCCGCATGGTGGAATCCGCCAGCAGCAGTCCCGTCTCCGCCATCCCCGCGGAGATCTTCATCATCGCGTCAAAAAGAGTGGCCATAGAATGCTATACCGGTTTGGGAAGAATGTAATAGACCGACATGATGGCGCAGCCGAAACTGGCGGTATCCGCCTTTTCGATCGGCTGGCCGGCGCGGAAAGCGGCGATGGCCGGTTCGAGATACTCGACGAATTCCGGATCGGTGCGGAACTTGAAGTTGTCGATGGCGCCGCGGTAGAGCAGCTTCTGCTGCGCGTCCACCAAAAAGGCGCGCGGGGTTTGCTGCGTGTACCACTGCCGCGCCACCGTCTGGCTGGCGTCGTGCAGAATGGGAAACGTCAACTTGCGTGCGGCGATGGTGGCCTTGAGCTTTTCCGCCGTCTCGCCGTGACGGGAGGCGATGGCCACCAGCCCCAGGTCCGGATGGCGCGTGGTGAAGGTGTTGAGATACTCGTCATAGCGGTTGCAGTGGGAGCATTCACCCGACCAAAAGACAACCACCGCGCCCCGCTTGCCCTCCAGGTAATTCTCCAGGCTGAACCGGCCGCTCCCACCGATGAGGGGCAGGGAGAAATTTGTCACCGGCAACCCGATTTCCTGTTTTTCTCGCACAGGCGTCATAGCTCGCCGTATTCTAGCGCAGCGCCGGGCGGGAGCGTATAACCGAAAGAGACTGGAGGGCGCACCCTTCAGGTCAGAGAGCGAACCGCCGCCACCGCCCGTTCCAGTTCCTCGGGAGAGTTGTAGATGTGCGGCGACCAGCGCAGTCCGGCGGCGTCGCCGGCGGCAGTCATGGCGATGCCCATCCGATGCTGCCGCCACAGAAGGTCGTATGCCTGCCTGGCCGGCATGGAATCCAGCGCGAACTTCACCACGCCGCCGGAAACCTCCGCCGCGAGATCGGTTTTGAGGCGGACACCCGGGATCCGCGCCAGCTCGGTCTTAGCGAACGTCACCAGTTCGCGCAGACGCTTTTCCACCCGGGGCATGCCGATCAACTCGAGAAAATCCACCGCCGCCTCGATGGCGGCCACCCGCGGATCGTCACGCTGGCCGAACACCTCGAATTTGCGCGCGCCGGGAAGCTGATCGCTCCAGCCCGCCGTGACCATCGACGGCCAGAGGCCGGCCAGACGCTCCGCCTTGACAAACAGGATGCCCGCTTCGAGCGGTCCCATGGGCCATTTGTGCATGCTGGCCGCGTACGAGTCACAGCCGATGGCCTGCAGATTTATGTCCAGGGCGCCGAAACTCTGCGCGCCGTCCAAGTGGAAGAAGATGCCCCGGCGGCGGGCCATTTCGCCGATGCGTTCGGCCGGGTAGAGCGCTCCCGCCGTATTGGTGACGTGCGTCACGGCAATCACGCGGGTGCGTGGCGTGATCGCGCGCTCGATGGATTGCAGCAGCGTTTCCGGGCTGCGGGCGGGCACCGGTACGGGAGCGCTGCGCACCACGAAACCCACGCGGCGCGCGCGCACTTTCCAGGAGTCCAGGTTGGACGGGTGGTTGTGTTCGGTCACCACCACTTCGTCGCCTTCCTTCAGGTCCAGCCCCTGCACCACGATGTTCGTGCTTTCGGAGGTGTTGCGCGTGATGGCGATCTCCTCGGGGCTGACGCGCAGCAGTCCCGCTATCTTGCCGCGGAGCCGCTCGCGCAGGCCCACGTATTTTTCCCGGTTCTGAAACGACGGGTTGGCCTGGAAGTCGCGCAGGTAATGCGCGTGGCGGTCCAGGACGGGCCGCGATGCCGGGCACACGTTGGCCGCGTTCAGGTAAATCAGACCTTCCTCGAGCGGGAACTGGCTCTTCACCATGCGCCAGAAGGACTCGCCCTCGCCGGCGCGGATCCCCGCGCTCACCTGCTGGGCAAAGGCCGCCCAGTTGCCCGCGGCCGCGGCGGCGGCCGGGAGTCCCATAAGAAAGCTGCGTCGGGATGCCGGCATGAAATTCACTCCTCCAGATCGGGTATGCGAGTAGGATAGTCCGGTTTTCGGCGCGGCGCATCTGCATATTCGACGCCGAGCAGAAAAAGGCCTTTGGCGGGCGCCGTCGGGCCGGCCTCGACGCGCCGGCCCCCGGCCAGCAGGCGGCGCCAGTCCTCCAGGCCGAGGTTCCCCTTGCCGGTTTCGAGCAGCGTGCCCACCAGGTTCCGCACCATGTGTTTTAGGAAACCGGATCCCCGGACGCGAAAGAGCAGCCGGTCGCCTTCGCGGACCAGCTCGGAGCGGAAGATCGTGCGGACCTTGGACAGGCCCAGCGCATCCCGCTCGTCGGCGGAAGCGAAAGCGGAGAAGTCGTGCTCGCCCGCGAGCGCCGCCGCGGCTGCCGCCATCGCGTCTTCGTCGAGCGGGTAGGGATAGTGGTGCGTATAGCGCCAGTCGAACGGCGAGCATTGCTCGGAACGCACCATGCGGTATTCGTAGGTTTTGGCCAGCGCGTCGTGGCGCGGGTGGAAGTCCGGCCAGGTTTCGGCAGCCTCCCAGACCCGCACGGCGGGCGGCAGCAGACGGTTCATCGCTTTCACCAGGTTCGGCGTGGGGATGGGGTTGGTGAGGGTGAAGGCGGCCACCTGCCCCAACGCATGGACGCCCGCGTCGGTGCGCCCGCTGCCCAGCGCTTTCACGGGCGCCCCTTCGATGGAGGCGAGGATCTCCTCGACGGCGCCCTGAATCGTCGGCAGCCCATGCTGGATTTGCCAGCCGTGAAAATCGGTGCCGTCGTAAGCGAGAGTGACGCGAATGCGCCGGCTGGTCATTTGCGGCTGCCCGGTTTGACTGCGGGCGAGCCCTGCCGGCACAGCGGGCACTGATCCGGCGGGTAAGTGACGGCTTGGAGGGTGGCCAGCGCCACGCGCGGCACGCCGACTTCAGCCAGGCCCCCGCTGCGGTCGATCATGGAGCCCGCGGCCAGCACCCTGGCTCCCGCCGCCCGCACCAGGTTCACCACTTCGCGGGTGCTGCCTCCCGTCGTCACCACGTCCTCGACCACCACCGCGCGCTCGCCCGCCGCCAGAGAGAAACCGCGCCGCAGCACCATGCTTCCCTGCGCGTCCCGCTCGGCGAACAGGAAGCGGACGCCGAGCGCCCGGGCCACTTCGTGGCCGATGATGAGTCCGCCCAGCGCGGGCGCGATCACCAGGTCTACACCGTCCGGGAGGAAAGGCCGCAAGGCCGCCGCCAGTTCGCGGCCGAACCGCGCGGCATGGACCGGATGTTGCAGCACCAGAGCGCACTGCAAGTACTCCGGACTGTGCAGGCCGCTGGTCAGCAGGAAATGACCGGTGAGATAGGCGCCGGTGGCTCGGAACAGCTCGAGCACAGGTAACTCTTGCGGCGTCACAAACGCCCACTATACCATCTAAAGAACGAGGAACTTTCCGGTCCTTTTCCGCGTACTAGCTCAGTTAAGGTGCTCACCCCATGTATTCGTTGCGACCCGTGATCGTCATTTGGTGCGTTTTTCTGCTTGGTCTGCCGCCTGCCGGGGCTCAGGTGTTTTCCGTCAGCCACCGGAACGGCATGTCGCGCATCACCGACCCCTACCGGCCGAAGGCGCTGGCGCCGCTGAATCTGGCCAATTCAGGGCGGCTCGAGGATCTGGTGCGGGGCGGCTTGCTCTATCTGTCGCTCCAGGACGCGATCGCGCTGGCTTTGGAGAATAACCTCGACATCGAGTTGCAACGCCTCGGTCCCGTGATCGCGGAGGCAAGCCTGTTGCGCGCGCAAGCCGGCGGCTTGCTGCGCGGCGTGCCGCCGTCGGTGACCCAAGGGCCCACCAGCGGCCAGGTGACTGGCGGTTTACAGCGGGGCCAGGCTTCCGGCATCACGCAGAGCGCGGCGCAGCAAGCTTCGGCGGCGCAAAGCGGCGCGGGCGCGGGCACGGTGATCAGCCAGACGGGTACGGTGGTTCCCAATCTCGACCCGGTGATCACCGGCTTCCTGCGCTGGGGCCACTTTACCAACCCGCAAACCAACTCCTTCGTCACCGGCAACAATACCCTGATCAACCGCAACGACATCACCAATTTTCAGTTCCAGCAAGGATTCCTCACCGGGACCACGGTTTCCCTCGGGCTGGCCAACTCGCGCCTGAGCTCCAACAGCCTGCGCGCCGAGCTGAATCCCTCGAATTCCTCCTCGCTCAGCCTGACGCTCACCCAGAAGCTGCTGCAAGGTTTCGGGCGGCCGGTGAACAACCGCTTGATCCGCATCGCCAAGAACAACCGCGAGGTGTCCGATTTGCAGTTCAAGCAGCAGGTGATCAACACGGTTTCCGGCGTCATTAACCTGTATTGGGACCTGGTGAGCTTCATTGAGGACGTGAAAGTCAAGGAGCGCACGGTTGAACTGAACCAGAAACTGCTCAACGATAACCGCAAGCAGGTGGAAATCGGCACCCTGGCCCCGATCGAGGTGGTGCGGGCAGAGGCCGAGCTGGCCAACGCGCAGCAGGACCTGACGATCGCCGAGACGCGGGTGCTCCAGCAGGAAACGGTGTTGAAGAACGCGCTCAGCCGGACCGGGATCGCCAGCCCCACCATCGCCGACGCGCGCATCGTGCCCACCGACCGGATCACCATGCCCGAGACCGAAGCCATCGAGCCGTTCCAGGACCTGGTGGCCCGCGCGCTCAAAGCCCGGCCGGAACTGGCGCAGCGCCGCATTCAGATCGATAGCGACAAGATCAACCTGGCGGGCTCGCGCAGCCAGCTCCTGCCGCAACTCGACGCGGTGCTGGCCTTCTCCAACAACGGACTGGCCGGCACCATCAGCGACTTGCCGCTGCCGCCCGGCTCGCCGCCGCGCGTGGTGCCGGCGTACTTTGTGGGAGGCCTGGGCACCACGCTCGGCCAGGTGTTCCGCCGCAATTTTCCCGACTATAGCGCAGCGCTCCAGTTGAATATCCCGTTACGGAACCGCGCCGCGCAAGCCGACATGGCCATCGACCAGTTGAACATCCGGCAGCGAGAGATCCAGTTACAGCAATTTGAAAATCAGGTCCGCGTGGAAGTACAGAACGCGCTGATCGCGCTGCGCCAAAGCCGCGCCACCTACAGGGCGGCCGTGCAGACGCGCATCTTCCGGGAGCAGACGCTGGATGCCGAACAAAAGAAGTATGCGCTGGGCGCGTCGACGCTGTTCAACGTGATCCTGGTGCAGCGCGACCTGGCGCTGGCGCAGTCGGCGGAAGTGGCCGCGTTAAGCGAATACGGGCGCGCGCAAGTCCAGTTCGATCTGGCCACCGGCAACACGCTGGCGACGCACAACATTTCCATCGACGAAGCGGAGCGCGGGCAGGTGTCGCGGCGGCCGTCGCCCTTGCCGCCGGCCCCATAGCAAAGTCCCGGGGGCCGGCGTCGCGTTGCCGGATCAGCGGATGAGGTGGAAAACGGCGTAGGCAATCGCCACGCCGAGCGCCGAGCCCGCGACCACATCACTCAGGAAATGCATGCCGAGGAGAACGCGGGAGGCGGCAATACTGGCGGCGCAGAACAGCAATCCAACTTGCAGGGAGGGATAAAAGAAGCTCAGGGACACCGCAATCGCAAAGGCGGTCATCGAGTGTCCCGAGGGAAAGGAAAACTGGTCCGGCGGCAGAAGCGTGGCCCAGCAATGCGGCGCGAACGCGCAGGGACGCCGCCGCCGGGCAGCCCGTTTCAGGCGCAAAAAGAGCGCCACGGCGATTCCTGCGGAGAGGGCAGCCTCTCCCACGGCGAGGAATCGCGCGGACCCGCCGAACAGCAGCAGGACCACCGCCATGGCGTACCACAACCAGCCATCTCCCAGCCGGGAGGCGTACAGCATCCACAGCCGGATCCAGCGCGGCGGCCGCCAGCCGTTCACCCGCTGCATGACGCGATGGTCGCGCGTCGCGATGTAACGCAACATCCCGCGAGCTGCTCCCACCGGTAGCATACTCTACTTATAGGCCCCGATTCCTACATTCCGGTGACATGTTGGCAAATGTTCGGTAAAAACAATCAAATGCTAAAACGTTTTGGCCGCGCTCCAGTGGCGGAACCGGGAACTGGTTGGTAGGCTTGAGGGTTATCTGCCCGGGCGCGCGCCGGCCGATGCCGGAAGCGGCGGGACGAGCCGCCCCGCGCGTCCGGCGCCATCTGCGCCAATGTTGAAAATCCATTTCATGTTCTTCGACGCGGGAGGGGGGCATCGGAGCGCCGCCACCGCGCTGCGCGAGGAAATCGCCGCTGCGGGCAAGCCCTGGGCCTGCGAGCTGGTCCAGTTGCAGGAACTGCTGGACGAGTTGGATATCTTTCGCAAAGTCACGGGGCTGCGGCTCGAGGACTGCTATAACTTGCTGCTGAAGAAAGGCTGGACCCTGGGCTCGCCCCAGATGACCCGCTTCATGCAGATGGTCATCCGCTGGTTTCACCGGGATCAGGTCCGCCTGCTGGCGGACTTCTGGCGGCGCTGCCGGCCCGACCTGGTGATCTCCCTGGTGCCTAACCTGAACCGGGCCATGTACGAGGCGCTGGCTATGTCCCATCCCGGCGCGCCCTATGTCACCATCCTCACCGACCTTGCGGACTACCCGCCCCATTTCTGGATCGAGCGGCAGCGCCAGTACTTTATCTGCGGCACGGACAAGGCCATGCAGCAGGTGGCGCAATACGGCCACCCGGAGGCGCGCGCCTTTCGGGTTTCCGGCATGATCTTGAGTCCGCGGTTTCGCGCGCGCCCTGAGCTCGACCGCGCGGCCGAACGGCGCAGACTCGGGCTGGATCCGGAGGCGCCCACCGGTTTGGTCATGTTTGGCGGGCATGGATCCCGGGTCATGGAATTGATCGCGCGCGAGGTGGAGACGCAGCTCATCTGCATTTGCGGAAAAAACGCCCGTCTGGCCGAAACCCTGCGGGGCATGCGGCGCAGCCACCCGATGTTCGTCGAGGAGTTCACCCGCGAAGTGCCTTACTACATGAGTCTGGCCGACTACTTTATCGGCAAGCCCGGTCCGGGCAGCGTCAGTGAAGCGCTGGCGATGCGCCTGCCCGTGATCGTGGAGCGCAACGTGTGGACCCTGCCCCAGGAGCGCTACAACACCGACTGGGTCCGCGAGAATGGCTACGGGCTGGTGCTGCCCCATTTCCGGGGCGTCGGACGCGCGGTGCGGGAACTGCTCGAACCGGAACGCTACGCCCGGATCCGGCAGGCGGTCAGCACCTACCAAAACCGTGCGGTGCACGAGATCCCGCCGATCCTCGAACAGATTCTTCGCGCGCACGCGTGACGGCCGTCGGCGCGCTTCGCGACAATAAAGATCTATGCTGAGCGCCGCGGACTTTCAAATAGAGGAGCTGGGGGAACGCCGGGTCCCTTCACCCCTGGCCATCCGGTTTGTGCCGGAGGGCGCCCGGATCCCGCTCGACGCCGAGTTGCTGCCTGGCAAGGAATTCCGTCCCGACCTCGCGTTCGAGCGTGCCGGTCCGCGCGAGCGGCTGTACTTCGATCCCGCGCAAGTGGCGGCCGCGGTGGTGACCTGTGGGGGTATCTGCCCCGGGCTGAACAATGTAATCCGGGCCATCGTGATGCAAGCGGTACACGGCTATGGAGTCCGGACCGTGTGGGGTTTGCGCTATGGGTACCGGGGTTTGGAAGAGGACAGCGGGCATCCCCCGCTGCTGCTGACGCCGCAGTTGGTCTCCGAAATCCACGAGCAGGGCGGCACCATTCTCGGCACCTCGCGCGGACCCGGCGATCCGGCCGCGATGGTGCGGTTCCTGGCCAAACGGAACATCGGGATTCTGTTTACGATTGGCGGCGACGGCACCCAGCGCGGCGCGCTGGCCATCTATCAGGAGGCGCGGCGGAGCGGTTATCCCCTGGCCGTCGTCGGGATTCCGAAAACCATTGACAATGACATTCCCTACGTGTGGACCACGTTCGGCTTCTCGACGGCCATCGAGCAGGCGCGCGGCGTGATCGACTGCGCGCACAACGAAGCGCGCGGCGTGCGCCACGGCGTGGGACTGGTGAAGCTGATGGGCCGCGAGGCCGGCTTCATCGCCGCCGCGGCGACGCTGGCGAGCGGCGAGGTCAACTTTGCGCTGATTCCGGAAGTGCCCTTCGCCTTGGACGGCGAAGACGGCTTGCTGGAGGCGCTGCGCCGCCGCCTTCTGGAACGCGGCCACGCCGTGGTGGTGGTGGCCGAAGGCGCGGGCCAGGACTTGTTCCAAGGCCAGGATTTCGGCAGGGACCTTTCCGGCAACGCCAAACTGGGCGACATCGGCGCGCTGCTCGTCGAGCGGATTCGCGCCTACAGCCGGTCTACCGGCTTCCCCATCGAGCTCAAGTACTTCGACCCCAGCTACTATATCCGCAGCGCGCCGGCCAACACGCACGATGCCATCTTTTGTGATCAGCTCGCGCGCAACGCCGTGCACGCGGCGATGGCGGGCAAGACAGGCTTAATCATCGGCCTCTGGTACAACATGATGACCCACGTGCCCATCGCGCTGGCCGGCTCGGCCAAAAAGCGCGTCAGCACGCGCGGCGAATTGTGGCAGGCGGTCCTGAAAGCGACCGGCCAGCCCGCGCGCCTGGGCGCCCCGTAATGCCGGGTAATACAATGGGGCTTCCGGGAAGAATCTTCCTCTGTTATGTCCGAACAACCGAAACTACGCAGCGCCGACTGGTTCGGCCGCCGGGACAAGCTCGGCTTTGTGCACCGCTCCTGGATGAAAGCCGAAGGCTTCAGCCACTCGGTCTTCCAGGGCCGTCCCGTCATTGGGATCTGCAATTCGTGGAGCGAGCTGACCAACTGCAACGCGCACCTGCGCCAGGTAGCCGATGCGGTCAAGCGCGGGGTGTGGGCCGCGGGCGGCTTTCCGCTCGAGTTCCCCACCATTTCCCTGGGCGAGCCCTTCATGCGGCCGTCGACCATGATGTTCCGCAACCTCATGTCGATGGACGTGGAGGAATGCATCCGGGCCAATCCGCTCGACGCGGTGGTCTTGCTCTGCGGTTGCGACAAGACCACGCCCGCGCAACTGATGGGCGCGGCCAGCGCGGACCTTCCGGCCATCATGTGCACGGGCGGCCCCATGCTCAAAGGCATGTGGCGGAACCAGGAGATCGGCTCCGGCAGCGACGTCTGGCGCTTCTCCGACGAGCTGCGCGCCGGGCGCATCAGCGAGGAGGAGTTTCAGGAGATTGAATCGTGCATGTCCCGTTCGAGCGGGCATTGCATGACCATGGGCACCGCGTCCACCATGACCAGCCTGGCCGAAGCGCTGGGCATGACGCTGCCGGGCTGCGCCAGTATCCCGGCGCCGGACGCGCGCCGCCTGGTGATGGCGGAGATGACCGGCGCGCGCGCGGTCGAAATGGCCCGGTCGGGCCCGCGGCCCAGCCAGATCCTGACCCGCCAGGCTTTTGAGAACGCGATCCGCGTCAATGCGGCCATCGGCGGGTCCACCAACGCCATCATCCACCTGGTCGCCATTGCCGGACGTCTGGGAATCGAACTGCCCCTCGCGCTGTTCGATGAGCTGGCGCGCGCGACGCCGTGGCTGACCAACGTGCGGCCAAGCGGAAAGTATCTGATGGAGGATTTCTATTATGCGGGCGGCCTGCCGGCGGTGATTCGCGAGGTGCTGCCGCTCATGCATGACGGCGCCCTCACCGTCAACGGCAGGACGGTGGGCGACAACTACCGCGACGCCGCCTGCTACAACCGCGACGTGATCCGGCCGGCGGCGGAACCCCTGGCCAAAGAAGGCGGCACCGTCGTGCTCTACGGGTCGCTGGCGCCGCACGGCGCCGTGCTCAAGCCCACCGCCGCCTCCCCCCGCCTGATGCAACATACCGGCCGGGCCGTAGTGTTCGAGGATCACGACGATTTGAAGGAGCGGGTGGACGACCCGAACCTGGACATCGACGCCGACTGCGTGATGGTGCTTAAACACGGCGGCCCGAAAGGCGCGCCGGGCATGCCCGAGTGGGGCAATTTGCCCATCCCCGCCAAGCTCCTCAAGCAAGGCGTGGAGGACATGGTCCGCATCTCCGACGCCCGCATGAGCGGCACCAGCTACGGCACTGTGGTGCTGCATGTCTCGCCGGAAGCCGCGGTGGGCGGGCCGCTGGCCATCGTCGAAAACGGCGATCTTATTGAACTTGATGTGCCTAACCGGAAACTGAACCTGCTGATCTCCGAAGAGGAAAAGCAGCGGCGGCTGGCCCGCTGGGAGCCGCCCGTCCGGCACTACGACCGCGGCTACGGGCGGCTGTTTCTCGAGCACATCCTGCAAGCCCACGAGGGATGCGATTTTGATTTTCTGCGCGCGTATCCGGGCGGCGAGGAGCTGCGCGGGTCGCCCCGGTCGTGGAAACGCCGGGCGCAGGATCGCCTGCCGTCGCCGTTCTGACCGCGGGCGGCGATTGACGCCGGCTTACGCCCCCGCGCCGTACATCGGGATCAGCGCGCCGGTCACATCGGCGGCGTCGGCGGAGGTCAGCCACAACGCCAGGCTGGCGATCCGGGAGGGGGGAACCCAGCGGCGGAAATCCGCCCCGGGCATCGCCGCGCGATTGGCCGGCGTGTCGATGACGCCGGGCAGAATCAGATTGGCGGTGATTCCCCGGTCTTTGTTCTCGGCGGCCAGGGTGCGCACCAGCGACACCAGCGCCGCTTTCGCCGCGCCATAGGCGCCCAGCGTGGCCACCGGTTCGACGGCCGGACGCGCGCCGATCGCCAGGATCCGCCCGGCGCCGGCGGCGCGCATCGCCGGCAGGAACGCGCGGGCCAGGTACACCGCCGGCCAGAAGTTGAGCGCGAACATCTTCTCAAAAACCGCCGGCCGGGTTTCCTCGATCCGCGTGCCGCCTTCGTAGCCGCCCATCAGGTGCGCCAGCACGTCGGCGCGTCCGTGGCGCGCCAGGACCGCCGCCGCGGCTTCCTGCACGCCCGCCTCGCTGGACAGATCGGCGGGCAGCGCCGTAAATCGCTCGCTGGGAAAGTCGTCCTGCGCAATGCGGCGCGCGATGCCGACCACGGTGGCCCCGGCGTCCAGGTAGGCCCGCGTGACCGCCTGGCCCAATCCGCCCTGCGCCCCGGTGACCATCACGACTTGGCTTTCATAACCGCTCATCCTTCACTCCCCCGAGGACCAGGCTACGCGAAATTCCGGATATAGCGTCAGACCGCCGCAAGCGAAAATCGTCTGGCCCGTGATGTAGGACGCCTCGTCCGAAGCCAGGAACGCAAACACGGCGGCGATCTCGGCGGGTTCGGCGGCGCGCCCCATGGGAATGTGGCTTTCCACCTCGGCTTTGGCCTTTGGGTCGTGGATCCAGGCGCGGTTGATCGGCGTGATCACCGCCCCCGGGCCCACCGCGTTCACTCGGATGCCCCGGCCCGCATATTCGAGCGCCAGCGTCTTGGTCAGGTTCTCCATGCCGCCCTTGGAAATCGAGTAGCTCAAGTACTTGGGCTTGGGAATCACTTCGTGCACGCTGGAATTGTTTAGGATGACGCCGCGGATTCCGCGCTCGACGAACAGCCGCAGGGCTTCGCGGCAACACAGGTAAGCGCCGCGCAGATTGACGCCCAGGATCCGGTCGAAATCCTCCGTCTCGCTCAAGTGGCTCTCAGCCGGCTTCTGGATCCCGGCGTTGTTGACCAGAATGTCGAGCGTGCCGAACGCCTCCACTACCTCGGCGAACATGCGCCGGACATCCTCTTCCCGCGCCACGTCTCCGCGGACCGCGCAGGCCTTCAACTCCGCCACCCCGAGACGGGCGTGCGCCTGACGAACCTGTTCCAGCACGCGTTCGGCGTCGGCGGGCCGCGTGCGATAGTTGAGGGCGACGCTCGCGCCCTCTTCGGCAAACCGCACGGCGATCGCTTCGCCGATGCCGGACGATCCGCCGGTGACGAAAGCGCACTTCCCCATCAGTCGCGACATAGCTTTATGATAGGCCATTCTCGCACGGCTCCGGCCTTGCCTTTCGCCGCGGCATCCCCGAAGCCGAGCTTCAAGTTCCCCGCACCTTGCAACCTTGTGGCGACGCCCTCCGCACTTACCGTTGCTAGCCTTCGTCTGAGTCTCGCCCCGTGCCCGACCCGGCATCTACCCGATTGCCCGCGGTCTACTCGACCTCATCCATCAAAAGTACAGCTTCAGCGCCATTTGCAAGATCCTCGGCGCTCCGGCGGCGAAAATCCGCCCAACCTGCGCTGGTTGATTGATATTCGCATTCGGGTTGGCGAAATTCACCCGATTCAGCACGTTAAACGCTTCAAAGCGGTATTGTACGTAACGGTTCTCGTTGCTTCCAAGCCGAAACGATTTGCTGAGAATGCCATCGATGTTCTGCAGGCCAGGGCCCCGCAATATATTCACCCCGCTAGTGCCAAAATTGAATGGGGCAGGATTCGCAAAGGCCGACGCATCAAACCAACGCTCAATTGTCCGATTTTCAAGCGTTCCCGTTCCCAGACGATCAGGCCTAGTAGTGGTCCCGACGTTAGCAATGTCCCGGCCCGTCGTTGGCGTGAACGGCGATCCAGACTGAAAACTCAGAATGCCCCCTACTTGCCAGCCGCCAAAAAGCGCGTTCACCGCTCCCCCCCGGTTGACGAATCGTCGACCAGACCCCACCGGTATCTCATAAACCGTACTCACCACCAGCCGCTGCGGCGCATCGAAAGCCGCAAGCGCGCGGGCCTCTTTTATACTGTAAGGGTTTTGGTCGGTTACGGCAGCATAAATCGTCTTAGACAATGTATAAGACGCCAAGTACGTCAAACCGTCTCGAAACCGCCGCTCCATTCGTACCTGCAGTGAATGAAAATTACTGTTTCCCTCGGTGGTGTTAAATTGAATCGTCGAGAACCGCGGGAATGGCCGTCGCGCCTGCACCCCCCCCGGGCCAGGTGTCCGTGGCTGATTTGCAGGATAGGCAATATCGAGCCGGGTGCCCTTACTGCCGACATAACCGACCTCAAGTACCGTGCTCGTCGCCAGTTGATGCTGAATGTTGAAGCTCCATTCCTGCACATAGGAGTTCTCGAAACGTTTTTGAAAGGCGAAGATTTCAGGAACCGGCATGGCGGTGCTTCCGGGAAACGCATTCGCCAACGTCAGGTTCGGAATGATAGGGTCAGTAACGAATGTCTCCCCCCGAAAGAACGGAACCGACCCGATATTTTGGGTGCTCAGATTACCTCCGACGAGGGTGTAAAAGATCCCATAACCACCGCGAAGCACGCTGCGACCACGACCGAACAAGTCATACGAAAAACCGAAGCGCGGAGCGAAGCTATCATAAATGTTCTGGCGCAGCGAACGCGCGGGAAAGCCCTGGCTTATTCCGGAAACGACGCCTAAGTAATCCAGCTCGGTTTGGTTGAAGAAGATAAACGCGTCCTGGTCGATTCTGCCATCCTCCCCGGTCGAGGCGATGGGCCGGCCGGACTCAAGGTCGAAGCTGCCGAGCCGGTTCCGCACCTCCGCCGGCTGTCCGTTATACTCATGCCGAATGCCTATATTCAGCGTGAGTCGTTTTGACACTTTCCAGTCGTCCTGGAGAAAGCTGCTGAGGTTTGTCCACTCGACGATCTGGCGCAGACGCGGAAAGTTGCGGCTGGCCGAGTTGGGAAGGCCTAACACGAAATCCGCCAACGAACTTCCGGTTCCCGTAGCCTGCGCGGGGTTTTGGGTGAGCAATCCGTTGAAGCTGAAATTTCCGCGGGCATTAATTCCATTGAAAGCCCGACGGCTGTAAAGCCGCAGGTCCGCCCCAATCTTGATCGTATGCGCTCCCCGAATCCACGTGAACATATCGCTCAAGTTATAGGTGACGAAGTTCTGCTCCAGCGGGCGGATGCCTATATCTCCGAAGTTCCCATATCCGACCACGTTGAGGATAGGGAAGCCTTCGATATTCTCTCGTTTGCGTCCTTCCAGCCCACCGATGCCTAGAGCGTCGATGATATTCTTGCCGCGGCTTAACGTATCGAAGTCCAGATGGAAACGGGATGTCGACCACCGGAATTCGTTAAGCTTGGAGGGTGAGATGGTGCGCGTATAACTTGCAACCGCGTTATAGTTAATTACATTTTGCAGGTCGCCACCCACCAGTTCAAACGGACCGGGGAGACTTTCATCGCGCGTGTCACGCGTAAAGCGGATCGAGTAGGAGTCCTTGTCCGTAAAACGATGGTCAACTTTGATATTGTACTGGTCATTGGTCAGTCTTCCGGCCTGATTTACAATGTAGCGGTCCGCCGGCGCGTTGGGATTGGGAATATATTCGAGCAGGCCGGCTGCTTGCCGGCTAATCCGATCAAGAGGGATTCGATTTCCGGCGAAGGGAAATCGTGTATTGGGCCGTATCGTCGTGGCCGGATCGAAAACCACGGGCCCGCCGCTAAAGTCCCCCAGGCGTTGCGCCTGGGTGGGAACAAGGCTGTTGCGCACGGTCGCCAGGCGCTGCCGGGTACCCTCATAACCGCCGAAGAAAAACATCCGGTTCCGGACAATTGGACCTCCCAAGGTTCCCCCGAACTGGTTGCGTTTTCGGTCCTCCGCGCGCGTTTCTCGGCTGAAGAAATTTCTCGCGTCGAAGACGCGATTACGAAGGAACTCAAACACATTTCCGTGAAAGTCGTTAGTTCCTGACTTGGTGACGACAGAGACGATCGCCGCCTGCCGGCCGCTATCTGCCCCGAAGTTGCTGCTCTGCACCTTGAACTCCTGCACAATTTCAATCGGGGGACTCACCTGAACCGTCTGGGCATTTCGCTCAAAGTTTTCCGCCCCGTCCATATGAAAGCCGGTAGCTCCTCCGCGGTTTCCATTCACCAGGACAGATGGTTGTCCAGTAAACTGGCTTGCACCCTGAACGAGGGTTCCCGGGCTCAGGGCGGCGAGTTGCACGAAGTTTCGCCCATTTAATGGGAGTTCCACCACGCGCTTGTTCTCGATTACTTGGCCGACGGCGGAGCTTTCGATGTCGACCTGTGGGACTTCTCCGGTCACCTGGATGCTGTCGGCAACATTTCCGACCTGCAATTCGAAGTCGACACGCGCTCGCTGGTCAACTGCCAGTTGTACGCCCGTTCGCGTTTCGGAGCGGAATCCCTGGCGCTCCACCCGGACCCGGTACTCTCCGACCGGCAGGTTCGTAACCACGTAGAGCCCCTCTGGCCCGGTGAGACTGCGGTATTCCACGTTCGTTCTCGTGTTTGTCACGATGACGGCCGCCTCGGGTACTGCCGCCCCGGATGGATCTTTTACCGCACCAGCCACCGTGGCGGTATTCGTCTGGCCGGAAAGGGTCACGGCCGCTGCCAGCAGCATGAAGATCAGCGTGGTCCTCATGTTCTTTCTCTCCTCCATCTATCCCTAATTTTTGTAGAACCGTTTCTCCAGCTCTTCCGGGCTGGGAGTTTCGACACGGATGCTCTTGCGGTCCAAATCGACGCCTGCGCCCACATCCCGCCACCAGGCTTTCAGTTCTGCGAGCAGTTGCCTTGTCACTTCCTGGTTGCGTTCGGCCACGTTATTTTGCTCGCCGATGTCGCGCGACAGATCGTACAACTGCACCCGTTCGTATTTGTGGTCACTGAAGAGCTTCCACTTTCCTTTTCGAACCGCCATGGGGAGGCTCGGCTCCACGCCCCGTTGTCCGAAATGGAACTCGAAGAAGATGGCCCGCTCTTCTGTTTGCGCCTTGGCGTTTGCTGCCGCCACGAGGTTCAGCCCGCCATCGATCTTCCACTCCGATGGCGCATTTGCCGCGGCGGCCTGGACGAAAGTGGGAAAAACGTCCAGCATGCTCGCGGGCGTCGGGCAGGTATGGCCTTCCGGCACATGTCCGGGCCAATGGAGAATTCCGGGCACACGGATGCCGCCCTCCCAAAGTTGAGTTTTCATTCCCTTCAGTGGCCATGCCGCCCCCCGGGAAAATTTCATGCTGTGAACTTCAGGCCCGTTGTCGCTGGAAAACAGGATCATCGTGTTCTCGGCCACGCCAAGATCTTTCAGCGTGGCGCGAAGCTTCCCTACCCCCGTGTCCAGATCCGTCACCGTCTGAAAATACGTTTGCTCCGCCGCGCTCCAATACCTGTATTTGTCCGCCTGGTGCTTTAACGGCGCCAAGGGCTCGTGCGGTGCGTTGTACCAGAGATTCAAAAAGAAGGGCTTCCCTTTGGGCGCTCGTTGCAAGGCGCGAATCGCGCCGTCCGTCTGGATGTCCGTCACGTGGCCCTTCATTACCTGGGGACGCGATTCGTTTTCAATCATCTCCGGGTCGACCGACCTGGCGTATTTGATCCACGGTGAACTCGGCCGGCCGCCAAGGCATCCAAAGAAATAGTCATAGCCGCGCTTTCTTGGCTCCGGGGCCTCAGGCGGCTCGCCGAGATGCCATTTCCCGATATGGGCCGTGTAGTAGCCCGCATCGTGCAATACCTGTGGAAGGGTAACTGCCGATTCCGGCAGCGAATACCGGGGCAGTGACTCTGGCAAATCTGCGTGGTGGATCCCGAATCTCTGTGGGTACTTCCCCGTCATCAATGCCGCCCGGGACGGAGTGCACACCGGCGAGACAGAGTACAGATCCGTAAACCGCGTTCCCTCCGCGGCCAACCGATCGAGGTTCGGTGTCTGGATCGTGCGATTGCCAAAACACCCGAGGTCAGCGTAACCGAGGTCGTCACAGAAGATAATAATTAGATTAGGCCGGGCCAACTGCCTGGCAAGCATGCTGCTGGCTGCCCCGGCTAAAAAACATCTGCGGGATATTTGTCGTAAGGACAATGACTCCTCCACTTTTGGTTATTGTTGGATTTTAGTCGCATAACGGGGCCACAACCAGACCGCTGAAGTGGAGTCAGATCGCCCCCAGGACGTTCTCCGCGTCTTCAAACCGTTGGCCACGAGCTCCACCCCTTCAGATTGTCGAACTGAACAGTTCGCTGACCGCAAGGATGACCTGCGCCCTTGCTTCTCGGCTGTGGTCCGCGACGGCTTGGCGTCCAGAATTCCCTGCTGCGGGCAGCCGTCGAGATGACGCCGCCACCGTTCGGGTTGACATCCATCAAGGTTCAGCCCAGCTCCAATTTCCAAAGGGCGCCTCCCTCTCTGCCTGCTAAGCCTTCAACTGTTTCTGGTCCCTTAACCTTTAGAAGATGGCGGCTCTCCATGGTCCGCCCGCAAATCCGCCTGCTCGGAATTCTAAGTACCTTCAATTCAGGAAATTGCCGATACAGGTTCACGGCCTTGCTTGCCCTACAAGTAATGACCAATGGCCTCGCCCCTGCCGGACCCTGCCCAGTGGCCACCTGGACTTCCTGCCCTGACCAAGAAGCCCAGTCGTCCGAAGCGGACTGCAACCGGCGGGCGGACAGGGAAACTAGGTCCCAGGGCCCAGGGGCTAGAGATCCTGATAGGCTATAGGCTGACAGAGAACTTGTTACCATGCAAGGTGAGGACTTTGTGCCACACCGTGAGGTTAGTGTGACTCACCGCCCGAGCGCCAGTCCCGTTCTCTCTCTGGAAGAGCGGCAACACCTGGTTGAGCGCGTTGCTGCCAGTGAAGTTTTGCGCAAAGCAGCCAGACTCCGGCAACTACTGCTATTTCTTGCTGAACGATCTTTTCGGGATCCACAAAAACCGATCAAGGAACAGGAAATTGGTATTGAAGTCTTTGGCCGTGACCCAGGCTATGATCCCGGCGAGGACAATATTGTGCGCAATGCAGCGCGGCAATTGCGCGTGAAGCTGAAGGAGTATTTTGATGGCGAGGGACGGGACGAGCCCTGGTTTCTGGATATTCCCAAGGGCGGATACCGGCTTGTTTGTGAGCCGAAAAGAATTCCCGCCGAATCCACTTCTTCTCTTCTCCGATCCCCTCAGCTAGCTGTCTCCTTGGTACTTTTGCTTGTGCTCTCCGCCACCCTGAACCTCATTCAGTGGAGATCTCTTCAAGCAGACGCGGCGGAGGGCGGCACTAGTCTGACTGCGGAAATATTTCCCGCGGGTTCTCCCTCTCCGCGCGTGGTAGTTGGTGATTACGGGCTGTTTCTGCTGTCCAAACTGCTGAATCGACGATTTTCGTTAAACGAATATGTGGATCGAGCTTACCTAAATTTCATCGCGTTGCCTTCTTCACCACCTTCCATTCAGACTTTCGATCAATTATTAAGTAGCCGGCAGCTCGTAAGCATGGGCGAAGCGAATAGCGCTGTTTCCCTCGTCCAATGTCTATCCCGCCTGTCTCACCAACCGGAAGTGCGCCATTCACGATCAATCTTCGCCCGTGACCTCCTCGACAGGCCCAGCATTCTGTTGGGAACCGAAAACACCAACCCATGGTTTAGTCTCTTCGATCAGCGCCTCCGATTTCGCTTCCAGGGTGAGGCGTTCCAATCGGCCGCCGATCCTGCTCAACGATTTGGCAGAGAACCTCCGTCGGCCAGCCGAGGACCGAGTTTCGCCCGCGTAGCCCTGCTCCGGCCTGCTGGTAGAAATGTGATCCTCCTTATCTCTGGATTGAATATGACGGCCGTGGAGGGTGGAACAGCGTTTACTACTGGGGAAAAGGCCTTGGTAGAGCTGCGTAAAAAACTCTTGAAACCCGATGGGGAGCTTCCTGAGTTCGAAGCCATTGTTGAGACCCAGTCAACCGATTTCACCCCTACGCGATACCTTTTGGTTTGGGCGTCGCCGCTTCCGCCGGAGAAAAATCCCTAGCTGGTCAGGAGGCCCACGCTGCGGGCGTGCATCGCAACTTCCGTTGCGCCGCCCGCCGCCCGCTCTGCGCTGGGTTGCCCGGTTACCGGTTGTCCCTGATACGCCCGGGCAATGGCTATACTCGCTGCGAGGGAGTAGCTTTCGCGCCCATGGTTTTCCGCAAACGCCAGCGTGACCCCGGGGGGCCCTATCGCGGCTTGGGACCGTTGGAAATGTCCGTGATGGAGGCATTGTGGCGGGAGGGCGGCGGGAGCGTCCGCGACGTGGCCCAGCGGCTGGAACGCCCCTTGGCGTACACCACGGTGATGACGACCCTGGACCGGTTGTACAAGAAGGGACTGCTCGACCGGCGCCGGCAGGAGCGCGCCTTCTGCTATGCGCCGCGGATTTCCCGCGGCGAATGGGAGCGCGGCCTGGCCCGCGCCGCGGTGGAGGCGCTGTTGAGCGCGGGGCCGGGCGTGCGCCGCGAGACCATCATGTCCTGCCTGCTCGAGGAAGTTTCCGCTGGCGACCCCGGTCTGCTCGGCGAAATCGAGCGCAGGATTCAGGAGAAAAGGGCGGAACTGAAGACGAAGAAAGAGGAGGAGGCATGATTGCGCCCTACTACGCGCGGCTGGCGTGCCTTGGGTTCGCCTCCTTCTTCCTGTTGCACCTTATGCTGGCGTGGGCGGCCCGGGGGCTGCTGCCGGCAGTCCTGCGGGCGGCCGAGAAGATGCGGCCGGCCGCGGCGGCGAATCTACTGGTCCTGCTGGGCGTGGCGCCCGCCGGGCTGAGCGCGTTGGCGGTTCTGGGCATAGTCGTACCCGCTTATCTATGGCTGGAACCCGGCGTGGAACACGAGGCGGTGGGACCGGTATGCGGGGTGGCCGCGGTTCTGGGATTTGCCCTGCTGGCCGAGTCCGGCGTCCGCGCGGCGCGCGCCTGCCGCGCGACGGCCCGGCGCCTGGGCGAACTCCGGCAAGCCGGCCACGAGATGGTTGTCGGGCAGGAGCGGGCCTGGGTCGTGGATTGCCATCAGCCGCTGTTCGGCGTGATCGGCATTCGGGCGCCGCGGCTGGTGGTCTCGCGGGCCGTGCGGGAGGCGCTCCCCGCGGACCAGTTCGATCTGGCGGTGCGGCACGAAACCGCGCACCGCCTCGCCGGAGACAACCTCAAGCGCCTGCTGTTGCTGGCGGCCCCGGGATGCTTGCCGCTCACCGGGGCGTGGCGCGGATGGCTGCGGCACTGGTGTTTCTTTGCCGAGCGCGCCGCCGACGCCCGCGCCGTGGAAGGCCTGCCGGAGCGTTCCGTGGCGCTGGCGGAAGGACTGGTGCGCCTGGCGCGCCTGGGAAGCGCGCCGGCGGCGGACGCGGCGCTTTATACCCCGTTGATTCAGGATCCGAGCCAGCTTGCCTCGCGAGTTGAGTATTTGCTTCGCCCGCCCGGCGCCGAACCGGCGGTCCCTGGGTGGTGGCCCGCCGCTGGCGCGTCCCTGGGCGCGCTCGGGCTGGTGCTGGCCACAAGGTTTCCTCACATGCTGCGGGCCGTCCACGAACTGCTGGAAGAACTGCTCGCCCTGAATTTCTTCTACGACCTCTGGTAGTAGGCCGGCTGCGGATGCGACCCTGAGGTTTCGCATGGCGCGGCCGCTTGTCTTTTCTCTTTTCCTCGTCTTGGGCGTGTTGCTCGCCGAGCCGGGCGGCGGGTTACAGGGCGTGGTGCTCGACCCCTCCGGCTCGCCTACGCCCGGGACGCGCATCGCCATCAGCACGGCGTCACAGGTGACGGTTGGCGTCACGCAGAGTGGCGCGGACGGCCGCTTTGCGCTGCCCGGCCTGGCGCCCGGCCGTTACACGCTCCATGCCGACAAGCCCGGTTTTCTGCCGGTGCGCATGCCCGTCGCCGCGGGCGATCCGCCGGTTACGGTGCGCCTGAGCCTGAGCCCCGTCGGCGCGGAAGTGACGGTAAGCGCGGAAGCCTCCGGCCCCGCGCTGGCGAGCGCCGTGGCGCAGCCGGTATCGCTGATCCCGCGCGAGGAGCTGGATCAGCGCGCGCAGGTGCTGAGCGAGGCCGCGGAAGGCCAGCCCGGAGCGCATCAACTCCGGACGGCGCCGGCGATGGGAGCCTTTTTTGTGCGGGGTCTCACCGGCAACAAGGTGTCCGTTTACCGCGACGGCGTGCGCTACTCGAACGCGGCGCAGCGGGGCGGCGTCAGCACGTTTTTCAATCTGTTGAACCCGGAGACGCTCGACGCGGTGGAAGTGCTGCGCGGGCCGAACAGCGCGCAGTACGGGTCCGATTCGCTCGGGGGAGCGGTGGCCGTGCTGTCCCGCCCCGCCGAGTTCGCGCCCTCCGGCCGCTTCTGGCGCGCGCAGTTCGCGCCCTGGTATCACTCGGCCGCCCATGCGTTCGGCTCGAGTTCCGGCGTGAGCTACGGCGGCTCGCGGGTGGCATTTCACACCACGCTGTCCGCTCTCCGCTCGAACACCCTGCGTACCGGCGGCGGCCTGGACAGCCATGCCGCGGTGACGCGCTTCCTCGGCCTGCCTTCCACGATCTTCGGCGAGCGGCTGCCAGATACGGCCTTCACCGGCTACGGCGGCAGCTTCCACGCTCAGATGCGCCTGAGCGAGGCTGCGCAATTGGTGGCCCACTACGAACGCAGCCAGCAGGACGGCGCCAAACGGTATGACCAGTTGCTGGGCGGCGATGGCAACTGGATCGCGGACTTGCGCAACCTCATGCTCGACTTCGCCTACTTGCGCTACGAGCACTTCGCCGTGGGCCCGTTCGATCAGCTCTCGATTACGGGCTCCTATAACGCCCAGCGCGAGGAAAGAGTCAACCAGGGTGGACAGGGCAACCCGTCCGGCAGCATTACGCACCAGTACGAGAAGACGCGGGTGATGGGCGCGCAGTTTTTCCTGGACAAGCGCTTCCGGCAGGCCGATTGGCTGCTCGGCGGCGAAGGCTACGCCGAACGGGTCACCTCGCCTTCGTTTCAGGTAGCGCCCCTGACCGGCGTGGTGAGGCTGGTGCGGCCCCGGATTCCGGACGGCGCGCGCTACTACTCCCACGGCCTTTACACGCAAACCAATTGGGAACCAGCGCGGTCCCGCCGGTTGCGGCTGACCGGCGCGCTGCGCTTCGGCGGCGGATCCTATCGGTCGCGGGCGGAGCGCAGTCCGCTGATTGGCGGGCGGCCGCTGTGGCCGGACGATTCGTTGGCGGCCAACGCGATGACGGGGCGCGCGGGCGCGGTCGTTTGGTTGACCAGCAAAGCCGCTCTCCATGCCCATTACAGCCGCGGGTTTCGCGCGCCCAACATTACGGACCTCGGCTCGCTGGGTCTCCAGGGCAACGGCCAGTACGAGACATCCGCGGCGGATCTGGCCGGGCGCAACGCCACCGTCGGCGACCGCGCCGACGACCAGGCGGTTTCCACCGGCCAGCCCGTCGAGCGCTTACGTCCGGAAGTGGCGGACAACCTGGATCTGGGCGTGCGTCTTCGGGCCTCCCGCCTGGAGGCCGATCTGAACGCGTTCTGGCTGCGGCTGGACAACTCGATCGTCTCGCAGACGCTCATTCTGCCGCCCGGCGCGGTGGGCCAGCCCCTCGGCGAACAGATCATCTCCCGGCAACTGGCTTCCGGAGCGGTCTACGTTCCCCTTTCGGCGAGCCCCGTTCTGATTCGCGCCAACTTCTCCGGCGCGCGCCTGCGGGGATGGGAACACCGGCTGCGCTGGCGGCTGTCCCGCTCGTGGAGCCTGGCGGAGAACATGACCTACCTGCGCCTGGAAGAACCTGGTACGGGCGCTCCGCCCGATATCGAACCTGGCGTCCCGCCGTTCACCGTGCATCCGGCCCTGACCTACCGGCCGCCGGGCCGGCGCTATTGGGCCGAAGCCTACGCGACCCTGGCCGGGCGTCAGGACCGGCTGTCCTCGCTCGCCTTGTCCGACCGCCGTATCGGGAACCCGCGCTCGCGGGCCTCGATCCAGTCTTTTTTCAACAACGGCGCGCGTTCCCGCGGCCTGGTGGCCAACGGCATCCTGCTCCCGACCGGCGAGACGTTGGCCGAAGTCCAGAACCGCGTGCTGGGCGGCGCGGACGGCGCGCCCCAGTTCGCGGCGATTCCCGGTTACGCGGTGTGGAGCCTGCGGGGGGGCGTCGCGCTCTCCGAGCGCACCGGCCTGTTTGCGAACTTCTCCAATATTTTGGACAAGAACTACCGGGGCATCGGCTGGGGCATCGACGGTCCCGGGCGAGGCGTCGCCGTGCGCCTGCGGCACAGGTTCTGACGGCAATCCGCCAGCCTCGGGAGCCCCCTGTCTCTCCCCGAGTGAGCGCGCATTCGATATCCTGAGAGGTTCGCTCGCGCCATGAATGCTCATCAGGAAGCGCAACGCAAGCTGCTGGCTGTGGTGCAGCCCGGTTTCGCGATTCGCCGGGGCACCCCCCTCCCCCTGGGCGCTACTCTCCACCGGGACGGGATCAATTTCGCCATCTTTTCCAAGCACGCGACCGCCGTGACGCTGGTGCTGTTCTATCCCGGCGACGAAGAACCGCTGATCGAGTTCCCGCTGGATCCGCAATCCAACCGGACCGGGCAGATCTGGCACGCGCTGGTGGCAGGTCTCGATCCCGGCATCCAATATGGCTACCGGATGGATTGCCAGCCCAATCCCAATCCCCGGCTGCACCGTTTTGATCCCTCGGTGATTCTGCTCGATCCGCATGCCCGGGCCATCACCGGCGGCCGGGGATGGGCGTTTCACAGCGGGCCGGAGCGAAGGCGGTCGGTGATCGTGGACGATGAATTCGACTGGGGCCACGACCAACCGCTGAATATCCCCCTGGCGGATTCGATCATCTACGAACTCCATGTGCGCGGCTTCACGCGCCACCCGAGTTCCGGCGTGCAGAATCCGGGCAAGTTCGCCGGGCTGGTGGAACAGATCCCCTACCTCAAGGACTTGGGCGTGACCGCGGTCGAGTTGCTGCCCGTGCATGAGTTCGAGGAGATGGATAGCGACCGCGTGAATCCGTTTACCGGCGAACGGCTGCTCAACTTCTGGGGTTACCAGCCCATCAACTTCTTCGCGCCGAACTCCTCCTACGGATCCAGCGCCCTGCCGGGCGCCGTCGTGAAGGAGTTCAAACAGATGGTGAAGTGCTTTCACGAGGCGGGCATCGAGGTCATCCTGGACGTGGTGTTCAACCACACTTCCGAAGGAGACGAGCGGGGACCGACCCACTCCTTCCGCGGGATCGACAATTCGATCTATTACCTGCTGGACCGGGAAACGGGCCGTTACCTGAATTACTCCGGCTGCGGCAACACGCTGAATTGCAACCATCCGCTGGTGCGCGACCTGATCACCAACTGCCTGCGGTATTGGGTGATGGAAATGCACGTCGACGGTTTCCGCTTCGACCTGGCGTCGATCCTGGGAAGGGGGCAGGACGGTTCGGTGCTGGCCAATCCACCACTGCTCGAGCGCCTCGCCCATGATCCCGTGCTGGCCAACACCAAGTTGATCGCGGAAGCCTGGGACGCCGCGGGCCTGTACCAGGTGGGCACCTTTCCCGCGTGGGGCCGCTGGGCCGAGTGGAACGGCATCTTCCGCGACGACGTGCGCCGTTTTGTCCGCGGCGAGCCGGGCATGACCGCCGCGCTGGCCAACCGCCTGCTGGGCAGTCCCGACATCTACCTGCAAAGCGCGCGCGAACCCTACCACAGCATCAACTTCGTCACCTGTCACGACGGCTTCACGCTCAACGACCTGGTTTCCTACAACGTGAAGCACAACGAAATGAACGGGGACAACAACACGGACGGCGCCAGCGAGAACTTCAGTTGGAATTGCGGCGTCGAGGGTCCGACCGAGGATCCGCAAATCGAGGCGTTGCGCCTCCGCCAGATCAAGAATTTCGCGGCGATTCTGCTGCTTTCGCACGGCGTGCCGATGATTCTGGGGGGCGATGAAATCCGGCGCACGCAGCTTGGCAACAACAACGCCTATTGCCAGGACAACGAGGTAAGCTGGGTCGACTGGACAAAGCTGGACCGCCACGCCGACCTGCACCGCTTCTTCCGGCTGCTGATCCACTTCCGGCGCGGCTGCCCGCTGCTGCGGCGGACCACGTTCGCATCCCAGGGCCGCGGCGACGGACTGCGGGTCACCTGGCATGGCGTGCGGCGCGGACACCCGGATTTCAGCGCCTATTCCCGCACCCTTGCCATGCAGTGGAGCGAAAGCCAGCCCGGCGGGCGCGAGGAGCATCTCCATTTCATCGCCAACGCCCACTGGGAACCGCACACGTTCGAGTTGCCGATCCTGCGCCAGCACCGCTGGCGGCGGTTGCTCGACACGTCCCTCCCGGCGCCGGAGGACATCGCGGAACCGGGGCGCGAGTTTGCAGTCGCGTCCCAGGATCGCTATGAGGTCGGGCCCCGCAGCGTCGTGGTGTTCGTCGCCCGGTCTCCCGGAGAAACCCCATGAATCCAACGCTACCCGTCCTGCATCTTTCCGCCCATCTGCGCTCGGCCGTGGACCATGCCTTGACGGCGTGGGACGCCGCGGGAAACACCTTGCGCCTGTGGGCGCGGGATTCCACCTTGTGGACGGGCGCGGACGAGTCGCGCTGGCTCGGCTGGCTGGACGTCATCGGTGAACAGTTGACGGACCTCAGCCATCTGGCCGAAGCTGCCGCGCTGGGCCGCTCGGGCGAGTTTGACGACGTGGTCGTGCTGGGCATGGGCGGCTCCTCGCTCGCCCCGGAAGTGCTGGCGTCCACCTTCGGCGCGCAGCCGGGCTTTCCCCGGTTGTCGATTCTGGATTCGACCGACCCGGCGCAAGCCCGCGCCCTCGAGCAGAGGTTGAAGCTGGTCCGCACCCTGTTCGTGGTAGCCAGTAAATCCGGGAGCACCCTCGAGCCGAACGTGTTCCACGCCTACTTCTGGGACCGGGTGCAGCGGGCGTCCGGCGATGCCGGCAGCCGTTTTCTGGCCATCACCGATCCGGGTTCTCCCTTCTCGCGCGTAGCCGCCGAAGCGGGATTCCGGCGCATCCTGTACGGCGTGCCCGAAATCGGCGGGAGGTTTTCCGCGCTCTCGAATTTCGGCATGGTTCCCGCCGCGCTGATGGGGCTGGATGTGGCCGATCTGCTGGCGCGCGCGGACCAAATGGCGAAGGCGTGCGGCACCGCAGTGCCCGCGGCCCGCAACCCGGGCGTGCTGCTGGGAGCCGTGCTGGGCGTGGCCGCCAGCCGGGGAATCGACAAAATGACGATTGTGGCGTCCCCGGCCTTAGCCGCTCTGGGCGCCTGGCTGGAGCAGTTGATCGCCGAATCCACGGGCAAAGAAGGAAAAGCGATCATCCCGGTCGACCGGGAGCCGCTGGGACCGCCGGACGAGTACGGCGCCGACCGCCTCTTCGTGTACGTCCGCTACGCCGCTGCCCCCGACGCGGAGCAGGACGGCGCAGTCGCGGCGTTGCGCGCGGCCGGCAAGCCGGTGGTGGAGGTGCCCGCCGGCGACCTGCGCGACTTGGGTCAGGAGTTCTTTCGCTGGGAGATCGCCACCGCGGCCGCCGGCCATTTCCTGGGCGTCAATCCGTTTAACCAGCCGGACGTGGAGGCGAGCAAGATCGCCACCCGGCAGCTTACCGAGGCATATGAGTCCGCCGGCGCGCTGCCGCCCGGGACGCCGGTGTTCCAGCAGGACGGCGTGGAACTATTCACCGACGAAGCCAATGCCGCGGACTTGCGGGCCCGGCTCGCGGAGGACTCGCTCGCAGGCTGGCTGTCCGCTCATGTGCATCGCCTGATGCCGGGCGATTACTTCGGCCTGCTGGCGTACCTGGAGATGAACCCGCGCCACGAGGAACTCCTAACCCGGATGCGGCTGGCGGTGCGGGCAGCGCGAAAAACGGCGACGTGCGCCGGGTTTGGGCCGCGCTTCCTGCATTCCACCGGCCAGGCTTACAAGGGCGGACCGAATACCGGGGTATTCCTGCAAATCACCTGCGCAGACGAGTCGGACCTGCCTGTCCCGGGGCGCCGGCTGACCTTTGGCGTCGTCAAAGCAGCCCAGGCGCAGGGAGACTTCCAGGTGCTGGCCGAGCGCCGCCGCCGGGTCCTGCGTGCTCATCTGCGCGGCGCCGTCACCGACGCGCTGACGCGCCTGGCCGCAGCCGTCGAAACCGCGGCCCACCCCTGAACGGGAGCCGCGCGGGCGGAATTTTTGTATCCACACCCTCCTTGGCGGAATCCCCCGAGATGGTTAAGGGGCTTTGCATGCATCTCGCCGCCGCACCCGCCGCGTTTGACCCGCAGGCGGTTTTTTCCGAGTACCAAGAAGGGAGCCTGCGCGTCGATTTCGCGCGCCGCCAAGTCTGGCTGGATGGCCGTTTGCTGGGAATGACCCGTAAGGAATGGGAACTGTTGTCCCTGCTGCTCCGGCACGCGGGCGCGGTGGTGGCCCGCCGGAGGCTCCTCGAGGAGGTCTGGGGCTACCGCCCCGACATTCGCACCCGCACCCTCGACGTCCATATTCAAAGGCTCCGGAAAAAGCTGGGGCCGGCGCATGAACATCTCATTGAGACAATTTTTGGCGTCGGTTACCGGTTTCAGCCCCCGGCGGAGCAGCCGCCGGACCCCGTCTGTTAAAGCGAGGGAGCCGCGCGCGGAAAACACGCCGGCGCCACCGGTCCGGCCGCCTCACCTTCCAAAACCGCGCCACAACTCTTCCAGCGCGCGCGGCAACTGCTGCTGCCAGGTGTCAAATGAACGGAAGCCGTCGCTTTCGTACGAGGTGAAATCGTAGCGCTGCTGGCGCAGCGCGCCCCATACCAAGTGGTTCGCGTCGCGCACCGCCTCCGGGTCGTGCGAGGCCAGCGTCATGTGCAGCCGTAGCGGCTTGGTTGGGGCGGCGCGAATCCATTCCGGGTAGCGAAGCGCCTCGGGATGCGCGGCGAAGTCCGCCGACTGGGTCAGGACCCGCCCGAAAACCTCCGGGGCTTGCCAGGCCGCGTGGAAGGCGGCCAAGCCCGCCGCGCCAGCGCCCAGAATCGCGCGGTCCGCCGGGTCGGCGGGCAGGTTCCACCGTCCGCCAGCCTCCCGGAGAACGCCCTCGCGGAGTGAGTTTGCAAACGCCGGCGCGGGCGTCAACGCTTCGGCCGGGAGCGCGCCTTCCCAGAACAGGGCCAGCAGCGGCGGAAGGCGCCGGCGAGCCGTCAGGCTGTCCAGAATCGCCGGGAGTCTGGCGGCGCGATATCCGGACCCATCCAGCACCAGCAACAAAGCGGCGGGCGGGCCAGGCGGAACATACGCCGCGGCCTGCGTCAGCGTCTCGAACCGCCCGCGCGGCACGCCCGGCCCCGGTTCGCATTCCCGCGGCACACGATACCGCGGCATCACCACTACGGATTCCCCGTCCGGGGTGCGCTCCACGTTCCACGGGTCGGGCATCGCCTTGCCGTCGACCACCAGGTGGTAGGAGAACCGGACGTCGTCGCCGAACTCGTGCAGGCTCACCCACACCGCGGCGCCGGGGAGCCGCCGCATCGCGAACGGACGATCCGGCGCCACCATGCCCGCCACCTCCACCTGCCGCGCGGCGCCCTCGAACACAAACGCCAGCCGGCGTCCCTCGATCAGCGGAGAACGCCGGACCGCGCGCAGCCGGTTCGCCAGCGCATGCGCGGCATCGCCGGCCAGCGACAGTTTCAGCGCGGTCTCGATGTCCTTTAACGCGACGCGTTCGGCGGCGCCCGCGAGCGCCCCGGCGGCGGCGGCGAACCACTCCCGGCGTCTCACGGCCGCCGCTCGTAGAGGTAGACGCAATCCTCCAGCCGGCTCGCCCCCCCGTCGTTGACCGCAAACTGCCGGCGCACGCGCTTGGTCCGGCTGACGTCGGCGTCCCACAACGAGCCGCCCGCGTAGTCGCCGTCCTTGCGCAGCGCGTAGAAATTCAGGTCGAAGCGGCCGAGTTTGGCCAGATTGTCACCGTAGTTGCGCGAGACGCGCCGCAGGGTTTCCAGGACCGCCTCCTTGGCGGACCGGCCCTGGCGCATCAACTCGACCACGGTATGCGCGCCGGCTACGCGGATGTTCTCCTCGCCCCGGCCGGTGGAACCAGCCGCGCCGGCGTCCTGGTCCACATAGAGACCTGCGCCGATGATGGGCGAATCCCCCACCCGCCCGGGGATTTTCCAGGCCAAGCCGCTGGTGGTGGTGACGCCGGACATCTCGCCCCGCGCGTTCAGCGCCAGGCAATTGATGGTCCCGGTAGGAGGATGAAGCGCGACCTCCCACGCCCAGGCCAGCATCTCCGGGCCCGCGCCGGGGAATCGTTCGCGCAGCCAGGCTTGCGGCTCAGCCTCCGGCGCGTCCAGGCCCGGCGCCCAATTGTTCCGGCCGCCCGCGTCGCGCAGGGACTGCTTCCACACCATCCAGGCCAGGCGCGCCTGCTCGGTGAGCAGATTCTGCTCGGCAAAGCCGTGCGCGCGGGCAAAGCGCAACGCTCCTTCGCCAACCAGCATAATGTGATCGGTCTGCGTCATCACCAGGCGGGCCACCTGGGAGGGATTGCGGATGTTGCGGAGGGACGCGACGCTGCCGGCGCGGCGCGACGGGCCATGCATCACGCTGGCATCCAGTTCCACCACGCCCTCCTCGTTGGGCAGGCCGCCGTAGCCCACCGAGGTGTCGCGCGGGTCGTCCTCCACCAGCGTCACGCCCGCCACGACGGCGTCGAGCGTGTCCTTGCCCGCTTGGAGCATGTCCATCGCCAGACGGCAACACTCCAGCCCGTTGCTGCTGGCGATCACCAGGTTTCTCGGGGCGGTGGAGGCCGCGGCCGCGGCTGCCGGCACGGCAGCAACCTGCAAAAGGCTCCTCCGGCTGATCATGACCGCATAGGGTAGCATAGAGGGTACGAAGAGGTAACCGGACTTGACGCGACGGAGTGTGGTGGCTCTTTCCTTGAGCGCGCTCGCGGCGGTGGCCGCCGAACGCCGGGAGCGGGAGAAGCGTCCGAAAGTGATGGAGTTGGAGGTGGTGGCGGTGTCCGCCCATCGCGCGGCGGAGGGCATCGAGTTGGACGGCAGAATCCGCAACCGGGGCGTGCGGCCGCTGGAAGGACTGGCGCTGGTTTTCAGCTTCTACGCCGACGAAAAGAAACCGCTCACCACGCAGAGCGCGGCCATCGACGAAGCAGTGCTGGAGCCCGGCCAGGAGAGTACCTTCCGCTTCGCCATGCGCGACGTGCCGCGGGCGGTCTCCTTCACCCTGCAAGCCCGCGACGGGGCGCAGCGGGATGTGGGCGTCTCCCGGGAAGGGCCTTTCACGCTGGAATAGCAGCCGTTTCCACCGGCGCGGCGGCTTGCCCCGCGGCCCTTCGGCGGACGAAACTGGGAGGGAAGGACCCCATGCAACTGAAAGTGCGCAAAGCTGTCTTCCCTGCCGCGGGTCTGGGCACCCGGTTCCTGCCGGCTACCAAAGCCCAGCCGAAGGAGATGTTGCCCCTGGTCGACAAGCCCCTGATCCAGTATGGAATCGAGGAAGCGGTCCATTCCGGGGTGCAGAACATCATTATCGTTACCGGCCGGGGCAAGTCGGCGATTGAGGATCACTTCGACGTCAGCTTCGAGCTCGAGAATCTGCTCGAATCGCGGGGCAAAAAGGACCTGCTGGCCGCGGTGCGCGGCGTCTCCGACTTGATCGATGTGTGTTACGTCCGCCAGAAGGAGGCGCTGGGCCTCGGCCACGCCGTCCTGCGCGCGCGCGAACTGGTGGGTCCCGAGCCCTTCGCCGTGGTGCTGTCGGACGACGTCATCGACGCCGAGACGCCCTGCCTCCGTCAACTGCTGGACATTTATGAGTTTTTCAACGCGCCGGTGATCGCGGTGATGGAGGTGCCGCCGGAGCGCGTTTCGGCTTATGGCGTGGTGGATGCCGAACCGATCACGCACAACGGCGCCCGCGACCGGCTGTTCCGCATTCGCGACATGGTGGAGAAACCGCGGCCGGAAGAGGCGCCTTCCTGCCTCGCGATCATCGGCCGGTACGTGCTGACGCCGGAGATCTTCGATTCGCTGGCTTCGATCGATCCTGGGCGCGGCGGCGAAATTCAGTTGACCGACGGGCTCAAACACCTGCTGCGGAGGCGTCCCATTTACGCCTACCGGTTCGAAGGGTCGCGCTACGACGCCGGCGACAAGCTGGGCTTCCTGATGGCGACGGTCGAGTTTGCGTTGCGGCGGCGCGATCTCGGCGCCGAGTTCCGCGAGTATCTCAAATCGCTGCAATTGGACGGCGGCCAATGAATCCAGCTTCCCTCGAGGCCACGCTCCGGTCGGAGGAAATCACAGCGCTCGCCGAGTTGCTGTTCGCCGAGACCGACACGCCGCCCGCGACCAACGAAGGACGGCAGCGGCTGGCTGCAAGCGGCGCGGGCCGCTTCGAGAAGATCACGCCGCACTGGGGGGCGCTGGCGGCCGACCCCGATCACGCGCAAGCGTATTTCCTTCCCGTCGAAGGAGTCAACGGACGAACCTGGCTGCTGCGGCTGGCGGATGCGGAGTCGCCGCCCAGCCGCCACTTCCCGCAGTCGCTGCGGATCGGAAGGGCGCCCCTGGCGGGGGCGGCCGCGGGACGCGGGGCAGCGGTGGTGGTCGACGCCGCGCCGTTCTCTTCGGGCGACTGGGATGCCCTGCGCACGTTCGCGTCCGCGATCGACCGCGCGTTCCTGCCCCGTCCGCAGGGAGAGCTGCCCGCCATTGCCGCAGGCAACCGCCACCCGGAACTCAGCCTTCCCGCCGCGTTTGCGGCCTTCCGGGACATCCTGAACCACACCGGCCGGAATCTGGCGTCGACCGTGCAGTTGTCCGCCACCCGGGAGATGACCACCGACGAAGCGCTGGCTGCACGGGACGGCGAGACACCGACCGCGGCCGGCCATACCCGGGTGTCGATCCGCCATCTGTATCACGCCGGCTTGTGGGCTGCGATCCGCGCGGGCTGGCGGGAAGGCTACACCGCCGAGGCCGACCACTTCATCATTTCGGGACAGACTCCGGAGGAGATCGCCCTCTCGGTCGAGCACGCCAAGGAAGCTATCCGCCACGCCGCCGGTTACACCAAGTTCACCACGGACACCTCCCGCCTGTTCCTGCTGGAGGCGGATCTCCGCCATCCGGCCCCCTGGCCTCTGGCCGCCGTGGAGGAACAATTCCAGCGCCTGTTCCCCGCCGGGGAGCGGTCCTGGATTTTCGACGAATTCACCAAACCGTTCGCCTGCGGCGAGGCTACCTACCGGCTCTCCCGCGAGGAGGTCATGCGGCTGGCGGTCAAGTTCGGCCCCAGCCTGAAGCTGAACGAAGAGCTGTACGACACGATCCGGAGCTACACCGGCGCGTTCGATTTCGAGCCATCCATCGACGAGGCCGAGACGCTGACCACACCGGAGGAGATGATCTTCTGCATGCAGTGGCTGCGCGCGCGGGGCCGGCCGGCGCAACTGGTGCCGCCTAACCTGGGCTTCAAGAAGCGGCAGGCGTATCCGGAAACCCGCGCGGATTTGGAACGCTACGCCGCGCACAAGATGTGGCCGGAACTGCTGCCCCGGACCGGGCGGGACTTTGAGGGGAATCCGCTTGCTGAACTGGCCTGGCGCGTCCGCGGCCTGGCCGACGTCGCCCGCTATTTCTCCGCGACGCTGAGCATCCACTCCGGCTCCGGCAAGCAGGCCGGCGTCCTCGAGATCATCGGCGCGGCCACGGCCGGGCGGCTGAATTACAAGATTTCCGGAGAGTTGCAGTTACAGCTCTTCGACGTTCTCGCCGAGCAGCCGCCCGGTTCGCCCTGGCGGCGGCTGTTCGAGCGCATGGCGGCGCGGTGCAACCGGTTCGCCACCCAGGGAGCCTTTGGCGAGGAGAGCGGACTGGCCGCCCGCTATCCCACGCCGTATCTGGGAGACGCCGCCCGGGGCCGCACCGATGGCAACCTGTTCCTGGTCTTCTGGCTCGGCAACATGGTGGGCAGCCGGGACGTCGAAGCGCCCGACGGCGATACGCGCTTCTTTAAGGAAAAACTCGACGAGTTGCCCCCGCCGCTGGCCGAGGAAGTCCGGCGCCGCAACCAGCGGTACATCCAGTGGCTGGCGTCGCACTTGTGGAAGTAGAGCGCGTGCGGCCGCGTTTTCCCTGAAAAGCACACAGGGCCGCGCGGAGCAGGCTCCGTGGTGCGCGTTTGCTTCCAAATCTCAATCCGTGTCCAGTTTCTTCTTCCGGAGCTTGCGGAAAAGATCGGGTCCGAATTCGGCAAGCAGGTTGTTGACCACGTCGAGGCCGATGATGACGGATCCCCGGGTCAGCGCTTGATCGACGCCGCCGCGGCTCGGGGGCAGCCAGGCGCGGGCGGTGAAGGCCGCCCCGTACGCAGAGGCAAAACGGGGCAGGGCGGGCAGCGCGCGGCCGTCGTCCCGGTGGGACAGGAACGTCCATTTGACCGCGTGCCCCACGCGCGCCTTGGGACTCGCCGACAGCGATCGCTGATAGCGCGGCTCCACCTGCAAAAGCACGTTGCCGGTGGCGATCATCGCATTGCGCGTGCCGGTAAACGCCAGGGCCGCGGCGTAACGCTTGCCAAACCCGGACATCCCCTGCTCCCACTCTTCGGGAATGTCCCGCCACTGGGCGATGCCCGCGCCCGCGGCCCATCCCGCCCAACGAACCGGCCGGAACGCGCGCTTGAGTTGCCACTCGTATTTCTCCGCCGGACGGAGCGGCGCCGTTCCGGGCGTCGCAGCCGGGGCGATGGGTTGCGCGAAGGGAATGGCGGCCCAAACGCACGCGACGGCGAGGATGCGAAACAAAAGCATGCAGGCGGGGCCTTAGGCGCATTCTAGCGTAATTGCGAGGAAGCGCCGAACTGTTGCGGCACGCGCCGAGCCTCGTTAGAGTAAGGAACATCATGCAGATCGTACGGCAAGAACTCGATCCCCGCTCCCGGAGGGAAGCGATCCGCGGCCTGTTTGCGTCCGCCGGGCTGGCGGCGTTCGGCGCTGCCAGCGCCGAGGCCCAGCAGCGGGCCGGCAAGGAAGCGCCGGTGGCGCCCAAGGACCCGCTCAAAATCACCAGGCTGGAAACCTTCCTGGTGAAGCCGCGGTGGCTTTTTCTGAAAGTACACACCAACGCCGGCATCACGGGCCTCGGCGAACCGATCCTGGAAGGCCGCGCCCTCACCTGCAAGCAGGCCGTCGACGAGATCGCTCCCTATCTGGTGGGGAAGGACCCGCGGCGGGTGGTGCACCACTGGCAGGCGATCTACCGCCATGCCTTCTATCGCGGCGGACCAATTCTGACCAGCGCGTTGAGCGGCATCGACCAGGCGCTGTGGGACATCAAGGGCAAGGCGCTGGGAGTTCCTGTCTACGAGTTGCTGGGCGGCCCGACCCGGGACCGCGTGCGCGTCTATGCGCACGCCGGCACGCCGGACGCGATGCGCGCCGCTCTGTCCCGCGGTTTCACGGCCTTCAAGACCGGCCCCGCCAAGAAGCGTCCCGCCCGGTACGTGGAAACCCCCGCAGCCGTGAAGTACGCGGCGGAAAAGTTCGCCGAACTCCGCGCCACGGTAGGCGAAGAGTGCGACATTGGTATTGATTTTCACGGCGCCATCAGCCCCGCCACCGCCAAGCTGCTGATCAAAGCGCTGGAACCTTACCAGCCCATGTTTGTCGAGGAACCGTGCCAGGCGCAGAACCATGACGTGATGGCTGAGATCGCCCGGGGGACGCATTTGCCTATCGCCACCGGCGAGCGCGTGTTCACCAAGTGGGGCTTTCTCGAGGTTCTGCAAAAGCGCGCGGCCACGATCCTGCAACCCGACCTCTCGCACGCCGGCGGCATTACGGAAGCCCGTCTGATCGCCGGGATGGCGGAGGCGTACTACGCTTCCATCGCGCCGCACAATCCGCTCGGTCCCATCTCGCTGGCGGCGGGCGTGCAACTGGCCGCCTCCATTCCCAACTTCATGTGCCAGGAGCAGGTGAGCCTCGGGGAAGGATATCTGAAGCGGCCTTTGACCGTGCGCGACGGCTACCTCGACCTGCCGGCGGGACCCGGGCTGGGAATCGAGTTGGACGAGAACGCCCTCGCCGACAAGATCAACCACGACTGGAGGAATCCGGAGACCTACGACGCCGACGATGGTTCCGTGGTGGACTGGTAACCTGGGAACGGGCGCAGCGTCCCGCTCCGCGGGGCCGCGCCGGATTCCTTCCCTATGACCAAGCAACAAACCCTTTCCTTCATGATCGACACCGGCATTGTGCCGGTGGTGCGCACCTCCAGCGCCGAGGACGCCATCCGCGCCATTGAAGCGATTTACGCCGGCGGCATCCGCGCCGCGGAAATCACCATGACCGTTCCCGGCGCGGTGCAGGCGCTCGAGAAAGTCGCCGCGAAATTCGGCGACAAGATCGTACTGGGCGCGGGCACGGTCCTCGACCCCGAAACGGCGCGGATCTGCATGCTGGCCGGCGCCGAGTTCTTCGTCACGCCCAGCCTGAAGCGGGAGACCATTGAAGTGGCCCGCCGTTATTCCAAAGTCATCTGTCCAGGGGCGCTCACCCCGACCGAGGTGCTGACGGCCTGGGAGGCGGGCGCGGACATCGTCAAGATCTTTCCCTGCGGCGCAGTCGGCGGACCCAAGTACATTAAGGCGCTGCGCGCGCCCTTCCCCCACATCGAGATGATTCCCACCGGCGGCGTCAACCTCGAGACGGCGGGTGAGTTCCTCAAAGCGGGCGCCTGTGCGGTCGCGGTTGGGGCCGAACTGGTGGACGGCAAGCTCATCCAGGAGGGGCGGTTCGACCAGATCGAAGAGAAAGCCCGCCAGTACCTCGCCGTCATCGCCAAGGCGCGGGAAGAAATGCGGCAGACGCCGGGGCGCTAAAAGCGCTCATACCGGCCCATGTAGACGGCTTCGGCAAGTACTTTGCCGCGCAGGGCGCGGTCGACGTCCGCCCGCCGTGCCCCGGCGGCCAATCCCAGGCTGGGCGTGGACAGGGCGTAGAGCCGGAAATAATAACGGTGGGGTCCGTGCCGCTTGGGCGGACACGGGCCGCCGTAACCCGGCCGGCCGAAGTCGTTGGCGCCGCTGACGCCCAGCGCGCCGGGCTTGAAGGTCTGGGCCAGAGTGTGCGTCGCGGCGGGAATGTCCCACAGCAGCCAGTGCGTCCACACGCCGGCAGGCGCGTCCGGGTCGTCGAGAATCAGCGCGTAGCTGCGCGTTTCCGGGGGCGCGCCCTCCCACGAGAGGGAGGGGGACACATCGGCGCCTTCGCAGGTATGCAAGCGGGGAATCGTTTCGCCTTCGCGGAAGCCTTCCACGGTCAGAGTGAATGACATGACGCGTCTCCCGCTTCAGTGTACGGAATCCCGCGCGCCCCGGCGGAGGCTGGCCGCGCCGCCGCCGCGGGGCGGTCAATCCAGGTTGGGCAGGCGCGCGAGCGCGTATTCGACCGCTTCCAAGGGCACTTCGTAACGCGCGTACGCGCGGTTGCCGCGGAAATCCAGGTCCTTGACGCCCAGGGGGCTCGTGTAGAACGCGTCCACCGTCAGCTTGCGCGCCCAATCGAAGAACAGCACGCCGGGCAGCAGGTCCGAAACGCGTGCGGTCGCGTAGTCGCGGAAGGCGCGGTAGGCCGGAGAGCGTTCGTACGCCTGCGTTTCGCCGCGGCGGACGCGTTCGGCCCGTTCGGCGGCCACCAGCGCATCCAGCAGGGAGGTCTGCTGTGCGGCGCTGGCCTGGAGAAACGCTTTCCCGTGCCGGCGCCGCATCTCCGCATCCAGCCACGCCAAACCGCCCGTGAAGATGGCGCCCAGCCGCGCGCTCTGGCTGCACAACAGGTCGATGAACTCCGGCGCGCCGGCGTCCCGGGCGCTGCCGGATGCCTCGTCGGCGGGCACAATCAATTCCGCCAGCCGTCCCAAGGTGTCAAACTGGTGCGGGACAAAAAACTTCGCCTGGTAGGCGCCCTTGGCCTTTTCCTGCTGCGCGGCGGCGTGGACATGTTGCTCCGCCTCCAGATCGAACAGTCCCGCCGCCGCCAGGCCGGCGGCCAGGCTCCCGATGGCGTGGCGGCGCGTGACGTCGAGCGCGTCAGACATTGCCTTTCCTCATTTCTTCGGCCAGGTAGTCGCACCCGCGCCAGGCCAGCGCGTTGATGGTCAGGGTGGGGTTCTTGTCGGGGTTGCTGACGAAACAGCCGCCGTCCATCACAAACAGGTTCTTCACCTCGTGCGCCTGGCAATAGCCGTTGAGCACGCCCGTGCGCGGGTGGGCGCTCATGCGGACCGTGCCGACTTCGTGAATGATCGAGCCCGGCACGGAAATCCCGCCGCTCTCGCGCTGCGCGGCGCTCAGACCGGTTACCTTTCCGCCCATCGTCTCGATGATCTCCGTAAAGGCCTTCTCCATATGACGGGCCTGCTTCCACTCGTGGTCGCTCCACTGGAAGTGAAACCGCAGCACGGGAATGCCCCATTGATCCACCGCCTGCGGATCGATTTCGCAGTAGCTGTTCTGATTGGGAATCATCTCGCCGCGCCCGGCGAAGCCGACGCGGCAGCCATACTCCTGGCGGATGCGCCGTTTCATGGCCGCGCCGTAGCCGTGCTCGCGCGCCGCGGCGTGGAAGGAACCCACCATCGGCATCCCGTAGCCGCCGCCGATCTCGATGTGGTAGCCGCGCGGAAAATCCAGCTTGTGATGTTCGTCCCACAGCCACCAGGGCATATACAGGTGCGCGCCGCCGTATCCGTCCGTGTCGTAATGCGGCATGCCCTCCAGCGCCGGAATGTAGCCGCTGAGGCTGAAGCCCACCGTATCCATGAGGTAGCGGCCCACCAGCCCGGAACCATTGGCCACGCCGTTGGGAAACTCCCTGGTCTTGGAGTTCAGCAGCAGGCGCGCCGACTCGCAGGCGCTGGCCGCCAGAATCACCACCCGCGCCCGCAGCCAGCGCTCCTGGCGCGTGCGCTTATCAATGTAGATCACGCCCGTGGCTTTGCCGCTCCCGTCGGTGGTGATCTCCCGCGCCATGGCCAGATCGAACACGGTGAGCTTGCCTGTTTGCATGGCGGGAAACACCTGCACCTGGCTGGAGGAATAGTTGGATGCCGTCACGCAGCCGCGTCCGCATTGCCCGCAATAGTGGCACGCCGGACGCCCGCGCCGTGGCTTGGTGAGGACCGCCCGCCGGTTCGGAATGCAGGGAATCCCCAATTTGCGGCACGCCTTCTGAATCAGCAACTCATGGACCTTGGGCGGCGGCGGATCTTCGAAGACGCCGTCGGGCGCGCTGCGCAGCCCTTCCTTCGACCCGGTTACCCCAATGAACGCTTCCGCCTTGCCGTAATACGGCGCGACATCCTCGTAGGTGACCGGCCAGTCCCAACCAAGGCCATCGCGCGAGTAGGGCTGAAAATCGTAATCGGAGAACCGGAAGGACATCCGGCCATAGTGATTCGTGCGCCCGCCAAGGATGCGGGAGCGGAACCAGAGAAACTGGCTGCCCTCGCCCACGGTGTACGGCTCGCCCTCCAATTGCCAGCCGCCGCTGGTGGTGTTGAAGTAGCCGAACGGTTTCCCCTGCCCGAAGTAGAACGCCCCGCCTTCTTCCGCGCCGCGGTGGTCCACCTGATGCGGCCACTGATGCTCCTTGAATTCCATGGCGACGTCGAGCATGGGACCGGCTTCCAGCAGCGCGCAGCGGATGCCCTTGGCGGTGAGCACATGCACGGCGGTTCCGCCGCCCGCGCCGGAGCCGATCACCACGACGTCGTAGCTTTCCTGCGACTTCGAACTTTGCGCGAACATCTGATGACCTTATTCCAGCACAACCAGCCGAGGGAAGCCCGGGCCAGGCGCCCGTTCTGATAGCCTATGGGGGCCACGCGCATGCACCGGCCCTTGCGGACAATAACCCGCCGCGGCACGCTGCTGCTCCCGAGCAACGCGCTGCGCAGCTTCCACTGGGCCTGCTGCTGACTTCTGCGCGGCCGAGTTCCCTGGCTGGTACGCTGAAGGTCCTGGTGGGCCCTGGCCGTTGGGAGGTTCGATGCTGGTACCAGTCTTCTTTTGCTTAGCTTGGTTGACGCCGCTGGTGGCGGCCGACTTCGATTCCCATGTCAAGGAGACCGTCCAGGTCGCCATGCGCGACGGCGTGGCGCTGGCGACCGACGTGTACCGCCCCGCGCGCCGGGGGATTCCGGCGGAAGGGAGATTTCCGGTGCTGCTGGCCCGCTCGCCGTACAACAAGGCCGGGGAGCGCGGGAAGGCGGAGTTCTTCGCGCGCCACGGATACGTGTTCGTTGCGCAGGATTGCCGGGGATTCTTCGCTTCGCCCGGCCGGTTTGCGCCGATGGCTGCGGAGGGGCCCGACGGATTCGACGCCATCGAGTGGGCGGCGGCGCAGCCGTGGTCGAACGGCCGGGTCGGCACGCTGGGCGCGTCTTACCTGGCGATGGTGCAGTACGCGGCGCTGGTGGAACGGCCGCCGCACCTCGAGGCGGTCTACGCGGCCGTGGGCCCGACCGATTTTTACCGCCAGGCGGTGCGGCGCGGCGGCGCGCCCGGCGCGGGCTCCCAAGTCTGGGTGTTCACCGCGGCCGCCCGCCGCACCGGCGACGCCGGCTTGCGGAAACGCCTGGAAGCGGTGGCGCAGGATCCGCGCGAGTGGTTGCTGCGCCCGTTCGAGTCGCGCCTGGAGCTGTTCGGCGACATGGAAGAACACCGCGAGCACTTCCGCCAACAATACCTCCACGCGAGCTTTGATGCGTACTGGCGCCAGCCGGGTTATTGGGCCGCGGGCCATACCGCGCGCATGAAGGACGTCCCGATGCTGCTGGTGAGCGGCTGGTACGATTCCTTCGCCGAGGCGACGCTGGCGCTGCACCAGGATCTGACCCGGCGCCAGCGGACGCCCAAAAGGCTCATCATGGGTTCCTGGCCGCACGCCTACGGAAAACGCGAGTGCGGCGAAGCCATTTTTCCCGAGGAGGCGGCTCTGGATGAGCGCCCTCTTCAGTTGGCCTGGTTCGACCGCTGGTTGAAAGACCGCGCCGCGCCCGATCTGCCGCCGGTGAAATACTTCGTGATGGGCGGCGGACCCGGCCGCCAGGGGAAAGGGTTTTATCCTGGGGGCGAATGGCGGGAGTCCGCGGCCTGGCCACCGCCGGGCGCCCGGCAGCGGGTGCTATACCTGTCACCGGACGGCGCGCTGGCCGAAGCCGCGCCCCGTCAGCAGGGGCGCGTCGAGTACCCATTTGAACCCCGCGATCCGCCGCCCGTGCGCGGCGGGCGTTACCGCAATGGCTGTATCGTGGACCTGGACGCGGAGCCGCCGCGCACGGACACGGTCCGCTTCTCGGCTCGGCCGCTGGCCGCGCCGCTCGTTCTGGCTGGACCCGTTCACGTCGAACTCGAGGCGGCCACCTCGGCCCGCGACGCCGACTTCGTGGTCCGTCTGGTGGATGTGTGGCCGGATGGTTACGCGATGCCGGTGGCGGAAGGGTTGGTCCGTTTGAGCCGGCGCGATCCCCAGGGACGTGGGTCGCGCATTGTCCCTGGCCGCAAATACGCGGTGACGGTGGATCTCGGCGCCACGGCGTTGCATGTGCCGGCCGGCCATCGCCTGCGTCTGGAAATCGCTTCCGGCGCCTTTCCGGCGATCGAGCCCAATCGCGGCACGGGGGAGCCGGAATCCCGCGATACCGGATTCGTCTCGGCCCGGCAGACGGTGTTTACGGGCGGACGGCGTCCCTCGCGTTTGCTTTTCACCGTGGCCGGGCAGCGCGAAGCGGTGGCGGACCTGCCGCCCAAGGCAAACCCCGCGTTTTGACAACAACCGCTGGATCGGAAATAATCAAAAGTTACCCCGCCGGGAGCAGATTGGAAGCCAAACGCATGGAATCGAACGGCGCCCGCTGGCAGGAAAGATTCTCTCCTCTGGTCCACTTAACGAACAACTGGATCAGCCTGATCGGCGTGCTGGTGGTGACCACCTCGGGTATTCTCTGGCTATTTCTTCTGCCGCGGACCCTTCAAGGGCACCCTTCCGACCCGTACCTGGGCATTCTCGCGTTTCTGATCCTGCCGGGCTTCTTTTTCGGGGGGCTGGCGATCATTCCTTTGGGGATCTGGCGCAAGCGCCGCGCCGAGCGCAAGCAAGGGCAGTATCCGCCAACGTTTCCCCCGCTTTCCTGGCAAAACCGGGAATTCCGGCGGCTGCTCACCTTTGTGGGGGTGGCGACGGCCGCCAACCTGGTAATCGCCAGCCACCTGACCTACGGCGCGGTCACCTTCATGGAATCGGTGACGTTTTGCGGGCAGGCCTGCCACACGGTGATGCAGCCGGAGTTCACCGCCTACCAAAACTCGCCGCACTCCCGGGTCGAGTGCGTGAAGTGCCACATTGGCCCGGGCGCTTCCTGGTTTGTGCGCAGCAAACTCGACGGCGTCTACCAGGTGTTCGCGGTCGCGTTCAACATTTACCCGCAGCCGATCCCCACGCCCATCACCAGCCTGCGCCCCGCGCGCGAAACCTGCGAAACCTGCCATTGGCCCCAAAAGTATGGCCACGAGCGCCTGCGCGTGATCACCAAGTTTGACGAGGATGAGAAGAACTCCCGGACGCGGACGGTCCTGCTCATGAAGATCGGCGGCGGCGTCACCGGCGCCGGCATCCATGGCGCGCACTTCGGCGAGGGCGTGCGGATTCGCTACGCCCACGCCGACCCGGCGCGGCAGACCATCCCCTGGGTCCAGTACGAGAGCAAGAAGCGCACCACGGTCTATACGGCAAAAGATCACCCGTCCGACGACCCCGGCGCGCTGCCGGTGCGAGAGATGGATTGCATGGATTGCCATACCCGCCCCTCCCATTCTTTCCAGATGCCGGACCGCGCGGTGAATCAAGCCATCGACCACGGGGACATTTCCTCCGCGCTTCCCTTTGTCCGGAAGGTGGCGGTGGAACTGCTCAAGAAGGCCTACGCGAGCCGCCAGGAGTCCGCCGAGAGGCTCCCCCGCGAGCTGGCCGCGTACTACGAGCAGAACTATCCGGCGGTGTTTCAGGAAAAGAAAGCCGAAATTCAAGCCGCCGGCAGGGCGCTGGTGGGCATCCACCACCGCAACGTCTTCCCGGAAATGAAGGTGACCTGGGGCACCTACCCGGACAACATCGGCCACGAGGATTTCCCCGGCTGCTTCCGGTGCCACGATGAGCAGCACCAGAGCAAGGATCAGCGGGTGATTGGCCAGGACTGCAACGCGTGCCACAGCCTGCTGGCCATGGATGAGCCGGAACCCAAGATTCTGACCGAGCTGGGCGTGCTGTAACGGGCGCGGGGATCAAACCGGACGGCGGACCAGCTTGCGCGTCCGTTCGTCCCAGCGCCAGGCGGCCTCCTCGCCGCACAGGTGCACGCCGCCGAGCCAGCGGTCGATGCCATTGGCCGCGATGTGATCCGCGTTGCCCACCAGGATACGATGGCCGGCCGGCGTCACCCGCACGGATTCATTGCGTACTTCCAACAGCGGCGTCCGCGCCGACCGCATGCGCTCGACGTACTGCCAGAAAACCCGCTCGCCCATGAATACCCGCTCTTCCTTGTCCTGCTCGGCCAGAAAGAGGTCTTCAAAACGCTGCACTCCCTGAATCGTCACCTCGAGAATCTGCCGCTCGGTGCGCGACAAGCCGGACTTCACCGAGGGGAACTGTTCCAGATGGCGGACCAGCGCGCCCTTCAACAGCGGCAGCCCGGTGGAATGGGACTGAATCACGAACTCCAGGTCGGTGGGATCCGGGGAACAGAAGGCGTGCCACGCCTCGGTCGCCAGCTTCAGATCGGCGAGGGTGATCTCCTGCCGCTGCTCGAACAGGGACGACAGTTGTTCAGGAGAAAGCTGTCCCAGGCCTTTGAAGCGCCCGATGCCCGGGAACTTGCCGACGCAAATCAGGCTGAGGCGCGTGCCGTCCCGCGGTTGGGCCAGCAGGTAATCCAGGATCTGCACCAGTTGGAGTTGATCGTAGAGATCGTGCTCGAACCAGAGGACGACCTCGGCAAACTCGCGAAACCGGGCGATGGTTTCATCGCGGTGCGCCAGCGCCGCCTCCGCTTCCTCGAGGGACGCCCAGCCAGCCTGAGCGATGAACCGGGCGCGCTGGCGGCTCTGCTCCCGCAAGGTGAGCGCCGGCAACACGGGGCCCTCGTGCAGCACGTCGAGCCAATAGAGCACCTCGCCGGGCAGTCCCGTCTCATGGATTCTCACCGACTCGCCGCTGGTCACGTGCAGGACGCCCGCTTTGCTCATGGCCGGAAGTAATGAATATAGCGCGAACGCGCGCCGGATCACCGTGCGGCGTCTACCGCGCCGCCGTGGCGCGATAAACCTGGAAAGCGCCCCAATAGTAAGGCTTGCGGAAGTTCCCCGGCGCGCGCAGCAGCGCCAGTTTGGCCTCGCGGAGCGCCGCCTCCGGGTGGGCGCCCCGGCCCAGGCGCTGGTAGAAATCCGCCATCAGCCGCGCGGTGGACTGGTCGTCGACGTTCCATAGCCCGGCGATCACGCGCGCCGCGCCGGCCCGCAAAAACGACCAGGTAAACCCCACCAGTCCCTCGCCGGAATAGGCCCGGCTGCCCGCACCGCGGCAGGCGGACAAGGTGACCAGTTCCGCGCGCAGAGGCGTGGCGAGCAGATCGCGTGCGTATAACTTGTAGCCGCTCTTGCCGGGGGAGAGGATCACCGCCGAGTCGAGCGGGTGCTCGGGATTGGCTACGGCATGCGCGCTGAAATGAATGTGGGTCGCCGCGCCGGCGCCCGCATAGGCTTCCGGCGCGGCCGCTCCGCCGCGGTGCACGGAGAGATCCGCCTTCCGGAACGATTCCGCGATCGACGCGATCTCGGCCGCCGCATAAGCCAGGGGAGGAAATTGCGGGTCGGCTGCAACCGGATCGCCGATCAGGAGCAGGCGCGGAGGCGCGGCGGAGGCGCGCCGCTCGGCAAGGATCGAAAGCGCGGGCGCGACGGTAATCTCCACTTCTTCCAGCCAGTAACGGGGTCCCGGTCCCGGCGCGGGCAAGGTTTCCAGGTTCAGCCCGTGCAGCGCTCCGTCTGCCACCACCACCACGCGGCGGATGCCGGCCGGCAAGGGTTCGGCGGGCCGGATCAGCAGATCGTAGAGTTCCCGGCCCACGGGCAGCGCCGGCCGGACGGGGTCCGCCAGGTTGCGAATCGCCGCGGCGTAAGCCTCTACCCGGGAGGCAATCTCCGCTTCGCCTCGCAGCGCGTGGCTGCGGATACCCTGGGGGCTCACCACCCACAACCTCGACTGACGCGGCGCCAGCCAATACACCAGCAGGACCGCGCGGGCCGTGCGCGCCAGGCGGACAAATTCCCCGGGCGGGCGGCGCGGACTCGCCGCCGCGCCAAACTGCTCGGCCAGCACGCGCGCGCGGCTGGAGTCGGCCACCGCCAAGGCCTCGGCTTCCCGTCCCTCCTCCAGCAGGAAATCGACGTAGCGGCGGTAGAACGATATCAGGCCGGTAAGAAACGATAAACGATACTCGGTGCGCATCAGACTGGAACGCGTCTTCTCGACCACCGCGACCGCCCGGCGGAAATGCCGGTCCGCCGCGGCGGCGTCTCCGCGGGCGCGGGCGGCTTCGGCCAGCCCGGCGTGGCTGTCCCATTGCACGCCAGGATTGTCCGGGGCCGTGCGCAAGGCTTCCCGGAAGTGCGTCTCCGCTTCGTCCAGCCGCCCGCGGCCCAGCGCGATCCGGCCCCGATTCATTTGGTTATAAACCAGCGTCCGGGAACCGTGCCGTTGTTTGAGCGCGGCCGACTCCCCGTTGTAACGTTCGGCTGCGTCCCACTCCCGAAGCTCGCTGTAGGCGAGCGCGAGATTCGACGCCCAGCGCGCCGCGTCCTCGCCGCGGCCGAACTGGCGGGCCAGATCCAGCGCGCGTTGAAGGTAACGAATGGCCTCGCGCGGCGCGCCGCGCAGAATCTCCAGATTGCCCAGTTCGCCCAGCGCGGAGGCAAGGTAGATCTTGGCATCGGCCTGTTCGAGGATGGCGATCGACTCGCGCAAGCCGCGGAGGCTGGCGTCGAAGTCCCCGAGCCGCGCGCGGCAGATGGCGAGGTTGATCAGCGCGGCCGAGTACAGGTCGCCGGGCTGCGCCCGCGCCAGCGCGACGGCCCGCTCGAAGAACGGCGTCGCTTCGTCGTACCGCAGCCGCGTCAGGCGGTTCATGCCGCAGATCAGCGTCGCGCCGGCTTCGGCGCGCGGGTCGTTCCAGAGCGCGGCCCGCGCCACGGTGTCCTTCAGCAGGGCTTCGGCGTCCTCCTGGCGGCCAAGCTGGCTGAGACGCGAGCCCTCGAGAATCTCGGTGGTCAGCAGCACGTCCCGCGCGCCGCAGGCGGCGGCCAGGCGGCGGGCCCGCTCCAGCGCTGCGGCCGCTTCCTCCCAACGCCGCGCGCTTAACCAGGCCTGCCCCGCGAGCATGCTTTGCCGCGCCCGCAGCGGGGCGAACGCGGGGGTCTCGGGCAATGGCGCTTCGAGCAGGGGAAGCAATTCCTGCGGGGGGCGCTGGCGGAGCAGAATCTCCGCGCGCAGCAGTTCGAACTTCCAGCGCCCGGCCGGGCCGCCGGCGCGGTCGCGTCCCCGGGTGGCCTTGGCGAGCGCCTCCGCCAGGCGGCCCTGGCGGAAATCGGCGGTCGCCTCCTCAAACAGCGCGGCCGGCCGGGGCCCGCAGGAGATCAACGCCAGGACCGCGAGCGCCCCGCTCGCGGCCAGCACGCCCCCAGCGCGCCGCATGCCCCCGCTATGCCGGCCAGAACACGCCGTTGGTTTCCACGTCTCCGGCGGAAAGCGTGCCGCCCACCGGCGAGCCCAGCACCGCGCGCACCATCGTCAGCCGCCGCGACAGAGAGCCGATAAACATCTCGGCGAAGCACAGCCTGCCGAAATCCGGAATGGTGAGACAGTGACCGTCGATCGTCGCTTCCGGGTGAGGCTTGCCCTCCCAGTCCATCAACTCCACCAGCGTGCAGAAAACCAGCCCCCCGGATTCGGGGACCTGCGCGGGGTCAGCGGGCGCACCTTCGGCGGGAGAAAAAAAGCGGCCGGCGTGTTTCCGGCGAAAACCCGGCTGCGCGAAGGCTTTCGCCAGCTTGGTCCTGGTATCGTGCTTCGCCAGCAGGTCGCTCGCGAGGACGATGCGCAAGCGGTGACCGTCCACCGTGACTCGCTCGAGCCGGACGTCGCGGGGCCGGATGGCCAGCTCCTGGCCCGGACGCGGGCGCGCGGACTCCAGCGCCGCCTGGATCAGGCCGATTTTGACCCGGCCACGGATCGCCAAGTCCTTGACTACCGCGGAAACCTCGGTGCGGCTGGGCGCCTGGTCTTCGTCCCGCCGTCCCTGAAGGATCGCGATCGCGTCGTCGTTCGAAAGGAAATCGCCGAACGCGCGCGTGGCGGCCTGCCGGTACTCGACGAAGGGCAGCTTGCGAGCCGGCGGGACAGCCTTCGCTTCCGACCAGCCGCCCGTCACCGGGAGCGCGCTGGCCGCCTGTACCGGAATCAATTGGGGCTTGGGCCAGCGGATCTGGCCGGCCACGCCAATGGCGTGCCCACGAAAGATCAATCTGCGTTGCATGGCGTTCATTTGCACTCTCGTCAATTCTGCACGGAAAACGGATAGAGCGCCAGTGTTTTCCCCGCCGCGTCGGTCAGCGCCACTTCGTACGCGCCCAGGGAAGCAATCCGCTGGCGGGGAATCAGCACGACAAGTGGAACGCCGGGGGGTGGAGCGGCCGCCTCGCCTGCGTGTAACACGACGCCCGCGCTCGACTGGACCCTAAAGCGCAACCGCGATCCCGGAGACGCGGCGTTGACATCCAAAGCCAGCGCCACGAAACCAGCCGCCGGTAGCGGGACGGCCGGAATATCGGGCCCCTCCCCACGCGTGGCCGCGTGCAACACCGCGGGCGCGACCGCCTGCGGTTCCGCCGTCTGCCGCAGCGCGGGAATCACCAGCACGGACTGATAGCTCACGACCACCGCCAGGCAAGCCGCCGCGAAAGAGGGCGCCAGTACGGGCCACCGCAGCCACTCCCGCCACGCCCGCCGCGGTCCGGCCGGCGCGGGAGCCGCGGCTTCTTCCGCGAATACGGCCCGGGCCGCGGCGGCCAGCCGCGCGCCGGTCCGCACCTCGTCCGCGCACTCCCCGCAGGAAAAATAATGCGCCTCGAACTGGTGGCGTTCGAGCTCGGTCATCTCCCCCAACAGGTAGCGTTCCGAGGCATGGGTCCTGACCGCTGCGTCGTGGTCCATCTTTCCCATCCCCTCTGCTGGTGACTCCATCATGGCCAGCGTTTCATATCCTTCCGCCGGCGGCCGCCTGCCGCTTCAGGAACCCGGACCGGAAGCGCTGTTTGGCGCGGTGCAGCAACACCCGCAGATAGTCCGCCTCCACGTTGAGTTGCCGGCAGACGTCCGCTTTGTCGCGCTCGTCGAAAAACAGCCAGCGCAAGATCTGCCGGTCCTTCGCGGGCAACTCGGCCAGCACCTGGCGCACCTGCCGGCGGTCTTCTGCGGTGATCAGTTCGGCGTCCGCGCCCGGCGAGTCCACGGGACGGTCGGGCGGCGGACCGTCCCGCGCCGGGAGCCGCTGCTGCTGCCGGTAAAATTCGAACAGCACATGGTTGCCGGTGGAATTGACAAACGAGCCGAGGGCCTCCGGGCGCGAGATCGCACCCTCGCGCACCGCGCGCAACACCCGTAACAGCGTCTCCTGGCGGGCGTCCTCCACCAGATGCGTATCGCGTAACCGCGGGCGCAGTTTCAACGCCAGCAGTTCGCCGAAATACCGGAAGAAATGCGCTTCGGTCTCGGCATCGCCAGCGGTCAGCTTCTCGAAATACCCGGCGTCGAAGTTGTGGCGCTCCACAGATTGCTTTGATAGTATAGCCGTCTCTACTTTTTCCGGTGAACTCTGAAGATCCCCATCCCGCCCTGCCCGCGGAGGAATCAGCCGACAACCGCGCCTTCCCCGCGTGGGAACGCGCGGAACTACCGGAACCGCCGCCGTTCCGCGTCAGCGACTGGCCCAAGCTGATAGGCCCGAGTCTCTTGATGGCTGGCGCGAATATCGGCGGCGGCGAGTGGCTGTTCGGTCCGCTGGTAACGGCGCAGTACGGCGGTCAGGTGCTGTGGATCTGCACGCTGGCGATTCTTTCCCAGCTCTGCTACAACCTCGCCATTCAGCGCTACTCGCTCTGCTGCGGCGAATCCGTGCTGGTGGGCTTCCTGCGCACGCCGCCCGGCGTGCGGTTCTGGATCTTGTTTTATCTGGTCATGGATCTCGGCACGTACTGGCCCTACCTGGCCGCGAACGCCGCGGTGCCGCTGGCGGCGGTGATCCTGGGGCGGTTGCCCGGGGCTGAAGACGACGCGCTGGTGCGCGGCTTGAGTTACGCGCTGTTCCTCTCCGCGTTTGTGCCGCTGATTTTCGGCGGCAAGATCTATAACTCGCTCCAGCGGGTGATGGTGACCAAACTCGTGCTGGTGCTGGCCTACCTCGGTTTCATCGCCCTGTTCTGGGTGGGCCTGGACACCAAGTGGGAAATCGCCTCCGGGTTCTACCGGTTTGGCGCGCTGCCGGAGGGCGATTTCAATTGGGCGACGCTGGCGGCTTTCGCGGCGGTTTCGGGAGCGGGCGGGCTGACGAACATCTCTTTCTCCAACCTGGTGCGCGACAAGGGCTGGGGCATGGGGGCGGTGGTAGGAGCGATCCCCAGCGCCGTGGGCGGGAAAGCCATCGAACTCTCCCACACCGGCAAAACGTTCGAAGTGACGCCGGCCAACCTGGCCCGCTGGCGGGGCTGGATCGGCCTGATTCACCGGGATCAGCTCGCGCTCTGGGCGCCGGCCTGCGTGCTGGGCATGGCCCTTCCCGCGATGATCTCCTACGAATTCATCCGCGGCGCGCAGAACATCCAAGGCAACGCCGTCGCGGCCATGACCGCTCAGTCGCTGGCCGCGCGGCACGGGGAGATCTTCTGGTTCCTCACCCTGTTGTGCGGCTTCGCCATTCTCTATCCGACGCAGATCTCCAACCTCGATTCCGTCAGCCGCCGCTGGACCGATGTCATCTGGATGGGCGTGAGGCGCCTGCACACGCTGGAGGGCAACAAGGTCAAATTCGTCTATTACGGGATCCTGCTGCTCTACGGGCTCTGGGGATTGATCGCGTTGCGGATTTCGCCCAATCCCCTGGTGCTGGCCATCGCCACCGGCGTGATGATGAACGTCGGGTTGTCGGTCTCGGCCCTGCACGTGATCTCTGTGAACCGCAGGCTGCTACCCCGGCAACTGCGCCCCGCGTGGGTGCTGGAAGCCGGGCTGGTGTTTTGCTCGCTCTTCTATGGCGCGATTTCCGGCATCGCCTTGTGGCAGGAATTGCCGAGGTTGCAGGCCTGGTTGAGCTAGGAGCCGCCGCTCAGGCCTGCACGGCTTCGATGAGGCGTTCCACATCCGCCAGATTGTTGAAGACCGCCGGCGACACGCGCATCCGGCCGGCGCCTTCGCCGCTGAGGGTGACCACCACCCCCGCCTGGCGCAGGCGCTCGCGCGTGGCCGCGGCGTCCGGCACGCGAAAGCTGATAATCGGGCTGCGCGTGCCCGGCGGCGTGATGCACGCGTAGCCGAGCGGCGGCAACTCCCGCCGCAAGCGCTCCACCAGCGGCTGGGTGTGCGCCAGAATGTTCTCGACGCCCAGGCGGTGAATGTACTGAAGCGCGGCGTGCTGCGTCACGCAGCCGATATGGCTCCAGGTGGCCACTTCATAGCGCGCCGCCCCCGGTCCGGCGCTGCGCCCGCCGAACCACTTCGGCTTCAAGACCGCGCCCTGGAGTTCCTCCCGCACGTAGAGGTAACCAAAACGGCCGCCCATCAGCCACTTGTAGGCCGAGCAGGCCAGAAAATCGATCCCCATGGCGCGGACGTCCACGGGCACGGCGCCCGCCGCCTGAATCACGTCCGCGTAGACGTACGCCCCGTGCGCGTGCGCTACCTCGGCGATGGCCTTCATGTCGTGGACGTAGCCGTTGACGTTCGACACCAGCGCCAGCGCCACGAGTTTTGTCTTGCGGTCGATGGCCCTCTCGAAATCCCGCAGGTTGGGCGCGTAGTCGCGATGTTTCACCACGCGCACATCCAGCCCTTGCGCCGCGCGCTGGCGGTAATTCAGCAGACTGCCGCCGTAGTGCAGATCGTCGGTGACCACGTTGCCACCCGCCGCGGCGATGTCGAGCCCTTCGATGACGATGTTCTCGCCGAACTGCGTGCTGGGGCAGAAGCCGATCTCCCCGGGTTTGGCTCCGATGAGCCGGGCGAACATGCGCTTCACTTCTTGCGCCATTTCCCCGTTTTCGAAGCGGTCGCGCGCCGCGTCCGGCCCGTGGGTCAGGGCGTCGATATACTCCTTGATCGCCGCGGCAGTGTGCCGGCTGAGCGGATGCTCGGTGGCCGTATTGAGATACGTTTCGCGCGCCGCCCAGGGGAAATCCGCGCGGGCTTCGCGCACGCTGCGCGGCAGCGTGGCCGCCGCGGCCGCACCCGCGAGGAACTGACGCCTCCCCACGGCCATGGTCAAACCTCCTTCATGTAGTGCGCCACGTACCGGCCGGCGCACGGGTTCCCCGTGGCGACGTGCAGGCAACGCCGCGCCGGTTCGGCGATCAACGACGCCGCCGTGATGCTGTCTTTGCCGCCATGGCGGCAGATGCCCGACGGGTTGCCCGCGTGGTCCCGCAAGAACGCCTTCACGTCCTCCACCGTGATCTTGCCGGCCCGCCCCGCAACGAGCGCGGTCATCCGTTCCTGCCGTCCGAACGAGTCCTGCCAGCTCTCGCCGTGATTGGCCGCGGTCGCATAGCGCGGGCACAGGAAGTGATTCGCATGGACCAGAAAACCGCGTCCTTCGTGGTGCAGGAACTGCGGCCCTTCGGTGGTGGCTTCCACGTCCAGCACCGCGCCCGCGCCGTCGCAGAGCACGTAGTTGCCGTTCGAGGCCAGCGGAACGCGCTCGAACAGCTTCCGCACCTCGGCGAGCGAGGTGCACTCCAGGAGCAGCCGCTTCAGCGGGTAGTGGGGCAGGGCGAAGCGGCCGGCCGGCCCGCCGCCCAGCGCGTTGGCGAACTGGCAGACTCCCGCGCTGTTCATGCCGTGATAGCCGATCATCCCGCCGAACGTCCAGAACAGCGTCTGCGGTTTGCCCCGCGGCTGCAAGTGCAGCACATAGCCAAGCTCGAGGTGGTCTGCGGGCAAATCGGCGTTCTGCCCGGCGATCGGCTGGCCAGAGGCGGTCGCCCGGGGACCCAGCGCCAGGGCCGTGCACCCGCCGGAGGGCGCGCGGCTGATTTCGCCGCGGATGTTGCACGCCAGCGCGTCCGCGAAGGCGACGCCGGCGCCCTCGCCCAACCCGCGTATTTCCTCGAGCAGGTGCGGGCAGTAGCGCTCGAACAGCGGCAGAAAGGCCGCCGCCCGCGCGCGCACCTTTTCCCGCCCGCCCGCGGCTTTCGCCATGCGCTCGAGGTGCAGCTCCATGCGCTCTTTCGCCTGCTCGCCGTGCTGGCGGCCAAGTTCGCGGTGACCGCCCTTGGCCGAAACCACCGGATAATCCGGCACCGGCGGCGCGGCTGTCCCGCCGGCGGCTGCACCCGCGCTCACCATACCCAGCCACTCCCTTCGCGTCATGGTTGCGCCTCCCGCGCGCGCTGCTCGTAGACGCGCGCCGCTTCGTCGAATTGGGCAAACACCCTCGCCCGCTCGTGCTCCGTCCGCCATCCGGCCGGATCGGCGGTCTGTTCCCGCAGGCGGGCGATCCAGCGCAGAAAATACTCGGCGGAGGCGCGGCTGCGGACAGGCCTGCCTCCACAATATATCCACACCGCTCCGGTGCCCGCTTGTCCGAACGCGCCCGGCGCGCGCCGCTCGTCCTCGGCTTCCACTACCAGCGAGAGCCATCCGCTGCGGTCCACGCGGACGCGTTCGCGCAACCGGGACGGCGCCGGCGCGCGCCACGCGCGGGCCTCTCCGCCGCTGGCATACAGCGTCACCTTGGTCACCGGCGTGCGGGACCAGATCTCCGCCTCGACGTCCACCTCGCCGCCCGCCGCGCTGAGATCCACGCGGCCGCCCGGTCCCTGCCCGTTCACGCGGAAGTCCACCAGCGGCCCGCTCGTAAAAAAGACTCGTCCCGCGCGGATCGCCTCCATCCAGGCGCGTGCGGAAAAGTCCTTGCCGAGCTGGGCGTACGTTCGGATCATGCCGATGGGACGCTGGTCCTGCATGTTGTTCAGCGCATCCTCGCCGCCCACCGGGGCGACCCGGAATTCGTTGTTCCAGGCGTGGAACAGCGGAATCAGCGACCCGCGCGAAGCCGCCGACCACTCCAGCGCGTCCACCGTCCCCAGCGCCACGTCCACGGCGAACCCTTTCGCTCCTCCCAGCCCGCTCTCGAGCGGATCGGCGTCTCCGCCGAAGGCGTGGACATAACCCGTCAGGGCCCCCTGCGCCTTGGCGGCCTTCAGCAGGTCGGTGTTGCCCGGGTACAAGCTGTCGAGCGCGGTGCCTTCGTACCCGGTGACGAACGGAAACACCAGGTGCTCCCGCAACCCTACCGCGAACAGGTGCCCCCAAAACGACGGCCGGATCTCCTGCCCCAGCAGCAGCAGCGACCGCGCAGCCACGTTCGAGGCCGGATGTTCCCGGCCGCCTTCCAGGAAGAACTGGGTATCCAGCATGCGGTTGTCCTTGTTCGCTGCCAGCGAGGCCACCACGTGCAGGTCTGTGGCGCGGGCCATCGCCAGCAGCGCCGTGGGAGTGTTCCGCAGCGGGCCGCCGTAGTTCATGTGCGTGTGCGTGGTGCCGCTGAACCAGCCCCGCGCCGGCAGGTTCGCGATGCGCCGCAGCACCAGCGACACCTCCGTAACCTGGCCGGCGCGGACCACGAACTGCTTCGACGCGGGAAGGTATTCGAAACCTTTGTGCGCCTCGAGGATGGCCTCGCCGGGCGGGACGTCCACCGTGAAATCGCCCGGCGTGTTGAACACCCGTTCCAGGCCCGCTGGCATCCGTGCGTTGAACGCGAAGGCGTCCTCGGGTCCGTACAGTTTGCCGTCGGCCGCCGCGCCGGAGATGCGCGCGTCGGTGGTCTGGCCGGTGGTTTCGTCGATCACCCGGACGCGCAGGCGCGCCATGGGCTGTTTCCAGCGCCGCTCGCGAATCCGCACTTCCCGCCGCTGGCCGGTCGTCAAGTCGAGCACGTGCAGTTGCGGCAGCCCTCCGCGGTTCGAGATGAGCGCCAAGCGCTCCCCGTCGGGCGACCAGCGCGGGTGGAAGTCGTCGTAATCGCCGAAAGTGATCCGGAAGGGCTGCCCGCCCGTCACCGGCAGCAGATAAAGACTGTGGTACGGGTTCGCTCCTCCCGCCGTGGACGAGTACACCACCCGCTTGCCCTCCGGCGAGACGTGCGGCCGCGTCCGGTAAAGCGTCTGCTCGGTGAGCAAGGGCCGCCCCTTGGGCATGGCGTCGGGTTCGAGCGGAACGCGCCACAAGTCGCCCGACCCGAGCGCTACGCCGCGATTGGCAACCAAGAGCAGGCCCTTGCCGTCCGCCAGCCACGCGGGTTGCGTGTGGAAGTCCCAGCGGCTGAAGTATTGCCGCGGGCGGCCGAAGTCGTGGTCCCGGGTGACTTCGATGGCTGCGCCCGTCCACTGGCCGCCGCGAATCGGACGGACATGCACGTTTAAATTCCCATGCGGGAAGCTGGTGACGTACGCCAGCATGGACCCGTCCGGCGAGAAGACCGGATCCAGGTATACGTGGGAATCATTCGTCAGCGCGACGGTGCGGCCGCTCGGCAGGTGCAGCGCCTCCAATTGGACCGACTTCCAGTGGTCGTCCGCGGTGTAGACGATCCACTCTCCATCCGGCGACCAGCAGGGCGAACCGTGCAGCTTCCGTGCGTGCGTCAACTCCCACGCCGTCCCGGTCGCCGGGTCCACTTTCCAGATGGAGCCGTACATCGAAACCGCAATCCACTTCCCATCGGGTGACCAGGACGGCCACCACGGTGTTGCGTGCATGGCGTGGGAAACGTAGTAGCTGAACAGATAGTTGCTGCGCAGTTGCACCGCGGGGTACTCCGTGCCCTGCGCAAACAGAGCCGCGGCAAGCAGGAAAAGCCAGAACCGTTCCACGCCGTCAAGTCTAACTCGGCGGCATCAGCGGTGCATGGCCGCCCTTTAGCTGCCGGAACGCCGGCGAAGAGCCGGTCAGATCTCGCCAGGGGGGACGAACCCGCCGCCCGTGTGAAAGAGACGGACGCCTCATCTTTCCGTACCCAGAGTTTCAACCGCGTCCGGGTTGGCTTTCCTCTTGTTTTGGAAGAATGTCGGCACCGCATCGTCGTGGAACAAGTATTAGATCAGTCAATTGTGTTGACTTCTGTTAAATGTCCTGATAGTATTTGCCCAAGCTCCGATTGGCCGCGCAGGTTCGCTATGCCGTCCTTCCTTGTGGAAGGCGGGGGTACGGTTTTGATCTTTCTCTTTTCCGTTGCAATCCACCAACTGCTAAAGGGGGTTCAATCATGACTTGGGTTATGCCCTTCCTGATGCTGATTGTGCTGTTCGGGGGAGCCGTCTCCTCCTTGCAGGCGCAGGTCCTGTATGGATCCATTGTCGGCAGCATCCTCGATCAGAGCGATGCCGCGATTCCCAACGCCACGGTTGTGTTGACCAGCAAGGAGACGGGCGTCACGCGCGAGATCCGCTCAGACACTGACGGCAGATACTCTCTGGCCAGCGTGTTGCCGGGCGCCTACGAGCTGCGGGTTTCCGCGGCGGGTTTTCGCAGCGCCACGCGCGAGAACGTGCTGGTGGTGATTAATACCGTAACCAGAGCCGATTTCCGGCTCCAGGTGGGCGAGGTTACCGAGCAGGTCACCGTGACCGCCACCGCGGCGATGCTACAGACGGACAAGAGCGACGTGCGGGCCGAGTTCAGCTCGCGGGCGATTACGAACATGCCGCTGGCGAGTTACCGAAACTTTCAGAGTTTATTTAATTTGGTTCCGGGGGCGACGCCCGCGAATTTCCAGAACAGCGTGGGTTCCACCCCTGCCCGGGCGCTGACCACCAACATCAACGGCACCGCCCGGAACAACAACAACGCCCGGGTGGATGGCGCCACGAACGTCTATATTTGGCTACCGCACCACATGGTGTACGTTCCGCCGGTCGAGTCGATCGAAACGGTCAATATCACCACCGGTTCCTTTGACGCCGAGCAAGGAATGGCGGGCGGCGCGGCGATCACCGTAGCTACCAAGAGCGGCACTAACGAATTCCACGGATCTGCATTTCATTTTCATGACAACCAGCGGTTGCGGACGCGAAACTTCTTCCTTCCCGCGGACCGGAAGATGCCCAAGTCGATTTTTAACATCTTTGGCGGCACCGCTGGAGGCAGGATTATCCGGGACAAACTCTTCTTCTTCACCAGCCTGGAAGGAACGCTGGAGCGGGCCGGCATTACGCGGATCACCGATTCGGTGCCGACGGCGGAGATTCGGGCGGGAAATTTTGCCGGGCTCCCTGCCACCTTATACGATCCGCTGACCGGGCAGCCGGACGGCAGCAACCGAACGCCATTCGCCGGAAACGTGATTCCGGCCTCCCGGCTGCATCCGATCAGCCGCAAGATTCAGGCGTTGGCCCCGCTGCCTAACCAAGCGGGCACTTCCCAGGGCACTCTCAACAACTACTTCAGCGCGGGTACGGAGAAACTCAACCGCTACAACTACGACCTGAAGATCAACTGGAACCCGCAAAGCACGCTGGCTCTGTGGACGAAATACAGCCGGATGGACGCGTCTGTCTCCTCCCAGTTCGCTTTTGGGGAGATCGGAGGGCCTGGCCTGTCGCGCGCGGGCGCGCCTGAGGTGACTCCGACCGACGTGCATATCGTGACCGTGGGCTACAACAAGACGTTCACGCCAACGTTTTTGGTAGACGGGACGGTCGCCATCAACCGGATGGACATGGCAGGGACCTATCCCGGTTTCGGAAAGAACATTGGCAGCGAAGTGTGGGGTATTCCCAACACGAATGACCCCATCGTCAGCGGACCCGGCGCGGACCGGGTAAGAGCGGCGTGCCCTGGCTTGGCCAATGGCGCGTGCTATTCGGGCATGCCGTCGATCGCGCACGGCTTCACCACCTGGGGAAACACCGCCGGGTGGCAGCCGCACTTCTACATCGAGCGGACCTATAACTTGGCCACCAATTTCACCAAAATTCAGGGGGGCCACGAAATCCGCTGGGGATTCGACATGGTCCGGTATCATATGGACCAATGGCAACCGGAGGTCAGCGGCGGTCCGCGCGGCGCGCTTTCGTTTGACGGCAATGTCACAGGTACGCGCGGTTATACGCCGAATTACCTGAACCAATACGCAACTTTCCTGCTGGGATACACCACCTTCATGCAGAAGGCGGTCCAGCTTTTCCAGTACACGAACCGGGAATGGCAGTTCGGCTGGTACGTGCGGGACCGGTGGCAGGTGACGCGCAAACTTACCCTGAATATGGGTCTGCGCTACGAGTATTTCCCGTTGATCTCGCGCGTGGACCGCGGGATCGAACGGTGGGATCCCGCCACGAATCTGGTGTACATGGGCGGCATCGGCAACAATCCGCGCAACGTGGGAATGTCGACCAGCAAAACCCTGTTCGCGCCCAGGTTCGGCTTCGCCTATCGCATCTCGGACCGCATGGTCGTGCGGAGCGGTTATGGCATTACCTATGACCCCTTGCCCTTCTCGCGGCCCCTGCGGGGTATGTACCCTTCGACAATCGGTTCCAGTTTCGTCGCGGCGAACCCGTTCGTGTGGATTGATACTCTCGACAAGGGCATTCCGGCGATTCCTTTGCCGGATATCAGCAGCGGCGTGTTCCCCTTGCCTCCCACCATCGACATGGGACCGCGCAGTCCGTGGGGAGGACGGCTGAACCGCGGTTACATTCAGTCTTGGAATTTCACGCTGGAGCGGCGGTTGCCGTCGGACTTCGTCGCCTCCGCGGCCTACGTGGGGACCCAAACCACGAATCAACTCGCCGACCGGGACATTAACGCGGCGCCGCCCGGCGGAGGGCCCGCCGGCCGTCCGCTGGCCGCCACCCAGGGCCGCCGCATCGCGGCTTTGATGTGGGACGGCTGGCTCAGCGCCAACTATCATTCCCTGCAAACCGCCCTGAACCGCCAGTTCAGCCGCGGACTGTTCCTCAAAGCCGCCTACACGTTTTCGAAAGCCATTAACATGACCGACGAGGACGGCTGGACCGGCGCGCTCGCATGGGGCTGGGATCCCGTGGTCCGGCGCAACCGGGCGCCGGCCGGTTACGACCGCCGGCATATGTTTACCGCCGGATTCTTTTACGAGCTGCCCTTTGGGCCCGGTAAATTGGCGGCGCGCTCGGGTCCGGTTTCCTGGCTGGTGCGCGGGTGGCAGACGAACGGCCTGTACACCGCGTATTCCGGAGCTCCGTTTACGGTGTTCGCCGACGGCGGGGTGCTGAACGCCCCGGGCAACACCCAAACTGCGGATCTGGTGATCTCCGGCAAGGTTCCCATTCTGAAACGGGTCGGCCCGAACCAATCCTGGTTCGATCCGCAGGCGTTCCGCCAGCCCACCGGCGTGCGCTTCGGCACTACGGGCAGGAATACGATGCGCGGACCGGGTTTTTGGAACCTGGACTTCAGCCTGTTCCGCAATTTCGCCTTAACCGAGAAGCTCAAGATGGAGTTCAAAGCCGAAGCGTTCAACGTCACCAATACGCCGAAATTTTCCAATCCCGCGGCCAACGTCGCGGCGCTTCGTCTGAATCCGGACGGATCGATCCGCGATCTGGGAAACTTCTCGTCCATCCTGAGCACGCTGCCGAACCTGGGGAGCGCCTCGGAACGGCAGTTCCGCTTTGGCCTGCGCTTGAGTTTCTGACCAACCGGCGCCGCAGTCTGGCCCGGACCTCCCGGCTGGTCCGGGCCGCTGCGCTCCGGCAGTCACCGGATGCGCGCTTGCAGTTCGCCGGTGTGCCGCAGCAGCGCCAAGCGCGCCCGCTCCAGGGCGTAGTTCGCCTCCAGGAAGCCGATCCACTTTTCGTTTTCGGCAAAGCGGGCTTCCTCGATTTGGCGAAGCGTCGCGCGCCCCTCGGCGTGCTGGGCCAGCAGCACGGAGACCTGCTCGCGGGCCACTTCCAGATCGAAATTGGCCACCTCGAGGGCGCTCTCTGCCTCCTGGACCTCCCGCCAGGATTTCCGCACGTCGAGGGCGATCTGATTGCGCAGGGCGCCGCGGCGGACGCGCAACTTGGCGGCGTTGATCTGCGCCTGCGCGGCCAGCGCGGACGATGCCGGTCCGGTGAGTAAGGGAATCTGGAAAGATAGGCCCACCAAGCCGTTATTCCGGACGAAGGTGCGGTAGAAGTCGGCGTAGTTATTGAAGCGGGCGAACAGGCCGTAGCGGGCCACCAGGTCGACGCGTGGCAGGTTGGCCGCCTTTTCGGCGCGGATGGCTAACCCTTCGGCGGCGAGGTCCGAATCGAGTTTGCGCAGATCATTGTTCGCCCCGAGGGCCAAGTCCACGGCCGCCGTTTCCGATTCGGGCAGCGGCGCCGGATCGCGGATCTCCTCGGCCGGAACGACGCGGTCACCGTCCTCCAGGCCAATCGCCGCCGCCAGACTCAGCTCGCTGGCCAGGGCGTCGGACTCCAGCATGCGCACCCGCTGGCGGGCCCGCGCCAGATTCAGGCGGGCGCGTTTGTTCTCGATCTCCAGTTCGCGGCCGGCGGCCACCCGTTCGGCCACTACCGCCGCGATGCGCTCGAGACTGTCGACCTGCTTGCGCGCCAGCGCGAGTTCCTTCCGCGCCCGCTCCGCGTCGACAAAGAGACTCGCCACGCGGAATACCACTTCGTCCTGCCGGGACGCCGCCTGGAACGCCGCGCCGCGCGCTTCCTCGCGCGCCTTCGCCACCAGGTACGACTGGGGCCGGTTGTAGAGGAACTGGTTGGCCGAAGCCTGAAACACGCTGGGCGCCGCGCCTTCAATGCTGAGCGGGAACCCGTTGTTGTAGGCGAGTCCGCTGCCGGCCGCGATGCGCGGGCTGAACGGATCGCGGGCCACGCGCACCCGCTCTTCCGCAAAGCGCTGGTCCAGCCGGGCCAGCACCAGGTCCGGGTTTTGGGCGAGCGCCTGATCCACCGCCTCCCGCAGCCGCATCGAGTGCTCGGCGCCCGCGGCCCACGCCGGCATCAGAAAGAGAATCAACCGCCACATAAGGACCATTGTAGGGAGAGCCACCGGCTGGAAGCGTCTTCCGCTTCACTGCTGCTCATCCGCGGCCTCGGCCAGCAGCGTCTCGGCGATGCGGCGGAGCGGCACCTCCGTCAGCGCCGAGACGAAAATGGGTTGGCCGCGCGGTCGGCAGGCGTCTCAAAACCAAGCGGGAGACGCTGAAAGGAATTCCGGTGTCAAAGCATATAGGCGGCAGGAGGCCGAGATGCGAAGACATTGGAATTGGATCGGAACCTTGGCCGGCATGGGACTCGCGCTGGCGGCGGTCACGGGAGCCGAGCGCGCCAAACCGCGGACCACGGCGGGATCTGTCACCGCCGGCGCCCTGCGGGCGATCGGCCCGGATGGCGGCGCCTGCCCGCTCAAGCACACGGCCGTGCGGGCGGCGATCTCCGGGCCGCTGGCGCGCGTCGACGTCATCCAACAGTTTGAAAACCCCTACCCAGACACCATCGAAGCCGTGTATCTCTTCCCCCTGCCGCACCGGGCGGCGGTGGACCGGATGACCATGCGGGTCGGCGGCCGCACGGTGCGGGGAGTAATCAAACGGCGCGAGGAGGCGCAGGCGATCTACGAGCGCGCCAGGCAGGCCGGCCAAACAGCTTCCCTCCTCGACCAGGAGCGGCCGAACGTGTTCACCCAGGCGGTGGCCAACATCCGTCCCGGCGAGCAGGTCCGGATCGAGATCAGCTATGTCGAGACGCTGCCGTATGACGACGGCGTCTACGAATTCTCCTTCCCCATGGTGGTGGGGCCGCGGTATCACCCGCGGCAGGTCTCCGGCGCCGGGCGCGTCACGCCGCCGGTGACGCCGGAGGGCATGCGCGCCGGGCATGACGTGTCGCTGGAAGTCACGATCGACGCGGGAGTCCCGATTCAGTTTCTGCGCTCGCTGACGCACGAGATCGATGCCGAACGGCCGGACCCGCGCCGCGCCAACGTACGTCTGCGCCAGCAGACCGTGATTCCCAACCAGGACTTCATCTTGCAGTACGACGTTTCCGGCGCGCGCCTGGCCGATGCGCTGCTGGCGCACCGCGGACCGCGGGGCGGCTTCTTCACCTTCCTCCTGCAACCCCCTGATCAGCCGCGCGCGGCGGAGATCTCGCCCAAGGAAATCGTGTTCGTGCTCGACACCTCGGGGTCGATGATGGGCTTCCCCATCGAGAAGGCCAAGGAAGCCATGAGACTGGCGCTGGACGGCCTGCATCCGCGCGATACCTTCAACCTGATCACGTTCGCCGGCGACACCCACCTGCTGTTTCCCCAGCCGGTTGCCGCCACCGCGGAGAATCTCGCGCTGGCGCAAAAGTTCCTGGCGGACCGGCGCGGCAGCGGCGGAACGGAAATGATGAAAGCCATCCGCGCCGCGCTGGCGCCTTCCGGCGCGGAGGGGCGCGTGCGAGTCGTGTGCTTTATGACCGATGGCTACGTCGGCAACGACATGGAAATTCTGGGCGAGATTCAGCGGCATCCGCACGCGCGGGTGTTCGCCTTCGGCATCGGCAGCGCGGTCAACCGCTTCCTGCTGGACGGCATGGCGCGCGCCGGACGCGGGGAGGTGGAGTACGTGGGCCTGGAGGACGACGGTTCGCTGGCCGCGCGGCGTTTTCACGAGCGCGTGCGCAGCCCGCTGCTGACCGACCTCGAGATCGACTGGAACGGACTGCCGGTGTCCGAGGTGTATCCGGCGCGGATCCCCGACCTGTTTAGCGCCAGGCCGGTCGTCGTCACCGGGCGATACAGCGCCCCCGCGCGCGGGACCCTGCGGCTGCGCGGCAAGATGGCGGGACGGCCTTACGTGCGTGAGATCCCCGTCGTTTTTCCGGCGGCTGAACCCGCGCACGACGTGACCGCGACATTATGGGCGCGCCACAAAATCGAAGAGCTGATGGCCCGCGATTGGCAGGGCATGCAGCACGGCCAGCCCGCGGACGATTTGCGCGAACGGATTACGCAACTAGGTCTTGAGTTCGGTCTGATGACGCAGTTTACCTCCTTCGTCGCCGTGGAAGACCGGATCGTCACCGAGGGAGGCCAGCCGCGGCGGGTGGAGGTGCCGGTCGAGATGCCGCACGGCGTGAGCTACGAAGGGGTGTTCGGCCAGGACCGCGCGGAAGCTGGGAGCGCGGGCCGCTACAAATCCCCCGCGTTGGCAGGAGGAGTGATTGGCGGAATCGCGCCCCTGGCGAGTTCGGCCCGCGTGGTGGCTGCCGTCCCGCCGCCTCCCCCGCAGCCCGCCCGCCTGTCCGAAGGCGCTGGCAACGAAGGAACCGGCCTGACGGCCGCCGCAAGCACGCGCAAGATCGATCCGGGGCTGCTCCGGCGCACCGGCGCGATCGAGGTGAAAATCTACCTCACGGGCGCCTCCGCCGAAACGCTTCGGCGCTTGAAAGAACTCGGCCTGGAGGCGATCACCATCCTCCAGCCTGGCCGGCTGGTAACCGGACGAATCGCGTCCGCGAAACTCGCAGCCCTGGCGAGACTGGCGGAGGTGCGCTACATCGCTCCCCGGTGACGTACGGCGCCGGCAGGCGGACCGCGGGAATGGCGCGGGGGCGTCCGGTGGCGCCCTCCGCGCCGGGCGCGGCGCTCACGCGCACTCTCTCGATTGTGCCTCCATGCCGCGGTCAGTCAGGCACGCGCTTTTCCTGAGAGAGTCCCGCCCACGATGCCCGAAACATCGATGAGGTAGATCTGCCGCCCGCCCGCGTGCGGCGAATCGATCGTCACCCAACGCCCGTCCGGGCTAAACCGCGGGTGCGTATCGCAGCGCCATTCCCCGGTGTATTCTTTGGGCGAAGAAAAGTGCCCCAAGGCCACGCGCCGCCCCGTGGCGGCGTGATACAGGTAAGGGTTCTGCCGGCGTTCTTTGTCCGGATAGGTATCGTTCAGGATCCACTCGTTGCCGGGCAAATAACTGCAATGGCCATCCGCCGTCATCACTTCCTTGCCGACCACCTCGACGTGCCCGGTCTGATCCCGCCACAGATAAAAACGGTCCTGGTGCGACGGGTGGCGCGACCAGGCCAGGATGTGCTGAGGATCCCGCCAGATGAAATGCGAGCACATGCCGTACGGCATCAACTCGAACACGTTGCCTCCCGTCACGTCCATGGTGAACATCCGCGTGACGCGGCCGGGCTGATCGGGCCAGCCCCAGCGGTGCAAGAAGCAAAATCGTCCGCCGGCGGGCGCGAACAGCAGGTGGTTGAACCAGTGCTTGGCGCCTTGCCAATGACCGTGGCGGTAGGGGATGGCGCAGGCGTCGGCGATCGAGAAGATCAACTCCGTTTTGCCGCTCCGTAAATCCATGCGCCAAATGCCGGCGTCCTTGGGGGCCGCCACGTCGCGGTTCGGATCCGGGATCCCGCAGTATCCATAGCCGGGGCGCGTGTCGTGCAGCCGCCGGAAGTCCGGGTAGACGGCCCAGCGGGCATCGGCGCTGACCGCGTAGATGGGCGCCGGCAAGGTCCGCCGCCGGCCGCTGCGCAAGTCCAGAATGTGCGAGACAAAGCGCCCCTCCAGGCGGTCGTTGTAGATCACCTCGCGGCGGGAGCCGGGCAGCCACTGCAACATGCAGCCCTGCTGCCAGCACCAGGCGCGCGTCTGGCCCAAATCGATCCACCGGTCGCCATCGCGCGTGTCGACCATGCCGATGCGAATCGCATCCTCGGGACGCGGCGAGCGGTGCTCGAATTCAACCTCCATGCCGAGCGCGTAGCGGCCGGTGGGATCGAATTGCAGCTTGTCGTAGTAGCCAAACCAGTGGAACTTGGGGCCCCGCGTGATGGCGCGCACCGGGGGGAGCCCCTCGGCGCCAGGGGCCGCGTGCGCCGCCAGCGCGGCCGCGCCGCACAGCAGTTCGCGCCGGGACAGGAAGTCAGCCATGCCCCAGCATACGCTCGTCCGCTTGCGGGTCACCACGCCGAAAACAGCCGGAGGCTGCGGCCGTCGAAATAGACCGGGTCCGCGGCGCGGAAGTAGCGCCGGATCTCGGCGGGTCCGATGTTCACGCTGCTGTGGTCCCACTCGCAGCGCACGCAATGCGGCGCGCTGGCGGCGGGCGTGGCGCCGGTGGCGAAGAACCTCCGGGCTGCGCGGTAGTTCTCCACGTTGAACACATCGCCGTCTTCCGGCCAACGGGCGAAGACGAGGTTCGTTTCCGGACCCGGCGGGCCACAGCAGGGAAGGATCCGGCCTCCCGCGTCCATCACCATGTTTTGATACAGCCAATGACACGTGTGGTCCGCTCTGGGCGTCTCCTCCCCGTCCACTAGCCCCACCCAGGGGCGCGCGAACGCCTCTTCAATCTCCTCGGCCGCCACTGAGTCCGGAAACGGGTTCCAGTTCTCCGGCGCAAGGTGCCGGGAATGCAGGTCCAGCCGATACACTTTGGGTTCCACCGCCGCAGGCTGGATTTCGGGATCGTCCCAGCCGACGGGGAACGGCTTCACGATCCGGAACTGGTTCACCCCCAGGTCCCGCGCCAGACGCCGCGCCGCGGGAATCTGGTGCGCGTTGTGAGCGAAGGCCAGGAAGTGCCAGGCCAGTAGCGGCGTCCGCCGGCGCAAACGGCGCTTGGCCCGCACCAACTGGCGCACGTTGTCGAGCGCCAGCTCGAGGCTGCCTCCGCGCCGGAACCGCTCGTAGACGGGTTGCGTGACGCCGTCGATCGCCAGGACCATCACGTCGAGCCCTGATTCCACATACGCCTCCGCGTCGAACCGCTGCACCGAGAGGCTGGTGGACAACGCCGCGCTCAGCAGATGACTCTTGGCCATGCGGATCAGCCGCGGCGTCCGCACGTTCAGGAGCGGCTCGCCGTAGTTGCAAAAATAGACGCCGACGGCGTAGGCCCCGTAGGTTCGCAACAACTGTGCGAAACGGTTGTCTGGCAACGTGCCGTTCGGCCAGTTAAACCACTTCGAGGCATCCGGATTGCCGGAATGAACACATCCCGGGCAGGCCAGGCGGCACGTGTTGGACGGGTCGATCACCAGTCCGATGGGCCGCGAGCCAAGCTGGACGCTCCGGGCCCGGAAATGGAATCTGGCGAGAAACAAGTTGAGGATCTTGGTGGTAAGCGCCTGCGCGGGAAGGGTGGAAAAGCGCGCGCGCAGGCTCGCATAAAGACCGGACTTGGCCCGTTCGGCCGCCTCCGCCGCCTGCCCGCCGCTACGGCAGGCGCTCAGTTCCCGGTCAATCGCCGCCAGGACCGGATACGCCGCCGGTGCGCCGAAAAGGCGCGCCCCCGGAAAAAAACGGAGCGCCCGTGGTAATTGCATCCCTCTACAAAGACCCTGCCGGGCCTCTTTCCATGACAGGCTCCCGCGCTCTTCGGCCTTGAACCGCGCAGGGCCGGGCTCGCGTGCGCCCCTCTATAATGGAAGAACTCGTGCGAAATCTGGCCGATCGCTCCCCGCAAGCGCTGCCGATTCACCCCTCGAACCGGCCGCAAGCCGAGGTGCGCGATCAGACCACGGCCGGGAATTACTTCGTATCCAACTATCCGCCGTATTCATTCTGGTCTCCCGAGCGGACCAGCGAAGCGGAAGCGGCGTTGGATCGCCCGCCGGCGGAGGACACGCCGCTGGGGATTTACCTGCACCTCCCGTTTTGCCGTAAGCGGTGTCATTTCTGCTACTTCAAAATCTATACGGGCAAGACCGCTTCCGAAGTGGACTCGTATCTCGACGGAGTGCTTGCTGAACTCCGCCTGTATGCCGCCCGGCCGCTGGTGGCCGGGCGGAAGCCTCTGTTCGTGTATTTCGGCGGCGGCACCCCCTCGTTCCTTTCCACGCGTCAACTGAGCCGCCTGGCCCGCGGCATGCAGGCAACGCTGAGTTGGGACGCGGCCCAGGAGATCACCTTCGAGTGCGAGCCGGGCACCCTGACCGAAGGCAAACTGCGCGTCATCCGGGACATCGGGGTGACCCGGCTCAGCCTGGGCATCGAGCACTTCGACGACGCACTGCTCCAAATCAATGGCCGCGCCCATGGCCCCCGGGAAATCCACCGCGCGTACGAATTTGCGCGCGCCATCGGTTTTCCGCAGATCAATGTCGACCTGATCGCCGGCATGGTGGGCGAGACCCCCGCGAAATGGCAGGAGTGCGTGGAAAAAACCATCCGCCTGCGGCCGGACAGCGTAACTATTTATCAGATGGAAGTGCCCTACAACACCACCCTTTACCGCGAGATGAAAGCGGCCGGCCGGACCGCCGCCCCGGTAGCGGATTGGACCGAGAAGCGCGGCTGGGTGGACGGGGCGTTCCGCGAGTTCGAACAAGCCGGTTACCAGGTAGGCAGCGCCTACACGGTAGTCGATGATGCGGCGCGCACTCGCTTCCTTTACCGGGACCTGCTCTGGGCGGGCGCCGACCTGGTGGGCTTGGGCGTGGCCTCCTTTTCGCACGCCGGCGGGACGCATTTCCAGAACGAAGGAGACTTCGACGCTTACCTGAAGACAGTCGAGGCGGGGCGGTTGCCCATCCACCGGGCCCTGACCCCGTCGCCGCGCGAACGCATGGTGCGCGAATTCATTCTGCAAATGAAGCTGGGCCGCGTGCGTTTTCCGTATTTCGCGCGCAAGTTCGGGCTCGACCCGCGCGAAGAATTCGCCGGGCCTCTGCGCGAGCTGGCGGCACAAGGTCTGCTTTGGGTGGAGAACGAAGAGTTACAACTTACCCGCTCCGGTCTCCTGCAAGTGGACCGCCTGCTGCCGCGTTTCTATTTGCCGGAGCACCGCAACGCCCGGTACACATGATGTCCTTGCGCCAGGTCTACGACGCGATTGTGATTGGCGGGGGGCCGGCCGGCTCGTCGGCAGCCACCGTTCTGGCGCAGCGCGGCCGCCGCGTCCTGCTGCTCGAGAAGGAGAAGTTTCCCCGTTACCACATCGGCGAGTCGTTGATGCCGCACTGCTATTTTCCGCTCCAGCGCCTCGGCATGCTCGACTGGATGAAGGCATCGCCCTTTCCGCGGAAATACAGCGTTCAGTTCGTCGGGCGCAGCGGGAAGGTTTCCCAGCCTTTTTACTTCTTCCAGCACTGGGACCACGAAGCGGCCTGCACCTGGCAGGTGCGGCGGAGCGAGTTCGATCACGCGTTGCTGGAGAACGCCCGGCGGCATGGCGTCTCGGTGAAGGAAGAAACGCTGGTGACCGGTTTGCTGACGGCCAATGGCGCGATTGCGGGCGTGCGAGCCCGCGCGCGCAACGGGTTGGCCCACGAGTTTCACGCGCCCGTCACGATTGACGCCAGCGGCCGCGACGCGTTCGCCATCGCCCGGGCGGGATGGCGGCAGCGCGATCCCGAACTGAACAAGATCGCGATTTGGACCTATTACCAGGACGCGCTCCGCGATCCCGGTCTGGACGAGGGCGCGACCACGGTCGCCTACCTCCCGGAGAAGGGCTGGTTCTGGCACATTCCCCTCCCGGACGGGCAGGTGAGCGTCGGCATCGTGGCGGAGAAAGAGTACCTATACCGCGACGCCCGCGACCCGGCCCTCATCTTCCACCGCGAGGTGGGCAAGAATCCCTGGATCGAACAACACCTGGCCCCCGGCCGCCAGATGGGCCGCTTTTGGGTGACGGGGGAATACTCGTACCGTTCCCGCTACTGCGCCGCTGACGGCCTAGTGCTGGCGGGCGACGCCTTCGCCTTCCTGGACCCCGTATTTTCGTCCGGCGTGTTTTTGGCCTTGCGCGGCGGCGAAATGGCGGCGGAAGCCGTGGACCGGGCGCTCGCCGCCGGTGATGCCGCAGCCGGCCGCTTCGCGAGCTACGGCCGGCAGCTTTGCCACGGCCTGGAAGCCGTGCGGAAACTGGTCTACGCTTTCTACGACGAGCGGTTTCACTTCCGCCAGTTGATCGATCGCTTCCCGCACCTCCGCGGGGACCTGACCGAGTGCCTGATCGGCAATCTGTTCCGCGATTTCGGTCCGCTGTTCGAGGGCGTGTCCGAGTTCGCGCGGCTGCCCGAGCCGTTGCCCTACGGGACTCCCCTCATCGGAGCCGCTCCACCGTGCCCTGCGAGTACAAGCTGATCCGGCAAGTGGAATTCTCCGATACCGACATGGCCGGTATCGTGCACTTTTCCAATTTCTGCAAGTACATGGAAGCCGCCGAGCACGCCTTTTTCCGGTCGCTCGGCTTCTCGGTGCACACGACGGGGTTCGGCGAGGATCTGGGCTGGCCGCGCGTGCATGTCTCGCTGGATTTTCGTGCGCCGCTTCGCTTCGAGGACCAGGTGGAGATTCATCTCCGGGTTCGTGAAAAGCGCCGCAAGAGCCTGGTTTACGATTTCGTGTTCCGCAAGCTCAACGACGGCCCGCCCGCGGAAGTCGCGCGGGGCAGCCTCGCCGTGGCGTGCGTGCGCAGGGACAAGGCCACGGGCGCGCTGTACGGTGTGCCCATCCCTCCGGAAATCGCCGCCCGCATCGATCCGGCGCCGCCGGAGGCGGGGGAATCGTGAATCGCGCCCAGATCGAGAGCTTGCAGCTTGAGCGGCTCCGCGCGATGATCGCCCCGCTGCTGGCCGGCAACGCGTTTTTCGCGCGCCGGCTGCGCCAGGCTGGTATCGGCCCGGAGCTGGCCAGCCTCGACGAGTTCCGCCGGCGGTTGCCCCTGGTCGACAAACGCGAGCTGGCGGAAGACCAGCGCCGCCATCCGCCGTATGGGTCGAATCTCACCTTTCCGCGGGAGCGCTACACGCGGTTCAGCCAAACCAGCTCCACCACCGGTACGCCGCTCTACTGGCTCGACACGCCGGAAAGCTGGGAGTGGATGCTGGGCAACTGGCGGCGGGTGTACGCGAGCGCGGGCGTAACCGCGGCGGATCGCATCTTCTTTGCCTTTTCCTTCGGTCCGTTCCTGGGTTTCTGGACCGCCTTTGAAGCCGCGCTCCGGCTGGGCTGCTTGTGTATCCCCGGCGGAGGGATGAAGAGCGGGGTCCGGCTGCGCGGCATCCTCGGCCAGGAAGCCACGGTGTTGTGCTGCACGCCGACTTATGCGCTGCGGCTGGCCGAAGTCGCCGCGGAGGAGGGAATCGACCTCCGCGCCGCCCGCGTGGCCCGGATCATCGTCGCCGGCGAGCCTGGCGGCAGCGTGCCCGGCACCCGCGCCGCCATCGAGCGCCGCTGGAACGGCGCGCGGGTGTTCGACCACCACGGCATGACGGAAACCGGACCGGTCTCCTACCCCTGCCCCCGGTTACCCGCTGTGCTGCACGTCATCGAATCATCGTTTATTCCCGAAGTGATCGACCCGGCCACGGGACAACCCGCGCCGCCCGGCGCGCCCGGCGAACTCGTGCTGACCAACCTCGGCCGGATCGGTTCGCCGCTGCTCCGCTACCGCACGGGGGATTGGGTGCATCCGGCGGCCGCCGCGCCCTGCGGGTGCGGTTCCCACGAAATGGCGCTGCAAGGCGGCATCCTCGGCCGCACCGACGACATGATCGTGGTGCGCGGCGTCAACATTTACCCCAGCGCGCTCGACGATATTGTGCATGCCAGCCACCAAGTGGCCGAGTACCGGGTGGAGGTGCACGCGGAGCGGACGCTGCCCGAGTTGCGGGTGCGAGTGGAACCACTGCCGTCCGTCGCCGCACCGGCGCGGCTGGCGGATCATCTGCGCGCGGCGTTTCGCAACGCCTTCTCGCTGCGCGTCCACGTGGAAGTCGTCGCCCCCGGCACGCTGCCGCGGTTCGAGATGAAAGCCCGGCGTTGGACGCGGATCACCTGAGGCCGCCGGCGGCATCCGCCGGCCAGTGATTGCACTCCCGCCCGGGCGCACGGGGTTCACCAACTACCGGAGCGAGTTTTCCGTCTCGCGCAGCCAGTCGGGGCGTTTGAGCACTTCCCGCGGTTTGCTGCCGTCGGGGGGGCCGATGATGCCGTCGCGATGCATCATGTCCAGAATGCGGGCGGCGCGGCCATACCCCAATCGCAACCGCCTTTGGAGCGTGGAGGTGGACGCCTTGCCCATTTCCAGGACCACGCGCAGCGCCTCCTCGTACATCGGATCCTGGACGTCGCTGGCCGGCTCGCCGTTCTCGGGTTCCTCGCCGTCCTCCGAGGGCGGCGCGATCAGGTAGGACTGGTCGTATTCCGGAGTGCCTTGCCGCTTCCAGAAGTCCACCACGCGGTTGATTTCCGTTTCCGTCACCAAGGCGCCGTGCACCCGGATGAACTGCGACGAGCCAGGCGGAAGAAAGAGCATGTCCCCCTTGCCGAGCAGGTGCTCGGCGCCCATGCGGTCGAGGATGGTGCGCGAGTCGACGCGCGTGGCGACGCGAAAACTGATCCGGGCGGGGAAATTGGCTTTGATCAGCCCGGTGATGACGTCCACGCTGGGGCGCTGCGTCGCCAGCACCAGGTGCATGCCCACCGCGCGGGCCATCTGCGCCAGGCGGGTGACGGACTCTTCGACGTTGTGGCCTTCCAGCATCATCAGGTCGGCGAGTTCGTCGATCAGAATCAGGATGTAGGGCAGCGGGCGCAGGTCCTCCGGCGAACGGGGCTCGCTGTCCTCCTCCGGGAACAACTCCAAAGGCTCGGCGCGCAGCGCCTCCATCTTGCGGTTGAACTGGTCGATGTTGCGCACGCCGTGTTCAGCCAGCAAGCGCAGGCGGCGCTCCATCTCGAGCACGGCGTTCCGGAGCGCGTTGGTGGCTTTCTTGGGATCGGTGATCACCGGCGTCAGCAGGTGCGGGATGCCTTCATAAAGGCCGAGCTCGAGGCGCTTGGGATCCACCATGATCATGCGCACCTGGTCCGGCGTGGCTTTGTACAGGATCGACATGATCATCGAGTTGATCATGACGCTCTTGCCCGACCCGGTGGAACCCGCGATCAGCAAATGCGGCATGGACTCCAGCGCGGCGATCCGGATGCGGCCGTTGATGTCCTTGCCCAGCGAAATCGTCAGGTACGAGGAGGACTGGCGGAACTCTTCCGATTCCAGCATCTGGCGCAGGCTGATTACCTCGCGCTTGGAGTTGGGGACTTCAATGCCGACGGTGGGCTTGCCGGGAATGCGTTCGATGCGAATCGACTCGGCTTGCAAACCAAGGCACATGTCTTCGGTAAGGGTGGTGATACGGGAGTACTTCATGCCCGCGTCCGGCTTGAACTCGAAGGTGGTGACGACCGGGCCGGGGTTGATCTGCACCACGTTCCCGCGGACGTTGAATTCCTCGAACTTGGCCTTGATGCGGCCGGCGGTTTCCTTGAGTTCCTGCTCGTCGTAGGGGTTGCGGCCGGGCGGCTCGTTCAACAAAGCAGTCTGCGGCGTGCGGTAGGCGCGCTCGGGGGCGGACGCCGCGCCGGAGCGCCCACGCGCCGGCGGCGGGGCAGGCGCGACCGGGGGCGCCGGCTCCCAGGGCGGCGCGTCGTCCGGGACTTCCGGCTCGTCAAGAGGCACAATTGGGATCTCATCGAGCGAAGCCGGAGCCTCCGCCGGCTCTTCTTCTTCCTCATCCCGCGCGGAGGGTGCGGAAGGCTCTGGGGGCAGGGGGTCCGGAATGAGCCGGTCGCCGGTGTTCCTGCTTTTTTCTTTGCGCACCGGGCGAAGTGTGCCAAACCAACTCCGCAGCCCGCCGGAGACCGACAGCCGAGGCGCCCGCCTGGCCAGGTGGGCCAGCGAAAAACTGGTGATCAGGTACAGAGCCAGAATCATCGTGGTGGCGAGCGCGATCACCGCGCCGGCGAGATTACCCAGATCCATCAGAACGTTCGCGACCAGGATTCCAAGGATCCCCCCAGGATGGATGGCGCCACCGTACAGCCGGAGACCGGGGTACAAGGCCAGCGCACCCGCGGCGGAAATGGTCATCATCAGCCCGCCCGCCAGCTTCGCGGCGGGAGCGTCAAACGCTTCCGACCGCAGCCATTTCCAGGCGAGCAGCAGCGTCAGCACCGGCAGCAGAAACGCCGCCAGCCCCAGAGACTGCAACAGAAAGTCCGCCAGATAGGAGCCGATGATCCCGACCAGATTGTGGGCTCGGATGGTGCCGGTCGCGGTGTTCCAGGAGGGGTCCTGCGGGTTGTACGAAAGCAGGCTTAACCAAAGCGTCGCGGCGAGGGCAAGCAACACGAAGCCCCCGGCTTCATTGAGCCTGCGGTAGGGAGTGGGACTGATCAGCTTCATTCCGCTGGCCGCCGGAAGAAAGCCAGAGCAAGAATTATTATGCCAAAAATGATGCGGTAAGAGATGAACAATCGCAGCGTATGCCGTTCCAGAAAGCGCAGGAGTAGGGCGATGACCAGCCAGCCCGTGGCCGCGCTGAGCGCGATGCCAAGGATAAAAGCCAGACCCATGCCCGGCTCGATGCCCCCGGCCTGGTGCAAGTCATAGAACGCCTTGCCCGCCGCGCCGGCGATCGCCGGAGTGGACAGCAGGAACGAGAAGCGGGCCGCGGTGGGCCGGTCCAGGTGGCGGAACAGCGCCGCGGTGATGGTGATGCCGCTGCGGGAGGTTCCTGGGACGATGGCGATTGCCTGGGCGAATCCGATGAACAGGGAGTCGGCCAGGTTCACTTCGCCCAGGCGGCGCCGCGCGCGGGTGACCTTTTCGGCCACCGCCATCAACACGCCCACCCCCACCAGCATGCCGCCAATCAGGAACGGATTCCGCCAGGACTCGGCGGCGTCCTTCAGCAGAAAGCCGGCCACGCCGACGGGCACGGAGCCCGCGGCGAGATACCACAGCAGCGCGGGGTTCCGGCGAAGTTGCGCGTCTGCTCCCCAATCCAACCCGAAGGCCTGAGCCACCACTTGCGCCCAGTCCCGCAGAAAATAGCCCGCCACGGCCAGCAGCGTGCCCAGGTGCAGGGCGATGTCAAAGGTCAAACCCTGGTCTTTCCAGCCGAGCAGCCAGGGCGCCAGCGCCAGATGCGCGGAACTGCTGATCGGCAGAAACTCGGTGAGACCCTGCACGATGGCTAAAACCACGACTTGAAGGAGAGGCATGGTGGAAAATGGAAAAGGATCGATCCCCTATTATGCCGAATACAAAGATTGTGGCGACACTCGGACCGGCGAGCGACGCGCCGGAGATCGTGCGGCGCATGCTGGAGGCGGGGCTGGATGTGGTGCGCCTGAACGCCTCGCATTGCGCCCAGCAAGAACACGCCGCGCGAATTCGCACGGTGCGGCAGGTGGCCGCGGCTTGCGGCAAGCCCGTGGCCATTCTGCTGGATCTCCAGGGTCCCAAGATCCGGTTGGGTAAATTCGCCGGTGGCAGCGCGGACCTGGAAACGGGTGCGGCGTTTACCATTACCGTGGAGCCGCTGCTGGGCAACGCCACGATCGCCTCCACCGGTTACGCCCGGTTCGCCGAGGACGTGCGTCCGGGAGACCGGGTTCTGCTGGCCGATGGCGCGGTGGAGCTGCGCGCTTTGAAGAGCGATAACGTGTCCGTGCGGTTCACCGTCGTCTCGGGCGGGCGGATCGGGGATCACAAGGGCATCAACCTGCCCGGGGTGGCCGTGTCGTGCGAAGCGCTGACCGAAAAAGACATCGCCGACGTCCGCTTCGGACTGGACCACGGCGTCGATCTGATCGCCCTGTCGTTTGTCCGCACGGCCGACGATGTGCGCCGCCTGCGCGCGCTGCTGGCACAGGAAGCCGCGCTGCGCGGCGAATGGGTGAACCGCGTGCCCATCGTCGCCAAGATCGAAAAACCCCAGGCCTGGGAGAACATCGGCGCGATCCTGGAAGAAAGCGACGGCGTGATGGTGGCGCGCGGGGACCTCGGCGTCGAGATGGCCCTCGAGAAGGTACCGCAGATCCAGAAGACCATCATCCGGCGCGCCCGGCAGCGGGCGCGCTTTGTGATCACGGCCACGCAGATGCTCGAATCGATGGTCGAGAATCCCTCGCCGACGCGCGCCGAGGTAAGCGACGTGGCCAACGCCATTTACGACACCACCGACGCCGTCATGCTTTCGGCCGAAACCTCGATCGGCAAGTATCCGGTTGAGGCGGTCAAAGTGATGGCGCGCATCGCCGCCGAGACCGAAAAACACTGCCCGCCGGGCGAACTGTTACACCTGGCGAACCCGAGCCACGCCGAGATCATCGCCCAGGCGGCGCATCACGCTTCGCTGGACGTCAACATTCGCGCCATCGTCGTCTTCACCGCCAGCGGGTCCTCGGCGCGGTTGATCTCGCGGCTCCATCCCCCGGACCGGATCTTCGCCGTCACCCCGAACGAGGCGGTGGCGCGGCAGTTGAGCGTGGCTTACGGCGTCACCGCCTTCCTGGCGCCCGACGCCGGCTCCACCGACGAGATGCTCGAGTTGACCGACCGGATTTTGCTCGAGCAGGGGATCCTGGACCGCGGCGACAGCGTGGTGTTCGTGGCGGGCGTGCCCGTCGGGCGTCCCGGCTCCACGAATCTGTTGAAGCTCCATCGCGTGGGCGACGCTCTGCCGCGGCTCTGACCCGGGGGTTTGCGCGCGTCCGCAGCGGCGGTCCGGCGTTGGCTGGGCGCGTCCTGGAACAGCCTGCCCTCGGGTATACTGGAGCCGAACGGAATGGCCAAACGCAGTTGGCGGCCCCGCCGAATGGACACCATTCTGGTGGGCTTGGGTTGCATGGTGGCGCTGGTGATCGCCATGGGCCTGCAAATCCGCCCTTTTACGTACTTGTGGGTATCGCTGTACACGGCCATTGCCGTGTCCACGCTGGTGATCGGGTTGACGGCGCGGCTGGAGCGGCAGTACGAACAGGAACATGACCAACTGCTGGCGGCGCGCAGCGATCTCAAGCGCCTGTCGGCGCGCCTGGTCGAGGCCCAGGAGCAGGAACGCCAGACGCTGTCGCGCGAACTGCACGACCAGGTGGGCCAGACTCTCACCGCGATCAAGATCGACATCGCGCGGGCGGAATCCCGCCTGGAACCGGGACAAACCGACATCGCCGAACGTTTGCGGCGCGCGCGGCTGGGCGCCGAGGAAACGCTGGAGATCATTCGCCGGCTCTCGATGCTGCTCCGCCCCTCGATGCTGGACGATATCGGGCTCAGCGCCGCGCTGAGTTGGTACTCCCGGCAGTTCGCCGAATCCACGGGCATCAGGGTTCATCTGACCGACGACGGCAGCGCCGAACACCTGCCGGACTCCCACAAGACCAGCCTCTACCGCATCGTCCAGGAAGCGTTAACCAACTGCGCCCGGCACTCCGGGGCGCGGCAGGTGTACATCCATCTGCATGCGGCCGAAGATACCTACGAACTGCGCATCGAAGACGACGGCCAGGGATTTGAACCGTCCCGCCGCGCGCGTGGCCTGGGCCTGATTGGCATCCAGGAGCGAATTGAAGAGATGGGGGGCCGGCTGGTATTAGACAGCGCCCCCGGCCGGGGCACCCGTCTGGCAGTGAGTATTCCCGTGTCCCCTACGGCGGCCGCGTCCGCCAGTTGACCGGAAGGAATCCATGCGAATTCTCTTAGCCGACGATCACAAAGTTCTCCGCAGCGGCCTCCGGCGCATTCTGGAAGAACAGCCCGATCTGGAGGTGGTGGGGGAGGCCGGCGACGGCCGCGAAGCTGTCGACCTGGCGCATGCGCTTCAGCCCGATATCGTGGTCATGGACATCGCCATGCCCCAAATGAACGGCATGGAGGCCACGCGGCAGATTGTCGCCCGGAACCCCAGCATCAACGTGCTGATTCTGAGCATGTACTCCGACGAGAATTACATTGTGCAGGTGTTGCGGGCCGGCGCGCGGGGTTACCTGCTCAAGGATTCGGCCGAGGACGACCTGATCAGCGCCGTGCGCAGCGTCAACGCCGGCCTGCCTTTTTTCAGCCCGAAGATCGCCCGCTTGCTGGTTGGTGACAGCATGCAGCGGCTGCGGGACGAAGCGGCGACCGACTCGTATGAACTGCTCACGCCCCGCGAGCGGGAGGTGCTGCAACTGATCGCCGAGGGCAAGTCGAACAAGGAAGTGGCAGCGCAGTTGTTCGTCAGCCCCACCACGGTGGAGACGCATCGCGCGCGCATCATGGACAAGCTCGACCTGCACAGCACGGCCGAGATCGTCTTGTACGCCGTCCGCAAGGGGATCATCAAACTCAAGTAGAATGGCGATTTGATGCGCGATCGGCGGATTTGGCTGGCTGCGGGCCTGGCGGCGCTTCTCGGGGGCTGTTCGCCGGGCGGCGGCGGAAGCGAGGCTGGGCAGGAAATGATCCCCCCGGTGTATCGCGTCCGCTTCGAAACCTCGAAGGGCGATTTCGTGGTGGAGGTCTACCGGGAGTGGGCGCCCGAAGCCGCGCTGCGCTTTCACCAGTTGGTCGCCGAGGGGTATTTCCACGGCAACCGCATCTTTCGGGTCCTGCCGGGGTTTGTGGCGCAGTGGGGCATCAACGGCGACCCGGCCGTCACGGCGCAGTGGCGGATGCGCTTCATTGCGGACGACCCCGTGCGGCAGACCAACGCCCGGGGTTACGTGAGCTTCGCCAAGTCGCAAGCGCCGAATTCGCGCTCCACCCAGGTTTTTGTGAACCTGGCCGACAACCCCAAGCTCGACACCATGGGTTTCGCCCCGTTCGGGAAGGTCATTCAGGGCATAGAGGTAGTGGACAGTTTTTATGCGGGATATGGTGAAGCCCCGCCCGCCGGGAACGGTCCGCGGCAGGACTTGGCCATGGCTTCGGGCAACGCCTATTTGGTGGGCCAGTTCCCGAGTCTCGACTTTATCCGGCGGGCGATGCTGGAAAAGTAAGGGGGAAGAGCGCGCGGCTTAGGCCAGAACCCGTCTGGGAAGCGCCGGGATGGATAAGATATAGTGGAAACACTGCGATGCAAGCCGAGCGCAAGCCGGCGTTCAGCCCCTTCCTGCGCTACGTTGAATTGAGGGCCAGCCGGATCGAGGATCCGGTGGAGCGGCTGAAGTATCTTCGCCGCATGATGGCGCTGCCGGCTTTGGGTTGGAACCTCTCGCCGAGGCTGCTGCTGGGGTGGACCGCGCCGGCGGCGGCCGTGGTGATTCTGCTCGCGCTACCCTGGCGGCCCACGTTCCGGCCCCCCCAAGCGCCCGCCGCGCTGGCCTCGCGTGCGCGGGCCGAGCGCCCGGCGGGAGATCCGCCGCGTCCCGTGAAAGGTCCGGTCTGGCAGGTGGACCGCCAAAGCGGCGCCGAACTGTACTCGAACGGCTTGCGGATCGAACGCCGCTATGAAACGCGGTATCTCGCGCGCAAGTTCCTGGCGTTTCCCCGGGCGCCGGGCAGAGAACCGGAACCGCGCAAAGAGCCCGTGGGCATTGTGTTTCACACGACGGAAAGCGCGGTCGCGCCTTTTGAGAGCAAGCACAACGAGTCCTTGCGGCGCTTCGGCGAAGGGTTGCTCAGCTTCGCCCGGCAGGAGCAGCTTTACCACTTTGTGGTCGACCGGTTCGGCCGCGTCCATCGAATCGTGCAGGAGACCGATGTCGCCAACCACGCCGGCCATTCGGCCTGGGCGGATGACGACTATCTCTACGTCAAGCTCAATCAGAGCTTTCTGGGGGTGGCCTTCGAGGGCAAGAGCGCGGGCAACGGCGACGAGGCGATCATCAATGAGGCCCAGGTACACGCGGCGCGCCTGTTGAGCTGGATGTTGCGCGAGAAGTATCACCTGCGCGCGGAGAACTGCGTCACGCACGCCCAAGTTTCTCTGGCGCCCGTGGCCCGGCGAATCGGCTACCATACGGACTGGGCCGCGAATTTTCCTTTCGGTGAAGTCGGATTGCCGGATAACTATCGGCTGCCGGTGGCGGCCCTGGAGTTCTTTGGCTTTGAATACGACCCCGAGTATATGGCGTTGGCGGCTCCGGAGTTGGCCCTGTCGATGAAGCAGACGGACGCGCGGCTGGCCAGGGCGGCTCGGGAGAAAGGGTTGACCCTGGCGCAGCACCGGGCGGCCCTGCAAAAGGACTTTGTGCGATTGAGCGAGGCGATGCGGCAATTCGCGTTCGCCAAGGAGGCAGATTGAATGCCATCGAAGAAAGAGGAGTATCTGGGAGTCGGTCTGGACGTGGGCACCAGCCGGATTGTGGTCGCCCGGCGCAATGAGAATGGCTATGAGTTCCACTCCCAGCTCGACGCCTTCGTCGAAGTGCCGAACTCGCGGATGACGAAAACGGTGCTGGAAAAAGAGGGCATTCCCCACCTGATCCGCGACAACACGATCCTGGTGTTTGGCAACGAAGCGCAAACCTTCGCCAACCTGTTCCATTCGGAAACCCGCCGGCCCATGCGGCAGGGGATGTTGAACCCGGACGAGCCGGACGGACTGAACCTGATCAAGCACATCATCCAGGCCCTGGCCAGCACCAGCCGCACCGACCGCGAGAAGCTGTGTTTCAGCGTTCCCGCCCCGCCGCTGGGAGGCGGAGACACGCACTCTTACCACCAGGCGGCGCTGCGGCAGATTGTGACCGACTTGGGCTACGAGGCCGAACCGGTGGACGAAGGCCTGGCGGTGATTTACAGCGAACTGGAAGGCAGCAATTTTACCGGCATCGGCATCAGTTGTGGCGGCGGCATGTGCAATGTCTGCCTGGCATACCTGTCCGTTCCCATTTTCAGCTACAGCGTGGGCAAGGCCGGCGACTACGTGGACGAGCAGGCGGCCCGCGCCTCGGGCGAGATGGCGACGCGCGTGCGCACGATCAAGGAAGAGCAGTTTAAGTTCGCCGCCCAGTACGAAAACAACGTCCTCCAGGCGATCGGTGTGTACTACGAGGACATGGTGAACGCTTTGGTGGACAGCCTGGAAGAGGCGTTCACGCGGACCAAAAAGGTGCCGCGCATCGCCAAGCCGATTCCGCTGGTGTTGAGCGGCGGCAGTTCGGTGCCCGAGGGGTTCGTGGATCAGTTCAAGAAATCTCTGGAGTCGCGGAAGCTGCCGGTGGCTATTTCCGAAATCCGGCAGGCCGCCGATCCGTTAAACGCCACGGCCCGGGGCGCCCTGGTGGCGACGCTGAGTTCCATGTAGTCCCGCCGATGCCGGGAGAAACCATCCCGCCGCGCGACGCGCTAGACACCGCCGCGCTGGCCGCGTTCTTGCAACGTCACGGCTGGCCGGTGGAATTCCGGATTACGCAGTACGCGCCCGGGCATTCCAACCTGACGTACCTGTTGGAGACGCCCGCCGGCGACGCGGTTCTGCGGTGTCCGCCCCGGGGCCCCCTCGCGCCCAAGGCCCACGATATGGCGCGGGAGGCGCGTTTTCTGGCCGCGATTCACCCGCACTACCCGTTGGCGCCCCGTCCCCTGCTGATTTGTGAAGATTCGTCGGTGTGGGGCTTTCCGTTTTACCTGATGGAGCGGCGGCCGGGCGTGGTCTTGCGGGCGGCGGGCGAGCCGGCCGACCAGGCGCTGCGGCCGCGCGTAGCGGTATCGCTGGTGAAGGCGCTGGCGGAATTACATCAGGTGGATGTGCGCGACCCGGCGGTCGCCGCCCTCGGCCGCCCCGAGGGTTTTCTGGCGCGCCAGTTGGCGGGCTGGTCATCCCGCTGGGAACGCGTCCAGACGGCGGATGCCCCGGCGATGGCCAACGTGCAAAGGTGGCTGGCCGAGCACATGCCCGCGCCCCAGCCGCCCGTCGTGCTCCACAACGACTTCAAAATCGATAACGTGGTTCTGTCCAGCCACGACCTGGGGCGCGTGGTGGCCGTGCTCGACTGGGAAATGGCCGCGCTGGGCGATCCAATGATCGACCTGGGCATTCTGCTCTGCTATTGGCCGGAGCCCGGCGATCCGCCCGCCCGCCGCGATTCGGTCTGTCCCGTCACCGCCGCGCCCGGCTGGCCTTCCCGCGAGGAACTGGTCCACCGGTACGCTCTTCTCACCGGGCGCGACGTGTCGGCCATCGCCTACTATGAAGTGTTCGGGTTGTTCAAACTGGCCGTGGTGCTTCAGCAGATTTATTACCGCCACTCGTTAGGCCATACCAGCGATCCGCGCTTCGCAGCGTTGGGGCAGCGGGTCCACCACCTGATCGCCTGCGCCGGGGAGTGCACCGGCCGCACTTGATTCGATGAGCGAGCTCTATCTGATCCGCCACGGGCAGGCCGGATCCCGCGCGGACTACGACTGGCTTTCCGATACCGGCCGCCTCCAGGCGCGGCGCCTGGGCGCTTATTTTCGGGCGCAGGGGGTTCGGTTCACTGCCGCGTTCTGCGGCGGCATGCGCCGCCAGCGGGAGACGGCAGAGACGGTGCTGGGGGAGCTGCCCGATGCCCCGGCGCTCACGGTGGACGAGCGCTGGAATGAGTTCAACCTGGAAGGCCTGTGGGAACACCTGGCGCCGCGCCTGCTGGAGGAAGACGTGGGTTTCGCCCAGCAGTACGCCCGGGAGCACGCGGGAAATCCCGCCGCCGAGCGGACGATCACCAGTTGCGACATTACATTGATTCGGGCGTGGGTGCGGGGCGCCTGCCACCCGGAGGTCGAATCGTGGAGAGATTTCCGCGCCCGGGTGGAAGCGGCGCGGGATGCCGTGGCGGCGCTGCCCGCCGGCTCCGCCGTCGCGGTGTTCACCTCCGCCACCCCGACCGGCATCTGGTGCGGCAACGCTTTCAATCTTCAGCCGCGGGACATGCTGCGCATCGCCGCCGTGCTTTTCAACAGCAGCTTTTCCACGCTCCGCCTGCGGCCGCACGAGTTGACGCTCCAGAGCCTGAACCAGACCCCGCACCTCGATCCGGCCTTGCGCACCTACCGGTAACGATTACTCGCGGGCGAGCGGCCAAGGGAATATGAGGAAGTTCCGGCCCGCCGAGTGCATCGCAATCAGCGCGCCGCGCGGGAACCGCGCTCCCAACGCCGCCGAGGTGACCTCGATCCCGTCGGTGGAATCGGCTCCGCCGCGCAACACGGCGACGGGCGCCGCCTGGTCCCCGCGCCGCCGGAACACCCGGTACTCGCTGCCGTGCGGAATCTGGTCCGTGCACACGATATACCCCTCGCCCCCCGCCTCGCGGTAGATAGCGATGCCTTCCCGATTGCCCCGGAAGCCGTCCCGGCCGAAGACCCCGATCTCTTCGCCCGCTTGCGGATGGTCCGGATCCGCGCGCCACTTGCGAATGCAGCACTCCTCATCGGCGTAATACACGATGCCAAGCTCGTCGTCCACCGCAATGGCTTCAATTTCACCCGTCCCGCTGAAGTTGCCGAATTCGCGCACCTTTACTGCGCGAAGGGCGCCGCCGGCAGTTTCCAAACGGTACTGCCACAGGTAGCCCTGCGCCGGACCAGTTTTACGCCTGACGATCGCAAACAGGGCCCGGTCCCGAGGACGTTGGTAGAGCGCGATGCCCATCGGCGCCCCGGCGTTGCCTTCCTGCCCGGCGAAGACCGGAAACTCGCCCAGGCGGGTCACGCCGTTCTCTCCCACGCGGAACACCACCACTTGCCGGCGGTACCGCTCGGTCAGCGCCGCGACCGATCCCCGCACGTCCACGTTATTCGGGCGGTCCAGGCCGGCGACACGCTGCACCACCTCGCCGCGCAAATCGAAGACGACCAGCGCCCCGTCCGGCGCCGCGGCCTTGTTGGTGCCCAGCACCAGGCTTCGCTCCGGATGCGACGGATGGAGCCAGAGCGCGGGGTCGTCGGCGTCGTTTCCTACCGGCTGCGTGGCCACGGCGGGCGTCATTTCGACCACCCGAGGCGCGGCGAAAAAGAAAAGGACCAGAAAAAGGATCAAGGACGGCATCTCTTCTCGTAGTATACTTTCGGCGCGTGCCCACCGGGGACAAACGGTTTTTTTCATCTTTCTGTCATTTGTTCGTAACAACGGGGTCATTATCCCGGGTAAGTCATGTTGAATCCGCTTTGGGGTTTCAGGAGTTTCACGATCATCGGCCTGCTCTCGCTGAGCGCCGCGTTTGCTCAGGTGGACCGCGCGGTTCTTACCGGGGTCGTCACCGATGCCTCGGAGGCGGTCGTCGGCTCGGCGGTGATCACCGTGAAGTCGGAGGCCACGGGTTTCCAGAGGCAAACGCAAACCTCTTCCGAGGGCTTCTACCGGTTCGCCGCCTTGCCGGTTGGATCCTATGAGGTGCTGGTCGAAGCGCCGGGCTTTAACGCGGTGCGCTTTGTGGACGTTACGCTCTCGGTCGGCCAAGTCCGCAGCTTGAACGCGCGCCTGGAAGTGAGCACGGTGTCCAGCACGGTGGAGATTTCGGCCGAGGCGACGCCGCTCGACCAGACAAACGCCGAAATCGGGAGCGTGATCAGTGAAAGACAGATCCGTGAAATGCCGCTGAACGGCCGCCATTGGGCGACCTTGATGATGCTGGCGCCCGGCGCGGTGAACGTGGGCGAAGGGAATCAGAATTCCATCCGCTTTTTTGGCCGCGCCCGCGACGACAACAACTGAACTTTCGATGGTGTGGACGCCACCGGCATTAAAGATCCCCGGCAGGAGGGGAACCTACGGCTGGTGATGTCGACCGACGCCATCGCCGAGTTCCGCGTCAACGCGCTGCCCTTTACAGCCGAAAGCGGTGTGGGCGCCGGCGCCCAAGTCAACCTGGTTTCGAAAAGCGGGTCCAACGACTTCCACGGAACTCTGTACGAGTACTTCCGTAACAGCGCGCTCGACGCGCGGCGTCCGTTTGATGGCGAGAAGATCCCCCCATTCCGGCTGAACCAGTTCGGCGGCAATCTGGGCGGACCGGTGGTGCGCAACCGGACGTTCTTTTTCATGAACTACGAGGGCTTGATCCAGCGGCTTTCGATCACGCGGGCGGACGGGCTGGTGCCGAGCGCGTCCTTCCGGGCGCGAACGCCCGAGCCGTTGCGCCGGCTCATCAACGCCTATCCAGTGGGCTCGGGCGAGGGCCCGAATGCGGATACCGACCGGCTGGTGATCGCCACGCCGGAGTTCCGGGATGAGCACAGCGGCCTGGCGCGGGTCGACCACCGGTTCAACGACCGGCACAGCGTTTTCTTCCGCTTCCAGACCACGGATGGAAAAATCAACGAAATCCGCAACGCCCTGCTGGAAACGCGCGAGTTTTTCATGCGCCCCAGCAATTTCACCGCGCAATGGCAACAGGTATGGTCGCCCACCGTGCTGAACGAAACCAAGCTGGGCGTCAACCGCTCGGCGCTGCGCCGCGACCAGGTCGGCCTGACGCCGGAGGGCTTGAACCTGCCCGGCTTTACGACCCGCCAGGCGACCTCCTACATTGTCGAGCTCCCCACCGCTTACTCGCTCGTCAACAACCTGTCGTGGATCCGCGGGCGGCACACCCTGAAAGCAGGCGGCGAGGTTCGGCGGATCCACCTGAATGTCGGCAACGGTCCGGCGACCGTGCTCCGCTTCGCCAGCCGGGACGCGTTCTTGCGCAACGCGCTCGACCGGATTGATATCAGCGGTGAGTTGGGGACCGTCGGCGTGCGCCGGACATTCTGGTCCGGCTACGTGCAGGACGAGATCCGGATGACCTCGCGTTTCACCCTCAACTTGGGCCTCCGCTACGAGTACTACACGGTGCCCACCGAGGTTGCCGGGCGGGGACGCGTATTTGACCTGGTCCGCTGCTCGGGTTTCTGCCCCGCTGGCACTCCTTGGATCTTTACGGACGGCAACAACATCGCGCCACGCATGTCCTTCGCCTGGTCGCTGGGCAGGACGGTGCTGCGCGGCGGGTACGGGCGTTATTTCGGACCGGGCCAGAATGACGACATTACGGCGGCGATCGACAGCGTCCCGGAGAATTTCCAGTTGACGGCCGCCGATGCGCCCGGCTTGACGTATCCCATTACGCCGTTCCTTGGCCAGCTCCGGTCTCAAGGACAGACTCCGCGCAGTGTGCAGCGCGACCGCCAGGAGCCCGAGGCCCACCAGTGGACCTTATCCGTGCAGCGCCAATTGCCAGCCAGTTTCGTCGCTCAGGCGGCGTACGTGGGCAGCGTCGGCCGGCATCAGTTCACCCGCACGTACGTCAACACGCTGGATCCGGTCACCCGGCGCCGGCCGCTGTCGGCGTTCGGCCAGGTCGACGAAAAGCGCTACGACGGCAACAGCAATTTCCACGGCATGCAGGCGTCGCTCCAGCGGCAGTTTACAAAAGGCTGGCTGTTCCAGGGCCAGTACATGTGGTCGCATGCGATCAACGACAATTCCGGTTCGGGCGAGGGCAGCCAGATCATGAACGTGCTGTGCCGGGCGTGCGACCGGGGGCCTGCGGATTTCGATATCCGCCACACCGCAACGTTCCACTCGTTCTATCAGCTTCCCTTCGGCGCGGGACGCAAATACGCCTCGAACCTGCGGGGCGCCGGAGGAGTCCTGCTTGGCGGGTGGGACCTGGGCGCCATTTTTACCGCACGGACGGGACGGGTGGTCAACGTGGTGGTCGATCGCGCCTCCGCCGCAGTGCCTACGGGGCAGACCCAGTTGCAGCGGCCGAGCGTCCGGCCCGGAGTGGATCCGTACGCCGCAAACCGGACGCCGGACTCGTGGCTGAACCCGGCCGCCTTTTTCGCGCCGGCGGCCGGCGAGTTCGGGAATCTGGGCCGCAACGCCCTGCGCGGGCCGGGACTCTGGCAAGCCGACGTCAGCCTCACCAAGCGGATCCCGCTGCGGGAAGGCCTCAACCTCGACTTCCGCGCCGAGTCGTTCAATTTGTTTAACCGGGCGCAATTCGGCAACCCGGTGAACAATATCTCCAATCCGCAGTTCGGCCGCATTCTCTCTACCGCCAATGACGGAGCCACCGGAACGGGAACCTCGCGGCAGCTTCAGTTTATGTTGCGGCTGAACTTCTGAGGAATCCGCGGGTGGGCGGGCCTGAAGTTCCGCCCACCCACACCCCGTGGCGCACCCTTCAGGGTGCAGGGAGACTTTAGTCTCCCACTGCGGGCGCCAGCCCGCGGCTTGGCATTCCGCGGAACTGAAGTTCCGCTTCACGCTCAAGCGTGCGCCACCTGCCGCCCCGTGGCGCACCCTTTCGTAAATTCCCCGCCGCCGGCCGGGGACCGGCGCTACGTGGGGCCGGTCCCCGGCCGGCCCAGGCAAGTTCTGCATATCTCCCAGGCGGCTGCTGCAAAGCTTGCGCCCGCCGGGCTGCCTCCGGACGCGCAACCGGTTGCGCCCATGTGCCCCGGCGGGCTGGCACAGCCGTTGCTCCTGGCATCGGCGGAGGGTTTGACCATGCGAAAGATGCTCTTCTACGCGGCGATCGGAATGTTAGGCGCGGCGTTGGCCGCACCCGCTCAGACCGCGGGCCAGGACCCGAACGCCTCGCTGGGCAGAGGCCGCGGCGGTGCGCCCTACGCCTGGTGCGATCAGGACAAGGACGGGATCTGCGATGTGACGGGCAAGCCGGTGGGGCAGGGCCGGGGCGCCGCGTTCCGGCAGGAACGGGGTGGACGAGGCCACCGGTGGGCGCGGGGCGGGCGCTGTTGCGCGCCACAGGCCCAGACGCCCGCCAGGCCCGCAGCGCCCGGCGGAACCCGCTAAGTAAGGCGCCGCTTCCGTGAGCCTCGCGCGCGCCGGCCGGCGGCGGCTTTGGCCCGTCCCGGCCGGCGCGCCTGCCTAGCCTGCCGGACAAAGCGGGCCATCGCTTTGCTGACGTTGCCGAGCACGGTGGCCCACTCCTGGAGGTGCTGTTCTCCCCGCGCCGTCAGCCGATAGACCCGCCGCGCCGGACCGCTGCCTTCCGTTTCCCACTCGGAAGTCACGTTCCCGTTGGCCTCGAGTTGCCGCAAGGTCCGGTACAGCGCGGCCCGCTCGATTTCGGCGTCGGTGAGCGCGTGGGCCTCCAGGTCGGCCGACAGATCATAGCCATACGAGCGGCCTTTTTTCTTCAACAGCAGCAGGACAACCGGTTCCACAAAGCGGTACAGGTTTCCCATGGCGCAGGTGCACGGGCTATTCTCATGCCGGGGACAGACTCTCTTCGCCAAAGCGCTCCTCCCAGCCCCCGGGAACCTCGGGGCCGCCTCCGGGGACACATCTGCAAAATAGCACGAGGTCCCGCTTCTACGTGTTCTAGATGTATATCGCTCTTAAGCATGCGAGGTTGGGTAAGGGGAACGCGTCGTCCGAACAAATACCCCTCCTTGTCAAGGGACCGCACAGAGTCCGGATTAATCGGCATCGTCGAGAGAGCTCATTTGCTAAAAGCCCGCGGCCAGCGCCGCCGCTCCCGCCGCCAGACCGGCGGCCAGGTTGATCGCTTTGACCGTAATGAACTCGCGCCGCGAATGCGCCAGCAGGGGCAGCATGCCGTGGCCGTCCTGGACAATCGAGCTGGCCAACAGCACGCTGAAAGGAATCGCGCCCTTGGCGTAGAGCGTGACGAAGATGACGTGCGGACCTGATTCGGGGATCAGCCCCACCAGACAGGCAGCCAACAGGAGAACCCAAGGTTGCCGGCCTGCCAACCCGCCCCGCGGCAGCCAGTTGGGCAGCCAGCGCACGACCGCCAAGGCGCCCAGCGTCCAGGCAAACAGGCGCGGCACGTGCTTGCGGACCACATGATTCCACAGGTGCTCTTCGAGGAAGTGGTCGGGCGCGGTGACAGCCACCAGCAGCGCCAGGCCGGACACCACGAGCAGGGTGGCGCGCACCCACGCCTCTTCGTCGGCCGCGACGCGGCCAGCCGCCAGCGCCCCCAAGAACAACAGCAGACCGCCCGCCAGCATGCCCCGGGCCGGCGTGCATTCCCGCCATTGCGCCAGCAGCCGGCGGCGCTCGAAGCATGTCTCGCCGGCTTCCGGGTGAAGAGCCAGGCAGTCCGCGGAGCTCCGGGTGCGGCGTTTGCCGGTAACGGCGTCCACCAGCCACCCGCAGGCCACCCCGCACCCGAACAACGCGGCCATCAACGCGGGCGCCTGGCGAGGCGCGAGCGCGAGCAGGACAAACGCCTCATCGCCGCTGGTGGCGATCATGCAGGTCACCAGCGCGCCCAGGGTGAGCAGTCCGTGGTTGAACATGCTGACCGCGGCGAACGAGCCCAGGCAACCGGGAATCAAGCCGAGCACGGCGGCCGCCAGGTAGGGGCCGCCCGGAAGCCCGGCCAGCCGCCGCGGCCAGGCGCCGGCGGTGAGCACGTTGACGTACTCGATCAGCAACATCATCGCCGCCACGAACGCGGTGATGGTCAGGGCGGTCTCGATCACCTCCGTCCTCGCGGGCCTTCAATACGTGGTATATACACCTAGGACAGAATTACATAACAAGGAGCCAGAGACAAGCGCCCGCCGGACCGCGGTCAGCGGTAGCCGGCGGCCTGCATCTCGAACAGTTCCGCGTACCGCCCGCGGCGCGCCAGAAGCTGCGCGTGGGCGCCCTGTTCGGCGACCGCGCCGCCGTGCAGCACCACGATGCGGTCCGCCATCCGCACGGTCGAGAAGCGGTGAGAGATCAAAACCGCCGTCCGCTGGCGCGTGAGGTCCGCGAACCGCTGGAACACCTCATACTCCACCCGCGCATCCAGCGAGGCGGTGGGTTCATCCAGAATCAGCACCTGGGCGTCCCGCAGGTAGGCGCGCGCCAGCGCGATCTTCTGCCACTCGCCGCCGGAAAGCTCGATGCCGTTGCGGAAACGGCGGCCGATGGTCTGCTCGAAACCGTCCGGCAGGCGGCTGACCACCTCCAGCGCGAGGCTCTTTTCCGCCGCGCGGCGCAGCGCTGCATCGTCTTCCAGCCGGTCCAGCGAACCGAAGCCGATGTTCTCCCGGACCCGCAATTCATACTTAACGTAGTCCTGGAAGATGATGCCGATCTCGCGCCGCAGATCCTCCAGCGAGTATTCCCGCAGGTCCCGGCCGTCCAGCAGGATCCTTCCCGCGGTGGGATCGTACAAGCGGGCCAGCAGTTTGACCAGCGTGGTCTTGCCCGCTCCGTTTTCACCGATGAGCGCCACGCGTTCGCCGGCCTCGATCCGGAGATTCATCTCGCGCAGAATGACCCGGTCCGATCCCGGGTAGGCGAAGGAAACGTTCTCGAATACGAACCCCTGCCGGATGGGGCGCGGCGCCGGCAGCGCCCCGGGCGGCGAAGTCACGCGGGGCTGCATCCGGAAGAACTCGAACAGGTCGTCCAGGAACAGCGCCTGCTCGGTAATGTTCGCCATGGTGTTGAAGATGCTTTCGATCAATGCGCGCGACCGGGCAAAAGAGCCGGCCAGGAATGTCAGTCCGCCCACCGACAGCGCGCCACTCACCGTGCGCGCCAGGATGATCACATACGCGCCGTAGTAGCCGGCGGCGCCTACCAGGTGCAAGAAGCTGCCCAGCACCGCCCGGCGCACCGCCAGGCGGCGGTTTTCGCGGAAGAACCGCTCCGCCAGAGCCTCATGGCGGCCGGCCAGGTACTCGCCCAGGCCAAAGATCTTCACCTCTTTCGCGCTCTGGTAGCTGGCCCCAAGCAGACGCAGGTAGTCAAGTTCGCGCCGCTGCGGAGTCCAGCGGTACAGCAGCGAGTAAGCCAGCGAGGCAAAGTGGGTTTCGCCGAGAAAGGCGGGAATCACGGCGACGACCAGCAGCACGACCAGCCAGGGCGAAAACCACAGCAGCCCGGCGGTCAGGCTCGCCAGCGTGAGGGCATCCTGGGCCAGGCTCATCAGCGCCGCCGGAACGCCCAGGCGGCTGCTGGACTGCCGCCGCGCACGTTCCAGCTTGTCATAAAACACCGGATCCTCAAAACTGGCCAAATCCAAGCGGGCGGCGTGTTGCATCAGCCGGACACTGACGCGGTTGGTGAACCGGTCGGCGAGCAGGCTGTCGGCCAGCGCGATGCCGCGCCCTAACAGTTCGCCCAGAACCGCCAGCGCCAGTTCGATCGCCACCAGTCTCCACAGCGGGCCCGTGTCCGCGCCGGGATGCGCTAGCAAGCCGATGACGGTGTCGATGATGGCTTTGCCCACCCAGAGCATGGCCAGCGGGACAGACGCCCGCAGCAGCCGCAGAGCGGCCGCCGCCAGGGTGAGCGGCGGGCTGGTCTCCCAGACCAGGGCGATGAGCGGAGGAATGTTGCGTAGCGCGGCCAGCCGCTCCCGCCAGGAAGGTTCCGGACCAGGGCGTCCGGGCAGGGGCGGGTGCATACCTCCACCAGTGTAAGGCAGGGCGTCGGGCCGCGGTCTGCCCGGTGCAGCGGGTTGCCGGCCATGGCTTGGCAGCCCGTGCTGCCGATAATGATGCATGCCGACGTGTCCCAGCAGCCGCTGAATCGAAGAAGCCCGCGAGCGGAGGCGAGCGAGGCCGCCATGGCGATAGACGCGGGCCGCCAAAGCCCTGGCTCTGCCAGAATCCAAGTCCACGCGCCTGGACCCGCGCTCCTGGCGGCCTTCCCACAAGGTCACGAAAGTGTTACAAGTGGAAAAGTAAAGCGAACAAGAGTTCGACAGGGGCAGTAGAAGAAAGATCGCATTAGGAGGTTAACACCATTATGAAAAGTGCAGTACGCCTTGGCTTGGCGTGCTGGTTAGCGGGGGCTGCGCTGTGGGGCCAGTCCGTTACCGGCACCCTCGTCGGCACCGTACAAGATGCGTCCAGCGCGGCAGTTCCGAACGCGGACGTCACGGTGACGAACGAAGCCACCAACATCGAGACCAAGGCCAAAACCAATGACGCCGGCGCCTATGTGGTGCCGAACTTGCTGAACGGCACCTATACCGTTCGCATCGAGGCAAGCGGTTTCCGCCCGAACGTGATTCGGGGCGTGATGCTGCTGCCGAACCGCACGATCCGGCAGGACGTCACGCTCGAGGTGGGCAGCGTGCAGCAGGCGGTCGAGGTGAGCGCCAGTGCGCCCGTGCTCAATACGGAGAACGCCACCATCGGCAACATCATGCAGACGCAGCAGATCACCACCATGCCGCTGAACGGCCGGTTCCTGGACCGGTTGATCCGCATCTCGGCCGGCGTCACCACCGACAGCGCGTCCAACCCGCGCGTGGCCGGCAGTTCCTACTGGGGCGGGATGAATTTCAACGTGGACGGCGCGGCGTTCAACGATCCCGGCAACGGGGGCGGCGCGTATTCGTTCCGTCACGGCATGTCCACGCTGCCGTCCGTGGACGCAGTCAGCGAGTTCAAAATGGACTCGAACAACATGAAGGCCGAGTTTGAAGGCGCGGCCTCGGTGACGATCGTGACCAAGTCCGGCAACAACGACTTCCACGGCACCCTCTTCCATTTCAACCGGAACAAGGCGACCGCCGCCCGGAACTTCTTCTCGCCCATCCGCCCGGCGTTCAACCGCAACGAGTACGGGTTTATGGTCGGCGGACCGGTGGTCAGGAACAAGACGTTCTTCTTCGGGGGCTACGAAGCTCTCAAGGAGCGGTCGCCGATCACCAGCATTCTGAACGTGGCGACCGCAAACATGCGCGCCGGCAACTTCACCGGGCTTCCGACTATTATCGACCCGCTGTCCGGAGCGCCCTTCCCGAACAACCAGATCCCGGCGAACCGCATTGATCCGCGGTCGAACACGCTGATTCAGCGGGTGCCGCTCCCGAACCTGCCCGGCACCGGTCCCGCCGGCACTTTGCAGAACTACACGGAGGTCCGCAACCGAAACATCTCCGACATCAACCGTTACTTTATTCGCGTCGACCACCGCTTCAGCGAGAAGGATTCGCTGTGGTTCAGCGGGAACATCTCCAAGGCCGATCCCTACTTTGTGGCGCAGGGCGCCTATCCGGCCGAGTATGGCCAGTGGGGCAACGGCGGCAACGATACCCGGGTGGGCAACCTGACCTGGAACCACACATTTTCGCCGACCATCCTCAACGAAGCGCGGTTCAGCTACACCTATCACGGCCCGGTCCGCCAAGGCATTAACCTCGACTTCGATCCGCGGACGCTTTTCCCAGCGTTGTACGGACCGCTGCCGCTGGGCGGTCTGCCGAACATGAACATCACCAGCCACGTCTCGATCGGCGACTACGGCGGGAGTGAGCGCGGCAAGCAGTTGACGCGCCAATTCACCGACAACCTCACCATGATCCGTGGCAAGCACACCATGAAGGCGGGGGTGGATTTTGGAAACTTCCGCATGTCTTCGCCGCCGGGCGCGTTCGGCTTGGGCACCGGTCTGGCTAACAACGCGGCGTTCGGGCGTTTTGATTTCAACGGACGCTTTACGCAGGATTCCGGCCCGGTGCAGCCCGCGCACGCCTTTGCGGACTTCCTGCTTGGCTATCCGAACTTCGCGTACCGGTCGACGCCTACCGCGGTTAACCTGTTTTACAACACGCGCTACAGCGCGTATGCGCAGGATGACTGGCAGGTGACGCCGCGGCTCACCGTAAGCTACGGCATCCGCTACATGGTGCAGACGCCTTGGCGCGAGCGCGACCTGGCGCAGGCGAACTTCAATTTCGCCAACGGCCGTCTGGTGATCCCGCGCTCCGACCTGCCCCCGCAGGCGCAGCGCCGTTTGTTTGAGTCCTACCCGATTTCGCTGGACCCGAATTTCGCGATTCTGAAGACCGACCGCAACAACTGGCAGCCGCGCGTGGGCTTCGCCTACCGCCCGTTCGGCAACACGAAGACGGTCATCCGCGGCGGCTTTGGCATGTTCGCCAACTTCCTGCCGGTGTTTATCGGCTTCCGTCAGATGGGCTTTTCGAACCCGCCATTCCTTTTGGCGGAGACCTTCGAGTCCGCCCCCGGACGGACCCCGTCGTTGACCCTGGCCAATCCGTTCCCGGGTGGTGGCGCCATCTCGCCGAACCCCGGCATCACCATCGTCGAGCAGGGCATCCGCAACAGCATTTCCAACCAGTGGAACTTCACGCTGGAGCGCGAGGTGGTGAAGTCCCTGGGTGTGCGCGCTTCGTACGTCGGCAACAAGACCAGCCACCTCCCCTTCTACAACTACAACGCCAACCTGCCCTTTACCCAGCAGCTTGGCGCGATTCAGCCGCGGCGTCCCTTCCAGCCGTGGGCGGACATCCTCATGCTGAAAGGTGCGGGCGATTCCACCCTGCATCAGTTGCAACTGGAAGCGATCAAGCGGTACGGCAACGGGCTGAGTTTCCAGATTGAGTACTCCTGGAACCGGTCGCTCGACAACACCCCCATCGTGGGCTTCGGTCAGGATCCGTACAACCACGCCCTGGACCGCGGCAATTCCGACCAGGTGCGCCGGCACATCTTCACGACTGCGTACACCTACGAGATGCCCTTCGGCAAGGGTAAGCCCTTCCTGAACGCCAGCGGCGGTGGCCTCAACCGGCTGGTGGGCGGTTGGCAGGTGGCCGGGATTACCTATCTGCGCACCGGCCAGCCCTTCAGCGTTTCGTTCAGCCCCGGACAGCAAGGCTGGATCGCCAACCGAGCGAACGTGACCCGCGTGGGCAATCTTCCCCGCGGCGAGCGCAGCATCAACCGCTGGTTCGATCCGACGGGTTACTCGATTCCCGCGCCGTTTACCTGGGGCGATTCCGCCCGCAACCATCTGTTCGGACCGGGCGACATCGTCTTCGACGTCAGCGTGTTGAAGGATACCAACATCACCGAGCAGGTCAAGTTGCAGCTCCGGTTCGAATTCTTCAACATGCCGAACCACCCGAACTTCAACAATCCGGCGGCCAACATTTCGGCCGCGGGTTCGGTGGGCCGCATCACCAGCGCGCAGGATCCACGCCAGATTCAGTTCGGCGCCAAGATCCTGTTCTAAGACGCCAGCTTAGCCCGCAGAGGGCCGTCCCGGCGGACAGGCTCGTTTCGTGGGCGATGAAATAGAAGAGTCACGGGACTGCTGACGCGCGGTTCCTTTCCGCCGGATGGATTTTCCATCCGGCCTTTTCGTTCTCCGCGCCCCGCACCGAGCGGCTGGATCGGCGATGGCTCCCAGCGGACCGCGCCCACCGGCGCCACGGCCACCGGCATGGACCATACCGACCGCCAGATAGCCAACGTGAACCACGACGGGTTGCGTGGCGCCTGGTAGGAGAACTTCGGTACGCGCCTATTCGGCTGGAAGCACGCCCGGGACTCTCACGCCCCGCACCCGTTCAACCAGCAGGCGCAGATACTCCGGCGCGGCGGGGTCTCCTTCCCGGGGCGCCCAGGGCGCGAACTCCTTGTCGGTTGCCGCGTCGTAGGGGCCGGGCTTGACTTCATAGCAGACCGCGTGCGGCGACATCACCGCCAGCGTGTGCCACACCCCAGGGGCTACGTCCACGCCCCACACCCCCGCCGCGGGACCGATGCGATGCACCGACTCCACCGCGCCCCGGCCGTCGAACGTAAACAGCGCCACCTCGCCTTCCAGCACCAAAAACGCTTCCGCCTTGGGAGGTTCGCGGTGGCGGTGCGGCGCGATGTAGGTGCCCGCCGTCATCACGTTCAGGAAACGGTTGGGATTCTCCGCGGGCGAGGCGTGAAAGTTGTGGTTCACGCGCCCCCGCGGCGCGCGGCGCGCCCGGTCGACCAACGCGGCGATCAATTCACGGCCGATCGTCTGCACTGCGGGTGGTTCCGGCATGCCTCCATCTTGCCCCAACGCCAGGCCTCGGCGCGCGCCGCCGGGCGGGCGGCGCCGGTCCGGTCTGGCGGCCTCCGGCGAAGCACCCATTCCCGCCGGCCGCTCCGTCCGGCATAATGGGCTCGTCATGACCCACCGTGAGCGCGTGCTGGCCGCGCTCGACCATCGCGAACCGGACCGCCTCCCCATGGACTTGGGCACCGCCAGGTTTACCGGCATGGTCCACCGGGCTTATGAGAACCTGCGCGCGCATCTCGGCTACGGCGCGCCCGGCCGCCTGCTGGACCGCATGCAGCAGGTGGTCGAGATGGATGAGGCGATTCTACGCGCGCTCGATGTGGACGCGCGCGCGGTCTCCCAGGGCCCGCCGGACCACGCGCGCGATCTCGAACTCGATGACATTCGCTATCAGGACGAGTGGGGCGTGGTCCGCCGCCGTCCGGAAGGGTGCGCGTATTACGAACTCGACCGCTCGCCGCTGGCGGGTTCCATCACCGCGGAGACCATCGCCCGCTACCGGTGGCCCGATCCCACCGACCCCGGCATCACGCGCGGTCTGCGCGAGCGCGCCCAGCGCTTGCGGGACACCACTGAGTACGCAGTCATCTTCAACGCCCGCGTCAACATCGTGCATCAGACCCAGTATCTGCGGGGCTTCGAGGACTGGTATTACGATCTCGGCGCCGATCACGATCTTTTCCGCGCCCTGATGCAGGCCGTGCTCGAGGTGCAGCAGGAGGTGCTGCGGCGCACCCTGCGGGAAGTGGGCGATCTGATCGATATCGTGGCCTTCGGCGATGATGTGGGTTTGCAGGACCGCCCCGTCTGCTCGCTGCCCCTCTACCGGAAACTGATCCGCCCGTATCACGAGCAGGCGCTCGCGGTCGTCCGCTCGTTCACCGGCGCGCGGCTGCTGTATCACTCGTGCGGGTCGACGTATGCGTACCTCAACGACTTCATCGAGATGGGCATTGACGCCATCAACCCCGTCCAGGTCACCGCGCGGCACATGGAGCCGGCCCGGCTCAAGCGCGAGTTCGGCGACCGGCTCACGTTTTGGGGGGGCATCGACAGCCAGCACGTCCTGCCGCGCGGCACGCCCGCCGAGGTGAGCGCCGAGGTCAGGCGGATGTTCGAGGTGATGGGCGCCGGGGGCGGCTATGTGCTCGCCGCGGTCCACAACATCCAGCCGGACGTGCCGCCCGAGAATGTCCTGGCCATGTTCGAAGCGGGACGCTGCTGCGTTTACCGGTAGGGCGCATCCAATCCGCAGGACAGCCGCGTCCGCGCGCGGACGGTGCGGGATATGCTGGAAGCACTGCCATGGATCGACGACAGTTTACTCTCAGCTTTGCCTCCGCCGCGCTGGCCGCCGCCCAATCCGGCGCACCCCGCAAAATCAAGGACCTCACGATCTACTCCGATGAGCTTTACTATTGCGCGTTCCCCTCTGTCGTCCGCCGCGCGAACGGCGAATTGATTTGCGCCTTCCGCCGCGCGCCGAACCGGCGGATCGTGGGCGTTTCGCGCTACAGCCACACGGACCCCAACAGCTACTGCGTGCTGGTGCGCTCGCGGGACAACGGCCAGAGCTGGTCGCCGGAGCCCGAGTTGATCTGCGCGCATCCGCTGGGCGGCTCGCAGGATCCGTGCCTGCTCCAATTGCAGGACGGGACGCTGCTGTGCACCAGCTATCTCTGGGTGTGGCTGGACAAGGAACGGGGCGCCAGGAGCCAGGCGACCACGGTTTACGGACAGTATGCGTTCGCGGGCGGCTACGTGATGCGGTCGGCGGACGCGGGCCGCACCTGGCAGGGTCCGCTCTACCCGCCCCCGGTGCCTGACCGGGCGGCCCGCGACATTTTCGGCAAGCCTTTGCCCGCTTACAACCGCGGCGGGCTTTACCAGGGACGCGACGGGCGCGTCTTCTGGGTGGTCGCCTATCCGAAGGGGCCCGAGGGCTCCGAGCGTTCCACCGACATCCATCTGATGGTCTCTGCCGATGGCGGAAAGAGTTGGAAATACTCCTGTCCGGTCGCTACCGACGAAAAGGTCAACTTCAACGAAACCTCCATCTATGAAACGCCCAAGGGCGACTTGGTGGCGTTCGTCCGCACGGAGGGTTTCGACGACCATACCGTGATCGTCCGGTCGCGGGACGGCGGCAAGAGTTTTGAGAAATGGCAGGACGCCGGCTGGCAAGGGCACCCGCACCACGCGGTCCGGCTGCCGGACAACCGCGTCTTCCTCGTTTACGGTTACCGGCACAAGCCCTACGGCATTCGTGCGCGCGTGCTAAACGCCGAATGCACCGACTTCGCCACCGCCCCCGAGCTCGTGCTGCGCGATGACGGCGGCAGCGGCGACCTGGGCTACCCGTGGGCGGTGGCGCTGCCGAACCGGCAGGTGCTAGCCGTCTACTACATGAACCACAACGACGGCCTGCGCTACATCGGCGGGACGCTGGTCGCGGTCTGACGCGGGCGGGGAAGCCGGCGGGGCGGGCCGCGGGCGGCGCCGTGTTGTAACATCGGACACGATGCTTCGCGCACTCCTGCTCTTTGCTCTCGTTTGGAACGTGCTCGGCGCGCAGACCCATGCCGGCATTGAAGCGGCGCTGCGGAAGCCGCTGCTCGACCAGCAGCAGTCCGTACTGGAAGTGCAGGCCTTCACCGCCGCGCGCGTCGCTTATCTTTCCGTGCCCGACCGGCTCGCCGAGTGGGAGGCGAAAGCGGCTGACCTTCGCCGCGCGGTGCTCGACCGGGTGGTGTTCCGCGGCGAAGCCGCGCGCTGGCGGGACGCCCCGGCCAAGGTGGAACCGGTGGGCGAGCCGCTGGTCGGCAAGGGATACCGGTTGCAGAAACTGCGCTACCAGGTGATTCCCAACCTCTGGCTGCCCGCCTACCGCTACGAACCGCTCGCGCGGCGCGGGCGCGTGCCCGCGGTGCTGAACGTCAACGGCCACGAAGGCGAAGGCGTGGCCACGCCGTATATCCAGCAGCGCTGCATCCACCTGGCGAGAAACGGCGCAGTCGCCCTGACGTTTGAATGGTTCGGGCGCGGAGCGCTGGCCAACAACGAGAATTTCAATCACTACCGGATGCCGCAGATCGACCTGACCGGCACGTCCGGCGTCGCGCTGTTCTTCCTGGCCCACCAGCGGGCCCTGGATCTGCTGATTGCCGATCCCCAAGTGGATCCCCGGCGCGTTGCCGTCACGGGCCTGTCGGGCGGCGGCTGGCAGACCATCTTCCTCAGCGCGCTGGACCCGCGCGTCGCGCTGGCCAATCCGGTGGCCGGCTACTCGAGTTACGTCACCCGCACCCAGTGGCCGGAACTCGATCTGGGCGATTCCGAACAAACGCCCTCGGATCTGGCCGCGCTCGCCGACTACACGCACCTGACCGCGCTGCTGGCGCCGCGTCCTTTGTTGCTCAGCTACAACCAGAAAGACACGTGCTGTTTTCGCGCGGACTACGCCTACACGCCGCTGTTGCAGGCCGCTGGCCACGTGTTCGCGCTCTACCCGCCGGGCGGGCGGGAGCGCCTGCGCTACCACGTCAACTATGGTCCCGGCCACAATTACGACGCGGACAACCGCGAGGCGTTCTACCGGATGTTGCGCGAGTTCTTTTTTTCCGGCGTCTTCCCGGTTACGGAAGAACCGGCGGACGGCGAGATCCGCACCGCGGCGCAACTGGCCGTTCCGTTCCCCGCCGGCAATCTGGACTTCCACTCCCTCGCCCTGGAGTTGAGCAAGGACCTGCCGCGGGACGCCGCCTGGCCGGCCGAACCCCGGGAAGCGCTGGCCTGGCAGCACATCCGCCGCGCGGAACTGCGGTCCCTGGTGCGAATGCCCGCCGTGCCGCCCCGGCGGGAGATGGTCCCGGTGAGCGAGAGTGTGGAGGAAGGCATCCGCATCCGCCACGCCAAACTCCGGCTGGGACAGGAGTGGACGCTGCCGTTGGTGGAATTCGTTCCCGAACAGCCGCGGGAAACGGCGCTGCTGGTGGCCGAGGAAGGACGCGCCAGCCTGGCTGCGCGCGTGCAGGAGTTGTTGCGCGAAGGGCGGCGCGTCGTCGCCCTGGATCCGTTCTACTTCGGCGAAGCCAAGATCGCGCGCCAGGACTTTCTTTTTGCGCTGCTGGTCGCCGGAGTCGGCGAGCGGCCGCTCGGACTTCAGGCCGGAGGGATCGAGGCGGCGGCCGCCGTTTGGGCGGAGCAGACCGGACAGCCCGTCGCCGTCGAGGCGCATGGGCCCCGGATTAGCGTAGCGGCGTTGGCCGCGGCGGCCACCGCCTCCCCGGCGGTGATTGGCGCCCTGGATCTCTACGGGTCGTTCGGCAGCCTGAAGGAGGTGATCGAGCGCAACCTCCGCGCGGACCAGACGCCCGAGTTATTCTGCTTCGGTTTGCTCGAGCGATTCGATCTCCGCCAGATGGTGGCGTTGGCCGCCCCGCGGCCGGTGCGGTTCTTTTCGCCCAGCGAGCGAGTCCGCGCGGAAATGCGCGGCCTCGGCGAGTTCTACCGGATGCTGGGCCGCGAGCACGACCCGGTGGGGCGGTGAGCCCGCCCTACAGCTTGGTCCCTTTCAGCGCGCTGCGGACCGCGGTGTTCATCATGGTCTCGGCCAGCTTCAGCGTGACCTGGTTGAGCTGATCGATCTTCTCGCGAATCAACAGGTGATCGTCGCTGTGGTAGACCAGCAGCAATTGGTTCACCGCATTCGTGATCGCGTCGCGCTCGGCGTCGCTCAGCTCGAAATAGGCGTCGTTGGCTTTGGCTTTTTCCACCGCCGCGAGAATCGTGTCCGCTTCGACGCGCGCTTCGGCCACCTGTCGGGAGCGGAAATCCTCTTCGGCGAACTCGATGGACTCGAGGATCCGGGCCTCCACTTCCTCGTCCGTGAGCCCGTAGGTGGGCTTGACGTCCACCGATTGCTCCTTGCCCGTCCGCTGGTCGCGCGCGGTGACGTTCAGGATGCCGTTGGCGTCGATCAGGAAGCGCACCTCGATGCGGGGCATGCCCGCCGGCAGCGGCTCGATATCTTTCAGGTCGAAGCGGGCCAGGCTGCGGCAATCGCGGGCCAGCTCCCGCTCGCCTTGCAGAACGTGGATCAGCACGTTCCGCTGTCCGTCCACCGCGGTCGTAAACACCTCGGTCGCGCTGGCGGGGATGGTCGAGTTGCGGTGGATCAACTTCGACACCACGCCACCCATCGTCTCGATGCCGAGCGAAAGCGGCGTGACGTCCAGCAGCAACTTGTCGTCCACGGCGCCGGAGAGAATGCCGGCCTGCACCGCCGCGCCCAAGGCCACTACCTCGTCCGGATTCAAGTCCGTGTGCGGCTTGGCGCGAAACAACGTCTCGACCGCGCGGCGCACCAGCGGGATGCGGGTCGACCCGCCCACCAGCACCACTTCGTCAATCTGCTCGGGCGTCACCCCGGCGTCCACCAGGCACTGGCGGCAGGGCGCCAGCGTCCGGTCGACAATGTCCGCGATCAGTTTCTCGAACAGTTCACGGTCGATGCGGCGCTGGTATTTCCTGCCGCGATACTCGAGATCGATCAGGGTGAACGGGACGAAGGACAGCTCTTCCTTGGCCCGGATCACCGCCCGGCGCAACAGTTGCCGGGCCTCATGGTTGGCGGAGATGTCCTCGCCCCATTCGCTCCGGATATCCTCGATGCCAATCTGGATCAGCCGGTTGTCAATGTCGTCGCCACCCAAATGCGTGTCGCCGTTGGTCGCCAGGACCTCGAAGATGCCGTCCTGCAATTTCAGGATGGAGATGTCGAAGGTGCCGCCGCCCAGGTCATAAACGGCGACGATGCCCTCCTGGCGCTTGTCGAGGCCATAGGCCAGCGCGGCGGCGGTGGGTTCGTTCACTAGGCGCAGCACTTCCAGTCCCGCGATGCGCCCGGCATCCTTGGTGGCCTGCCGTTGGGCGTCGTTGAAATACGCGGGCACGGTGATCACGGCTTTGGTGACCGGTTCGCCGAGAAAGGCCTCGGCGTTCTTCTTGAGCTGCCGGAGGACGTAGGCGGAGATTTCCGGCGGCGTCAGCACCCGGTCCCCGAGCTGCAATTTGATCACGGCCTGGCTGTCCGGGGCGATGCGAAACGGGAACATCGCCAGTTCGTCCTGGACGTCTTCAACGCCCCGGCCCATCAGCCGCTTCACCGAATAGACGGTCCGCTCCGGGGCCGTTAACAGCGCTTCGCGCGCCGGATTGCCTACCAGCGCCTCGCCCGTCGGCAGTAACGACACGACGCTCGGCACCAGCCGGTCTCCATCCAGCCCGGGAATGATCCGGGGACGGGTCAGGTCCATATAGGCGACCAGGCTGTTCGTCGTGCCGAGGTCGATGCCGACCACGCGTTCCGGAGCGCGTTTGCCGAAGTCGATTTGCAGAGGAGTCATGGATCTCAACTTTCCCGGGCGGCGGCGCGCGCCGTCCGGTCACGCCGCCCTTTGCAGGGCCACGTTCACTTCGTTGACCAGGTTGCTAATGTACTTGCGCCGGTTCAGGATGGCGCGAATGCGCGCCAGCACGTCGCGCTCCCCGGTGGCGTCGTATTCGCGGAACGCCGCGGCCAGTTCCCGGTCGATTTCCCGCAGCAGTTTCTCAAAGTGGACGCGCGCCTGGTGCAGGGACGGTTCCACCGAGTGGTCGCCGCCTTTCAGTTCCTCCAGCGCAAGGTTCAACTCAAAGACTTCTTCCAGCAGGTCGGGCGGCACGTCGCGCGTGCCCTGCTCGCCCACGGGAAATCCGGCCTGTTTCAGGATATACTCGGCGCGCCGGACGGGGTCGCGCAGCACGCGATAGCCATCGTTCAGCTGCGCCGTCGCGTCGGTGGAGAACTGCTTTTCCCGCTCGCTCCGCCGGGTGAACAGGTCGGGGTGCAGGCGCCGGCTGAGCGCATAGAAGCGCCGCTCTAACTCCTGCTCGTCCAAGGCGAGTTGGCGGGGCAAGCCGAACAGCTCATAATAGTTGTCGGGCGGGCGCTGGATGGCGCGGCAGGAATCGCAAAACAGCGCGTTAAAAAACGCGCCGCAGTTCCAACACGGGGGATTCATCACGCGGAAAACGACGTCCCGCAGCCGCAGCTCTTCTGTGCGTTTGGATTCTCAAAAACGAAACCGGACTGCATCAGAGACTCTTTGTAGTCGAGAGTCAGGCCATGCAGATAGAGCAGGCTCTTCGGGTCCACCACGATCTTCACGCCGTCGAAGACAAACACGCGGTCGGTAGGACGCTCCTTCGCGTCGAATTTAAACTGGTAACTCAGACCGCTGCACCCGCCGCCGAGCACGCCCAAGCGCAGCGCGCCATCCTGCACGCCTTCCTTAGCGAAGGCCGCGCGAATCTTCTCGATCGCCTTCGGAGTGACCTTGATCTCCAGATTTTTCGCCTCCGGGGCTTTGGTTTCCGGATTCACCACCATCGTCGCCATAGTTGTAACTCGTTTCCGGTCTTCAACGCAACGGGAAGGCGGGACCGCGCCCCGCCTTTCCCGGGCGCTGCGGGAGCGTCAAGCCAGCGTAGGCGCCGCGGCTGGCGTCGCGACGCTCTGTTTCTTCTTGTAGTCGGCGATGGCCGCCTTGATGGCATCCTCGGCCAGCACCGAGCAATGGATCTTCACTGGCGGAAGGCTCAGTTCGTTCACCAGTTCGGTGTTCTTAATGGCCAGCGCTTCATCCACCGTCTTGCCCTTCAGCATTTCGGTAGCCAGCGAAGAACTGGCAATGGCGCTGCCGCACCCGAACGTCTTAAACTTGGCGTCTTCAATGACGCCAGTCTCGGGATTCACCTTCACCTGCAACTTCATCACGTCACCGCATTCCGGCGCTCCCACCATGCCCGTGCCCACGTTGGGATCGGACTTGTCCAGCGATCCCACGTTGCGCGGGTTGTTGTAGTGATCCAGCACTTTCTCCGAGTAAGCCATTTTTCCTTTTCGTCTCCCTTTAGGTCCTGATTCGCTTCTGCAAAACCTGCCCGCGGCCGCCTAGTGGTGCGCCTCCGCCACCCACTCCACCTTGCTCAGATCGATGCCCTCCTTCGCCATCTCGTAGAGCGGCGACAGGTCGCGGAGCTTGCGAACCGCCTCCACCATGCGGTTGGCCACGTAATCGATCTCCTCGTCGGTGTTGAACCGGCCGATGCCGAACCGGATTGACGTGTGAGCGAGGTCATCCCCCACTCCCAACGCCTTTAACACGTAACTGGGCTCGAGGGTCGCCGAAGTGCAAGCCGAACCGCTCGACACCGCAATGTCGTTGATGCCCATCAACAGGCTCTCGCCTTCGACGTAGGCAAAACTCATGTTCAAGTTGTGCGGCAGGCGGTGCTCCATCGAGCCGTTGATAAAAACCTCGTCCAGTTCCCGCTCCAGGGTCTCCTTCAGCCGGTCGCGCATCGCGCGCAGGCGCGCGGACTCCGCCGGCATCTCTTTTTCGCAAATGGCGCACGCCTCGCCAAAACCGACGATGCCCGGCGTATTCAGGGTGCCCGAACGCATGCCGCGCTCGTGACCGCCGCCGTCGATCTGCGCCGTCAGTTGTACGCGCGGGTTTCGCCGCCGCACATACAGCGCCCCCACGCCCTTGGGCCCGTAGATTTTGTGGGCGGTCATGGACATAAGGTCGATGTTGTCCCGCTGCACGTTCACCGGAATCTTTCCTACCGCCTGGACGCCATCGGTGTGGAACAGCACGCCGCGCTCCTTGCACAGCTTGCCGATCTCGGCGATGGGCTGGATCACGCCGATTTCGTTGTTCGCATACATCACGCTCACCAGGATCGTCTTGTCCGTCATCGCGTCCCGGAGCTGATCCAGATCCACCAGGCCATCCGGACGCACCGGCAAGTAGGTCACCTTGCAGCCGTGCTTTTCCAGTTTCTTGCAGGTGTCCAGCACCGCTTTGTGCTCGGTGGCGGCAGTGATGATGTGATTGCCCCGCTCGGCGTACATCTCCGCAACGCCCTTGAGCGCCAGATTATTCGACTCGGTCGCGCCGCTGGTGAAAATAATCTCCTTCGCGGTCGCTCCGATCAGGCTCGCAATCTGCCCGCGCGCCTTCTCCACCGCTTCCTCCGCCTCCCAGCCAAAGGCATGGTTGCGGCTCGCGGCGTTCCCGAACCGTTCGGTGAAGTAGGGCAACATCGCCTGAAGAACCCGGGGGTCCATCGGCGTCGTCGCGTGATTGTCCAGATAAATCGGCAGCTTCATTGGTTCCTTCTCTCCCCGTGCTACGCGTGAATCAATTGAATAAGTCCCTTGCGCGCCGTCCGCGTTCCGTCCGGTACTGCCATGTCGTCCCGGGCGATGTCCGCGATCGTGATCGCGCCCAATAATAAAATGATGCTCTCGTGAATCTTCCGTAACGGCTCCCGCACCGTACACCGTTCGGCATGATCGCAATCCCGGTGATCCGTGAAGCAAGACGTCAGAATGATAGGACCGTCAATCGCCCGGATCACCTCGAGCGCGGTGATCTGGTTCGGATCCCGCGCCAGCCGGTAGCCTCCGTTCGTCCCCGGGAGCGACTGCAAAACGCCGGTCCGCGTGAGCTTCTGCATCACCTTAGCCAGCAGAGGCAAGGGCACGCCGTAGGACTCAGCGATCTCCTTGGCGCTGGCGGTTTGCTCCGGAGGGCAGATCGCCAGATGCCGGAGGGCGATCAACCCGTAGTCGGCTTTCTTCGTCAGCTTCAACATGGGGTCAATATGCGACCGTTTTGATCTCCTATTGAGATTAGCCTACAACGACCAATCGAGTCAAGAACTTAATATGCGACCAAATCTCTCTTCTTTAATTATAGACTCTTTTGGTCCGGAAACGATTCACGATTGGCCGCCAGCCGCGGCAAATCGCGTCTCACCGCGCGGACGCCGCGGGGACGCATCCCGGGACAGCGCGCCTGGAAGACACCGCTCCGGCCGAGGCGTAGGAAGCATCGAACCGCTGCGTTAGAATGGCGCTAGACATGAAACCCCTTGCTTTCATACCCATTGCCGCCGTGGCCGGCCTCCTGTGGCTGAGCGGCTGCGCCGACGAGCCCGCCAAGAAAGCCGAAGCCCCGAAAGAACCCGAAAAGATCGAACCGATTACCGGCAACAAAGCCTTTTTCAGCATGTACGTCGCTGCGCGTGGCTGGGCGACGGACGCCAGCCCGATCCAGGTGAACAGCATCCCGCTGGAAGGCGTTCCCGATGAACCGGGCAAGGCCGGCGCCTGGCAGGCGACGTTCGTTTCGCAAAGCCTGCGCCGAGCCCGGCCCTACACGTACTCGGTCATTGAAGGTCCGGGCAACCTGCACAAGGGTGTGTTCGCCGGACTGGAAGAGAGCTGGAGCGGCCCGCGCGGCAACACCGAACCGTTCCTTATGCAGGCGCTGAAAGTCGACACGGACGCCGCGCTCGCCACCGCGCTCAAGAAGGGTAAGAACGTGCAGGAGTACATCAAAAAGAATCCCGACAAGAAGATCCTGTTCATCCTCGAAAAGACCAAGCGGCATCCCAACCCAAGCTGGCGCGTGCTGTGGGGCGATTCCATTTCGACAAGCAACTACTCGGTGTTCGTGGACGCCAGCACCGGCGAGTACCTGGAAACCTTGCGCTGACGTATGTACCTGTCTCTCCAGCGCACCTTGACCGCCGGCCGACTCTCATGGCGGGAGTTTGCCCGGCTGGCGCATTTCATCGGGTTCCCGGGCGTCGATGTCATGCTCGACGCAGCCATGGCGGAAGGCGCCGAGGCGACGCGGGCGCTGCTGGCGGAGTTGAACCTGCGGCCGGCGGTGATCGGCTTGCCGGTGGAATTCCGCAAAGATGACGCCACCTTCGAGCAGGACTTCCCCAAACTCGAGCCGGCGGCCCGCTTTGCCGCGGCGATCGGCTGCCCCCGCATCACCACCTGGATCCTTCCTTCCGATGACCGGCCGAAGGCGGAAGTGCGGCGGATTTTCAAGGCGAGGTTCCAGCGCTGCGCGGAGGTGCTGGCGAAGCACCAGATCCGGCTGGGACTCGAGAACGTCAGCCCGCTTCATCTCCGCAAACGCCACCGGCACGAGTTCATTTACCGGACGGATGAAATGCTGGAATTCGCCCGCGAGATCGGTCCCAATGTCGGCCTGCTGCTGGATTCGTGGCATTGGCATCATGCCGGGTCGGAGGCGGCGGACATCCTTGCCGCGGGCAAGGACCGCATTGTCCACGTCCAGGTGGCCGATGCGCCCGACCTGCCGCCCGAACAGATTGTGGACAGCGAGCGCCTGATGCCGGGCGAGGGCATCGTGGACTGGAAGGCGTTCTTCGGAGCGCTGCGCCAGATCGGGTATGCCGATGGCGTCAGTCCCGAGGTGTTCGGCCGCGGCCTGAAAGGGATGACGCCCGAGCAGGGGGCGCAGCTAGGCTACGACTGCTCGCTGGCCGTGATGAAGCAAGCGGGTGTCGCCTGATGCTGGAAGGGCTGCTGACGGAACAGGCGAATCCCGCTTCGGCAGGCATCGACGCCAAATCCACCATCGAGATCCTCCGCATCATGAATGAGGAGGATCAGAAGGTAGCCGCCGCGGTCGCGGCCGAGATCCCGCGCATTGCGCAGGCGGTCGACGCGATTGTGGTCGCGCTGGAACAGGGAGGCCGCTTGTTTTACCTCGGCGCGGGCACGAGTGGACGGCTCGGCGTGCTGGATGCATCCGAGTGCGCGCCGACGTTCGGCGTGCCGGCGGAAACGGTGCAGGGCATCATTGCGGGCGGCGAGCGGGCGCTGTGGGCCTCGGCCGAGGCCTGCGAGGACGACCCCGCGGCTGGCGCCGCCGACTTGCGGGCCCGCGGTTTCACCGCGCGCGACGTGCTGTGCGGCATCGCGGCCAGCGGCCGTACCCCTTACGTGCTGGGCGCGGTCGCCGCGGCGCGCATCTTGGGCGCCGTCACGATCGGCATCTCCTGCACGCCAGAATCTGAGCTGTCCCGTTGTGTCGATATCCCCATCGCGCCGCTGACCGGTCCGGAGGTGGTCGCCGGCTCGACGCGTCTCAAAGCCGGCACCGCGACCAAACTGGTGCTCAACATGTTGACCACCGCCGCCTTCATTCGCCGCGGGTACGTGTTTGGGAACCTGATGGTGAACGTCCAGCCCCGGAATGCGAAGCTGATCGACCGCGCGCGGCGCATCGTCGCCGCCGCGGTCCCCGCCAGCCCGGAGCAAGCCGGGCGGCTGCTGGAGGCGGCCAGCCTCGATGTGCGGGTGGCGGTGGTGATGGGCCGCACCGGTCTAAGCAGGGAAGCGGCCGCCGCGTTGCTCGAACGGGCCGGGGGCCGCGTCTCGGCCGCGCTGGCGGAATACCGCCGCCGCGAAACCCCGCCTGCCTGACGGTGCGGGCGCGGACCCGGCGCAAGCATCCCAACGTCCTCTCGTTACAATGAAACCGTTGAACACGAACGGTGCAAGCCTGATCGCCCGCCGCGTGGCGGCAGTCTGCGCCCGGCTGCGAAAAGCCGCGGAACGGGCGGGCCGGGATGCGTCGGCCATCCGGCTCGTCGCGGTGACCAAGCTGTTCCCCGCGTCGGTCGTGCGCGAAGCTTACGCGTTGGGCTTGCGGGAGTTCGGTGAGAACTATGTCCAGGAGTTTGAAGCGAAAGCGCCGGAACTGGCGGACTTGGCCGAAGCGCGTTTCCACCTGATCGGCCACTTGCAGTCCAACAAGGCCCGGCGGGCCGCGGGATTGTTTCACGCGATCGACGCGGTGGATTCGCCCAAGCTCGCACACCGGTTGCAGGAGGCCGTCACGCGTTCACTTGACGTCAAAATCGAGGTCAAGCTCAGTGAGGAGGAATCCAAGCACGGGGCTCCGCCGGAGCAGTTACCGGAGCTGATCGCGGCGATTCGGGAGTGCTCGCGCCTGCGCCTGACCGGGCTGTTGACCATGCCGCCATGGGCGGACGATCCGGAACAATCCCGTCCGTATTTCCGCCGCCTGCGCGAACTGGCCGGGCGCTACGGCCTGCCCGAACTGTCGATGGGTATGTCGCACGATCTGGAAGTGGCGGTGGAAGAAGGCGCCACCGAAGTGCGGATCGGCACGGCTCTGTTTGGGGAAAGGATGCGCGCCTGAAGGTTGGAGTGTTCGCGCCGTGGCCGCCCGCGCGCACCGGCATCGCCGATTACGCCGCGGCTCAGCTTGCCGCCTTACGGCGCACCGCCGGCCCGCACACGGTGGAGGCGGATCCCCCGGCGTGCGACGCCGCACTTTACCATCTGGGCAATCATCCGTTGCACGCGCGCATCTACGCGCGCGCCTTGCGGGAGCCGGGGGTGGTGGTCTTGCACGACGCGCTGCTCCAGCATTTCTACCTCGGCACGCTTGGCCCGGAAGAGTACGTCCGGGAATTCGTTTATAACTATGGGGCGTGGCACGAGGATCTGGCTAGAGAGCTTCATCGCTCGCAAGCCGCGTCAGGTCTGCGGGCGGAGCTTTACCGGTACCCGATGTTGAAGCGCGTGGCGGAAACCGCCCGCGCCGTGGTGGTGCACAATCCCGCGGCGGCGCGCTTGGTCCGCGCGCACGCGCCGGGAGCGCGCGTCGTCGAAATCCCTCACCTGTGGCAGCCGCCGGCGCACCGGCCTGCGGTGGCCGAGGCGCTCCGTTTCCGGCAAGCCCGGGGTATCCCGCCCTCGGCCTGGCTGTTCGGCCTGTTCGGATACCTGCGCGAGTCGAAACGCGTAGAACCGGCGCTGGCGGCTTTCCGGACGGTGCGCGCCGCCTTTCCGGATCTCTATCTGCTGGTGGCGGGCGCCGCGGTGTCGCGGGACCTGCCCCGGGCGGTCGCCCCTTTGCTGGCGCAAGCGGGCGTTGCCCGCCTCGGCCACTTGGATGAGGCGGAGTTTTGGCGCGCTGCTTCCGCCTGTGACGCCGCGCTCAATCTGCGCGTGCCCACCGCGGGTGAAACCAGTGGCATCACCATCCGGTTGATGGGGCTGGGCAAACCCGTGGTGGTGAGCGACACGGAGGAAAACGCCGCCTTTCCGGAAACGGCCTGCCTCCGTGTAAGCACCGGCTTGGCCGAGCGCGCCCACCTGGCCGAGGCGCTGCGGTTTCTGGCGGGCTTTCGCGCCGATGCCGAGGAAATCGGGCGCCGGGCGCGCGCCTATGTCGAGCGCGTGCACGACGCGGACGCGACGGCCCGCTGCTTCTGGCAGGTACTCACCGCCCCGTAAGTGAAGAACAAGCTACTGCCGAGACGCCGTCTCTCGCGGCTCCGGCTTCTCGGTCTGGTCTGCGATTCTCGGCTTGGAAGGCAGCAAAACAACGGCCACCGCTCCGATGAAGGCAAGCAGGAAGATAAAGTTCAGTGCGAACCCATAACCGCCGTGGCGGTCATGCAACACGGAAACCAGATACGGGAACCAGGTCTGGCCGATGGTGTCGGTGGGCAGAATGATGGCCATGGCGCGGGCGAGCGTGTTGACTCCAAACTGCTCGGCCGCCATCAGCGGAATCAGCATGTAGTCGGCGCCCATCCCGAAACCAAACAAGATCGAGAAGACATAGACCATTTCCGGGGATTCCGGTCTGACCAGGAGCAGCAGGGGAATGGTGCCAGCCACCAGCGCGTACGTGCCCGCCATCACCCATTTTTTCGGGAAACGGTCGGCCAGCCAGCCCATGAACACCCGCCCCAGGACGCTTGACCACAAAATGTAAAGGGTGGCATTGCTGAACAGCGTATTCAGCGTTTCCTGGTCGGTGAAACCCTGCTCTTTGAAAACAAACTTCATGTGCTGGTTGATCGAACCGATGGCGCCGATCGAGCAGGCGCTTCCCACCACCAGCAGCCAGAAAGCGGGGCGGTGCAGCAACGCCCGAAACGCCTGGGGCGCGGCGCGCACCTCCGCATGCTCCACCAGGTCGCCGTCGGGTTGCTGGCCCATCTCCGCCGGCCGGTCGCGCATGATGAACAGCGCGATGGGCCACGTCAGCAGCAGCAGGAACCCCATGGCCATCAGCGCGCCCTGAAACCCCAGCGCGTCCGTCAAGGGCTTGGCGATCAGCTTGGCCGAAATCCCGCCGAAGACGCCGACACCGAGATAGGTCGCGGCCATGGCCTTGCCGCGATGCCGCCGAAACCACTGCGAGATGATCACCTGGTGCGGGATGGGTCCGGACAGGATGTAGCCCGTCATATAGATCAGCCAGTAGCCGTAGTAAAGCCAGAGGCTGCCCTGCATCGTCGCAAAACCGAGGTAGGCGAGCGCCGTCATCCCCGTGCCGACCACGATCAACTTGCGCGGGCTGTACCGGTGCACGAGCAGCGGACCGACCCACAGCGTCAGCGTCGCGGCAAGGGGAAAGCCGAAAGTCAGATCCGGGCGCGACCAGCCGAAGGTCTTCTCATAGTAGTCGTAAAAGAACGGCATGGCGTAGTACGGCACGCCCACCGCCAGACCGAACGTGAAGAACGCGGCAATCGAGATCCACCACCCGTAGAACTTGCGCGTTTGCATGGTGAAGCCCCTTTATATCACGAGGCCTCCGCCCGTTCGCCGCAGGTGCCGGTAGACGAGAGAAACCGGCAGGCCCATCACATTGAAGTAGCACCCTTCGATCCGGTCCACGAACTTCGACGCCAGTCCTTGAATGCCGTAGCCGCCGGCCTTATCCCACGGCTCGCCGGATGCGATGTAAGCCGCGATTTCGGCGGGCGAAAGGTCGAGAAACCAGACGCGGCTGCGCGCCGCGTCCACCACCTCGAAGCCGGCGCCCAGCAGGCAGATGCCCGTCCAGACCTCGTGCGCGCGTCCGGCCAGGCGCGCCAGCATCCGGGTGGCTTCCGCGGCGTCTTCCGGCTTGCCGAGAATTTCGCCATCGAGCACCACCGTGGTGTCGGCGGCCAACACAATTTCGTCCGCGCCGCGGGGGGCCGCCAGCGCTTTCTCTCGCGCCAGGCGGCGCACATACGCCTCGGGGGACTCGCCCGCGCGGACGGTTTCGTCCACGCCGTGCGCCGGGCGCACGACAAACGCAAAACCCGCATTGGCGAGGATCTCCCGGCGGCGGGGCGAGGCGGAAGCAAGTACGAGCAAACCTTCATTACAGCACGCGGCCGCCAGGCGCCAGGCGCCACGCTCCCCGCAGTTGACCACTTTGGGCGCCGCGTGTTACAAGCCTTGCATGTCCCCGGATGTTTCGCGGCGCGGCTTTGTCGCCAAGGGCGCGGCGGCGGCCGCCACCGCCTTCGGTTTTGACCTGCGGCCGGCGCAGGCTGCCGTGCGCGAGTTGAAGATCTCCCGCACCACGCAAACCCATAGCGTGTGCCCCTACTGCGCGGTGGGGTGCAGCGTGGTGATCCATACCCTCGGCGACAAGGCGCACAACGTCAAACCCGCCGTCGTCCACATTGAGGGCGACCCGGAGAGCCCCGTCAATCGCGGTACGCTCTGTCCGAAGGGCATTTCGCTCAAGGAATTCGTCAACAGCGACCGCCGGCTGACCAAGGTGCTTTACCGCGCGCCAGGCGCCGCCGAGTGGAAGACGATCACCTGGGACGAAGCCTTCACCCGGATGGCCCGCGCCATCAAGAGTTCGCGCGACGCGGGATTTGAAGAAAAAGACGAGCAGGGCCGCACCGTCAACCGGCTCAGCAACGTCGCGATGATCGGCGGCTGCACCGACACCAACGAGATCAATTACCTGCTGAGCAAGTTCCGTTTCGGCCTCGGCATTCTGCCGTACGAGAACCAAAGCCGGCTTTGACACGGCCCCACGGTGGCCAGTTTGGCCGCCACGTTTGGCAGGGGCGCGATGACCAACGGCTGGACCGACGTCGCCAACGCCGATGTCGTGCTGGTCATGGGCGGGAATCCGGCGGAAAACCACCCCGTCGGCTTCCGCTTCGTGATGCAGGCCCGTTTGCGGCGCAATGCCAAACTGGTCTGCGTCGACCCGCGCTTCAGCCGCACCGCCGCGGTGAGCGACTGCTATGTGCCCATCCGCTCCGGCACCGACATCGCGTTCCTGGGCGGGCTGATTCACTATGCGCTCTCTACGGGAAAGTTCCAGAAAGAATATGTCCGCCAGCACACCAATGCTTCTTTCCTGGTGAAGGAAGGCTTCGGCTTCGCCGACGGCCACTTTTCCGGCTGGGACGCAGCCAGGGACAACTACAACCGGGACACCTGGCAGTACGAAGTCGACGGGCAGGGTTACGCCAAAATCGATCCCACCCTGGAGCACCCGCGCTCGGTGTTCCAGTTGATGAAGAAACACTACGCGCGCTACACGCCCGAAAAGGTCAGCGAAATCTGCGGCTGCACCGTGGCCGAATTCCAGCGGGCGGCGGAAATGGTGACCATCGCCGCTGCGGAGAACAAGTCCGGGACCGTGCTCTACGCCTTGGGATGGACCCAGCACTCGCACGCGGTCCAATTGATTCACGCCGCGGCCATGTTCCAGCTTTTGATGGGCAACATCGGGATGCCGGGCGGCGGGGTGAACGCGCAGCGCGGCCACGCCAATATCCAGGGCTCGACGGACATGGGCGCCTGGAACATGCTGCCGGGCTATCTGAAAATCCCGCGCGCGCACTGGGCCACGCTGGATGACTACCTGAAGGCAAATACCCCCCGGAAGCTGCGGCCCGAATCGCTCAACTACTGGGGCAACACGCCCAAGTTCCTGGTCAGCCTGCTGAAGGCTTACTACGGCGACCGGGCCACCAAGGCGAATGGCTACGGTTACGAGTGGCTGCCCAAAGCGGGCGAGACCGACAACCACGGCTGGGGATTCTTCTTCGACAAAATGTACGCCGGGAAGATGGACGGGCTGATTTCGTTCGGCATGAACCCGGTGGCCAACGGCCCCAACACCGTCAAGATGATCGCGGCGCTCTCGAAATTGAAGTGGTTGATCGTCGCCGAGAACTTCGAGACGGAAACGGCCGCGTTCTGGAAGGCCAAGCCGCTGGCCGGCCAGTATTATCCAGCGGCCGCCGACCCCGCGCAGATCCAGACCGAAGTCTTCCTGCTGCCCGCGTCGTGTTTCGCGGAAAAGGACGGGGCCTTTGTCAATTCCTCCCGCTGGCTGCAATGGAAGGAAGCCGCTGTCGATCCGCCCGGCGACGCGCTGCGGGATCAGGAAATCATCGCCCGGCTGTTTCTCAAAATCCGCGAACTTTACGAAAAAGAAGGCGGCGAAGGCGCGGCGCCCCTGCTGCACATGAGCTGGAATTACGCCAACCCGTCCTGTCCTTCGCTCGCGGAGGTCGCGCGCGAGATCAACGGACGCGACCTCACCTCGGGCAAGCAGCTCAACGGCTTCGGCGAATTGAAAGACGACGGCTCGACGCTGTGCGGCAACTGGATCTATTCAGGTTCCTGGACGGAGGCCGGCAACCAGATGGCGCGCCGCGGGCAGGACGATCCCACAGGCTTGGGCCTGTTTCCCGAGTGGAGCTGGAGCTGGCCGGCCAACCGCCGCATTCTCTACAACCGCGCCTCGGCGGACCGGGAAGGCAAGCCCTGGGACGCCTCGCGCGCCCCCGTCCGCTGGGATGGCGCCCGGTGGGTGGGCGATACGATCGATTACAAGAGTGACGCCGCGCCCGGCGATTTCAGTTCGTTCATCATGCTGCCCGAAGGCGTCGCCAAGTTCTTTACGCCGGATTTAGTGGAGGGGCCGTTCCCCGAACACTACGAGCCCGCCGAATCGCCGGTCGACAACCCGCTCCACCCGCGCGTCAGTTTCAACCCCCTGGGCAAGGTGTTCACGAGCGACCGCGACGCACTGGGCACGTCCAAGGATTATCCGTACGTCGGGATCACCTACCGCCTGACCGAGCACTTCCACTACTGGACCAAGCACACGGCCGGCAGTTCGCAGTTGCAGTCCAACTTCTTCGTGGAAGTGCCGGAGGAGCTGGCGCGGGAGAAGAAGATCCACAGCGGCGACCGGGTGCGCGTGACCTCCGCGCGCGGCAAGGTGGAGGGCCCGGCGCTGGTCACCAAACGCATCCGTCCGCTCACCGTAAACGGCAAGACGGTTTACCAGGTGGGGCTGCCCATCCATTGGGGCTTTGCCGGACGGGTGTCCGGCCCGCTGATCAACAACCTGACCCCTTCGGTGTACGATCCCAATTCGGGCACCCCGGAGTACAAGGGCTTCCTGGTCAACCTGGAGAAAGCGTAGATGCAGACGGTCGCCAAACTCATCGACACGACCCTTTGTATCGGTTGCAAGGCGTGCGAACTGGCGTGCCAGGAATGGAACGACCAGGAATTCACGCTGGGGGTGTTTCAAGGCACCTACCAGACCATGCCGGATCTGGCGCACAATTTCTGGAACCTGATCAAGTTCCACGAGCGGGAGACCGCCGGCGGCATGTCCTGGCTGATGACCAAGTACCAGTGCATGCACTGCGCGGACCCGGGTTGCCTGCGCGCCTGTCCGGCGCCCGGGGCCATCGTGCAGCTCCGCAACGGCATCGTCGACTTCAACCACGACAACTGCATCGGCTGCGGCTATTGCATCACAGGCTGCCCCTTCGACGTGCCGCGCCTGAGCCCCACCACCAAGAAGGTCTACAAGTGCTCGCTGTGTTCCGACCGCACCGCGGTGGGCATGGCGCCCGCTTGCATCAAGACCTGCCCGACCAACTGCCTGACGTTCGGGGCGCGCGACGAACTCTTGCACAAAGCCGAAGCGCGCGCGGAACAATTGCGGGCCGATGGCCACGCGCAGGCTGGCGTGTATAATCCGGAAGGCGTGGGCGGCACGAATGTCCTCTACGTCCTGAAGGACGCGACGCAACCGGAGGCGCACGGCCTGCCCAAGGATCCCGTCATTCCGCTGAGCGTCGCCCTCTGGAAGGGGCCGCTGAAATGGCTGGGCACGCTCGTGCTGGCCGGCGGCATTCTGGGAACGTTCTTCCATTATGTCCGCTTCGGCCCGCGGACCTACGAAGGCCAGGAGAAGTAGCCGATGCCGCTCGAAACCGACCGTAAGATTCCGCGCTTTGACTTTGGCGAGCGGGCCGCGCACTGGATGGCGGCCATCAGCTTTCTGTACGCGGCGCTGACGGGGCTGGCGCTCTGGTCGCACAAGCTCTACTGGCTGGCGTACGTGTTTGGCGGGGGCGCCACCGTGCGCGGCTGGCACCCGTGGGGCGGCGTCGTGTTTGCGCTCGCCCTGGGAGTGATGTTTTCCCGCTGGGCGCGCCAGATGCGCCTCGACGCCGACGACTGGACCTGGTTGCGGCTCTCGCACCGCTACATGGTGCACGACGAGAGTGGACTGCCGGAGGCCGGCCGCTTCAATGCCGGGCAGAAGATGTTGTTCTGGATGCAGTCCGGGATGGCGCTGGTGTTGTTCGCCAGTGGTCTGGTGTTGTGGTGGCCGGAGATCATGCCGCGCCCGTTGCGGCTGCTGGCCATCGTGATCCATCCGGCGGCCGCCCTGGGCGCGATCGGCGGCATCATCGTGCACATCTACATGGGGACGGCGGCGGTGCCCGAGGCCTTCCGCGGCATGATTCAAGGCTGGGTCCGCCCGGGCTGGGCGTTGTCCCACCATCCCCGTTGGTATAAGGAGATCTCGCGGCATTGACCCGCGCCGAGCGCGCTCACCTGTTGGCCGAGCGCGTCACCGCCGCGCGCGAAGCGCTCCTGTTCTACGCCCGGATCGCGGAGTTCCGCGGCGGCCTGGAGGAGTTGCGCACCCTGGTGCGGCGGATTGGCCCCCCGCTGCTGCGGGAACAGGCGGCCGCGCTGGATCCCGCCCACCTGCCGCCGGAGGGTTTTTTCGCCCGGGTGCTGCTCCGCCAGCAGCCGCCGGCCCCGCCCGCGCAGCCTTCGCCGGGGCAATGTCCCCACTGTGGCGGACTCCCGCAAGCAGGATGTTTGCGCCCCGCGGGCGATGGGCATGCGCTGTACCTAATCTGCGGCATTTGTCTGCGGGAGTGGCCGTATCCCCGGGCGCACTGCCCCGCCTGCGGCCAGACCGACGAGCGCCGGATCGCGCTCTATTCCAATTCGCTGCTCGACCATGTGCAGTTGCGGGTCTGCAAGGTTTGCCGCCGGTACCTGCACGTGGCGCACTGTGGCCAGGACCCGCTCGCCATCCCGGACGTGGATGAGGTCGCCGCGCTCCCGATGGATGTCTGGGCGCGCGAGCAAGGGTGGGAAAAGATTTGCCCAAACCTGATCGGGATTTGACTCGATTTCTCTGACCCGGATTCAGATCTTCAATCCTCCCCGGCCCGTCAGAATCGATACGTCAGTTCAAGATAGCCGAAGCGGCCATGTCGCCCCTGCGGGTACAGCGACTGCACCACAGACTTGCCCTTGGCGCAGCCGAAGTAGGGCTGGAGCGTCAGATGACTATTGACCATCACATCGGCGCTTACGTCATAAAGCGTCGCCAGTGACGCCGCGCCGCCCGAGGGGCGCGCCTGAAACCCGAAGGTCCATGGCTGGAACGCGCCGCCGCCCAGATACCACTGATCGCGGCGGCTCGCCAGACGGAGCCAGTGAGCTTCCGTCTTCACCGTGATGCGCCAGTGCGGCTTTACCTGGAACGTGCCGAAGCGGTCGACGTTGTTCATCATGTTGAAGAACGGGAAGCGCGCGTAGAGCCGCGGCGTCGGCAGCATCTGGAAGAAGGTTCCGTGCCGCCGGTCTGCCGGATCGCGGTCGCCGGAGCCGAAGTAGTAGCCGCCATGAAACCAGGGTTTCCACCTCGGCAGGACCTTTGGCTGAAACCCGGCTTCCAGGTTGATCATGGCCGCGCGGTGAGCCAGCGAACCCCAACGTCCATGTTGCAGCGCGCCATCAACCAGGAAGTCATACTCGCCTCCCGCGCCCGCCACGACGTGCGCGTAGTGCCCTCCCCAGGTCGTGATCGCCACATTGCCGCTGTCGCCCGCGCGCACCCCGGCGGGGCGATTGTCTTGCTTCAGCACCTTGCGCCAGTCGTGATAATACATGCTAAACACCCGCCACTCCCCGGCGTGCCCCGGGGCAGGTGATGTTTGCCCAGTGACTGACCCATAGCCGAACGCCGTTTTCAGCCAACCCCAACCGTCTACCTGGAACACGCCCCGCGTCGGCGCCGCGCCGACGAGCGTATAGTTACGCCGCGGAGTGTCGCGAACCAGATGGAAACCGTCGAAACTCCGCATGACATGGGTGAAAACAAACGGTCCCAGCAAGCGTTGATTGACACGCTCGCGCTTGATCGCCCCGAGAGTGGGGTTCTTGGGGGTCATCTCGCTGCCGTCCTGGAATTCGAACCGTCCGAGCCGCAAACTGTTCCCTTCCCCGCCAAAGAGCTTTTTCACCCGTAAATGCACCTGCTTCGGAAACACCATGCCCACGTTCCGGCTGCGGCTCCCGCTGGAGACGAAATACGAGCCGCCCATGCCAAGCTGTCCTTGCGCTCCCGAGCCCACCGCGTTCGCGGGCAGGCGCAGCAGGAACGGCGACGCCAGTTCGACCATCCAGTCGAATTGCTTGCCCGAGCGGGAGAAACCCAGCCGGAGGTGGTTGCCGGAGAAAGCGGACGCGTGGTCTCCCGCGTCCGGCGTGAACCAAGTCCAGTTCTCGAGGCGCGAACGAACCATACCGTTCAACACCATCCCGGAGCCCAGGCGGACTGGTTCAAAAGCCGTCTGCGCCTCAGCCACCGAGGTGGCTGCGAGCGCTCCCGCCAAGAAGAAGAGATCCGCAATCCGTCCCACAATCCAGCCAGTATGGCGGGCGCATAGACGCGTTGTCGATAATGCCGATGGATTATCCGCGGACGCGGCTACGGCTACACGGTAACCGGGGGCGTTTCCACTCCTTCCGCTGGCTGGCGGCTGCGCTTGCGGTCTACCGCAGACGCCACCAGTTCGCGGAGCACGCCGATTTTTTGCATGTCCGCCTCCGACAGGCGCGCGCCGGCCGCTTCGCGGTCCAGGTACAAACAGCCGATCGCCAGTTCGTCCACCACCACGGGCAGCACGGCGAACGCCCGCGGGTTGGCGAGCGCAACCAGGAGAGATCCTTCGAAGCGGTTATCCCGCTCCAGGTCCACCCAGAAGTCCTTGCGTTGGAGAATCGCCCAGCCCAGCGGCGCGACCCGGCTGGAAACAGGCAGACGGAACTGTTCCAACAGGCGGTCCGCATCTTTTCCCCGCCCCGCTTTGGCGGCGATGGCCGTCTTGCGCTCGTTGAGCAAGGCGAATACGGCGCGCTCGAAGCAGCCGCTTTCGACAATCGCCTCCAGGGCTGCGCCGAGGAATTCGTTCAGGTCGAAGTCGGACCCCTCCCGGAGCACGGCGCGCAAGCGAACGGTGGCGCGGTCCAGGGGAGACGAGCCCGCAGCCGCTCCCTCGGTCCCGGGCTGCCGGGCTTCCTCGAGCACGTCCAACGCCGCCAGCACCTGCCCGCGCAGGCGCAGACCATCCACTTTAAGACCAAACGAACGGAAAACGTCGTGCACGTCCGCCACCGCGTCGCTCATCATGGACTGGATCCATTTTTCGTCCAGCCGCAACGCCGGTCCGAAGCGTTCGAGCAGCCGGCGCATCTGTCCGCGGACGCGGTCGGGATCCCCCCGGTGCACCACGCGAGTCAACTGGTGGCTGAACGACGTGATCAGCGCTAACAGACTCTGCTCACTCATGAGCCCCCGCGGCGCGGGCTCGGCCTCTCCGCGAATCCCCACCAGCACCTTCGGGCCCAGGTTCCATTGTTGCAGCACCTGGGCAGCCAGGTCTTCGTAGAAGAAGCCGAGGGTCTTCCGGCACGCCTGCCGCTCCGTCAGTCCTTCTTCCAGCATGCTGACGACCACCTGCGCGTAGCTGGTCGGGTCGTAATAAGAAACCAGCAATTCGCCCAGGTTGCGCAAGAGGCCACACAGGTATGCCTCTTCCGGCCGGGGATATTCCACACGTTCCGCCACGCTCCGCGCCTGACTGCCCGTCAGCAACGAGAGCAGCACCAGTTCCCGAATGCCGGGAGACCGCATCGCGAAATGCTCCAAAAACTTCAGGCCCGAGGCGATCTTGGCCACCCGTTCGACGCCCAGCATGGTAACCGCATGGGAGACGTTCAGAATGGGCTGGTCGGACCGGTTGAAATAGGCCGAATTCGCGGTTCGCAGCACTTGCAGGGTGAGGGACACATCCCGCAGGACGATGGCGGTCATCGCCTTGGCCGTGGTGTCCGGACTGGCGGCCATCGCCAGTAGCGAGCGGATGTTCTCCGAGCAGCCCGGGAAATTCGGGTCGTGGAGGATCCGTTTGACCGCCTTTTCCAGGCGGTCGGGGCCGGGTTGGACGGATGGTGGCTGCACGGCGGCGTCTCGCCCCGGCTGTCGCGAGGCCTTCCCTCCTAGTCTCCACTTCGGCAGAAATCCGCCCTCCCAATAGGGAGGATTCCTGCAAGAGCCCCGTACAATTAAAAAAGCGATCTTTCATGGCCCGGCTCTCCTGTCTTTTGCTCGTTTCGCTGTGCTTGCCCGAGCCGGGCGGGGCGCAGCACCTTCTCGATCCGGCCTCGCGGGCGGAGCAAGCCGCGGAAGCCCTGTTTGCGAAACCTCCCGCGGCCGCCCGCCTCCCCTGCCGGGTCGAGGCGTTACCTCCCTCTCTGAACTTCGCCCTGCGCTACCAGGCCGGCTACCGCGCCGAGATTCCTCTTTCCGAGTTGCCTCGCCAGAACGCCGTCCTGGTGGCCTTTTTCCGCGTGCAGCCGGAAGCGCCGGCCAAGCCCAGCTACTTTCGCCAGATCTATCGGTTTCCCGAACTGCCGGAAAAAACCAGGCTGCGGGCGCTGCTCGACGGCGGCTTCTTCCTGGGCGCGGGCGCCTACACGGTGGACTGGGTCTTGATGGACCTGGCCGGCCGCGAGTGCCGCAGCCAGTGGCGCATCGACCTGAAGCCCAAACCGCAAGACCAGCCCGAGCGCGTCCCGCTCGGGCCGGGCGAAGTGGCTTCCCTGCGTTTAACGCGCTGGCAGCCCGACCCGGCGCCGCGCCCTTACCGGGTGGCGGTTCTGTTGCATGCGGCTCCCATCCGGCCCCGCGCCGCCGTCCTGTCTCCGTTTGACCAGTCCATCCTGGTCACCACGCTCACTTCGCTGTTCGAGCACACCCCTTTCGAGGCGGTTTCCCTGGTCGCTTTCAACTTGCAACAGCAGAAGGAACTGTTTCGCGCGCCGCGGATCACCTCCGACACGCTCGAGCGCCTGCTGGATCTGCTGGATGATCTGCAAGTAGGGGCCGTCGATCTGCGCGCGCTGCAAAACCCCAGGCGCTACCTGGAACTGCTGGCTGACCTGGTTCACCGCGAGCAGGACGCCACCCCTCCCCCCGACGCCATCGTGTTCGTGGGACCGCACAACCGCTACGACGAAAAGTTCCCTCGCGAATTGCTCGCCCTGCCCCCCGAACGGCGGCCGCTGTTTTTCTATCTTCGCTACAGTTTCTTCTGGCGGTTCTCTCCTTTTCCGGATTCGCTCGAAAAACTGGTCCGCGCAGCCGGGGGCCGGATTTTCAATATCGGCACGCCGCGGGAGTTTCTAAGCGCCATCCGCAGGATCGAGGAGGAACTGGAACGGCGCGCGCGAGCGAGGGGGCCAGAGGCGAATCCTTAGTCCTCGGGCTTCGCGACGAACCGGTAGCCGACGCCGCGCACGGTCCGCAAGTACCGCGGACGCGAGGGCTCCCGCTCGATGTAGCGCCGCAAGCGGACAATGAAATTGTCGATCGGCCGCGTGTCGGTGTCCTCGCGCAGGCCCCAGACGTCTTCGAGCATCGCCTTGCGGCTGACCGCCCGCCCTTCGTGTTGCACCAGATACCGGAGCAGGTTGGCCTCCATCAGGGTGAGCTGATGCTTCTCCCCGCGGACGCGGAGTTCCAAGGTAGCGAAGTCGATGGTGACGTCCGCGAACCGGTACACCTCCGGCGGCGCGGCCGGTTCGGGCGCCGCCGTGCGGGCGAGCCACTCGCGCCGCCGCAGCAGACCCCGGATGCGCGCCAGCAGAATCGCCAGTTCGAACGGCTTGGACAGGTAGTCGTCGGCCCCGCATTCGAAGCCGCGCAGTACTTCTTCCGGACGCCCGCGGGCGGTGAGAATCAACACGGGCACGAACTGCTCCCGGCGGCGCAACTCCGTCACGACGCTGAACCCGTCCATGCCGGGCAGCATGATGTCCAGCACGACCAGGTCGAACGGCGCCTCTCCGCTCGGCAGCAGCGCCAGCGCCTCCTCGCCGTTGTCCACCACGCGCACCGCGTATCCTTCGGCCTCCAGGTTGAAACGGAGCCCTTCGGCCAGGTGCGCTTCGTCTTCGACAATCAGGATGCGCTTCATGCCGGCGGCGCCAGGGGCAACTGGAGCGTAAACGTGCTGCCTTTGCCCGTGCCTTCACTTTCCGCGAACGCGCGTCCCCCATGGCGTTCCGCCACCGAGCGCACCAGATACAAACCCAGCCCGGTACCCTTGATGCGCGCCGCCACGCTGTTCTGAATCCGGTAAAAGCGCTTGAAAATTCGCTTCAGCTCCGAAGCGGGAATGCCAATCCCGTGATCCTTGACCCGCACGGCGACCTGCTCCCGGCCGAGCGCGGCCAACTCGACCACGATCCGCAACCGGGGGCCCGAATACTTCACGGCGTTATCCAGCAGGTTCGAGATGGCCGCGGAAAGCTCATCGGGATCGCCCACCACTTCCAGCCGCTCCCCATCCGCCCGTGGCCGGATAAACTCGATGGCCCCGGGGGACAGGTGATGCCGCCGCTCGGCCATCGCGATGCATTCGGCGGCCAGCGCCTCCAGGTCCACACGCGTCCGGTGCCGCTGGCGTCCGGCGCGCCCGACCCGCAGCACCTGCTCGATGGTGTGCAGCAGGCGGTCGCAGTCGGCCAGCATGACGCCGTAAATCTCCTGGCGTTTGGCGTCTTCCACCGGCCGGGTTTGCAGCGTCTCCAGGTACAGCCGGATGGAAGCCACGGGCGTTTTCAGTTCATGCGTCACCGCGTTGATGAAAGCGTCGTGCTGCTCGTTGCGCTTGATCTCCCGCACCAGAAAGATGGTGTTCAACACGACGCCGGTAATGATGACGCTGAAGAACAGCACGCCCAGCACCAGCAGCACGGTGGTGCGCCAGTTCAACAGGATCCAGCCGACGTTCAACGCCACGGCCAGCGCCGTAATGGCGATGCCGAGCGCGACGAAGAAGAACACCGATTTGCGCCGGGCGGGAGCGATCATCGCTTTCTTCTTTTCATAACATTCCTGGGCGCGCCTGGCTTACACCGGGTCGGGCATCACGAATGGGTAGCGGTAGCTGCGGCGCAGGTAGCTGTTGGCTTCCGCGTCACCGGGAAACTCCTCCCGGTCGGACTGGAACACCAGCGTGCGGCGGGTCCGGTAGGCGATGTTGGCGAGGTGGCACATCGCGGAGGTGAAGTGCCCCTCCTCGATCCGCGCGTGCAGCAAATCGCGGTTCCGCGTGCGGACCGCCTCGAGGAAGTTTTCAAAATGCGGTTCCGGCATCGGCCGGGGCTCGGGCGCTCCGGCCGGGCCCGGTTCGTTCTTGCGTCCGAAGAAGGTTGCCCAACTTGCGTAGTTGGTGCGCATCCACCCCTCCGAGCCATAGAAAAACAGCCCCTCGCCGATGCCGTCCTCGGCATTCGTGTAGAGGTTGCGAACCTCCAGTTGCACCCGTTCGCCGCCGGCGTACTCGAGGACGGAGATCTGGCTGTTCGGCGTTTCCTGAAATGAATCCCAGCCGTCGAGTCCCCCCATGCTCTGGATGCGCACCGGATGCTCGTACTTCTGAAGCGCCCAGCGCGCCAGGTCCATGGCGTGGGGGCCGTTGTTGCCGGTTTCGCCGTTGCCGGTATCCCAGAACCAATGCCAGTTGTAATGAAAGCGCCCGGGGTTGAACGGACGCCACGGGGCCGGCCCCCGCCACAGGTCGTAGGCGACCCCGTTCGGCGCGGGCGTCTCCGGCAGGCGCTCAAGTCGTTCGCGCGGGCGGAAGACCACCGCGCGGACCATGTAGAGCTTGCCGAGCTTTCCCGCGTGGAGGAAGTCCATGGCCGCGCGAATGCCGGGGCGGCTCCGGTATTGCGTGCCGATCTGCACAATGCGGTTGTATTTGTTGGCGGCCTCGACCGTCTTGCGGCCCTCCCACACATTGTGCGATCCGGGTTTCTCCAGGTAGACGTCCTTGCCCGCCTGGCAGGCCCACACACAGGCGAGCGCATGCCAGTGGTTCGGGACCGCCAGCGACACGGCGTCGATGCTCTTGTCGTCCAGCACCCGCCGCAGGTCTCCCTGGAAACGCGGGCGCTGTCCGGTGGTCTGCTCGGCCAGCGCGGCCGCCTCCGGCCACAGGCGTTCGTCGACGTCGCAAAGCGTATCGACGCGCGCATGGGGGATCCTGGCGAAGTTGCGGAGGTGATCCTTGCCGCGGCCGCGGATCCCCACCACGGCGAGATTCACGCGGCCATTCGGCCCCGGGCGCGGCGCGGCGCCCTGCGCCCAGGCCACCCCCGCCGGGGCGGCTCCCAGAAACACGCGGCGGCTCGGATTCGGCATTCGTCAATCTCCTTGTGGTACGGCTGCGGACGGAAAATCTTCCTCGACTATTGGAACAAATTGCGCCGGTGGCTGGACGCGGCTGGCGCTGTTCGTCGCCCCGGAACTGGCGCCTGCGGCCATTTAACAAGTTGAGCGTTCGGATTCCCGCGGCGGCCGCGCAAGTGGCGTCGGCGCCCGGACCACTCAGCCCAAACCCGCCGGCGCAGAAGGCCCCGCAGCTCGTCCAGCCCTTCCCGCGCCCAGTTGCCGGCGGGTATAAGATCGCCACAGCCGGCGCGCGGATCGACCGAATGTTGAAAGACGCTGAGCGCTTGATGCTGGGTGAAAAACCGGAAGAGCAGCTCGAGGGCTATCAGATGATGCAAGCGGCGCTGGGTATGAGCAACGTCAAGGGAATGATCCGTTCAACGTTTTCCCGTAAGCCGCCACGGTTTTCGGCGGGGTTCCGCCCCGGGGCGGATGGACCTCGCGCCGCACCCTCCGCCCGGGAGGGGCGTGGCGCGCCGCGCGGTACACTGGCGGATAAATGGGGAATCCGTTGCTCAGCGCAGGCGTAGTCTCGGTCAGCGAACTGGCCGAGTCCCGCAGTGTGCGTGAGGCGTTGCAGTTTCTGACGCGCGAGAAGCAGTGGATCAACGAGCAGCATCTGGAAGTGTGCCGCATCCCCGCGCCGACCTTCCTGGAAAGCCGGCGGGCGGAGTGGATGGCGGAGCAATTCCGGAGCTACGGCTGCGAAGTGCAACTCGACCGGGCGGGCAACGTGCTGGCGTTCCTGGACTCGGATGCGCGCGGGCCCTATGTCGCGGTCACCGCGCATCTGGACACCGTGCTGGCGCCGCGGAACCGGGACGACGTCGCCATCGCGTCGGATGGACGATTTCTGGGGCCTGGGGTTTCCGACAACGGCGCCGGGCTGACGGCGTTGCTGGCGATCGCGCGCGCGCTCAAATGCGCCCCGCCGCTGGACGGCTTGTGCTCGCGGCTGGTGCTGATCGCCAACGTCGGCGAGGAAGGCGAAGGCAACCTGAGCGGGATGCGGCACCTGTGCCGGCCCTCGGGGTTTGCCCGGCGGGCGGCCACGTTTATTGTGCTCGACGGCGCGGGCTCCGATCACATCACCACCCAGGCGCTGGGCAGCCGGCGATTCGAGGTCATCTTCAGCGGGCCGGGCGGCCATAGCTGGAGTGACTACGGCACCGGCAATCCCGTCCACGCCCTCAGCCGCGCGGTAGCGGAATTCACCGAGGTGCGCTTGAACGGCCATCCGCGGTCTTCGGTGAACGTGGGCATCCTGGAAGGCGGCACCAGCATCAACGCGATTCCGTCGCAGGCGCGCGCCAAGGTCGACATTCGCAGCGAAAGTAACCAGAAGATGGACGAACTGGTGGCGATCCTGAATGCCGCCGTCGAGCATGCGCAGGCGTCGGAGAACGAGCGCGCGATCGCCGGGCGGGTGACGGGACGTCTCCGCGAGATCGGCGCTCGTCCGGCGGGAAGCCTGCCGGAAGGCGCTGCCGTGATTGACTACCTGCGGGCCGTCGACGCGCATCTGGGCATCCGCTCGCGCCTGGATTGCGCCTCCACGGACGCGAACATTCCCTTATCGCTCGGTATTCCCGCGGTATCCATCGGCGCGGGGGGACAAGGGGGAGGCGCGCACACGCCGCAGGAGTGGTTTCTTCCCGACCGCCGCGACCTGGCCTTGAAACGGATTCTCCTGACGGCGGTCCTGCTGCTGCGCGATCCCGTTCTCGCCGAAGGCTTCGCCCGCCGCTCGTGACCCGTCCCCCCGACTGGCGCGCCGACGCGGCTCTCGTCGTCGCCACGTTCTTTTGGGGAGTCACCTTCGCGGTGGTGAAGCAGGCTCTGGACGATTCCTCCACTTTTGTGTTTCTCGCCTTCCGCTTCACCCTGGCGGCGGCGCTGGTGGGAGCGCTGTTCGCGCGCCGCTGGAAGCCGGATCCCCGGGCACGGATGTCGGCGCGTTGTGGACTGCTGGCGGGTCTGTGTCTTTTTGTCGGCTACGGTTTCCAGACGGTTGGGCTGCGGTTCACGACGCCCACCAAGTCGGCGTTTGTCACCGGTCTGACCGTGGTGGTGGTACCTTTCCTGGCCGCCGCCGTCTATCGCAGTGTTCCCGCGCTGCCGGAGGCGATGGGCGCCATCCTGGCGGCGGCCGGCCTGGCGCTGATGACGCTGCCGCCCGGCGCTTGGGTTCCCGGCTACGGCGACCTGATCACCTCCGGTTGCACCGTGGCCTACGCCGCCCATGTGCTGGTAATCGGCCGGTTCGCCGGGCGGGCGCAGTTTGAGCGGGTTGCGGTATGGCAATTGAGCGCTTGCGCGCTATTGGCTTGGTTGTCGTTCCCTTTTCTGGAGACGCCGTTCTGGCATCCTTCCTCCCAGTGGTGGGCCGCGGTGGGAATCACCGCGGTGTTCGCCACGGCGCTCGGCTTCACCATCCAGGCCTGGGCTCAGCAGCATACGACGCCGCTGAGAACGGCTTTGATCTTTTCCTCGGAGCCGCTGTTTGCCTGGGCGGCGTCCTACGCGCTGACCGGCGAAACCCTCAGCGGCCGGGGAATCGGCGGAGCCATCCTGATCCTGGCAGGCATCTTGCTGGTGGAATTGAAACCAACCCGGCGGTTCGGCCATCCATCCTACTAGCGCGGGAATATAATCTAGAGATAGGCCTTCCCCAGAAAACGCGGAGGTTACAAGTCCCATATGAATTTCTTTGACACTTTACGCAGGCAGAGGCTGTTGTCGTTTACGTTGATTCTCTTCACGCTTTCGGTCGGCATCGTAATCGGCACCCTGCTCGATACCGGCGTGAAGGCCGCCAAAGACCAGCCGGCGGCGCCGGGGGCGAAACCCCTCACGATTCCGGACCCCGTCGAGATGCAGAACTCTTTTTCCCAGTTGGCGAAACAACTGGAGCCTGCCGTCGTGCACATCTCCGTGACTTCGGAGCCCAAAGCGCCGGCGCAAGCCCGTGGCCGGCGCCGGCCGGGGCCCAGCGAGGACGAGGACATGAACGACTTGTTCCAGCGCTTTTTTGGATTCGGCCCCCCGGAAGGTCCCCGGATGCCCCGCCGCGGCCTGGGCTCGGGCGTGATCGTCGACCCGTCCGGGTATATCTTGACGAACTACCATGTCATCGAGAAGGCGGATCGCATTCAGGTGACTCTGCACGAGAGCCAGGACAAGCTGGACGCCAAATTGATCGGTTCGGATCCGGACACCGATCTGGCGGTCATCAAGATTGACGCCAAGCGTCCGTTGCCGGCCGCCAAGATCGGCAATTCCGATGCGATGCAGGTAGGCGACTGGGCGGTGGCGATCGGCTCCCCGTTCGGCTTGCAGGCCACGGTGACGGCGGGCATCATCAGCGCCAAGGAGCGCAGCATCGAAGGCGGCGGCAACAGTTCCATCTTCCAGCGTTTCTTGCAGACGGACGCCGCCATTAACCCCGGCAACTCCGGCGGTCCGCTGATCAATATCCGGGGCGAGGTGATCGGCATCAACACCGCGATTGCGAGCGGGACCGGCGGATACCAGGGCATCGGCTTCGCCCTGCCCAGCAACACGGCGGTGAAGGTTTACAACCAGATCATCAAGACTGGCCGGGTCACGCGCGGCGCGATTGGCGTAAACTTCCAGGAAGCCAAGCCCGAACTGCTCCAGGTCTATGGAGTCAATCAGGGCGTGGTCGTAATTACCGTCAACCCCGGCACCCCCGCGGAGAAAGCCGGAATCAAGGCAGGCGACTTCATCACGGCGGTGGATGGGAAACCGGTGCGGAACGGGCAGGATTTGGTCAACAATATTTCGGATCTGCCGATCGGCTCGACTACGGTGGTGACCGTCCTGCGCGACGGCAAGAAAATGGACTTCAAAGTCTCGGTCGGCGACCGGGCCTCCATTGTTTCCGGCGAACGCACTCCTGAATCGCCCGGCCCGGGCGCGGAAGAGGAAGGATCTCCCGCCAAGTTCGGGATCATGATTGAGGAACTGACGCCAGCCCGCCGCCAGGAGATGGGTCTGCCGGACAGCGGCGGGGTGCTGGTGCGCAGCGTTTCTCCCGGTTCCTTCGCCGACGACATCGGCATTATGCCCAACGACGTGATCGTCTCCGTCAACAAGCGGGATGTCTCCTCGGTGGCGGACGTGCGCAAGATTCAGGGGACCCTGAAACCCGGCGACCCGGTCGCCTTCCGGGTGTTACGCTCGACCAGTCCGCTTGGGCGGGGGCGCGGCGAATGGACCACCCTGTTCCTGGCCGGCACTTTGAAGGAAAGCCAATAACCGGCATGCAGGCGGCGGTCTGTTTGCTGGCGGGCGTCTGTCTGTGGTGGGGAGCAGCGATGTGGGCGGCTCCCCCCGCCCAGAAGAAAGCTGCCCGGGCGAAAGGAACCGTAAAAAGCGCGGGAACCTCCACGTCCTCCGGCACCGCGAGGAAAACTGTGGCCAAAAAGAAACCCGCTGGCTCAAAGCAGGCGCAGGCCGCGCGCCGGGCAACGCAAACGGCGCCATCGGCGGCACGTTATCAACAGATTCAGCGGGCGCTGGCGGAGAAAGGATACTTGTCCGCAGATACCAACGGCCGGTGGGGTCCGGAGTCGATCGAAGCGCTGAAGCGGTTCCAGCAAGATCAGAATCTGGAGCCGACGGGCAAAATCAATTCCCTATCTCTGATTGCGCTTGGGTTAGGCCCGGAGCACAACCGGCCGGCGGCCAAACAGGAAGAGACCCGCTGAGTCAGGCCTCTTCCTCGGGCGGCTCGGCGGCAAAGGACTGCAACGCCAGGTAGTTGGGCCCGAAACGGCGGATGTTGTCGAGTTGCTTGTCGAACAGGTCGTAGTGGCCTTCTTCATCACCCACCAGTTGTTCGAACACCTGGCGGGAGGCGGCGTCGGCATTGGCGCCGCATTCCACCGCGGCCAGATTGTAGTCGTGCGCGCTGCCTTCCTCCATCTGCGCAGCCTTTTCCAGCATGCCCGCGGGGTCGGTGATGCGTTCCACCGCTCCGGCGAGCGCCATGGTCACATCGCCTTTCAGAAACAGAATCCGCTCCGCCAGTTTCTCGACGTGACCCATCTCCTGGATGGCCACCCGCTTGAACAGCTCCGCCAGGGGCGCAAAGCCCTGGTCGTGCAGGTGAAAGTGGAAATACATGTACTGATGGACAGCTTGTAACTCATCGGCGACTGCCTTGTTCAGCAGATCGATGCTCTTCGCTTTGTCGGTCATGGGATTCTCCTGAATGTTCGTTGCCCGCGCCTTGAGGATACCAGGCGCGGTAAGTCTGATAACCGCCCGACAGGTTGCGCACCCGAAAACCGTGCTGCGTCAGCAGGCGGTTGGCATAGTAGGCCCGCTGGCCGACGCCGCAATAGACCCAGATTTCGCGGCCGCGCGGCAGTTCGGCCAGCCGGCCGCGGAGTTGGCCGAGCGGCAGGTTGACCGCTCCGGGCAGACTGCCGGCCGCGAACTCGGCCGGTTCGCGGACGTCCAACAGCAGCGCGTCCGTCGCCGCTAGGCGGTTCCAGTCCGCCAGCGCGACGTCCCCGCGCGCGACGTTGGCCGCCAGCATGCCGCACAGGTTCGCGGGATCCTTCGCCGCTCCGTACTGCGGGGCGTAGCAGAGTTCGGCTTCCTCGAGGTCGAACACCGTGGCGGATTTTTGCATGGCCATCGCAATCACATCAATCCGGCGCTCGACGCCTTCCTCGCCGACGGCTTGCGCGCCGAGAATGCTTCCGTCGGACGGGCGGAACAACAGTTTCAAATGGATGGGGCGTGCGCCGGGGTAGTAGCCCACGTGGTGGCCGGGATGCAAATAGACCGCGGCGAAGTCTTCCCGGCCCGCGCGGCGGAGCGACCGTTCGGTAGCGCCGGTCATGGCTACCGTCATGCCGAAGAAACCGCACACCGCGGTCCCCTGCACGCCGCGAAAACGCGACTCCCGCCCGCAGATGACATCGGCGGCGATCCGTCCCTGGCGGTTAGCCGGGCCGGCCAGCGCGATCAACTCCTGTTCGCCGGTGACGAAGTTCCGCACCTCCACGGCGTCCCCTACCGCCCAGATATGCGGGTCGCTGGTGCGCATCTGCTCATCTACGCGGATGCCGCCGCGCGCGCCGATTTCCAGGCCCGCGGCGCGCGCCAGCGTGGTTTCCGGCCGGACCCCAATCGCCAGGATGACCAGATCGGCGGGCAGCGCCGCGCGCTGCCGCGTGCGGACCAGCAGTTCGCCCCCAGGATCCGGTTCGAAGGCGGCCACCGCGTCGCCCAGCCGCACCTCCGCGGCGTGCGTCCGGACGCGCCGCAACACGTAATCGGCCATCTCCGGATCGAGCGCGGGCATCAGTTGGGCCGCCATCTCGATGATGGTGACCTCCAGACCCCGGTGGACGAGGTTTTCCGCCATCTCGAGGCCGATAAAGCCTCCGCCCACGACCACGGCCCGCCGCGCGCTGCGGCCTTCGATCCACTCACGAATGCGGCGGCTGTCGGGAACGGTGCGCAGCGTGAAAATGCCGGGCAGGTCAATGCCCGCGAGCGGCGGGCGGACCGGCGCCGCCCCCGGCGACAGCACCAGCGCATCGTAACCGAGCTGGTAAACCCTGCCGGAGGCCAGTTCGCAGACCTCCAGCGTGCGCGCGCCCCGGTCGATGGCGCGCACCTCGTGCCGCGTGCGCACTTCGATGTTGAACCGTTGGCGAAACAGCTCGGGAGTGGCCACCAGCAGTTTGCCTTCGTCGCGGATCACGTCGCCGACGTAATAGGGGAGCCCGCAATTGGCGAACGAGACGTAAGGGCCGCGGTCGAGCACCGTGATCTCCGCGCTCTCGTCGAGACGCCGCAAGCGCGCCGCGCAGGATGCGCCGCCGGCCACGCCGCCCACCACCACCACCCGTTTCCGTGCCGTCATGATCCTGATCTGAGGATGCCTGAGGCTGCGGCCGGACACAAGGTGAGCCGGCTGGCCTGCTACATTCGCGCCCTGCGGATATCCTCGGCGAAATCTTCGCCGAGGCCGGAAAACCCTTGATAGATCTCTTGGGCGCGCGCCAGCGCCGCCTGCACGTGCGGCAGAATGTTTTCCTTGCCGATGCGCTCGACGAATTCCGCTCTGGCCAGGAACTCAGCCGGTTGATGACGCGCGCCGCACAGCAACAGGGTGCGGCCGGACTTCTTCAGCCGCTGCTGCAACGTCTCCAGGGCATGGAGCCCCGTGGCGTCGATGGCGGTCATGTTCCTCAGCCGCAACAAGACAATCGCGGGAAAGCGGCTGAGATCCGCCGTTTCCTCCGCCAGCTTGTCGGTAGTCCCGAACAAGAACGGCCCATGGATGCGCAGGATCTTCACGTAGGGAGGGATGGTTTTGTCCTGCAACACGTGGGGTCTTCCGCTTTCGACATAATCTCTGGTTACGGTCGACACGGTGGTCGTCTGGGCCACGCGGTAGATGTAGAGCAAGGCGGCTAGGGCCATGCCCACCTCGACAGCCAGGGTCAAGTCCGCGACCACAGTCAAGGCGAAGGTCAGCGCCCAAACCGTCTTGTCGGCCCAATCGAGACGGAGGATCGGCGCGATTTCCCGCCACTCGCCCATGTTGTAGGCCACCACCAGGAGCACCGCCGCCAGCGTCGCCAGCGGAATGAATTTCGCCCAGGGCGCCAACACCAGCATCACCATGGCCAGCGTCAGGGAGTGGACAATGGCGGCCACGGGGGTGCGAGCGCCCGACCGGAAATTGGTGGCCGTGCGGGCGATGGCGCCGGTCACCGGAATGCCGCCCACCATCGGCACAACCACGTTCGCCACGCCTTGCGCCAGCAGTTCGGCGTTGGAGTTGTGCCGGTCGCCGGTCATCGTGTCCGCGACCACCGCGGAGAGCAGACTTTCCACGGCGGCCAGGATCGCCACTGTGAGCGCGGATGGCAAGAGGGGCAGAATCAGATCCGCGCGAAACTCGGGAACATCCCAGCGGGGCAAGCCGCTGGGAATTCCGCCGAATCTGGTTCCGATGGTTTCCACCGGCAGGTTCAGCGCCACCACGGCCACCGTGCCGGCCAGCAGCGCCGCGATCGAACCGGGCACGCGCGGCGCCACTCGCGGCGCGAGCAGGATGATCGTCAGCGAGCCCAGCCCCAGCGCCGCCGCCCGCCAGTCGAGCGTATCCAGGTTTGCCGCGCACGCCTGCATCCGGGCGAAGAACTCGCTGGGGAGATCCTTGATGCCGAGCCCCAGAAAATCCTTCAGTTGCGTGGATGCAATCAAGACGGCAATGCCGTTGGTGAAACCCAGGACCACCGGCCGGGGAATGTACTTCACGGCGGCGCCCAGGCCGGTCAGGCCGAGGACCATCAGGAGAACGCCCGCCATCATCGTCACCATCAGCAAACCCGACAAGCCATGCCGGGCAATGATACCCGCAACGATGACGACGAAGGCGCCCGTCGGACCAGCGACCTGAATAGACGACCCGCCGAGGATCGCAACCAACAGGCCTCCTACGATGGCGGTGTAGATTCCGGCCTGGGGCGTCACCCCGGAAGCGATGCCAAATGCCATGGCAAGCGGTAAAGCCACCATCCCGACCGTCAGCCCGGCAATCAGGTCGGAAATCAACGTCTCGCGGCGGTAGCCAGGCAACTGGGAAAACAGCTTCGGGCGGCAGTTTCGGAAAGGACCAAAGCCCGCGATAGCGGCGAACGCCCGGCCGAGTCGAGGCGGAAAGAACGGCATATGGCAAAGAACAGATGGGCAGCCATAGAATCCAGGCTGCCCACTCTCATTTTACCTCGACACGTCCCCGGCCCGGCCAGCCTCCGCCAGCGCCAAGGCGATCCTCTGCACCTGTTCGCGCTGGCTCTCGGCCAACTCCGACGCGTACGGCGGCACGGGCCCCGTCCCGGCGATGCCGGCCAGTTCGATGGCGGCATGCAACACGCGGGCCGCACCCCACGCGTCGCGGAGATCCTCCAAAGGCAGGAAGGCAGCCCGGAACTGTTCGGCTTCGTCCCACCGTCCCGCCGCGGCGGCGCGGAGGACCGCTGCGGAAAGGCGGGGAGCCAGACAGGCCGATCCGGAGGTGAAGCCCGGCAAGCCGAAGTCCCGCAGGTGGACGATCGCGGGCCGCTCCCCGATTCCGCTGATCACCAGACGGCCGTCGACCCGGCTTAACAGGCTGTCCAAATAGAGGTCCTGCGCAGGATTCTCACGGACCACGGCATACTTAATTACCTGGCACACGCCGTCGGACACCAAGCGGGCCACCGCGTCCAATCCCGCTTCCCGGTCCGCGCCGAAACTGTCCTCGTCCTTCAGATACAGCATCAGCGGAGCTTCCGCCTCGCTGGCGATTTCGCGGTAACCCTGTTCGAGGCCGCGGGCATCGCGCGGGTCGTTGCACGGCAGCATCATCACCAGAGGAAAAGCGTGCTTGCGCACCATGGGCGCCTGGTCCATGGCCCGCCCATACGAAGGACCCAGACTGGGAATCGCCAAGACATCATCGGGTAGTCCCGCCAGCCAGCCCAGCAGTTCGCCAAACTCGGCCAGCGGAAGGTGGTAGAGAAACGCGTTGCCCCCGTAAAGCAAATGCCGCATGCCGCCTGCCCGCAGGTGGCCGGCGAGCGTCGTGTTGGCCGCGAAGTCCAACGTCCGGCCGGCGTCCCGGCGCCGCGCCAGCGGCGGGACGGGCAGCACGTTCCGCCAGTCGTCGACCGTGGTGCGCGTTTTTCGCATGCCCATTCCTTCCTGGATGATCCGGAGAATCCGCCATTGTTTCATAGCGTCCGGCGAGCGCGCAAACCGCAGCGGCTGGCCTCCGCCCGCGCCACGGCCTAGACTGAAAAGATGCAACCGCTGAGCGGCATTATTCCCCCCTTGGTCACCCCTTTCGACGCGGACGGCAACCTCCTGGAGCGCGCCCACCGGGCGGACGTGCGCTACATGATCGAGACCGCCCGCGTGCACGGCGTCGCCGTCGGCGGCAGCACCGGCGAAGGACACACGCTGTCGCCGGACGAACTCCGCATGGTCGTGCGATGGACCATCGAGGAGAGCGCGGGCCGCGTGCCGGTGATCGCGGGCGTGATCGCGGACAGCACCCAGGCGGCGATCGCCAAGGCGCGCGCCGTGGCGGACCTGGGCGTCGCGGCGTTGCAGGTGACGCCGGTGCACTACGTGTTCCGGCCGAGCGACGACGCCATGCTGGAGTTTTTCGCCGCCATCCATCGCGCCACGGGCATCCCGGTGATCATCTACAACGTGGTGCCCTGGTCGTACCTGCTGCCGCCGCTGCTGGCGCGCATCCTGCGCGAAGTGGACGGCGTGCTGGGCGTCAAGCAAAGCGCTTACGACATGAAGGCGCTGGCCGACCTGTTGCTGCTCCTGGACGAAGGCCAGGCGGGTACGGGCAAGCGCATCTTCTCCGCGGTGGACGCTCTGCTGTACCCGTCGTTCCTGCTGGGAGCGCACGGGGCCATCGCGGCGGTGCTGACCGCGGCGCCGGGTTGGTGCGTCGAGCTTTGGGACGCCACGCACGGCGGCGACCACGCGGCGGCGCTGGCGCTGCACCGTAAGTTGCTGCGTTTGTGGAACGCGCTGAACGAGCCGAACCTGCCGGCCAACACCAAGACCGCCATGGCGCTGCAAGGCCGGGACGGCGGCGCGCCGCGCGCGCCTATGCCGGCCAGTTCGCCCGCGCAGACCGCGGCGATTCGCGCCGCGCTCCACGCCTGAGCGCGCCTCAGGCGATCGCGGCCGCGGGCCAGCGCCGCGCCGGACCCTGCGTCCGCTCGAAGGCGTACGCCATCTGCAGAACTCCGAAGTCGTCCTGACGCCGGCCCACGATTTGCAGGCCCACGGGCAACCCTTCCGGCGTGAAGCCCGCGGGCACGGAGATCGCCGGATGTCCCGTTACCGTGAGGTAGTAGCAGGACCGCATCCAGTCGATGTAGGTCTCCATGGGCACGCCTTCGATCTCCGTCAGGTAGGGCTGGTTGACGTCGAAGGGCGGCGCCTGCGTGGTGGGCAGCACGAAGAACTCGTAACGCGCCATGAATTCGGCGAAGCGGGCGTAGAGCCGGGAGCGTTGCGTTTCCGCGGCGGCGATCTCCGGCCCGGTCAGGCGCGCGCCCCGCTCGACCTCCTCGATCACCGTAACCTTGATTTCCGCGCGATGCCGCCGCACCTTGTCCGCGTGCTGCCCGTGAAAGCTCAGCGCGCGGAGGACCTTGAAGACGCGGTCCGCATCGCGGAAGTCCGGTTCCGCCTGTTCCACGATGCAGCCCAGCGCGCTGAACGCGCGCTGCTGGGCGTTCACCGCGTCGCGCACGCGCCGGTCAAAGGGCAGCCCGCCGAGGTCTTTAAACCAGGCCACCCGGACGCCCTTGAAGTCCCGGTCGAGGGGCTGGGCGAAGCGGGAGGCCGGTTCCGGGATCGCCAGCGGCGCGCGGGGGTCCGGGCCGGCAATCGCGCTCAGCAACAGCGCCGTGTCGGCCACGTCCCGCGCCATCGGCCCCAGGACGCTGATTGTGTTCCAAGCCGAGTCCGTGGGCACGCGAGGCACCCGCCCCGGCGAGGTCCGAAAGCCCACCACGTTGCAGAACGCGGCCGGGTTGCGCAGCGATCCTCCCGTGTCGCTGCCGTCGGCGATAGGCAGCATTCCACAGGCCAAGGCCACGGCGGCGCCGCCGGAGCTGCCGCCGCACGTTTTGGTCAGGTCGTAAGGGTTGCGCGTGGCGCCAAACACGGGGTTGAACGTCTGCGAACCGGCGCCGAATTCGGGGGTATTCGTTTTGCCCAACGTGATGGCGCCCGCCTGGCGGATTCGCTCGATCAGCAGAGTATCCCGGTCCGGGACGTGGTCGCGAAACAGAGGCGAGCCGTACGTGGTGCGAATGCCCCTGGTGTCTTGCAAATCCTTGTGCGCGATGGGCAAGCCGTGCAGGGGACCCAGGAAGCGGCCGTGGGCGGCCTCTTCGTCGGCGCGCGCCGCGGCTTTGCGCGCCTCCTCGGCCACCAGCGTCACGATCGCGTTCACCTGGGAATTCACCCGTTCGATCTGCCGCAGGTGCGCTGCCAGCACCTCCCGCGCGGAAACGTCCTTCCGCCGCATTCGCCGCGCGAGTTCACGAGCGGGCATCCGGCACAGCTCCGGCATCGGTGACCTCTCCTCCGCCGCCAGCGCGGAGGCGGGAAGGATCATAGCTTGTCTGCGTGTCATCGCCGTACCGCATTCTAACCCGCCAGGAAACTGCTACACTTTTGGGGAGCTTTTTTGATCGTCCCGCAGAACATGGTGCTGTTTCTTTTTCGCCACGTCGCGCTGAGCAATCAAAGGCGGAAAGGTCATTATGAAGAACATCTTTGTCGGCAACCTGGATTTCGGGGCGACGGAAACCTCCATTCGCTCCTTGTTTGAGGCCTACGGCGCCGTGGAGCGCGTCAGCCTGGTGACAGACCGCGAGACCGGACGTTCCCGGGGCTTTGCTTTTGTCGAGATGACGGACGCAGGCGAAGCCGAACGCGCCATCGCCGCGTTGAATGGCTATCAATTGGACGGCCGGGCGCTGAACGTGAACGAAGCGCGCCCTAAGACGGATTCCTGGGGGCGCGGATCCGGGGGCGGACGGCCGCAGGGCGGGGGGCGCGGTCCCCGGCAGCGGCGGGAACCCCGCTGGTAGTCCGGCTAAAGCCTAACCACCCTGGATTCCTACCCGCGCGCGCCGTTCCCGCGCGGGGCGGGAGATAGCAAGTTTGCGCCGGGCCTGCCGGCGCGAAACGAGAGGAGGCAGCCAATGGACCTGCGTTACCTGGGTTTCGATCAGCACGCGAACATTCGGACCTATCGCTTTGACCGGATGGTGAAAGGGGAGCCCGCGGCGCGGGTTCTTATTTCCGCGGATCTCGACCTTTTCCGCAAACACCAGGTGTCCTTGCAGGAGGGCCCGGGGCTTTGTGCGCGCAAGCTCTCGGAGGCCCCGCCGCCCTTGGCGGGCGACGGCGGCCACCAGCTCACCAACGAGGACCTGCTGGGTTTTGCGAATCACCGGGCGGCGGCCGAATTGCGCCGCGCAACCATTCGCCGGATCGGGGCGCGACGCCGCCAGTCCCCGGAAGGAGCCGCGCGCCCGGAGGCGGGCTGAATCGTCTCCGGCGTCACTTCTCCACGGGGATCCCTGCCTGAAGAATCGCCCGCCATCCGCCCGCCAGCGAGAGGGGCTGCTGGTAGCCCATCTGCCTCAGCGCATCGGCCGCCAGGGCGCTGCGATAGCCGCCGCCACAATACAGCACCAGCGGGACTGTCTTGTCGGGCACTTTGGTTTCGACGTCCCGCTCAATCACGCCCTTTCCCAGATGAATCGCGCCTTGGGCGTGGCCGGCCTGCCACTCGCTCTCCTCGCGCGTGTCGATCAGGATATGAGGCTCGCCCGCCGCGACCATGCGCTGGTACTCATCGATCCCGATCTCGCGGATCCGGCTCTTGGCGTCGTTGACTAATTTCAGAAACCCAGGATTGTGTGCCATACGGCGTGGTTCTCCGTCACTTTCCGTCCTCCATCCGGCGGATGCACGCACCGGCGGAAGCAAGCTTTTCTTCGATTCTCTCGTAGCCGCGATCGATGTGATAGACGCGGTCGATTACCGTTTGGCCCTTGGCGCACAGTCCGGCCAGCACCAGTCCGGCGCTGGCGCGCAGGTCCGAGGCCAGCACCGCCGCTCCCGACAGGGGGCCGCCGGCCACCAGGGCCTTGCGCCCGTCCAACCGGATCTTGGCGCCCATGCGGGCCAGTTCCAGCGCGTGCATGAACCGGTTCTCGAAGATGGTTTCCGTGATGATGGCGATGCCGTCTCCCTGGGTCATGAGCGCCATATACTGCGCCTGCAAGTCGGTTGCGAATCCAGGGTACTCCTCGGTGGTCATGTCGACCGAGTGCAGCGCATCGCCGGGGTGGACGGTCAGGGTCTCGCTGTCTTCCTGGGTCACGGGAACCCCTACCTGCCGTAGTTTCGCCAGCAGCGCCGTCAGGTGGGCGACGGGCGCGCGGCGCACGGTGAGCCGCCCGCGGGTGATCGCGCCCGCCAGCAGGAAGGTGCCGGCTTCAATCCGGTCGGCGATCACCTGGTGCTCGGCGCCGTGCAACCGCTCGACGCCCTGCACGCGGATGGTGGAACTGCCCGCGCCCTCAATCTGCGCTCCCATTTTGGCAAGTAACTCCGCCAGATCGGAGACCTCGGGTTCGCGGGCGGCGTTTTCGATGACGGTTTCCCCGCGCGCCAGCGTCGCCGCCATCATGACGTCTTCGGTGCCGGTGACGGTGATGCGGTCGAAGGCGATCGTGGCGCCGCGCAGGCCGCCGGCCGGAGCCGAGGCCACCACGTAGCCATGCTCCTGGCTCACGCGGGCGCCGAGTTCTTCGAGCGCCCGGATGTGCAGGTCGATCGGCCGCGCGCCAATCGCGCAGCCGCCGGGCAGAGAGACGCGCGCACGCCCGCACCGGGCTACCAGCGGTCCCAGCACCAGGCTCGAGGCCCGCATCGTCTTGACCAGTTCATAGGGCGCCTCCGGCGAACGCAGTTCGCGCGCCGTCACCCGCACGCAACCGTTCGCCGAGTCGACCGACGCCCCGATTTCTTCGAGCAGCCGCTCCATCGTGCGGATGTCCCGCACTCGCGGCAGACCGCGCAAGGTGACCGCCTCTTCCGTGAGCAGCGCCGCCGCCAGCGCCGGCAGCGCGGCGTTTTTCGAGCCGCCCGTCACAATCTCGCCGTGGAGCGGATATCCGCCCTCGATCACGAACTTATCCATTGCTTCTCATTCTCGCCCAGCCCGGGGCGGACGGAGGTCATTCGCCCACCACGGTCACCGTGATCTCGCGCTGGCGGGGCCGGTCGTCAAACTCACACAGGATGATTTGCTGCCAGGTGCCCAGGCAAAGCCGCCCTTCGCGCACGGGAAAGGTCTCCGTGGTTCCCAACAAGGCGCTCCGCAGGTGGGCGTAGCCGTTGTGATCGCCCCAACGGGCGTTGTGAGCGTAGCCGTCGTGGCGGGGCGCGATCGCCTCCAGCGCCCGCCGCAGGTCGGAGATCGCTCCTGGTTCATACTCGATCGTGGTAATCGCCAGGGTCGAGCCCTTGCCGGTCACGTTGACAATCCCGGTGGCGACGCCGCTTGAGGCGATCACCTGCGCCACGCGCCCGGTGAGGTCGTGGGTGTCGCCCTCGCCTCGAGTGGAAATCCGGATCGTTTCTTGTACGACCAAGCTAACCTCCTATGGGGTAAAGCCCAGCGCCGAAGCGAACCAGAGAGCGGCGCTTCCAGAGGCTCCTCTTCCTTGACGGGGAGCGGTAGCCGCCCGGCAGGCTGAGCTTGCGTTTCATCCGCCGCAGGGCAAGGTTGAGAGCCCCAAACCTCCAGCCGCGCTGCGGCTGGGGATGGGCGCGGCGGCGCCGCCCGGCTACCGCTGCACCCTTCCAGAGCCGCCGCTCTCAAGCAGGCTGCGGACTTCGTCCGCGGTAAACCGGTTGAAGTCGCCGGGGATCGAGTGTTTCAGACAGGACGCCGCCACAGCGAACTCCAGCGCGTCCTGCGCCGAAGCCATCGTCTGGAGACCGTAGATCAGCCCGCCCGCGAAACAGTCGCCGCCGCCCACCCGGTCGACGATGTGCGTGATCTCGTAATGCCTGCTCAGCAGGAACTCCTTGCCGTCGTGCAGGCACGCCGACCAGCCGTTGTGCGAAGCGCTCTTCGATTCGCGCAACGTGATGGCGATCTTCTGCAAGTTGGCGAACTCGGCCAGGACTTTTTCGGCGAGTTTGCGGTATTCCCCGCGGTCGAGTTGCCCGGAGTGGACGTCAATCTCCGCCTTCACGCCCAGCGCCATCTGGCAGTCTTCTTCGTTGGCGATGGCTACATCGACGTGCCGCACCAGTTCCCGCATCACCTCGTGCGCCGGTTTGCCCCACTTCCAGAGGTTCTTGCGGTAGTTGAGGTCGCACGACACGGTGAGGCCCTTGGCCTTGGCGGTCTGAGCCGCCTCCAGGGCGAGCTCCGCCGCCGAAGCGGAAATCGCGGGGGTAATGCCGGTGACGTGAAACCAGCCGGCGCCGGCGAAGCACTGGTTCCAGTCGAGATCGCCCGGCTTGGCGAGAGCGATCGCCGAGTAGTCGCGGTCGTAGACCACCTTGGAAGGTCGCTGATTGGCGCCGGGCTCGACGTAGTACACGCCCATCCGGCCCTTGCCGCGCACGATGCAAGAAGTGTCCACTCCGAACCGGCGCAGTTCGGCGACCACCGCGTCGCCGATCGGATTGGCCGGCAGCACCGTCACATAGCGTGCGGGCTGTCCGAAGCCGGCCAGCGCCACGGCCACATTCGCTTCGCCGCCGCCAAAGGTCGCCAGAAACATCGGAGATTGCAGGAACCGCTCGAAACCGGGCGGCGCCAGCCGCAGCATGATTTCGCCAAACGTTACCGTCAACATGAAAGGAGCCTCCCAAATTGAACGGCCGTCACCGGGGGACGGCCACCACTTCCAGCGCGAAACCGGCCTCCATCGCCGGCAACCCTTCGAACACCAGCAGGGTGGATGCCGGCGGCCGCGCCGGGTCGAAGAAATCAAAACGGATCCGCCGCACCTGTTCCGCCAGCGACGGCGACAGCGGATACACGCTAGAGAACGCGACGTGCTTGAGCGAACTGCCGGCCCCTGTCAGCAGCCGGTCCATGCGTTGGAATGCGAGCTTGGCGTCGTCGTCCCGAAATCCGAACTCCATCTGCGTGCCCGTGAAGACCACCTTAGGGGAGGTGACCGCCGCAATCTGCGAATAGGCGGGGGACTTGCGCAGCGTATCCGGGTTCACCAGTTCGTACGGCTGCTGCATCGGTTTGCGGAGCCTGGCCACCGCCTCGCACTCGGCCACCGCGCGGCTCGGGGCGCGCTGCGTCTGCACCTGGTGGAACACCGCTTTGGGAAAGTAGCGGTAGGACAGCGCGGGCACCTCGCGAGCCGAATCCAGATTGCTGTGAAAGCACGTGACGCGCAGCACATCGGCCGGTTCGCTGCCCACCGCCGTCACCGCCTTCAGCAGGTTGGCGTAAGCGGTTTCCGCCAGCGGCATCACATTCGCCAAAGGATTGGGGTCCGTCTGGCCCTGCCCGGAAATCCACGCCAGACCCAACGGATTTACCTCTTTCTTTTCGACAGTGACCACCTCCAGCACCACTTGCGCGCCGACCAGCGGCAACGCCCCGACCTGAATCACCGACACCACGGGCAGCGGCAGCCGCTTCTCACTGAACAATTCCGCGGCGATAGACGGCACGCGGCGCAAATCCGCGCTGCCGGCGACAAACGCCCGGATCTTGACCACCTGGCTTCCCCGCGTCTGGCGCAGCAGGGCTTTGACGGCATCCCTGGTCTGTTGGGACAGCAGACCCTTCGTACTGAGGGGGGTCACGTGGAAGGCCAGGCGGCGGGTCTCGGCGGTGATCACCGGCGGCGGGTCGGGGATCACCTCGAGGGTTTGGGTGACCTCTTCGTCCTCGCCTTTCTTCTTTTTCTTCGCGTCGACGAAGACCGCACACAGCGTGAACGCGCAGATCAAGGCCAGCAGCCGTGCGGGAGCGCCCTGCATCATCTTTTTTTCAGCATACCCGGTTGGCGCGGCGGGTTCCATCCACAGCCCGCCGCGCGCCGCCCGGGCTGCCGCTACTTCTTCTTGCCCTGCGCCGCCACCGCCTCTTGCGCGGCTTTGACCTTCTCCGGATCGCCCAAGTAGCGGCGGTCCCGGGGACGCAACTCGGCGTCCAGTTCATAAAGCAAGGGGATGCCGGTAGGGATGTTCAACTCGACAATATCCTGGTCGGAAACATTGTCCAGGTATTTGACGAGCGCGCGCAGGCTGTTGCCGTGCGCAGCGATCAGCACGCGCCGCCCGCTCTGGACAGCGGGCGCGATGGTTTCGTGCCACAGCGGCAGAAACCGCGCCACCGTGTCCTTGAGACATTCGGTGAGGGGCAGCTCTTGCGGCGACAGCGAGGCGTACCGCGGGTCGCGGCCGGGATACCTTTCATCATCCGGCGTCAAGGCCGGCGGCCGAATATCGTAACTGCGCCGCCAGATTTTGACCTGATCTTCGCCGAATTTGGCCGCGGTCTCGGCCTTATTGAGTCCTTGCAGCGCCCCATAATGGCGTTCGTTCAACCGCCACGACCGGTGCACGGGGATCCACATCAGGTCCATTTCGTCGAGCACGATCCAAAGGGTGCGGATCGCGCGCTTGAGCACGGAGGTGTAAGCCACGTCGAAGGTGAACCCTTCGGCCTTGAGGACGCGGCCCGCCTCGAGGGCTTCTTCGCGTCCGCGGGGGGACAGGTCCACGTCGGTCCAGCCGGTGAACCGGTTCTCTTTATTCCAGGTGCTTTCGCCGTGACGCAACAGGACGAGTTTGTACATGGTCTCCTCGATTCTGACGGGTTCCCCGCTTAGCCGCGGGTGGGCGGGAACACCTGCTTGAAAGCCGTGCGCCCGGCAAAGCGCGCGGCCGCGCCCAGTTGTTCTTCGATGCGCAGCAACTGGTTGTACTTGGCAATGCGGTCGGTGCGGCTGGCCGAACCGGTCTTGATCTGCCCCGCGCCGGTGGCTACGGCCAGATCTGCGATGAACGGATCTTCCGTTTCGCCCGAGCGGTGCGAGATCACGCAGGTAAACCCGGCCTTGGCCGCGGTCTCCATGGCGTCCAGGGTCTCGGTGAGCGTGCCGATCTGGTTCACCTTCACCAGGATCGAATTCGTGATTCCTTCCGCGATGCCCTGCTTGAGGCGGCGGGTGTTGGTGACAAACAAATCATCGCCCACCAGTTGCACTTTCGCGCCCAGGGCGCCGGTGAGCAGTTTCCAGCCGGCCCAGTCGTCTTCGGCCATACCGTCCTCGATGGACACGATGTACGGATACTGGCGCACCCAGTTGGCCCAGAACTCCACCATCTGCTCGCTGGACCGTTCGCTCTTGTCGGACTTCTTGAACACGTACTTGCCGTCCTGATAGAACTCGCTGGCGGCGGGGTCGAGGGCGATGCCGATATCCTCGCCGGGCCGGAAGCCGGCCTTGGTGATCGCCTCCAGCACCACCTCCAGGGCTTCGTCGTTCGACTTGCAATTGGGGGCAAATCCGCCTTCATCGCCCACGGCGGTCGAGTAACCCCGGCCTTTCAGCACTTTCTTGAGGGTGTGAAAGACTTCCACGCCCATGCGCAGGGCTTCGGAAAACCTGGACGCGCCGTACGGGGCGATCATGAATTCCTGCACGTCCACGGAGTTGTCGGCGTGCGCGCCGCCGTTCAGGATGTTCATCATCGGCACGGGGAGCAGCGACGCGCCCACCCCGCCCAGATAGCGGAACAGGGGCGCGCCCTGCGCATGCGCCGCCGCGCGCGCTGCGGCCATCGAAACCGCCAGCACCGCGTTGGCGCCCAGACGGCTCTTGTTCGGAGTGCCGTCCAGTTCAATCATGAGCCGGTCGAGCTCGGCCTGTTGGGACGCGTCTTTTCCGCACAGCGCCTGGGCGATCTCCCGGTTGATGTGGTTGACGGCGCGGGTGACGCCCTTGCCCAAATACCGCTTGGCGTCGCCGTCCCGCAATTCGACGGCCTCGTGCTGGCCGGTGGAGGCGCCGGAGGGAACGGCCGCCCGGCCCAGGTGGCCGTCCGCCACATAGACATCCGCCTCCACGGTGGGGTTCCCGCGGCTGTCCAGGATTTCTCGTCCTACAATTCGCGTTATGGTTGTCATCTTGGTTTTGGACTCCTTCTGAATTCGCACTGCTGGCTGATTTGCCGGGAGCCGGCCGGCCCAGTCTTCAGGCTCTGGCTCCCCCGGTCCGATACTGCGGCGAGCTGACCACCACGATGCCGCTCTCGGTGACGTGGTGGCCCGCCGCCAGGTCGGCCTCGCGATCGAAGCCGATATTGGCGCCCTCGGGAATCTTCACACCCGTGTCGATGATGGCCCGCCGGACCCGGCTGTAACGTCCCACTTGGGCATAGGGCAGCAAGATCGAGTACTCCACTTCGCAATAACTGTTGATCCGGACGCCGGGGCAAAGCACGCTGCGCAGCACGCGCCCCCCGGACACCACGCAACCGGCCGATACGATCGAATCCAGCGCCACCCCCATCCGGCGGCCTTCCTGCGCAAAGACGAACTTGGCCGGCGGCTGCTGCGGCAGAAACGCCCGAATCGGCCACGCCTGGTCATACAGGTTAAACTCGGGCGAAACCGCGACCAGGTCCATGTTGGCTTCGTAGTAAGCGTCCAGCGTGCCGACGTCCCGCCAGTACAGGGACTCTTTGCGGTTCATGTCGAGGAAGTTGTAAGCGATCACCCGCGCCTTGGACAGTAACGCTGGCAGCACATCGTGGCCGAAGTCATGGGTCGACGCCGGATTCAGCGAATCCTGGTGCAGCGCCTCGAGCAAGAGCGGGGTGTTGAACACATAGACGCCCATCGACGCGCTGACCTTGCCAGGATCGAAAATGGACGGGAACGGGTTACCGTGCTGCGGCTTCTCCTCGAAAGCGGAAATCCGGTAGTCCTCCTCGATATGGCAGATCCCGAAGCGGCTCGCCTCCTCGCGGGGGACCAGAATCGTGGCGATGGTCACATCCGCCCCCTTGGCCCGATGCCACTCCACCATGTCGCCGTAATTCATCTTGTAGATGTGGTCGCCTGACAGGATGAGGGTATATTCAGGGTTTTCGACCTCGATGCTCTGCGAGTTTTGGAACACCGCGTCCGCCGTGCCCTGGTACCAGTCGTTGCCCACCCGCTTCATGGGCGGAATCACCTCGATGTACTCACCCAGTTCGCGCGAAACGATGTTCCAGCCGTAGCGGATGTGGCGGTTCAGGTCGAGGGCTTTGTACTGTGTTAGGATGAAGATACGGCGAAGGTTGGAATTAATGCAGTTGGAGAGGGTGAAGTCGATGATCCGGTAGGTTCCACCGAAGGGCACCGCCGGCTTGGCGGTGTCGCGAGTCAGGGGAAACAGGCGTTCCCCAGCCCCGCCTGCAAGAAGAATGGCCAGCACATTGTCCATAGGGGTACCGTTGCAGGGGTTGTCCTGGGTGGTTGCGGTCCGGGATGATCCTCGGGCGGGGAACGTCCGAAACGTCCACCGCAAAAATAGTTCTTGACTTTATCCGTCGAACACCTATCATATCAGTACCTTGCCTGATATGGGTGCGGAGCCCGGGCCGGGCGGGAAGCCCGGCCTCAGATTGAAACAGGGGGGAGGTGAATTGGTTTGGCAGAAGTTCGGATTCAAGAGGGCGAAACCCTTGAGAATCTTTTGCGCCGGTTCAAGCGGAAGGTCCAGCAGGAAGACATCATCAAAGAGGTCAAGAAGCATTCCTTCTATCTGAAGCCGGGAGAGAAGAAGCGCGTCAAGCAAGCGCTGGCGCGTAAACGGAATCGCAAAAAGAGCCGCCGCGATTTCGAATAACCCATGCGCCGGAACCCGCTCAGGCAGGGCAATCCGATATCGTCTTCGAATCGTGGAGCAGTGCGGTGCGCCACGGTTCGAACTTGGGAGCCAGGTGCAAATGTCCGAGTTTCAAGATCGCAACCTTACTTGCGTCGACTGCGGAGCGCAGTTTGTCTTCACCGCAGGCGAGCAGCAGTTCTTCCGGGACAAAAACTTCAAGAACGAGCCCAAACGCTGCAAGGCGTGTAAGACCAAGCGGCAGTCGGCGGGCGCGCCGTTCGCGAAAGTGGAAACGTCCGCGCTGTGTGACCAGTGCGGGCGCCAGACCACCGTCCCGTTCCGGCCTACCCAAGGCCGCCCGGTTTATTGCCGGGAGTGTTTCCAGGGCAGAAAAGTTCCAACCGCGGCGACGGCGGCCGCGCATTAACCGCCGGGCAGTCAGGAGTGGGGAAGGGCGTCGGCGGCGTTCGCCGCCCTTCTCTTTCGCCGCCACCCTTCCTTGTTCACTTGCCGGCTGCGGCCCACGGCCAAGGCCTCCGGGGGAACCGGGTGGGTGATCACGCTTCCCGCTCCAATGTAGCAGTCCGCTCCCAGTTCCAGCGGCGCAACCAAGGTTGCATTGCTGCCTACAAAAGCCCCGTCCGCGATCGCCGTCCGGTGTTTCTTTTCCCCGTCAAAATTGCAGGTGATGGTTCCGGCGCCAATGTTGACGCCCGCGCCAATCTCCGCGTCGCCCAGGTAAGCGAGGTGGTTTGCCTTGGACCTTTTGCCGAGCCGGGTGTTTTTGAGTTCCACGAAATTGCCGACGTGCGCGCCCTCCGCGATCACCGTACCCGGACGGATTCGGGTAAACGGTCCGACGCGGCTCCCCGCGCCGACCGTGGCCGAGGCCACGACGCAGAAGGGGAGAATCTCGGCGTCCTGCTCCACCACCGTATCCTCGAGGATGGAGGCCGCGCCAATCCGGCAATTGGGGCCGATGACGGTGCGTCCGCGCAGTTGGACAAAGGGCCCCAGCACCGAGTCCATGCCCACCTGGACATCCGCATCCACGGTGGCCGTCTCCGGCTTTTCCATGGTCACTCCCTCCGCCATCAGTTCCCGCACTTTCCGCTCCCGCAGGAGGCGGTCCACCGCGGCCAGTTCAATCCGGTTGTTGATCCCCAGGACTTCGCCGCTGTCCGGCGCGGCGAGCGCGGCGACGCGCTCTCCAGCGGCGCGCAACTGTTCGACGACGTCGGTCAGATAATACTCGCCGCTGGCCGGATGCGGCCGGACGCGTTCGAGCGCGCGCCAA
>Ga0272446_1000011_pt1 | contig 222903 bp, 185 predicted proteins | sample YNPCB0061_FD_194587 | JGI IMG/M metagenome (GOLD analysis project Ga0272446, IMG submission 194587) | Hot spring microbial mat communities from Yellowstone National Park, WY, United States - YNP-CB-006-1 | ecosystem: Environmental > Aquatic > Thermal springs > Hot (42-90C) > Sediment | place... | reverse complement strand
TCACCCGCGACGAGGTTGAGGCGGTGCTGCAGGGTCAGGGCCTGCGGGTACGGCGGTAATATCCCGGCCAGCGACGAACCGTCTGGTCGCAGGTGTGGATGATGGAACCCTCTTTTTACCTCTCCCGCGCCGAAGTACGCGAACTCGATCGCCGGGCAATCGAGGAGTTCGGTGTTCCGGGTGTCGTGCTCATGGAGAACGCCGGCCGTGGCTGTGCCGAGCTGTTGATGCGGCTGAACTCCGAACGGAAACCAACGGTGATCTTGTGCGGCCCCGGCAACAACGGTGGCGATGGCTTTGTGATTGCTCGGCACCTGGACAACCACGGCTGGTCGGTGCAGGTCTTTGCATTGGAATGCCCTGGCCCACAACCCAGTAGAGCAGTTCGAGCGGGCTGGGATTTTAGCGGGTTGCCTACGGATGCCCAGACGAATTGGAATATTGTGAACCAGTCTAAGATCGCCTTCCATCCTCTAAACCAGTCCCAACTCTGGCCTAGTCCACGCAACGAGCTGACCAAAGCAATACAACTACGTGATGCCTGGATCGTGGACGCTCTCTTCGGCACGGGGCTGAGCCGACCCCTCAACGCGCCAGTTGACGAGTTGGTAGCGATTGTCAATGGGTCACGCAACCCGGTGCTGGCGGTTGATATTCCTTCTGGGCTGGACTGCGACACCGGCGAGCCGCTGGGGCCGACAGTGCGAGCTACCCACACCGCCACGTTCGTTGCCCACAAGCTCGGCTTTCGCAACCCCGCCTCCCGGCCGTGGACCGGCGAGGTTCACGTGATCGACATTGGCGCGCCGCGGGTGCTGGTGGAAGAATACAGGGCGCGTGGCGAGCGGGGGGCGTCAGCCTCCCGAGTCGTGCGCGAAGACTCGGGAGGCTGACGCCCCCGTGCGCCTGGAGACATCGACATGGACGCCCTGCCCTTTCTCTCCGTCAGCAACCCCAAGCGACAGCCCGTCTACACTCTTACCGGCGATGAGGACTTCCTTAAGCGACTCGTTCGAGAGCGCATTATCGCAATTGCTCTAGGGGAAGCCGACCCCGAGTTCGCTGTATCCATCTACGCGGGTGAGAAGCTCGATTTCTCGACCATTCGTAACGAATTGGACACCCAACCGTTTCTCGCTCCGTGCCGGGTCGTCGTCGTCGAGAATGCGGATCCGTTCGTGACCGAGCACCGACAATCGCTTGAACACTACTTGACCAAGCCCAGCCCCGTCGGGGTGCTTGTGCTCGAAGTGAAAACGTTCCCCGAGACGACGAAGCTAGCCAAGGCACTGCCGGATACGGCTAAAATCACGTGTAAGGCACCGCCCCAATACAAGCTCGCCTCGTGGTGCATCGATTGGACAAAATCACGACACAGGAAAAAGCTCGTTCCCGAGGCGGCGGAGTTGCTTGTCGAATTGGTCGGTCCCGGGATGGGACTGCTCGATCAGGAACTGGGCAAACTCGCTGTAGCAGTTGGGGCCAAACCCGGGATCACTGCCGAGGATGTGGAACGGCTGGTTGGCCGCAGCAAGGCAGCGGACGTGTTCCGCATCCTCGACGCAATTGGCGAGGGCAAGCCTACTGAGGCGCTCAGCATTTTGGAGGAGTTGTTCACTCAAGGTGAAGATCCAATGGCCATTATGGGGCCTCTGACGGCACAACTGCGCAAGCTGGCGAAAGTCTGGCGGTTACATCACCGTGAGAAGGAAGCACTGGGGCCCGCACTGGATGCCGCCGGTATCCCACGGTGGCCCAAAGCCCGGGAAAGCGCCGAGCGGCAGCTCAAGCACCTGGGGGGCCGCCGGCTGGAAAAGTTAATCGATTGGCTAACCGAAATTAACCTTGGCTTGAAGGGCGGCAATGCCCTACCGGAACGGATCCAGGTCGAACGACTGGTTGTGATGTTGGCTCGCCCCCGAGATCAAGTGCAACTGTAGTGCGTACACAACCCGGTGGATTACTTCCGAGCTGGTCCCAGGAGGGTTTCCGCCTGGTTAGGATGTTTTTGAACGTAGGCCGCAATGCCGCTGAAGAACTCGAGTAATTGGCCCGCGGCATCCTCGGCCACCCGGGGGCCTGCTGGACCAAGCATGCGAAGAATGAGATTGGCCGCCCGGCTATCACTGTGCATATAGCACTGCACCGTTGGTGCAAACAGGGCTACACCGTCTTTCTCGAACTTCTTGGGATAGCAAACAACGACAACACCCTGAACTGGAACCGCAGGGGTGGCCCTAGCCGCCTTGATCTTCCCGGTGGCATACCACACCAGCCCATCCGGGAATGTGCCGACTGTCTGCCAGACAACCTCACTGCCGTTCTCATCTGTCCAGGCAAACTTGCCGCCTCCCATGGGGGTGATTGCCACAGACGGGATCTTGAGCCGCTGCCATGCCAAAGCTACTCGATCGGGATGAGCGTACAGCCATTCATAAACGGCCACGGTGCAGACGACTTCTTCGCCGATGGCTGAGGTCGAAAGTGTTGGATTGCGAATGACTTTGAGCACCGATTCGCGGAACTCCGGCGTGACAATCTGACCTAAATCCACGCGGAGTGGTGTCGGAGCGGAAGTCGTCAGGGAAGCCGGTAAAGGAGTTGGCATGGTTGGGGGCCCAGCCTGTGCGATTGACACAACCAGCCCACTCAACCAAACCCCCAGTGCTTTGGCTGCCCTGCGCATGGCACGCTCCCGGGTCTGTGTTCATGGGGTAAAATCGAACCGTGACCCCAACGTGCATGAACAATTCTACTTACCCGGTCGGGTTGCCCTTGCCCGCTCCCCGTTGCCCGGGGTACTTTCCCTCAGCCGCCCGTTTCACCTGTACCGGTCGGAAGCGGCCGCACCACTTGGCTGACGATCCGCTCAACCGCTTGAGGGTTTTGATCGAATTCCGAGTGAATCGCCACGGAGGGTTGAAGTGTGCCAACTAAACGGAAGTGGATGCTACGATTAGGTCTAGGTATGGTCCTGGTCGCTGTTGCGACAGGCGTTTGGTCGGGCCTGAATGCTAAGACCTTGCAGGCTCTGTATGTAGCTCATCAATTACAAACTGCTCCTGATGAGGTCACACGAGCCCAAGCAGCTGATCGGCTACTGGCTTTGGGGGATGCGGGCGTGGCCAAGCTCCTTGGCATCCTCCGCAGCAGCGACCAGCTCTCTCAGGTCGCCGCTGCGGGTGCGATCGACCGTCTATTCAACACCCTAGCTGACGGCGATCAACACGCTATCCTTGTAGGCGGACAAGTGATCGAGGCTTTTTTTAGTTCCGACCCCACCGGGCAATGTGTCATCCTGGAACTGCTACCGGTCATTTTGAAGCGAACCGGGAGTACCCATGCCGTACGGTGTCGGGAAGCGGTTGCCTTGGGTCTGACTCTGCCTGATTTGACTGCACGGCTGGTTGCCATCCGGCTATCCATGCACCCCGATGTGCGGATGGGGGCCGATTTGCTACCCTTGCTGCACGCAGCGGAACCGGAAGTGCGGCAAGCGGCGCTGTTTGCGGCAGCTACGGTTATCGACGGAGATCCGCTCATCGCCGATGAAGACTTATTCCGCTGGTTGCACGATCCAGATGAGGGCGTGCGACGGGTTTGCTACGACTCTCTGGTAAGCCGGGACCGTTCCGATGCCGAGATTGGACTGGGACGACGACTGACCCACCCCGACGCCCGTGAACGGTTGAAATTACTCCTGGACCTGCGCTTCGACGACGATGTCGCCGACCCCGAACCGTGGCTTGAGCGACTCAGCCGTGATTCAGAACCGGCCGTTCGCGCCGGGGCAGTGCGAGTTATGGCCGAACTGGCCCAGAATCGGCGGCAGCCATGTCCCGGCTGGGTTTCCCGTGTAGCCCTGACCGATGCCAACCCCATCGTTCGCCGGGTGGCAACGTACTTCCAAAACCAATTGCTCCACCCCACCGAGAACACTTTACGCCCCGCGGGTGGCCGGTAGGCAGTTTTTTCGATTTCATCGCGGAGTGTGCTCTGATCTGTTCAATGCGCTAAGTGAGACGAACAAGCCAAGTTTGGGGCAGTTTTTGTCGTTTGCATTCATCGTTTGCATTCATATTGTTGCCTAGCATGTTGCTCATTGGGGGTTCAAGGTCGCCTGCGAGAATGCACATCCAAATGCAACCCCAATAGTTTCTTCATAAATTCGCCAACCTAATAATCGAAAAAATCTGAACTTACATCCAGAAATGGGACTTGACGGCCGAAGTTAATCAGTTTTACAGTGAAAAGGTTAGAGCGGGCGTGAACAGACTGCGCAGGATAGTGCAGTTGATCCGCAGCAGCGCTTCGCGGTAAGTCCGCCAAGTCTGTTTACTCAGCTGGCCCTAACGCTGAGGTTGGATCTTTCGGCTGCGCCCACGGAGTCGTGTGGGATCGACCCGCAGGAAAATTGGGAGGACCAGAGGGAAAGCCGAACCCAGCACAATCTGTTTGTGGAAAGATAGACAACCATGCTTGTACTGTCCAGAAAAAAAAACGAGTCCATTGTGATCAACAACGATATCGTCATCACGGTGGTGGAAATCCGGGGTGACAAGGTTCGGCTGGGGATCGTGGCCCCGAAAGACGTTCCCGTGCATCGCGAGGAGGTTTACGAAGCCATCCACGGGGTAAAAGCTTTACCATCAATTATCATGAAAAGCGATAATCCCTCCAGCACCTGATCGACGCTAGGGTAGTGCTGTTCAAAAGCAACCACTCACCGCTTCTTCGGAGTATGCGGCCGATCAATCGTTCATCCGCCTAATTGATCGCAACACTTCCTCGACTCATTTCCGCCCGCAGGTACAATCGGAATCATGAAATACGCTATCGTCATTCCGGACGGCTGCGCCGATGAGCCAGTAGTCGAATTGGACAGTCGCACGCCCTTGCAGGCAGCCCGAATCCCGAACATGGATCGCATCGCTCAGCATGGCGTGGTGGGGCTGGCGAATAATGTGCCGCCCACGCTGACACCAGCTTCCGATGTCGCTACTCTGTCCCTCTTCGGTTACGATCCGCTTCAGGTTTACACCGGCCGCGCTCCGCTGGAAACCGCTGCGATGGGTATCCATCTGGGGCCCAACGATTGGGCCATCCGCTGCAACCTGGTCTATGTGCCGGATGGCCACATGCGGGATTTCACAGCCGGTCATATCTCCAGCGTAGACGGCAAGGAACTGATCCACGCCTTGCAGCAGGAACTGGGTGGCAAGGAAGTCGGCGGCGGCACACTCGAGTTTCACGCTGGCGTTAGCTACCGCAACATTCTGGTGTGGCGCGGTAAGTCGACCGTGTCGCCCTTCGACCGGTTGAAGACACAGCCACCACACGACATTCCCGATCAGCCCGTTCTGGAGCATCTTCCGCAAGGTCCGGGCTGTGACATCCTGCTGTCCCTCATGGAGGAGAGTAAGTCGATCCTGGCGGCTCACCCGGTGAATCAGCGTCGATTAGCCCAGGGTCACAAGCCCGCAACGCAAATCTGGCTGTGGGGGCAGGGCAAGGCCCCGCAAGTGCGGCCATTTCGTGAGGTGTATGGTCGAACGGGAGCGATCATCTCGGCTGTCGACCTGGTACGCGGTGTCGGTGTGCTGTTGGGCTGGCACCGCATCGACGTGCCAGGTGCCACTGGCTATCTGGATACCAACTACGCCAATAAGGGCAAATATGCCGTCGAGGCGCTTGGGGCTTTCGATCTGGTTTGTGTTCATATCGAAGCCCCCGACGAGGCTTCGCATGAGGGCAAGGCCCTGGAAAAGGTACGGGCGTTGGAACAGATTGATGAACACATAGTTGGGCCGTTGTTGGCGGCCTTGCCCCGCTACGGGGAATACCGAATCCTTGTGGAACCGGATCACCGCACGACACTGGCAACTCGAGCGCATGCTCATGGCGCGGTTGCCTTCGCCGCCGCCGGCACGGGGATTGTCCCCAATGCCGCCGACCGCTACGACGAACTCACCGCCGTGACTACCGGCTTAAGCTTCGACCCCGGCTGGCATCTGATGCGGTGGTTTTTGGGATAACCGCTCATCCATGTTCAATCAAACATGACTGAAGAAGAGGAGTTCGCCATGTTTCGAATCCTCGTAGGGCGAGTGGTCTTTGTTGTCCTGGGCCTGTGCTCACTCCCGCACTTTGCCGCACAAGCGCGTGGTCAAGAACCCAAGCCAGAGGAACCGAAAAAGGACGCGGTGGCGCTCAAGCTCCGCTGGTATGGGCAGTCATTTTTTCAGCTCGAAACCCTGAAAGGTTTCAAGATCGTTTTCGATCCCCACGCCATCCCGGTGTTTGGCCGTCCGCTCGTCAAGGCGGACTACGTCCTGATTAGCCATCCGCACAACGATCACAACCTCGTGGAGGCGCTGGAAGGCCGCGAACCCAAGAAGGATGGCAAAGCTGCTGCCAAGATGGACTCAGACGTGTATCACGGCGTCGTGGAGCCCAAACCCGGTCGGCAAGAATGGAAGCCCGTGGACGAGAAACGCGGCCAGATCCGCTTTCGCAACCTGGGCACTTTCCACGATGCGGTCAACGGGCTGCAGCGAGGCAAGAATAGCGTCTGGATTGTGGAGGTGGATGGTCTGGTCTTCTGCCACCTCGGCGACCTTGGGCACGAGCTCACTCCAGAACAGGTCAAGGCGATTGGCAAGGTCGATGTGCTCATGATCCCCGTTGGCGGTATCTACACCCTCAATGGGGATCAGGCCAAAACGGTGGTGGAGCAAATCAAGCCACGGCTGTACGTACTGCCGATGCATTACGGCGTCCCTGGTTTCGACGATCTGCTGGGGCCGGAGGAATTTCTCGGCGGGCAGAAGAACGTGAAGAAAATGACGAACACCAATGAATTGGTGATCGCACCGGATCAGAAAGCGGATACGCCAACAGTGGTGTTGCTGGGTTGGACGAAGGAAGCACCCAAGGAACCAAAGAAATTGCCCTGACTGCATCAACTCGAGTGGTTGGGGTTCACCACGTTCAAGCCGTGGACTCGCTCTGGTGTCACAGGGTAGTTCTCGAACGAAATTGTGTAGTGTTGCTGGAATAACGGCCGCAAGTAGTCCTCGATACTCTCATCGTAGTACGGCTTGACAACGAATTGCCGGCCTTCCAGCGATTGGCGTAGTTCGCCTTCCTCGACAACCACCTCGCCGCTCTTGATGACGTAACGTGGGTAGCTGAACATTGCCGCCACATCTTCGTTTTCATTGTAGATAGCGACATCGGCGTCGGCTCCGATGCCAAGATGTCCCTTTTGAGGCAATCCAAGTGCCCGAGCCGGACCGGCCGACGTGATGATAGCAATCTCGCTCCGAGTGTATTCCCGCGTCAGTTCTGGCAGCACCATCCGGCTGCGGGCCTTCTCCGAGAACTTCGCCAATTGTTCCCTGCGGAAGTCCGCGTTCATCAGTAACTGCACGATCTCGGGGTAGCGCCAGAACGTCGCCCCATTGGGGTGATCGGTCGTCAGGCAGATGCGCCAGGGGTCGTCGATCAGGAGTAGGAGTTCCAGTCCGACGGCCCACTGCACGGCGTTAACGAGGTTTTTTTCCTTGTACACATATGGCACGACGCCGCAGCCGGTCTCGTTCTCGACATCCAGGTTGCCCCACTTGCAGCCGGTCAGCTGATAAAGCAGGTGTTGCCATGGGCCATCGGCCGTTACGGTAATCGTATTGCCGAATAACACCGCTCCGGCATCGCAGGTCAGGTTCGGACTGGCGTTGAAGTGATCGGCAATCTCGGCTGCAGCCGACTTCATGGTATACCAGTCGTCACCACCGTAGGCGTGGTATTGCAGATGGGCCAGGTGCGCTCGCCGACCTTCCAGAACTTTCATCGACTCGAGGGTGGTGGTGTAGTTGCCGGGGGCCCCGAGGTTGTTGCAATGCAGATGAAGGGGGTGTGGCAAATTCAAATCATCCGTGATCTGAGCGAGCGCCGCTAGAATCTTCGCCGGGGTGACCTTCTTGTAGCCAGGGACTACTTCGGCGAGTCCTTTGCAGTCCTTGCCCCATTTCCAGCCAGCCACGCCACCGGGGTTCACCGCCTTGACGCCATAGGCTTTCGCCGCCCAGATTTGCCATGCTGCTACATCTCGGGCTCGTTCGTACTCGTCGTTCTCCAGCAGATCGAGAATGATCTCGTTGTTAGCCAGCAAGACACAGCAAGTCTTGTCGATAATCGGCGTATCCCGAAGTTCTTCATGCGTGTGCTTGGCCGAAAGGATTGGCACCGCGGCTTCGTTGGCGGTGGTCCAGCCCATGCCGGCATAAACGTAGCCGGTGGCAAAGGTGGTTGGCGTGGTACCGATGATACCGGCCCGAGAGTGCGGGCTGTGGAAGATAGGCACCGCCTTGCGGTGCTGCTCGGGAATCAGCCCACGGGCGAAGTTGAGTGCAGCCCCGCCGATGTGCGTGTGAACATCGACCCCGCCGGGGAAGACGATCATGCCCGTGGCATCGATGGTCCGACCCGTCTGTGTCGGATCATCGGCGACAATCTTGCCATTCGAGATGCAGACATCTCGCACTTCGCCGTTGATGTTGTTGGCAGGGTCGTAAACCTTGCCGCCACGAATCCGAAGCATGTGGACTCCGCGGAGACGAGCCTTAGCAGGATGACAAAAAGTGATTCGACAGGCAGGTTTTCACGGGGTCACTTTCATGCTGTGGTTCTGTGTGTTGGTACTTTCATTTCGATGTCATCTGCATCACGCCGTTGGGCACAGGGTACCACGGTGCCTTTCGCTGCACGGCGGCGATGATCCGCTTCACTACGTCCTCATCGGTTGGGTACGGCGAGTTGAGTGCCGGGCGCAGGGGCAGCGGGATCTCGTCCATCCGATAGACCGTACCCGGGGCGCTGATGCCAGTCGCAGCTGTGGTGATGTGGACACGGGCCAGTTTGCTCGTGTGTGTGACCTTCGGGTCCAGCACGATCGTCGGGGTCCGCTTCAGGTGTTCGATAGCCGGCTTGGGCATCGTCGCTCCGGGGTCGGCACCCAGCACAAGCGTGGCATCGTTATCGCCACGAACCAATAGATCGATGGTCGAGTACTCACCCGGGTTGAATCGCGGGTAGCCGCGGCCGAGGTTGATGCCGAAGGGGTAGGCCGTCGTGTACCGCAGCACCACGTCCGCCCCGGTCACGTTGCCATGGCCGCGCATCGGCATCGCCACGAACTTCGTAAAGGCATTCAGTTCCGCTGCCAAAGTCAGGGCCGCGGCGCTATTCATGTGCTTGCCACGAGTCATCGACAGGCCCATGCCAAAGAACAGCACGCCGAACTTCGCCTTCTTCATGCGATCGACGAGATCCTGAAGTTGCTCCAAAGTCAAACCGGTTTCAGCCACCGCTTCTGCATTCACTCGCTGGCTTTTCACCAAGGCTCGCAAGATAGTCAACACCTCGAAGTCCTTACCCGGACGCACCTGAAGGAAGATATCCGCGGCCTTGGCGCTGGGTGTTTCCCGAATGTCCACGAGAACCATCGTGCGGTCCTTGCGACCACGGGGCAGGAACTTCCCCTTCTGTGTCAGCGTGTAGCGTGTGAAGTGCCGCGGATGGCACTCGGCCGGGTTACCTCCCCAGTACAGGATAAAATCGGCTCGGTTTTTTACTTCACCCAATGTACAAGACACCTTGCCACCCAACTGGGCGGCGATCTCGGTGGGGCCGTGTCAAAGCGAGGTATGGCTGTCAATGACCGCGCCGACGAGTTCAGCAAGCCGAACCGCCTCCCGTTGGGTCTCGCAGGTCACATTGGAAAGGCCATAGATGAGCGGCATGTCGGCAGCATGCAGGAACTCAGCTGCTGCTTCCACGGCTTCGTCTACGGTCGCTTCGTGGCCGTCGATCAGGGCTTCGGGGTAAAGCCGTTGGGCCGTGTGATTCTTGAACCACGCTTCGCCAAGAATGCATGCCCGCTTTGTCTCGACAATGCGCTCACCATCGGCGTGGAGTTCGATGTCGTCGCAAACACAGCCGCAAAACGTACAAACGGCATTTTTTACAACAGTTAGTTCCATCAGCCATTCTCCGGCGATGACGAATCCGTTGGACCGTCCGAACCGGACGGTGGAATAATGAAGCTTCACCCCAGGGCCAATCCCCGGCAACTGCCCCGCACACGCCGCGGCATAAATCGTCCGGGTTCAAGTTCTTGCCAGGGCGGCACATCGGCCTCGGCAGGCCGGTTTGCGGCCAGTTCTTGAGGATCGTGTTCCTGCGCCGGGTTCATGTCATCTCCTAGCGGTGCGGCTGCGATGAGCAGTGGGGCAGCGATTGCCGCCAGCTCCATCAAGTACGAGAGTCTGCATCAATCAAGTCCATCACACCGGCTCGACTTCCACATCCCAGCCCTTGGAGGTGGGCATACCGGTGCCATCGGTGTCGCCGCCCATAAGCTGGCACGTCGGTGGGCCGTACGGCACAAAGAGCAAACCGCGTGGCACATTGCCATCCTGGCACTGGAATGTCGTCTCACCGACCTCAGTTCGCACGCGGATCGTTGCCCCTGCCACGACTCCCAGCTCTTTCATGTCCTCGGCATGCATGGTCAACGTATTCACAATGGCGTTGTAGTCGTCGCCATCCTTGCCGACGTTGATTTGCACGCCTTGTTTGTTAGTCCGAATGGGAATCAGAACGAAACGCATACTGGGTATCAATCAGGTCTCAATGGCAAGTTCTATCATCTTAGCGGTTGCGGATGAGGCAGCAAACAAATACACGAATGATTATCTTCTGCCGGAGTACCCGCTGCCGTGCTGACCGTTAATTCCGTCGAGATTGAAGACACGTTCGCCGAGGCGTTCACCATGACGGCCACCCGGGTCGTAGTCACGGCTGAGACGCCGGATTGGGCCCGCACGGCCGGACAGGCTGCCACGGGATATGCAGCCAGCGTTATCGGGTGTGATGCTGAGGCTGGCATCGAACGCGAACTATCACCCGAGGAAACACCCGACGGACGGCCCGGCGTGGCGCTTTTGTTCTTCAGCTTCAGTCGCGACGGGTTGCAGAAGGCAGTTGTCAACCGTGTGGCCCAATGCGTACTCACCTGTGCCACCACTGCTTGCTTTAACGGGCTATCCGGCGACCCGGGCCGGTCGATCAAGGTGGGCGGGGCGTTACGCTACTTCGGTGACGGTTGGCAAATCAGCAAGCTGCTCGACGGCAAGCGCTACTGGCGGATGCCAACTATGGACGGGGAGTTCCTCTGTGAAGAAACCTTCGGCACCGTAAAAGGGGTCGGCGGCGGCAATTTTCTCATTTTGGGGCAATCGCAGTCAGCCGCCCTGGCCGCGGCAGAAGCGGCGGTAGCAGCCATTCGAACGGTTCCGGGGGTCATCTTGCCGTTTCCCGGTGGTGTTGTGCGCAGTGGCAGCAAGGTCGGTAGCAAGTACAAGGGACTTAAAGCCAGCACCAATGATGCCTACTGCCCAACGCTCCGCGGCTCGGTGCACAGTGCACTACCGGATGGTGTCAATGCGGTCTACGAGATCGTCATCGACGGGCTGGACCTCGCCGCCGTCGAGACAGCCAAGCGACTTGGCGTGGTGGCCGCGTGTAGGCCCGGGGTGGTACGCATCACAGCGGGCAATTATGGCGGCAAGCTCGGCCCGCACCACATTCACCTACACAAGTTGTTCGCGGAATCGAAGTGAGACCGGGAGACAACATGACCCGTACAGACGCTTACGCCTTGCTTTGCGAATACGTTGCCGATATCAGCCTCCGCCGGCACTGCCTTGCGGTGGAAGCGGCCATGCGGGCCTACGCCCGCAAGCTCGGCCACGATGAGCAAACCTGGGGCATCGTTGGTCTGCTGCACGATTTCGACTACGAGCGCTGGCCCGATCCACCCGATCATCCCCTCAAGGGATCGGAGATTCTCCGGGCCAAGGGTTACCCCGAGGAGGTCATCACCTGCATCTTGTCCCACGCCGACTACCTGAGTGACCAGTACCCGCGCCGTACTGTCATGGAGAAGGGATTGTACGCCTGCGATGAAATCACGGGGCTGATTACCGCAACAGCCCTCTTACGGCCCACGGGCATAAGCGACCTGACTGCCGCCAGTGTGAAGAAGAAAATGAAGACCAAGGGCTTTGCCAAGGGTGTTAACCGCGATGACGTGATCCGCGGAGCTGCCGATTTCGGAGTCGATCTCGATGAGCACATCCAGTTTGTCATCGATGCGATGAAGACCATCGCTGCCGACCTGGGGTTGGAAAAACCTCCTCAGTAACAACCCCGGAGCGGAACCGCACCCATGCCAGTCGTGTCTGCAAATGGTCTCGATATTTTCTACGAAGCGCGGGGTCACGGCGAAGCGATATTGCTCATCGCGGGATTCGGCTGCGACTTGAGCATCTGGTCGCAAGTGGTTCCACACCTGAGTAGTGGGCACCGGGTCATCGTGTTCGACAATCGCGGCATGGGCCGCACGGTCGCACCGGATGGACCAAGCAGCATTCGTCAAATGGCGTCGGATACTGCTGGATTGATTGCAGCCCTGGGGCTGGGCCGCGTCCATGTTGCCGGTCATTCAATGGGTGGCATGATTGCCCAGGAACTGGCCCTGCAATACCCGGAAGTGATTGCCAGCCTGATGCTCCTGAGCACCTGCGCTGGGCTGGATGAACGAGGCCGAGCGATCATCCGGGCTTGGGGGGAACTTCCACGGTTACTGGATGTGCGAACGACCACCCGGCTGATCATGCCCTGGATCTACACCAATGCGTTCTATGAGCGGCCTGGAGCAGTCGAGCAAGTACTGAAAGCCTTGGTTACCAACCCCTACCCACCAACTCCCCAGGCAGTCCAGGCGCAGAGTCAGGCGATAGTTGAGTGGGAAAGCTATAGCCGGCTGAGCGCGATCAACCACCCAACTTTAGTGTTGGTCGGTCGTGAGGATATCCTGCTACCGGTAGCGTTCGCCGAGTCACTGGCGCAAGGAATTCGCGGTGCACAATTGTTGGTCCTGCCGAACACCGGTCACGGTATGCCAGTTGAGTCGCCCGCGCTGCTCGCCGAAGCCATGCGGAACTGGCTCGCCCAGCAACAGCAGACACAGGGGGGTAAAGCAACTTGGGTCGAGTGACGGGAGCAGGGAACGTAATCAGCTGCGGCTCTGCTGCTCGAAGACGGCAACGACCCGGCGGGCAGAGGAAAACCGTCGGGCGGGATCCTTGTGCAATAGCGACAGGATGAGGTCTTCCAACCAGGATGGCAAATCGGGCCGGAGCTGCCGGGGCGGGATTGGCTCACTTTCGCAAACAGCACGCAAGACGGCGGCTAGGGTCTGACCGGGAAACGGAGGACGTCCCGTTGCCATGGCGTACAGGACTCCACCCAGACTGAACAAATCGGAAAGCTGATCGGCGGGTTGCCCGTGAATCACCGATGGAGCCATGTACAGCGGTGTGCCGGCTAACAGCCCTTCGGTGGAGTGCTTACCATCGTCGCTGACCCGGGCCAGTCCGAAATCAGTCAGTTTGACCCGCCCAGTCTCCGCCTCGATCAGAACATTTCCTGGCTTGATATCGCGGTGAATAATGTTTTTGGCATGAGCAGCTGCCAGACCGGCGGCAATCTGTCGCCCTGTGGTCATTAACGCCGTCAACGGGAAGGGACCACACTGTTCGATCTGGCTTTCCAAACAGCCACCCCGCACGTATTCCATCGCCAGGTAGGGTATCCCATCCGCTTCGCCAATGGCGTAAATAGCAACCACGTTTTCATGCTGAATGGCCGCAGCCAGACGAGCTTCCCGGACAAAGCGCCTTCGGGCCATTGAAACAGCTGCTAGTTGTGGAGCCAACAACTTCACTGCCACGTCACGCTGCAGTCGCGCCTCAAACGCTTGGAACACTAGCCCCATCGCCCCACTGCCAATCTGCCGACGCAGTGCATACTCACCCAGCAAGCAGCCTGAGCGAGGAAAGTGGTTGAGAAACTCTTTTTGGAATCGAGGCAACTCAGTCTCGCTTGCCGACTGAGCTGCCTGGATCGGTTGTGCACTCGCGGGCCGGGCCGGAGATCGAATTCCAGAAAGTCGGATGGTCGTTGCCAAGTTGACTTCATTACTCAGTGGATCTTGGTTCTTTGTCATAGCCAGGTTGACGAGTTCGGCACTCCCCGCGGCCAGGATCGCAGCATAATCCGGGCACTGTCCAATGTCCTGATTGACTAACTGAGCAAACTCATCAACCTTCGGGACTATCTGTTGCAGAAACGTCACCAGTTCCGGCTGTGGCAGGTTGTACCGATTCTGGGCCGTGGCTAGTAATCCGTCGAGCAACGCTGGGTCCTGCACCACTTTGTCTAATTGCGCCAGCTGCGCCGCGAACGCCAGCAGTTCCGCACGGGCATGCCAACTCGGCACAGAACCGGCCAACCGTTCCGGCTGATGGTGATGCCGAATCGGCTCAACAATTTCCGGAGGGATCTTCCACCGCTGCAGTAACTCGGCGCTGATGTCAGCGTGATCGATTCCGAACGAATCGCGTTCCGCGGCACAGGGATCCGCTATCAAGCGCAGACCGTGGCGAGTCACATGCTCATCCCAACGTTCTGGAAACGCTTGCCACAGGAGCAGCTCGCCCAGATCACGGAGCAAGCCCGAGACGAAGTCGTCGTCGGGATTGGTTCGTCGGAGACGAATTGCCAACTCCCGGGCAAGAATGGCCCCAGTGACGGAGTCGATCCAGAACTCCTGCATGTGCGGACCGAGAGCTTGCCGGCTCCGCAACGCCGGAAGGGACAGCGCCAAGGTGAGGGATCGAACCGTGTTCAGACCTAAAATTGTGACCGCTCGTTGGATCGACGTAACGGGTTGACGCAACCCATAGAGACACGAGTTCACCGCCTTGAGAAGCTGCGCACACAGGGCAGGGTCCTGGTGCAGCAACGCAACCACTTCGGCCGGCTCACAATCCGGTTGACTGGCAACGTTAACAATCTGAAGCGCGATGACCGGGGGACTTGGTAATTGGTCTTGGTTCAAAACCGCCTGCAACAGGGCCTCCCGCTGCGTAGCCGGGGCTGGGAATCCCTGAAGCAATTGTGAGGCCGGCGGCATAATTATTGACGGCACCTGAAAGTCTCGGGTCAAGCGAGCTTGGATTGGAAATTTACCTGAAACTTGTATCACGCTGTTGAACAAGTCAAGTTGACAGGAGGTTTACACCTGGACCGGATCGCTATAGTACCATACCCGTTACCCGGGTCATGTGATCGCCCATGTGTTGTGGAAACCATGCGATGGAGCCGTTTGTTACCGGTCGGGGACGCCCCTTGCCACTGGGTATGTCCAGCACTCCCGAGGGTTTGAATTTTGCACTCCTGTGCCGGCATGGTACCTCGGTCACCCTCGTCATCCTGCCGGAGGCGGGTGGGAAGAAGCCCCTGGCCGAGTTCGTGTTACATCCCCGGCGCAATCGGACTGGCGATTTATGGCACATTCGGGTGAGCGGCTTGCCGACCACGTTCTGCTACGGCTGGCGGGTGGACGGTCCGCGCGATGCTCGAACCCGATTTGATCCGACGCGGTTACTGCTCGATCCAGCAGCCACGATGCTTTCCAACGGCGCAGTCTGGGCGGGGACCTGTGAAACCGACCCGTTGCGGACGAGCCGCCGATCCCTGGCGCACCGCGGCCCCCGCTTCGACTGGGGCGACGACTGCCCCCCACTGACCCCCTTGGAAGATTCGATCATCTACGAGTTGCACGTGCGGGGCTTCACCTGTCACCCCTCGAGCGGGGTGGAGCACCCCGGCACATTTCGGGGTCTAATCGAAAAGATCCCCTACCTGAAGTGGCTCGGCGTGACCGCGGTGGAGTTGATGCCGGTCTTCGAGTTCGATGAGTGCGATTGTCCGTTTACCAATCCCGATACCGGCGAACGGCTGGTGAACTTCTGGGGCTACAACCCGATCGCCTTCGCCGCTGTGAAGGCGGCCTACGCAGCAACCGCTTCTCAGCACGGCCAGAACAACGAGTTCCGGGAAGCGGTCAAGGCTTTGCACGCCGCCGGAATCGAGGTCATTCTCGACGTGGTGTTCAACCATACCGGTGAGGGGGACGACCGCGGCCGCACCTATTCCTTCCGCGGCCTGGATAACGAACTCTACTATTTGTTGGACGAGAATGGGCATTATCTGAATTACTCCGGCTGCGGGAACACGGTCAATTGCAACCATCCCATAGTCCGCGATCTCATCATGACCTGTCTGCGGTACTGGGTGAGCGACATGCACGTGGATGGCTTCCGTTTTGATCTGGCCAGTGTGCTAGGCCGGGATCGGCGCGGCCACGTGATGGTCGAGCCGCCGGTTGTCGAAAGCATTACCGAAGATGGAGTCATGGCTGACACCAAGCTCATTGCCGAGCCGTGGGATGCCGCTGGTCTGTATCAAGTGGGCGATTTCCCGTTTGGCCGCCGCTGGAGTGAGTGGAACGGCAAGTACCGGGATGATGTTCGCCAGTTCTGGCGAGGCGACTCAGGCTGTGTCGGAGCGTTAGCGTCCCGGATCTGTGGCAGTGCCGACCTGTATCAGAGTAGTGGCCGGCTCCCACGTCACTCCGTGAACTTCGTCACCTGTCACGATGGATTTACACTCTGGGATCTGGTGAGCTACTCACACAAGCACAATCGGGCCAATGGCGAAGATAACCGCGATGGGACCAACGACAATCGGTCTTGGAATTGTGGCGTCGAAGGCGAGACCAACGATCCCGAGATCCTGGCTCTGCGATTGCGACAGGTCAAGAATCTGATGACCACTCTCATGATCAGCCAAGGCGTGCCGATGATTCTGGCGGGTGATGAGTTCCTGCGCACCCAGAAAGGTAACAACAACGCCTGGTGTCAGGATAATGAAGTCTCCTGGGTGAACTGGGAACTGGCCGAGCGCAATCAGGGCTTTCTCCGGTTCGTCCGCGAATTGATCTGGTTGCGGCGGCGGCACCCGGTGTTCCGGCGACGGCGGTTCTTCTCAGGACAATTCCGGCCTGCGGAGATCAAGCCCAGCTTGCGCGTCAGCTTCGACCCGGCTCAAACCGGAGCCGGTCCGTTTCCGTCGGCCGGACCGGTGCGACCGGGGGAAGCCGGCTTGTCGGGTGAAACGCGTCTGCCGGCACCCATCCCGCAGACACCGCCGCCCGCCGCCTTGGCCGGTCTGGCCGACATTCACTGGCATGGCGTGGAACCATTCCAGCCCGATTTCAGCCACGACTCGCATTCACTGGCCTTTACACTCGACGGGCGATTCACCGGCCGCGAGCATGACCCGGACTATCGCATTGACTGCGATGTCTATGTCGCCCTCAATGCCTGGCAATTGCCGCTCGAGTTTCGCATCCCGCCGGCCCCCACGCGGCGGACGTGGCACCGTGTGATCGACACCGCTCAACCTAGCCCGGACGACTTCCTTCCCGAAGGCGAGGGGCCAGTGGTTCCAGAAGGAACAACCTATATCCTTAAACCATTTTCCACTCTGCTATTAATTTCCGAAGGCACCTGAAAGAATTATTGACTTGCCACCGTAAAAAGAAGGAGTGTAAAATCACGGATCAAGGTTCGCCGTGCGACCGAAACTCAAACTAGGTAACGATTAAGACCCGGCACTTTTGCACTCCGGCGGCGATTGTCAACCTGCACGAAACTGGATCACCAATGCTCCGGCCTACCCTTGATGATCCACCGGTTCTGTCCGGGGAAACGGATTCCGCACTCCTCTTCGCCGCTATTTACAAGTCGGTCCAGGATGCGATTTTTATTCTCGATGACGATGCTCGAATACTCCACGTCAACCCAGCTGCCTGTGAACTCCTCGGCTACACGGTGAAAGAACTCGTGAAGCTCAGGATGCATGATGTTACTCCTGAGTCGCTTCGCCATTACGTACCTGCTGCGTGGGCTATTTTTCGGAAGATCGGGCGTTTTCGCAAACCGTGGCAACTCCAAACGCGCAACGGCACAGTCTACGATGTGGACTTGTGCTGTACTGCCCAGGTTCAGCCAGGTATTCACGTCTCCATTGCACGAGACATCACAGATCAAGTGAAGGCAGAAAAACAAGCAGATCTGTATCGCCGGGCCCTGGACGCACTGGATCATGGTATTATTATTACCGATCACACCGTTCCCGATCACCCGATCGTTTACGCCAACCCTGCCATCACCCGCATCACCGGTTACCAACTCCCCGAGTTACTCTCGAAGAATCCCCGACTATTCCAGGGCCAACACAGCAAGCAAAGGGGCTTGGACGAGGTCCGGACGGCTCTACGCAACGGAACCGGCTGTCTGGTCGAATTACTCAATCAGCGGAAAAATGGCGAAGACTGGGTGAACCTGCTCAGTCTTACCCCAATTCGCGATGCCAGTGGTGTCATCACGCACTACGTCGGCGGATGCACCGACGTAACCCGTCTGCGGGGGTACCTGCAAAATTCCCATCCCGTTCGTAGCTCGACGCAAGCGGCCGCCAGCCGCCGGACCATCCTGGTAGTGGACGATGAGGAAGGGATTCGCGAGTTCGTTCGAATTGTTCTCGAGCAAGCCGGCTACCTAGTACTCCTGGCCAACGATGGCGAACATGCTTTGCAGGTTTTCCTCGAGCAACCCAATGGCATCGATCTGGTGCTCTCGGATGTGGTCATGCCGCGGCGAACTGGACCGGACCTCGCGGCCGAGTTGCGTCGGCTACGGCCCACGGTTCGCATCTTGTTCATGTCGGGTTTCACTGGCGGCACTGCTTCCACACCCATCGAGATGCCGCCCGGTGCCCACGTCCTGGGAAAGCCCTTCAGCCTCGACCGCTTGTTGCGAGCCGTTGCCTCCGCCTTGCAAGTCTAAAGCTCGAACTCTCTGCTACAATACCGTTAAGTGAGCCGATCCGGTCGTCAGGAGTCTGTCATGCCGTTCGATGCTGCTCAGCTGGCTGCCGATGTCGAAGCGTTTTGTCAGGAAATCCGACCCGAGGAGGAACTCGCTTACGCCGAGCGTCGGTTCAACGATCAGGTCATCCCGTTGGCGCAGAAGTACAACCTGCTGGGGATGAACATTCATCCGGAGTACGGTGGCCGCGGGGCCGATCCCCTAAGCTACTTCAAGGCTCTCACCCGGATTGGCCGGGAAGGCACAACCGTCCGCACGTTTTTCTCGGGTCATCTCAGTATTGGCGCATATCCGATTCAAACGTTTGGTAGCGAACAGCTCAAGCGCAAATACCTGCCTGCCGCGGCGCGGGGCGAGAAGATTCTGGCGTTCGGGCTGACCGAACCCGAGGCCGGCAGCAATCCCCGGCAAATGCAAACGACCTTTGCGAAGAAGGGCGATCACTATGTGCTCAATGGGATGAAGTACCTCATCTCCAACGGTGGAATTGCTCAGGCTATTGTGGTATTCGGTTACCCGGCCGATGTGCCGGAGGGGGATCCGAACCGCCGCATCTCGGCGTTCGTGCTGGATACCGATGCCAAGGGGTTCGAAGTCGAGAGCTTTGCTCCCAACGCGAAAATGGGGCTCCCCACTTCGAACACCTCCATGTTCACGATGACGGACGTGATCGTGCCGGCGGAGAATTTGCTCGGGCAACCGGGAGAGGGTTTCCGGATCGCAATGAACACGCTCGTCAGTGGTCGACTCAGCGTTGCTGCGGGGTGCCTCGGTGTGATCGAAGATTGCCTGGCCGAGGCGATCGAGTACGCCAAGGTGCGGGTGCAGCACGGCAAGGAGATCGGCCGGCATCAATTGGTGCAGGAACACCTTGCCCTGATCGAGATGGACCGAGTGGCAACCGAGTCGCTCGTGCTGCGAGCCGTGGAGATGAAAGCTCGCTCCGAGGCGAACCCGGGTGACAAAGAACTCGCCCAGCAGGCCGATCTATTGGCGGCGCAAGCGAAATTCTTCGCCACCAACGCTGCTTGGAACGCAGCCGACCGGACGGTGCAAGTGTGGGGCGGTAAGGGCTGGAGTCCGCTGTATCGCCCGGCGCGGCACCTGATGGATGTTCGCGTTTGCCGCATCTACGAAGGCACCGACGAAATCCTGAAGCTCAAGATCGCCGCCGCCGTGCTGGGCAAGGAATGGGAAGCGTTCAAGTAACTCCTGGCGAATCACCGGCCCATCGGTTCACCGGCCGCATGCAAGGCTAGCACGCAAAAGGCCGTGCCTGCGTTCGAGATGTAATGGGCCGAGTCGGTGTTCAGTGATCGGGTGAACCACCGCCCACTGACTCGTTGGTTGGCCTTCAGCCACTTGACCGCCCGGCGGATGGCAGGATCATTGGCCGGCACTCCCGCCTCAAGCAGTACATAGCTGACAAAGCCGGTGCCGTAACCGTCGCTGGCAGCATTCGGATCGTTCGGGGTTTTGGCCTCGTCCCGCCGCGAGTAGTTGCCCAGCGACGGCAGACACCAGCCCCCGTCGGCCCGCTGCTTCGCCTTGAGCGCAGCAATAGCCTGCTGCTGATGTTCGGCGGTCATCAACCCGTCGAGTTTGGTGGAAGCCCACAGAAGCATGGCGGTGTGGTGCAAGTCCGGTGGTGGCGTCTTCTGGAAGTAAGCCCTGAGCTTCTCGATGCCAACCTTGGCCTTGTCGGTCTTGGCGTAGTCGCCGGGGGCCATGCCCACAGCCAGGGCCGCGAGTGCGGCCCCGTAGTAATCATCGTGCTCTAAAGGTGGCCAATCGCACTTGAGCCAGTTCCATTCGCCGGTCTTCTGTTGCACCTCAAACATACGATCGAGCGCCTGGCGGGTCGTATCGTGCAGTTGACCGGCTGTCTGGGCATCGTGGAACGCCAAGGCAAAGGCGGTGGCGACCACGTAGGCGTCGCCCCGGGGCTTACCCCCACTGGACCAGCTCACCACATCCTTTTCAAGGAAGGACAGAACTTCCTTCCAGCCTTCATCGCCGGGCAGCAGCGGCCGGACCATCAGGTAGGGCATGTTCGTGTGACAGGTGATACACTTGCGCTCGCGGGTCCAATTGACCGCAACCCCGTCGAGGAACTCGGCAGCTTTGGCCGCCGAGAACGCCTTGGCGACTGGCTCATCGGATTTGGGTGGGGCAGGTTTGGGGAAGTCGGTCGCCAATGCGGGGCAACCGATGAGAAGCAAAAGGCTGATCGATCGCATGGGCACCTCGTTTGAGTCGGCACGTGGGGGGCATTAACGCCCCCCAAGTCAGCTGCCATCGGTCTCACGAATCGATCCAATCGGGGGTGACTTGCGCCCCCGGAGCCTCAGGCCAACTCCTTCACTTCGAAACCTTTGCGATACTCGCGGAACAGCATCGCATTGGCCTTTTGCTTGTTCTCAGCATCCAGGTTGACAATCGTCTCGGTCTTGGGGTCGATCGCGAGCACGGGGCCAAAACGGGCCAGCGTGCTGCTGGTATCCACCTTGTTGGCCTTCAGATGCTCGACCATGCGGGCCGCAAATTCGTTGACGGTTTTGTCATCGCAGACACTGCTGGCCTTGTCGAGCGGTGATTCGGTCCCGAGCCGGTAGCTGATGTTTGCCAGGTGGCACAAGGCTGCCGAGAGGTGCCCTTCGTGAATGTCGCAGTTGAGGTCTTCATATCGTCGGCTGCGCACCGCCTTGACGAAGTTATCGAAGTGGTTCTGGTCGCCGCCGACCCACCTCTTGGCCGTGGGATCCCACCCGAAGCGAGTAATTTCCTTACCGGATTTGTCGTAAGCGATGCCGCCACCGTAATTCGGGCAGACCACATACCCCTCGGTGCCCACCCAGATATTGCCGACCTTCGCCCCCTTGTAGTCGCCAGTTGGCAGTCCGCGCACCTCAAAGATCAGCTTGGCCGTGCCGTAATCGAACACACATAACTGGGTATTAGCTGTCTCGCCGTCATCGAGGTAACCGAATCGCCCTCCCAAGCTGAATACCGTGCTCGGCAGGGTATTTTTTGCCAGCCCCCAGCGGGCCTTGTCCATCTCGTGAACGCCTTGATTCCCGAGATCGCCATTGCCGTAGTCCCAAATCCAGTGCCAGTCGTAGTGAACGGTACCGTTACTGGTTTTGCGCCGGGGCATTTTCAATGGGGCTGGACCGCACCACAAATCGTAGTCCATCGTCTCGGGGGGCTTCTGCTCACCGTGCTTGCGACCGGTATCGCCAATGCTCGGCCGGCTCTTGTAGCACAGCCCGATGGCCAGATCGACCTGACCGATCTTCCCGCTCTGGACGTATTCGATGGCGTCCCGCATGCCGGGGTTGCTGCGGCTCTGGGTACCAACCTGACAGATGCGGCCGGTCTTACGGGCCACCGCCGTCATGATCGCACCTTCGCGGACGTTGTGGGTCGCCGGCTTCTCGACATACACATCCTTGCCGTTTTGCATGGCCCAGATGGCCATGAGGGCGTGCCAGTGGTTCGGCGTGGCAATTGACACAATGTCGATATTCTTGTCCTCGACCACACGGCGAATATCCTGCTCGAACGCCGGAGCTTTGCCCTGCTTCTTCTCAATCGCAGTCATCGCATTCCCGATCACTCCCTTGTCACAATCGCAAACGGTGGTGATCACGCAGTTATTCTTGCCGAGGAAGCCATTCACATGGCTCATCCCGCGGCCACGAACACCGACCACTGCTACCCGCAACTGATCTTGCTGCCTCGCAGCTGTCACCGGACGGGTTTGCGCGAGAGAATGACTCCCAAGGGCGGCGCTGGCAGCGGCGATGAGAGCGGACCGCTCCAGGAACTCACGGCGACTGAAGATGTCCATGGTTCACTCCTCGAAGGTAGGTGCGGATACGGCAGCAGGCGTGTGACACGGTGCGAGTCTTCTAGACAGTGTAATCGGTTGATGATCCGGGGGTCAATCGTGTGAATCCCAAATGTTTGCAGCGATTCCCGACTCGGCCGATCAGCCCACGACGTCGGCCTCGAATTCCAGTGAAGCTAAAAGGTTATTCAACTGGGTCCGGGCGGTTTCTCGCTCCAGTTGAAGTTGTTGTTCCTCACGCCCGAGCGCTTCGAGCCGGTCCTCCTGCTGGCCCAAAGTGCGCACAAACCGCTCCCGCAGCTCTTTCTCGCTGGCCCGGTCCCCGAGCGAGCCGAGGTTGTCGCGGATGCGTTTCTGCTCCGTGTGAATCTGATTCCGCTGCTCACTCAGTCGAGCAAGCCGGTCCTCGATAGAACTCACCTGCTGCCGGAGGGCCACCGCCTGCCGCAAGACCTTCTCAGTGGCCGTGGTGAGGTACTTCGCGGAAATCCACGCCGAAAGTTGCTTGTCGGTGATGTCGCTGAGGGAGAACTGCTGAGCCAGTGTCTGCTGTTGCTGCACGACGAACCGCGTGGTGGTGTTCGGCGGTAACGGAAAACGGAACCGCCAGAAGTGGTCGGTGATCTCGTGCGGCGTGAGAGTCTCGTCCAGCTTCCAACGGGAATCATCACGCGGGTGGTCCAGATACACGATTTGTTCCTTGTCGGACTTGCTGGTAAACGTGTAAGTGGTCGTCTGCACCTGGGCATAATGCGCCTTGAGCACACCGTTGCGAATGGTCACCCGATGCACACGGTCGGTGTGCGTGTCGATGGTGTCCAGCACGCGCACGGCCAGTTCCACCGCATAGCCGACGAGCCGCTTCTCGGTCGGCTTCAGGGTGTCGAGCATGGCTTCGCCGACGTAGCTGCCGGCCTCCAGTACGGTCACTGGTCCCCCCTCGAGCGTCAGCCCGGTAGTGTTTTCGAACTCGACGCAGCGAATCGGGTTCTCGGCCCGCGCTGCCTTCTGATAAAGCAGCACCGAGCGGCCGGCGAACGGCTTGAGCACGATCGGCACCAGAGCAGACTGGTTCCGCCGCACGGTGATGGGCTTTGCGATGCTGTACTCAAAGAGGTCGCCGACCTGCCGCTCCCGCGTCTGAGCTGGCACCGAGGAGACGGCCGTGCGTTTGGCCAGCTCACCGCCCCGAGTAGCCTCTTCCGATCGCTTCCGCATTCGGGCATCGATGCTGAAAACTGCTGGGGCCGCTGGTGCAGCGGCGTGTGCCCTCGCATCCATCGCCATCGCGTACTCTTCGGTACCGGCCTCGGCCATGGGGGGCAGCACACCGGTGGTTTCCTTCACCTCGACGACGGGCCGGCGAATGTACCGCGGGGTGTACAGGTCGTGGACGAATGACACTGGCAGCCCGGCGACGAGCGTCAGTTCCACGTCTTCCCAGTCCTCGTCGGAGGTGTTATCGACGACGGCCCAGCCTTGAATAAGGGGCAGGTGTTCAGACCCCCTGGTTGCATGATCCGGGCCTGGTTCGCCCAGCAGTATCCGATAGGTCGCCTTCCACACCGGGGCTTCGAGTACATAGCTGACGCGCACCGTGCGCTGGCCCTGCCCTTGGGCAAAAAGCGTAAAGGTCCGAGCGTCCTTTTTCTTGGAAGCGAGTTGCGTGCGAAGGTAGAAATCGAGATCACGCTTGATGCCGTCGTCGAGCAGCGTCAGTTGTAGGTCGAAGAGGTCGAAGGTCCGGACCTCACCCATGTCGGTCAGTACGGAGAGGCGAAGCTGATCCTGCAGCCCCCCCTCGGTGCGATTCGTGATTTTGTCGATGCCCAGAATGCTGCCCTGGCTGGCTGCCCCACCGATGGGTTGGACAGACACTCGGGCCCCTTTCAACTGCGACAACAAGCCGGTCAAGCTGCCCGAATCCGGGATGCTCAGCGCGATCTCAGCTAACAGTTGTTCGATCGGCGTGGTTGAGTCGTAACTGACAGCCGCGACTAGCCCCCCATCTAGATCAAGCACCGTGAGCGACTTCAGAACATCGCTGACCTCCCGTTGCTTGAAGCACAGCGAAAGAGCCTGATCCCCGGTAACGGTGGTCTCCCGCTCGAAATAGCCGACCCCATGCTTGTAGAGCACGACTCGCCGAATGGGTAATGTGGACATGTTGGCTCCCGAGTGGAACACGCCCCGGCTGGCAACGCCGGGGCCGGAATCTCTATAACACAACTGACGCGCCACCTCTCCGCTGCGTTCGCGCGGTCTGGCTCTGCTACCCTCGTTTCAGGGATTGCTCCCGTGTCCAGTCGTGATCATACCCGTACGCCCCGTGAAGTCCTGGCTCTACTGCGTGAGCGTGAGGTCAAGGCGGTCGACCTGCGGTTCATGGATTTCCCCGGCCTCTGGAAACATTTCACCATTCCCGCCGAGGTCATGACCGAGGACATCTTCGAGGAAGGCTATGGTTTCGATGGCTCCAGCTTGCGGGGGTGGCAAGCAATCAACGAGTCGGACATGCTCCTGGTGCCGCAACCGGAGACCCTCTTCATCGATCCGTTTTGCCATGATGTCACGTTGGCGATGTTGTGCAATATCCAGGACCCGCTGACCAAGGAGGATTATTCCCGCGATCCCCGGAATGTTGCTCGCAAAGCAGTGAATTACATGAAGAGCACGGGGGTAGCGGATGTGGCCCATTTTGGTCCCTCGCTGGAATTCTTCGTGTTCGACGACGTGAAATACGATCAGACCACCCACTCGGCGTTCTACTATGTGGACAGCAGCGAGGGGCAATGGAACACTGGCCGGGATGAACGCCCCAACCTGGGACACAAGGTTCCTTATAAACAGGGCTACTTCCCCTGCCCTCCCACCGACGCGCTGGCCGACCTGCGCAGCGAGATGATGCTCGCCATGATGCAATGCGGCATGACCGTGGAGAGCCATCACCACGAGAAAGCCGGCGGTGGGCAATGCGCCATCAATATTCGCTATGACGAGCTGGTACCGATGGCCGACAACGTGCTCAAGTACAAGTACGTCGTGAAGAACGTGGCCCGGCGGCACAACAAGACGGCTACCTTCATGCCCAAGCCGCTGTTCGAGGACTACGGCAGTGGGATGCACGTTCACGTGTCGCTGTGGAAAAATGGCACCAATCTCTTTTACGGCAGCGACTACTCAAATCTGTCGGAACTGGCGATGTACGCCCTGGGCGGTCTGCTCAAACATGCCCCAGCGTTGTGTGCCATCACCAACCCGACGACCAACAGTTACAAGCGACTGGTGCCCGGCTACGAGGCCCCGGTGAACCTAGCCTACAGCCAACGAAACCGTTCCGCGGCGATTCGCATTCCGGTGTACTCGTCGCGGGCCAAGTCCAAACGGCTCGAATATCGCGTCCCCGACGGAGCTGCCAACCCGTACCTCGCCTTTGCCGGCATGCTCATGGCCATGCTCGATGGTATTCGAAACAAGATCCACCCCGGTCCGCCGCTGGACAAAGACATCTACGACATGCCGCCGGAAGAGCTCAAAGACTTACCCAAGACCCCGCAGACCCTCGATGACGCCCTGACGGCCTTGGAGCACGACCACGAATTCCTACTGCACGGCGGCGTGTTCACCGAGGATGTGATCGAGACGTGGATCGACTACAAACGCAAAAGTGAGGTGGCCGCCGTGCGGGTTCGTCCTCATCCTTATGAGTTTGCCCTCTACTTCGACATGTGACGAATTTCTCGACAAACTGGTCTTGTCTTGGGCTTTCCCGGCGCTTTACACTCGCACTCCAATCCACCGGGGCATGAGGCCCCCCTGATCCGATCCACGGAGGGATCCCAACCCATGGCTGCCCGCTCGAAGGAAAAAGAACCTACCCCCTCACCTGGTCGCCCACTCATCGGGATCAACACCGATTTCATTACCCCCAAGAATGCAGCTCCGTTCCTCCGTCTGAACGTTGGCTATGTCGATGCGATCCTGGCCGCAGGAGCCCTACCGGTGCTCTTACCGCCGCTTCGCAAGGATAACCTGGCCGAACTGGATGTCCTTCTGGACCAGCTCGCTGGCATTGTGCTGACGGGCGGGGCCGATATGGATCCCCGCCGCAACGGCCAAGCCCTGACCGCTGCCGTCAACCCCATGCCCGCCCGCCGTGAAGATGCCGATCGTTACTTGCTGACTCGGATTTTCGAGCGCAAGTTACCGGTGCTGGGCATCGGCGTGGGCATGCAACAGCTCAACGTGTTCGCCGGCGGTACGCTCTACCTGCATCTGCCCAACGATAACCCCAAGGCCATGCCGCACTACGACCAGACCGGTGCCCCGCACCGGCATATGGTGCTGATCGAGCCGAACACCCGTCTGGACGACATCTACGGCACACCGGAATTGCGCGTAAACAGCATGCACCATCAGGCGGTGAATCAAATCGGCAAGCGGATGCGCGTAGCGGCCAAGGCCCCCGATGGCGTAATCGAAGCGATTGAATCCACCGATCCGAACTGGTTCTGCGTAGGGGTGCAATGGCACCCAGAGGACGAAACGGCCAGCGCCCTGGATGTTCAGATCTTTGAGTGCTTCGTCCAGGCGGCGGTCCGCAATGCGGATGGAATACTGGCCGTCGCTTAAGCGATTGCCGTCTGCCCGGCAGGTAGTGACACTCGCTGGGGGTGGTCCCATGCAAGCCGTCGGCATCCCCACCGGATTGTCGCCTCATCAGGGCCAGCGGAAGGTCCATCACACCATCCGGTCGAGAGCTTCATGACCCGCTTGCTCATCGGATTGTCGGTCGGCTCCGGGCTGGAAGGAATCGACGCCGCAGCCGTTCGCTGTCTGGGGCTGGCTTTGGAGATGGCTCCCAGCGTCGCTGCCGCGGTTCGGGTTGCTTTCCCACCGGCAGTGCGCGAAGCGATTCGATCGGCCCCCCGGGGATCGTTTGTAAGCCAGCCGGATCTGGTGCGCAATGTCGCGGAAACGGCTGTGCATGCGGCCCGGCAAGTGCTGACGCAGGCTGGGGCATCGCCCCGGGACACGTTCACCGTCGGCCTGCTCGAACCTAGCCGCCCCGCGGTCGAGTTGGCAGTACCCTGGCCCGAGATCGCCGATCGGGTCGCCGAGCAAACCGGGCTCAGCGTGGTTCATGGATTCCGGCACCGGGATCGCGCCGCGGGCGGTGCCGGCCACCCCATCACGTTGGCTTCGGACTACTTGCTCTTCCGCTCCCCAAATCAGGCCCGACTGATCCTCCACCTTGGTGCGGTCAGTACCATCGTCTACATCCCACCCGACCACAAACTTTCCGCTGTAATTGGCTTTGAAGCCGGGCCGGGGAATCAGCTACTCGATGCTCTGGTGTACCACGGCACCCGGGGTAAGGAGCCAACCGATCCCGGCGGGAAGAAAGCGGTGCAGGGTCGCTGCTTCGAGCCGCTGCTGGCCCGCTGGCAGGAACACCCCCACTTGACCCGGACGCCACCAAAAACGCTCCACGCCGAGGCGTTCGGTCGCAGCTTTCTGCTGGCCGCGTTCGATGCAGCGCGGCAATTGGCCGCCGGGCTACCCGATCTCCTGTGTACCGCCACGCATCTGGTCGCTCGTTCACTGGGTGAAGCCATCCGCCGCTGGCTCCCACACCCCATCACTCCCCGGCAACCATTGCTTGCAACCGGTGGCGGGGTGCGCAACGGCTTTCTGTGGCAACTGGTAAGTCAACAACTAGGAGGGGAAGCCCTTGCGCGATCGGATGCGGTGGGTTTACCTGCCCTGTCCCGCAAAGCGGCCGCCGCCGCCGTCCTCGCCGCCCTGACTTGCGATGGGGTGGCCGGCAACCTTTCCGTCTGGACCGGCGCGACAGGGGGGCGGCTTCTCGGGCACCTGGTGCCCGGCGATGGGCGCAACTGGGCCCGCTTGGCCGGTTGGATCGCCGACCAGACCAGCGACTACCCCCGCATCAACCGGGCCGCCTGAATATCGCCACCCCTAACCGCCGAACAAGCCCTTTAAGCCGGTCGAATCTGGCTGGCGAGTGGATTCCTACCCGTTCGCGTAGCTGGTCTTCTTGCCAGCGCATCACGACGAAGATCCCGTAACCCTCATTTGAACAGATCAGCGGGTTTCACACCGGGCTTCCACTCGTCGGGTTTCTTGAACCGGAAGGGCGTCGCCTTGAACTGCCCGACGATCGTCACGTCGGTCTGATCCGGAATCTTGTCTTCCAGACCAACCGCCCAGAAGCAGGCGTTGACAATCATCCGCCGGGTGGCTTCGAACTCAAAGTCCTGGGAGGCCCCCATGGTGGTCGTGAACACCCGGCCGACCTTGCCGCTTTCCCCTGTGTAAGTCTTGGTCCAGGCCACCGGCATCATCGGATCATTCTTTTTGCCCGGCACCGCTGGTGAATCCGGCTTGAGCGAGGCCGTCACCTCGCCGAGCACCAGAGGGGTGCTATCGCCGGGCAGCGGCAGGTTCACCGTGTACACATCCGTCGTGCCGAAGATCTCACCATCCTTGATGCCTTTGAGAATGGGGTGCTTGGCCCCCGCAGGCGTGATCCGCCCCCGGGTACCCTCTTTGCCGTGCGCGCCGTGGTGGGCTACCCAGGTTTCCCCAAGTACTTGCTTGCCGAAGCCCTGCTTGTATTCACGGTCATCGGAGTTGAACGAATAGCGGGCGAATTTCCGACCCTTGGGGATGTTGAAGGCATGAGTCGAGGTCCGCAGCCCGATCACGGGCTTGCCGCTCGCGAGGTAATCGACGATGTGTTGCATCTGCTCATCGGGTAAGTTCAAAAAGCGTGTGAAAATCACCATCAGGTCAGCGGATTCGAGGGCGGCCAGCCCCGGGATGTTATTCACGTTCGGGTTGATCGTGCCATCCTGGTCCAGGGTGAACAGGACGGTGCATTTGAAGCCCTGCCGTTCGGCGAGAATCTTGGCCAGTTGCGGAATGGTTTCCTCGGAACGATATTCTTGGTCGCCACTGATCAGAACGATGTGCTTGCCCTTGCCCGGCCCCGCCTGGCCTTCGAGCACAACTGGCTGCTGGGCTGCCACAGGCAAACCTGTCAGCAAGACAAACGACACGGCAAGTAGTGGGAGTTTCATGGTGTCTGCGGGGGTGAGAGGTTGGATGCGGCATCAGTATACGCCGAGTGGGTTGCCCGGTACACTGGCCCCAACGGATCTTTCCAAGCGTTGGTCCTGAGGATGAAGTAGTGGCTGCGGCGAGTCAGGCTTCCAGGGGACAATCCGACACCCTTGTGCTGGGAATCGACGGCGGCGCCACCAGTACGGTCGCGCTTTTGGCAGATGCTACCACGGGCCAGATCCTTGGACGGGGTCATGGCGGGCCGTCCAACATCCAGGCCGTGGGTGAAGAAGCGGCCTTGCGGGAACTGGACGTGGCGGTCGGCGGGGCGTTTGAAGCCGCCGGGATTGCTTATGCTCCCGTGGCCGCCGCAGCGCTGGGGCTGGCGGGCATTGACCTCGATGGCTGTGACGTGATCCGGGCGTGGGCGGAACGGGTGGAGCTGGCCGGCAAGCTGTCGATTGCCAACGATGCCACCTTGCTCTTCGCTGCAGGAACGCCTCAGGGATGGGGGCTCGCCGTGATCGCCGGCACCGGCTCCATCGCCTTCACCCGCGATCCCACGGGCCAGGAGGGCCGCACCGGCGGCTGGGGCTACCTGCTGGGCGACGAGGGTAGCGCCTTTCGCCTAGGCGAACTCGGGCTCCGCGCCGCTTGCCGCGCGGCCGATCGGATCGATCCGCCCACGCGGCTGCTTCCCGCGTTTCTGGCCCAGCTCGGCTCCGCCGACCCCCGCGACTTCATCCCGGCCGTTTATCGCGGCAAGTGGGACAAGGCCGCCATCGCGGGTCTCGCCCCGTTGGTTCTGGAGCTAGCAGCCGCCGGCGATGGCACTGCCAGGCGGATCGTCGAAGAACAGACACGGGAGCTGGCTCGCACTGCGGCCGGAGCGGTGATCAATGCTGCCCTGCCGCGGGAGAATGTACCGGTGGCCCTTGCGGGCGGCCTGCTCCTGCAAAGCGTGACCTACCGCAATCGGTTCCTGGAACAGCTGACGAGCTGCGGCATCGTCCCCGGTCCGGTGGGTCTGGTGGAGGACCCAGCGCTGGGAGCCGTCATATTGGCTCGCAAGCTGATCGAATGAATCAATTCTTCTTGGGCCCGGGGCCATCTTTTTTCGGAGCACCGCCATAAAAGGGCGCTGGGAACCCGCCAAACGGACCCCCCACTCCCCCTGGAGGCCGCAGTTGATCCTTCAACTGACTGACTTCCGTGAGGGCCTGTTCCGCCGCCCGGAAATCACCCAGTTTTTGACACAGGTCGGCCAGTTGGGTCTGCATTTCGGTCCACACTTCGCGGAGCGGCCACCAGAGCGGCCCCCCTCCTGGTAAGAAGGGGCGCAGTTCCCGCACCGATTGCTCCAGGACCGCCCGGGCAGCAGGAAGTTGCCCCCGACGGGTCAGGACCCGAGCCAGACCGCTACTGGCCACCGCCAGATCGAGCAGAGCCGGATCTCGTCGTGGCCCGCCTGGCACCGTTAACACTTCCATCGCCTGGCGATATTCCCGTTCTGCCGCGATCCAATCCCGCAGGCGTTCATGCACCACAGCGAAGCGCAATCGCACCACACCACTGGGCCAGGGCCAGGGCCCCGCAGCACCCACTTGGGCGTTAAGTTCGGCGGCCCGGCGCAGGGCGGCTTGCTCATCGGACCAGGTTCCCGGTGGCGCGTTCATGTAGGCCAAGGCCAGTTCAACCCGGATCGCATCGTCGGTGGGGAACTGCGCCGTGAGTTGCTCCAGGATTCGCACGGCCCGGCGAAAGGACTCGGCCGCTTTCTCCTCGTCACCCAGTCGTGACACGGCCATCCACAACTGCGCTTCGCCAACCCGGCGGTAGGCTTTGCCGGCCTCGAATTGCAGCCGCGGATTGGTTCGGTTCTGCTCCGCGAAGCGGTCGTAGAAAGCCAGAATAGCTTCCAGTACCGCCGTCTGAGAGATTGTCGCTTCAAACGTCCCGCCATCGGGGCCGCCGGGGCCTTTGGGGCTGCTGCCGAACTTATCGCCGGATCGGGGTGGCCCTTTGGGTCCGCCGCCGTGCCGATCCCCGCCTGGGCCACCCAGACCCCGACCCGGTCCACCCAGACCAATCAGGACGGGGAGGTTCGCCCGGTTGCCCCCCACCGCTTCGAAGACCTCCTCGAAGGCTTCCAGCGACAACTTCAGGTTGGCTTCAAGCTTGACGGAGGCCTGCACGGCCTCCTGGCGAGCCTGATCGGCCTCGTCCCGGGCTTTGCGGGCTTCCTCCAATTGGGCCGCCACCGTTTCTCGGGCCCGTTCCGTTTTCACATAGCCCACCCATCCGGCCACCGTGGCCAGCAAAAGCGCCACTGCCGTGCTGACGGTGAGCAGGGCAATTGTGGGATTGCGACGGCACCAGCGTACGGAGCGATCCAACCAGGATTGCCGCCGCGCTCGGATGGGGCGATCGTCGAGGAACGCTTGCAGGTCCCGGGCGAATTCCCGCGCGCTGGCATAGCGTTGGTGCGGCTCCCGGGCCATCGCCTTGAGCACGATGGTTTCCAGGTCGCGGGGAATCTCCGGGTTCAACCGCCGGGGGCTGATCGGCGCGGTATCGGCCACCTGCTTGATAAGGCGCGCCGGTGTATCGGCGGCGTATGGCGGTTCGAGCGTGAGCAGTTCGTAAAGCGTGGCCCCAAGGCCATACACATCACTGGCCGGGCTGGACGCTCCGCTCAAGCACTCGGGGGCCACATATTGCAACGTACCCAATATGTCGCCGGAGGCCGTCAAACCGTGGGAATCGAGCACCTTGGCCAGCCCAAAGTCGGCGACCCAGACCCGGCCCGCCGGATCGAGGAGCAAGTTGGCCGGCTTAACATCGCGATGCAGGACACCTTGTTCATGGGCATAGTGCAGCGCCTCGGCAGCTTGCAAGCCAATTTCGGCGATAAAGGACCAGTTGCCCCACCTGGGCCTGTCCTGGGGGGGGCGAACCGTGGCCAACGGCTCGGCCGACCCCGCGGGGGTATTCGTCTGACGAATTGCGACCGTGGAACCCGTGGGCGGGGCAGCTTTGCCCACTTGTTGTCGCCAGTGATGAATGATGGCGTGCAACCCCTCGCCGCGGATCAATTGCATCACGTAATACGGCAAGCCGTCCTGCTCGCCAACGCCAAAGACCGGCACGATGTTGGTGTGGTGCAAGCGGGCGGCGGCCTGGGCTTCCCGGATAAATCGTTCCCGCCGGGTGGGATTCAGTTGGGCGTGGGTGGCCAACACTTTCAATGCCACCGGTCGGCCAAGCGATTCCTGCACCGCTTCGAAAACCACGCCCATGCCACCGCGACCCAGTTCTCGAACGATGCGGAAATCCCCGAAGCGATCGGGCAGTTGCTCCGCCTCCCTGCTGCCGGCCGCACGGCGAAATCGTTTCAGATATTCCATCTGGGCCACGGCCGGCAAGAGCTCGCGCAGTTGCTCCGCATGAGCGGGATGGGCCGCCGCATAGTCGCTGACGGAGGGATGCTCCCCTCGCCGCAAGCGATCGGCGAATTCCTCGGCCAGTACGTCCACCGGATCACGATCTTCGAAATCGTGGCCGTCGGAAGTGGTCATGAGCTTCCCTCGGAGGTAAACCCCGGCAAGGCTTCCAGGATTTCCTTGAGCCGGGCCAACGCTCGGACATACCGCTTGCTGGCAGCCGGCGGCTGGATGCCTAGCACCGCAGCGGTTTCGGTGTTGCTCAGTTCTTCAAAATGGCGTAAAGCCAGCACTTCCCGGTCCAGCGGATCCATTTGGTTGAGCGCCTCTTCGAGGCGGGCAAAGGCTTCGTTACGGCTGGCGGCATGACTGGGGCTGGTCAGGTGACCCAGCAAAAACGCTGCCATGCACGCCGAATCGGCCCCGGGAGCCCCCCCGTGTATCGACACCTCCTGCCCCACGTTGCGCTTCTGGGCCAGGTGCTCGCGGTGCAGGTCGGCCAGGCGTTGCCCCACAACCAGCCGCAGCCAGCCATAAAACGGTTGATCGGGTTTCTCGAAGTAGTGCTCGACTCGTCGCACCGCGTCGATGTACGCTTCCTGCAGGACATCCGAAGCGGACAGCCGCCCGGCTAACCGATGATCCAGCCGCAATTGCACCATCCGCCGCAGCTTCTCCCGATTGCTGTCAAACAGACGGGCCAGCGCAGACTGATCCCCGGCCCGCAAGCGAGCCAGGAGAACGGCTTCGGCATCAGTATCGGCAGTATCGGCTGCCATGCGGCATCCTGACTGGAACGTCCCATTATTGTAAACGAAAACCAGCTCGGTCCGCGACACCCGAGGCGTGGGTCCGCTGGAAACACACTACTTCGCCAATTCTTCGAAGGTTTTGTTCAAAATGGGGTATTTTTGCCAGTCCTTGTAATCAAAGTGCCACCATTCGGCTTCATAAACTGAAAACCCCTCGGCTTGCATCGCCCGGCGAAGCAGGTCCCGATGCCAGCGCTGCCGGGAGGTACCGCCGGGATAATCGGGGAAGGCCCGGTCGGAAAATTCGTCGTAACCGCCCACCATCTCGACCGGCTTGCCCGTCTTGAGGTCGTACAGGGTCAAATCGACCGCACAGCCCCGGTTGTGCCGCGACCCCTTGGCAGGATCGGCCACGAAATTGTGGTACTTCTCCGGCGTTGCGTCCCAGAACATTTTGGTGACATGCCAGGGCCGATAAGCATCGTAGATCAGCAAGCCATAGCCGTGTTCGCTCAGTCGGTCGTGGACCCGCTTGAGGGCTTCGGCAGCCGGACGTTGCAGGTAGGCCATGGCCGAGGTGTAGAGCGGCGTGCCCAGGAAATTATTGGCCGTCGCATAGCGGATGTCGAACTTCAGCCCCTCCAGGCTGGCCAGATCAACCAGATCGGGTGGGAGCAGCCCCAACTTCTGCTCGGGTGGGGCAGCGGCCAGCGCCTGCTTGCGAATCTCGTCGAGGGGTTTGACGGGCTTGATCTGGAAGGTCGCACCGTTTTCGCCGTCGATGGGGCGGCGCTGGAACACGACTCGCGCGGCTTCCACCTGGGTGGCTCGGCCGCTGGCGTCGCGGGTGAAGACCAGCTTTTCGCCGTGGTACATGTGTCGGTCAGCCGGGAAGGCGAAGACGTTCTCGGATTCTTGCGTCAGGGGATTGATTTCCACCCACTCGATCAGCGCATAAAGACGGCCGGCATACTCGTAGATGTACAGCGTATTGTGATCCCAGCCGTATTCGCCAATCAGCCCTTTCCACTGCTCGGGCGGCTCAGGCGGGGCCGCTTGCTGCTTCTCGCGGGTGTAGGTGGTCTTACCCAGCGTGATCGTGTCGCCAGCGACGATCAGTCGCGGCCCCCACAGTTGCACATCGTCGATGACAAAGTCCTTGCCCCGTTTGCGTACCTGGACCCAAGCGCCACCGCGATCGGTTTGCAGATACAACCGGCCCGAGCGATCGGTCAGATCCACGAAACTATCGCCGGCCCGGTAGCGGCCCTCCAGATTCCGCGCTTCCTCGGCGGTCAGGGGTTCGGTCAGTTCCAAAGGTGGTAACGGCTTGTTGGCTTTCGTGGCCAGCATGAACCGCAGTGCGTCGTTGGCGATCCGGGTGACAACCGCATTGGACACATCCCGCGACGACACCACGATCGCCCCCAGCTTCTCGCTGGGCAAGGCCGCGAACTCCGTGGCGAAGCCGTACACCGCTCCCCCGTGGCCAATCCGCTTTTTGCCCTCCAGCTCGCCAATCAAAAAGCCCAGCCCGAACCCGCGGGTGGTCGGTGTGGTGCTGAATTGCGGGCGCAACATTTCCTCGATGGTTTCTGGCTTGAGCAGTTGCTTGCCGGCACATTTCCCTCCGGCGAACAGACACGACTGGAACCGGGCCAGGTCCAGCACAGTGGAATACATGCAACCGGCTGGGGCCATGCCCAGTTCGAAGGTCGGGGCGGGGAATTCGCGGCCGTGGTAGGTCCACATCACCGCATCGGCGAGGTTCTTCTTGACTTTCTGAGTCGGCTCGAACGAACTGGAGTGCATGGCCAGGGCATCGAGGACACGCCGTTGCACATACTTTTCGAATTTCTCGTCCTGCGTGTACTCCAGGACATAGCCGACCAGGCCGATCGCCGCATTGGAGTACTTGGTTCGCTCACCGGGATCGTAGACCAACGGCAGGCCGTTGAGACTGGCCACGGTTTTCGCCAGACTGGGCTCCGTGGGGTCGAAGTAATTGCCCACGGGTGGCTCGCGGATCAAGCCCGAACGGTGAGCCATCAGCATCCGCAAGGTAATCGGCTTCTGGCCGGGCTTGTAAGCGGGCTTGAAACTGGGCACATACTTCTCGACCGGAGCGTCCAGATCCAATTTGCCTTCCTCCACCAGTTGCAGGACCGCCACATCGGTGAAGAGCTTGGAAACGGAGCCGACGCGATACACGGTCTCCGCCGTGGCGGGCGTGCGACTCGCGGGATTCTGCAACCCGAACCCGGCCGCCCAGACAACCTGCTGATCATCGACCAGGGCGATGGAAAGGGCCGGCAGCTTCTTCTCGCGAACCTCGTGTTCGATCAGTTTGGCCAGTGCAGTAACGGCCTCGGCATATTTGGGCGTTGGCGGCACCGAGACGACACTCGGCTGAGCCAGCGCCACCGCTGCCAGCGACCCCCAGGCGAAGACCCCCAATACGACCGGGACCAACAGCCGGCGGCACGGGTTGAGCATGGTGTGTCCTCCGTAGGTGATGGCCTGCAAATTCTAATACTGGTTGTGGGATTGGCTCACGTCGCTGACAATCCCCCTGTGAGCTTTCGGAGTTCCTCGACCGCCCCAGGAGCGCCTCATGCATTATTTGCTGATTTACGACGTGGTACCCGATTACGTGGAACGGCGGGAGCCGTTCCGAGCCGAGCACCTGGCCCTGGCCCGAGCCGCCCATGCTCGCGGGGAGCTGGTACTGGGTGGCGCGTTGGCCAACCCCGTGGATGGCGCGGTGCTGCTTTTCCAGGGTGATTCCCCCGCCGCGGCCGAAGCCTTTGCTGCTGCCGATCCCTACGTTCGCCACGGATTGGTTACCCGCTGGCGAGTCCGCGAGTGGACCACCGTCGTGGGGGATCAGGCCAGCGTCTCCCTTCCGCTTTAAGTGGCTTGGCCGCTCGGGGCTCTATGTGGTCGCGGCTTGCAAGCCCGCCGTGATCGCCGCTGAGTCGGTGGGCCGAACCACCCGCGCCACTTCCCGGCCGTCCTTGAGGACGATGAGCGTCGGCCACAGCTTCACGGTAAAGGAGCGACCCAACGGCTTGCCCTTGCCGTCGCCGATCTTCACGTGCTTCACCTGAGGGAAGGCGGCCAGCGCCGCTTCGATGGCCGGTTGGGCCGCCTGACAATGGGGGCACCAACTGGCTCCGAATTCCAACAGCGTCGCGCCGGGCCACGACTCCACGTCGGCCCGGGTCGGTTCCGGTTTATCGTAATCGCGGTCCAGGGGCATCGCTTAATCTCCGGGTTGGGCCGGCGCTGCGGATTGCAGATGCGAGGCGGCCGCCAGGGCCACGTCCTCGGACAGCTCGAATTCCGCCAGCGGTTCATCCGCCAGCCGGGCCGCCACGCGCACGGTGAAGGTGCTGCCGCGGCCCAGCTCGCTGTGCAGGCTTACGTCGCCGTTGAGCAGCTTGGCGAGTTCCCGCACAATGGACAGACCCAGCCCCGTGCCACCCTGTTCCCGGGTCAGCGGGTTGGCCGCCTGCCGGAATTTCTGGAAGATCAGGTCCTGCTCCTCGGCCGCGATGCCGACGCCGGTATCCGACACCGTAAACACCAGGTCGTGGCCATCGCACTCCGCTTTAAGCGTCACCCGGCCGCCCTCCGGGGTGAACTTGACCGCGTTCGACAACAGATTGCTGAGAATCTGGTGCAGCTTACCCGGATCCTGGCGGACGGTCGGGCCGGCGGGGTCGGCGATGATCTTCAGGTCGATATTCTTCTTCTCGGCTTGTTGTCGGAACATGGCCGCAGCATGTTCACACACCGTGGCCGGGTTGAGCGTCTCCAGGTGCAGGCGCATTTTACCCGCCTCGAGCTTGGCCAGGTCGAGAATATCGTTGATCAAGGCCAGCAACCGCTGCCCGCCGGCCATGATGTTGGCGGCATAGCGATGCTGCTTGTCCGTCAGGTTCTCCGCGCTTAGCAAGTGCTCGCTGAAGCCGATGATGCTATTGAGCGGCGTGCGCAGCTCGTGGCTCATGGTCGAGAGAAACTCCGACTTGAGCCGGTTGCTCTCGAACAGGGCCATGTTCACCCGGGCCAGTTCATCGACCTTGCGATCCAGGTCGGCAATGAGCTTCTTGTTGCGGTCCTGGATGTTGGTCAGGTTGCGGAGCATCCGGTTGAACGCATGGGACAGGTCCTCGAACTCGTCGCCCGTCTGGATCTCGCTGCGGATGTTCAGCTCACCGGTGGCGATGGCCTCCGACACTTCCTTGAGGTGCTTTACGGGCTTCACGATCACATAGCGAATGATGAGGTAGCTACCGGCGATGATCAGCAAACTGGTGCCGATGGCAAACGAGATGAGCACGGCCCGGTTGGTGTGAAACCCTTCCTCGATGGACTGCGTGGACAGACGAATCCGAACGACGGCCATCAGGTCGTCGGGCTTCAGCTCGGGGGTCGCTTTGCCCTCGGCCCCCATTTCGGCCATTTTGGCGGGGTTGGCATGACAGTTGACACACGAAACCCCCGCTCGAATCGCTCCGTAGTAGTAGAACGCATTCTCCTTGGGCGCTTGCCGCCAGTCCTCGTACTTCTGCGGGTCCGACTGAATCTTGGCCAGAACATTCAGATCGTCGGTGTTGGGTTTGTTATCCGGCTCCTTGGTGTCGGGTTTGATGAGCAAGTAGTTGTAACCCTTCAAGGCCGCGGGCCAGTGGGCCTCGGTAAGCTTCTGGAAATCGTCCACCGCTTGAAACTGCTCGCCCTTGACATGCAACTTGGCAACGATGGGGGAAAGCAAAGCGCGGCCCGTCGTCGCCAGTTGCTCATAGGCCAGATCCTCGGTTTGCCGAGCATACACCCAAAAGCTGCCGGTCATCAGCAAGAGCACGCCGGCACCTAGCAGCCAGCGGCACTTCCGCTCCAGGCTGGTTTCCCCGAGAAGCCGTTTGAACGCTCGATACGACATGGCCACTCCGACACGCACCCACGGATTCCAGCCACCGAGTCACCGACCCCGGCGGCGCGTCGCCGGCCCGCTCACGCGGGTTCGGGCGGGCTGACACGTGGGGCAATAATGGCTGCTACGGCCAGCCAGGCGCAGGCAGACGATCGGCGTGCCACACACCCGGCAGGGCTGATCCGTTCGCCCATACACCGCAAACTCGTTCTGAAAGCCCCCCCGCAATCCGGAGCCACCGACATAATCCCGAATCGTCGAGCCGCGCGACGCAATCGCACGCTCCAGCACCGCGGCGAGGGTTTCGCGCAACCGATCGCATTCCGCCGCGCTTAGGCTGCTGCCGGGCCGCTGCGGGTGCAACCCGGCCCGAAACAATACCTCATCGGCATAGATATTCCCCACTCCGGCGACGACCTGTTGATCCAGCAAAACAGCCTTCAGGCACCGCGTGGTCCGGCCGACGGCAGCCCGAAACGCCTCGGGATCCATTGCAAACGGCTCCGGCCCCAGTTCGGCGTCCAGGGCCGCATCGACCGCCGCTCGATCGGGAAAGTACTCGGCGCAACCGAACCGGCGCGGATCCCGAAACCGCAGCTCCGTGTCATTGTCCAGCTCGAACACCACATGCACATGATCCGGCAGCGGCTCGGTCGTGGGTACGACGGTCAACTGACCGGTCATTCCCAGATGGATGCGGACCACGGGCAGGCCCAAGGCGGGTCGCTGCGACGTTCGCCCCGGTGCACGGCCGTGCCCCCGGAGGTCGATCAGAATCCACTTGCCCCGGCGACGCAGCCCCTCCACCTGCGCGCCGCTCACCGCGGGGTTCCACGCCGCTTGCCAGGGCCGCCGCAGTTGCTGCCGGCTCGGACGCACCGCCAGGATGCTCCGGCCGCGCAGCACCGGCCGCAGATCCCGCACCACGGTTTCAACCTCGGGTAACTCGGGCATGGCATTCCCCGCTCCGCAGCCCGACCGCTGCCTCGTGCCACCTTAACCGATCGGCCGCCATTGCGTAAACTTGAAGTAGCGTGATTCGTTTTGCAACCACCCAGCCGGCCCTTGCGGCTGCTCATCAGGATGCTTCATGGCCACTGCAACCACCACCCCCGTCTCGCAGGTACCGGATCAGCGCGGCCGATTTGGCCCCTACGGCGGCCGCTTCGTGCCCGAAACGCTCATGTTCGCTCTGGATCAGCTCGACCAGGCCTACCGCGAAGCCAAAGCCGACCCCGCCTTCCAGGCCGAGTTCCAGCGCTTGCTCCAGGACTACGTGGGGCGGCCCTCTCGATTGTACTTCGCCGAACGGCTCACCAAGGAAGCCGGCGGGGCCCGCATCTACCTGAAGCGCGAAGATTTGAACCACACCGGCGCGCACAAGATCAACAACGCCATCGGCCAGGCGATGCTCACCCGACGCATGGGCAAACGCCGGGTCATTGCCGAAACCGGAGCGGGGATGCACGGGGTGGCCACGGCCACGGCCGCCGCGCTGTTCGGCATGACCTGCCGCGTCTACATGGGCAGCGAAGACGTGCGCCGCCAGGAGCTGAACGTCTTCCGCATGCGGGCCATGGGCACCGAGGTGTTCCCCGTCGAGAGCGGTAGCCGCACCCTCAAGGACGCGACCAATGAGGCCATGCGCGAGTGGATGAGCAGCGTGGAAGACACGCATTACATCATCGGCAGCGTCGTCGGGCCGCATCCGTTCCCCATGATGGTGCGGGACTTTCAGAGCGTGATCGGTGAGGAAACCAAACAGCAGTGCCGCGAGCAGCTGGGCCGGCTGCCCGAGGTCATCGTGGCCTGTGTGGGCGGCGGATCCAACGCGGCCGGCATGTTTTACCCCTTCGTGGACGAACCGGGCGTGGAACTCGTTGGCGTCGAGGCGGGGGGGCGCTCAGGCCGATTCGGCCAGCATGCCGCCACCCTGAACTTCGGCAAGCCCGGCGTGTTGCACGGCAGCTTTAGCTACGTCTTGCAGGACGACGACGGGCAGACCGCCCCCGTCCACTCCGTGTCGGCCGGTCTGGACTACCCCGGCGTTGGCCCGGAGCACAGCTTCTGGCACGATGTCCACCGCGTCCGCTACTGCAACGTCACCGATGAGGACGCCCTGGAGGCCTTCCACCTGTGCGGCCGGCTCGAAGGCATCTTGCCCGCGCTGGAAACCGCCCACGCCGTCGTCGAAGCCCTGCGAATCGCGGCCAAGCGACCCAAGAACGAAGTCGTGGTGATCTGCTTCAGCGGTCGCGGCGACAAGGACTGTGCGGAAGTGGCACGCTTGACCTGTTCGCACTCGGCTTGAAGCACCCGTCCCGTTCAGGGAGCACCGGCCCGGTGACACGGGCCCAAAAAATTTTCCATTTTTTTTGCCACCTCGGTTGAAATGGTGTATACTCATGTATAGTATACATCTGAATAGCAAGACGGTCGCCCAAAACCGAATGTCTTGCGGAAACCCTGATTCCCGGGCCGTTACCAAGGTGTTACACCACCGGGTTTCGGGAACGGCTAGAATCGCGGGGGAGAAGTGAAACCGGTTTCACCGATTTCTGGCCCTCGACGAGGCATTCCCGAAGAGAATCCGCGAGCCGGCCAAAGCTCCAGGCTTTGAGCCGCGCCCGGAGCAGAAGTCAAGTCCGAGCGAATCGACCAGCGGTTACCGCCCCGCGACGCGGCCCCGGGGCACCGGCCGACTATTGCTGTCGGCGGTCTGAGCCACTCCAGCGGTCGTTCTCCGCTCGGTTTGCAGTAACCCCATTCGCCGTTCGTCGACGGAAGCTTTCCCGAGAGTTTGGCGAGAAACGGTCAAGCCATCAGCCCGGTTGGATCGTCTCAGTTGTGGCGTCTTCGATGCAGAGGGTCCGATGCTTTTGCCTCAGGTGAAGTATGCCAAAAGCTCACATCGTCGTAGTGGAGGACGAACCGGCCATCCGCCGCGGGGTCTCGGATGCCCTTCGGCTGAGCGGTTACGAAGTGACTGAAGTGCCGGATGGCGCAACCGGGCTGCGTGAGGCCGCGGCCGACGGCGTCGATCTGGTGCTGCTGGACATCATGTTGCCCAAACGGGATGGGCTGGAGGTGCTGTGTGAACTGCGGCGGCGCAAACCCACCCGTCCGGTCATTCTGCTGACGGCTCGTGGCAGTGAGGACGACCGCGTTCGTGGCCTGAAACTGGGGGCCGACGATTACGTTGTCAAACCGTTCTCGGCCAAGGAGTTGCTTGCCCGAGTCGAAGCCATCCTGCGACGAACACTGCGCGCCACGCCCGAGATTCGCATGGTGAAGATGGGCCCGGGTACAATCGATCTGGATCGACGGGAGATTCGCTGGCGGGATGGCAGCCGCGCCGAGTTGTCCGAGACGGAGGCGGCGCTACTGAAGTATTTGGTCGGCAACCGGGACCGCGCCATTTCCCGGGAGGAATTACTGTCCCGCGTCTGGGGCATCGGCACTGCCGGTCTGGAAACCCGGGCGGTGGACATGCATGTGGCCCGCTTGCGGGCCAAGCTGAAAGCACCGTGCGGCCATCATCCACAGCCGGAGGCGATCATTACCGTTCGGGCATTGGGGTACATGGCCGGCCCTGCCCTTTCGGTGACCAGTGCCTGAACGGACGGAGCAAGGGGAAGTGCAGTCATGAGTCGACGGTTACTTGGACCAATTGGCGGTGCCATTGCGTTCGGCCTGGTCGCCTTGCTCGTCTTCAGCGGTCTGGGCTGGGTGACGTACTCGGCCCTGCAGGTGGAACAGGCCCAACGGGAAGCGGCCGCCCGGGCGGAACAGGGAGCGAACCTCCGCGAGGCCCTGTGGCGGCTCGATGGCCGCATGCTGCCCACGCTGGGTGTAGAAGGGAGCCGGCCCTTCTACCAGTATGCCCCCCCCGACCCGACCACCGTGGCCGGTGCCGCAGCCACTCCACTGCTGGCGGCAATCTTGCCGGCGTGGATGAAGCTGCACTTCCAACTCGACCCCACCCGCGGCTGGGAATCGCCACAGGTTCTCGATCCGACGCTGACTGAACGCATCCGTCAGGTTTGGCCCGATCTCGACTTGCGTAATTTCGACGACGAGCGGGTGCAAGTCCTGGCCGACCTGCGCGCCAACTTCCCCGTGCTGCCCACTTGCGCTCAGTTCGCTCAGGGGGAGGATCCGGCCCTGCCGGGCGCCTCCGCACCCGGGAGCTCCGTCGGAACCAACCCGGGCAACCCGGCGGCAGCTGAGGTGGCAACCGTCGGGCCGTCCGTGTCCAAACCGCCCCCTGCCACCGATCCCATCAGCAAAGCCATCAGCGACAGGCCGGCCCTCGGCCTCAAACTGTGGAGCTATGAATTGTGCTTGCCGACCGAGCCACTGGCGACGAACAAGCCGGCTCCAAGCCAGGTCCAAACCACCGACGCCGAGAACTCGGGAATCAGCACCGGGCTGAATCCAACGACTGCGAACTCCCTCCCGCTGACCAATCGCGGGGGACGGGCCCCCCAATCGGAGATGCAAAATTACCTGCCCCGGAACGACTGGTTGAAGCGAGCGGAAACGACCGACAAGGCGCTCCGGGAGGCGCGGCAGACCGGCGACTTTGCGTACCCCCGCGGCCAGCTCAACCCGGACTTCTCCAATCCGGTGGCGAGCAATTTCGCGGGCTTCGGCGGGCTACCGTCTGACACTCACGTAGCGAACTCCTTAAACCCGCAGTCCCGATTTCCACGCGAGATCCTGCCGATGGATCTCGGTGGAATTCTGGGCTTGCTCCCGACCCCCGGTGGATTGAATCAGGGGGTCGAGGCGGACGGTGGCAAACGATTTCTCCAGAACATGGCACCAGCGGCGCAGTTGCCGGGCACGGTCGCCAGCGGATTGGCCGCGGTGGTCGGCCCTGCGAGTTTGATCGAAAACCGCGGCGGTGTTCGCCCCGCAAGTCAGGCGGAACACCGCGGCGCATCGCAACTTGCCCCAACGGCACCCCTGGGCCTTCCGCCCGGTCCCCCACCCGAGAACTTCCCATCGCTCATTACGCTTCATCTGGGATCGATGCGGCCGTTGTGGGTTACCGCAGCCAATGGAGCCGACATGTTGGTGCTGGTCCGCACCGTGCGGTTCACCACCAAAACGGTTTACCAGGGTGTGGTGCTGGACTGGGCCAAACTGGAAGCTGTCCTGAAAGACGAAGTCAAGGATCTGTTTCCCGAAGCGAAACTGGTGCCCATCAAGGACACCACCGCCGTACCACTCGATCGGGCGATGACGGCACTACCCATCCAGCTGGACCCAGGCTCGGAGCAAGCCCTGCCGCCGGCCGGCTGGACTCCGCTGCGGATCGGTCTTGTGCTTGCCTGGATCCTGGCACTGATCGCGGTAACCGCCGTCGGGCTGAGTGGCTGGAGCCTGATCGACCTGGCCGAACGACGCATGAAGTTTGTCTCGGCGGTGACTCATGAACTGCGAACGCCGCTCACATCGCTACGGCTTTATCTGGATCTGCTCATCAGCGGGCTGATTCAGGATGAGGCCAAGCGACGGGACTATCTGCAGACGCTCGCCCAGGAATCGGATCGCCTGCACCGGCTGGTCGATAATGTGCTGGATTTCGCCAAGCTCGAGAAGCGACGGCTGCAGGGTGACATTCAGCCGATCCGAGTGGGTGACCTTCTCGAACAAATTCGCGCAACCTGGACGGACCGGGTGGCCCAGGACCACAAGGAGTTACTCGTCTGCTCGCTATTGCCGCCGGAACAGCAAGTGGCGACCGACGCGGGAATGGTTTTACAAATCGTGGGAAACCTGATCGACAATGCCAAGAAGTATACCCGCGAGGCGACAGATCCGCGCATTTGGGTCTGGGCGCGAGCGGGAAGCGGTACGGGGGTCGTGATTGAGGTGGAAGACCGTGGCCCCGGCGTGCCTGCCAACGAACGGCGAACCATCTTCCAGCCCTTCCGCCGCGGCCGCCAGGCGGACAGCAAAGCCGGCGGCGCGGGTCTGGGTCTGGCGTTGGCGAAGTCTTGGGCCGAGGTGCTGGGCGGTCGGCTGACTTACCGGCCGGCCGAGGGCGGCTGCGGTTCCTGCTTTCGCTTAGAACTACCGGGGGTGTGAGCCTGTCTATGCGGCGAGAGCGAAACGGAGCGAAGGGAAAACAGCAGCGACCCGGGAGTGATCCCAGGTCGCTGCAGATGCGGCCGTCGGGGCGATCAGTTGCGTTGCACGGCCTGGAAGAGTTCGCTCATTTTCATGCCCAGAGCCAGGCAGACCCGATAGAGCGTTTCAATGGATGCGGAGTTCTTACCCAGTTCGATCTGGCTGAGATACCCCAGCGAAACGCCGGTGCGATCACTCATGTTCGCCAGGGTCAACCCCAGCGCCTTGCGACGTTCACGGATGGCATTCCCGAGCGACTCGCGCAGGGCCTCCTCGGTCATCCGCAACAGACCCTTGCTTTCCAGACAGCGGAAGACGATCTCCCGGAGTTGATCGACCTGGAACGGCTTGGTCAGGTAGTCGTAGGTGCGAGCCCGCAGACAGTTGAGGGCACTATCGACGGAGGGATAACCCGTGACCACGACGATATTGGCTTCGGGTTGCTTCTCGCGAATCCAGGCGAAAACCTGATCAGGCTCGAGGCTGGGCAAGACATAGTCGAGAATGATCAGATGATAGGGTTGCGGTCGGGAAAGGGCCGCTTCCACCATGTTCGGATCGGAGACCGTATCGATCACGAAGTCCCGATTGGTGAGGGCAGCCTGGATGACGGCACAGGTGGCTGGGTCGTCGTCCAGAATCAGGATGCGAATGTCGCCGGAAGATTGAAGTTCGCGCATGGCTGGTTGCGCTTTGCTGCCAAGGGTGATGGGAAACATGCCTGTCGGCATGGGAGTCTGGTGATCATCAATATCGAACGGCATAGGAGATTAACCTCCGACCACGGTGGTGTTGATCGTTCCCCCCGCTACAGGACGCGTGGCCGAGGCTCCAGCCGTGGCTGGCGAGCGAGTGGCTGCGAGCGGCAGCACGACCCGCACCTGGGTCCCGGCACCGGGGGGCGGCACTTGATCAATTTGGATGCCCGCACGGTGTGCACACAGGACCCGGTAAACAATCGCCAGGCCCAGGCCCCGATGTCGGACCTTGGTTGTGAAAAACGGCTCGACAAACAACCGGCGACGCACCTCGGGCTTGATACCAACCCCACTATCGGTAATGGTCACGAGCACATGGGAACCGCCGGTTGTTTTACCGAGATAGCTGCGTGCGTCGGCTTCTGTTAACTCAATGGTTCGCGCTGCGATTCGGATCACGCCACCCTGGGGACAAGCCTCCACGGCGTTCTCCAGCAGATGCCCGATGACCACTTGCAAAGGGCCCGCTTCGATGGCTACCATTGGTAACGTGGGAGATAGTTCTTTCTCGATCCGTAGCGTGGAGTGCAGAGAAGATCGCAATCGCGATTCTTCCTTGGCAATTGCTCCCGCTAGCGCAGACGGGTTGGGTTTGACCTGCCCGCTGCGGCTCAACTGGTGCAGTTGCTGGGTGAATTGAATCCCCCGTTGACCAACCTTACTGATCTCGGCTACGAAGTTCGCTGCTTGCGACCCCGCCGGAAGCATAGGCTGGGCCAGATCCGCGAAACCGATGATCCCGGTCAAGATATTGTCAAAGTCGTGGGCCATGCGGCCGGCAATGATAGCCGCATCACCAAGGCGTTGGTTCAGCTTCTCGGGATTGATGACAGGACCGATAAGGGCCGCGACAGCCGGGGAGCGTTCCATAACTTTTGCGGTCAGACCCAGATAAGCAAGTTCGGCTTCATTCCAATGTTCACCAACTGCCCGCTCGGCCCAGACCAACCCAAGGGCTCGACCACCTGGCTGAACCCCAGCAAAAACGCGACCGCCGGTTCCGGGGGCCGAGTAGAACACCGTTGTTTCGCCCTGTTTGATTCGCCGCAGTGCATCGGGCACCTCAAGCGGTTGCGGGGCAGCAACCAGGTTACCTGCCTGGACGGTTCGGATCACCGGCTCAGAACTGTCGCTGGTCCATACAAACCCGCAAGCGTGCCATTGGCAGACGCGCGCCCAGTCGATCAGCAGATGATCCAGCGCGACCTCGTGAGCGGTCTCTTGCCACCAGTTGGGCACGAACGCCAGTGCGGCGGACAACGCGCCTTCGGTTGACATTACGGTCTCTCAGTCCGCAGGTGAAAAAGCAATCAGTCACGTTTGACATCACCTGAAATTCAGGGGATTCATCGTGTATGTAGAACGGGCCTGAACGAAGTCAAATCAGGATGAATTCTTCAGCCCTGCGAGTCACACCTGAATGTGCTCTCCTCAATTAGTACTGGTCGGCAAGCTGTTTTTTGTCACCAACAGAAGGGAACTTTGTCGATGAGATATAACTTTGCGCGGTTCAAGGGATATACGTTGCAACTTCACGGACAAACAAGGATCGCTGAAGTGCTACCACCCCGGTACGGTACAAACCAGTCACAAAGCCAAGTAAGGTCGAAACTCTACGAGTAATTACTGCTTTATTTTGTCTGAATCTTTCTTAGAGTCGACTTTTTTTTCGATTTGGCGAATCGCCAAGGCGGCGGCTTCACGGACCTTGATGTGGGGATCGCTCAGACGTTTGCGAAGTGCCTTCAGTGTCTCGGCGTCGTTTTTTAGCTCCGGACCCAATGCGCCCAACTCCTCGACGGCGGTCTGGCGTACCTCGTGATCGGTATCCTTCTCCATAACACGAACAACATCGGCGACACGATCTTTCAGGGCTGGACCCAAGGCTGTGCCGAAGGCTCGGAGGGCGGTAACCCGTACATCTGCAACCATGTCGGTTTCGGCTGCTTTCAGCAACGCCTCGGCGGCGGGAGCAGCATCGGGTCCGAAGGTACCCAGCACGCGGACGGCTCGCAAGCGCAGATCGGGCTCAGGCTGTGTCAGTACGCCAGCGAGGGCCTGCACCACACTCGGGGATTTTTCACCAAGTAAACCCAACGAGGTGATGAGTTGGACCTTCAAGTCCAGATCCTTTTCGGTGCCCAACATACGGGCCATGGTTTCTGCAATGGCCGGGGCTCCCTCGGGCGTAATCCGTCCCAACGCAATGACAGCTGAGTAGCGGACGCTTTTATCATGATCGACTAGAAGTGGTGCCAGTTCGGCGGCGGCGGATTTGCCCTCACTGCCGGTCAGGGCCAGTGCATCGGCAATGGCAGCCCGGGTTGCGGGGTCGGGGTCTTTCAACGCACCGGTAAGGGGCACCACAGCGAGCTTGGCCAGTACCGGGAATCGTCCGATCGCGCGGGCAATTTCCCGGCGCACCCGGGATTCTTTTTCGGTGCCCATGGCGTCGATCAGGTCCTTGGCCCCGAGACCTTTTTTGACGATATCTTCTTCCGGCAGCCCTGCCAGTGCCCGTGCCGCTGCCAGGCGCACCGCCGCCGAGCTATCCAGCCGCAACGATCGACCTATTGCCGGAATTGCTTCTTTGTATTGTTTGTCCGCCCAGAGCCGAGCCAAGGCATCGATTGCCAGCGCTCGCTGGCGAGCCGAGGTGTCGTTCACGAGTGTATCGACCCACGCCGAAGCTTTCTTGCCGTTGTAAACCGGGTCGTCGGCCTGTGCGGTCATAGCAGGTGGCAACCGGATCGTGACAACCACCGCAAGCATGACAGTCGGACCAAAGCGAGTGGGAACCATGATGAGCATCCTTGGGGGGATGAAGCAGGCAATGGCGATGATATGACGCCCAGCAAGTCGAGGTCAAACAGTTTTGAGCCAACCAATTCGATTAACACAACAGGGCGAATGCCGGCCCGTGGTTAGATTCCACCGACTGGCTTCCGCCCCGTTGGGAGGGAGGAGGGATTCCGAAATCAGCCACATCCCGAGGTTGCACCGCAAGTATCGCAGCGCATGCAGGCTCCACTGCGAACCATGGTCAACTGACCACAGTTGGTGCACGGATCGCCTTCATAACCCTTTTGACGAGCGATGCGAATCTTTTCCGCCTGTGTGCCAGTTAGAGGGGCGGGAGACCTTCGAATGGTTGGGGGCGACCCACCGTTGCCTACGATCCCCGCCCGCTCGGTGCCCCCGCGAAACGGAGTAGCAGTGTCTTCGCCCTCTCGGGGAGCAGGCTGCGAAACCGTATCGCTCCCCGGCTTGGTGGGCTTGATGTGGCTTGAGCGAGGATGCGCTAACGGCCTACTCACAGCTGCCCGGGCGTCCACCGTGCGTTCGGAAATCACCTCCTCATCGTCAAAGTCCGGGTCATCGTCCGGGTCGTGCTGAGCATCGGCCCGTAAATCCTCGGGGTTCACATGAGCCAGATCGGAGCGACCCAGGTAAGTAATGGCCAACTCCCGGAAGATGTAGTCGATAATCGACGTGCTCATCTTAATGTAGGGGTTGCCCTGCACGACACCGTTTGGCTCGAAACGGGTGAACAGGAACGCGTCCACGTACTCTTCGAGTGGTACGCCATGCTGCAGCCCCAGCGAAACGGCGATGGCAAAACAGTTGGTCATGCTGCGGAAGGCAGCTCCTTCTTTATGCATATCGATGAAGATCTCACCAAGTGTACCGTCTTCGTACTCACCGGTGCGGATATACATCTTGTGGCTACCAATCCGGGCTTTCTGCGTGTAGCCGGCCCGCCGATCCGGTAAGCGACGACGTCGAGCGATGTAGCGATGAACAATCTTCTCGGTGATGCGCTCGGCCGCCTTCACCACAGGTGCCTTGGGTTCTTCAGGTTTTTCGGGTTCGGCCACGATGCTAGCCAGCAAGGCTGCCTCGGGGGAATCAGCCACCGAATTGAGCGGCTGACTCAGCTTGGACCCATCACGGTACAGGGCATTGGCCTTGGTCATCAGCCGCCACGAGAGCCAGTAGGCTTTCTTGACATCTTCGATGGTGGCGTCGTGCGGCATGTTAATGGTTTTCGAGATCGCGCCGGAAATGAACGGCTGGGCCGCTGCCATCATGCGAATATGCGACTCCCAGGACAGGAACCGCTGACCCGTCTTGCCGCACTTATTGGCACAATCAAAGACGGCATAATGCTCCGGCTTCAGATGCGGAGCACCCTCGATGGTCATGGTCCCACAAACATAAGTGCTAGCCTCGGCCACTTGCTGCCGCGTGAAGCCCAAATAGCTGAGCAAATCGAAGGTTGGGGCGTTGAGCACATCGATCGGAATCTTCAGCGTATTGAGCAAGAAGTCCTCACCAATGGTCCATTTGTTGAAGACGAATTGCAGTTCAAATGCCCCGGGCAGTTGATCCTCGACCTTACGAATCACCTCATCGGTGAAGCCCTTGGCTCGCAGGCTAGGTGGGTTGATGTGTGGGCAGCCATGCAATGTCGCAGCACCTTTACAATAGCGGATGATATCGTCAATCTGCCACTGTGCGTATCCCAGCCGCGCCAGCGCAGGTGGCACCGACTGGTTGATGATCTTGAAGTACCCTCCGCCAGCGAGCTTCTTGAACTTAACCAAAGCAAAGTCCGGCTCGATCCCGGTGGTATCGCAATCCATCACCAGGCCAATCGTGCCCGTCGGAGCGATCACCGTGACCTGAGCGTTGCGATAGCCGTATTTCTCACCCAGTTCAAGCATCCGATCGGATTCACTCCGGGCTACAGCGACCAATTCCGCTGGGCAATAGCGGGCGTCGATTCCGACCGGAATGATGGACAATCCCTCGTACTCGGCCGGTGCTGCGTTGTAGGCGGCTCGGCGATGATTGCGAATGACTCGCAACATGTGGTCGCGATTGGCAGCGAACCGCGGGAATGGCCCAAGTTCGGCAGCAATCTCGGCGCTGGTGGCATAGGCCCCAGCGTGCATGATCGCGGTCAGCGCACCACACTGCGCTCGTCCTTCTACCGAATCGTAGGGAATGCCCTGGACCATCAGCAGCGCGCCAAGGTTCGCGTACCCCAGACCCAGTGTGCGGAAGTCGTAAGACTTTTGCGCCACCTCGCGGCTGGGAAACTGCGCCATGTACACACTGATCTCGAGAATGAGCGTCCAGATCCGAATCGCATGTCGGTAGGCTTCGATATCAAACTTCCCGTGATTGATGTCGTGGAAACTCAGCAGGTTGAGGGACGCCAGGTTGCACGCGGTGTCGTCCAGGAATGCATACTCCGAGCAGGGGTTGGTCGCATTAATGCGGCCATCCACCGGGCAGGTATGCCATTCATTGAAGGTAGTGTCGAACTGAACGCCGGGATCCGCACAACTCCAGGCCGCAAAGGCGATTTGTTCCCACAGGTCGCGGGCTTGTAACGTCTTGCAAGGCCGAGGCGAGCGATTTTCCTTCCGAGCTTTAGTCAATTCGGTGCGCCAGTAGAGGTGCCAAGGGCCGTTGGTTTCTACCGCTTTCATAAACTCGTTGGTGATCCGCACCGAGTTGTTACTGTTCTGGCCGCTGACGGTGTAATATGCCTTCGAGTTCCAGTCGGTGTCGTATTCTTCCACCTCCAGGTGGGTGAAGCCTTGGTGTGCCAGTTGCAGGACGCGGGCAATGTAGTTTTCCGGTATGAGGGCAGCTCGGGCATCGAGGACCGCTTTGCGCAGATTCTGATTCTTGGTCGCATCGAACTTCTCAGCCGCGTTGGTGTGCGTGTGAATTGCACGCAGGATCGCATTCAGGTGCCGGTTTAATAACCGCGACCCGATTACGAGATCCGCGACCTTTTGCTCCTCGGTGACCTTCCAGTTGATAAACTCCTCAATGTCGGGGTGATCCAGGTCCAAAACCACCATCTTGGCAGCGCGACGGGTGGTACCGCCGCTTTTGATAGCGCCAGCGGCACGATCGCCAATCTTCAGGAAACTCATCAATCCCGACGACTTGCCGCCACCCGACAACGGCTCGCCTTCACCCCGCAATGCAGAAAAATTCGATCCGGTACCACTGCCGTATTTGAAGATGCGGGCCTCACGAACCCAGAGGTCCATGATCCCGCCCTCGTTGACGAGGTCGTCGTTGATGGACTGAATGAAGCACGCATGAGGGGCCGGTCGCTCGTAGGCAGATGTGGAGCGAACCAGTTGCTGCGTCTGCGGATCGACATAGTGGTGTCCCTGCGGTGGGCCTTCGATACCGTAGGCCCAGTGCAGCCCCGTGTTGAACCATTGCGGGCTGTTCGGAGCAGCCATCTGGGCCGCCAACATGTAGCAAGTTTCGTCGTAGAAGGCTCGGGCATCGGCTTCACTCGAGAAGTAGCCCCCCTTCCAGCCCCAGTACGTCCAGCAGCCCGCCAGGCGGTTAAACACTTGCCGCGAATCGGTTTCCCCGCCAGTGGGCGTCTCGGGGCTGAGCGGCCCGCTGCGTTGGAGCCAAAGAGGAACACCATCTTCATGGATGCGAACGAGTTGGGTTGGCACACCGGCCCGCCGGAAATACTTCTGGGCCAGAATATCCACCGCCACCTGGGACCATTTTTCCGGCACCATCACGTTGTGCATCTCGAACACCACGGAGCCGTTCGGATTGCGGATGACCGAACTCCGAGGAGCAAAAGTAATCCCAACGAACGGGTCCTGGCCTTCGCGGGTGAATCGACGCGTGATCTGCATGACAACCAATCCGGTGAGGAACTATCGACGGGGAACTCCCGTCGTGGGGTTAAGAATTCTACCGACTCAAACGATATCGGGAGAGCAACTCACCAACACTGACGATTGTACACTATTTTTGTGTATCTGTACAGCTTAGTAGGGCTGGTAAGTTGTGAGGCGGCAACTTTAATTGTTGCTGCGCACCGGCTCCACGCCATGTACAAAGGGCAGTGTCAGTCCCGCCTGGTCCTGATACTTGCCCTTTTTATCGGCATAGCTGATACGACACGGATCCGTGGCTTTTAAGAAGACGATTTGAGCAATCCCTTCGCCGGAGTATATCTTGGCCGGCAACGGGGTGGTGTTGCTGATCTCAATCGTGATCCGACCCCGCCACTCCGGTTCCAACGGGGTGACGTTCACAATGATACCGCATCGGGCATAAGTTGATTTGCCCACGCAAATGCAAAGAATGTCCCGGGGAATCTCCAGATATTCTACCGTCTCGGCCAGCGCAAAGCTATTTGGCGGGATGATGCACTCGTCGCCTTCCACATCAACAAACGACTTCGGATCGAATCGCTTGGGATCCACCGTACGGCCCCAAACGTTCGTAAAGACCTTGTAACGCCGGTCCACGCGGACATCGTAGCCATAGCTGGTCAAGCCGTAAGAAATGACACCGGGGCGATGCTGGCCATCAGCAAACGGCTCAATCTTGACATCGCGCTGGATCATCCAGTCTGGCAGAACACCCATGATTACTCCTGCGCCGATCAGCGGGCCAAGCGGGTCCTTGCTTCACGGTCAGTTTCGGCCGGTGATTCGCGCCAGCTTAACTGCTGCCCTGTATAACCCACATCGAGTTGTCGGAGTTAACCGAGATTACAGCGCACTCGGTTGATTCGCTACTTCATTCAAACCTTACCGAGATTACCATCACTCGCTTGCGTGTGGCTGGTACCGAAAATGGGAGCGTTTGTCATCCAAGCTAGGTCCGGCTGCTGCTGAGGGTGAGCAGAAAAAGTGACGTGGTACCGGTCATCAATGGTGTCAAACAAGGTGCGTGAAGCGGTACCACGTCACTGGATTCTATCACATACCTTCTTTGGGAGACGAGATTATGGCGTTTTGGCTCTTCAAGGAAGAACCGGGTACGTATAGCTTCAATGATCTGTTGCGTGAGGGGAGTACGACCTGGGGAGGCATCAGCAACCCATTGGCCCAGCAACACTTGCGCCGCGTTACCAAGGGCGACCAGATTTTCTTTTATCACACCGGCAAGGAAAAAGCGGTCGTCGGGATCATGGAAGCGACCGACAATCCGAAATCCGATCCCAATGACCCGACCGGCAAGCGTGTCGTGGTCACGGTCAAGCCAGTACGCAAATTGCCTCACCCCGTCCAGCTTGCAGCCATCAAAGCGGACCCCGCGTTCGCCGATTGGGAATTGGTGCGGATCAGTCGCCTGTCGGTGATGCCCGTGCCGGCTCCATTGTGGAGGAAAATCACAGGAATGGCTGAGACAGCCGATGGGTAGCAATTGGGGGTGAGGAAACAGGGAACCCCCGGGTTAGATACACCCCGGGGGTTCGAAATTGGGCGGCCGGCTAACGGACCACCCGTAACACGGCCGTCAGTCGAGCCGGCCCTCATAATCCTGGTAACTACTACTTGGCACAGGACCACCTCCTTTCTGCGGGACCCACCTCAAGCAACCGCGTACCAGTGCGGCCGCTATCGGCCTTTAGCCCGTCGTGCCACGGACGCACGACCCAATCAAGCCAACTGTATCATAGCTTCGAACCCCCGCATCGAACCAGCCACTAGGAGAAAATTTCAGCCATATGGGCAAGGCCAGGGCCTACCCAGCCAGGCCTTACCCACTGGTCACCGTCGGTGATGACCACAACAATACGCTACAGGTAGCAAGCTGTGTGTATCGGTAACCAGTAGGAACGGCTCCGAGACCCTCCGAGTAGGATTGCGAACCATGCTGTACTCACTCGCACTGGCCATCCTGGCAACCGCGCCCACCCAAGGCGGGGATCTTAAGCTCACTAACGTCCGCATGACCATCGGTGAACTCGGCCCAACCCGGAGTACATCCCGCTTCCTTCCGGGCGATGTCGTGTTCATCGGCTACGACATTACGGGGTTGAACGTGGCCCCGGATGGTAAAGTGAAATACCGCATGGCGATGGAAGTAGCTGATGGAACGGGCAAGCCGATCTTCAAGCAGGATGCCCGTGATCTGGAGGACTTCGTTCCGCTACGGGGGAACGTGATTCCTGCTCGGGCTTTTATCACCATCGGACTGGATCAGGATCCGGGCAGCTACACCTGTAAGATTACCGTTTCGGATCCTCAAACCAAGGGCAAGGAGGATTCCTTGGCGGTCAAATTCGAAGTGGGCAAGCGGGACTTTGGCATAGTCCAGGTCTATCCCGCCTTCGATGAATTGGGCCGCATTAACGCCCCGGCCACCGCAGTAGTGGGGCAGACTTTGTTTATCCAGTACAGCATCGCGAGCTTTCAACGGGATGCCAAGACTCGGCAGCCCAACGTCCTGCTCGAAGTTCAGATTGTCGACGAGAAAGGAAGCCCGATTCTGGAGAAGCCCAGTACTGTCATCCAAGATGACAAGGCAGTCCTGCTTGTGGATGAGAAGGAGGGCGCTTTCGCCATGCGGTACCCCCTGTTCGTGAATCGCCCGGGCAAGTTTACGGTCAAAATCACGGCTACGGATCGTGTCGCCAACAAGAAGTCCACCTTCGATTTACCGGTGACCGTCCTGCCGGCCAACTGACCGATGCGGCCGCCACCCGCCGGGTGGTACCCCTGACTTCCGTTATCCTCTTGGGATGTCCGATATGACCCCCGCCGAACGCGCTGATCAAATCGCCCGATTCCGCAACATGGTTGCCGGCGATCCCGACGACGATCTGGCTCACTTCCGGCTCGCTCAGATGCTTATGGAGGACGGCCAGTATGGCGAAGCCATCACGCTTTTCAAGCGCACCCTGGAGATCAATCCGGCGTTCTCCCGCGCGTTTCAATATCTGGGTGAATGCTACCTCAAGGCGGGCCAAACCGACGACGCGGTTCAAACACTGACAACTGGCTGGCAAGTCGCCAATGAGCGTGGCGATCGTGTGCCCCGGGAGGCCATGGAAAAGCTGCTCGTCTCCTTGGGTGCCCCAATTCCCAAGCCAGCCCCGACGACACCAGAGGCGGAAGGGCCGGGCACAGGTTTCCGTTGCCAACGACCGGGTTGCACCGAAGGCAAGCGAGCCCGGCAACTGGATGCCCCACCCCTGCCCGATGCCATCGGCCAGCGCATTTATCGCGACATCTGCGTAGCCTGCTGGACGCTGTGGTGGAAAGATCTCAGCATCAAGGTGATTAACGAACTGCGGCTCGACCTCAGCTCCGAGTATGGTCAAGCTGATTACGATAAACACCTGCGCGATTTCATGGGCTTCGAGGAGTGACCGCCTAGTCGGGCGGCCGAATCTTCAAATGGCCTACTACCTGTTGCAGTATGGCAAGCCGGGGTATGTCGGAGTGTTTCACTCCACCACCACTCTGGCTCGACATGACTGGGTCATTCTGCAAACGCCCCGCGGAGTGGAGTACGGCGAGGTTTTGATCCCGTTGGCAGAAGCTCCCCTCGTGGATGGCGAGGTGCTGCAATTGGCCCCCTTCAAGAATGTTACCCAGGAGGTCGACACGGGCGAGGCCGAGTTGCTTGTAGCTGCCACCACTCGAGCCGAGGAGCTGGGATTGCCCCTGGCTTTTCTTGATTTGGAAGTGACCCTGGATGGCATTGCGATTCTGCACGCGGTACCCTGGGCGACCTGCGATGCCACCTCGTTGCTAGAAGAATTGACCAGCCGGTTCGGCCGGCCCGTTCGATTACTCGATCTCTCCCACTCACCGCATCAGCCGGAACCTGCCAGCGGCTGTGGCCAACCCGGCTGCGGCAAGGGATCCGGCGGCTGTACAAGTTGCGGTTCATCTGGCTGCGCCTCCGGCTCGTGCTCCCGCGGTTCGGTGAAATCCGCTGACGAGCTGACCGCGTATTTCCTCCAGTTGCGGCAGCAGCTGGAAGCGAAACGCCACCCCTTGAACTGACACCAGATTCCCGGTCTCCTACAATCCCTGTGATCCGTGCGCCCGTAGTCGCGGGTGCCCAACCGAGGAGTTCCAATATGCTGTCCGTCAAGGTGGTCACCCTCTGCTTCATGGTACTTGGGGTGCTCGCAGTGGGCGGGGTCAGGGCGGCCAACCCCGTGGTCGTGATGGAAACCAACAAGGGGACCATCAAGATCGAATTGTTCGAAGACAAGGCTCCAATTACAGTCAAGAACTTCCTTCAGTATGTTAAGGACAAGCACTACGATGGGTTGATCTTTCACCGGGTTATCGAGAACTTCATGATTCAAGGCGGCGGATTCGAGCCAGGCATGAAAGAGCGAAAGACCCGGGAACCGATCAAGAACGAATCCGATAATGGGTTATCGAATTTGCGCGGCACCATTGCCATGGCTCGCACCAGCGTGCCCGATAGCGCAACCAGCCAGTTTTTCATCAATGTAAAAGACAACACCTTCCTCGATAAGGCCATGGCCCGCGACAAGGTGGGCTACTGCGTGTTTGGCCGGGTGATCGAGGGGATGGACGTGGTGGACAAGATTCGCTCCGTCAAGACCACCTCTAAGATGCGGTTTGACGATGTGCCGGAGGAAGACGTGGTCATCAAGTCGGTCACGGTCGTAGAAGTGAAGAAGTAGGCCGGTTATGCTCCCTGGCGGCGGCAGCTGTGTTCCGCCGCCAGGGGCGATCCGACATCACTCGGCTGGTTCAATCACGGCGCTCATGGAGCCGGCACAGCGAGGTATGCGCGGATCAGGCCCATATGCATGGATTTGGTCCCGTTTCAACTCCGCTCGTTCAAGGGTGGTCGTGCAAACCACCGCCCGACCGACAGTATCGACCTGCTGTGCCAATGCAAAACCTTTCTCGATTGGGTACCCAAATAGAGCTTTGAGCATTTCGATGACGTACTCATAAGTGTGATCGTCGTCATTGAGCAGAATGACATGGTACGGCGGTTGACGCTTCGTCTTTTGCTCTTGATCGACATCAAGTTCCGGCAAGGTCGTTGGTCCAGGCATCGTGCAATAGCCTCCGATTCACTCTCAGTCCAGGCATTGGATCGGCATCGTCGATGACAGCTGCGCGGGTGGCAAGCCCGGTCACCGAAGGGGGTCCTGGTCTGGGGTTAACCGGCCGAAGCAGACAATGGCGATATCGTCTAACTGCGGTCGCCCGTTGAGATGCTGCTCGACCGCTGTCAGCAACCGGGAACCCATAACGGCCGGGCGGGCCGACTCCGGTATATTGGATTCGGGCTTGAGACTCCGCCAAATGCGGTTCTCACCAAATCGCTCATCCTTCAAATTGCGGGCATCGGTCACCCCATCGGTATAGACCACCAGGGTATCGCCTGCTTCGAGAAGAAACTGCACCGCTTGGTACTGGCAGCAGTCGCCGGGTACCCAACCGATGGCATAACCACTTTGATCGGCAGTGAGAACATTCGCAAGTGTTTTCTCGGCCCAGCAATACCGTTTCGGGCTGTCGTGGCCCGCACTGACTACTGTCACCTCATGTGTCTGTGGGTCAAGAATCACCACAACGAGAGTGATAAACTGACCGGCAAGTTCTTCGAGCCCACCCTGGAGCATCTGATCGTTGAGCAAAGCCAACGCCCGGGCCGGGTCCGGCTCACTTACCAAACAGTAACGGACTTCACTACTGAGCTTGGCGACCAGCAACGCTGCCGGCACCCCTTTGCCGGCCACATCACCCACCACCACCGCCACCCGGCCCCCCGGCAAGGCGATGAAATCGTAATAGTCCCCCCCCACCGTCTGCGCCGGCGAATAATGCGAAAAAAACTCATAGCCCGGAACCTCAGGCACCCGCCGGGGCAACAAGCTGAGTTGCACCTTGCGAGCTGTTCGGTTCTCGCTGCGAACACTTTCCAGGCTGAGCAGTTCCTCGTGCAGACGGGTTTTCTCGATGGCAACGCTGGCCAAATTAGCAATTATGGCGAGCAGGTTTAAGTCTTCGGCGACAAACTTCTTGGTTTTGTCCTGGGAATCGAGCTGAATCGCCCCCCATGCCCGAGCCTCGGCAGTCGCCAGCGGGACACACATTACTGAGCGGATCTGCAATTCCGCCAAGCTATCCGATGTCTCAAGCCCCGAATCGCTCGGCATATCTTCACTGAGAAAGGATTGCAGCGAATCGACCGCGTTCCGGACAATAGTACGGCTAAAACGCAAATCTCTGCCATCACTCTGCCGGTTTTTGACCACCCGGGGCTGGGGTTTGCCAACCGAGTCGAGCATCAGCACAAAGCAGCGTTCCGCTTGGGGGAAAACCTCGAAGAGCATCTCCGCCAACCGTACAAGAAGTTCGTCCAGCTTAAGAAGTGTGCTTAAGTTTTGACTGATTCCTACCAGTTGTTGGATCCGATCTGAGGGCGCGATGGCCAAGTACTGGCTCAGCTCGACTTGGCCTTGGGTAGCCTCGATGGTGCTAATACCGACGGGGTCGTCCGTCTCATCGATGAAGAGGAAGCGGAAGTCGCAGATATCGATTCGATCGTCGGAGCGCAAACGAACCCGCACGCCAGGCTTGATCTCCTTGCCGTTCACATAGGTTCGGTTACGACTCTTAAGATCTTCGATAAAGTATTGACCCGTTTCAAACGTGATTCGGGCGTGGAGTTTGCTTACCGACCCATGATCAATCAACAGGTCGGGTTCCTCAACCCGTCGGCCCAAGACCAAAGGGCGTGAGGACAACTGGAATACCCGGCCTTCGATTAAACCAACCGGCCCAGTTTCGTCCCTGGGAACACGTTGTAAAACGAGTGAGGGCATGGGATTGTTTAACCTTGAGCACCGGGTGGCCACCTATGTTTCAATCACGGCTCATGGCAACACTAGTGGACTCATCAGATTGTGCTAAAAGTGCTTGGCAGTTAATCGCCGTTGCCCTCCATGGGGGTCAGTCCAGTCGTCAGACGACCAAAGCAGACCACCGCAATGTCATCGTTCTGAGATCGCCCATTGGCATGCTTGCGAACTGCTGTCACTAGACGTTCGCCGATCGAAATCGGGCGACCGACGTTGGGGTCGGCAGTATCCGGCAGGATGAACTGTTCCGTGCGATCCAGACCAAACATTTCACCGGCCGGGTTCAGTGCATCGGTAACACCATCGGTAAAGACCGTCAGGGTATCACCCGGTTCGAGGGAAAGGGTTACCGCTTCATACTCGAATTCGGGCAGTACGCCCAACGGCAGCCCCGTGGCTTCGGTAGCAATCGCATCCTCGAGACGGCGCGTCCCCGTTCGATGGATCTTGGGACTAAAGTGCCCGGCATTGACCACGGTCACGGTATGGTTTGTCGGGTCGAGCATCATGACTGACAGGGTTACAAACCGATCCTGGAGGCCACCCTGTATCATCTGGTTGTTCAATAAGGTCATCGCCTTGGCGGGTTGCGTTTCGGTGACCAGGCAAAACCGAACTTCGCTACTGAGCTTGGCGACCAGCAACGCAGCCGGTACCCCCTTTCCGGCCACATCGCCCAACACCACCGCCACCCGGCCCCCCGGCAAGGCGATGAAATCGTAATAATCCCCCCCCACCGTCTGCGCCGGCGAATAGTGCGAAAAAAACTCATAGCCCGCCACACGGGGCAAGGTCTGCGGCAGGAAACCAAGTTGCACCTTGCGGGCCAGTTCGATTTCCTTTTGCTCCTTCTCTCGAGCCAGTGCCGCCTCATGCCAGCGGGCTTTCTCAACAGCGACACTGGCCAGATTGGCCACAATGGTCAGTAAGTTGAGATCATCCGTGTTGAATTTCTTAACTCGATCCTGGGTATCCAGTTGGATAGCTCCGAGCGGTCGGCCGTCAGCGGTGGCCAAAGGAACACACATCACCGAGCGAATCTTGAACTCCGCAATACTGGCGGCTGGACCCAAGTTGGCATCGCTGGAAGCATCCTCACTCAGGTAGGACTGCATTGAGTCAATCGCCTTGCGAACGATGGTGCGGCTGAAGCGGGGGTCGTCCATGTTGGCCCGCCGGCTTTTGACCACCTTGGGAATAGGTCTGGCCGCGTCATCAAGCATGAGTACGAAGCAGCGATCGGCTTGCCGGAAGACGCCAAAAAGTGTGTCGGCAATCTGGTGAAGCAGGGGATCGAGATCCAGGGTTCGAGACAGATTAGTGCTGATGTCCAGCAACGCCCGCAACCGGTCCGACGGAGCCACTTCGAGAAAGTGGGCAAGGTTGTTTTTGCTCTGGGTTGCCTCGATCGTGGTCATCCCACCGTTTTCGTCTTCCTCCGTGGCCGGTTGGTCCTCTTTTTTCATCCAATCCGGCAATTCGCCCAGCCGAGGGGCTCGTTCATCCCGAAACTGGAAGAGAAAGTCGCAAATTTTGATGCGATCATCGGCCTTGAGAGGTGTACGAGCGACCACTTCTTTACTGTTGACAAAGGTATGGTTTCGGCTCTTAAGATCCTCGATGTAATACGTACCATTCTGCACCGTGATTCGAGCATGTTCCCGGCTGACGGCATGGTGCGGAATAACAATCTGACATTTATCCACATCCCGGCCGATAATCTGGGTTTCTCCCGTCAGTTGAATGTGTTTATTCGGAGCAGGTCCGTCGGGGCTTTTCAGCAAAATAAGCGAGGGCATGGGTATTGTCCGATAAGCCGAGTTCAGAGCAACACGGATCCGAACCATCGTGTCACGGGAAGCTGCGCAATACCTCCCGGATGTTACTGCCCAAACGCGGGCGACGCAAGGAACACCACTTCAACGCGGTCAGCGTTCGGCCAAAAAATACTCAGGATAAACTCCAACACGACTTTACCAATGGGACGGAAAAATCCACCCAAATTGCTACGAATAGTCTAACAGCTCCGGACAGGGCCGTATCCAGCCGGGGACCCTGATTTACCCGTGGCCCACGGTACCCTTACAGCAACATAGACCAAAGTTGAAACCCACCACGTGACACCCTGGTATAGTTCTACTGAGAGGCCGTCGTGACTGCCGACGCCGCACTCGTTCGACGCTGCTTAAGCGGCAACCCGGCTGCCTGCCGGGAACTTGTCGAGCGATTTCAGGCCGAAGTGTTTCGTTTGTGCCAGCGCTTGCTGACGCATACCCACGACGCCGAAGATGTGACTCAGGAAGTCTTTCTGCGCGTCTTCCGCAGCCTCAACCGATGGGACTGCACCCGTCCATTACGGCCGTGGGTGCTCGGTATTGCGGTGAATCGGTGCCGGACGTGGATCGGTCAGCGAGCCAAACGACCCGAACTAACGGAGTATCTGCAGGAGGTTCCTGATCAGCGACAGACCGACGATACGTTGGAATTACAGGCTGCAATCCTCGCTGCCGTCGAGTCCCTTCGGCACGAGTACCGGGAGGTCTTCGTACTGTTCCATGAACATGGACAAAACTACGAGGAAATCGCTGAGGTTGTGGGCCGGCCTGTGGGCACCGTCAAAACCTGGCTGCACCGGGCCCGCCTGGAAGTGCTGGACAAACTCCGCATCCGCGGTCTGGTGGATCCCAACCCGACCGCAACCCCGCCCGTGGGGGGTGAGCATCCATGACCCGATACCCTGATTGGGACACGACCGATGATTTGGTCCTGCCTGAGTGCCGGGCAACAGTAGCCCGTCTGCAGCAGGTACTAGACGGTACCGCGCCAGCGACCGTTCTGGAGATTGATCCGCACACGCACCACTGTTTGACATGCCGGCACCGAATCGCCGCCGCCCAGGCACTGCTCCTCGAACTCACAACGTCAGTTCAAGCCGTAGCTGTTCCAGCGTTACTCACCGAACGAATTCTGCATGCCGTGCAGAACCAGCGGCAGGCTCAACTTCGCAGGCGCGCCTATACCCTGGCGGCAGCGGCGAGCCTGGCGATTGTCGGTGTCGGTCTTGTGTTGCACGACCGGACGAAGTCATCGCCCGGGCCCATGATGCCATCGACATCATCGAGTGTGGAACTCTCCAGCGGCCCGCCACCCACGGCGACGCAGCAACCGGTCCGCATTGGTGATCAACTGACGAAGGCCAGTCAGGCCCTACGGGAGACTTCCCGCCCCCTCACCGAGCCGGCGGCGGTGGCCCCCCAGTTAATCGGCCGTTTAACAGACACTTTGGCAGGCCCACTGATGAGCGATCCCGAATTCAAACCGGCTCGGTTGGGTGACCTTTCGCAGGCTGCCCGCAACGGACTGGAGCCCATCACCGGCACCGCGCAGAAGGCGTATTCCCGGCTACTACGCGACATGAGTGCCGTCACCACCAAACCGAAATCGTGACCACGCCAATGCTCCGAGCCATCCTGATTAGCCTCGTCTGGCTCGCCGCTACCTCCGTCCAGGCTGCGCCGCGGGACGAATTGCTCCGGGTTGCCCCGCCCAACGCCGCGCTGCTACTCGTCGTCCAGAACGCCCGCGTTCATGTTCACAACCTGATCGAGTCGCCGTTTGGTCACTGGTTTCCTACCACCACCATCGGCAAGACACTGCTAGCCTCGGCGGACCTGAAACAACTCCAGGACTTGGGCACAATGATTGTCCGGGAACTCGGCATCACACCCCAGGAACTAATTGACGAGATTCTGGGCGACTGCGTGGCCTTTGCCTTCACACCAGCCCCCCCAGGCCACCCCAACGATGAGCGTGCTGTGATTCTGGTTCGCCCACGAAAACCAGCCGTGCTCGCCCAACTAGTGGACCGCCTAAACCAGTTGCAGCTCAAATCGGGCGAACTCAAGGCAGTAGTACGCCGCGACCATCGCGGGGCCATCTATTACGAACGCCAGCAAGTCAGTGGCATCTCCGAGTTCTACTGTTTCCAAGGCGAGGTGTTTGCTTTCTCTAGCTCGAATATCGACATCCAGGCGGTTATTGACCAGAGCAAGGCCAAAGCCACCGAAAATGTTCTGATTGACCGCCTGCGGCAACTAGGAGTCGCCGATTCACCAGTCGTACTACTGATCCAGCCCCGTCCTCTCGATGCCGAGGTGAAGGCCAAGGTTGCCGCAGCCCCTCCTGACGAGAAGCAGTTCCTCAACCGCTTCGCCGAAGTTTGGGCCAGTCTCGACTGTGCTGCTGTCGACCTCAATCTCGACACCAATTTGGAAGTGGGGCTGAGCCTGCGGTTTCGGTCGGGCGAATTGCCAGCGATTACCAGCAAGTGGCTGACTGGTCCACGTACAAATCGCCCGGCGGAGGTTCTCATCCCTAAGAATGCTCTCGTCGGTTTCTCGGCGCATGCATCGGCGACCGAACTGATCGATTTGGTGGCATCGCTGGCACCGATGGAATCGAACAAGCCGGGCCTCAAAGAGTGGATCGGACAAACACTCGGACCGGTCATTGGGAAGGACAAGCTACCTCTAGTCCTGAATTCTTTGGGGCCCAACTGGGCGGCGTGGGCCGAACCGCCCCAGCCAGGTGCATTCCTGCCCACCCTGGTAGCAGCTGTCGAAATCCATGGGACCGGCGAACCGCGAGCGAAAGCCGAGCAGGCACTCGTGGAAGCCATCGAGTATGGGTTCCGCACCGCACGCGTGGCTTACAACGCTAATCACACCGATCAAATCGAAGTCAAGGAAGAAACGGACTCGCAGACCGGCGTGGTCATCCTGTCCCTGGTGAACGACAAAGGCTTCCCACCAGGCTTCCGTCCGTCGTTTGGGGTGCAACACGGTTACCTTGTCCTGGCCACCGCCCCGGAAGCCATCAAGCGATTCGAGGTGCCCGCACCCGCAGCTCGGCCCAACGACTACGCAACAGTGGCCCGACTCTCCGGCTCTGCTTGCCGAGCCTATCTTTTGACCCACGGCCCGCTGTTGGCCAAGTTCCTCGCACAGTTGGATGCCGGAAACGAGCAGGAACTGACGGGGCACATCAAGACCATTGCCGATGTTCTGGAGTTAATCGATTCCGCCGATGTTATCGTTCGCGGAGACGACACCTGCTTGCGAATCGCCGTGCGTGTCAAGTCGACCAAGCCACTTAAAAAGTAAATTTAGACTTGGGGCAAGGGAAAGCGACCTGTGGACCGGGGTTCAACAACCGGTGCGGAACAACGACCGCAGCCTGCACCACAGCCCGTCGCTGACGTGCCGAACCAAGTCTTCCACATCGAACGGACCACACCGATCGCTGCCAGCCCGACAACAAGACCAACAATTACGAGTTGAGTCATTGGAGTCCTTGATTAGATCCAATCGGTGAGCAGGGCACCCAGTTGGAAGGCCACCAACGCACCCACATACGCCAGAGTCGTCATGTATGCGAAAGTGAAGGCAGGCCAAGCCCAGCTTCTCGTCTCGCGGCGGATGACGGCCAGGGTGGAGGCGCACTGGCAGCACAGCGCGAAGAACACCATCACTGAGAGGGCCACAGCCACACCGTAGCGGCTTCGCACGGGGTCCTTGGCCCAGTCGTCTTTAACCGCCTGCGTAAGCCCAGCCGCCTTCGCTTTGGCCTCCTCCTCGGCTGATTCATCGCCGATGGCCCCGGTATCCACATCGCCCACGTCGTAGATCATCCCGAGCGTCCCAACGATCACCTCGCGAGCGGGGAAGCTGGCAATGGCGGCCATGCCGATCTTCCAGTCCCAGCCCAGCGGGCGGAAGACCGGTTCGAGCCACCGACCGACACGGCCAAGCAAGCTGTTGCGCATCCATTCGCCGCGGAGTCGATCGGCTTCACCGGCTACGGCCTCCAGTTCAGTTGGCACCTCTTGGCCCGTCGCTTTCAGCTCGTCGACCTCCTGGGCAGCCTTCTCAGCTGCCGCGATGCGATCGTGGTAGGGCACGCCCGCAGCATCGGTATGTGGGAAGTAGAGCATCGCCCAGACGAGGATCATGGCAGCAAGAATGATGGTGCCGGCTCGTACCACGAAAGCCCAGCCTGCTTCGAGTGCCCGCCGGAGCACACCGCCCAGTTTCGGCCAACGGTACGCTGGCAGTTCCATCACGAAGACTGGAGTCTCACCCCTGAGCAGCGTTCGCTTTAACATCAATGCGATGAGTGGTGCAACCATAAACCCGAGAAGGTACAGGCCAAACAGCACCAGACCGGGCAACCAGACCGGGTACCCGTCCGTCAAAAAAGCACCGATGAGCAGGATGTACACCGGTAGTCGAGCCGAACAGCTCATAAGGGGGGCGACGAGGATAGTGGCGAACCGATCGCGTCGGTTTTCAATCACCCGAGTGGCCAGAATCCCTGGAACGGCGCAGGCCACACTGGAAAGCAGCGGAATGAAGGATTTGCCACTTAGCCCACAGCGACTCATGAGTCGGTCCATGAGGAATGCGGCGCGGGCCATGTAACCGCAGCCTTCCAGAAAGGCGATGAACAGGAACAGGATAACAATTTGTGGTAGGAAGACGAGCACACTGCCGACGCCCTTGATCACGCCATCGGTGATGAGGGAGCGCAAGGGTCCTGCAGCCATCACCGACTCGACGATACCGGCCACTGCATCTCGCGCTGCATCGATTTGGTCCATCAGCGGCCCAGACCAGAGGAAAATGGACTGGAACATCACCGCCATCACACCGAAGAAGCTGAGCGTACCCCAGAGCCGATGGGTCAATACCGTGTCGAGTCGATCAGTGATGGTGACAGGGCGGACCGGAGGCTTGGTCACAGCCGCGGAGACCACCGAACGGATCCAGCCGAAGCGCGTCCGCGCCTCTACCGCCGGCACGGGGCAACCGACTTCGGCCAGCCGATGCCGAGCCGCAACAAGGTACTGCTTCAATTGTTCCCCGCGCTGACCAACGAGCCACTGTTCAACATATCCGCCCACATCCAATAGCAGGCGACGGGTCAGGAAGCCGGGTACTTCGTCACCCAGTTCGGCTTGCAAGGCGGCAACTTCCGCTTCGAACGCTGCAGGAAAAATCGGACCACGCGCGGCAACAGGGCCTTCCGCCGCAGCAAGAAGCGCCCGAGTCAATTCCGGAAGACCGATTCCCCGGTTGGCCTGAATGGGGACTACCGGCACACCTAAGCTCTCACTGAGCCGTGTGCAGTCGATTTTCACCCCTTGGGCCTCGGCCACGTCCATCATGTTCACGGCAACCACCACTGGCTCACCCAGATCAAACAACTGGCTGGTCAAGTACAAGTGTCGGTCCAGGTTAGTAGCATCTACAACGGCGAGTATCACATCGGGCCGGGGTTCCTCGGGCCGACGGCCCAGCAACAGTTCCACCGCGACCATTTCGTCAGGGCTGCGAGCGGCCAGGCTGTAGGTGCCCGGCAAGTCAATCAGATCCAGAGTGACCTCACCGACCGTCAACTGCCCCTTCTTCATCTCGACGGTCACGCCCGGGTAGTTGCCCACCCGCTGCCGTAACCCGGACAGAGCGTTGAAAAGAGTCGATTTCCCTGTGTTCGGGTTCCCGACCAGTGCGACCGTGAGCGTTTTTGTCAGCATGGCGTTGCGTTGGCGTGCAGTGGGACTAAACCGTCGGGATGGGGCGAACGGTGACGCCGGCGGCTTCGGATTTCCGCAGGCTCAGGCGGGTATTTCCTAAACGGATTTCGATTGGATCGCCAAGCGGGGCCAAGGCCACCACCTCGATCGTCTCGTCTTCCATCAGACCAAATTCATAAAGACGTTGAACCAAGCCCGGTTCACCGGTTATGGTCAGCACCTTGGCGTGAGTGCCCGGGCGAAGTTCGGCAAGGGTTGGCATCAGGCGTGCTCAGCGGGAATGGGTCGTACCAAGATCTGCGAACAGTCCCCGGATCGCAAGCAAAGCTTACATCCGGAGATGTTCAGCAAGCAGGTGTTGCCTGGCTGCACAACTTGCAGGCGGCAGCCTCGGCGAATGCCTAATTCGGCAAGGCGACCCACCCAACCCGGTTGGCCCGAAATTTCTTCAACCTCGGCCCAATCACCGGCTTGCAGCATATCCAGCGGCATTAACATGGCGAACTCTGCCATCCAGCCTCTGCCTTATTGAGACATAATCTCAGTTAAGTATCGCCCTTAAACGCCCCTTCGTCAAGAGCATGACTCCAATTTGTGGCTGAATTTCAGTGCGGGACGCTGAGTACGTCTGATGTTAGGCAAAGGTTAGCAAGGGCGTGACCACAGCCAGTTGTCTCGTGGCGTTTACAGCTTGGCCGATCCGACAAATCTTAATCGAGACAACACTAAAAAATCGATCAACTCGCGTTAGTTCAGCCCCCGACGGTCAATCGCTGAGTGCGTTCCGCAAGATAGGCGGCCAGAGCCTGGGGCCAGGGGCGCGGTGGTGGGACAGGTTGCAACCCAGCTTGGCCGTAGCCGGCGAGCTTGGCATTCGACAACACGCTGTACCGGGGCCGCCGGGCAGCAGCACCGAATTCATCAGAAGTGACAGGCTGGAGATCGGGTTTCAAGCCGGTTTGTCGGAAAATTTCCAGGGCGAATTCATACCAGGTACAAGAACCGGCGTTCGTTACATGGAAGATGCCCTGAGCGTTATTGTTGATCAGCGCGACCGTGGCTTCGGCTACGTCGACTGTATAGCTGGGTGTGCAGCGCTGGTCGTTCACCACTCGGAGCGCTTTACCTGCTGCAGCCAGCCGAAGCATTGTCTCCACGAAGTTGCCACCTTTGCCACCACTTCCCCAGACGCCATAAAGGCCACAGGTGCGTATTACCAGGGTTTGGGGACATTCAGTTCGAGCGAAGTATTCGCCAGCCAGTTTCGAGAGACCATAGACGCTAACTGGGCCAGGCAGGTTTCCCTCGGTCAGCGGAGTCGTGCGAGTGTTGTCCAGGCCGAAGACATAATCGGTGCTGAACTGTACCAACCGGATGCCACGAGCAGCACAGTGTGTTGCCAGATGTCGTACACCGAGGCCATTCACGGCAAAGGCAACACCCGGTTCGGCTTCAGCCCGATCAACCCAGTTATACGCCGCGCAATTGACAAGTACATCTGGCCGCACAGCATCAAGGGTGCGAGGAATACTACTCACGACGGCAAGATCGATATCCGCCCGAGTTAGGGGGAGGACTTTCCCTGGCAAACGGGGACAGAGATCGCGGCCAAGTTGCCCGGCTGCCCCTAGTACGGCAATCCGCATGGTGGGCACTCCTGCGGGTTGGCAAGTAAGACCAGACTGGCGTCATACCACGGCAATCAGCTTGATTTCGAACATCAGGTCGGCATTGGGTGGAATTGAGCCTGCTCCGCTGGACCCGTAGGCCAGCGCAGCCGGGATATACAGCCGACGGATGGCCCCAGGCTGCATACCAGGAATGCCCAGCTGCCAACCTTGGATCAGACCACTGAGCGGGAAGGTGGCCGGGGCACCGGCAGTGCGAGCGGAATCGAACACCGTGCCGTTGAGCAGCCAACCAGTGTAAAACACACCAATCGTGGAAGAGGAAGTAACAGCCGGCCCGCTACCGGCCTGGATATCCCAGATTCCTAGCCCGTTCGACTGGAACACCCAGTTTGGATCGGTGGGAGATGGCGGCGTGGTTGTACTGGTCATGCCCGCATCGGTGCGGCTAGCGGCAGTCGTAAACTCGGGGGCCACCCGGTTCAGGTTTCCGGCGGCGTCGGTTGCAACTCCCGATGGTACGTTCACCCGGACCAGTTCTGCGCCGACCGAAGGCGTGACTGTGAAGGTGTAGATGGAGCCGCTTGTCACTGCGAAGTTCGACAACGTGCCACCTGTTATGTTCACAGCCGCAGCCGTGAAGCCGGTCACGGCTTCAGTGAAGGTGACCGTGAACGGAATGATGGTTTGCCCCGCTGCGATGCCAGCCCGGATCGACGGAGTCGGGCGTGTCCGATCAACTGCAATTGTCCGGGTAGCCGCGGCACTGGGGTTACCCGCAGCATCTTGGGCCGCGCCTTGAACCAAGTGAACGGTCACTACTCCATCATTCGTCGCGGCGACATTGAAAGTGAAGTTACGGCTACCGATGGCAGCGAACCCACTGACCGTACCATTGGTCACCTGCACATCTGCAGCGGTGAACCCGGTCACATCTCGGTCGAATGTCACGGCGAAGGGAATGCTCGACAGGTTGGTCGGGCTGCTCGCCGTCGTAGTGATCGTGGGAACCGGTCCGGATGTTTGCGGCGGCTGGGTTAGCCCGTCGGTAATCCTCAGCGCGACTGTGGCCTCGTTGGAAACCAAGCCAGTGGTGTTGGCAATGGTGTAGCGGAAGCTGTCCGTTCGTGCAGCGGACGTACTGGCAGTATACGTAAGAGTGCCATCGGCATTGACCCGCACGGTTCCCTGTTGGGGTTGAGTCGTGATACGAATGGAAGCCGGATCGAGTACACCACCTAGGGGTAGATCATTAGCCGCGACGTCGATGGTCACCGAGCCACCCCGCCGCACCGTGCCGCCATCCTGATTGGCAATAGGCCTCAACGCAGTGTAGACGCCCTCGATCCCGAACACCGCCGGCGTGCTGCGGAAAGTCACATCCACGACACTGATGCGGTCCATCCCATTCCCACCACTGAATAGCACAGGGCCAATCGTGGACCCAGCAATAACTACTTGGTCATCACCCTCCCCCAAGTCAATGATGGTGATACCGCTATACTCGCCCATACCCAAGGAAATAACATCGTTGCCGCCACCCATGAATAAAGCCGTCGTACCGCTGTGAGCAGCGTAATCGACCGTCAACCCGTCGTTGCCGTTACCCATGTCTACGAACAGACCGCTGTCGCCTTGGATACCGGTGATCCAGACAAAGTCGTTACCATCGCCCATGCGAATGTCGTAGGCGAAAACGATTCCACCTAGAGTCACCGGACCACTGCTACCGTTGACCGTGGTATCACCTAATGGGGTAATGATTGCCTTATCGTCGTCCAAACTGGTAATCAGAATCTGGTTGTGCAGGGCGTCACCGTCGATTCGGAGCATCCCACCGACAACCTGCGCAGTGACATTACCGCTGGGCACCGTGCGATCTTCAAGCAGTTCCGTGGTCAGGATCACCCGCTGCGACCAAGGACGGGGAGCGTCGAAGGGATTCACAAACGATCTCCACTAGGTCAAGATGCCAGGATCCCGTTGCTTCCCCTATTGTGTTGTGCGAAGAGACAGAATCAATCGTGTTGCGAACGAGATACGGACTGAAGGCGGTGATTTGGTGGTGCGAACGCACCGATTTGATCAAAAGTGGCGGCTTTACAGTTCTTGTAATTTGATCCAAATTGGCCTTTTTTCTCCTCCCTCGGATCGTCTAAACTCAGGCCACGCCGAGTTACGTCTAACCCGCAAGACGCGGATTCACCCGTGCAAGGACGTGCACGTATGCCCCCACCCGGCAAGCTCCTATCGCTCGAAGACCTCGCCGCTGCTATAAAACCACTCCGTGCGGCGGGTCAGCGAATTGTTCACTGCCACGGCGTCTTCGATCTGTTGCACATTGGCCATGTCCGTCATTTTGAACAGGCTCGTCAGTTTGGCGACGTGCTTGTTGTCACCCTGACGCCCGACCGTTTCGTCAATAAGGGCGTCGGCCGACCGGCGTTCACCGAATCCTTACGGGCAGAGTTCCTCGCCGCATTAGGGTGCGTCGATTATGTCGCCATCAACCGCTGGCCAACGGCAGTCGAGGCGATCCGCCTGTTACGCCCCAACGTGTTCGCCAAAGGCAGTGAATTCCGCGGTCTTAACGACACCATCGGCCATGTAGCTCAAGAGGCTGAAGCCGTCCGCGAGGTCGGCGGAGAAATTGCCTTCACCGAAGATCTCGTGTATAGCTCGTCGGGACTCATCAACCAATACCTTTCACCTTACCCCGACTCGGTGCGCGACTATCTAGCCGATTTCGCGACCCGCTACACCGCTGCCGATGTGCTCGCCCCACTCCGGGCCGCTGAAAATCTGCGCGTACTCGTTGTCGGCGAGGCGATCATCGACGAGTACACCTATTGCGAGGCAATCGGCAAGTCGGGCAAGGAGCCGGTGCTGGTCAGCCGTTTCCTGGGCACCGACCGCTTTCCCGGTGGCGTGCTGGCCTGCGCCAACCACCTGGCCAGCTTCGTCAAGTCGGTTGATGTCTTCACCCTGCTCGGAGCTGGCAGCGACGAGGAACCCTTCATTCGCTCGACACTGAAGCCCAACGTTACTCCACTGGTGCTCGAAAAGCCTGGCTCACCGACTATCGTGAAGCAGCGGTTTGTCGAGAAGTATCTGTCTCAGAAGATGTTCGAGGTGTATCGCATCAATGATGCTCCGCTCGACGCTAAGACCGATGCCGAGTTGTGCCGTCGGCTACGCGAACTGTTGCCAAATTATGACTTGGTTGTGGTTGCCGACTACGGCCACGGGATGCTCTCACCGGCCGCGATCGACATGCTTTGCTGCCACTCCCGGTTCTTGGCGGTGAACACGCAATCCAATGCTGGGAATCACGGCTTTAACATGATCTCGAAGTACCCGCGGGCCGACTATGTTTGCCTGGCTCAGCGGGAGGTGGCACTCGAAACCCGCAACCAGCAACTGACCGGCGAGGAAATGGCCGAGCATGTAGCAGCGAAGCTGGACTGCCCCCGTGTGATGATTACCCGTGGCAGTGCGGGCACGTTGTATCATACCGCGCCCGATCGTTTCACCCGGGTACCGGCGCTGGCCACGAAGGTGATCGATCGAGTCGGAGCTGGCGACGCTGTCTTGTGCGTCACCGCACTGTGTGCCGTCATGGACGCTCCCCCGGAGGTCACCGCGTTCCTGGGCAATGTCGTCGGCGCGCAGGCCGTTGCCATTCTGGGCAACGAACGGTCCATTGAACGGATCCCGACGTTTCGCCACGTCGAATGTTTGCTCAAGATGCACACGCATCCCAAACCCGAGCCGAAGCGAAAGAAGAAAGGTCACGCAAGAGCCGCGACCAAGCGCAGCCTGCCGCCGAAAGGATAGCTTCATGAGCGAAAAGTTCACTGTTCTAGTCACCGGCGGAGCTGGATACGTCGGCTCCGTGCTGGTGCCGATGCTGCTAGCTGAGGGGCACGCCGTCCGGGTACTGGATACGTACTACTTCGGCACCGAATCGTTAGCGGCCGTGCGCCGGCACCCGAATTTGACGGAAATCCACGGCGACCTGCGTGATCGCCCCACCGTCGATCATGCTTTGCGTGGCTGTACTGCCGTCATTCACTTGGCGTGCATTTCGAATGATCCGAGTTTCGAACTCAACCCAGCTTTAGGCAAATCCATCAACTACGACGCCTTTCTGCCATTGGTGCAACTGGCGAAAAAGCATGGTGTCCGGCGATTCATCTACGCGTCATCGTCGAGTGTCTATGGCATTAAGGACGAGGAGAACGTCACTGAAGACCTGTCGCTGAAGCCGCTGACCGACTACTCCAAGTACAAGGCGATGTGCGAGGAGGTGCTGGACCGCCAGCGCGAGCCGGGCTTCACCACGCTCACTCTCCGACCGGCAACAGTGTGCGGTTACTCGCCGCGACTGCGACTCGACCTGTCCGTGAACATCCTCACCAACCTTGCATACCACAAGCGAGAAATCACGGTCTTCGGCGGTGAGCAGCGGCGACCCAACTTGCACATTCGGGACATGGCCGACCTGTACGTGCAAACCTTGAAATGGCCAGCCGAGAAAATCGACGGGAAAGTGTACAACGCCGGCTGGCAAAACCTGACCATCCGCGCGATCGCCGAGTTAGTGAAAGCCGAGGTGGGCGACGATGTGCGGATCGTCACCAGTACGACCGACGACCTACGGTCATATCACGTTTCGAGCGAGAAGATTCGCCGGGAACTCGGCTGGCAACCACGATTTACCGTTCCTGACGCTGTACGCGAACTGCTCGCCGCGTTTCGGACCGGGAAAGTACCAAATGCGTTGACTGACCCTCGGTACTTCAACATCCAGACGATGAACGCTTACCTCGCCGCCCGGAAACAGACCGCCTGATGTATACCGCGGATCTTTCAGTTGTGATGGCCAACCGCAACCACGCCCAGCATCTGCCCCGGGCACTGGACGCGGTATTGTCGCAATCGCTGCCACCGCGCGAAGTGATTGTTCTCGATGACGACTCAACCGACGATAGCCTATCGGTGTTAGAAAGCTATGCCCGGCGGTTCCCGTGCGTTCGGGTGATCCGCAACGAGCAGCATCTGGGTGTAGCGGCCACTTACAACCGTGGCTTCGGCCTTGCCAGGGGTCAATATATCCTGCCCGGTGCGGCCGATGACTACATCCTCCCCGGCTTCATCGCCAAGGCGATGGCCCAGTTCGCCCGGTATCCGCTTGCTGGGGTGTGCGTCGGTTTTGGCTCTTGCACCCAAGGCGATCACGGCCCGCTGGTTGTCAACGACCCTGGCTGGTGCGAGCGACCGACATACTTCCCGCCGCAGGAAGTCTGCCGCCGGCTGTGGCATACGTTACCGGTCAGCGCGATTATTGTTCACCGCAACGCTTTGCTGAGGGCCGGTGGTTACCACCCGGAACTAGCGTGGTTTTCGGACTGGTTTGCGTTTCTGGTAATCGCGTTTCGATGCGGCGTGATCCACCTCCCGGAGACGCTTGGCATCCACGTATTCCGGCCCAAGTCGTATGCCGCCAATTCGTACAACCGGCCTGAGAACGTAACCATTCTCGGCCAGCTGCTGGATCTGCTGTTATCGTCCGACTACGCCGATGTCGCTCCATTCTTTCGCCGAAATGGGGCGGCGTGTCATCTCGGTCCAGAATTGCTCCGTGCGGCGGCTCGTCGTTCTGATCGTCTTGAACCCAAAATACTAGGCTTCCTGACAGGTTTCGCGCCACAAGTATACGAGACACTTGCCACCGACCCCGATCCGGCCGTACGCGAACTGGCCGCGGTATTCTTTCAAGAGCCGTGGTGGGAATTAATCCAGCGTCGCGCCGACCTGGAGGTTGAGAATCGTCGCCTCGTCGAAGAAATACAGTTGACCCGACTCCGGGCGGCACCGCCGGGTCCGCTCGGCAAGTTACGCTGGGCCGCTGGGCTCTTGCGTCGCCGAGTGCGCAAGGCCGTTGGGCTGCACCCTGCGGGAAGGTTCCGGTGATGACTTGGCGGGCGGGGGTGTATGCCCCCTTCGGATCGGTCACTATCGGGAGGCTAACACCACCTCTCGCCTGCAACGCAAGGATGCATCATGCCCACACAACTCGATTCCCGATCTCGTCTCCTTCGACGTGATGTCGTGCGAATGCTCCGGGCTGCCCGTCGCGGTCACGTCGGCTCGGCGTTCTCCTGCATCGACATCCTGCGCGTGCTCTACGACGATGTGTTACGGTTCGATGCGGCCAACCCCAAGTGGCCCGATCGCGACCGCTGCATCCTTAGCAAGGGCCACGGTTGCCTTGCGCTTTATGCCGTGCTCGCCGACAAGGGTTTCTTCGACGAAAAACATCTGGATAGTTTTTGCGCCGCCGACGGCATCCTGGGTGGCCACCCGGACGCTAACAAGGTGCCCGGCGTTGAAGCCAGCACCGGGGCACTGGGGCATGGTCTCTCCATCGGCCTGGGTATGGCGCTCCATCTGCGGCTAGTGAAGTCGGATTCGCGTGTCTTCGTGATCCTCGGGGATGGCGAGTGCAACGAAGGCTCGGTGTGGGAAGCGGCCATGTGTGCCGGCAAGCACCGTCTGGCGAACCTCACCGCCATCGTGGATTACAACAAGCATCAGGCTTACGGCAGCACGCGCGAGGTGCAGGACTTGGAACCGTTCACCGATAAATGGCGTGCTTTCGGCTTTGCCGTCACGGAAGTCGATGGGCACGACATTGCCGCGCTGCGAACGTTGTTCCGCTCGCTACCGCTTGATCCTGGCAAGCCCACGGCAATCATCGCCCACACAGTCAAGGGCAAGGGTGTGCCCTTCGCTGAGAACAACATGGCCTGGCACCACAAGAACAAGGTGACCGATACCGAGATTCAGGCGCTACTCAGTGCCATCGGAGAAGTGTGATGCGTGAAAGCTGTTTACAAGCGATTTATGAGCTAGCCCGCACTGACGAGCGGGTTGTGTTCATCGGTTCAGATCTTGGAGCGGGAGTGCTCGCCGAGTTCAAGGCGAACATCCCCGATCGGTTTTTCATGGAGGGCGTCAGCGAGCAGAACCTCGTCGGGTTGGCTGCGGGTCTGGCGATGGAAGGCCGAATCGTCTACTTGAACACGATCGCCACATTCCTCACCCGCCGCTGCTTCGAGCAGGTCGCCATCGATCTGTGTCTGCACAATACCAACGTCCGGCTAATCGCGAATGGTGGCGGTGTGGTCTATGCTCCACTCGGGCCAACGCATCTGGCCACCGAAGACATTGCCATTCTGCGAGCGCTACCGAACATGACAATCGTTGCCCCGGCCGATGCCCGAGAGATGACGCGATTCATGTGGACCACACTCGATCACTCAGGGCCGATTTACGTCCGTGTAGCCAAAGGGCACGAGCCAATCGTCACGACGGACACGGGCAAGTTTCGCATCGGGCAATCGGTGCCGATGCGTGACGGCCACGACGCTCTGCTCGTCACCACCGGTGTTGGGCTTCAGGTGTGCCTGGCTGCCGCCGACGAACTGACTCGCGCAGGGATCGATGCTTCGGTGTTGCATTTGCCCACAATTAAGCCGCTGGACACCGAGACATTGGCTGCCGCCGCCGAACGCGTGCCGGTAATCGTGACTGTCGAAGAACACTCCGTCATTGGCGGGTTGGGAAGTGCAGTCGCGGAATTCCTTGCTGAGAACGACTTGCTCGGTGGCCGAAAGTTCCGTCGCATCGGCTTTCCCGACGTGTTCCCTTCGGGCTATGGTGACCAAGCCAGCCTGATGAATCGCTACGGTATCTCGGCTGCCGCTGTGGTCGAGCGGGTCAAGGAGTCGTTGCCCTCTCAACGATGGATTCGAACTTCCGCATGAGGTGGCGATGGGCCAGTTGCTCCACATCGTAAACCAACTGCATCGCCGCACCACCCGCGACTACCTTGGTCGCATGATGGACGCCAAAGTGCATTGCTCCGAGGTAGCACGGCGATTCGACCGCAACTACTGGGATGGCGAGCGGCGGTACGGCTACGGCGGGTATCGTTACGACGGCCGATGGAACATCGTCGCACGGCAACTCGTCGAGCACTACGCCCTGCCGCACAACGCCCGCATTCTCGATGTCGGCTGCGGCCGAGGCTTCCTACTGTATGAATTCACGCAGGTGTTGCCCGGTTGCACGGTGGCCGGCTTTGACATCTCCGAACACGGGCTGGCCACGGCGAAAGACGAAGTGCAAGCGTATTTGTTCCGCCATGATGCGCGGGAGTCATTCCCGTTCGCAAACGGTTCATTTGACTTAGTACTGTCTGTGAACGCCTTGCACAACCTGCCGGTGCAGGACGTGGCCCGAGCACTGGCCGAGATGCAGCGTGTCGGCCGCAACCGGTATCTCGTGGTCGAGAGCTTCCGTACGGTGGAGGAATTGTTCAACCTCCAGTGTTGGGCTCTCACATGCGAGACGTTTCTGCGGCCCGAGTCCTGGGCTTGGCTATTCGAAACGGCCGGGTACACCGGTGATTACGAGTTCATCTATTTCGAGCCTGGCGAGCGGGAGTCGTATATTTCCCCGCGTGCTGCCGACATTCAGGGGATTGACTCCCTTGCTTGCCCGCCATCCGATTCGTGAAGGAGTTCACCGCATGGATACGCGCACCACACCAGGCTATCCCCGCACCCGTGAGCCGCAGTACCAGTTCGAGGTCGACATGGCGCTGCGTGACGGGTTCGCCCGACTCGGCTTCGTGACCAACCAGCGATGGCGTGACGACCCGCGCGGCCTGGTATTTATCCTCTCGCGCTACAAATTCGTGGCGAAGATGCTCTCCGGCAAGCGGCGGGTTGTCGAAATCGGCTGCGGCGATGCATTCGGCACTCGAATTGTCCAGCAGGAGGTTGCGGCGGTCACTGCCAGCGACTTCGACCCCGTGTTCATCAGCGATGCCCGCGCGCGGATGGCCGCCGAGGGCTGGGCCTGCGAGACGGTCGTGCACGACATCCTAACCGGCCCGGTACCCCCTGGGGGGTTCGACGCCGCTTATTCGCTGGATGTATTCGAGCATATCGAACCGGTCAACGAAGATGTGTTTGTCGGCAACATTGCCCGCTCGCTGAATCGCACGGGGGTCGCGGTAATTGGCTCGCCGTCTCTGCAATCGCAGGTCTATGCTTCTGAGGGTAGCAAGGCCGGACACGTGAACTGCAAAGACGGTACCGACTATCGCCGAGTAATGGAACGCCACTTCGAAAACGTGTTCCTGTTCTCGATGAACGACGAGGTCGTTCACACCGGATTCACCCCGATGGCGCACTACTTGTTCGCGCTGTGTGTAGGTCCCAAGGTTATGCGGTAACGCAACGCGGTGCTTATCTGGCACCCTTCGCGTTGGGTGTTCGTTATACGGGGGCTCGCTTCTCGAACGACAGGTAGATCGTCTCGCGTCCAAAGAGCGGACCGAAGTGAGGTAGCTCTGCTACGTCCTCGGGAGTCAGGTCTGGCTGGGCGAACGCGTTCAGAAACTCATTCAAGGCGGTGGACCATTCCGAAGGCAGATCGCCGATGCCGGCGATCACCTGGCGGGCGGCAGCCTGTACCGCCTCCGCCGCGACCTCGCCTGCCTCCCAGGCACAAACGGCATCGGCCACAGCAAGGGCGGCAGCTTCGAACTGGGCATTGCGTGCTGCGTCGCGGGCCGGCAGCACTGTGCGGTGGTCAAAGAAGTTGTGCAGCCCGGTCTGATATTCACTGAGGATGTGGCGATTAAAGTCCCGATTGGCTCCGCACAATCCCTTGAACCAGCGCCAGTCGGCGGCGAAACGTGGGCTGGACCCGAGCAAGTCGAATCCACTACCCACTTCCGCCAGCACCATCGGCACCGTAAGGATAATGCCGAAGTAAGCGGGGTTTAGCATGTTGTCGTGGACCCAGTCGATAATACCACGGGTCATGGCCGTGATTGTCCGCAGGTGCGGTCCAAAGGCACGACAGAGTTTCTCGGTACGGGCCAGAAACGAATCATCGGGAGTGGTCAGCTTGTTGGTCAACGCCCGCCGCAACAGGTTCGGGAGCATGCCGACAGGCGAAACTGCCGTGACGATTAGAAGCCCGCGATCGGCGACCATCCGGCCGAGTTTGCGGAACAGCCGGCGTTCATGCTCGGCGGTGCCGAGCCAGTTCTCGCACACCACGATGTCGAACGGCTCAGCTGGTTCGTACTCCTCGAAGCGGGTCTCGGCGACGCGAGGCATCAGGGGGGCGGCTCCGGGCTCGGCATACACCGCGGCGATGTCGCGGACTGCCACCGGATTCGGCTCGACCAGCGTTAAGCTGGCCGGGTTGTGCCGCGCCAGATAGAGGCTATTTTGCCCTGTGCCTGGCGCGACCTCCAGCACTCGGGCGTTTCGCACCGCCAGGGGTGTCACCCCCAGGGTGCGATAGAGCGATGCTCGTCGTTCCAGATGCAGCCGCAGGTTGGATGTATCGTAACGGACGGGATTAATCCCATGCCGGGTGTAGTAGGCCAGGTGTCCAGTTACTGCAGTCATTCGGTATCCCTTTGTTCGCGAGTTGTTCAACGCTCGAACGTCCTTAGTTCTCCCGTTCACGCCACCCGGGCTAGAACCTCCCCCTTTGGGGCAAACCCGGGCCGCAGCCGGCACACGGCGTCCGACACCCGGCATTCGGGCAAAGCGTGGCCGATGTAATTACTCAGTCGGTGCGTCAGGGGATTGGTCGGGTCGGGATTGGCCCCGAGCCGCTCCATGATTTGCCGTACCCGCGCTTGCGCTGGTGTGTCGGGGCGATCGGGATAGTCGAGTCCGACTAGCATCTCCTGCACCGCGGCATCGATCTCCTCGGCGGTGGTATCGGCCAGGCGGATACCGGCACGTTCGAAGTGCTCGGTCCGATCAAACAAGTGGGCACAGCGCCGGAGCGACTCTTCGACCCCAAGTTCGACCCCGCCAGCGTCCAGATAGCGTTTGAAGGCGAACAGCTCATTCTTCTCGGGTAGGGTGGTGTGGTTGTACACCGCATTAACCACGAGATTCGGCTTGCCCAGGGCGCGGGCCAGTGAACACGGCCCGGACTGGCAACTCATCATGAATCGACAGCGTTGCAAGAAGTACGCATCGAGGACGGGGTCATATCCGTCGAGCCGGGGCAACTCGACCAGTTCCGGTACTTCCCGGTGGATGCTGGTCATGCGTCGATCGCCGATCCGCACGACGAGATAATCTTGGTCGATGAGTCGGCGCAGAGCCGGTACATAGTTGCGAATGTCGGCGTTCCGAAACGACTGCCCCCGGAGCCGGTGATAGCCGTGCTCTCGGGTATGCAGCACCACAATCGGGCGTTCGGTTTCCAGCCGCAGCTTGCGGCACAAGGCCTCAGCACGATCCACCATCTTGCCTGGCAACTGGAGATATTTCCGGCCCCGACTCATGGGATGGGTTGGGTCGCGGCGCGCGTCGTAGGCCATTCGGTTCAGCGCCCAGTAGTTGTAGCACAGAAACGTCAACTTCTGTTCCCGGTTCGCCGGTTGCAATTCCCCGAGGTTTTGCCAAGCGAAGGCCGGCAAATCCGGACATTCAATTTCAATTTGCTCCAAATACTGGTCGAGAATGCTGACCATCAGCAGCGTCGGCCGCGAGTAGGTAGTCAAGGGCGGATGGATCAGCACCAGGTGATCGAAGCGGTGCCGGAACAAGTTGTAAAAGTGGAAGGGGTCGAGAATGGCGTGGCCCACGGCATTGTGATACGCGCCAATCATCACCCCCACGGTACCACCTAATGGCAAACCCCGAAGGTGGAAATACACGCGATCCGTGAGATATTGGGCAAGGTACTCGGCGGGATCCCGCCCCCGTGGGCAGCCACATTGCGCCGCCATCGCTCGCCGAGCTGCAGGAACATCACCACGCAGCCCATGCACATGCGCGAGATTGGCCAGGTATTTGAAGCCGCGTGCATAGCGCGGTCGCAATTCAGCACATCGTTTCAAATCGTGGATCGTCTCCAGATAGTTGCCATGCCAGATATGGGCCAGCGAGCGCAGCCCATGACACTTCGCCACCTTCGGATGGTGCGTGTGCGCTTCGATGTGCGGCGTCAACAGGGCTACGGCCTGCTCAAACTTCTGACGACCAATGGCGCGTTCGGCCAGGGCCACGGCGGCTTCCAGGTTTCGCACCAGGATGCTACGCGAGATGCCACTGGCCAGACACAAGCGGACCCAGCACGAAACGCGGAATTTCCCGCGCCGAGTTACACCCGTCCACACGGCTAGCCACAATCGCTTGCTCGCCCATCGGGTTTCACGCAGCACCCCGCGCGGCCCCTGGCGAACCGCGGCAACGACACTGTACACATTCGCCCACAGCAGCAGGCCGATGAGGTGCGTTCCCGCGCGCAGCTTATGCAGAAGCATCGGTCCCCGGCCTCCCCTCCGGGTATCGCGATAAGGAAAGAGGACAGATCGTTGGATCCCTTGCCGCAATCATTTCACACCCCGGCTAGTTCGCCGCGAAGAGCTTCGGCCCGGCACTGAGCCGCTGACCGGTCGAACAGCACTGTCAGTTCAATACTGATCCGACAGGCGGTCCCCCGATTGACAACTCCGCCATGCAGCAACTCGTCGTGAAACATGACCATCTGCCCGGCGGCCAGCGGGAGCAGTTCCATCTGGATCGCGTCCGGATCTTCATCGAATACCGGTTTGCGAACCCCATCCTTTTCCTCGAAGTGGTGCCGCCACGTCTGCCGGTGCGAGTGCGGCTTGATGCACAGCCCATTGGCACCTGGCTCCGTATGAATGGCCATCCAGATCTTGAATCGGTCATAGCCCGGTGGCATCGAGCCGTAGCCATAGCCGGCATCCCAGAACCACTTGTCCGCGTGGAGGGGGCCAACGTCGGTCGGCTGATTGGGCCGTACCAAACGCCAGTTCAATTCATCGTGGCTAATCACGGCGCTAGTGCCAAACTGCTCACGAATTCGCCGGAAAAAACCCATGCGAGTGAACTCGACCACATACTTCGGGTGCAGTAATCGGGTCGCTTTGGGCCACGACTTCCCGTGGTCAAACGCAATGGGCAAAGTGTGGTACTGCTCAATGCCGCGGTCCCGGGCCAAGGGCACCAGGTCCGGCTGCAACTGGGCCAGGCGGTCCAGGTATTGGGCCTGGATCAGCCCCCGGATGTAGGTCAATTCCTCCGGGGCCAATTGTTCGAGGCAGTACCCCGGGCCGTCATTCAGTTCGTCGAAGATCACCATTGGCAACTCCTTCGGGGCTGCTGGGCGACCGAGCGTACCACGGCGAGCAATCCCTGATCAATGCGGGCTGCTGGGGCCATCACACCACTTGCAACAGCGGCAGCGGAATGATGAATCGGCCTCCCGTCTCGGCGAATTGCGTCTGTTTCGCCATGATGGGGGCGGCGTAGTTCCAGGCCAGGATCACAATCACATCCGCTTCACGCTCCGCGATGGCCGGCGGCGGATAAACCGGAATGTGGTGACCGGGGCTGAACGTGTGCTGTTTCACCGGGTTGTCGTCGACCAGGAAGTCGATGCGGTTGCCCAGATCAAACTGGCTGAGGAGCGTGGTCACCGTTGGCGAGGCACCGTAGCCGGCCACGATCATGCCGGCGGCCCGCACGCGGTCGAGCAGCGTGAGAACCTGCTCCTTGGCTGCCTCGATCCGGCGAGCAAAGGCACGGAATGTATCGGGGCTGTGCAAACCCGTGAGTTCCTCCCACTCCAGCAGCCGGCGCACCTCGGGCGAGACCGGCCGCGGGCCACCGGCCCGCTGCACCAGGCCCCGGAGGGAGCCGCCTTTGGTGGGGATCCGTTGCACGTCGAAGAGTTGCAGGCCGTGCCGCGTGAAGAAGGCATTCAGCGACCGCACCGAGTGATAACACAGGTGTTCGTGGTACACGGTATCGAAGAGCATCTTCTGCACGATGTCGAGCAGATACGATACTTCGAAGCTGAAAAGCCCGTCGGGGGCGAGCAGCTCCCGGATGCCGTCCGCCATCGCCGGCAGCGTATCGGAGTGCGCGAAGACGTTATTGGCCGTCAGAATCGCCGCTCGACCATATTCCGCGCGGATCTGGGCCGCCACCTCGGGCGTGAAGTACTCGGGAAGCGTGGGTATCCCACCGGCGGTGGCTCGCTGGGCAATCTCCACTGCCGGATCGACCCCCACCACGTTGAAGCCCAGTTGGCGAAATTCGTACAGCAGCGACCCGTCATTGCTGCCAATATCCACAACCAACGAGCCGGGAGTTGCCCCGCTGCGGTCCACGATCGCCCGCGCTGCCTTGCGGAAGTGCTCCACCAGCCCCAACGAGGAGGTCGTCGAATACGTGTAGGAGCGGAAGAGCCGGTCGGGGTTAACCACATCCTCGATTTGCACATTGCCGCATGACACGCAGCGGTGCAGGGACAGCGCGAACGTCTCCTGCGGGCCCGGTTTGGGCAGGTACTCGTTGCCAATTGCCGAGCGGGCCAGCGGAAGCGCCAGGCTCAACTCGCCGGAATCGCACAGCAGGCAATGGTGAGGTTTGTAATGCGTCGCCCGGGTCGGGGCCGATTCCGTGTCGGTGCGTGGGGTCATGGTGGTTCCTCGGTTAGCCAAAGAGAGCCGATTCCCGCTTGGTGACGATCACCCCGCCAGCCCCGCGACTTCGCGGGCCAGGGTATCTTGCAACATCAGGGACAGCCCACCGTCAACGGTCAGCTCCTGCCCGGTGATAAACGACGCATCCGGGCCGCATAGAAAGGCCACGGCCTTGGCCACTTCCTTCGCTGTACCCATCCGGGCCAGCGGCGTGATCTTCCGATAGAGCGCCTGCAGTTCGGTTTGCCCGGCGTAATAGGCCGTCGACTCCGGCTTCACGAAGGTACACGGCGCGACACTGTTCACCCGAATCCCCTGGGGCCCGAGCTTCACCGCGTAGAACCGGACCATCTGCTTGAGGGCGGCCTTCGCCGTGTGGTAAGCCAGCGTCTGGTTGCGGGCGATGAACGAGCTGGCGTTCGAGGTTACGACACAGATGGAGCGGTCCCCCTCCGCGGCAAACTCGGGCACCAGACCGTCGATCAACGTCTTGGTGGCCGTTAGGGAAACCGCGAGTTCCCCCGTCCACGCGTCGCCATTGCCGCGGTACCGTTGCAGGAACACCAGGCTTGTCACCGGCCCCCATTTGGCCACTTGCTGCCGCAATGTGGCCAGCACGGCCTCGGGTTGCTCGACCGTGCCGGCCAAACCGTCGATCCGTCCGGTTGTCGTGGGGAACTCACCCGGCTGGCGACCGACCGCGGTGACGGACTGCCCCCCCGCTGCTAGCAGGAGCGCCAATTCGCGGCCCACGCCTTTCGTCCCCCCGATGATGATCGCGTGTCGGTTCGTCATGGCAGCCCTCTTTGGATGCGGGAGCAAAGTTGGTCGAGGTACTCCGCGGCTTGCTCGTCCCCTTCCGCGGGTGCCCACGGAGCCAGTTCGGTTGTCTGCGGGTCGAACGGCCCGTTGGTCGTCTCGTGGAACACGGCCGACTCACTGGCTACCAGCACCGTGTGGTAGCACGGTTCCATCAGCCGGTAGAAAAACACCTGATTCGATGAGTACGGCCCCAGGCGGATCGTTGCACGAATGGTGCCGTCGTCCTCGAACAGCACCACGTCGAGTTCACCCGCGATCAGATGAAACGACTCGGATTTTCCCCTGTGCCGGTGCGGGCGAACATACGTGCCCCGGGCCAGGCAAATGAGCATCTCGTGCAGTGGATCAGTCGGGTCGGGATGCGCACACAGCCGTGCCCGGCGACGGGGGCTTTGGGTGGCGCGTTGCACAACCGACGTGAGGTCGGCGGCACGGAGCGACACACTGCCACCCGTTGCGACCAGCACCTCGGGGCTAACGCTGTGCAGGGCGTTCATGCTACGGCCCCCCGGACAGTGGCCAGGCGGTCGAGGGCATAGGGGCTATCGGGGAAGACCGATGCCAGCACCCCGCCGCGGGCCGTGAAGGCGGCATTCTTCGCTGCGACCGCATCCTCAATCTCCGGCCGAACCGTCATCAGACACAGATCAATCCCCCGTTTCACCAATTCACTGGACGGTACGATGGGCAGCCGCGAGCCGGGCATGAACAGGCCCTGTTTGTTCGGGTTGTCGTCGACCACACAGTCGATGCGATCGGCCAGCCCGTAGAGGTTCACGAAGGCACCGGTCAGGTGCCCGGCTCCGAGCATGGCAATGCGCCCCCGGTGCCGCAGCTGCTGCTGCAAGCGTTCGCGCACTCGGGGAAACTCCCGGATGAATCGGGCCGCCCGGGCAAGCTCCTCGCGCGGGACGGGGGGCGAATCGACAGCCACCCCGCCGGGCCGGGCAATCACAACCAGCGAGTTCTCCAACGTGTAGGGGTACGCGTGCAGCGTTACCACCTCGAAGCCGGCCGCGCTCAGAGATCGCCGCAGCGTGAACGGCGTGAAATACACCACATGCTCTTCCCAGACCGTCGTGTAATCGAGCCGATCCAACGCCCGGGTTGCATCGGGCACCTCAACGACCACATAGCCACCGGGCCGAACCAACTGCGTTGCCCATTGCAAGGCGGCCCCGGTGTGGTGCGTGTGTTCCAGCACATGGCGGACCAGCAGGACATCCGGTGGGCCGAATTTTGCGGCCAGGCGACGAGCGGCCAGGGGCGTTAGCGTCGCCTGAATGGACTCGATCCCCACGGCGGCAGCGGTCAGCCCCAGATCGGAGCGGGGATCGGGTCGCCAGGTCCTGGTGAAACCCAATCGCTTGAGCCGATCCAGCGTCGAGTCGTCCTTGTAGGTCAGCCCGGCCACGGTCGAATCGCGGGAGAGGCCCGGCAGCCGGGTCAGCCGCGCCGCCAGGTCGTCGAGGTGGCCTTCTGGCTCGTTGTAACTGATCCAGCCAAAGCGGGGGCGCAGCTGATCGACGGGTGGCGGATCCGCCAGTTGCACCGTGCCGCACGAGGGGCAGCACCCCAGTGCCAGGGGGTGAGTGAATTCCGACTCGGTTGCCGTGTGCAGAAAGCGATTCCGCAGGGCTTGGGGGCCGAAGTCGAGCCAGTCGCGGATGACCTCGCGGCGGCAAAGGCGGCATGTGTGGGTCATGGGGGGTTCCTCAGGCCGCGTGACGGTATTCGAGGGGTTGTGTCTGGATTTCGTGCCAGTATTCGTTCACCCAGTCCACGACCTCGCCCAGGCCAACGGCCAGCGCGACAGTGGGTTGCCAGCCAAGCTCGGTGCGGGCCTTGGTCGAGTCGATGACATAAGCCGCGTCCTGACCGGGCCGCTCCGCCACGGTGCAGGTGGCATCCTCGAAGCGTTGCCCGAATCGCTCACACATCAGGCGGACCACCTCGCGCACCTCGACCCCCTGGTCCGGGGAGAGGTGATAGATCTGCCCCACCTGGCCGCGCTCCAGAATCAGCTTTTCGCCACGGGACACATCGCGGATGTGGATGTACGACTTCACCGCCCGGCCGCCGCCGTGCAATTCGATCCGCCGACCGAGCTTCAGATAAATGGCCGACCGCGGGATGATCTTGAACAATTGCTGCCGCGCACCGTAGACGTTGGTGGCTCGCACCGTCAGCAGCGGAAACCCGAATTGCCGGGCGTAGGTTTGCAGCAGCAAATCGGCCGCGGCTTTCGACGCCGCATAGGGCGTGCTGGGGTTCAGTGGGGCGGATTCGGTCACCCGTCCCACGCAGGTGCCATACGCTTCCGGCGACGAGATGTGAACATACCGCTTCAGGTACTTCTGCCGCCGCAGGTGGTTGACTAATCGGGCCAACGCCACCGTGTTCGTCTGAAACCAGTGCTCGGGGTGGTCCCAGCTCGGAGCCACTTCGCTTTGCGCCGCGAAATTCACGATCGCCTCGGGCTGCTCCCGATCGAGCAAGGCCAGCAGGTCGCCGGCATCCCGGTTCAGGTCCAGGCGATGGTACTGGTAGCGGGATAAATCGGATCGGGTCCGGTACTTCAGAAACAGGTCGGACCGCTCCGCCGAGCGGCTAACCCCAATCACCCGATAGGCCGGATCGTCGAGCAGCAGATCGACGAAATCCTGCCCCGAGAAGGAATTCGCCCCCAGAACAACAACCGTGGTCATATCGTGATCCTCGTCAACTGGTGCACGGCGGCGCGGGCCTCGGCCAGTTGGCGGGCTTGCCGCGAACCCAGCGGCTCGCCCGGCCGTGCAAACGCTCGCCGCTGCGCGCCGCCCGGCAAAAACTCGTTCAGCCGAATACACACCCACTTCACCTGATAAACCGGCAACAGCAGCCGGGCCCGAGCCACGACGGCCGCGGGGTCCGGGAAACTGGCCGCGATCGCCTCGGCAAACCCGTCGAACCAATGCCGGGGCACCGGCACCCGTGGCTGGCAGAAGAAATCGCAGATGAGCTTCGCCGGGTCGTCCCAGCCGGCGTATTCGAAATCGAGGAAGTCCACCGTGCCGTCGCGCCGTTCCCGGGCGTTGTGAAATCCGAAATCCGACGGCGATACACAGCGGGCCGTCACCGGCAGGATGCCGTCAAGTGCCCATCCGCTGTCCCGGACGAAATCCCGAACTTGGTGCCAGACGGGCAGCAATTCAGTGCGGGCGAAGTCCTGGGCAGGCGGTTCGGCCCGGGTGCTCAGGTGCTCCACCCGCCGGCCCACCGTTGCCAGGTGCTCGGCCAGGCTGAAGCAGGCTTCCGAGGCGATCGGTAGGCGGGAGGCGAGCGGCCGCCAGCGGGCAGCATTCAGCGCCCGGATGAACTCGCTGGCCTGCTCCACCCGCGCTTCGGTCGCTTCCGCAATCGCCTGCCCGTCGAGCCACGCGAACAGGCCGAGACCGGCGGCGGGCGCTACGGCCAGCGGCTGCGCGACACAGCGAACTCCCGCGGCCCAGGCGAACCGGGCGAACGCCCACTCCGCCCCGAGCCGATCGCGCGGATCGCTCGGATGGCGAAAGTACGCTTTCGCAATTGCCGGACCCGCGGCCGTCTCCACTCGCAGTACCCGGTTGTTCGCCCCGCCGGTCAACGGCACCAGGTGCTGCACCGGCCCCAGCCCGGCGGCCAGCGTGAGTTGCTCCACGGCGGCGCGATCGAGGTTGCTCATACCACCGCCTCCCGTTCTGCCAGCAGCACCGCGGCGCAGGCTCGCCAGGAACTCACCCGCGTGTAACCGCGATCCGCGGGGTGAGCCGCGGCCGGGTCGAACAGCACTTTCCGCACTCCCGGGGGGAAATCCGGGTGCATCAGCACCTCCGGCAAATCATCCACGAAGGCGGTACAGCCCAATTCCCCGATGCGACGCAGCTTGTCGGCCAACGTCAATTCCAGAAACACGTCGGCGGCGGACAATCCGGTGTCGGCGGTGCGGAGGAACCCGTGCCACTCCAGGAACCGGTGCGTCGCGGCATGCAAATCGTGCGGCTCGCCACGATAGGGGAAGCGCGTCTTGTGGCTGACCACGACCACCCGAACACCGGCGGCCCGGCAGCGGGCCAGGAACCGCTTCACATCCGGGAACGGCTCGGCTTCGGTGATGCGGGGGCCATAGGCCAGCCCTTGCAGCTGCGTCCAGTCGTCTTCCCGACCCGCCGCGCGCAGAAACTCCCGAATGTGGTGCTTGCTGGCAGGCAGCTCGGCGGGGATCAGCCCCCGTTCGACGGCCAGGCGATGAAACACCCCATCGTACCGGACCAGCGTATTGTCGAAATCCAAGCCAATAAGCATGGCACAATCCTCAAACGGATGCGGTTAGCCGCCCACGGCGAGGAGGGGGCGAACCGCTCGGCCCTGTTCCAGGTCGTCGAGCGCCGCGTTGATTTCCGTCAGCCGGTAGGTCCGCGGCACCAACGGCTCGACGTTGAGCCGACCCGCCGCCATGAGCCGGCAATAGCGGGGGAAATCGCGCTCGGGGATGGTGTCGCCGCCCCAGGTGCCCAGCAAGCGCTTGCCCTGGTTCAGTTCCCGCGGGTCGATCTCCAACGTCTGGCCGTGGCGAGCATTCCCCACGACCACCGCGCTGCCGCCCTGGGGCCGCACACACGCCAGCGCTTGCCGCATCACCGCGGGAAGCCCCGTGGCCTCGATGGCGAAATCCACGCCGCCGGGGCACAGCCGCCGTACCTGCTCCACCGGGTCGCCCGTCCGGGCACCGATGGTGTGGGTGGCCCCCAGTTGGTTCGCCAACGCGAGCTTGTCGCCATTCAAGTCGATGGCAATGACCGGCACACACCCGGCCAGGGCCGCCGCGGCAACGGCACACAAACCGATCCCGCCGACCCCGAACACGGCCACGCTTTGCCCCGGCCGCGGTTGGGCGGTGTTGAAGACCACTCCCGCCCCGGTCGGCACGGCACAGCCAATGAGCGCAGCCAGCCGCAGCGGAACAGCGCCGGGCACCACGGTCAGGCGATTCTCACTGATGACGGCAAAAGTGGCGAAGGTCGTGATGGGACCGGCATTTACCGTGCGGCCGTTCCAGCCGTACACCGTGCCGGTGACCTCCGCCCCGCTCCCCTTGATCCACGACAGGATCACCGCGTCGCCGGGTCGGACCTTGGTCACGCCCGGGCCCACGTCGCGGACGATGCCGCTGCCCTCATGACCCAGACAATGCGGCAGGTACCGATCCTCGCCCCGATGGCCCCGCACTTCCAGAAGCTGCGTATGGCACACGCCGCTGAAGACGATCTCGACCAGAGCCTGACCCGGCCGCAACACGGGCACATCGAGATCCGCCAATTCCAGCGGCCGGCCGGGTTCGACCAGCACAGCGGCGGTCGTTTTCATGGTGCGATCCTTCGCGCAAGACTGCCGGGGGAGCCAGATTTCACCAAATCGCCCCAACCATCGCAAGGCCAACCCCGGGCCGGGGTCGCCGAGCCCCCTGCGCCGGCCCACGCGGGGCACCGGCTTGGCATCGGCGCGGGAATAAACTACAGTTGCGGGTAGCACATCACGGATTCCCCAGGCTGAGCTGAGGAGGAACTCATGACGCCCAAGTTGATCGAACCGGGCGATCAGGCCCACCAAACCCGTGAAATTCCCATTCATAGCAAAGAGTTTCTCATCGGCCGCGGTACCGACTGCGACCTGCGGCTGCGCGACCCCAACGTCAGTCGGCATCACTGCCTGATTCGCATTCGCCCCCATGAAATCACCCTCACCGATCTGGGCAGCAGTAACGGCACCACGGTCAACGGCACCCGGGTCCTCAGCACAGTCGTGCTGGAATCCGGCGACGAGATCCGCCTGGGCGAGTATCGCTTCCTGCTGGATGCTGGCGGGGACCGACACCCGCTCAAAGGGAAAACACCCGATGTCGATCCCGTCGCCGAAACCATCCACCCCGGTGAGCTTCCCGCACTCGGCGATTCGGCGTAGCCGAGCGGCCATTACTGTTTCTATGAATACTATGTACTGGTGAACAGTATTTGTCAAGCCTCTCGATTCCAAGTCGTTACCTGACGTAACTCACCCCCTGCCGGACCGGCCCCGGCCCGCCGTCGCTCGTGGGGGTTCACAACACACAGCTAGTGCAGGGGTTGGTGAGGCGGGGCGTTTGGTTGCGGAAGCAGGGTAGGCGGGTGGATGAGGAGGAGTTCGGGACCACGGCCGACGCTCGTCGGTAGCGATTGAAGAGGTGCAGGAGCATCGCGCGCCGCAACGACCGGCCAAGCAACGGCCTGCCACCGATTGGCCGGTTCACCCAGTTTTCGATCTTGAGCGTGTGGGCCGGCGCTCTTGGCCGTTGCGACGGCACCGCGAGCCGGCGAGGCGTGGGCCGTGCGGGGTGGCAACGGCTTAGGCCAGGATCGGCTTGATCACCTTGCCGAATACGTCCGTGAGGCGGAAATCGCGGCCGGCGTGGCGGAAGGTGAGCTTCTCGTGATCCAGCCCCAGGCAATGCAGAATGGTGGCCTGCACATCGTGGACGTGAACGGCGTCCTCGGTGGGGTGGAAGCCGAGCTCGTCGGTTTTGCCGAACGTGATGCCGGGCTTGATGCCGCCGCCCGCCATCCAGATGGTGAAGGCCTGGGGGTGGTGATCGCGGCCCAGGCTGCGGCCCAAGACGGGGTTCGATTCCACCATGGGGGTGCGGCCGAATTCCCCGCCCCAGATCACCAGTGTGCTGTCGAGCAGGCCGAGCCGCTTCAGGTCGGTGATGAGGGCAGCGGCGCCCTGGTCCGTGGCCCCGCAATTGGATTTGAGGTTGCCGGACACGTCCGAGTGGGCGTCCCAGCCTTCGTGGTAGATGGAGATGAACCGCACCCCGCGTTCGACCATACGACGGGCCAATAGGCAGGCCCGGGCGAAGGAGGGCTTCTCGGGCTGCACGCCGTATAGCTCCAGCACCTGCCGCGGCTCCTTCGTCAGATCGGTCAGCTCCGGGGCAGCGGTTTGCAGGCGGCCGGCCATCTCGTAGGCCGCTGTGCGCGTGGCGATTTCGGGATCGCCCACCACGCCAAGCCGGACCGCGTTCAACTCGGCGATCAGGTCCAGCGAGTCCTTCTGCATCTGGGCGTCGATACCGTCGGGCGAGGAGACGTTCAGAATGGGATCGCCCTGATTGCGGAAGCGCACTCCCGTATAGACAGTGGGCAAGAAGCCGCTCGACCAGCAGGCGCTGCCGCCGCTGATCCCGCTACCGGTGGACATGACCACGAAAGCGGGCAAGTTGCGGGTTTCACACCCCAGGCCATAGGTGATCCAACTGCCCATGCTGGGCCGGCCGGGCTGCCCGAAGCCGGTGTTGAAGAAGATCTGACCCGGGGCGTGGTTGAATTGATCGGTGTGCACGGCCTTGAGAATGGCGATGTCGTCCACCACACGGGCCAGGTGGGGCAGCACCTCGGCGAGTTCGGCCCCGCTTTGGCCGTGGCGCGCGAATTTGAAGCGCGGGCCCAGCACGCCGGCATCAGGCCGGATGAAGGCGTAGCGCTGGCCCTTGATGATTTCGGCCGGCAAGGGCTTGCCTTCGAGTTTGACTAGCTCGGGCTTGTAGTCGAACAGATCGAGCTGGCTGGGGGCACCGGCCATGAACAGGTGAATGACCGCCTTGGCCTTGCCGGGGAAGTGCGGCTTTTTGGGGGCGAAGGGGTCCGGCTTGGGGGTGCGGTCCGCGGCGGGGGCCATCGAGCCGGCCAGCAAGCTGGCCAGCGCGGCCTTGCCGATCCCGTAGCCGCAGTCGCGGAAAAAGTGGCGGCGGGCAATCAGGCTCATCGGTCACTCCTTGGTGACAAACTCATCGAGGTTCAGCAGGGCACGGGCGGTGAGCGTCCAGGCGGCCCGCTCGGGGGTATCCGGACCGCGGCCGGCCACGGCATCGGCCCGGACGGGATCGATGGCGAAGCGCACGCGCTGGTCTTCGTAGAACTTGGTGAGCCGGGCCAGCTCCTCGGCGGTTGGGGAGCGGACCAGGCACAAGCGGAAGAGCCACGTCAGGCGATCCGGCGTCTTACCGGGGTAAGCCATCACGCGGCGGGCCAGCGCCTGAGCCACATCCAGGAACACGGCGTCGTTGAGCATCGTCAGCGCTTGCAAGGCCGTGTTCGTGACCTCCCGGCGGACCACACACGCTTCGCCGCTGGGAGCATCGAAGGTGCTGGCCATGGCATACGGGGCGGTCCGCTTGGCGAAGGTGTACAGGCCGCGGCGATAGCGGTCCTCGCCGTCGCTCACCTTCCAGTTTAACCCGCCGTAGGTGCCCTCGGTGGTGACGCTGGCCGGCTGCGGGGGGAACACGCTGGGGCCGTACATTTTCGCCGAGAGCAACCCGGCGGCCTTGAGCGCGGAATCGCGGATTTGCTCAGCCTCGAGCCGCACACGGGGGCCCCGGGCCAGCAGTTTGTTCTCCGGGTCCTTGGCGAGCAACTCCGGCGAAACATGCGCGACTTGCCGATAGGTGGCCGACAGCACGATCAGCTTGTGCAACCGTTTGACACTCCACGGCAAGCCGGAGCCGGCCTGGCTGGCGGGCACGGTGGGTTCCTGGAACTCGACGGCTAACCAGTCGAGCAAGTCGGGGTGGGTCGGGGCCTCGCCCTGATAGCCGAAGTCGTCCAGTGTGCGCACCAGCCCGCGGCCAAAGAACGCCTGCCAGTGCCGATTGACGGTCACCCGGGCGGTCAGCGGATTCTCCCGGCTGACGAGCCAGCGGGCCAGCGTCAGACGGTTGGGCATCTCGCCCGGGGGCAAGGGGGGCAGCACGGCCGGCACGCCGGGTTCGACCCGTTCCCGGGGTTCGAGAAATTCGCCGCGATGATGGCGGAACGTGGGCCGCGGGTTTTCGGGAGGCCGTTCCTGCAGCACCAGGGTGGTCGGCGGCACGGGCCGTTGCTTGCGGAGGGCTTCGATCGGCTCGCGGGCCGCTTTCAGTTCCTCAGCTACGCTCAGCCAGTGCCGGAAGACGGTGCCCCACTCGGCCGCAGTCCACTCTGCAGGATCGCGGGTCAGCACGGATTCCACTTCGTGGGGCAGCTCGGTGGGTTTGATTTCGCCCGGCTGCGTGGTGACCGCCAGGCGGAACCGGCCCAGGCTCGAGGCATAGTAGCGCTCGAAGAGCAGCTCGAGCTGTGCCGTGCGGGCCGTCAGCGGGCGAGCGGGGAAGAAGACCGCGACCGACCGGGTTCCGAACTGATTGTTGGCCGTCCAGCCGGTCAGCGGGTTACCGTCGATGGCCTGGCCGGCGGCTGTGCTCGAGGCCCGGGCCAACTTGACCGGTTGCCCCGCGGCGGTGAGGGTGAACTCACTGAGGAAGAAGTCGCCCTTGGGCCCCTCGTAGTAGGTGCGGCCCGGCCCGCCGGCCGGCAGCCGGTCGTCGGGTAAGGCTTCCAGGCGAATCGCGGTGATCGACTCGGGCAGGTTTTCGAACGTCAGGGTGTACAGGTCGCGTTTGGTGGTATCGCCGCTGGCCACAATCGAGCCATCGCCTTGCACGCTCAGCCGGGTCAGCCCGCCTTCGAGTGTCTTGGGGCGGAGCACCGTCCAGGGCACCGCGCGACGGCGGTTCTGAGCCACCCAGCGGGCAAAGGCCCCCAGGGTTCGCAAGGTGCCGAGCTGAGTGGGAAGCTTCGCTTCGAGCTGGCGAATCTGGGCCGTGAGCTGATCCCCCAGTTGCTGCTGCTGCGGCGTCGGGACGGGCAGCTCGGGTTCGTCGGCATTATTGAAGAACGCGAAGAGCCGATAGTATTCGGTCTGGGTAATGGGGTCGAACTTGTGCGTGTGGCACTGAGCGCAACCGAAGGTCAGGCCCAGCCAGGTGGTGGCTGTCACGTTTACGCGATCTACCACGGCGTAGTAGCGGAATTCGAGCGGGTCGATGCCTCCTTCCTCGTTGAGCATGGTGTTGCGGTGGAAGCCGGTCGCCACGCGCTGGGCCAGCGTCGCCTGGGGCAGCAGATCCCCGGCGAGTTGCTCGATCGTGAACTGATCGAACGGCACGTCGTCGTTGAGGGCCTTGATCACCCAATCGCGATACGGCCAGATCGAGCGTGGCCGATCCTTTTCGTAGCCGTTGGTGTCGGCATAGCGGGCCAGGTCGAGCCATTTGCGGGCCCAGCGTTCGCCGTAGTGGGGCGAGGCGAGCAAGCGATCCACCACCTTCTCGTAGGCATCGGGGGCCGGATCCCGGACGAAGGCATCGACTTCCTCCGGCGTCGGGGGAATACCAATCAGGTCGAGATAGACGCGGCGTATCAGCGTGGGTCGATCGGCAGGCGGGCTGGGTTTCAGCCCTTCGCGGTCCAACCGAGCCTGGATAAAGTTGTCGATGGGCGTGTACAGCGGGCCGGAAGGATTTGGGAGAACGGGCACGGCGGGCCGCTTGAGGGGGACAAAGGCCCAGTGGGGCTCATACCGCGCTCCCGCGGTGACCCAGTCCTTGAGAATCGCTTTCTCGCGCGCGGTGAGGGGCGTTTTGACGGCGGGCGGGGGCATCACCTCGGTTTCGGTGTCGGTGAAGATGCGGCGGAGCAGCTCGCTTTCCTCCGGTTTTCCCGGAACTACGGCCGGCTCACCGGAACTGCCCCCGGCAGCGGCCCCCTCGGCGGTGTCCAAGCGCAGCTTCGCCTTGCGGGCCGCCGCATCGGGACCGTGGCACTTGAAGCACCGGGCCGACAGGATCGGGCGCACATCCCGGTTGAAATCGACATCCGCAGCGGTGGCAACCGAAGTCCAGGCAACCAGACCCGCAACAACAACCCAGCGCATGATTCTGCCCCGTGATCGTGACAATTCCCAGTTCCACGGCCCGCACAGGCAACCGAAAGCCAACTCCCGGCGGTCCAACGGGTTTACAACCTGGCGATGATGGCCGAGGTCAATTCGCTGGTCGTAGCTGTGCCGCCGATGTCCGCGGTCCGCACGCGGCCCTCGGTGAGCACGGCATGGACGGCCCGTTCGATGCGTTCGGCGGCGGGTTCGCCCAGATCGCGGAGCATCTCGATGGCAGGCAGTATCAGCGGCAAGGGGTTGGCGGTGTCGGGGCGCACGGCTTCATGAGTCGCACCGTACACGGCTTCGTAGACCCGCACCCCATCGCCCTGATTGATCGCCGCGGTGCAACTCACGCCACCGACCAGCCCCGCGCCCAGGTCCGAGAGCAAATCGCCGTACAGGTTCCCCGCCGCAAGCATGTCGAACTGCTGCGGCTTACTGACCAGCTGCATGCAGGTATTATCGACGATCAGTTCCTTGGCCGTAATATCCGGGAACTCGCTGGCCACGGCGCGGAAACAGTCCAGAAACAACCCGTCGGCCATCTTGAGGATGTTGGCCTTGTGAATGCAGTGGATCGTCTGGCGACCCCGCTGGCGTGCCAGTTCGAAAGCGAAGCGGAAGAAGCGACGACAGGCCGCCTCCGTCACGATTTTGAAGCTTTGCACCACGCCCGGCACGATTTCGTGTTCGCTGGCCGTGTAGATATCTTCCGTGATCTCCCGCAGGAGCAAGAAATTCACCCCGGAAAAGCGGCTGGGGATGCCCGGCAGATTATGCACAGGCCGCACGGAGGCGAACAGCCCCAGCCCACGCCGGAAGGCGACGTTGTAGTTGGTTGGCACCTCCGGGCCGTGCGCGGTGGGCATGCCGGCCCCCTTGGGCTGCAGCAATTTCGTTTTCAGCGCCACCCCGCAGGAGCGAATGGCGTCGAACACCTCCCGGGGCAGGGCCTCCCGGCCTTGTTCCAACGCCGCCCGACCGGCAACGTGCAGATCAAATTCGATCGGCACCTGGGCCGCCGCGAACAGCCGACGCACCGACGCCTCTTGATCCAGGCCGATGCCCCCACCCTGCACGAACACCACTTTCCGCATGGACCGCTCCAAAACCGGGACAGGAACCATCTTATTGACCCGATGGAATCGTTCAGCTGCTCAAAGCCGATGGCGAATCGCCCACAAATCCGGAAACACCGGATGGAATAGCGACGTCTTCAGGAACTCCACACCCAGCGAACCGCCCGTCCCTCGCTTGCTGCCAATCGACCGCTCCACCAGTTTAATGTGTCGGTATCGCCATTCCTGCAAGCCTTCGTCGAAGTCGGTCATCAGCTCGAAGAGAATTTCGAGGTTCGGTTGGGTCTTGTACAGGTGCAGGATTCCATCTTCCACGGTTGCGTCGGGAATGGTGGGTAAGGTGGGATCGCGGGACAACAGGTGGGGGGGAATGGTCACGCCCTGGCATTTGAGGAAGGTATAGAAGGCATCGACCAGCGAGGGTTCGCGCAGCCGCCGCTCCAGCCGCTCGTAGGCCGGCGTACCGGGGCGGTGATACTGAAGCATGTCGGCCCGCTTGTAACCCAAGAGGAACTCCAGCTCGCGAAACTGCGCCGACTGGAACCCCGAAGCCCTGTCCAGCCGGTCCCGGAAGCTGTTGAACGACATGGGCGTCAGCGTCTCGACGATGTCCACCTGCTCGACCAGCACCTTCATGATGGTGCGAGCTCGCTTGAAGGTACTCATCGCCGGGTACAGCTGCCCGGCAACAAAATCTGCCTTGATCTTGTCGAGTTCGTGCAGCAAGAGCTTAAACCACAATTCGTAGGTCTGATGCACGATGATGAACAACGTCTCGTCGTGCTCCGGGGGATCGGATCGCGGCCGCTGCAAGGCCAGCAATTCGTCCAGATGCAAATAATCGGCGTAGGTCAGTTCCACAGTGTAGTCTCCGCCTGGTTTACCGTATCCTATGCTTTCGTTATCGGTAGCTTCCAGCACCGCGTCGGGACAGCCGCCCGTGAAGTGAGCCGGGGGGGCCGCGGCGGAAAAGCCCGATCGGGAGGGAACGATGAATGCGTTCCGCGTCGCGGCGGGTCTGGTTTTGGTGCTGGTGGGTCTGGCCACCGCCGATCTGCGCCGCATCGTCACCTTGCAGCGGCAAGCGAACGCGAACGTCAAGCTGGATATCGTCTGGTTTGAGGAGCAGTGTGCCGCGATTCGCGACCAGCTTCCCGAGCGCGGGGCGGTGGGATACCGCGACCAATTCAAGGATGCCGACGGGATGAGCCGCCGTCACGCCCTGGTGCAGTACGCCCTGGTCCCGCTGATGGTCGAATGGAAGACGGATCGGGTACCGGCGGTGGAGGTGTTCGCGGATAATCGCTCGCACTTGGGGCGGGTCTTCGGCGGCGTTCGGGTCGTTCGGGCTGGGGGGCAGTAATGACCGCAGTCCTCGCGTTGCTGGGGCCGATGGCGGTGGGATTCGTGGTGGTGACGGCCTTGTGGCCGGGCCGCCGTCGCCCCGATCAGGCGCTGGCGCTCAAGGCGTGTCTGGGCGGGGCGTGGGGGGTGGGCATCGCCTCCTGGACGTTCTTCCTGTGGCTGGTGCTGGCCGGTCGACCCGGACCGGGGCTGGTGGTGTTCGAGTTGGCAGTGTTCGGCCTGGTGCTGGTCGCAGCCGTGGTCGTCGTGCGTCGGCAGCGGCCGTCGCTGGAGTTGCCGCCCCGACCGCTGTTTGGCGGTCTTCTCCCCGTGGCCCTGACACTCGGGTTCGCCGCCGTGCTCGCTGTCCGCGGGGCGGAGGTCGTCTGGTTTAACCAACTGCTGCCGCACGGCGAGGGTGACGCCTATTTTATTTGGAACCTGAAGGCCCGGTTCCTGTACCGAGGGGGCGACGACTGGCGGCTGATCTTTGCGTTTCCTTCGCCCGACAACGAGAAGATTCCGCTGGCCCCACCGGATTACCCGCTTTTGGTGCCGGCCACGGTCGCCCGGCTGTGGTGGTACGCGGGGGTGGAATCGACTCGCGTACCGGCCGTGGTGGCCGGGCTGGCGACGTTGGGCGGCGTGGTACTGCTTTGGGCGGTGGTCACGGCCGTGCGAGGGCGCAGCCAAGGGGCCATTGCCGGGCTGGCGCTTGCGGCCACTCCGTTTTACTTCTTTCTGGGAAGCGCGCAGGTTGCGGATATTCCGCTGGCCGGCTACATGCTGGCGACGGTCGGCTTATTCGTACTGCACGATGCCACGGGCCGCGTGGATCGCCGCTGGATCGTACTGGCGGGCATGCTGGCGGGGTTAGCCGGCTGGACCAAGAACGAGGGGCTGGTGTTCATTGCTGTGCTGGGGGCAGCGCGGTTGCTGGTAGTTCCGCCGCGCGATGGTCTGCGGTCGGCGGTCCGCGAGGCCGCTGCCTTTCTGCTCGGGCTGCTGCCGGTGCTTGGCTTGCTGCTGTACTACCGGCTGGAGTTGGTGCCGGCGATGAACTATCTGCTGGCAAGCCAGGGCGATCAGACGACACTCGAGCGGCTCCAGGATGCGTCCCGCTACAAGACGATTTTCCTGCGGCTGCTGCTGCAGGTGCTGCCCCTCGACTCGCGAACCCATTGGACGTCGATCGGCTGGCTGGTCTTGCTGGCGGTGCCGTATCGGTTGCTGATGGGCCGGAACCCGAACCGGGTGGGACACGTGACACGGACGCCGCTATTGATCGTCGTGTTCATGCTGCTGGGTTACGTGTTCGTGTATGCAACGACGCCGCTCGATCTGCGGGGCCATCTGCAAAGTTCGCTGCACCGCGTACTGTTGCATCTTTGGCCGCTAACGCTCCTGTGGTTCTTCCTGAGCACCGCGACACCGGAAGAAACGCTGGCCCGTGAAGCGCAGCCCGCGTCGGAGCCGCCCCCCGCTTGAAGCCCCGGGCAATCGCCAATACACTTCCGCCGCATTGCTGACGATTCGCCACCCTCGTTTGTAACCGTGATGATCCCCGTGTCGCGTGAGTGCTGGTTGCGTCCGTGGCAGTCCGCGACGGCCGGCTGGGTTGTCACCGGGGTGGTGCTGCTGGCGGGCGCGCCGCTATTCCTGTGCATGCCGCCGTGGAATGATGTCACCCTGCACGACATGGTTGTTCGCTCGCTGGTACGGGGCGGTGTGCTGTACCGGGATGTCTTCGACACCAACTTGCCCGGAATCGACTGGGCGATGGCCGGGGTACGGCTGACGCTGGGTTGGAGTTATGAAGCCCTGCGAGCCGTGGATCTGGCGGTCATCGCGGCGGCGGTGTGGCTGCTGGCGGGCTGGGTTCGTCATGGGGGCGGAACACCGGCAGCCGTGGCCTGGCTGGCAGCCGGCGTAGCCCTGTTCTACCCCTTTAGCGCGGAATTCAACCATGTGCAGCGCGACCCCTGGCTACTGCTGCCGGCCACAGCGGCGGCCCGGATGCGGCTGAATCGCCTTCAAACCGGCGGGACGGCGCAAGCCGGCGCGGCGCTACTGGAAGGGCTGCTCTGGGGCAGCGCGGTGTGGATCAAACCCCATGTGCTCGTTCCCGCGGCGGCGGTGTGGTTCGTTTCCGCCCTGCTCCTCCGCCGTTCTCAGCCCGGGCGGATGCTACTCGGCGATCTGGCACAACTGGTCGCCGGCGGGCTACTGGCCGGGCTAGCGGGGGTCGCCTGGCTGGTTGCAACCGGTGCCTGGCCGCACTTCCTCGACGTATTCCTGAACTGGAACCCCGATTATCTGTCGAACATCCTGAGCGGGGCCGGCTTCCGGTTGGGGCGGTCGTTGGTGTGCTTCGGCCCGTGGAGTTACTGGCACGGGGTTGCGCTGCCCCTGGCCCTGCTGGCGCTTGGGGAAGCATTCCGGCAGCCCGGCGACTATCCATCACGGCAACGGTTACCCGGCTGGCTGTACGCGCCGGCCGAATCGGCTTCGGTTGCCAACGCACGGGCTTTATTGGCGGCGCTCTATCTGGGTTGGTGTGCTCAGGGCGTGCTCTTCCAAAAGGCCTTCGATTACGTGCAGGTGCCCATGTTGCTGCTGGCCCTGGCCGTGGCTGCCACGCAGCGCTGGGCGATTGGCTGCGTTGGTCTCGTCGGTTCGGTGCTGATCGGCCTGGTCGCAAGTTGGTCTCTGTTGCCACTGAACCGCCATCCACTTACGGATCCAAGGGTCCTGGAACTGTGGCCGCGGTGCTGGTGCGAAGGTGGTTCGCCGGACCTGCGGAATCGCCTGGGGCATTTCACCCAAACGCATTGGGGGACCGACTGGGTGAGCCTCGATGCGGTTGCTCGTTTTCTGCGAACCGTTGAGCCGCCCCTGGGGCCAGGGGAACTGAATTGCTGGCACGATAGCACCCATCCCCTGTACCTGATGCTCGATCTGGACCCCGCGACCCGCTACATGCACTACGGCACAGTGTTCGGCATCCGCAAACAAGCCGAGCGAATTGCAAGCGAGGTGGCCGCCAGTCGGCAGCGTTATGTGGTCAGTGACTGCCTGTTGAAACCCACCACCGACTCCGCCGCCCCCGACCTTTTCCCCTGGAACCAACCCGTGGTGTTTGAAACGCCTCGTTATCGGGTTCACGAGGTGCGGAACCCTCTGGGAGTGATCGACATTCCCGATGCGGCGTCGCGATGAACCCGATCGGCCCAAGGGTGGCCAGCAATCAGGCAAAGTGGACGCCCACGAGCACGTCGTAGCCCGCATGGGCCCCCACCGCGATGCCAAAGCCCCGAGCAATGAACAAGACGGTGAAGTACAACCCCGCCAGTGTGCGGAACAGGAAGTAATCGGCCCGCATCGGCTCTCCGTAGGGGCCAACATGGTGTGCCGCGGCAAACGCCAGCGCCGCCGCCACGGCCGCCAGCAGCCCGGCCATCACTTTGGGCAACTGCACGAGCCGAAGCAGGAAATACAAGCCCACGAACAATCCCAGGCGGAAGATCACTTCTTCGTAAATGCCGGCACCTATGAAGGTGAGAATCTGGGCCAGCGGCGCTGATTCCACCACGATTTGGAGTGGGAACCCGAGTTGGTCGGCGAGAAGACCAAAGTTGCAGCTGAATTGCCAGAGCAGGAATGCGAACAGTATGCTCTCGAAGGCCATGCCGAAGAAGGCGGTCAGGGGGTCGTCCGGCCGATCCGCCCAGCGCCACCAGGTCCAGACGAGCAAGACCAGCAGCACCACCACCGGGGCAGCCAACACCTGACCGACGCCGAACAGGTCCAACGCCCAGCGGAGCCAGGCATCGGCCCCATTGCGGAGCCGATCCGCCTGGTTGCCACCCAGCCAGAGCAACCCACCCTCATAAAGCCCCAGCAACGGCAGCAAAAACAGCAAGCACATGCACGGATGCCGCGTCGCAGCGAAGTAGTGCGTCATTTCCCAGGTGCCAACTCTTAGGGGTCGATTCCGTGGGTCAAGCCGTCTCGGCGTTAAACCAGATCGGGATAGCGAGTTCCCAGTAATTCACGTCGGCGATCGAGCGGCAGGCCGCGCAGCACCGCACCCCGATCGGCGGTTGCCAGGTCGATATGCTCGGGGTGGGGCAACAGCGTGCCATCCGCGGCGACCAGCACGGCAACCACCGGCCGACCGGGGGTCCGGGCATCGTCGGGGTTGGGATGATTCGCCACCACCACGCCGACCCGGCCATCGGTCAGCTCCACAACCGTGCCCACCGGGTAGAAGGACAGCCGAACCAACTGCGCCGCACAATCACGGTCCAGCAAGCCATGCTCGGCCTGCAACAACACCTCGGTGAGAGCCGCCCGGCCATCCCGAGCCGATCGGTAAGGGCGATCTTCGTTGAGGGCGGCGTAAACATCGGCGACCGCCAGCAAGCGGCCCAAATCGGGCACGGTTGTCCCTTTCAGACCGGCCGGGTACCCACTGCCATCGGCTCGTTCATGGTGGGCGGCGACCGAGGCCGCCAAGGGCGCAATCTCCGGGAAGTGCCGCAGGATCAGCTCGGCTCCCCGTTGGGCATGCGACTCGACGAGCCGGCGTTCCTCTGGTGTTAAGCCCCCCGGCCGGGCCACCACAGCCAGGGGCACGGCAGCCATGCCACACTCCATCAGCAAGGCGGCGACCACGCCCAACAAGGGGCGGGCCGACCACTCGGGAATATACGTAATGAGCCGGGCCACCACCTGCGCCGCATTCACCGCATGAGCCGCCACATACCGAATCGGGGCGGGGTAGCACGCCGCACCGGGGTAAGCCGTCGTGGAATCGACCGCTGTCTGCACGAACCGGAGCGGCCGACCCTCCCGGGCCTCGCTGAGCAATTCCTCCGCCAAGGCAGCAACCGCCTTCAGTGTCACCGGGGCGGCACGGGCCATGGCGTGGTAGATGGCGGCCAACTGGTCGATCCGGGTCGCATCGCGCCGCCGGCTGGCCAAGGCCCGCTCCTGGATCGTCAACCGTTCCTCCACGACCCCCAGCAAGCCGTCGAACCCCTCACACTGCTTCAACTGACCCGTCGGGGAATCGGTGAACGACTGGGCTAAGCGCACCGCCGAATCCAGTACGGCCACCGTCTCCTGGTGGTAGGGCACCAGCACATCGGTTCCCTCCGCCGCCAGATGAGCGTAGAGCGGGTCTGCTGTGAAGGCTCGCTGCCGATCCAGCAACCGCTTCGCCGTCATCAGCAACCGCCGGGCACGCTCGGTCAACTGGGGAATCGGAGGTCCTTCCGGCACATCGGGGGCCGCGAAGAACTGGGCCAGCCGCTGCCGGAACGCCTCGAGTTCTGTCATCATCGGAACCGCCGCCCCCGGATCGACCGGGATGGCTTCGGGAATCAGAACGGGTTCGGCTTCGAGCCGTCGCCGAAATGCCGTGATACGATCCAGCAAAGCTCGTGAATCACTCATGGCGACTCCCCCCCGTCGTCGCACAATTTCCCCCCATCGGAGAATCGGTCGCCCGAGCTATGAACTTGAATCGACTTTGCCGAATGTGCGGAACCCCGTGTGCTGCTGGGCAAGTGGGAGAATCTGGAGGAGTTCTCCCGGTGATGCCGAGCCGACAACGGGATTCACCCAACTCTTCAGGGGTCACCAACTGCCGATATCAAAATGTTCCAACAGCAAACAAACTGTTGAGCACGAATTGTCGAGCGATGGGTGTTTCCAAATTCAGGTCTGGCATGATACGATGCACGTTAGTTTAATGTCCCACCCCAGTGGGGGTTCGATCATGCCCACGGTGCCTCCCGAAGAGGATCGGGCCTTTCTCCGGGCCATCCAAAACAATCCTGCGGATGTATCGTTGTGGCTCATCTACGCGGACTGGCTCGAGGAGTTCGGTGACCCCCGAGCCGAGTACCTCCGCCTGGAGTTGCGCCGCGAGCTGTTGCCGGAATCGCATCCGCAGCGGAAATCCATCCGCGAGCGGCTGGAACAGCTTTACCCGACGCTGGATCCCGATTGGGTGGCCGTGTTTGACCGACCAGCGATTGAGAACTGTTCCAGCGAGTTCAACTTTCGCTGCCCTCGGCTGTGGGAATCGCTCCAAGCCACGGCTCGCCCTGATGTCCGGCTTTGCAGCATTTGTCAGCAAGCGGTGTACTTCTGCCACGACCTGCGAACGGCCCACGAGCACCTCAAGCTGGGGCAGTGCGTGGCAGTGCGGTCCGGTCTGCCCCGCACACTGATTGACCTCCTGGACCCCGTCGAGGCGGAGGCGTGGACCGAACTGCTGACCGATCCGTTTATCAAGACTCAACCAGACCAGCCCAACTGATCCCCGCCGGCGGCTACAATGGCTTCATGCGAATACCCGTGAATTTGATCACCGGTTTTCTGGGTGTTGGGAAAACCACAGCGGTAATTGATCTGTTGAAGCGCAAGTCGCCGGGGTCACGCTGGGCGGTGCTCGTCAACGAGTATGGTGAGGTCGCCCTCGACGGAGCCTTGATCGAGGGAAGCGGGCCAGAGGGGGTCACCGTCCGAGAGGTGGGCGGGGGTTGCGTCTGCTGTGCCTCAGCCCCCTACTTGCCGGTCGCCTTGCATTTCCTCTTGCTGGACGCCAAACCTGAGCGCCTCCTCATCGAGACCACCGGTTTAGGCCACCCCGCACGTCTGCTTGATACCTTGCGGCTAAACTACCGCGACCGGCTGGAGGTGCGGGCCACGCTCGGGCTGGTTGACCCCGCCGATTTCGCCAAACCGGAGATGCGGACCAATCCGGTATTCGTCGATCAGATTCAGCTGGCCGATGTGATCGTGATGAACAAGCTGGACACGGCAACTCCTGAACTTGTCGCGGAATTCCAGCAGTGGGCCAACGGGTTATTTCCACCGAAACTGCTGATCGCCGGCACCACGCAGGGCCGGCTCGATCCGGCCTGGCTGGATCTGACCGCCAACGACGAGCGCTTGCCGCTGTATCCAGAGGCACACGAGCACTCCGCTGAGCGGCAGGGTGTAAGCCCGCCGTCTGCTGCGCTCCAGGGCAGGCTTAGGCCAAGCCACTTGCCGACGCGTTATCCCTCGCCGCCCGGCGTGCGGCCGGCGTGTTGTGGCTGGGTGTTCGACCCCCGGGCGGTCTTCGACGAAAACAAGCTCTTGGCACTGCTGGACCACACACCAAACATCGTGCGGCTCAAGGGGGTTTTCCACCTGCCCCACGAGTGGGCAGCGGTGAACCGCGCCGGCCCGACTTTGACTGTCGCCCCAACGGCCTACCGCCGTGACAGCCGGCTGGAGGTGTTCTCGGACACCCTGGAGTGGAACGAGTTCGAACAGGAACTCCTCGGCTGTCTGGTTTCCCAATCGGCATCGATCGAGTAAAACGAAATCACCAACCTGCCAAGCCCCTCTCATGGAGATGCTCGTATGCCCCTCCCCGGCGGCCGTTCACTGACCCGACTCGCCCTGGACTTGCTATCCGGTACCGTGCTGGCTACCCTTTTGATTCATCCCAGCGTTGCCCGGTCCGGTTCGCCAGAAGCCCACTCAACGCAACCGGCTCGACAGCAGTTCCAACTGCAAAAGGGCGACCACATCTGCATCATCGGCAACACCCTGGCCGAGCGGCTCCAGCACGACGGCTGGTTCGAGACGTACCTCTACGCCCGGCACCCAGAACACGACCTGACCATTCGCAACCTGGGGTACTCGGGCGACGAATTGACGATCCGCCTGCGCTCGCAGGACTTCGGCACGCCGGACCAGTGGCTCGCCGGCAACGCCCCGATCCCCAACCCCGGAGCGATCGCCGATAAGAGCGTCGTGCAGAAGAACCGCTTCGAGAACACGAACACCAAGGCCGACGTGATCTTCGCCTTCTTCGGCTACAACGAGTCGTGGACCGGCGAAGCCGGGCTGCCGAAGTTCAAGAAGGACCTGGAGGGGTTCATCAAGCACACACTCTCGCAGAAGTACAACGGCAAGAGTGCCCCGCGGCTGGTGCTGTTCTCGCCCATCGCCTTCGAGGACCACAGAAGCCCGAACCTTCCGACCGGCCCGGCCGCCGAACGAATCAACAAGAACCTTGCCCTCTACACCACGGCCATGGCTGAGGTGGCCCAGGCGAACGGCGTCACCTTCGTGGACCTCTTCGCCCCGACGAAGGCCGCCTACGCCGCCGCCAAGTCCCCGCTCACGATCAACGGCATCCACCTGAACGAAGCCGGCAACCGCCAGCTCGCCCAGATCATCGACCGGGCACTCTTCGCCGGCCCCGGGGAGTACACCCCACCGGCCGAGCAACTCCTCGCCGCCCTCCGACCCAAGGTCCAGGATAAAGCCTTCCACTGGTTCCAACGCTACCGCGTAACTGACGGGTACAGCACCTACGGGGGTCGGGCCTGGCTCAAGTTCGTCAACGGCCAGACCAACTACGAGGTGGTGCAGCGGGAACTCGACATCCTCGACCGCATGACCCGCAACCGCGACCAGGTGATCTGGGCAGCAGCCCGTGGGCAGGAGGTGAAGCCCGACGATTCCGGCCTGCCGCCGTTCGTACCCGTGACGACCAACAAACCGGGCAAGGGCCCCAAAGGCGAACACCTCTTCCTCTCGGGCGAGGAGGCCATCACGAGCATGACCCTCGGCAAGGGGCTGAAGGTCAACCTGTTTGCCGACGAGAAGATGTTCCCGGAACTGGTCAACCCGGTGCAGATGGCCTGGGACACGCAGGGCCGGCTGTGGGTCGCGGTGTGGCCGACCTACCCCCACTGGAGGCCCGGTGAACCGTACAACGACAAGCTCCTGATCTTCGAGGACACGGACGGCGACGGCAAGGCGGACAAGATGACCGTCTTCGCCGACAACCTGCAGAACCCGACCGGATTCGAGTTCTACAACGGCGGCGTGATCGTCGCCCAGGCCCCGGACCTGATGTTCCTCAAGGACAGCGACGGCGACGGCAAGGCCGACGTCTTCGAGCGTATCCTGCACGGCCTGGACACGGCCGACACCCACCACACCGCCAACAGCTTCGTACTCGACCCCGGCGGGGCGCTGTACTTCCAGGAGGGTACCTTCCACCACTCGCAGGTCGAGGACCCCTACGGCCCGGCCAAGCGAGTCGCCAACGGAGCCGTCTTCCGCTACGAGCCGCGAACCCAGAAGTTCGACGTGTACGTGACGTTCGGCTTCGCCAACCCGCACGGCCACGTCTTCGACCGCTGGGGCCAGGACATCGTCATCGACGGCACCGGCGCGCAGCCGTACCACGCGCCGCTCTTCAGCGGCTACCTGCCGTTCCCGCAGAAGCACGTGCAGCCTCCACAGGTTTACAAGCAGCGGACCCGACCCTCCGGCGGTATGGAAATCCTCTCCAGCCAGCACTTCCCGCCGGAGTTCGAGGGCAACCTGCTAGTGACGAACTGCATCGGCTTCCAGGGCATTTTGCGGTATAAGCTCAGCGATCTGGGCGGCAGTCTGAGTGGGCAGGAACTCGAGCCCATCCTGTTTAGTAGCGATCCGAATTTCCGGCCGGTGGATTGCAAGACGGGGCCGGATGGAGCGGTGTACTTCCTCGACTGGCACAACCCGATCATCGGCCACATGCAGCACAACTTGCGAGACCCGAGCCGGGACCGCAGCCACGGCCGCATCTATCGGGTGACTTACGAAGGCCGTCCGCTCTCCGCGGCACCCAAGATCGCCGGTGAACCAATCGAGAAGCTTCTCGAGTTACTGAAACACCCGGAAGACCGCGTCCGATATCGAGTGAAGATTGAACTGGGGGCCCGCGACACCCAGGCGGTGCTGGCCGCTGCGACAAAATGGTTGGATAGCTTTGCTCCAGAGGCGAAGACCGGCGAAGCTTACGAACACGCCCGCCTCGAAGTCCTCTGGCTGCACCAGTACCACAATGTCGTGAACCCGGACCTGTTGAAGCAAGTTCTCGCTTCCCCGGACTTCCGCGCCCGGGCCGCCGCCGTCCGTGTGCTGTGCGAGTGGCGGAACCGCCTGCCGGACGCCCTGCCGCTGCTCCGCGCTGCGGTGACCGACCCGCACCCGCGTGTTCGCCTGGAAGCGGTCCGTGCGGCGAGCTTCTTCCCCGCCGCGGAGGTGTTGCCAGTGTTGATCGAAGTGCTAGCCCAACCGGATGACCAGTACGTTCGCCACGTCTTCCGCAACACGTTACGGGCGATCGAATCGCAGACGCAAATCGGCACGCAGGGGGGCATTGCGCGGGCCATGGTGAAGCTGCTGACGAGCGGCCAGGTACCGGTCGAACGCCGGGCCGGTTACATCGAGGCGATCTGCCGACAAGGCGACGCAGCCGACCTGAAGGCTGTCTGGGATGCAGTCGTAATCGCTGCTGATGGCCCTGCGGATCTGCGCCGTTTGGCCCTGGAACAACTGACCGATGCCGCCCTGACCCGCAAGGTGAAACCGGCCGGCTCGGTGGATCTGACGCCACTCTTGCGGCACAGCGAACCAGCCGTACGGGCGGCTGCGGCCCGCCTGGCGGGGGCATGGGATGCGGCCGTGGTCGCCACCGACTTGCGCCGCCTGGCCACAACCGAAACCGAACCGGAAGCGGTCCGCCGAGCCGCTGTGCAGGCTCTGGCCAATTCCCCCACGGCCGAGACCCGAACTCTGCTCGAAACGCTCGGCCGAAGCAGCAAACCGCCGTCACTTCGCTTCCAGGCGATTGCCGCGTTGGCCCGAATGGACCTGGAGGCCGCTGCTGGTCTTGCCGCCGTTGCTCTGGGCGACGCCACGACGGGTGACGACCTGGGTATTTTGTTCGATCCGTTCCTGACCCGCAAAGGCGGTCCGGAGCAATTGGCAGCCGCGCTGGCGAAGACCCCCCCCAAAGTCGATCCGGCCAAGCTGGCCCTGCGGTATCTGTACGCGGCCGGCCGTTCCGACGCCGCCCTCATCGATACCCTGACGCAAGCGGCCAAGCTCACCGCCGCCGCCAAGCCCCCAACCCCGGACGAACTGAAGCAGTTCGCCGCCGACGTGGCAGCCAAGGGCGATCCAGCCCGCGGCGAGGCCATCTTTCGGCGAGCCGACCTGGGCTGCTTCAAGTGCCATGCCCTGAACAAGGCCGGTGGTAACGTCGGGCCGGAACTGACGGCTCTAGGCGGATCGTCACCTGTCGATTACGTGGTCGCCTCGGTTCTCGACCCCAACGCCGCGGTGAAGGAGCAGTACACAACCCGGCAGATCACAACCGTTGAGGAACAGGTTTTCACAGGTATTGTGGTATCCCGTGACCCGCAGCGGGTGATTCTCCGCGACGCCACCGGGAAGCTGATCACCATCCCAACTCGCGACATCGAGGCCGAACGCGAGGGCAAATCGCTCATGCCGGAAGGGCTGACCAAGTTCCTGACGCGGCAAGAGTTGCTTGACCTGAGCCGCTTCTTGAGCGAGCTGGGCAAGCCCGGGCCCTATGCCGTTCCAACGGCAGCGACGATCCAACGCTGGCGCCTGCTGCGACCAACCGACCCCGAGCTGACACAAATGCTCCCGACGGATGCGGTCTTCGCCGCCAAGGTCCGGTCGGCCCCCGATTCAGCCTGGGAGACGGTCTACGGCATGCTGAGTGGGCACCTGCCGCTCGCCGAGCTGCATCAACCGGCCAAGGGGTCGGTGGTCTACCTGCGAGGCGAGTTTGAAACGGACGTGGCCAGTACCCTCCGCTTCGACATCAGCGGCCCCACCGAAGCCGTGTGGATCGACACCAAGCGGATGCCCGACAAGTGGGACGGTCAGTTGCGCCTCGAACCCGGCCGGCACACGGTCATCGTGCGAGTCAAGACCACGGACGACCCGCAGGCGAAGGTGCGAGTGGAGTTGAGCAAACCCACGGGAGGCGTCGGCCGCTTTGAGATTATCAACGGCTCCTAAGACACAGGGAGGGATCGCAAGAGGCCAGCGGTCGGGGGGACTCCGGCCGCTGGTCGGTTTTCATGGCAACTCATTGCCCCGTATATTCGGATCGCTCCGACGAGAGAAAACCCAGGGACCACCTGGCTTTGGCCGCATCCCAGACGCTCTGCGGGAAGGGCGCGACCGAGGGCACATCTACCGGTCGGCGTGTCTCGACGTGGCCATCGGCAAAGGCGACGTTGGCTACCCCCGCGAAACGGAAGTGCGTCGCATTCACCCCGAAGGCCGTGAACGCTTGCGTACCGCCCCAGGGGTTCGGCTCATAAGGGGAACCGAAACTGTCGAAGACCTCCTGCAGTGTCCCGTCCGGGTTGAGCTGCACCTGCTCGGTGAACAGGAACACCTGACTGGTGGGTAGCGTCACGAGTTTGCGACCGCCGACGTGCCGATTGTAAGCGTAGCCGCGGGATAGCCCACCGACGGTGGCCGTGATGGGGTAAGATTCGACGAGGGGGCATTTGGCAACGGCCGTGTTGTTTTCGTAGTAGTTGGTCAGAATGCCGCGGCTCGGGTCCGTGGCGACGACCTGGTAGGTGGTGCTACTGTAGGTGACCAGACCATACCAGAATTGCACGGTGTACGTCGGTGTGCTCCAGGTGAAGACCGACACGGGCGGCAGGATCCCGTGGGTATTCTCATAGTTGTGGGCGGCCAGAGCCAACTGCCGCAGGTTATTGGCCCCCTTGATTCGCGCTGCCGCGAGGCGCACCTTCTGGACAGCGGGCAGCAACAGGCCAATCAGAATGGCGATGATCGCAATCACCACCAACAGTTCGATCAGGGTAAACCCCGATCGTGCGGGGGCCGACGGCCCCCTCAGACGAGTCCGCATTAGGTAAAACTCCTGCCCGTCGGGTCGGACGAGCATGGGGAGGCGGAACTCCAGTGCAGAACGGGGCGGCGGCCGCAACGCGCAGCGCAAGACAGGACCGGCCCGTCCGGCGGTCTGGATCCGCGACCCCGAACGACACAATCGTCGACAGGCAGGTCTTCTGGCTTACGGCTCGTAACGATCCCAGGCGGCCTTCCCGCGGTTTCCCGCAGTGGCACAGTGGCCCAGGTTCTGGCCGATCACAGCAGCGGCCCTGCGCCGGATTTGCACCGGCTTCCCTCTTCGTCCCGGGTTCTGCCAGCGGCGGACCCGGGAACCTGTCGAACTGCACTCAGATTAGTTAATGGGCTGAAAACCGGCAACTTCTCAGCGTCCGGCTGATCGATTGCGGCTAATCGGGTAACTTCTCCTTGCGACTGCCGATGTAAACGAGGAAGGCTGCCAAGAGGCCGAACATCACCACGGCCGCGATTTTGGCCCCGAACACCTCGTCGGGCTTCCATTCCATCCGCCCGGTCTTCTCGTTAAGTGTTCCGAAGAAGTGTAATCCCAGATTGAGCAGTTGCGTCAATTCATCGGAGAAGGCAAAGAACGCAACGATCAGCCCACACAACGTACCGCCGGCGATGTAGCCACTCGCCAGCAGCACACCGGGGCTGGTTTCACTCTCGGCTTCACTTGTGGACTTGCCCCGCAGCTTATCGGCCACGAGTCGGCACAGCCCACCGATGAAGATGGGCGTACTGGAACCAAGCGACAAATACATACCCACCGCCACGGGGAGTGCAGGCACACCGCACAACTCCAGCACGAGGGCGGTCATGACCCCGGTGATGATGAGGCTCCATTGCAATGTCCCGCCCAAAATACCTTCGATGATATTGGCAAATAGCCGCGGCTGGGGGGCAGTGAACTCGCGGGGTGCCTCGTTGCCGTTATCCATTGTCTTGACTTCACGCGAAATCGGCACATCGGTGCGGTAGCGCGGATGTCCCTGGGCATCAACGAGATACCGCCCGGCTGGCAGACCGGGGTAGTCGCCCTCCCGAACGTGAACTACCCGATACTCGGTGCGATCCGGTTCCTGACCGTCCCAACCGGTGTCGTAGGGCCGGCCGGGCCGCTCGATCGGGGCATCGTCAGGGATCGCAACCTCCACGTTGGTGCTGAAGCCTTGCTGGGTGTAATGCATGGCGGCCTGATTCAGCAGCAACAGGGTCACCCCGATTACCAACGCCGAACTCACTGCCCCGATCAGAATACCCCACTGCTGCTTGTAAGGTGTTCCCCCGACCAGATAACCGGTCTTCAAGTCCTGCGATGTGGTGCCGCCGTTACTGGACGCGATGCACACCACGGCGGCAATCATCAGCGCCATGAGCATCGCCGGGTAGCCGGTACGGCCGAGGATCAGGAAGATCAGGCACACCATCAAGAGCGTGGCAATGGTCATGCCCGAAATGGGGTTCGACGAACTGCCAACTTCACCCGTCAGCCGACTCGAAACCGTCACGAAGAGGAAGCCGAACAGCAGGATCATCACCGCCCCGAGCAACCCCTGGAAGCTGAGGCCCAGACCCAGTTGCGGCACCAAGGCCATGACCAGCACCAGCGCCAGACTGCCGTAGAGGACCACGGTCATGGGCATGTCGCGGTCGGTTCGCAACCGGGTTGGCGCACCGCCCGCGGCGCGGCTGGCACGCAGGTCACGCAGCCCAGCCCCAATCGAACTCATGATCAGCGGCAAGGCCCGGAACATGCTGATGATGCCCCCAGCGGCGACGGCCCCGGCCCCGATGTAGCGCAAGTAGCGGCCGCGCAGGCCTTCCGGCTCCATGTTGCGGATCAACCCCGGATCAGCCTGGCGAGCCGCTTGCACCACGGGACTCACCGCACCGCCCACCACGGCCAGATGCCCCGCCTCAGCGGATACGGCTCGTCGCGCCGGGGGCACGGGTTCCTCCAGACTCTCGCCAAAAAAGGCAATGGCTGGGCCCAGAACGAAGTACGACATCACGGCGCCGGCCATCATCAAGCAGGCAATCCGCGGGCCAATCAGGAACCCTACGCCGAGCAACTCCGGTGCCAGTTCGCCCTTGATCTCGGCTCCCTTGAGGCCGCTGGTTGTCCCATCGGGGCGGTGTGCATAGAGCGGCGTCGCGGGTTCTTCGGACCAGAATCGGAACGCCTTGCGGAAAAACTGCATGACGAACGCCAGCCCGAAGCCGACGAACACCATTTTGGCCGTCGCCCCGCCCTTCTCACCCGCCACCAGCACCTCGGCGCAGGCCGTACCTTCCGGATACACCAGCTTGCCGTGCTGCTTGACGATGAAGGCTCGCCGCAACGGGATCATCATCAGGATGCCGAGAACCGCCCCCAGCACCGCGACGGTCATCACGCGGATCGGGTTCATCTCGAAGCCCAGCAACACAAGCGCGGGCATCGTGACGCCGACGCCAAAAGCGATGCTCTCGCCGGCTGAACCAGTCGTTTGGACGATGTTGTTCTCCAGAATGGTTGCCTTCCGTACGCCGAATGCCTTCGAGAAAGCCCGGAACAAGGTAATGGAGAGCACCGCAATCGGCACTGAAGCGGAAACCGTCAGGCCAACCTTGAGCACCAAATACAACGACGAGGCCCCGAAGATGATGCCCAGCACGGTTCCGGTCAACACCGCTGGCCAGGTGAACTCGGGCGGCGACTGCGTCGGCGGGATGAACGGCTCAAAGGGCGGTGATTCCGGCGTATCGGTGCCATTAACTCCCGGATTTCTTTGTTCGGACATGAAACAACTCGGTTCAGGTGCTCCCTAGGCTGACCCCACAGCGGGCCAGTGAGCAACTAGAATCACCCCAAATCGAGTTCTTGGCAAGGGCTCACATACCAACTGCGCTCGCTCACCAATCCACCATCACCGGAAGACCGTCGGCGATACTGGCCGTGAACGGGTAGACACTCATGTCAATTGTCGTCCGAACAGCATGGACCGAGCCATCGGCAAAGAGAAAGTTCACGCCGTTGATATGCGGGGAGGAAAAGTCTTCAGCAACGCCAGCCTCACTGCTGGGCGGATGTTGTCGGCACGCATGACCGAGCACAAGCGCCGCTGGCAAGTTGCTCGGGATCGCACCATAGGCTGCCAAGTCATTCGCACTCCGCCACTTAGCACCCGGAACAATGCCGACCCAACTGGCCATTGTGTTCTTTGCGCTTTTTTCGCCCACAGCGATCGTGTTACTCAGCCCATCGGTAATATCGGCAATACGAGTACGACTGTTGCGATAGAACATGCCCCTCCCGCTGATGCCGTCAATTATCAAGTGGGTCGTCAGTACCGCGGGCGACTCCCCCAGAAAGGGAGTGTTACCATAACAGGCCACATAGTTCGATCGAGCCAACGACGTCCTCAGGCTGGCGGGATCGGCGAACTCGCTCAACGGGATCGGATCTTGCCGCGGGTCCGACGGGCAGCGCAGAAACGAAACATTCGCCTGTCGTACGAGGTCGTGGTTCCCCCCGGCAGTCATCGGCTGGGTGAAATCGATCCGTCGGTACAAATTTTCCTGTTCCAGATCAGGTAACAGAAACGCGGCCCAGCCCCACCCAGGGCCAGTACTGTCAGTACTAACGGCGTCCGACGTGTAGCCGGGTGGAAACCAACCCATGCGGTCGTGGTAGTTGTGCAGCGCCAACCCAATCTGCTTCAGGTTATGCTTGCACCTCAACCGACTTGCCGCCTCACGAACTCGCTGAACAGACGGCAACAGCAAACCGATCATAACTGCAACGATGGCAATCACAACGAGCAGTTCGATCAAGGTGAACGCCCACTGTTTGTGCCGAACAGCCATGTCCAAGTCTCTGTAGGTTGACTGAAACGGGGACACAGTCAATTGTTAGTCTGCACTAATTAGATATATTAGTCAACACATTTTTATTGTGTTTGCAGAACGAAATGCCACGCTTATCATGACGGTTTCCCAATCGCAACCGTACTTGCGGTAAACTAGGGGTGGACTTCGATTGGTGGGGGAAGTGCGATGCAATCTGAGGCGGAAGCATTTCTCCAGCGCATCCGGGCGTACCCCGACGACGATACCCCGCGGCTGATCTATGCGGACTGGCTCGAGGAGCGGGGCGATCCACGAGGTGAATTCATTCGGATTCAACTCGCATTGGCGCAATCGGACGGGGATAGTGTTCATCCGCGGGAACGAGCCGAGGCACGGGCCCGCTGGGAACGGCGGGAGCGGGAACTGCTCGACACTTACCGCGAAGAGTGGACGGCTCCGCTGCAGGGTCTTGCCTCGGGTGCGAAATTTCGACGCGGCTTTGTGGAAGAAGTCAACGTGACCGCGCGGCAACTGGTCGCACGGGGGCATGAGCTATTCGCAACCGGACCGATTCGCCATGTGCGGTTACTCGACGTAGGCAGCCATTTGGTTGCCGCGCTGCAAAGTCCGTATCTCAGCCGGCTTACGGCTTTGACCATTCACGCGCAACATGCAGGAGAACCCCTGGCGCGGGCTGTGGCCCAATGCCCTCATTTGACGGGCCTGAAGCTGTTGTGTCTGTCGCGCAATCGCCTGGATACCGATGCGGTTGCTCATCTTGCTTCCAGTCCGGTGCTGGCCAACTTGGAGGAGCTGGACCTGTCGGAAAATGAATTGGGCGAAGCCGGTGCCCGCACCCTGGCCGCTTCACCCTATCTCGGACGCTTGCGCCGGCTGGAACTGAAGGCCAACCAGCTCGGGCCACTCGGTGCGGAAGCGGTGGTAGCCTCGACACGGCTGATGAATCTGACCCGACTTGGGCTAGCCGAGAATGAGATTGGCTCTCCGCGCATCCAGTCGTTGACGATGCCGCAATCCTTCTTGCGAATACCGCAGCTCGATCTTTCCACCAACGGTCTGAACGCCGTTGGTCTGGAGGTGATCTTCAGTCGGCAGCCAGCGCGACCTGCCGAAGCGATGGGGCTTCAGGAATTGAACCTGAGCCATAACGAACTGGGGAATGAAGGGGCCAGGGTCTTGGCTGCCAGTCCACATTTGGCGGGGGTGAGCGTGTTGCATTTGATCGGCTGCGGCCTCGATGATGACGGAGCCCGGGCGCTGGCCCAGAGTCCGCACCTCAACCGCTTAATTGAACTGGATTTAGGGAATAACCCAATCAACGATCCGGGATTTCGGGCTTTCCTGGACACCTCGCAACTCCACAACCTGCAGCGCTTGATCGTACCGATCGGCGTCTCCCGGCGGATGCGGGAAGCCCTTGCCGAGCGCTTTCACCAACAGAATACCAGCATTCAGTGAAGGCCGGCACGCTCGATCGGCTGGGCTTCGACAAGCGAATCGGATTGGCAACCGTATCAACACCGGTTATCAGCACTTACGCTCGCGGGGCATCCGGTTGTCGAAGCAGTCGGAGCCGGACTAGGTTCAGGGCTAGCTTGGCGGTGCGACTCATGATCTCGTATCGGCTACCGATCCACCCGAATCGGGTCACCTCGGTGCCGTCGGTATGGGCCAGGGCCACGTAGGTGGTACCCACTGGATTCTCCACCGTGCCACCAGTGGGACCGGCAAAACCGGTAGTGGCCACCGCCAGATCGGTACCGAAGCGAGCCCGCACACCTTCGGCCATGGCACGAGCGACCGGCTCACTGACAGCCCCAAATCGATCGAGCAATTCACGGGGAACGCCGAGTTCGCGATGTTTGACCTCGTCGGTATAGGTCACCACTCCGCCATGAAAAAAATCGCTGGCGCCAGGAACTTGACAGACGCGATGAGCGACCAGGCCACCGGTGATACTTTCGGCCGTCGCCAACGTTTGTTTTTTCTCGTGCATCAGCCGGACCACGACATCGTGGAGTTCCTCATCTTCCACGCCAAAGACCAATTCCCCGAGCCGTTCGCGGATGGTGGCTTCGACGGGGGCAATTTGCTGCTGGGCTTCGGCAAGGGAATTCGCTCGGGCTAAGATCCGCAAGGAAATCACCCCGTCGCTAACCGTGATGCCGACCTCCGGAACGTGGCCACGCCGGGTCAGATCGGCGACCTTTTCCTCCACGGCCGACTCGCCCCACCCGAAGGTGTTGATTTTGCGCTGAATGAACACCCCCCGGCCAACTCCCAGCGTCAGTAGCCGGGGTTGCACCTGCTCGGTGTACATCCGGACCATTTCGCTGGGCACTCCCGGCAAGGCGATCACAGTGGCCGCTCCGATCGTCATCCAGATGCCCGGCGCGGTGCCGGCGGCATTGGGAATGGCTTGGGCTCCGCGAGGCAATAAGGCCTGTACCCGATTGCGTTCCGGCATGATTCGCCCACGGCGCGTGAACATCTCCTGGATATGCACCAGCGACGCCGCGTCCTCAACGAGTTCCACCCCGGCAACCGCAGCAAGTGCTTCCCGGGTCAGGTCGTCCTGCGTGGGTCCCAGACCACCCGTGCTGATGACCAGATCGGCACGGCTGCAAGCCAGGCGAAGCACGGCGATGTTGTCGTCGAGGTTATCGGCCACCGTCGTGTGAAAACCGACGGGAACCCCAATCTCGGCGAGCCGCCGGCTGAGCCATTGCGAATTGGTGTCCAGGTTCTGACCAGTCGTCAGTTCACTACCAATCGACAGAATTTCAGCTTTCATGACCTCGGGATTCCGGCGTTGACGGGGATGGACAGGAACGCTATGGCCGGCAGAACCATGAAGACATCTTATTACTTGATCGCCCTCGCGGGTCTGGCCGCGGTGGGAGCAGTGGTGTACACCCGCCTGAACAATACCGACGGGCCTCGCACCATACCATCATTACCGGTGCCATCCGATCCGGCACCGCCACCCGTCACCCTGACGGCCGCCCCACTGCCACCAGTGAACGCAACTCCGTTGCCGCCGATCAAAACACCAGCACAAGATCCCTTGCTCATCCCGGCAAGCGGCATCACCCCACCGGACGAGAAGCCGTTACCAATCCCACCGGTCGCCCCTGCAACGATACCCCTTCCGCCGCCGAGTTCGCCGTCCACTTTGCCCGTACCACCTGTGGAAGTGCCTCCGGTTCCCAAGTCGGCAGATGCACCAATGCCGATTCCACCCGCTCTGATCCCGCCAATGGTGCCGCCCGACCTCGTACCGCCGCCACTGCCGAACCCCCCAGCACTTCCCCCGGTTTCGTCAGTGCCACCAATCGACCCCGCGCAACCCGTCCTGCCACAGCCGGCCACACAGCAACCCCTTCTGCCACCACCGCTCACCCCAACCACGCCAAATACTGTCGGAGAATTGCCGAAGCCGCCTGTCACCATGCCAATGCCTCCACCGCCGCCCCTGCCCGGTGCGCAGTTGCCGCCTCCGACGCCGCTATCCGCGCCGCCCGTGCAACTGACTTCCTCCGGTCAGTTTGTCGTCCTCAAAGGTAACAAGCTAATCGAGGGCACGGTGACCGTAACCGGTGAGAAGGTGGTTGTTCGCCAGGGGGTGCTCGACCGTTCCCTCTCGAAAGCGGATGTGCACTACATTGGGCAAACCCGCGACGACGTGTACCGCTTCATGTTGAGTCAGGTCTCGGCTACGGATCCGTCGGCTCGTCTGGCGGTGGCGCGGTGGTGCATGCTGAACGGTTTGCGGGAGCAGGCCCTGACCGAAGCGCGAGAAGTATTAAAACTTCAGCCGACCAACACTGCCGCCGCCGACGTGGCTCGTTCGCTGGAAGAATCACTGAAGCAGTTCCCACCTGACGGTTCACTGCCCAAACCTTCCGGCGGTCGTCTGGTCACTGAGCCGGAACCGGATGTCACACCGGAAAGCTCGACCACCTTTGCAACTCGTGCTCAGCCCGTACTGGCCAATCAGTGTATGGAATGTCACGCTCGCCCCGATTATAGCGGCGAGTTCAAGCTGCTCCGGGTCACGGGCTTCGAGGTCGGTCCGCAAAGCACTTTGGCGAACCTGCGAGCGACGGCCGCCCAACTGAAGAAGGATGATCCACTCAACAGCCCGCTGCTGGTTAAAGCCCTCACCATGCATGGCGGAATGAAGCAACCGGCATTTGTGAGTCGGCAAGCGGGCGGGTACCGGGTTCTCGAAGCGTGGGTGCTTCAGGCGGTTGGCCCCATCGCTGCGCCCATGACACCACCGGTTCAGCCCGTGTTGCCACCGACGCCGCCCGTCCCGCCTATACCGCCTGCTATTGATGGCCCCGCACCGGCACCGGTAGGGCTGCCAAACCCACCTGCTTCCGTGCTGCCGCCGATCGAGCCACTTCCGGCCACGGTGCCACCAGTCTTGCCGACACCGCCGAGTATTCCTCCGGCGGATCCGAGCACACGTAGCACCCCACCGGTGCTGCCAGCCATCCCAAGTATCCCGGTGCTTCCTTCCACGCCGGCTGCATCATCAGGCCAGCAACCGGCCGGTAGAAGCCAGTTCGGAACCGCACCCAAACCGATAATACCGCCCTCTGGTCCCTCCAGCGGGGACGAGTTCGATCCCACGGTGTTCAACAAGCAACTCGTGCCACAAAAGTGAGCCCAGTTCCGGGGCGGGGTTTGATCAGTCGAGTGTCACCGGGCTGCCATCGTTAGGTAGAATGGCCGCCCGCCACGCTTCCAGAGAAATCCCCAAGCCGATGACCCGTACGCTTCCATCGGCCAGCGCCACGAGAATGCCCCCCGGTGCGGGCTTTGAGTTGTGCGTGGGTCACAGTCGCTGAGCAACGGCACGACCTGCGGCAGTTGAAGGCTATTGGCTCCAGACGAAAGCCTATTCCCGGCGAAAATCGGAGCGGATGGATCGGGAGTATCATTCACCCCGCACTTCTGCTTGCGTCCAATGCCGGGTTCGGGTAATCACCCTATTCGGTAAATACGCGGCAGGGAGGCCGTGGCATGGCGTTGTTGGAAGTCGAAGGGCTGGTCAAGTATTTTGGTCGGCGTGAGGTGGTCAAAGGCGTCTCCTTTGCCGTCAATTCCGGCGAGGTGGTTGGTCTGCTTGGCCCCAACGGCGCCGGCAAGACCACTAGCTTCCGCATGGCGACCGGCCAAATTGCACCCAACGATGGCAAGGTGATCTTCAATGGCGAAGACGTAACCCACTTACCCATGTATCAGCGAGCCCGCCGCGGAATGGGGTATCTCTCGCAGGAGCCCAGTGTCTTTCGCAAGTTGTCGGTCGAGCAGAATCTGCTAGCGATTCTCGAAGTGCTGCCGAAAAGCCGGTTGCTCGGTCGCCCGCTCACCCGCGCCGAACGCTGGGAACGAACCAATGCCGCTCTGGCACGCTTCAAGCTCAACCATGTGCGGCGTAACACGGCCGCACGCTGCTCGGGCGGCGAGAAGCGCCGCCTGGAAATCGCTCGCTGTCTGGTGTGTGAACCCTTGCTGATTCTGCTCGATGAACCCTTCGCAGCAGTGGACCCGAAAACCACCGAGGATATTCGTGAAAACATTCGCCAACTTGCCGATTCGGGTATCGGCATCCTGATCACCGATCACAATGTCCGCGAGGTGTTCCGCACCGCCGATCGGGTGTACCTGATCACGGACGGCCGAGTCGTGACCCACGGCACGCCCCACGAATTGGTCAACGACCAGATCGCCATTGATGCCTATCTGGGGCGCAGCTTCGAGGAGGACGGCTTTACACGGCAGTATATCGCCAAGCAAGCGGCTCTCGTGGGCCATACTCCGACGGCTAGTAGCCTCAGGCGGACCTCAGCGGCCACTTTCGACGAACCCACTGTGTTGCCGTTTCCCGCAACCACGCCGCCACCGGTTGGCTCCTTAACGGGAGTGGCCGAGGCGGTGCTCGAATTGGAGCGGATGCGGCAATTAGTCGAGTCGCTGGCCAACGACAACACCGTCAAGGCCGCGACGCTGGAACTGGCCCGTAAAGGCGAGGCAGCTTTGCCTGCGTTACTCGAAGCCCTGGAACGGCGAGAACCGATCCTCCGCAAGCGAGCATTTGAGCTGGTCAAATTCGTCAGCCGGGACGCCGGTTCGCTGGAATTCTACCCCGAAGGTCCCGACGAGATTCGGTTGCGACAAGTGGCTTACCTGCGGGCCAAGCTGGAACGGCGGCACTGAGGTTGGGTACTAGAAGCTTGAATTTCGCGTTTCCGAACCCTTTCTTCGCTCCTCAGCCGCTACAACATCCTCCGAACTTGAAACTGAAAAGGAGGAACTTATGCCAACACCTGCCGAACTCGCTGACCATTATCTCGCCGGTGCTGCCACACTACGGGCGGCTGTCGCCGGGATGACCCGCGAGCAACTGATGGCCCGCCCCGTGCCCGGCCGTTGGAGCACCTTGGAAGTGGTCGCCCACATTGCCGACTTCGAGCCGATACTCGTGGACCGGATGAAGCGCATCCTTGCTCTACCCAAACCACCCTTGCTCATCGGAGCCGATGAAAACCTGTTCATGAAAGCACTCGCCTACCACGACCGAGACATCGAGGAAGAACTCACCCTCATCGAGGTCACTCGTAAGCAGATGGCTCGCATCATCCGCAGGCTCACCCCGGAGCAACTGCAGTACACCGGCTGCCATGCCGAACGCGGGCTACTGACACTGGAAAAGGTCATCCAGACCGCGACCAACCATATTCCGCATCATCTCAAATTCATCGAGGAGAAGCGCAAGGCCTTGGGGGTGTAACCCCCGCACGGAGGAGAACGGAGCGGCGATCCACACCCGTTGGCTGCTACGGAGTTCGCTCGGACCGCGGGACGATCAGCGATGGCATCCGGAGCAACTCCGGATCCACCAGAAACAAATGGCGGCGACCCGGGATTTCCTCCGCGTCAATGAGAACTTTGTCCCGCTGCCGAAGCACATCGACCACCGCTCGGAGGGAAAGGCGATACTCGATCAAAAACCGGCGTACAACCAGAGTTCGCGCCTGCATCTGGGCTATATCCAGTACCACCCACGGCACACTCTCTCCACCAGCGATCCGCTGGAGCCATTGTTCGACGAGTACCGCCTGCTCTTCCGGTGCCAATTGCCATCGGACCGCATGCCAGGCCAGGAAAGCATCCCGGTCAGCCGCAGCAGCCTGACGGGTAGCATGTGCGTCGGCCTCGGCGCGTTTGAGCACTCGGTCCGCTTCTTCCTGAGCCCGACGTTTGAACCGAGATGCATCGGCCTCGGCTTCGTTGATCATGCGGTCCCGTTCCTGGATGGCCTTGGCCACCGCGTGATACGAACTGACCACTTCGGGCGGCGGATGCAGATCGTGCAAGGTGAAACCATCCAACGAAATACCGGTGCCTTCCGGGACCAAAGCAGCTAATCGCTCTCGCAAGCGGTTCAGAGTATCGTGTTCCAGCTCAACCCGGCGGACTGTCAACAATTCCGAGAACCGCTGTCCGGCAACCAGTTCCCGCAACACAGCCTCGGCCGTCGATCGCACTAGGCCATCGGCATCACGGACACCAAACAGGTACTTTCGCGGATCGCTAACGTGATAGCGAACGGTGGCCAGAATCTCGACGAGATCACCATCACCGGTGATCATCACCGCTTCATCCGAAAGCCGTACCACGCCGTCCGCATGCCCGCTGACCCAGGTATTACCGTCGCTGTTGGCCAGACTGCGGCGGGGCCGCTGCTCACCTGTGAGGGAGCGAAAACCCACTTCAACGGTTCGCACATCTTCGGGGCGGATTCGAACGACCGTCTCGATGGGCGACGGCCAACGCACGTGCAAGCCGGGCTCCAGATTGGCCACGGCTCTGCCAAATCGTTGCACAATCCCGACCTCTCCTGAGGCCACGGACGCCAAACTGGTGGAGAGCCACCCGAGGAGAACCACCCCCGCCACGCCGGCGGCAATTGGCTTCCAGTGATGGGTCAGGCTGTGCAGCAACTCGTCGACCGAGAAGCGACCCAGCCAGGAATCGAGTTGTTTCGCCGCTCCACGGACCCGGGCCATTCCCCCGGTTGGCTCGCGCTCGAACGCCAGCAAGCGCATGGAATTCAAGAGCACCAGGAGCGAGCCGAGCTGATGATACAACACCCCCACCAGCGGAGCTTTTTCATACCACTGCGGTGATGTGGCCAATAGAGGCCACAACCAGCCAGTTAGTACGATTCCGACAATGTTGACAGCGAAGCCGAAGACGATGATATTTTGTCGGATAATACGCACGGTTTCTCGTGCAAGCCGAACCAGCAGGGGCAACGGCCGCAACGGTTCGCCCATCAGAACCACGTCACCAGCTTCAGCAGCGATGTCGGTTCCTGAGCCGATGGCAATACCCACACTGGCCCGCGCCAACGCAGGAGCATCGTTGACCCCATCACCTACGAAGGCAACGGCACGCGATGAGCGGTAACCCTCTGCGGTTTCTGCCAATGCGCTTGCAGGCGGTCCCATGCTCGTGCTGACCCATTCCGCTTTCTGAGCCGGCAACAATTCGGCGTGAACCTCGGTTACCGGGATTTGCTCGGCCACGGCCTGTGCGACTGCCGCCCGGTCACCAGTCAGCAAGGCAACCGGAGCAATTTCCAATGCCCGCAGATCGGCCAGCACCTGCGCCGCCTCGGAACGAATCCGGTCACGGGCTCCAATGGCTCCCAGCAGCACACCATTCCTGGCAACCAGAAGCGAGGTCTGGCCCTTCGCATCGAGCTGCTCCAGGGCCGCCAAGGCCTCGGACGACAGGGGAATGCCCTGATCTTCCATCAACCGTCGGTTACCAACCAGGATAACCGCCCCGGCAGATGACACCGAAACGCCGCCACCAGGGTGAGCCTGGAATCGCTCACTGGGGGCCGGAGTCAGCCCCCGGGTACTTGCGGCGGTCAGGATAACCCGGGCGAGGGGGTGTTCACTGCCCTGCTCCGCCGTAGCCGCGGCACTCAGAACTTCCTCGGATGTTCCTACACCAAAGGGGATGACATCACCCAATTCGAGCTTGCCTTCGGTCAACGTACCGGTCTTGTCAAAAGCAAACGCGGATACGGCCGCCAGTCGTTCCAGGGCGGAGCCGCCCTTGATGAGTACCCCCGTTCCGGCCAGCCGACCCAACGCGGCGATGACTGCAGCTGGGGTCGCCAGAATCAACGCGCAAGGGCACGCCACCACCAACACGCCCAGTGTGGGGTAGACAGCGAGTCGAGCCGCAGCTCGGAAGGTGGGACGGGGAGCATCAATCGCTTGAGAGGCACTCAATTGGTAGGCAACATTCCCGACAAAGGTGAGAGCCGCTAGCAACAACACAACGGGCAGGAAATAGCGAGCCAGACGATCGGCATGCCGTTCGAGGGGAGCCTTGTCCTTCAAGGCCTGCCCGGTCAACTCGATAACCTGACCCGCAACGGTTTGCCTGGCGACTTTCCGGGCCTCGATCGTTAAAGTTCCCTGTTGTACTACGCTGCCGGCCAGAACGTCATCACCCGGTTCCTTTTCGACGGGTAAGCTTTCGCCGGTCAAGGCGCTCGTATCGACCGCCGAGCGACCCTCAATCACCACGCCATCAACGGGGATGCGGCCACCCGGCTTCACCACGACGCGATCTCCAACGATCAGGTCGGAAGTGAATACTCGCACCTCAACCCCATCCCGTAGTACCCAGCACCGCCGTGGGAACAATTCCGCAAGTTTGCCTAACGCGTTCTGAGTTCGGGCAAAGGTGTAGGCTTCCAGGCACTCGCCGGCTAACCCAATGAACACCACCTCGGCAGCGACCAGCGGTTCTCGGATGAGGATGGCGGCCAGGCAAGCGATCGCCAGCGCCAAGTCCGCACCGATTCGCCCCTCGAAGAGGGCTTCGAGCGAGCCGTAGAGCACCCGGGACCCGCCCAGCACTGCGGCCAGCAGTGAATAGCGAAACGGCGTGGTAAACAACTCCCACAGTCCCCGGTAAGCGGTCAGGCCCTGGCTATCGAGCCAGCGCGTGAAAGCGGGCCACAGGTCAGCTAGGGCCACTTCCCGCGACCAGGTGTAAGTCTCTAACCCCTGGCTGGCCAACCAATCGGCCAGCAGCGGCCACAAATCGGCGAATAGCAAGCTGCCGACCAGGGCGGTCAACAGATACAGCCCCAGCGGCGACTCGGTGCGGAAAGGATCATTGGTGTGGGAAATCTCGCGATGCATACTGCTGTTCTACGGGAAATGCGCCGCGGATGGGGTTAACGGAGGGGCTTACCAAACACCTGAACCCAGTACGGCTCGCCTTTCGTGTTTTTGGCAACAGCAACGCCGATTTCGGTCGCCTCCTCCTTAAGGATGTTGGCCTTGTGACCCTCGGAGTTCATCCAGGATTCCACAACTTCTTTGGGAGACTGTTGGTTCCAGGCAATGTTCTCTCCTAACCAGCCATAGGTGTAGCCCGCGTCCTTGGCCCGATCGGCAGGAGTCTTGCAGTTGAGGGTATGTTCCAGCATCTCCAGCTGGGCCATGTTTGCAGCATGCGTCCGAGCAGCCGCCATCAACTTCGAATTGGGGGTAAGTGGCTTCAAACCGGCTGTTTTCCGTTCCAGATTGGTCAAAGTGATCATTTCCTGTTCGTCTTTGGAGAGTTTCAACACCTCATTCGTGTTCTGGGCGATGGCAACGGCACTCAGAGTCAGCACAGCGACGGCAAAGAGGACGTTGCGGGGCATCGATCAGGCTCCAACATCGGGTAATGAGAAATGATTCTACACTCTGTTTCCGATCAGTTGGAAGATAATACAGCCTTGAATTAACGAGATCCTCATGGTTTGACCGGTCATCTGACAATAGCATCGTATCGTGGATCGTCGCTGGGCAAGCCGAGACCAGGTGACGCCATTTCCTGACCGGAGGTTACTGGACAAGCCCTCGCTCGCCCAGGACAATGGCCACCACTTCGAAATTCCGTTCGGCCACACTGGTTCCCTGAGCTGAAGCTGCCGTCCCTGGTGACAATACCCTCCTCCCCCCTTGCAGGAGCCAATCCCATGCGTGTGCTGATCCTAACAGGTGCTGTTGGGTTACTACTTGCCGTGATCCAATCCCCCGCACCCACGTCCCCTGCCGCGCGGGCTGTGCCGCCCCAACCGGAGAAGTTCGACGACACCGGTTTTGTGCCGATCTTTGACGGCAAGACCCTCACGGGTTGGAGAATTTCAGCCAAAACCGGGCACAGCCGCACCAGCAAGAACACCAGCGGGGGCAAATGGGTCGTGGAGAACGGAGCAATTGTCGGCAGCCAGGATGTGCCTGGCAACGGCGGCATACTCATCACGGAAAGGAACTATGGCGATTTCGAGGTCGCTTTAGAGATGAATAACGACGATGGGCCGGATAGCGGGCTGTTTCTGCGCAGCACCGACACCGGGAAGTGCTATCAAGCCATGATCGATTATCATAAGGGTGGCAACCTGATGGGGATTTACGGCGAGGGCATCGGCGGACAACCCCACGTGCTGAATTTCAACTTCACCAAGGACGTGACTGAAATCGCCGTCCGGGACTATCCGCCGTTTCCCTGCCCCATCCGTGCCGCCGACTGGCCTCAGTTCTGGAAGCACGGCGAATGGAATGAACTGCGGGCGCGGATCGAGGGTAATCCACCAAAGATCACGACGTGGATCAAAGGAGTCAAATTCATGGAATTCCAGGACACCCAGAAACGGCTCGGCGACACGGGCGGTATCGCACTGCAGGTTCACGGCGGCGGGGACTATACGAAACAATTCGTTCGCTACCGCAACATTCGTGTCAAGGAACTCAACAAGTAACCGGGTTGTTTGTTGATTAGCAGCACCGTTTTCGCTTCCCCGTACGAACCCCTCGCAATACGCTCAGAATCGCCTTCATCACCCCTCTGGAGAACGGCCGTGCAAAATCGTCGCGAATTTCAATCCCAGCTCATCAGTTCCGCTATGGCATTCGGCTTGATCGAACTGCTTTGGACCCGCAACTTGTTTGCCGAGCCGATCAAGCCGACCATTGACAAATGGTTCCTAGAGCTGACTGAAATGACCCGGGACTTGCGGGATCGCAAGCTGACCGACCTGGAGTTCCAAGCCAAAATGGAAGACCTGTACAGGCGGGTGGATCTCAAAGCACTGTGCGAGCAAATCAAGCTCGACTCCATCGAAGAAAAGACCAAGTTACCCGACAACGGCGCGGCGAACGTGGGTTTCGACTTGTCAAAGGTTGATGGACTGCCCAAAAACCTCGGATTTGGCAAGCAGATCTTCGGCTGTAAGAAAGGCCGCTCGATTGTACCTCATGGCCATGCCAACATGTGTACGGGGTTTATCATTCTTAAAGGGAAATGGCACGGCCGACACTACGATCGGGTCGAAACCCAAGCTAATCATTACATTATCAAGCCGACGATCGACCGTCACTTCGAGCCGGGCGACCTCTCGACGATCAGCGACCATAAGGACAATGTTCACTGGTTCCGCTCCGAGTCGGATGTCGCGTTCATCTTCAATGTCCATGTCGTCGGCTACGATCCGCAGATCAAGGAATCGAGTGGCCGGCTGTACCTGGACCCAGAAGGTGAAAAATTGGCCGGCGGACTGATTAAGGCTGCGAAGTTATCCAGCAGTGAGTGCCACAAGAAGTACGGTTGACCACCTACAGGAACGATAGCAGCAGCATACGGGGGGCGATACCCCGATTTGGTTTTGTACAACAAAGGTATGCACCGTCCCGGCTGGCTCGTGGCAGTGCGCGAAACGACATTTCGCTCACTGCAACATCGAAACTATCGCCGCTACTTCCTCGGGCAACTCGTGTCCTTTATCGGGTCCTGGATGCAGTCGGCCGCTTTGATGTGGCTTATGTACGATCGTACGGGCGATCCACGGTGGCCCTCGTGGCTGATCGTCGCCCAAATTGGACCCACGCTGCTGCTGGGTACCTGGGGCGGGGGGCTAGCTGATCGCCATACCAAACGCAATCTGATTTTCTTCACCCAAGCAGCATTTCTCGTTCAAGCGGTCATCCTCACGGTGCTGCTTGCTACCAATCTGGCCACGCCACTTTTGGTACTGGGGCTTACCGGGATCAACGGAGTGATTCAGGCTATTGATCTTCCCGCCCGCTTAGCGTTCGTCCCAGATTTGGTTCCCCGCGACGATCTCATTAATGCTGTAGGGTTGAATTCCCTGCTGTTTAACTCAGCACGGGCAATCGGTCCGGCGTTGGCGGCCGGGCTGTTTGCTCTGGCAGCGGTTCTCACACCATTCTGGCCAGGAAGCGATCCCGTGTTACTCGGAGCGGTGGCCTGCTTTACACTCAATTCCCTGAGCTTCATAGCGGTGCTGCTGGCCCTCCGTGGCATCACGGTGCCCGGGCAACCTCATGCCAGCCGAACGCTATCTCGATCGCCCTGGGACGGGTTCCGGTATCTGTGGGATCAACCCGCACTGGGCGGACTCGTGTTACTCACCCTGTTGCTCTGCATCTTTGGCTGGCCGTTGCTGACGTTGTTACCGGCATACACCCGCTTGCATCTGGGGCAAAGCGAGCAAACCTACAGCCTTTTGGTCAGCGCAGTCGGAGTCGGCGCGTTGGTTGGAGCGCTAACCACTGCCACCTTTGGCAGCCGGCAGCGCCGCAAACGATTCCTATTGGCCGGAGCGTGCATAACAACAATCGGCTTACTCACCGTGGCAATGGCCGTGACGATCAGCGTGGCGGCTCTGGGATGTGCGGCGACCGGGTTCGGTCTGATTCTCTATCTTTCAACAGGGCAATCGACTTTGCAATTGGCCGTACCCGATCAACAACGGGGTCGGGTCATGGCGCTGTGGGCCATGACCCTGAGCGCCAGCGCTCCACTGGGTCACATTCTCGCTGGACAAGCCACAACGGTCGTGGACGTGCAGGAAGTAATATTGGCAATGACGTTGGGAGCGGGGATGTGTGCGCTGGTGCTTGCTACGGGGCTGGCGATCCGATCGGAACGGAGGTCCGAGCGGCCAGGATAGGCCCAACCGCTCGACGCTCCACGGTTACTTCTTAATCGCTCGGCGGAGTTCATCGACTTCCCGGCTGAGTTGGTCCAGCCGTTTCAGGATCTCGTCAGGTGCCGGGCCACGCTTCTCCGGGCCACGGTCTCCGCGAGTCTTCTCTTCGAGAATCCGTGCAAGTTGGTTCATCAGTTCTTTGATCTGATCGGGCCGCATCTCCTGGAACCGCATTTCAGCGAGCGGTGGGAACCTCGCCTCACCAAAGCCGCCACCCGGAGCAAAACCACCGCCGAACGGCCCCCCAAACCGACCGCCCGGACCAAAACCACCGCCGAACGGCCCCATCATCGGGCCCATCCACCCCATCGGTGGACCCATGGGGCGTCGTTCAGGGTCACGCAGTTGGCGAAGCCGGTTCTCGATCTCCGCTTGTCTGGCCCGCAGTTCGTCCAGTTCGCGCTCGAGTCGTTGGATCATCTCTTTGGGCTGGCCATCGCCGCGGTCCGGCTGTTCGCGTTTCGGCTCAAAGCGATCTCTCTTGTCTTTGTCGAAGCCCTTAGCTTTTTCGAAACCTTTCTCCTTGCCGAACCCTTTGTCCTTATCCCCAGGTGGTTGGGCGAGGGCCGACGACGTCAGCACAATCGCCCCTGCGGAAACTAAAGTCAACACGACGGCCCCAGTCAGGCGACGCCAATTCCACCGCATGATTCGCTCCTCAGTTGATCAAGTTCCACGAACTTCGTGAAGCCCCTGAAGACTTAAACGAAATTCCCGGAGTAGTCGCGACACCCGAACGTTCCCTACCAGGATCACGAGGTTATGCCTAAGTGCGAATTAGGCCACTTGCAGCGCAAGGTTGTATATCTCTTCCACATCGAGCACGGCCGTATTGGTCTCAAATAATTGGCCAATAGCGGCTTTGTGGATCTTCATCTTGGTACCACCGACGCCCAGCGCCCCGTAGCACACCACACCAGCCCGTTCAGTCGCCTTGTCGTTGAGATCGAGCCCTTCGATCCCGGCGGGGGGGACGCCATTGAGGTCGATCGCGACCTTAAGGCTTTTGGCCATATCGCGGAGCTTTTTCGGCAGTAGCACGGCCCCGGCAGCCCCAGCGGCGATTACCAGTTCACGCCCCTGCAAAGCGGCTGGCCCATCCTGCAGAGATGCGGTGCTTACGGCCTCGACCCGAGCCTGGGGTACTTGGGCGCGAATGCCGGCGCAGACGGCCTCGGCTCGTTCTTTCTGCCGTGAACCAACCCGCACGTGCCCACCTGCTTTGGCCAGCAAACGGACCACTCGTTGTCCGACCGGGCCGGTTGCCCCGAGCACCAACGCCTGAGCCTTGGCCAGATCAAGATGGCGGGAAGCCGCACAAACGGCAGCCGCGGCCGTGGTGTTCGCGCCGTTCGAGTCGAGTAGGACGGAGACGCTCAAGCCATATTGGGGAAGCAAATGCTTGCGGACCTCAGCCAGGACGGCCTCGCCAGCCGCCACGTCGGACCCACCAATGAAAATCGCTGTCCGGTGTAAATCCTTCGGCCCCCGGGTAAAGATGCACCCGTGAACCAACGCCATCACGTTGCCTGGTGTGACACCGCCATAGCTGAACAAGTGCTGCACGCCGGAATCCACGGCGACGACCCGATCAAAGACGCTCGGCAACGGGTCGGTATCCAGTTGAACCAGAATGGTGGGCTTGTCGGACATGGTAACCGATCCAGGATAGGACCAACCACTTGCGGCAGCACGATCCTGCCGTGCTACCGCAAGCGGATAATGGGGTGGGATGTCATTCAAACGGGTGCTTGGTATCCTTCTTAGCAATGATCTCATCAATGGTGGGGGTCTTGTTCATCGCGTTCTTGATCGCCAGTTTAGTGGCCTCGTAGTTGAATTTGTAAATTCGCTTGTTGTCATCCGCCTTGGCATCGATGAACACACCACAGACAATAACCCAATCTTCCGCCTTGTCCTTGGGGATGGTACCGTCAATCACGCTATCGACGACGGCCCGAGCGACGGCGGCCTGAGCCGGCCCGAACATCTGCACCACTTGTTTGCTGCCTTTGAGCGTGACCTTGGTGATCATCACTGTGGCAGGCTTGCAAACAATATTCGGCGAAACAACGGCCAGTAAGTTGGTATGCCCCTGCGACTGGCGGGCCAGTGCATTGGCAAAAGCCACACCAACGGGGCCATCTTTTGGCCCGATCATCAGATCGATGTGCGCGACGTTCTTGAGGTCGCCGTCTTCCAGGTACAGCCCTTCGCCAACGTACATAACGGACATAGATTGCTCCGTGCGGGGTTTGGGTGAGATTCCGTAGAACCGACGGCGTAGATGGTAGCTGCAGGAACGCTCAAGGCAACCGGATTCCCCAATCTGTTGAGTCAAACCGTGGAAAAACGAATCAAGCCGGTGGTAGCGGTGGGTTGACGGGCCTTAGATCGAGTTCAAACGTGTCGGCATCGACGAAGGCTTGCGCCCGGGGATCGTAAACCCGGCGTAGGCCACTCAAGTGCCAACCGGTAATAGTATATTCGTGATAACCCCAGCGGCGGGTTTGTGTCCCGCTGCCCGCGCAGATGGCGGCAAAAGGCAGATTGTGCCCAGCGGGCAACACGTACCAGTGATGCTTGTGGCCGTGTAGCCACAGATGAATCCCACATTCGGCAGCGACATCGCGGACGAGCCGCCAATCCCGCAGGCGGTGGAATCGCGGCTCCGGTTGTCGCTTCTGGGTCAAGATTGGGTAGTGACTTACCACGATTCGCGGGCCAGCTTCTAATTCCGCCGTCAATTTGCGGAGCCGCATCAGTTGCTGCTGGCCTACTCGGCCGCGGGCATCCCACATCCAGAAGTTTGCCCGCGCGGAGTTGACGCCAATCAGCCAAACGTGCCCGACCTTCTGGGCGAAGGGATACGTCCAGTCCCCGATCCGCAGTCCTTGTTGCCACGGCTGGAAGGCGGCCTCGAACGCTTGCTTGTGCTCGGCGCGGGCAACATAGACATCGTGATTGCCCGGCACAGCGATGCCCGGCGGCACCGACGCATCACCCACCCCGAGGACGGCCGCGGCGACCGCCATTTCCGTCTCGAAACCCAGCATGGTGGCGTCACCCGAAAAAACCAGGTGATCGTAGCCGCGCGTCTGAAACTCGTAGCGCAGCACATCCGCGATTGACGGGGCATGCTTGAAGCGGTCCCCCCGGCCCAGCAGGGTGATGTTAAACCAACCTGTGGTTCGCTTACCCAGCAAATCCTGCACGGTCCAACCCAACGGCCGGGCCGTCAGGTGAATATCACTAAAGTGACACAGTTTCACCATGGGCAGGGTCATGGAATAAGATGGCTCGGTGCGAACACGAGCAGTTGGTGCTGCTGTCTTACAGATTCGTTCGCAAACCCAATTCACCCTTCACGAATTTCTCCCATGATCCGTTATGATTTCACTGGCAAGGTCGCTCTTGTTACCGGCAGTTCCCGCGGCATCGGAGCAGGCATTCTCACGGCGTTTGCCCGAGCCGGAGCAACCAGCGTGCTCCACTTCTGGGACGACCCCGAGGGGACCAACCGGACCGATGCTGAAGTTCTCGCTGCCCAGTTGAGGGGATTGCCCAGTTCGCCAACCATTCACGTTTTCGCCGCCGACGTGCGGGACGCAACCCAGATCGAAACCCTGATGAAACAAGTCAAGGATAATTGTGGCGGGCTGGATATTCTCGTCAACAATGCCGGGATCATCCGTGATCGCACCCTCAAGAAGATGACCTTGGACGATTGGCATGCCGTAATCCAGACCAACCTGGACGGCGTATTCCATTGCTGCAAGTTCGGCACGGAAATTCTGCGGGACGGCGGCCGTATTGTGAACATCTCATCGACCTCAGGTCTGGTCGGAGTTCACGGGCAGACCAACTACGCGGCGGCCAAGGCCGGCGTCATCGGGTTGACCCGGGTGCTGGCCAAGGAGTTGGCTCGGCGGCAGATTACGGTCAATGCCATCGCCCCCGGTGTCATCCAGACGGCAATGCTCGGGTCCATCAAGCCCGAGGTGATGGCCGAGTATCTTAAAGCGATCCCATTAGGTCGGTTGGGACAGCCTGAGGATATTGCCAATGCTGCCTTGTTCCTGGCCAGCGAGGAAAGTGGGTACATCAGCGGCCAGGTATTGCCCGTGACTGGTGGATGGATCTAATTGGCATTCGCACTTACCTGAAGATTGCGGCGTGCTTCACACCACGCTCATGGATAACACCACGCTCATGGATAACATAGGACAGAAGATTGTTCATGGACTACCAGGCTGTAGAGATTCGTTCCGGGCAGGATGAGCTCAACAAGCGTATCGGACGCACCCGCAAATCCGGCTGGGATGCCGGAGCCGCTGGCAAAAACGCATCTCTGCAATTGGGTATCCAATCTGACTTGTCGCCCGACTCGTTCAAACGATTCGCATGCCACGCAAAGTTGTCTTTATCGCCGATCCCGGTATCGACACTGCTTTTGCCATCGCTTTGGCGCTGAACGATCCGAATCTCGATGTGGTGGGCCTACTTCCCACCGCAGGGAACGTCTCGGCAGACCAGGCCACGGCCAATGTGCATACCTTGATTGATGTCATCGACCCGCCGAAGTGGCCCCGGCTCGCGGCTGCCCTGCCGGTTCGCTACGATGCGAACGGGCTGGAGTTGCACGGCCCAGGCGGATTGGGTGGAGTCAGTTTTCCCAGTGCCACCCGCCATACCTTGCATCCGGCCGACAAGATCCTGTGTGAACTGGTTCACGAGCATCCCCGCCAGGTCACGCTGGTCAACCTGGGGCCGCTTACCACACTGGCCACCGCACTGGACCGCGATCCGAGTTTACCGGCCGTACTCGACCAGACAGTGATTATTGGCGGTTGCTGGCGGGAATCCGGCAACGCAAGTCCAGTAGCCGAGTTTCACATTCATCTCGACCCCGAAGCAGCCAAACGGGTTTTTCACGCCGAGCTACACCCGTTAATGATCCCGCTCGACGTGACCCGTAAGCTCATCTTCTCTCCCACGGACTTGCTGGAACTGCCCAACCCTAACTCACGCACGTGCCAATTCTTGCGACAAATCATCCCATTCGGCATCCGAGCCAGTTCCAACCTGTACGGCATCGAGGGCTTCCATCTTAAGGATGTGCTGGGCACCGTTGCGGTGGCAATCCCAACTGCGCTGTCCAGCACATCGCTTCTGGTGGATATTGAAATCCGAGGCGAATTAACCCGCGGGATGACAGTAATCGATGCTCGCCCAAACGCGGTTGGAGTTCCTAATGCTCGCGTGGCAACCGGCATTGCAGTGACCGATGTCCGCGAGTACATCGGGCGCATTCTCAACGGGGCTACCTGAAATGCCCGTCTGACAACTAGACACGATCGCAGGGCAACCATGATCTGTCTGACGCTGACATCTTTATTGCTGGGCTTCAGCAGCGGGGCCCGTGTCCAGCTTCAGCAATCGCCACTCGAGACGGTTACCAAAATCGCTATTCCAAACTTGTCTGCTCCAAGCACTTCAGTCAAAAACAACCCCGCGGAGGCAGAGGCTCTCACCCAGTTGCTTCGCTCGCTGCTCAAGAAGCACTTGCCCGATCCGCTCGTCACCCTCCAGCAGAACTGGGGCCATCAGAAAGCGGTGACTGTCGTCCATCGTCGTCGGGAGGGCCTACGCGTTTGGACAATGCCCGTTCAAGAACTCCGCAACGACGGAGTCTGGCGGCGTATTACCATCCATATTCCCCATCCAGATCAGTTGGCTCTAGCCGTCACCGAGCTGACGCATCCCGAGGCTGGTAGGATAAACATCACCGTTGCCCACGTTGTCGAGCGGATTGATTTTCGCATCGAACAACAAGTATGGCGTAACGGCCTACGACTTTACTCCGGGGAGACACGCGGGCACTGTAAGGCCGGGCTACTTCTGCGGGGCGAGGTGGTCACGCAAACCACCTTCAAGAAAGGATCGTTTTTGCCGGACGTTAAGATCACCCTCAAAGCAAATGGGGCCGAGTTGTTCTATGATAAATTGGAAATCGACCACACGGCCGGAGTGGGAGGAGATCTGGCTGAAATTGTCGGCGATAGCCTGATTCGACTGGCCAAAACCCTCAAGCCCGATCTCGAAAAGGAGCTGATAGAAAAGGCCAATACCGCCATCGTCAAGTCTGCTGGTACACGGGAATTCAAGGGTGCGCTGGATCAACTGGTTCAGTCCAAGCCCAAAAACGGACCGTAATTCCGGCCGGCCGGTTCTTACTTCCTCTTGTGCGGTTTCCCAACTCTGCGTATAGACTCTCGTCCCCGCGGGTAGCCGGACTTTCCGGGTATCCGCCCTCTGGCAAGGATGCCACCCCATGCCCCGCCTGCTGACGACGCTGACACTGGTTGTTGGTGTGTCAATCGCTTGCGCGAGCGATCCGACCCCCTTGGAAAAGCAATTGACGCTACAAACTGCCATGGTCACTGCCCGGCAGTTTCTCGACGTGAACATGCCGGCCGAGGCCGTCAAGACACTTGAAGAGGAACTCGCCAACGCCGACGGGAACAAGGCATTTTTGAGCTTGCTTCGTGAAGCGTATCTGGCTGAACTCCAACAGCTCGAGAAAGCGGCAACACCCGACACGGCCCGGATCGCCCAGGTGCGACGCAAGCTCACGCTCCTCGGCGGAGCGGCGCTCACGCCCAAAACTGAGTCGGTTTTGCCCCAATCGGTACCGGCTTCTCCAGGTGCAACTGCTTTACCGCCGCCTTCCTTTGAAGCGTCTGTTCGTGGAGAGACGACCAGCGCGCCCAGGCTACCTCCGCCAGCTGCAGAATCTCCCAGTTCCCGTGTGGATGCAGCCAGTGAAGCCGCCGCAGCCTTTAAGGCGGGAAACTACGCGGAAGCAGCCCGATGGTTCGCACAGGTAGCAGACCTCACAACCGACCAAAAAACTGCCTGGGCCTACTGCCGCATCAAGCTCGGGGCCGAGCGTCTTAATACACCTGGATGCGATGCCGCTGCCGTGATCGCTGAGGTGACCGATGCGCTCAAGCTCGTGCCCCATCACGCCGGACTGCAAAAAGTAGGCCAGCAGATCATTACGATTGCCCAGACGAAAGCGGTCAGCAGCTCACCGGAGCAAACGGATTCCAGCACCAGTCACATCATCGAGACCGCCAGCTTCCGAGTTCGATACACGGGCAACCGGGAACTAGCCGCAGCGGTGGCTCAGGCAGCGGAGACACAGCGTCAGGCGATCTTCGAACGGTGGAGTGGGCCGGCCGCTTCGCCGTGGGTCCCTAAGTGCGAAATCGTCATTCATCCCACCGGCGAGGCCTTCGCAAAGGCCACCGCACGACCACCACAATGGACGGGCCATGCGGTGGTGCGGTTAACCGACGGCCGCGCCGAGGAACGGCGGATCGACTTGCGAGCCGACGACACGGGAATCACGTCCAATGCACTTCCGCGCGAACTCACTCATATCATTCTCGCGGATTTGTTCCCGGATAAACCACCACCCCGTTGGGCAGCCGAAGGCATGGCGATTCTAGCAGGCTCACCGGAAGAAGTGAGCCGATACACCCGCACCTTGCTTCGCTGCGCACGGGAGGGCGAATGGTTTACGCTGACTCAACTCCTGGAGATGAACGAATTCCCCACGGAGAAAATTACCGGATTCTACTGCCAAAGCGTGTCCCTTACGGAATTCTTGATCCGAACCGCAGGCAGCGAACGGAACTTCACCATCTTTCTGCGCGATTGCCACCGCTACGGTACTTCCCAGGCTCTCAAACGCCAGTTCAACATAGCGAGTCCGCAAGTGCTGGAAGCCTCCTGGAAGCGAGCTGCTTTGGACCTCGCGAATGGGCCGAAACCGTAAACTGCGTGGGTACTGACGGCAGTTGTTCGGCGCACGGACAATCAGGTCGCCCAGCAAAATAACCGATTCATCCAAGCCAAACCGATCTGCACCCGTGCGATCCCAGCAACTGGTTGCCCTCCCGATTGCTAACAGCTACGGTAAGGGCGTCGCCCGGGGAGGACACGGCAGTGCCCCGATTGATCGTCATTCGCGGGGTGGACGAGGGCAAACAGTTTGACCTATCCGCTGGTACGGTCACGATCGGTAGGCACTCGTCCAACACGATCGCCCTGCACGATACCCAGGTTTCCCGCCGCCACCTCGAATTACGAACCACGGATACGGGTGGCTTCCAGCTTATCGACCTAGGCAGCGGCAACGGAACCTTGCTCAATGGTCAACCGGTGCAGCAAGCCAGCTTGCGCAGCGGAGATACGATTACGATTGGCCAGTCGGTGCTGATGTTCACGGCGGGGCCGGGTGGCACCGGGGACGACCTGAGCGAACGGGTCAGGCTCGTCCCCCGTGACTCGGATACCGATTTTCCCTCGGCCATCGTTCGAACCGTCCGACCCGAAATAGGCAGCCAGATTCTCGCCCGGCCTACCACCGCGACGACGGATTGGCTTCGGACCCGTTTGGCCAGTCTCGCCGCGCTCTACGAAACTGCCGACGCAGTCAGTCACATTCTGGACGTGGATGAGTTGCTTGCCAAGGTGATGGAGTTAGTACTTCGCTCGGTGGATGCTGATCATGGTTGTTTCATGCTGCGCAACGAGGACGGCAGCCTGATACCAAAAGCCGTGCGCTACCGGGAGGGGGTCAACCGCAGTGAAGAACTCGCCGTGAGTCGAACCATCGTCGATGAAGTCCTGCGGCACAATCAGGGGGTACTTGTGTCCAATGTCCTCGCGGATGCACGCTACCGGGCGTCCGAAAGTTTGCACAAACACAACATCCGCGAGGCAATCTGCGTGCCTATGAAGGGTCGCCGAGAGACGGTCGGCGTGCTGTTTCTGGATACCCAGTCTACACTCAAGCAGTTTGTGGCCCAAGGACAGGAAAGCGGCAAATTCTCCGAAGATCATCTCACATTGGCCAGCGCGATCGCTCACCAGGCGGCCATTGCCGTGGAAGAAAGTCGCTATCATCAGGCATTGGTCAACGCCGAACGCCTGGCCGCAGTGGGGCAAACGATCGCTGCCCTGTCGCACCATATCAAGAACATCATGCAGGGCGTTCGTTTCGGGGCTGACATGGTGCGAACCGCAATCCGGGATGACGACCGCGAATTGCTCCTCAAGGGGTGGAAACTCGTCGAACGGAATCAGGATCGGATCGATCATCTGATTCTGGATATGCTCAGCTTCTCGAAGGAACGTGAACCGGCAATCGAGCCGACTGACTTGAACAAACTCTGCGAGGATGTGCGCGAAATCGTGAGTGGCCGAGCTGCAGAACGGGGAATTGCACTCGAGTGGCATCCCGGCGCGGGAGTCAGCGCGATACCCTGCGACCCGGAGGGTATCCATCGAGCTGTGCTGAATATCGTCAGTAACGCGCTGGACGCGGTGGAGGATCGGCCCAACCCAAAGGTGGCCCTGCAAACACTTTTGGAACCGGGCGGTGATTGGGCCAAGATCATTGTGGTAGACAATGGACCCGGCATCCCCGCCGAAGACCTCGAAGACATCTTCAAGCCTTTTATCAGTACCAAGGGCAGCCGTGGGACGGGGTTGGGCTTACCCGTGAGCCGTAAGATCCTTCGGGAGCACGGGGGCGATATTCTCGTGCAAAGCCTGCTAGAAAAGGGCACAAAATTCACCCTCCGGATCCCCCTGAAAACTGCGTTCAGCGGTGATCCCAACAGCAGTACGCAGACCCACTCCGGTTTGGCAATTGAAGAAACCTGAGAGCTGAACACCACAATTGATCTATCTTCTCGGTCAAATCGTCATGAATTGTTTGCAGACTCTGACGCTACTACTTCAAATCGGGCTGCAGAACGCGCTGAGGTTTTCCGGCTCGTTCCAGAATCACCTCAGCGGCCAGGTAGCCGCTGCGAACTGCTCCCTCCATCGTGGCTGGCCAACCTGTGGCGGTCCAGTCTCCAGCCAGAGCGAGATTGACCAGGGGAGATGCTTGCGACGGCCGCAACTGGTCGACCCCCGGTTGGGCACTGAAGGTCGCCGCGTGTTCGGTCACGACCTTGGCCCGAAGAAGTTGACTGCTTCTAACAGCAGGGAACACCTTCGCGAGCTCTGTCACAATGCGTTGTTGAATCTCATGACGGCCCAGTCCCTTTAATTCGCCAGCTGCACTGACCACCACTTGCACATAGAACTCTCCCGGCGTCAGTTGCCCCCGATTAAACACCCATTGCCCCAGGCAATCGACGAGAACCGCATGGGGTAATGTCATCACCGGGCGATCAAACCACAAATGCACGCTGGTAATCGGTGAGGGGACCAATTGCGTTAGCCGCGTGAAGTAAGGCTCGCCGGTCATGATCGCCTCGGGTAACAGATCAGCGACCCGATCAAAGGGGACGGCCAGCACATACCAGTCGGCCGTGCAACTGGAGCCATCACGCAAGTGCAACGCTTCAACTTTCCGGTCGGCAGTAATGATTCGACGAACGGCCGCATTCTCGCGCAACTCCACGCCATGGTGGGCGAACCAATCAGCCAACGGGCTACCATAAAACTGACCAAGGGGCACAGTCGGCACGTGGACCACGAATCCGTCGCGATGCCGAAGAAACCCATCCCGGAAGACCTTGCGGGCATACTTCAGACCAAGCCGCTCGACGGTTTCGTTTAGCGCGCTCACCAGTACGACGCCCCAAAAGCGTCGGATCGTTCGGGGTGTTTGTTTATGGGCAAGGAGCCAATCCAGGAGGGGCGGGTCCGCGTCGGGCGGTTCACGCAACAGCGCCAGCATTCCCCAGGCGATCCGCAGTTTCTCAGTGGCAGTCAGGTAGTGGGCACCAAATAAGGCTCGCCCCAGATGAAGAGGGGCCGGCCACGGATCCGCCTTGAACACACTCCGCCGTCCATCGGCCGTCACAAAGTGCAGGCGTGGCTGCGGAGCGAGGAACTGATCGATACCAATCGTTTGACAAAAGTGCGTGAAGTTGGTGCAACACCCCATGCTGACATGCTGGCAGGCATCGATCAGTTGTCCGGTAAGTGGGTCGGTAAACGATCCGGCTCGACCACCCAGTCGTTGCCGGGATTCCAGCACGACCACCGAAAAACCCCGCGGGGCTAACGCCGCTGCCGCAGCGAGGCCTGCTAACCCTCCGCCAATCACTGCCACCCGCTTCACAGTTGGTCTCCGCGAGAATCCAGACCGAATCGCGCAAGATTAGTCATTTGACCGCGGCCGATTCGACTCGCATCACACCCCTGACCACCCGACGTATGGTCCCCAAGAAAATTGCTAAACCAAGTCTGATTTTGTTGCTAGCCGTTAGCACCGGGTCAAGATACCTTTCGCTGGCTTCGGAGGGTTTTGCCTTGCTTCATCGTCGATGCTGCCCAATCCATCCAACGGTTGAAGAATCGGATGGTCGTTTGGAGCTAGCACGATCGGCAACGTTGAATTCCGTCGTTCCCCCTCAACCACTGCCCTGAGCGTTACCATGTATCGAGCTGGGAATTCTATTAGGGCTTTAACGATCGGGTTTCTGGACACTCCCGAGAATACGCCGTAGTTCAATAACTGTATGCATCAGATTATGTCATTCATACGAAAATCTAACGACCGGATGATCGACGTTAGGCTATGCAATCCCTGGGGAGTGGATGGCAACGCAGCCGTTCTGAATTGCGCAGATGGTGGGGTGAGCGTGCGAATTGAGACGATTTCTTTGTGCCACAGTCGATCGAACTGAGCACGTTTCTATCTTCCCGGTCGGATTGGAACACGAAGACGAGATTTGGGGTATTTCAGGGTCAGAAAAAAGTATAAGGGGGACTGCCTTGGTTGGATCGTTCGGATTCGGTTAGGCAGAGCGCATGGACACACCGCAAACTTCCCGCAAATTTCCTGCGCAAGTTGACTGTATCCGAACCCTGGTTACCATTAAAAGTTGTAGCTATTCTGCGTGCTCGTGAACTGTGAGATGGCGGCCTTTTCGGTGTTTATAACGGAACATTGCCGCTCGTCAGGGTTTAGACAGAATATGTCGCAATCGAAATCCTTTCAACCCCTGGTGATCCCTCCTTCGGGGCGAGGTTCGCATGAGCGTTGATTCGACTAAGAAGTTTCGTCCTAACCTTTTAGAATTGGAGCGGCGGGAAGTTCCGGCTGTCTCTTCGGTCAGACTCGCGGGCGGTGTTCTCACTGTTCGCGCGGACAACACACCGACGACCGCCATTGTCATTGAGACGGGTAACAGCGTTTTGGTGCGCGATATTTTATTGAACCGAAGTTGGTCGTTCTCGTCTCAGCAGATCCGTCGTATCGATGTCTTTGGTGGCAACGGCAATGATAACTTGACCGCTCGAACCAACACGATTCTGGCTCGACTGGTAGGTGGAAATGGTGACGATTTGCTGCTCGGGGGTAACAATGGGGATATTCTCTACGGTGGCAATGGCAACGACACGATTCGCGGTGGTGGCGGAGATGACTTTTGTTATGGCGGCAACGGCAATGATTGGTTGTACGGTGACAACGGGAATGATTATCTCGAGGGTGGTCAGGGCGATGACCAACTCAATGGCGGGGCAGGCATCAATGGCCTGTATGGCGGTGCGGGCAAGGATACCCTGATTACTTTAAACGGCCAAGGTGGGGACCTTCTGGATGGTGGCGATGCTGTGGATACCTTCTGGATGGATCCGGATGATCGGCTGATCTCACCGTTGAACGATGTCATCCACCGTATCAGCAGCTTTTCCAACACAGGAGCCGACCTTACCCTCGATGGCGACCGCATTCCCGACCCGACCCCGCTGCCAGGCGACCAACTCGAAGAGATGGTTGGCCGGCCATTATTCTCCTCGCAAGGCCCGAGCTATCTCGATATCTCTCAGGGGCAATTGGGCGATTGCTGGTTGCTCGCTGGATTTGGCGCAATCGCCAAGGCCAATCCGGACCTGATTCGCCAACACGTGGTGGATTTTGGCGACGGGACTTATGGAGTAAGTCTGGGTGACAATTTCTATCGCGTCGATAACGACTTGCCCGTTGCTCACGTTGGCAACACGTGGCTGCAATACACCGCGTTTGGCCGCGAAGGTAGCATCTGGGTGGCGATTTTAGAAAAGGCCTACACCCACTACCGGTTCGGGCAACCCACCTACGGCAACCCCAACGGTCCCGACACCTATGGTCTCATCGAGGGCGGCTATACCTACGATGTGTTCCCGGCATTCGGCTTGGACCCGCAACGGGTGTGGTTCAATCCGTCAACATCGTTGAATCTGATGTCGAACACAATCAGGTTGATGATCGATCAACAAACCGCAGCGACCATCGGGTTTGATTTCGTCCCGTCCGGTTCCGGTATTCCGATCATTCAAGCACATCAGTACATTTTGCTAGGCTACACCTTAGGCTCCAACGGCCTGGTCAATACGATCACACTTCGCAATCCATGGGGATACGATGGCCCCGGTAGCGCACCCGGTCCGGGCAATGACCCCAACTTCAACGACGGCATTGTCACCATCACCTTAGACCAACTCGCCCAGACCTATGGATCATTCGAGTGGGCCCACGTCTAGCCCTGACCACGAGCTTGAGAGTCGCGTGAGCGGGTCGATAAGCCGTCCGCTCACGCCCAGTTCTTCTTGGCAAACCATCCCCCAAGCAGCAGTAATCCCTTTCGCCAGCGCGGCACCCGCACTCGCTGGCCAAACACGTCATACTGACGGCGTTCGATCTCGTAGAGCAGTTGCCGATAGATACCCACCATGACGCGATAAATACCCCGCCCATCCGCCGAAAGTACAGCTTCGAGCTGTAGCGCCTGGCGATAATACGTCCAGGCCCGGGCGACCTGGAAGTGCATGAGTTCGCGGAATCGCGCCGTTGCTCCCGGATCTCGCCAGAGATCTGGCGGGCAGCCGAATTGTTCGAGTTCATCGGCTGGCAAGTACACCCGACCACGATCCAGGTCTTCACCCAGATCACGCAGGATGTTCGTGAGTTGAAAAGCGATACCGGCAGCCTCGGCGGGCCCTTCGGCGACTTCGTAGCTGATTCCCGATCGCAGCCCCCACACCTGGATACACGCCAGCCCCACGGCCGAAGCAACACGATAACAATAGGGGTACAGTTCGGCAAACGTGGTAAACCGGACCGGCTCCAGGTCTGACTCGACACCGTCGAGAACATCGAGCAGCCGTTGCGGTGGGATGGCGAAATGCCGCAAGGTGTCCACCAATGCGGGATGCACCGGGTGAGTCGGCGAGCCATCCAAAGCGGCCAGCAGTTCGGCCCGCCAGTTTGCTAGCCGCTGCCGCTTCTGTGCAACCGCTCCTGCCTCATCGGCCAGGTCGTCTGTCAGGCGTAAAAAGGCGTAGAGCGCATTCATCGCCCGCCGCTTGACTCGGGGAAGGAGCCAGAACGCGACGGGGAAAGAGCTATCGGCCGCCCGGGTCAGCTGAGCACAAGCCGCAAATGACTCGGATAAGGTTAGCATGACAAGCGGGCGGTTGGTGCCTCCCGCGGACGAGTCGAGCCTTTCGTCTACAGTTACGCAATCGCGGAGAGTGGGACAGTCAGCTCACCGCGACGGGTTATTGACCCAAGTTGACTCGCACGCGCTGACCAACCCGCAAGGGCGGCCGTGGATCATTCGGAGGCAGGTCAGCAACTTCGATAGTGGCTTCAAGCACCCGAGTATCGTTGCCGAGCAATCCTTCGGCCGCGGATCGCTTCGGCAGGAACGTGGAGCCAACGCGGATCACGGTTCCTGTGTAGGTCAATTTAGGGTCGGTGTGGTCGTAGATGGTGACTTCCTTGCCCTCCAGGTTCTTTCCGATGCGGTGAGCAAAGTCGGCTTCAATTTCGGCACGAACCACCCGCTTTTCACTGGGGATCAACCACATGGCAGGGGTGCGGGTGCTAATTCCGAGCGTTGAGCCGGGGCTGATCGTAATTTGTTCAATCACACCGGCCGTCTTCGCTCGAACAACGCACAAGTCCACCGCACTTTGAGCCTTGGCTTCGGCTGCCTTGGCTTGCTGAACACCAATTTCCGCCTGATCGACCAATAACTGAACATTGGTAGCTTTCAGGATGGCAAGTTCCGATTCCAGCCGCTTGCGAACATTGAGCGCGTCGTGATAGTCCGCATTCGCTTTAAACAAATCAGGGTTCTTGCTCAGCCGTTCGGCCCACTTGATCTCGGGAACGTTCTCATTGATGAAGTTCGTTTTCAGGTTTTCTTGTATCAGATGGTACAACTGGGCCGCTGTGTTCTCCTTCTGGATCGCGGCGTCTTTGGTCTGCGTCAGAACGTCAATTTTGTTCTTGTGCTGAGTTCGCGCTTCCTCAGCTTCCTTGACCTTGTTGAGTGCCATCTTGACGGCAACCTTGGCCAGTTCCAGGTCCCCTCGTTGGATCGCATCGTCGAATGCGTACAACTCGTCGCCAGCTTTGACCAATTGTCCATTGGTCACCGAAACGCGAATAACCGTGCCCGATTGCAAGATGGACGGCAATCCATAAGTGATGGGCGGCGGATCGCTATCCACGGTGCCCAGAACGACAATACCGGTGATTTTCCCAGCACCCGCGGGATTAAGGGTTTTCTGACTTTTGTCTTCCCCTGTACCGACCGTAAGGGCCCGAGCACCCAACAGGCAGCCCACTGCGAGAGCAAAACCCGTCACGTACAACGCCGGCCGAGCTTTTCTCCACCAAGCCATGAGGGCTCCTCCTCGGTTTTGCGGTCAGTAACGGGCAACCGGTGTCAACTGATTGGGTCACTCAATGCAGTGGCCGTCGTTCCAGGTGACCATCTTCCAAATGGTAGTACACATCCACGAACGGCAGAATGCGGTGATCGTGGGAGACGACCAGAATAGATGCTCCCCGTTCGTGAGCTGCATCTCGGAGCAATTCAATGACTCGTTGGCCATTTTCCCAGTCCAACGCCGAGGTGGGTTCATCGGCAAAAACGAAGCTCGGGTTTTTCACCAGGGCGCGACCGATGGCGACTCGTTGCTTTTCTCCGCCGGACAGTTGTGCAGGCTTTTTGTGTTTATTTGCAGCCATGCCAAGTCGCTCAAGCATTTCGTCGGCACGGCGGCGGGCATCACTACCCGAGATCCCTGTCCCCCATTTTAAGACGATTTCCAACTGCTGCCGGGCTGTCAGTGCAGGGAACAAATTGTAACCCTGAAAAATAAAACCCGTGTACTTCCGTCGGTAGGTTTCTCGCTGTTTGGGGCTCATGGCCCACAGATCGCGTAATTGCCCCTCGTCATCCGCAAGAACCTGACCAGTGTCGGGTTCAAGCAAGCCGGAGAGCACTGCCAGCAGTGTGGACTTTCCCGAACCGCTCGGCCCCATGAGCAGGGCCAATTGGCCGGGATGCAATTCCAGCGAACACTCCCGCAGAGCCGCCCGGCGGGCTGTACCATCTCCGAAGGTCTTCACGACCCGGACGCTGCGAAGGCTCGGATGCGTCAGCACGGTTGGCATCGCTTCCCCAACTCACACCAGTTAGCGGAGCAAATTCATCGGTTCGATCTGCCGGACGCTTCGCAACGCGACCAATCCGGCACTCAGCGCCATCAGGATAGTTAATACGGCGGTACCCGTGAGCACTTCCCAGCGGAGATCGACATCCGTTTGGAACTGCTGCGCCAAGTACCGCAGCCCCAGGCAAGTCGGGAACGCCAGTGCCAGGCCGATCAGACCCACCCACAGAGATTGAGTCAACACCATGAGGGAGATTCGCCAACGGGGCGTTCCCAGGGCCAGTAAAATGGCGAACTCCTTAGCATTGGCGGCAGTGGCGGAATACAGCGTCTGCGCAGTGATCACCATACCCACAAGCAAGCCCAACAGAGCAGCGTAGCCGATCGCCAGCCCGGCTTTCGTGCGGAACAGCCAATACAGCCGGCTACCCGTGGAGAATTCCTCCGCCGTGTAGACGATCATGTCGTCGGGGTATTGCTCGCGGAGTTCGGCAGCCACTTGTTTCGCGCGATCCGGCGTGTCGCAGCGGGCGAGAAGATACGTTACATGATCTGGCGGCAGCAAGAATCCCAGCAGTTGACGAGCGGTGTGCAATGAGCAGAACATCCAGGGAGCAGCCAGGCTCTTCAGACCCTTTACGGTGCCGACTACAATCACTTCATGACCATTGATCTTCGGCTTGCCATCAGGCGAGGCCAACTCCAGGCGTTTGACATCGGATTCATCCACGATGACGCTAAAGGGCATCGTCAGGGCTTCCCGCTGCTCCTTGGTTAGAATCGTGGCCGCTCCGGCCGCTCCGTCGTCCAGCACACTCCCGAGTAAAAAGCACAGCTCGGTGCCTCCCGTGGGCTTCGTGAAATTGGCGAAGTTGGCGATGTACAGTTCGACCGATTGCACCCCCGATCGGCCGGCAATCCGGCTCAAGTACGACATGGGAATCGGTTTGCCGAGGTCCACGCTGGGTACCGCCGTCGAGCCAACCCACAGGTCAGCCGTCGTGTTGTCGATGGGAATCGAAGTAATTTTGAATAAACCCAACAGCAATCCACATTGCAAGGCGATGAGCACGGCCGAAAATGTCACCGCCAACACGCCGGACGTGTAGCGGGCTCGTTCATGCCAGAGAGTCTGAAGGGCGTAGCTCATAGTTCGCGGTTCGAAACGAACCTTTGCAGTTCACTGTCACACGGCTCCCGCGACGAACCCCGGGGTTGAACTCGAAACGTTCGGTGCGGAGCTGGTCACGGCCGCAGGAAGCTCACAGAGATCCCCGGCAATGTACAGATGGTGCCATAACTGTGTGGCGGTCACGGCCGTCAAACCCATTTCGATACCGGTGCGGGTTAAGCCCCGACCGGGTTTGGAAAGTCGTTCTCGGGCCGCGGCCACAGCAGCAGGGTCGAAGTAGCCGGCTTTCCGGATCGACTCCTCGGACAGCACCTGGTCGATCCACGTACCGGTACCCATTTGTGCCCAGGAATCCATCGGTGCGCGGAACATGTGTTTCTTACGCCACGCGACCTCGGTTGGCAGCCAGCGCTCGGCTACCTTGCGTTCAACGAATTTATCCTTGAAAACTCCCCGCAGTTTCCAACGCGGATGGAGTTGGGCCATATACGCTATCACATCTTCGTCCAAGAAAGCATAGCGACTTTCCACCGACGAGTGCATGGCAATGCGGTCGCCTTTGCTAGCCAGCAAGTGACCGGGCAACATTATCCGGGCTCCGAAGAACATCTGCCGGTGGAACGGATGCCAGCGGGACAGATCGGCCGGCAACTCCAGATCATCGAGGGCTGACCGACTTAAAATGGTCTCGCGTGCTTCTCCAGTGAAAAACCGCAGCTTATTAATACTCATCATCCCATACAGATCGAACCAGCCGTTGTGCCCGCCCATTTCTCGCTGGGTGCGTCGGTAGGCCACGTAAGGGAACGCTGGTTGGCCGGTGACGGCCAGCAGTGTCCGCCGCACGGCATAGCCCAATGGCACACCGGGAATTTTGTCCAACCAGCCGAGCAACTTATGAATCTTGAACCAGGAGTACCCACCCAGCCACTCGTCGGCCCCCTCACCGGTGAGAACAACCTTGTACCCATTCTCGTGAACAGCTCGCGCCAGGTGCAACAATCCCAGGCAGGAGGTATCCATGACCGGAAATTCGGCTGTTTCAATTAGCTCCGGATAGCCCGTGCGGAGTTCGTTATGGCCGCAGTCCACCACCACGGGTTTGCAGCCCAATTGCCGTGCAGTCTGCAGTGCTTCGGACTCCTCATTGAGGTCCTTCGATTTCACTGCTACGGTGAATGTGGGTATGGGGCGACCCAACGCCTTGTTCGCCATCGCCACAATCAGGCTCGAATCAACCCCGCCTGAAAGGTAGGATACAACTGGCACGTCGGCATGTTGCAAGCGTCGTTGCACTCCTCGGAACAGAACTTCCTCGAAGCCATCGACCACTCGCTTTTCGTCGCTGCCGTAATCCTCCTGACCGCGATCGGGATAGGTCACTTGCCAGTACGTTCTCTGCGTGGTGGCCTGCTCAGGCGTGGTGCTGCGACCCAACTTGAAGTGCAGATAGCGACCCGGGATTAAGCACTTGATGCCCGCGAATACCGTGGTCGGCCCCGGCATAGCGAAGAACGTGAAGATATGGTTCAGCCCCTGCACGTCCGGTTTGCGGTCCACTAGACCGGATGCGAACAGGGCCTTCATTTCCGAGGCGAACAACAGCCAATACGTGCCGTCGTAACGGACCACGGTATAAAACAGGGGACAAATCCCGGGACGGTCACGAGCCAGAACGATCTCGTTCGTACGACTGTCCCATAAACAGAAGGCGAACTGCCCTCGAAGATGGTCGAACATCTTCTCGCGATATTCTTCCCACAGATGCGGTATCAGTTCGGTGTCGGTGTGGGTTCGAAAGACGTGACCTTTGCTTTCCAAGTGCGGCCGTTTGTGGGGGTATTCGTAGAGTTCCCCGTTGAAGACCGTCCAGACGGTTCGATCCTCGTTGGCAAGGGGTTGTTTACCATCGGCGAGACCGACAATCGACAAGCGGCGATTGGCGAGATGCAAACCCGGACGTTTGAGGAAGCCATCATCATCCGGACCTCGGTGAACGATCGCCTGGGCCATGGCCGGCACTACACCGAAGGGAGCTTCGCGCTCCCCACTCAAATCGAGCATCCCCGCAATTCCACACATCAGTTTCACCTAGGTGTTGGCTGTCAGATCCCACCACTTGGGGGTTGAGCCAGGGCAGGACACAATCGAATCCCCAATCAATGCTGGGCCTCGCGTTGGGCGTACTTCCAAACCTTGCGTTGCATGAAAAACCGAACAACTCGTGGGAATAGCCGCCGCGATCGCCAGACTGCCCACGATACCCAGCCGCTGGCCACCTCGGTGCGGTTGTGTTGCAAGCTCCGAACCACATCGGCAGCGACGCTATCCGGAAGTTGGGCTCCCTCAAAGTCGAGGTAGATTTTCCCCTCGTTTCGCAGCAGGTGTCGATTCAAATCATCGCTACGCACCAACCCTGGCAGGACCAAGAGCACATCAATTCCATAGCGCTCGAACTCGCCTCGCAGCGCTTCGGTCAGCCCCACGAAGGCGTGCTTACTGGCGCAATGCTCGGACATCGACGGTATCCCCACGCGACCACACAAGCTGGCCACGTTCAGCACCGCCGGTCGCCAACCGTCCCGAGCCGCGATGCTACTTCGCAACAAGTGGGGCTGAGCCGCGCGAATCATCTCAGCCGGAGCGAAAAAATTCACCTCCATGACCCGCCGGACGATCTCTGGCGTTGAGGTGCTGAATTCTCCAAAACTACATACGCCAGCACAGTTTATGAGCACATCTAGCCCACCAAATCGTTCAGCAACAGCAGCAACGATGCGCTGGCGGTCCGTAGCGCTGGTCAGGTCGCCAGGAAAGGCCTCGGCTTGGGCCCCCGCGACGCGGCAGTCCGCGACCACCTTGGCGAGGTCATCGGTCGATCGCGCCGTCAAGGCCAGTCTTGCGCCAAGTTTGGCCAGACGCTCCGCCGTTCGCCGACCGATACCCCGTGAAGCTCCGGTGATCAGTACAGTTCGACCACGCAGTTCCCTGCGTATTGCCCTCATCATTCATCGTCCCAGCGTGTTCACCTAAACAATTTCATCCGGTCATTTTATGGTAATCGCCCGAGGTTACCAGCGTTAGAGCCGACATCGAGCCTGAGATGCGGATAGTTCCGTGGCACAATCCACACTGTTTCGCATTCACGACCAGCTTCCTATAACACCATGATTAGCAGCCGAAAACGGCTGCGTTTAAGCGAGGTAAGACATGGACTCTGCGATCGGTGCGGCTCTTGGCGCTGCCGGAATGCTCATTTTGGTGCTTTTGTTCGCCGCTACGCAAGCCGGTAGCGTTTCGACGATTGTCCAAGGCCTTAAGGTCGCTGGTAAAGCCAAGCAAGATAAGGAGTTCGGCGAAAAGCTGAAAGCCATTCTCGCCGGAGCTGAGATCAAGCCTGTCGAGCCACCCAAACCACCCAAACCCAGTGGGGCCCCGTTGCGAATGCTTGCCCTGCTTCAAGCCGAAGCTCGCTTGGTGGATTTCCTGATGGAAGATATTCAGGGGCTTCCGGATGCCCAAATTGGGCAAGCGGTGCGGGAAGTTCACAAGAAAGCAGCAGCCGCCCTAAAACAGCATGCGGTCATCGAGCAAGTCTTGCCTGGCAAAGAAGATGATACAGTTACGGTGCCCAAAGGGTTCGACCCCTCGGCAATCCGGGTAGTCGGTAACGTAACTGGCGAGCCGCCGTTCACCGGTCAGATCAATCATCCGGGTTGGCGGGTGAAAGAGTTGAAACTGGCCCCACCGCCCGAAGGGGCCGATGAATTCGTTCTTCAGCCTGCGGAAGTGCAGATTCCCTGACCACCGCCAGCCGCACCGATGGAAAACTCCCGTCAGCGAACACCCATGACGGTGTTAAACGCTTGCCGCAATTCCGCGTAATTCTGCGGGCGGTCATCAGGATTTTTCGTGAGCATCCAGATGCATAAATCGCTCGCCAAGGGGGGAATCTGATCGACTCGCTGGATGGGTGGCACCGGCGGGGTGTTCAAGTGCTGAAAGATGACTTGCACGCGGTTTCGGCCCTCGAAGGGCAGTCGGCCGGTGAGCGTCTCGTAAAACGTTACCCCAAGGGAATAGATGTCGGCTCGGTGATCCACAATGCTCGCATCCTTGGCCTGCTCCGGAGCGAGATAGGCCGCGGTGCCAGCCAGTTCCGGACCGAACTTTTCACGGTTAGCATCAATTGCAGCGGCTTTGGCCAACCCAAAGTCGATCAGCTTGCAATTCCCGTTTGGCCCCACGAGAATATTATCAGGCTTAATATCGCGGTGAACGACACCGGCCTGCCAGACCGCTCCGAGTGCATCGACCATTTGTGAGACGATGAAAATCGCCCAGGCCGCCGGCAACGCCCCACCGCTCCGCAACAATTCGCCCAGCGGCCGGCCCTCGAAGAATTCAGTGACCAGATACGGCCAGCGGGGATCAAAGCCAAAGTCGAGGAACCGCACGACCCGCGGATGCTTGACCCGGGCGAGCGTAGCGGCCTCCATGCGCAGTTGTCGCATGGCAGCCTGCCGATCGTAAACGTTCGCCCAATTGAGGATCTTCAACGCCACCGGGCACGACCGCGACTCGTCCCACCCCCGGAATACATGACACGAAATCCCCTCGCCGAGTTTCTCCTGCAGAAGGTAAGTACCTACTTGAGTACCAACCTCTGGAGCCAAAACGGACCAGTCATTAGCGACGGTAACGGCCTCTCGCTGGGGGAATGGAAGCGCAGACGTATCACTCGCAAGCGAGTCGGACACGGTCGCGGTGATCGCCCGGGAAACCCCCGGCGAAGAGGATGGCGGTTGCGGCAGCATGCGATCAAAGAGTTCCATCGGCAGTAGCGGGCGCAAGTCAACCCACTTCTGAGCGTTGCACATGCTGGGGGGTCTGCACAACCCCGCACAAGTATTGAAGTGGCGCAGGTTGCGCAAACAAAGACGGATTTTACCGGCAACGCGACCTATAGGGACACGTCGGGGCAGCGAAATTCTAGCATACGCCGTAGAGATGTCCGAATTTTTCGTTCAAGTAATGCAAGAACGGTTGTACGGACAACTGCGAACCAGTGGCCTGTTGGCATAGGTCACCCGCTTGGTAACGCTGGCCGTGCCGGTAAATGTGTTCAGCAAGCCAGTCACGCAACCGGCCAAACTGACCACGGCGGAAGTCTTCCTCCAGATTTTCCGCTCCGAGTTGCCGCTTCGCTGCTGCCATGAACTGCGCCGCGTATAGGTTGCCCAGAGTATAAGTCGGGAAGTAACCGATCCCTCCAAAACTCCAGTGGATGTCCTGCAAGCACCCACGGGAGTCACTGGGCACAGGCAGGCCCAACAACGCTTCGAACCGCTCGTTCCAGGCGCCGGGTAAATCGGCAACCGCCAGGTCGCCGGATAGCAGCGCCAACTCCAACTCGAATCGCAAAGCGATGTGGAGATTGTAGGTAGCCTCGTCCGCTTCCACACGAATCAAGGACGGTTGCACGTCGTTAACGGCGAAATACCACGTCTCCAAATTCACACCGGCGAGCGGTCCGGGGAACGTCTGGACGAGTCGAGGGAAAAAATGATCCCAGAATGGCCGACTTCGCCCGACCTGATTCTCCCATAATCGCGACTGGGATTCGTGGATGCCAAATGAACATGCCACCCCGAGCGGCGTACCAAAGTGCTCACTTGGCAGATTCTGCTCATAGAGGGCGTGCCCGGTTTCGTGCAGGACCCCGAAAAATGACTCGTTGAAGAACTGCGGATTGTAACGGGTGGTAATGCGACAGTCGCCGGGGCCGAAACCGGAGCAAAATGGGTGGGCCGTGGTATCCAGTCGCCCCGCTGCGAAATCAAAACCGAACGCCACAGCGGCTGCCTCGGCGAACAACTTCTGCCGCTCCACAGGAAACTCCCGATGCAAAACCGAACGATCCGGCTTTTTCGGGCTTTCCGTGATCTTGCGAATCAGGGGAACCAAGTCGCGGGTCAGCCCGGCAAAGAGTTCCCTCAATCGGGCAACCGTCGTGCCCGGCTCAAATTCCTCGATCAGAGCGTTGTAGCGGTGATCCTGAAAACCCACCGCATCCGCTTCTTGCCGTTTGAGCTCGACCACCCGCTCCAAGTGCGGGCGAAACAGGGCAAAGTTGTTTGTCCGTCGCGCTTCCTCCCAGGCTTGCTGAGCAGCCGTCGTAACGCGAGCCAATTCCTCCACTAGCGATTGGGGAATCTTCGTGGCGCGCTGGAAAGCCCGACGCAATTCGCGCACATTGGCACCGGTTGCCGAGGTGGGATCCTGCACCAGGTCCGATGCCTCGACTGCGGCCAGCAAATCCCCCATCACTGGATCGGTGAGTTTCTGGTGAGCTAACGTTGCGAGAAAGGCCATTTGCTCACCACGCAAACTCGCTCCCTTGGGCGGCATATAGGTTTGTTGGTCCCAACTCAGGACTGCGGCGCAGGAGTTCAACACGCCTAATTCCTTCGAACGGCGAATCAGTTCGGCGTAAGCATCAGTCGGAATCATGAGAATCTCCGGCAAAGAGCCAGCGCAACCCGGCCAGCGATAAGATTGGATGTACGAACCGGAGCCCGTCATGGCGTTCGAGAAGACCCCGCTACCGCATCCGGACGACACAATTGTTGCCGTCTCATCCGCCCTCGGTCCGGCGGAACGGGCCATTGTGCGGCTGAGTGGACCGAACACACGGGTCGTAGTGGAGGCCGTGTTTCGGTCCAGCGAACCCTGTGAGCTGACCCCTCGTCATCTGCGCCCCGGTTTCCTCCGCCTTACGGGCGTGCATTCCCCCGTGCCGGCAAGTCTATACTTTTTTCCCGGCCCCCATTCGTACACGGGCCAGGACCTCGCGGAGTTGCACACCATCGGTTCGCCGCCTCTGGTCGAACGGCTTGTCGCCGACTTACTCGCCGCCGGTGCCCGATCAGCACAACCGGGTGAGTTTACCCTCCGGGCATTCCTCGCTGGTAAGAAGAATCTTCCCCAGGCGGAAGCAGTTCGCGCTATCATTGAAGCCCGCAGCGATACCGATTTGCAACGTGCGTTGAACCAACTCGCCGGCGGTCTCACCCAGCCGTTGAACGCACTCCGGGATGATCTCCTGAATCTGCTGGCCGACCTCGAGGCTGCACTGGATTTCGTGGACGAAAATATTGAGTTCGTCGGGCCGGCGGAAACACTCACCCGCATCAATGCTGCGATTGACCAACTGACGCAACTCGAACACCAACTGGAGGAGCGAACCCTTTCCGGTCGCCCCGTTCGCGTCGCACTGGTCGGGTTGCCGAACGCCGGCAAGAGCAGCCTGTTCAACGCTTTGGCCGGGGGCAATGCAATTGTCAGCCCCATTCCCGGCACCACACGAGATTACCTGACCAAGCAGTTCGAGCTAGATGGCGTGATCGTGGAACTCATCGATACAGCAGGCTGGCAAGCAGGCACGGACACGATCGAGGACCAAGCCCAGAAATTGGGCCGCGATGCCGCCTCCCAGGCCGATGTGATTGTGTGGTGCGATGAGTACGGGTTCTTCAGCGAGACGGATGGTGCACGACTCGAGGCGACCGGTGCCAAGGTTCTACGAGTCTGGACGAAATCAGATCGGGTAAGCGGGGAATGTCAGCCCTCCGAGCTTGCACACACCACTCGGGGTTCTAATACCCACCCCACCTTGTCCAGCTCCCTGGTGCGGTGTTCTGTGCAAATCGCTGGCGGCACCGACGCCCTCCGCGAGGCACTCCGTGACATTGTGCTGACCCTAGCCCAACCCGCGTTGGCACCAAGTCAAAGCCGCTGCCGGCACCACGTTGCAGCTTGCGCCGATCATTTGCGGGCGGCCCGGGACCACGTCGCGACCAACGACCCTCCAGAATTGGCTGCCGCAGCCCTGCGGGCGGCCCTCGATCAGCTCGGGGAACTGACCGGTGCTGTGTTTACCAACGATTTGCTGGACCGCATCTTCTCACGTTTCTGCATTGGGAAGTGATTGCTCAACGAGTCGGCGAATCGACACCTCGCTGCCGGGTTGCCAGTCGAACAGCATGAGATCCGCAGGCTGACCGAGGTCGATCGTACAAACGGGTAGCCCCAAGAGTTCGCGTGGACGGATCGCCGCCATGTCGACCGCCTCCGCCAAACTCACGCCGGCGAAACGGATCACGTTGCCGACGCACACATCGGTGAAGTGTCCGCTGCCGGCCAGGTACGGTGAATCGGCGACCACGATCTTCCCGTTGGACAGCACCTCCAGGGTGGTGTCCCATTGACGGTACTTACCGGGCGGCATCCCGGCCAGACTGCTGGCATCGCACGTCAGGAGGGTGCGATTCACCCCCTTGGCGCGGACAAAACACTTCACCACGGCCGGTGGCAGATGGTGCCCATCGGCGATGATGCTCGCCCACAATTCGTCGCAGGCCAGTTGTTCCCAGATGTAGTTATCGTGCCGGGGCAACACGGCGTGGCAGCCGTTGCCCAGATGCGTACTCACCCGCGCTCCAGCGGCCACGGCGTCCCGAATTTGCTGCCCAGTCGCTGCGGTGTGTCCGATGGCCACAACCACACCGCTGGCCACCAGCTTCTCGATGAATGCCAATGCCCCCCTTCGCTCTGGGGCCAGCGTCACCATACGGATGCGTCCACCGGCGGCATCCTGCCAGCGACAGAACTCATCCCAATCGGGATCCCGTATATGTTCCCGAGGATGAGCTCCGCGCGGACCGTCATCAGCGGCAAGATAGGGACCCTCGAGGTGAAATCCGGGAATTTGTCGGGCCAGAATTCCATCGGAAGCGATCGTTGCCGCCAAGGTGGCAAAACCGTGCTGAATCGCCGAAAAACTACTGGTAATCAGGGTTGGTAGGAACGCGCCAATGCCGTGCCGGCGGCACTCCGCTGCCACAACCCGCACTTGCTCACTCGTGAGCACCGAAGAATTGAACGAGATGCCGAGACAACCGTTGATTTGCAGGTCAAAGAATGTCGGTGCCAGCCACACCGTCGGGTTCTGGTCCGATCGGTCGATGGCTACGATGACCCCTTGTTCAATGGTGATACAAAGTGGCAATCCGGTGGCATAATGCAAACCGTGGAGCATCATGACAGCTTGAAGGTCAACTGGAGCGGTTAAGATTGACCCGGCTCGGGTGGCGGTCCTTCGGGTGGCTTTTTACGGGCCACGCGAGCCAAAGCGTAACCCACGCCAACGGCCGCCAGAACTCCCGCTGCACCAGCGGCCAACATGATCCAATCACGGCGGTCAACGTCCCACAAGGCCCGTTGATCCTGTCGCCGGTCATCAGACCCAGCGGGCGGAGCCGTTGATGCCAACAATGACTCGGAAACGAGCTCCACATCCACTTCATCGGCCACCCATTGGGATGGCACGGTTGGAGAACGGGGAGGGGCTACAGAAACCGGGCGGGAGCCAACCGCAGCAGGTTTGACTGATCCAGAAACTGGAACTGTTACCGCGACTGGGGGAGGAGCGGCTCCCACATGCCGCTGTTCTGGTGGAAGTCCCGGAGCCTCGAGGTGCGACTCAGTTTCCAGCCACTTCTGGAACGCAGGGACCACCGCAGCCGGAGCCGGAGCTGCTCCTCCGGTCCCCAGGAATGGCTTAAGGGCCTCGGCCGCAGCAGCCGGAGTCGGGTAGCGTTGCTCCGGGAATTTGGCCATCATCCGATCGATCACGCTCACGAGAGCTGGCGGTAAATCGGGGGCGAAGTTGGTCAAAGGCGGCGGTTTCTCGGTTGCATGCTTAAGCATCTGGGTCATCAGATTGGTTTCCGGAAACGGTAACCGTCCTGCCAAACAGTGGTAGAACACACAACCCAGGCTATAGATATCGGCACGGATATCGGCACTTCGGGCATCCTTGGCCTGCTCAGGAGCCAGGTAATCTGGCGTACCCAGAACGGTTCCCTCCACGGTCAATTGCGTCTCAACCTGCCCCGGCGGCAGATCCTCAGTGAACAGCTCGCGGCCCAGTCCAATATCGAGAATCTTGACTGTGGCTTCCCAGGTCGTGTCTGGATTGCTGGGGGCAGGAACCAGCATGAGGTTCGCCGGCTTTAAATCCCGGTGGACCATGCGGCGCTCGTGCAGATGCTGCAACCCCCCGAGCGCCTGATGCACCAGTCGCACGGCCTCCGCCCAGGGCAACTGTTTGCGGCGGGCCAACGTTTCGTCCAGGGTTTCGCCTTCCAGGTACTCCATGACGATGTAATGAACGCCATTGGTTTCTCCCAATTGAAAGGCCCGGACCACGTTGGGATGATCCAATTGCAGCAGCAGCCGCGCCTCACGCTGAAATCGGCCCAGCAGATGCTGATCCTTGGCCTTGGACGAGGGCAAAATCTTGACGGCGACGAGTTGCCCCAAGGTGTGCACCGCCTTGTACACACCGCCCATTTGACCCTTGCCGATCCGGTCAAGGATTTTGTAGCCGCCCAGGAAAAATCCCTCGGCGCGACCCCGTTGGATGAGCGCGGCCTGCCACTCCGTGACCACCCGCTGCGCGATGAGGAATTTCCGAAAGCGATCGACTTGATCATCCGTGCCGCGAGTTTCGTCTCGCCATTGGCGGTAAAACGTTTCGATGTCCTCCGTCGAGAGCAGTTTGCTCTTGCGAAGAAGTGTGCAGTAATCGCGAACCGAAGTCACGTTGGCCATGAGTAATGTTCGGTGAGGAAGTGGGGCAAGAGTTTGACTCCAAGCCAGGCTTCGAAGACCAGGTTCTATCGTTTCGCCGCCCGAATCGCCTCCAGAACTGCGGCGTCCTCCTGAAACAACTGTTCCAAGGCTTGGAACACACTAGTCCGTTGAGGTTCCGGTAACCCCTGGGCGTGAGTCAGTGCCGCACTTAACCCGCTGCGATCCAGAGGCGGACGGAGGGACCGGCTTTCCGGTCGGTCCAGCAGCATCAGGCCCGTAGCAGCCAGATCCACCCAGCGGGATTCGGACGGCACACCACTAAACGCATCCACCAGAGCTCGCCAGGTTCGCCGGGCGGCGACCGGATCGCCAGCTTGAGCCAAGCTCAAGCCACGTAGATAAGCCCGCTCGGCTTCCGACTGCGGCTCAACTTTTGCTCCATCAGCAATAGCCCGTTTCAAATCGCGACGGGCTTTCACCTTGCCACGCGCTGCTGCCACCTCCTCCGTGAAGCGGTTAGGGTATTTGCGGCTTAACTCCTCCAGATAGTCCGCAGCCTTTTCCCAATCATCGGGGTTGGGCGACTCGATCAGTGGTTGGGCCGCTGCATACAATTCGTCGGCACTTTTGGTCCACGGCTGAATAAAACCCAACGCCAAGGCCAGCAGGACTGCCAGAAAAAGCGGCACGACCACGATCGGCCGCTTCATCAGTGGGCGTGGTTCCCGTTCCAGCTCCGCGCTGCCCCCGACCTCACCCACCGTCACGGACAGTGCGGCAGCCTCGGCCGTGTCCGGGGTCAGTTTGCTGGGCCACTCCAGCTGTTCTCCCTTCCGTTCCAACTTGCCCCGAATGCGTTCGAGTTCATCGAGAACGGCAGCAGCGGTGGCAGGGCGCCGGCCCGGGTTTTTGTCCAAAAGAGCACAGATGAAGTCATCGAGTTCCGCGGGCAAGTCGGGCACCAAGAGCGCCGGTCGTTCGGGGAGAGTGTAACATTGTTTGTGCATCAATTCGACTAATGTGGCCGCAGCAAAGGGCGGGCGGCCGGTGACCAGAGTATAGAGCACTCCACCGAGGGAGTAAAAATCGCTGCGGCGGGTCAATGGCTTACCGCTGGCCGTTTCGGGGGGGATGTAGGCCGCTGAACCAATTGCGGGTAGCGGCGTCGGCGGTGGAGCCGGAACCACCTTGGCCAGGCCGAACCCTAGCACCTTAACCGTACCATCGGCCGTCAGCATCAGGTGGGCGGGCTTGAGGTCCCGGTGCAGGACGTTGCGGTTGTGACCATGCTTAAGTGCCCGGGCGACCTGAACGGCTACCGAGAGCACCTCGCGCCAGGGTCGCCGCCCTTTGGCCAGCCGCGCTGCCAGGTCTTCACCCTCCACCAGTTCACAGGCGACATAGGCCAGCCCCCCGTGGGTACCGCTATCGTAGAACTTGGCGATGTTGGCGTGATCGAGACGCTGTAACGGTAACATCTCGGCGGCAAACTTCTGCACAAAGGCGGGATCCTGAGTGCTTGTGGCCATGAACACCTTGACGGCAGCACAGCGTTCCGGGTGATCGTAGTCCCGAGCCCGGTACACCACGCCGAGGGAACCCCGTCCGATCTCCTCTTCCACAAACCAGTTGCCAATACGTGCCCCAGTCATGCGATTAATATACAAGTTCAGGTGCCACCAAGCCGATCGCCCGCTTCCACGAACTCATGGATTGGGGAAGATGATGAGTCGCCGCATCGCACTGCAACTGATCGCGCACGGGTCCCGCCGACCGGAAGCCAATGCCGACCTGGAACATGTCGCTCAAGCGATGCGGCAACGCGGCCGGTATTCACTGGTCCAGGTCTCGTTTCTGGAACTCGCGGAGCCGAGCATCGAGGCAGCCGGAGCTCTGTGCGTCAACGCCGGTGCAACCGAAGTGATTCTGCTACCCTACTTTCTGTCGCCGGGCAAACATGTGGTCGAGGATCTGACGGCGGCCCGGAACCGACTGGCCGAACGGTTTCCCGCCGTCCGGTTTGTGCTTGCGGAACCGTTGGGTCGGCATCCCCTTTTGCTCCAGATCGTCGAGGAGCGGGCGCGGGAAGTGGAATGACCGCCGCCAAAAGACTTACACTTACGCAAACACTTCCCGAATCGCTTTGCCGCGGGCTATGGGCAAAGGGCGATTGAGCTTGTCGTGAATCTCGGCTTCGGGGTTCAACCCCAAGGCCTCGAACATCGTCGCGGCCAGATCCTCGGGCCGGGCCTGCCCAACCGTTGGATAGGCTCCCAGTTTATCGCTGGCTCCGTAAACATACCCCTTCTTTGTACCACCGCCAGCCAGCACGGCGCAGTAGCACTGGGGCCAATGATCGCGGCCTCCATTGGCACTGATACGCGGGGTACGGCCAAACTCACCGACCCACACCACCAGCACCTCATCGAGCAGCCCCCGGTCCTCCAGATCCGTGAGCAAGGCCGGCAACGTCTGATCGGTCAGAGGCAACAGTTCGTCGAGGCGGCCTGTCACACTCTCGCCCCGGAAGCCGTGGTAATCCCAGCCCTGCCCTTTCCCCCCGATTGCTCGGGAAAAATACACGTTGACGAACTTGGCTCCCGCCTCGACACACCGTCGCGCCAGCAAGCAACTTTGCCCGTAGGTCGTGCGACCATAACTGTCCCGGATTTTTTTCGGTTCCTGAGACAGATCAAATGCTTGCTTGAATCGCGGCGAGGTGAGCATCGCTACGGCCTTCTGATAATTTTCATCCAGCCCCTGGGCCACCAGCGATGTCTCAAGCAAGTCACTTTGATCGTCAATGAGTTTGAGCAAGTCGCGGCGATTCTCCAGCCGATCGACGGTGAGGCTGTCGGGCAGTGTCAGTTCGGGCAGTTTGAAGTCGGGCCGGTTTGGATCTTGGTTGACAAAGAGGGGATTATGGGACTTGCCAAGGAAGCTGGCATGCTGCCCGGGGGTAATCGAGCCATCGGCGATCACGTGGGGAAATGCCACGAAGGTGGCAATGCCCTTGGGAGCTGGAGCCAACTGATCCACAATGCTGCCGTACGCCGGGAACAACTCTAATGAATCCCGCAAGCGCTGATCGTCGGTGGGCGGGGCCACACCCGTCAGCGAGTAGTATCCCGCCGAGTTGTGGTTCTTCATGGTGTGCTGCAGGCAGCGAATGACTGTCAGTTTGTGTGCTAACGCCGCCAACTTCGGAAGCCGTTCGCCAAAGAGAACGCCGGGAACGGTTGTCTTGGTTGCCCCGTACCAGCCACGCACATTGTCGGGGGCATCCGGCTTGGGGTCGAACGTTTCGTGCTGCCCCGGCCCTCCCCATTGATGCAGGAATATCACGGCACGAGCCGAGGCACGGGCCTTGGCCTTTGGTTGCTCGGTAGCGTCAAGCAATTGGGGGAAACCGAGGCCGAACAACCCCGTACCGCCAATTCTCAGCAGTGAGCGACGGGTTAGTAATGAAGTCATGGCCTTCCCATAGTGAGCAGTTCGGCAATTGGTTGGCCCAGACTGGCCGGACGAGTGAATCCGTCGGGGCTGAGCCGTGTCGTGGGGTCGATACCCAAAGCGGTATAGAGTGTGGCTGTGAAATCTTCGAGCGAAACAGGATTATCCCGGGGATAAGCAGCGCTGCGATCGCTCGAACCGTACACCACTCCGCCCGGAATTCCGCCGCCGGCTAGCATGGCAGAGTAGCAGTGGGGCCAATGATCACGGCCCGGGACTTTCGTCGCCCCCGGCATGATCTTCGGCGTTCGACCGAATTCGCCAATCAGTACCACGAGTGTGTCCGCCAATAAGCCACGGATCTCCAGATCCTCCAGCAGAGCCGCGACCGCCTGATCACATCGCGGCAGGGCAAACCCCAAACCATTCCAGCCGTCGTCGAATATGCCGACCCCGGCGTTACCGTGCATGTCCCACGTCTCGATGCTGAAGAACTTCTCGCCCGGCTTCAGCCCCGTCCAGGCGACAACCCCAACCAGGCGAACCCCAGCCTCGATGAGACGGCGCGCCAGGAGCAAGTTCTGACCTAGCGGGTTGCGGCCATAGCGATCGCGAACCCGATCGGATTCTCCATCAAGATCGAATGCGCGCCGGGTTGTAGGGCCGGTCAGAAGGTCAACAGCTCGTTCCCGATGCGGCCGGAGCAGGTTATCACTATCCAATTGATTGAGCAATTGCAGACGATTTGCCAGTCGATCGGGGGGCAACTCGCCGTCGGTATCGAAGGCCCGGACCCGATATCCAGGAGTGGCCAGGTTGTCCTCGTGCCCAGTTCCGATCAGGACCGGTGCGTAAGCCGGGCCTAACATCCCACCGGTGAGATAAGTCGGATCGGGCGGTGCGGCCCCACCACCGAACTTTTGCAACCAGACATACGGCGGCACCGCACGGGGGGACGGCATGAGCCGGGCTACTACCGAGCCGAATGCTGGGGCGTCGTTCTCGGGATTGGTCTTCCCCGCCAGGAGCATCGCGTTTGCTCGGTCGTGGACTGCCTCACGATGGGTCATGGAACGGATGACCGCATACCGGTGAGCTAACCTCGCTAGCCGCGGCATCAATTCACCGACGCGGAAACCGGGCACAGTGGTTGCAATCGGCTTGTACGGGCCCCGCACTTCCTCGGGTGCGTCCGGTTTCGGATCCCACGAGTCGAGTTGGCTCAGCCCGCCGTACTGGTAAATGAAGATGCAATGCTTGGATCGATGCCGGGGTGACACAGCTTGCAAAAAGTTCGGTAATGTCAATCCCAGGGCCGGGAGAACGCCAACCTGCAGTAATTGTCGGCGGGAAAGGTGGGGCATGAGGCAGGCTCCGCTACTACGAAGGGAGCGGGGGTAGGTCTTGTAGTCTACCGCGCAAAATATCTGCGATGCAAAGCAGAAAAGTCCACGACCGGGGGTCATGGACTCTCTGGTAGCCAACCTCAGTCGGATTTCACTTCACGAGCTTGGCAATCTCCGCGGCGATTGTCTCCACATCTTTATCCGTCATTTTACCCTTGCCGAAGGTATAGTTGCTTTTGACGATGTAATCGCGGTAGAGAATCACGGTCACCTCGGCTTCCTTGCTGATTTTGTACTTGTCTGGTCCTTCCACGGACTCAATCGCCAGGATCACATGCTTGAGATTGCCTTTTTGAGCCTGTTCCTTGAGCTGATCCGCCAGCTTGTCGTTATCCGAGCAGAACACGACAAAGCTGTTCAGCTCCGCCTTGGCGTTCTTGGCCGTTTCCGCTTCGAGCATGGCGATGAGCTTCTGTAGAGCGGCATCGTCGGCACTGCGAGCGAAGACCGCCACCGTGGGGCAGTCGCCCGCCTTGCAATACAGACAGGCCTTGCGTCCCGCATCCTGCCCGTTGATGTTCAGCGGGTGGAATGCGCCCGGCATTTTCTCACCGGGCTGGGGCCCCGACTTCACATCGGCCGCCACCGCGAGCGTACCCAGCATCAGAACAGCAGCTGCACTGAGAGCTTTGCGAATCATCAATCGGTCTCCTGTTGAAGAGTTCCCTCTGGTTATTACCACCGGCAAGCGGACTCCTTTCAGGTCGAGTCAGACGCTGCAGGCTCTGGACCCACGGTTATTGCCCAACGCAGCGATCGGAGAGCAATAGCCGTGGGACCAAGGCAACCTATTTCTTTCCCTTCACGACCCACAAGTGCAACTTGTATTCATCGCCGTCTTCACCCATAACGGTGATGGACTTGTCAGGCATCCAATCGCCGAAGACAAAGCGATGGGAAACAATGCGGGTACCGGGTTTGAGTTGCTTTTCGAGAATGGGCCGGAGCAAGTTGTTGAACTCGTTGCCCATGTACAGCATAACCACGGTCGCCTCGCTGTAGTCGCGATCTTTCAGAGCATCACCTTCAATGATGGTGACCTTATCATCGACCTTGGCCTTTTTGGCTTCTTCCCGGGCCTCGGCGACCTTCTTGGGGTCAATTTCGATGCCAACTGCCTTTTTTGCTCCTTTTTTCACGCAAGCGATCAGGACTCGCCCATCCCCGGGTCCCGGTTCGTAGACCACATCGCCTTCCTTGACCCCGGCGAGTTTGATCATTTCCTCAACGATATCGTGCGGTGTTGGCACCCAGCGAATAACGGCCTTGTCGGGGTTTTTGGGATCCTCCTTTGTCAGATCGACAATGATGTCGTCTCCCGCCTTGAACTCAATGTTCTTGGTGCGGGTCAGCGTCGTGTAGTTATTCGGCCGCCAGGTTACACTAAAGCTGTACTCGTAGGCCTTGCCGGCATCAATTTCCGGGGTCTCAAACTCACGCACCAGGCCAGTGGGCTTGGTCATCTTTCCTTCAATGAGCAATTCGGCGTCGTCTTGCGGCACCGTGATCTTGAGCTTCGACTTGACCTTCTTTTGCTCAACTTTCTTTTCTTGGGCGCTGACCAGCCCGGCAACCCCACCGGACATGAAACACAACGCCAGGACCAGCCCAAATGCGCGGGCAGTGCGAACCGCAAACATCGGAACACCTCGGGTGTGGGAACCACAGCTATCGGGATAACGAGACACAGTGTCCACGAAAGGAACTAGGTACGCAAGCCCCCGGTGGCAATGGTTAATCAATCGTGAATGACGGGCGGATCGGTACTGGGAGTAACTGGGAGTATACCGCGCGTTGCCCAACCGATCAGCATCGTGACCTTCACTCCATACCTGTGTTGTCGATTCCCCCCTGGCAACTCGCTGCTGATGTGCGATAATCCTGCCTACCCAGAATTCTCCTGTTTCGAGATGCCTTCCATGCACCGCTTCTTGCTATCGGTACTGGTTCTGATTTGGTGGCTGACGCTGGCGAACGCGGCCGACTGGTCCCGGTTTCGCGGGCCCAACGGTTCAGGGCGCAGTGAGGGTGTGTTGCCGAAGATCGACCCGAAGGCTCCCGTGTGGAAAGTCGAAATCCCGGGGCATGGGCGTAGCTCGCCAATCGTTGTGGGCGACAAGTTATTCATTCAAACTGCATCGACCGATGGGCAGATGCGCTCGCTGTTGTGTCTGGATGCCGTCAGTGGCAAAACGCTCTGGACCAAGAATGTCCCGGCGACACCCATCGTTAAGAAAAAGAATCAGGGTGTCCATGCCAAGAATTCGCTGGCATCGAGTACCCCAGCCAGCGATGGAGAGCACGTCTACTGTGTGTGGTGGGATGGCTCCGGAGTTGCCTTGCATGCCTACGACCTGACGGGCAAAGATCTGTGGCAAACCTCGCTGGGCGGATTTGTCAGCCAACACGGCCCGGGGTTTTCGCCAATGCTCTCTGGCGGCCTGGTGTACGTCAACGTGGACGACGATGAACGTGCCGAACTGGTCGCCCTTGATGCGAAAACCGGTGAGAAAAAGTGGATCGCACAGCGGAAAAAAGAGCGTGCGTGTTATTCCACACCCTTCCTGCTCCAACGCGGGGATCGACCCCAGGAACTGATTGTGGGCACCACCCACCAAATCACCTCGTACGAGCCCGCAACGGGCAAGGTGAATTGGAGTTTCCAGGTACCCTGGGCCGGTAAGAAAGCACCGCTACGCGTGATTGGTGCTCCGGTTTACGCGGATGGGTTGATTGTGATGTCGTGCGGGGATGGGAACGGATCGCGCTACATGATCGCGGTGAACCCTGAGGGACAAACACCTGTGATGGCCTGGGAGGCTGACAAGGACTCCCTTCCGTATGTTCCCTGTCTGCTGGCTCACGACGATTTGCTGTTTTGGGTCGGCGACAAAGTCGGCGGGGTGGCCTGTTGCGCCGAGGCCAAGACGGGCAAGATTCTCTTTAGTGAGCGCATCACCACCAAGGAACCGTCGGCATCTCCCGTGCTGGTTGGCAACGAGATTCTCACTGTGGCGGAAAATGGCGAGTTAGTGGTCTTTAAGGCCGCCCGGGACTTCGAACAAGTCGCGAAGGTGAATTTGGGTGAGCCGGTGTTCGCAACACCTGCGGTGGCCAACGGTCGCGTCTACATTCGCGGTGGCACCCACCTGTTTTGTTTCGGAACGAAGTGAGCGTTTTGGCAAGCGGGAAGCGTCCATCATCTACTCCTGGCCGAAACATGGGGCGGACTCCTCGCGTTGGCCGAGAAATCGCTCCAAATAGACCCTGGCTAGGCGGGCCGTGTTCACCGCGTCGTGGCTGTGCCGGCTGAGCTCGACATACACACCGCCTGCGTAGCCGGCGGCTTGCAGCCCGGCAAACACGTCGGCAAAGTCCACCTCACCCTCGCCAAACAGGAGGTGGTCGTGCACACCGTGGCGCATGTCCTCGATATGGACGTTCCAGAGCACGTGCTTCCAGTCCGTCAGGAACTTGCTGACGGGCAACTCACCATTGCAGACCAGGTGCCCCACATCGATCGTTAGGCCAAACGCGGGGTGGTTGACCCGGGCGTACAGCTCGGCGAACCGGTCCATGGTGTCGATGAACATACCGGGTTCTGGCTCAAAGGCGAGGCGAACGCTATTCTGCTCGGCAACTACCGCCAAATGCTGACAGGCTTCGACAAGACGGACCATCAGCTGGTGCGCGGGCGTGGCATTCGTCGGCGTTCCCGACCAGAAGCTGACACAATCGGCACCCAACTTTGCAGCGAATACCACACATCGTTCGAGAAATTTCAGGCGAACCGCCTGTTCCTCGTCACTTGCCGCAAGAAGAGTCGGCTGGTGCTTCTGTCGAGGATTGAGCAGAAACCGCGCACCGGTTTCGATCACACAGCGCAGACGATGCTTCTTCAGGATCTCCCGAATAGCAGTGAGACGTTCGGGGACCTGCGGGCTAAACGGATCGAGATGATGCACATCGAGAGTCAGGCCAATGCCGCCATAGCCAAGCTCAGCGACGATCTCGATGGCATCTTCGAGCCGATGATGAGCGAAACCATTGGTGTTGTAGCCGAGGAACATGGTTGCCAGCGGCTAAGAACCTTCGCGCGGTACCAAAGCCAGTAACTTGCGGATCAGGTCATCGGGGGTGACAGTGTCGGCTCGGGCGGCGTAATTGGTGATGACACGGTGACGCAGCACGGGCAGAGCAACTGCCTTAACATCCTCAAGGGCCACGTAGGTGCGGCCGTGCAGGAGTGCCCGTGCCTTGGCCGCCAAGATGAGATTCTGCCCAGCCCGAGGCCCCGCCCCCCAGGTAACGTACTTTTTGATGAAGTCCGGCACATTGGAATCCACCGGCTCACCATCCTGGCCGTGCGGCCGTGTCAGACGGGCGAGTTTCAGGGCATACCGAATAATGTAACCCGCGGCTGGCACCTTGCGGACCAACATTTGCATCGCCAGCAGTTCGTCAGCCGAGACCACCCGTTCCACCCGTGGGCGGGTCGCTGAGGTCGTCGTTTCGATCACGCGGTACTCGTCCTCTTCGTTGGGGTAACCAACAGTGACCGTGAACATGAACCGGTCCTGCTGCGCCTCAGGCAGCGGATACGTGCCCTCCTGTTCAATGGGATTTTGCGTGGCCAGCACGAAGAACGGATCCGGAAGCTTGTGCCGGGTGCCCGCCACGGTGACCTGTCGTTCTTGCATGGCTTCAAGGAGGGCAGCCTGAGTCTTGGGCGGCGTGCGGTTGATCTCATCGGCCAGTACGACATTGGCGAAGATCGGCCCATGCAGGAAGCGGAACACCTTCTGGCCGGTAGCCCGATCTTCCTGCAGCATTTCGGTACCGGTGATATCCGACGGCATCAAGTCGGGGGTGAACTGGACCCGGTTAAAGGTCAGGTTCATGCTGTCAGCCAGCGTGCGGATCATGAGTGTCTTGGCCAACCCGGGCACACCGACTAACAAGGCGTGTCCCTGAGCCAGCAGGGCGATGAGGAGCAACTCCAGCACATCCTGTTGGCCCACTATCACTTTGGAGCATTCGGCCAGAATGCGTTCACTCCCAACACGGAGTTGCTCGGCAGCAATCACTTCATCCGTTGAAAGCCCGACCGGTTCACCACGCACAGTCACTGTTTCACCTGGAGTTCAGGAATCGTGTGAATTAACGCAGCCACACCACTCGGTCGCCGGTTGCTACCACGGCCACATCCTGGTCGAACCAGGCGGTCACGGCCGGCCCAGCCGCCGGAATCTCGAACTGGATCAACTGCTTCCCGGTCTCGGGGTCAAATACCAACACCGGCACCGTTCGTGTGACCCATGCATCATACAAGCCGGCCAGCAAACCGGGGAGCCGCCAGAGCGCGGGACCGCTGCGAAGGGTCTGAATCAGGCGGCGGAGCACCTCGGCGACTGGCTCCTGGGGAATCGCGGCATCCGGGTAGACGATCACACAGCGAGCCCCCGCTCGCACCACCCAACTGCCCGCGCCACGGATGGGCGGGAGCGGAGCTGTCCACTCACTCCGGCCGGTTTTCTGTGTCAAGGCGATGAGCTGGTCCCCCTGCGGCACATAGATATGCAACCGATCGGCATCCACTTTCGCCAGGTTCATCCGATTCGCATCCACAAAGGCTGGGCTTTTCCAAACGGATGTCCCATCGGACATATCCAACCGATCCAGTTCGACCCCGTGGTTACGATTCACGGCAATAAGAATGACATCCTGCCAGGCTCGCACCTGAGGGGGTTCACCAGTCAGGCTGGTCAGTCCTTCTTCGTGGCGAGTCCACTTCACCCGACCGGTCACCAGGTTGAGCATCCGCACCAGCCCCGGCCCATCGGACACGGCCAGGCGATTGGTCTCAACTTCGGCCGGCGGCAACGACCACCACACCTTAGCCGTCGGCTGATCCTGTTCCAGAATATCCAGTCGGCGGCCCGTTTCCGTGCGCAAAAACCATCGGCAACCGTCCGACCGCTGCACGACGATCAGCCGATTATTCACGAAGAATTCCGGACCAAACCGGGGTGCATCCGGGAAGCCCACGGGTTGGTAGCCTCGGTTGCCGCTGGCCCCCACCACCCAGGCCACGCGTCGGCCCCGCAAATCCAAAGCAATCAAATGTCGTTCCCCCAATCGGGCCACCAACCACGTGCCGCTCAGGTGAAATGACGAGAGTTCGGCGTGGGGCGGTGCCTCGTCGGAATACACGCGAAACTCAGGGGTTTTATTCGAAAGGGGTGGAGTCGTGGGAACGCGAAACACCCAGGCCGGCGCGCGGGCCGCTCCGTAGACTGCCACTGCACACGGTCCCGCCACGACAAAGCCCTCGGCCAGATCGGCGGCATAGGTAAACGAATCGGTGGCGTCGTAGCGCGATTCTGCGCCATTATCCAAGCGCACCGCAATCAGCTGACGAATTGTGGTTAGAAAGACGTGACGCGGACTACCCGAACCCGGCAACCACTGCAGTGGCGCCGCGCCAGCCGGGACTCGCACCGTCCGAGCAATGACTGAATCCGCACTCAGGGCTGGCTCCGACGGCAAGAGAGCGCTGGGCGACTGGAATGGAAGCGAGTATTGCGGGGCGATTTCCTGCCCAAGGTGCCGTTCTAACAGTGTCTGAAACGTGATCGGCACGCCGTCGGGCGGGATCAGCCATTCCGCCAACAGTTCGGGCACCAGAACCTCCTTCAGATCGCTCGGCAGTTTCTCTGGAGCAGTCGGCTTGGGAGTCAGGAGTGCTAACCGAGCAGCAGCCCAGGCTCGGAACGAAACGGGAAAATCGCGACTGGTAGCAGCCCGGAGGGCCTCCCGGGCACGGTGGTCGTCACCCACGGCCCAGGCGTGGTTCGCCGCGTCGATCAACTCCTCGAACCGGTCCCGAATGGGATCCCGGTCTACTCGGGGGTCGCCGAATCGTTTGCGATCGGAAACATAACCCCACATCTGCGTCGGGGTGACAACGACTAACACACCGTCGGCGTAAGCGACGTTGCCAAACGGCGAACCGGTGGCGTGGCCCGTCCACAATCGTGAGCCGTCCTCGGGACGGAGGAAGAACAGCCCATTGCGGGTCGGCCAGATAATCACATCGTCGGTGACCAAGCCGCGGCCATAACTGAGATACCCGCCTCCATCATGCTGAACCCATCCCTCGGGAGGGCGGTGCGAACCGGTGGCCACGCCCAGGCCGCGAATCCCTCGGACCGGCCCGGCCACGGCAACAATTAATCGACCAGCTGCTACGCCGAGCATCTGCACGCCTTCGGCCGGCCCCGATTCCCATAATTGCTGCCCGGTTTCCGCATCCAGAGCGTAGATCCGTTCCCCATCCGTCGGGGCTACGAAGACACGACCACCGCCGGCAACCACGGGGGCTGGTTCCGAAGACAGAATCGGTTCACTCTTCCGGGACCGCGGATAGCGAAAGGCCCAAACTCGCCGACCCGTTACCGCATCCACAGCGGTCACGGCTCCATCGTTCGAGCAAAACACAACATTGCGACCGGCCAACGTGAGCAACTCCTGTCGGGTGCGTCCCTCGTTGTTCACAGGTACCGGGCTGTCGCTCACATCGACAACCCAAGCAGGACGATCCGGTAACTCCAAGGCATCAGCTGGGTCGTAACAGGCAATGCCATGAACAATTCGCCCACCTTCGAAGCGACTGTAAGCACCCCAAAGCCGACGCCCGGCCACCAGCGGTGCCCCTTCCCAGATGACCGGGGCCTTGCCATCGCCAAGGGGGGGGCGCAGTCGCCACAACTCCCGAAGACCGGGGCTTCCATCCGCCTTGGTCGTTTGCATCAGGCAGACAATCCCGCTATCCTCTCCCAATCGACCGATCTTCGCCGGGTTGGGCGAACGGATTGCCGACACACCCAAGCGAATGTACAGCCGATCCGCCGCCGCCGTGATGGCTGGGGACGACTCCCGACTGGGGCCATCGGATACCCCTTGCGGCGGTTGCAGGGGGGTGAAGTCGATGATGCGCTTGCCGCTTAGCAAATCGAAACCGAAGACACGCACCCCATCGGTCACGAACACCCGACCGTTCACAATTACCGGACTACCAAAAGGAGGACGAGCCGGGGACAAGGAGGGCCCACTGCGAAACGGTTCCGGGTCAAGTTTGCCGATCCAGGTGGGTCGAGCGGGCCAGTATGCTGGAATGCGGGCGGCGATCCGTCCCGAGCGATCCGGGCCACCGGCGAACATCGGCCAGGCGTCACCGGAATTGCCGCCGATCGCTACACGCGGTGCCGCGGCCAGGCAGCCCTCGAGAATCTCGCTGAGCGGGCCCTCCTTGCCTGCCAGAGTGCCGCGCGCCTGGGGATATGTGGCCTTGAAAGCCGTTAGCTCCGCCGCAGCTTGCTCGGCATCGCCCTGGAAAATCGTCGCAAGGATGATGCGCGCACGGATGATCGCTGGATTCAGTTTGGACCGCGGATAGATCACATCCGCTCCCCCGTCGGGGAGCAAGCGCCGCCACTGCAGCTCCGCCGCACGGAACTCACCCCGCTCAAACAACAGATCACCGAGCAGCAGCAAGGCTTCCTCGGCGGGGCGGGACACAAAGTAGCGATCCAGCAACTGCCGTAAGCTGGCCGGATTGCGAGTCTTCTTCCCATGCTCCAGCAACTTGCGGGCTGGTACATCGATCTGATCCTGATAGTTTTTTAGAGCGTCGGCCGGGAGCTGGGTGAGAATCTGATTGGCAAACCACCGCGCTGCACGATACTGCTTGCCGTCTACGGAGATCAGGTCGTCGCCGGCTTCGTCGAGAATTCGCTGCAACTCGTCGATGGCGTCGGCCGTTTTGCCCGCGATGAGCTTGTGTTCCGCCTCGGCAAGCCGCTTGCGGGTTTGCGTGGATTCGCCACGCACGGAAGCGGGATCCGGCTGTTGGCCGACGGCAGAAACGCTCAGAGTCAGTAGTACGAATGCAGTTGCCATTAAGCAGCGAACACGGTTCATAATTTGGATCCACGGCATCAGCGGACACCTGTCATTCTTGACATTCCCGCTCCAAGCACAAGAATCACCGTGCCGAAAATGTTGAGCCATCCGTGGTGAATCAGGACGTTCTATCCATGCATCATAGCCGCGCCACCCTTGCCACTGTTGCGTTGTGGGCCATCGTCACCCCTGGCTGTGGCTCCTCATCCACCCCCGTTGCTACTTTTTCGACGCAGTCGCTTGCGGCGAGCTATTCACCGCGGACCGATCTGATGGTGATCGGGCCAGGGCTGGATGGGGCCCCGACCCGCTGGTACTCGCCCGGCTTCCCGCCCCTGCGAAGTGCTCGCTTCCCGACTACAACACCCGACCGCGACATCGCCGAAGTCATCCGCAAACAACTGGGCAAGAACGTTCTCGACCCGGCGGCAGACTTGAACCCAATCCAGGCCACCCAAATCGCGGGTTTGCTCGAGAAGTATTTCGGCACACCGACCGATCCACGCGTGTGGATTCCCGGATGGAATGACCAGGTGCTGCTCGCAGTGGCCCGTCCCGACCCCACGAAAGGGGTCTTCAAGAACCTCTCCGCACTTGCCACGGCGGTGCGCCAGTGGAAATCGGCACCCTGGAGCGAGGATTGGACCACCGCGGTGGCGATCCAACGCGAACTGCGGCTGGACGATGCCACCTTGGCCCGCGGGTCGGTGGTGTATCGCCGCTGGTGCCTCCAATGCCACGGCCCAACCGGTGCCGGGGACGGAGCCCACGCCATCGAACTCAACGCCATGCCCCGCGACTATCGCCAAGGCATCTTCAAATTCGTGACCGCATTCGTCCCACCCGGAGTACCCAAAAAGGGGCTGGGGCCCAGCGGCAAGCCCCTTCGAGATGACCTCAAGCGAACCATTCGCAATGGTCTGGATGGCTCCATGATGCAAGCCTTCTCCGCGTTGACCGAACAGGAACTCGACGACGTGGTTAGTTACGTCATCCACTTGGCGATCCGGGGCGAGACCGAGTATGCCACGCTGATTCGGACCCTGCAGCCAACCGAGGACGATCCCGATTTCACCGGGGCGGAGCTCGCCTGGCTATTCAATCAGAACGTGGTGTTTGTGCTCGCCAACTGGAGCGTGGCCGCCCGCCATCCAATTCCGATCCCCCCCGAGAACACCCCTAGTGAAGCAGATCGCCTGGCTTCGGCGGTTCGTGGCGCACAGCGGTACAATGAATTCGGCTGCGCCTCCTGCCATGTCAACTACGGTCGGGAATTGGCCCTCAAATGGGACCGGTGGGGCACCATGGTCCAACCCCGGAACCTGATGCTTGGGGTCTACCGCGGGGGGCGGCGTGGCGAAGACCTTTATGCACGTATTTATGGTGGAATTGCTCCCTCGGGTATGAATGCCCATTTTGATCGCCTTGTCGGCGGACCGTCGTATCCCGATCAACCGGACAAGATTTGGGATCTTGTCCACTTCCTGCAGGCTTTGGGCGACCCGGCGGGCCGCGAGCGCCTCCTGAAGGCCGACCCGACGATCAAACTGGACCCTTAAGCGACCCCATCGATGAGATCCCACATGATTCCAGAGACGTGGTTGGCCGAACGAACCCGGGCCATCGAGGTATCGGGCGTCCGCACCATTTTTGAGCTGGCCAAATCGCTCAAGGATCCGGTGAACCTCAGCATCGGGCAACCGCACTTCGATGTTCCCGACCCGATCAAAGCCGCCGCCCATGCCGCCATCGATGCGGGGCACAATGGCTACACGCTGACTCAGGGGATTCCCGAACTCCGCGAGAAGCTCCTGGCCGACGTCCGCCGTCGCTTCCCCGGCCAGGATCGTGATGTCCTGATCACCAGCGGTACCAGCGGCGGCTTGCTTCTGGCGCTGTTGGCCACAATCAACCCCGGCGAGGAAGTGATCATCACCGACCCCTACTTTGTCTCGTATCCGAATCTGATCACCTTGGTCGCCGGCCAGACCGTGCGAGTGGACACTTACCCGGATTTCCATCTCGACCCGGATCGAATCAAGGCAGCCATCACACCGCGGACCAAGGCCATCATGCTGGCCACTCCCGGTAATCCAACCGGGGCAGTGATGGATCCGCAAGCACAACAGGCGATCGTCAGTCTGGCCCGCCAGCGGGGGCTGCTCCTGATTAGCGACGAGATCTATCGGGCCTTCACCTACGATCCGCCCGCGACTAGCCCGGGTCAGTTCGACGAAAACGTACTGGTCATTGAAGGGTTCGGTAAGACCTATGGATTGACCGGTTGGCGGCTGGGCTGGGCCCATGGCCCGCGCTCGGTGATTCAGGAAATGGCCAAGTTGCAGCAATTCACCTTCGTCTGCGCCCCCAGCATTGTCCAGTGGGCCGGGGTGACGGCCCTGGACTTCGACCCCAGTGCCATCGTTGCCGACTACCGGCGTAAACGGGATCGGCTCGTTGCCGGACTGCGGGACCGTTTCGAGTTCACCCTGCCCGGGGGAGCCTTTTATCTGTTCCCCCGGGCCCCATGGGGAACCGCAACGGAGTTCGTGACAGCCGCGATTCGACACAATCTCCTGGTCATTCCCGGCAATGCCTTCAGCCAGCAGGACACTCATTTCCGGATCTCCTATGCCGCCACCGATGAAGCACTCGAGCGCGGCATCGACATACTGAACCGGTTGGCCCGGCACGGTTCCAGCGTCTGAATGAGTAGAATGATCGAAGTAGGCACGAGTCTGGTCGGAGATGGGAGTGACGCCGCGTAACGTATTTGATAAATGCGGTTGACGGGGTCAGTTCGAAAGTCGGAGAATGGGCTAGATGGGCAACAGCATGCTCAGTACGAGCCAGAGAGGTGCGGTTGATATGAGTGCGTGCAAGTGGTTCCTTGGTTTGATGGCAACGGTTCTCGCCATGAGCAGCCCGTTCGCCTCCGCGGTTGAACCAGTCGCTGATTCGAACGGCCCAGGAAAACCGTACCTCATTGTGGTTGGAGTCGGCGAATTCAAGGACAAATCCATCCATCCACGGCCCACAGCCGATGCCGACGCCAAGGCACTGTTCCGGTTGCTGACCGATCCCAAGGTGCTGGGAGTTCCCGCGGAACGAGCGAAACTGCTCACCTCGGCTGATGCCACCCGCGAAACGATCGTCCAAGCCATCAGCACGGCATTCGAGTCGACCAGCAAGGACGATCTTGTCCTTCTCGCGTTCTTTGGCCGGGGCAGCTCCGTGGCCGAGAAACCGGCATTCTTCACGGCGGACACGGTGTTCAAGGAGCGAGCCAAGACCGCTCTGACCACCACCGAACTCGAGCCCATTTTCAAGAAACTTCACGGGCAAAAGTTATTGATGCTCATGGATGTGGCGTGGCGGGGTGGAGTCGATGCCGGCGGCGAAAAGGTCATCGAGCCGAACATCGGCGAGTTGCTCAAGGTGGTTTTTGGTGATACGGACCGGGAAGATAACCTGTTACAGACCAATCGGACGCTCATCCTGGGCAACCTGCCCTTCCGCGATCCGCTCACCAAGGGCGAGCATGGCCTCTTCTACTCCGTTCTCGCCGACGCTCTAACCGGCAAGGCGGATCAGGCCCCGTATCACGAGGGCTACGAACCGGACGGCCTGATCACCATCCGCGAGCTGGCCAAATACCTCGAAAAGGAGATTCCCAACGGTGCTCGCGCCGTGGGCAAAACCGATAAGGAGAAGGAACTCTTCCCCTTCATGATCGGACAGGGCACCAGCCGGTTCTGGGTGACCCGCAATGCCGCCGAAACCGACAAAACCAAAACCCGCATCAAGACAATCGAGTCGCTCGTGAAAACGGGCCAGCTCTCGGCAGAGGACGGCAAGGAAGCAATGGAATTGCTGTCGCGCATGCCGAAGCTGAAGTGGAGCCAGGACTTACGCAAGGCCTATCAAGATCTAGCCGATGGCAAGATCATGGCCGATGAGGTCCAACTCATTCGGACCAACCTGAAAGCCGGACTGAAGCTGCCGATCGAGCAAGCCACCCTGTACGCTTCCAAGGTGACGGAATGGGTCGCGGAACTGACCGCCCGCTACCTCAAGCCGGTCACGCCGGGGGAACTCACCGCTGCCGCGATCCGTGGGCTCTACGCCCGGGCCGAGGAACCACTTCCCGCCGACCTTAACGATGCTCTGAAAAATGCGAAGGACTTGACCCTGGATCGCCGACTCGAGTTGCTCACCGAGGCGCGCTTGCGGCTGGGCAAGCGGGAAGACCTGGAAGGCGATAAAGCCGTTGACGTGTCGCTGGTGATGGCTTCGGCCAGCCTGAACGATCGGTATACCCAGTACACGGACAAGGAAGGTGTCTTGCGACTGGCCAGCCAACTTCGGGGCCGCTTCCCGGGTGTCGGCATCCAGATTCGCCGCGATGCTGTGCGGGACGGATTGCTGGTTGCTACCCCGATCAAGGGCAGCCCTGCGTACAAGGCCGGCATCCAGGCGGGCGACCTGATCACCGAGATCCGGCTGGAAGTGGACAAGTACGGTAAGCCACTGCCGCCCGATGCTCAGCGCGTCTACTCCACCAAGGGCATGCGAACCGACGACGCCGTGAATCTGATCCTTGGTGCCCCCGACACACCCGTGACTCTGGTCGTGGAACGCGAGGGCTCCAGCGAGCCGATGGTATTCCCCCTCCGCCGCAATTATGTCATGGTCGAGACGGTACACGGCGTGCAGCGGGACAAGAACGCGGATTGGTCATTCTATCTCGACGATCAGTACAAGATCGGTTACGTCCACCTGACGCAATTTATCTCGGTCGATCTGGACGACGACGGGAAAGAAGAATTCGGCACACTCACCGATCTCAAGAAAGCCATTACGACCCTGAAGAAATCGGGTTTAAACGGGCTCATTATCGACCTGCGCGATAACCCCGGCGGCTACCTGTCGTCGGCGTGGAAAATCTCCGAGCTGTTCCTCCGTCGCGGGGAAAAAATTGTGACGGTCAAGTATCCCCGCTCAGCCCAACGGGACTACCGAGCCGAAACGACGGGCGACACGGACTTGCCGTTGGTGATCCTGGTGAACGGGAATAGCGCCAGCGCCAGCGAGATCGTCGCCGCGGCGTTGCAGGACCACAGCCGGGCAGTGATTGTAGGTGAACGCACTTATGGCAAAGGCAGCGTGCAGGACGTGCGGCCGTTCGCACCGACCGGTGGCGAGATCAAGTACACCATTGCCCGGTACTATCCCCCCAGCGGCCGCAATATCGACAAATTGGCAACGGAACAGGACCCCAGCATCAAGGATTGGGGCGTGAAGCCGGATTATGGTTTCGAGGTGAAGCTTACCCCCGAAGAACGCAATGACTGGGAAGAATATGTTCAGGAACTGGGCGTCATCCCACCGCCGGGCAAGCCGGTCCCCACGGTCACCCCGGCCAAGGATAAACAATTGCAAAAAGCCCTCGACCACCTGCGCACGATCGTCAAGGAAATCGGTAAAGGCCCCAAGGACGACAAGTAAGCGCGCGTCGCTCACCACGATACGGGCTGCATTCCGATCAACCGGTTCGCACCGCTCGTGATCCAAGTGCCGCGGGTGGTGCCGTTAGTGAAATTCACTACCTTCACGTTCTGTCGCGTGGTAAAGATGAACGTTTGGAAGGTGAAACCCAATCGCCACGGTTTCGTCCGAGGGAAGTCGTTCGGAGTTCGGTTCGAGGGCCAGCCATGACCCGGATGACGCGTGAGTTTTCTCTGGTGTTGCTTGGTGCGGGGTTGCTCTCGACGGGTTACCTTCTGTGGCCGGAACAGGACTTTGAAAAGCGCTCGGAAGAACAGGCCCGTACTCGAGTTGGTACCCGCTCCCACGGCGGATTCCTGTTTATTGGCCACCTGGGGGGACCCCGGTCCTCGGTGGCTCGCAGCGGTGGAGCCGGTATGATGGGCAGCGTCTCCAAGGGTGGGCTCGGGTCTATTGGAAGCCGAGTCGCCTCGGGCAGCAGCTAAACCCCGCAGCGGCTAGTCGTCCGCTGCCCCATTCCCGTCTGTTCGCCGTTGGTCATCCCTATCAAGCGACCGGAGCGCCGGTCACTGCCGACCGTGAACGTTCTCCCGGAGAACGACTCGTGCGCCGCCTTAGCATGGATCCCCGAACTGGTTGGCAAAAGCGCGTTGAGGAATATGGCCTGTTTTACCATACACTACGCGGCGAACCCTACTGGGACGAATCGGCTTGTTATCAGTTCACCCCCTACGAGATCGATACCATCGAGCATGCGACCCAGACTTTGCACCAGATGTGTCTGGAGTTGGTCCAGGAGGTGATCGATCAACGGATGCTCGGCCTGTTCCTCATTCCCAAAGAGTACGAGGAATACGTCATCCGTTCCTGGGAGTCCCAGGAACCATCGGTCTACGGTCGGTTCGATCTGGCCTACGACGGCGTCGGCCCCCCGCGCATGCTGGAATACAACGCCGACACGCCCACTGCTTTAGTGGAAGCAGCGGTGGCTCAGTGGTTCTGGCTGAAGGATATCGACGAACGCGGCGACCAGTTCAACAGTATCCACGAAAAGCTCATCGACGCTTGGAAGGCTCTCCGCGAACGAGACCCTGGTCCCATTCACTTCGCCGCTCTATCCCAGTTGGACACTCCTGAGGATTACATCACAGCCGAGTATCTGCGGGATACGGCCATCCAGGCCGGCTTTAAGACGAGTTTCGTCGACATCACCGACATTGGTTGGGATCATACCCGCAAGGTGTTCGTCGATCAGACGGGGTTCCCCATCCACCGGTGTTTCAAGCTGTACCCGTGGGAGTGGATTTTCCGCGAGGAGTTTGGACCCCAGGTTCGCCAGTCTCCAACGAAGTGGGTCGAACCCGCCTGGAAAGCGATACTCAGTTGCAAAAGCATTTTACCGTTGCTCTACGAACGCCACCCGAATTGCCCCTTCTTGCTGCCCGCGTCGTTCGACCCGCTCCCGAGTGGCAGTTATGTGCGCAAACCCATCCATGCTCGGGAAGGAGCCAACATCCAGGTTGTGATCGACGGTCGCCTGGTTTTCGAAACCGACGGTCCTTATGCCAGCCCGCCTTACGTTTATCAGGCGGTGGCCACCGAATTAAAACCCCATGATGGCCGGTATCCGGTGCTTGGTAGTTGGATCGTCAATGGTGTGGCCTGCGGCTTGGGGATTCGCGAAGGCGATACGCTCATCACCGGAAACACTAACCGCTTCGTTCCCCACACCATGAGTAATTGACGCATCCTGATGCTCGGGGTGAGGCCGTGAGCGGCTTTGGCTCTCCGGATCCAAGTTTGCAGAGAATCCCACCTCGACTCCCAAGGGGAGCCTCCGGATGACCCAAACATTCATCTTTGAGGAACTCGACGAGGCCACCCGCGAGTACCTACTGGCGGTGCGGGACTCCGCTGGAGAAGGGGCACCCGGCGTCTTCGCCCCAACAACATCCACGATGCCTGGTTGCGGCTGCATCGCCGGACCAATCATTCTCGTGGTCACGGCGTTGATGACGCTCACAACTTGGATCAATCTGATCTACGACGATCCGGTAAAACTCGCGTTCTTGCAGACGGCGGGTTTTTTGATCGGCGGTTGGCTGCTGTTCGCCGGCATCCGAACCTGGACCAACCAGAGGAGCAAGTCCGTCGCCGGTAACTGGGTTTATGTCGATCCACTCCATCTTTACGAAGCTTACCACGAGCAGGTGGCTGTGACCCGTCTCGACGACGTGATTAAAGGAACCTATAGACACAACACCAACGACAGCAGTTATCAAAACTCCATCGTTAAGATCATACGGGGCAACAATCCTTCCATCACGGTGAAACTCAAGGATCCGCAGCGGGCCGAGCAGATGGTCAGTTTCCTGAACTACCTGGCCTGGGCTCGCGGTCCCGAGGGCGGTGATCGAGCAAAACTCCCGCCTTTGAGCCTCGGGGCGCTGGCCAGTTCGGTTGCCCTCCACGATGCGGAACCCAGGGATCACGAGGGCAATCTGGATCTGAATCGGGTTCGGCTCGATATCCGCACCTTGCCCGAGGAACCCAAGCGGGAAGGTCGTGCGGCTCCCCACATTTTGCCGTACATCGTGCTGCTGATCGCCGGCGTCGGCATTTTTTTCCTCATGGCTCAGGTCATCAACCCAGTAGTGCGTGATGAGGCCATTTACCAGGCCGTGATCAAGGAGCCCTGCGAGCCGTGGTATTTACGGCTGTATTTACTCGACGAACGCAACACCGCCCACCGGGAGGAGGTGCTGCGTCGCCTGAGTCGGGAATACGACGAAGTCGTCGCCAAACTGCAGAATCGACCCGGGGACCCCAACCTGCGTCAGGGAATGATCAACCTTCTGAATTCGCTCAAGATCGCGGAACAGCCGGTGGTTTCGCTCAAAGTGACGGAACTCGCCGGTCCGCCCGGTGGCCAGGAACGCGTCGAAAAACTGCGCGACGGGCTCGTAGGAACCATTCAGGAACACAAGTCCAATCCCACCGCAACGACATTCGAGTACTTAACTGCTTCCGGGGGCATCCTGGGTGAGCTGGCCCTGCTGATGCCCGCGGTCCAACCGCCCCCCGGGGTGACGTTCGAGAAGCCCCGTACCGCTCGTGGGCTTCAGTTGATCGAGTTTGCCCAGATGCCCGAGGACGCCCCCCATGCCCATCTCGAGGTGGCCTACCAACTGATGCCTGATCTCACCGCCACCGGGTCGTTGTTGCTGTCGGTCGTTGTCGAGATCCGCACCTCGCCCGATGGCGATCCGGTCGCCCGGTACCAGGAAGCTACCCGGCGAATCAACCGCAACGCGGTGGACGCAGAGTTGACGCAACTGCAAGACCGTCTGCTGGAAGGGTTGGTCGGGAAAACCCCAACTGCCCAGTGAGCATGCTTGTTCGTCAGCCGGGTGCGGCCGGGATTGTGCTACAGTTTGGCATGACGATTCCTGCAATTTTCGGCTGGGTGACGACCGCAATGATGCTGGCGGTCGGGGTGCCGTTGTTTTTGCGGATGCCGTTGTGGTGCGATGCCACGCTCTACGGCGTGGCAGCACAAACCGTGCTCTCCGGCGGGGTTCACTATCGAGATGTGTTCGACACCAACCCGCCGGGTTTCGTTTGGCTGATCTGCGGTGTGCACGCGGTGCTGGGCACCAGTTCTGAGGCATTGCGTGCGGTCGATCTGGCGATCGTGATGGTGATCCTGGCAGTGCTGCTCGTGCTGGCACGATCGGCCGGGGCCACTCCCGCCGGCCTGGCTTGGGTAGCCGCCGCCGTCGCGGCCTTTTACCCCTTCAGCCACGAGTTTAACCACATCCAGCGGGACGTGTGGATGATGCTGCCGGCGGTTGTTGCTATCCGGTTGCGGATGTGGCGCTGCGAGCAGGCGAGTACTCCCGCTAGCTGGATGGCTGTTGCGGAAGGCTTGCTCTGGGGGCTCGGCTGCTGGATTAAGCCGCAGACATTCTTCATTGCAGCCGGGGTGTGGCTGGTGAGTGCCGGGCGGTTGGGCACGTCGCGGCGAATCATGCTGGATCTGATGGCCGTTGTCGGCGGTGGACTGCTGGCGGGGCTAGCCGGCCTGATCTGGCTGGTTGCCAGCGGAACCTGGCCCTACTTCTTGGATGTGTGGATGAACTGGAACACATCCTATGCCGCCATCGTACGGCAAGAACTTCCGTTCCGGATCCGGGTGCAACTCGATTACTTCCCGCCGTATAGCGTCTTTGCCGTACTGGCTGTGCCATTGGCTATCTGGAATCTCCGGCAGCGTTCGTCGCCCGAACCTGCACTCGTTCGCCGAGCGATTCTGGCCGGTTTCTACCTAGCCTGGCTCATAACCACCCTGCTCTTTCAACGGGCCTACCATTATGTTCATGTCCCCGAAACACTTGTGATGCTGCTGGTGTTCGCGGTCAACCGCTGGCCCGTACCGGCTCTACTGGTGCTGATCCAATTGGCCGGGAGTGCGTTCGTGGCTGTCGCCGAACCGCAGTTCGATCATCGTGCTGCCGTAGAAAGGAACTGGTTTTACCGGCATCTGGTCGATCGGCACCCCGCTCTGAATCCGCACCGATTGAACTGGTGGTCGGGATGCTTCCAGGCTTCGCCCCCTCCGGAGTTACGCCGGGGGGTCGCTCGTTGGGTCGATCACTTTGGGGGGCCGGACCCCGTGGAATTGGCGGCCGTCGCCACGTTTCTGCGGAACCAGCATCTGCACGACGGTGAATTAATCGCCTGGCACGATTCGCCCCATGTGCTCTACCTGGACCTGGGCCTGAAACCCGCATTTCGCTTCATGCACGTCGGGACTGTCGTGGCCCTCGGAGCCGAGCAACGCCAGCGAATCCGGAACGAACTGCTTGTGGCAGCCCCTCAAGCCCGATTTGCAGTCTCCGACCTGTATCGCATCACCGAGCAGCATGCTCAGCTGTTGGACCTGGATGCCGAGGGATTGCCCCGGGTAGTGCCCCGCTGGCAACGGCAGGAATTCCCATTCGACCAGCCGGTTGTCTTCCGTTCACCCAACGGCCGTTACCTGGTACATCAGCTGGTGCATCCCGTCCGCAGTTGCGTCATTCCGGCCCGTCTGGATCAGGCGGAACCGAATCCCCAGCCCTGAGTAAACCACTCACGCCAGTGGCCCCGCCTTGGCGAATGAGTAAAATACCACTGTCCATTGGAATCGCGGCGCATATTCTCCTCTTGAAACCGCGACGGCGTCCGCCTAAAGTGCGTACGGAGTGACAACTGCGGGTGTAACTCAGTGGTAGAGTACCTCGTTGCCAACGAGGTTGTCGTGGGTTCAAGTCCCATCACCCGCTCTATCCAGCCTCTGAGTGGCTCGTTGAAACTGTCGTGAGCCGGGAAGTCGCGGGCGAATTGAGGGTCTCAACCACCTTCCGCCGCTCCTCCCGGCTCTTTGTTTTTTGGTAATGTTCTTCCCGATCGCCATCCTGACGGAGCACCAACGATGGCCGACGATACGAACCCGACCCCCTCGGCAACCGCCACCCCGGATTCCGGCGGTACACTCACCGCCACGGCTGAGGCACCGGCGAAGCTCAAGCAAGAGGTGGAAATCAAGGACATTGGTCCGTGCAAAAAGCACGTCAAGGTCACCGTGGACCGCGCGCACATCGACGAGCGATTCGACGAGAAGTACACGGAGTTGGTTTTAAGCGATCAACCGCAAGTTCGTGGCTTCCGCCCCGGCAAGGCTCCGCGCAAACTCATCGAGAAGCAATATCACGATGCGGTTGCCGAGCAGGTCAAACAGGACGTGCTGATGGCCAGCTTGGAACAGTTGGCCGACGAACAACGGATCTCGCCACTCAGCCCACCCGAGCTGGACCCCAACGCCATCAGCATTCCTAAGGAGGGGCCGTTCATCTATGAGTTCGACATCGAAGTTCGGCCGGAGTTTGACTTGCCCGATTACAAGGGGCTCAAGTTGCGGCGACCGGTGCATACCTTCACCGACTCGGAGGTTGCCGCGGAGAAAGCCCGCTTGCTGGAACCTTACGGACAGTTAGTTCCCAAGCCTGGTGACGCTCCAACCGTGGACCTGAACGATTATATCACCGCGGATGTGGTCATCTCCTACGCGGGCAAAGAGATCAATAAACTCCAGGAAGTTCGTGTCAAGGTGGAGCAGCAACTCGCCCTCTCCGACGGGATCGCCGAGAATTTCGGAGCCCGGTTGGTCGGGGCCAAAGTGGGTGATGTCCGCGAGGTGGACATCACGCTCGGACAGGAACTGGGCACGGCGCAGCTACGGGGTCAGAAAGTCCAGGCCCAGTTCACCATTAAGGACATCAAAGTTGTCCGCCCACCGGAGCTTACCCGCCAGTTCCTCGAAGACACATTTGCCGTCAGTACACCCGAAAGTCTGGACGAATTGGTACGCAGCCTACTGGAACGGCGATTGGAGTACACGCAACGACAAGTGGCTCGCCAACAAGTGCTTGAGAAAATCGGTGCCGCCGCTACCTGGGACCTGCCCCAGGATCTGCTCCGCCGGCAAGCGCGGCGAACACTCCAGCGACGACTGATGGAAATGAAGAACTCCGGGATGAGCGACCAGCAAATCCAGGGACGCCGTCGGCTCCTCGAACAGGATGTACTCAAGAGCACGGCCGCGGCCTTGAAGGAACACTTCGTTCTCCAGAAGGTGGCCGAGGTAGAGAAGATCGAAATCGAAGACGAAGACCTGGATGCCGAGATTGAGCGTATTGCCAATCAGTCCGGGGAGAGCTTCCGCAAAGTCAAGGCTCGCCTGGAGAAAGAAGACCTGATGGAAGCCCTGGCCACCGACTTGCTGGAGCGCAAAGCACTCGATCTGATTCTGGCCGGGGCAACCTACGAGGATTATGAATGGAAGCCCGAAGAGCAAGGCGGTGAGATTGCCACGGTGAGTGCCGACGCGGTACCGGAGTCGGCAGCATCAAACGAGGAAAAGCCGGCGGACAACCCGCCCACTGAGAATCCCAGCAGTTGACCAAATTCGTAAAGTATCACAATCCCCGGCAAGCGGGGGCCAATGCTCCCGGAATTGCATCAGTCGGCTCACACGATTGCACATTCATTCGGGGGGCGATTGCCCCCCGCTTGCCCTCCGCATGGAGTACGCCATGGTTCCTCCGTTCGATCCGCTGGCTGCCGGGATGGTCGATCCACTCGCCCAACGGGGTCAGTATGCCCGCCAGCGGTTCTTGACCCTCGACGATCTGTTGCTCGAGCAACGGATCATTTTCGTCAGCCAGGTGATTTCCAACCCGTTGGCCGACCTGATTATCAAACAGCTGCTCTATCTCCAGTACGAGAACAAGACAGCAGATGTCCATCTGTACATTAATAGCCCCGGTGGTAGCGTCTCGGCGACGTTGGCCATCTATGACACCATGCAGTTCCTGGAAGCGCCCATTCATACCTACTGCATGGGCATGGCCGCCAGCGGCGCGGCCATCCTGTTGACCGCCGGAACGAAGGGCAAGCGGTACTGCTTGCCCAATTCGAAGGTCATGATTCACCAGCCGTATGGCCAGGTCGGCGGCCAGGTTTCAGACATCGAAATCCAGGCCCAGGAGATCCTGAAGGAACGGCAACGACTCAACGAGATTCTGGTCAAGCATACCGGTCAACCGCTGGCCGTGATCGAAAAGGAAACCGACCGGGACAAATACTTCCATGCGGCGGAAGCCAAGGCCTTCGGCCTGGTCGATGAAGTGTTAGTCAAACCGGAAGGCAAACGGTAATTGCACGCGAGCCCTCGCTCCGTTGCGTGGGGTAAAGAGCGAATCCGCGCTCGGACAGACAGGGCTCGCCTAACCCGCATATTCGACAAGTCCGCCCTGCGATGGGGCGGACCGAACGTGTTAGCCCGACACCGCTCATCAATTGCGGACCGACTGCCCGATTCTGAAGGTGTGGCGGTCTGCCCGGAGGATCGAACATGCCACTGGTGCCGATTGTGGTGGAGAGCCGGGGCCGTGAGGAACGAGCCTACGATATCTACAGCCGCTTGTTGAAGGATCGCATTATTTTCCTGCAAGGCGTGGTCCAGGACGATATGGCCAACTTGATCGTGGCCCAAATGCTGTACCTCCAGTTTGAGGACCCCAAGCGGGATATTCACCTGTACATCAACAGCCCGGGGGGCAGCGTGACCGCGGGTATGGCGATTTACGACACCATGCAGTTTGTCACCTGCGATGTGGCCACCTACTGCATGGGTCAGGCGGCGAGCATGGGAGCCATGCTTTTGACCGCAGGGACCAAGGGCAAACGCTTTGCCCTGCCTCATGCCCGCGTCATGATCCATCAACCCCTGGCCGGCACGGAGGGAAGCACCGAGGAAATCCTGATTCATGCCAAGGAGTTCCTCCGAACCAAGGAAACGCTCAACCAGCTATTGGTGAAGCACACGGGCCAGACGTTGGAGGTCATCCGGAAAGGGACCGATCGGGACAACTTCATGTCCGCCATCGAGGCCCAACAGTTCGGGCTGATTGATCAGGTGCTGGAGCGAATGCCGGCGGATCAGTTAGGCCACCGCTCCAGCGAGTAACTGGCGGTTTGACTTTGATCGACCCGCGTGGCCCGCCGGTCGATTCGAGCGAGGCAGCAGGCAGGATGCACCACGAGAGCCCCTACCCCTCCTGGTACACTCAGACCCTGACGGTTGGGGTTTTCGTTTGCCTGCTATTCGTGGGGTGTAAACCCAACAAGCGGTACGATCTCATTGAAGCAGAGTTGCGGACCCGGGAACGCGAGTTGGCGGAGACCCGTTTGGCGCTTGAGCAAGCTCGAAACCTGAATCGGACCTATGTTCAGCAAACGCAACAACAGGCTGCCAGCAACTCGGCCGTGGCACCCACCACGCCTGTCTACATTCCGATCAAGGACATTACCCTGGCCCGAGGCACAGGGAGTCTGGATGAGGACGGAGTACCCGGCAGCGAGGGGTTGATGGTCGTTGTGGTTCCACGTGACGAGGATGGCTCGCCTGTCAAGGTTCCAGCCCGCTTGCAGGTTGCCGCGTGGGAGATTAGCCCGGCGGGGCTCAAAACCCCCATTGGCGAATGGTCCGTTTCGGTTGAACAGGTCCGCCCTACCTGGCGAAGCGGATTCATCAGCACGGGGTACTTTGTCCCGCTCCGCTGGCAGACGATTCCCACTACGGAAAAGGTGCGAATTGCGGTACGATTGACGACACTGGATGGCCGGGCGTTCGAAACGGACAAGGACATCTTCGTCCGGCCGGCGACCCAGCCACGGGTCGAACCGGACGTACCGCCATCGACGCCGGTGATTCCTCGGCCCCCCGGCAGTCGCGAACCGTTATTTCCCGACCCTCTGCCGCCCGGTGTGGAAGAGTTGCCACCGCCGGCCGACCCCCCCACCCGCGGAGTGAAAGCTGGCCTGCCCGAGAAGCCCTGAACCTGCACCGGCATAACCAACACGCCGAGGTGGTGTTAACACATGTCGACTCTTACCCACTTCGACGATTCCGGCGCATCCCGCATGGTGGATGTCGGGGCCAAGCCCGAAACGGAACGGCTCGCCCGTGCCGCCGCGCGGATTCGGATGCAACCGACCACACTCGCGCTGATCCGCGACCGCAAGCTGTCCAAGGGCGATGTACTCGAGGTCGCTCGCCTGGCAGGCATCCTGGCAGCGAAAAAAACGGCGGAGCTGATTCCCCTGTGTCATCCGTTGCCGCTGACGTCGGTTCAGCTGGAGTTCGCTTATCTCGGCGACGACTGCTTGGAGATCGAGGCCACCGCCAAGGTTTTTGCCCGCACCGGTGTTGAAATGGAGGCCCTGACCGCGGTTAGTGTAGCAGCCCTGACGGTGTACGACATGTGCAAGGCCACCGACCGAGGAATGATGATCGAAACGGTTCGGCTGGTCGAAAAGGCTGGTGGCAAAAGTGGGCACTGGGTCACTAACCACTGATCCCGGTCCTGCCCATGACCTGGGAGATTTCTGATCCGCATCGGAATGATGAACCACCTGGCTGACCGGATTTTTCGGCCTCGTGAAGGCCGGTTGGTTTGGCGGATGGATGGTACCTGGGTTGCCAGAGCCCACCGTGGGCGTATCACTGTCCCGATGCGGTTCTCACCGAGGGACAGGGAAAGGACCGCGCGATGGGGACCGTAATGATGACCATTCCGCCCGCCGCGCTCCACACCGTGGGGCACAAAGCCGCGGGCCTCAATTTCGCTCCCGTAATGGCCGAGATCGAGGAAGCGGACCGCATCTTCGACCAGACGCTTGCCCACTACCGGAGCCCGTTCGGCACCCTGATTGAACATCTCCGCCATTATCGTGGCAAGCGGCTCCGCCCGGCCCTGCTGCTGCTTACCGCCCGGGCGTGTGGCCGGCTCACACCGCAGCACCCCATTCTGGCCGCCGCCGTCGAGATGATCCACACCGCCACTTTGGTTCACGACGATGTGCTCGACGAGGCGGAGTTGCGCCGCCATGTGCCTACGGTCAATGCCGGCTGGGGAAACAAGGTGAGCATCTTGCTGGGCGATATGCTCTTCACCCACGCCTTCCACCTCACCAGCACCGTCGATGGGCGTGCGTGCACCATCATTGGCGAAGCCACCAACCGCGTCTGCGCTGGGGAGCTGCGCCAGGTCACCGAACGGGGCAACTTGACGCTTGCGGAGGCCGATTACTTCGCCATTATCGAAGGCAAGACCGCTGCCTTGACGGCCTGCTGCGGCCAACTGGGGGCCCTCTACGCCGGAGCAGCGGACGAACTCGTGGACCGCATGGCCAACTTCGGCCGCAACCTGGGGCTGGGGTTCCAGATCGCCGATGACCTGCTCGACCTCGTGGGCAACGAGGAGGCGGCCGGCAAGACCTTGGGCACGGATCTGACGCAACAGAAACTGACCCTCCCCGTGATCCACTGCCTGAACAAACTGCCTCCCGATGAAGCCGAGACACTCCGTACGGCGATCCAGGCGGGTGAACCCGGCGTCGGCCGGCGCGTGCTGCTGGCCCTGGAAAAAACACATTCCCTGATCCATGCCCGACGCAAAGCCGAGGAGTTCGCCCGGTCGGCCCGGCAGGAACTGGAAAGCCTTCCCCGCGGGGAGTGCCGAACAATCCTCGAAGCTATGACCGACTGGAGCGTTTGTCGCGAGAAGTAACCGGTCGGGGCAGTCTTTTTCATTCCGGCCTCAAGTCGCATTTCCGCCGCCCACATCGGGTTGTTCCCACAGGCTTCTCGCCTCACAATGGAGGTGATGCTCGCCCTGGATTTTGGGAAGACCTCCATGAACACTCAGGAACTGGCCGAGTTTCTTCGACAGTCGCTATCGGATCATCAGTTGTCCGGTAGCGAGAAAACGTCGTTGAACCACTGGCTGACCCGGAACGTGCTGACCGACCAGCAGCGCGGGTTGGTGCGGCACACCGTCTTCGAGGTGGCGACGGCGGCCGTCAGCGACCCCCACGCGGCGAGCTTGCTGGAATGGCTAGAAGATGTCATGCGGGTGCTTGTGCCCATGGTGCAAGACCCGCAGGGAAGCCCCAGGGGCTCGCCCCCGCATCAGGTCTTCTTCTCACCCGGGGACCGCTGCCTGGAGCAAATCATTTATCGGTTCGATACCTGTCGCCGCACGGCGGATGTTTGTGTCTTCACCATTACCGACGACCGCATTAGCCGGGCCATCCTCAACGCCCATCGGCGGGGGGTGCAGGTGCGCATCATCTCGGATAACGAAAAGTGTCAGGACCCCGGGTCGGATATCGCCCAGTTGCGTGAAGCCGGTATCGCCGTGAAGCTGGACCATGCGCATCAGCAACGTCGGTGGGACTCGGGTAGCAACGGCCACATGCACCACAAGTTTGCCATCTTTGACGGGGTTCGGCTCCTGAATGGCAGCTACAACTGGACCCGAGGAGCCGCCGACGACAACTTCGAAAACCTGATCGACACCGCTGACGAGTACCTAGTGGCGGCATTCACTCAAGAGTTCAACCGCTTGTGGAACCAGTTCTGACTCGCTACCAAGAAGGAGGTCGTGGTGGGAGATGGTGCGGTGAAAGTCGTCTCAATTCTGGACTATCCGCCCGAGCCGCGATTTGTTCGGATGTGTTATGCTTTCCTCGATTCGGTGGTCAAGAACGGAGCCCAAAGCGTCACGCTGATCTACGAGCATCACCGCCCCCGGGTCGCTGCTGAACACCGGCGCGCTGCCGACATTGAGGTCGTGCAGGGGCGATCGGTTGATGTGGGCCATCCGCACTTCAACTTGCGCTTCAAATTGCCGAATCTTGCTGCCCAGACCGAGCCGTTTCTCTACCTGGATGCCGATACCTACGTATTGGGAAATCTCAACTACCTGTGGAAGCGGCGAACGGCCAAGCCCTGGATCGGCATCAACCACCAGTGGGTGCCGACGGATCCTCGCACACACCGCACGCCCTTTCTGAATTCCGGCGTCCAGCTGGTTTCGGACCCGGCGTTTTACGATCTGGAGGCCATCCTGGCGGCTCAGAACGCTGTAGTGCCACTGACGCGAGCCGCGGAGGTCCCCAAAAGCCAGATGTTCCCCTGCCCGGGGCATGATCAGGCCGTACTCTTCCGCTATTTTCAGAGTATCGGGTACGATTACACGCACCCCGAGATTGGGCCGGAATGGAATAGCTGTGCGGGGGTGACCGAAGTGTGGCAACAGGCTGGCCGGTGGATGGGCCAAACCCGCGGGCTGGAGGTCGACTACCCGGTCCAACTGGTTCATTACTGGTCGCAATTCAAGCCCTGGGCCATCGGTTGCCCGATCTTCGAATCGTATGCCGGCGTGAATGAACCGTTGTGAACCGGACACGGAATTAGTAAGCTGTTCGAAAACCCACCCATGCTCACGCCACCACTACCGATGCTAGTCCGCGTTTCCATTGCCGTTCTCGCTGCCCTGACTGCAGCGCTCACTCTGCAATCCCGTGCGGCCGAGCCGCCCCAAGCGCCGGCCCCCCGCAAGTCCGAACCGCTCAAGTTGTCGGGCGAGTATGTCCGCAAGGGGAATCGGGCCGACACGGTGCGGGCCACGCTCGCCTCGCATGGGCTTCCGAATCTGGAAGGTCCGTGGTACCACGCCGGCCCCTTCGACAACCTCAACCAAGAAGGGTTCGACTTCGCCTATCCGCCGGAGAAAGGGGTTGATCTGAAAGCCACCTACATCGGCAAAGGCGCTCGCAAGGTCACCTGGAAGGAATTCACCACGTTTTCCCCGGGCAAGGTGGTCGACCTGACGACCCTCTACGATGATCGGACTAACTCGACCGTTTACCTGTATCACACATTCGAGTCGGCCCAGGCCTTCCGGATGCGGCTGGGGCTGGGAAGCGATGATACCCTCACGGTGTACTTTAACGGCAAGCGGGTGCTGCATGAGCCGCATTTCCGCGCCGCTGCACCGGACCAGGACTTCGTCGATGTCGATGTGAAAGTGGGCCGCAACGAGCTGCTCATCAAGATTTGTCAGCATGGCGGTGGCTGGGCGGCTTATGTGAACCCCGCCGAATTACCCACTCTCATCCCCGAAACGATCCGCAAGCGGCTCGAACGGGATTTTCCACCCCCGGCGACCATCCGCGAGACGACCCGCTCGGCTGCCCAGGAAGCACGCTATTACCCCGTCACCACCGTGCCCTTGCCGAGCGATTGTGTGCTGGAAGTCGGTGGCCTGGCGTTCCGGCCCGATGGCAAGCTGCTGGCCTGTACCCGGCGAGGTGAAGTGTGGCTCATCGAGAACGCCACCTCCGATAGCCTTGCCGACGTGAAATTCACCCGCTTTGCGACCGGCTTGCATGAAGCGCTGGGCCTGTGGGTGCAGGACAACAACACCGTTTACGTGGTCCAACGCCCGGAACTCACCAAGCTCGTCTCCAAGGATGGTCGCACGGCCAGCGAATTTCTCACGGTCTGCGATCAATGGGGCGTATCCGGCGATTACCACGAGTTCGCCTTTGGCCCGGCCCGCGATAAGAACGGGAACTTCTTTATCACGTTGAATGTCGGCTTCGGGGGTGGCCATCAGGCCAAGGCCCCGTGGCGTGGCTGGTGCGTCCAGGTAACCCCCGACGGCCAGATGATACCCTTTGCTTACGGGCTGCGGTCGCCCAACGGGATCAACTTCTCTCCGGAGGGGGAACTGTTTTACTGCGACAACCAGGGCGAATGGGTGGCCACCAACAAGTTGCAGCACCTCCGCCGCGGTCAGTTCTACGGTCATCAAGCAGGGCTCCGCTGGGTCAAGGACTCGCCCTTCGCCGGTCAAGTTTCGGACCGCGTGGCCAGCGGCATGCGTTATGACGGGGTCGATCGCGACGGACGCTTCACGGGCAACTACCCCGCCGTGGACCCGCCCTGCATTTGGTTCCCGTATGGCCGGATGGGCAAAAGCGCCAGTGAACCCATCTGGGATACCACGGGCGGCAAATTCGGCCCCTTTGCCGGGCAGTGCTTTGTCGGCGATCAAACCAACTCTTGCGTGATGCGTGTGGCCCTCGAACGGGTGAACGGGGTCTACCAGGGGGCTTGCTTCCCGTTCCGCAGCGGGTTGCAATGCGGCGTGAACCGGATGTGTTTTGCGCCCGACGGCAGCTTGATGGTCGGGCAAACCAACCGCGGCTGGGGCTCGCTGGGCGGCAAGCCCTATGGGCTACAACGCATCGCCTACAGCGGTCAGGAGCCATTCGAGATTCACCACGTCACGCTGACCAAAACCGGGTTCGACCTCACGTTCACCAAGCCCATCAATCCGGCGTCGATCGGCGCGAACGCCGTTACGGTCAGTTCGTTCACGTACATCTACAAAAGCGACTACGGCTGCCCAGAGATCGACACCCGCGCTGAGAGGGTGGGCCCGGCGAAGCTCGCCCGCGACGGCAAGACACTCGCTGTGCCGGTGGAAGGGCTTCGCAAGGGCCGGGTCTACGAAATCCGCCTCCAGGATTTGCTCAGCACCACGGGCGAGTCGGTGCTGCATCCCGAGGCGTATTACACGCTGAATGAGCTGGTGAAGTGAGGAAAAACCCGCGTGGGGCGAAACCCGGAGTGGCTTCGCCCCACCAGAGACGGGCTAGCCTTTCAACGCTTCGTCGTGCTTCAGACCGCTGGGGGGCATGTCGGCCTTGCGGCAGTTGGCCAAGGCCGTTTTCGCACCGGCGAACTGGTCGGCGTCGTTATCTTCCCACTCGATGCTCACCGCGCCGTCGTAGCCGATGCGGTTCAGCTCGATGAAGATTTCCTCCAGGTTGTTGGCATCGCGAGCAGTGCCGGCAGTCACGAAGTTCCAGCCGTTGGCCCAGTGGCCCATCGGTCGGTGGCCACCGAGCCGCCCGGCCCGGCAATGTTCCCGCGCCACCCACACCCCTTTCACGTGGGCACAGTGGATAAAGTCGGGGAACTCCCGGATGAACTCGATCACCGAGACGTTCTGCCATTCCATGTGCGAGCCGTCGAGGTTGAACCCCACCACACCTTCGTAACCGGCCTTGCACATGTAGTTGATGTAATCGCTGGCACTCTCGAGGTCGCCCATGGCCCGCTCGGAGGGGTGACACTCCAGATCGAACGTCACCCCGTACTGCTTGCACAGATCCCACACCGGGCCAAACCGCTCCACGAGCAACTCCAGGGACACGTCCCGGGGGTCGGCCAGTTTGTAGCCTTCCATCTCGGCCGGCAGCGGCGGAAACAGGAACCAGTGGCTCCAGCAGTGGGCGGGGCTGCCGACGAACCCCGGCAGCGCGACTTTCCGGTTCTGCAACTTCGAGAGGTGCCCAGCATAGCGAACACAGGCCAGGAGATCCCGTTGGGCTTCCTCGTGAACGAGCTTGGCGACTTCGGGCGGAACGTAGTACGGATCAGTTCGCGGGGGGTTGTTGCCGGCGGCCCGCCAGGCCTTGTACGCGGGGCGGGCTTGCCCTTTGCTCGAGCAGAAGTTCAAGGTTTTGGCACTGGGTTCATCGCCGAGCACTTGCCCTTGCAGGTGAACTGCAACCGTGAAGATCTCCAAGCCCTTGGCTTTCGCCAGGTTCACGCGCTCCGCGGCATAGGCGGCGGCTCCCGCGTCGGTGTCGCAGCGGCGCAGGTCCAGTTCCCAGCTGGCCTCTTCCCAGCCGTCGAAGCCGGCCTCGGCGATGAATTGCAGCCACTGAGCCTCGGGCACACCACCGAATTGCCCCCGAACCAAACCGATTTGGTGATAACTACCCTTGCCGTTACGATGCGTTTCAGTCTGCTTGAAACCCACGGGAGAGCCTCCAACGAGTTGGCGAAGCCGGGGGTACCGATCCCCACAGGAACGCGATGCGATTTACGGCAGACTTTACGGCCTGCCCAACAGACGGGCAAGCGTCCAGTGTTGCACATTCCGCTCCGGCGGAACGAAGCCTCGTTGCGGGCTGGTAAGCCCCGGAGTAGCCGGTCTGCTACACTGATGGCAGGCGGCGATTCGAGACGCGAGAACGGGCAGAAGCGAATCGCCGGGTTCCTTGATCGGCCCCGTGTCATAACGGTTCCCCGACCATGCGTAAAAAAGTCTACATCGAAACCGTCGGCTGTCAGATGAACGTACTCGACAGCGAGCTGGTCATCGGCGCGTTGCGTCGGCAGGGGTACGAGCTGACCGACACCCCCACCAGCGCGGACGTGCTGCTATTCAACACTTGCTCGGTCCGGGAACACGCCGAGGACAAAACCTTCTCCGCCCTGGGTCGGGTCCGTCCGGTTAAGCAACGCAACCCGGATGCCGTCATCGGCGTGCTGGGCTGCATGGCTCAGAAGGATCAGGAGTTGATCCGCAAGCGGGCCCCTTACGTGGACCTGATCGTCGGCACCGGGCAACTGGCGGAGGTGCCGCAACTGATCGAAAAGGTCCAGACGACCCGCCAACCGCAACTTGCGGTTAGCCTGGGTCGGGCCGACGCCGGCCGCCACGAGGTGGAAGCCAGCTTCGTCAGCTACGACCCGACCCGCGACCCCACCATGCGGCCCACGCCGTTCCAGGCCTATGTTCGCATCCAGATCGGCTGCGACAAATTCTGCACCTACTGTGTCGTCCCGAGCACGCGCGGTCCGGAGCAGAGTCGCCCACCGGACCACATTCTGGCCGAAGTTCGCCAGCTCGTCGACCAGGGCTGCAAGGAAGTCACCCTCCTGGGGCAAACCGTCAATAGCTACCGTTACGAACACGGCGACCGCCGCACCCGGCTCAGCGACCTCATTGCCGCCCTGCACGACATTGCCGGCCTGGAACGCATCAAGTTCGTGACCAACTACCCCAAGGACATGACCGACGACTTGCTGGACGCGGTGCGGGAATTGCCCAAGGTGGTGAAGTACCTGCACGTGCCGGCCCAATCGGGGTGCGACGAGGTGCTCAAGCGCATGAAGCGAAACTATACCGCCGGCTATTACCTCGACATGCTGGCCCGCTGCCGGGAACGGGTGCCCGGCGTGGCGGTTAGTTCCGATTTTATCGTTGGCTTCTGCGGCGAAACCGAAGCGAGCTACCGCAAGACCGAGGAACTGGTTCGGGTGGCCAAGTTCAAGAATTCGTTCATCTTCAAGTACAGCGAACGGCCCGGTACCAAGGCCGCGGAGCGCTACCCGGACGACGTACCCGACGAGGTCAAGCGGCGGCGGAACAACGACCTGCTCGTCATCCAGAACGAGAACAGCCGGGCCGATCACCGCGCCCAGATCGGTACGCTGGTCGAGGTGCTGGTGGAAGGCCCGAGCAAGCGCAACCCCGCAAGCGCTACCACGGCAAGCGCCAACGTGGCGAGCGCCAACCTGGCAAGCGCCACCGCGGCGAGCGCCAACGTGGCGAGCGGCGGACGTGAGTCCGCTGTTCGGGACCAGCCGGTGTTTCAACTCACCGGGCGAAGCATGACCGACCACATCGTCGTCTTCGACGGCACCGCACAGCTCATCGGGCAGACGGTGCGCGTGGCCATCGTCGATGCCAGCCCCTTCACGCTGTACGGGGAAATCGTTGGACCAACCTGGCTTGCGGACGACACCCATCGGGAACGGATCCCTTCGGTCGTCCTCCCCAGCTCACCCACGAGCCGTTTCGCCCTGCCGCTGCTCGGCTCCGCGTCCGGCTTCGACACCGTTCCGCCCACCTGATGCGCCGGGCCTCCTGTCGGCCGCGGCGTTTACGGTCGGCGGGAGCGGTTCCGGGGCCACCAGTCATCCGGAAGCAACCCGGCGAAGTGGCGATAAATCCGGCCGAGCCAATGCGGCAGCAGGCGGGCGATCGCCGAGCGCTTGGTTTCCCCAATGTACACCGTATCGGAAGGGCGAAGCGGAATGTTCGTGGCCGGGTTGTTGTCGATGAGCACCGCCCGCACATCCACCGGGAAGACCTCGGGGCGTTGCCCCGCCGCCACGTTGGGCCGCACCACGTAGACTTCGCTGAGCTTCGACCCCGGCGGCAAGCCGCCCACCCGCTTGAGGAAATCAATGACCGGTTCGGGGCCTTGATAGGGAACAATGCGGGTGCGCCCGCGAATCGGGCCATGCAAATAGATGCGGGACGCCCGGGGGGCCGCCAGCTGAACCGTCACCCGCTCCACGGGCACTTGGGCCATCCGGGCCAGTTCCTCCCGCACCGCCTCCAGCGTCCGCCCTTCGACGTGGAGGGGGCCGGGCGACTCCAGCGGCAGCCGGCCGTCCAGATCCACGACGGCCAGGACATCCCATTCGGGGTAATCGGCAAACCGGATTTGGAGAACATCCGGGCAGCCAAGGCGATAGGACTCGCTGGGTGCCGGCAGCTGGGCCGCCTGGTGCGGGTCGGGCGGCTGAGGACACGTTTGCGACAGAAAGCGGCAGTCGGCGCAACCGCTGCCGAGAAGTAGCAGCAACAGCACCGGCCCGCGGCGCAGGGTGGCCCGACGCTGCCGGCACACCGCGCCGCAGCACCGCCCGGCGATCCAGACGCTCCCACTGCGAACTTCCACACATCCGGAATCGGCGACCTGATCCCCGCCGCTTGACTAATTTCGCTCCCGGCTCGTGATCGCCTGGAAGCGGCTGCGAATATCCGCCGTGACGTGCTGGAGCTGCGCCAGGAACAGCTCCGGACTGGCAAAACCCAGCCGGCGGGCCAACTTGCCCACATCCTCCCGCCCCTCGGGAATCTGGACGAGCGGGCGATCGGTCACCACCCGCAGTCGGGCTTCGACCAGCCGCAGGAAGGAGTACCCGGCACGCAAGCTGCCGGCCTCGTCGGCGGTTAGCAGCTCGGCGGCTTCCAGGGCCTCCAACGATTCCCAGAGATTCGGCCGGAGAATCGCCGGATGCCGCTGGCCATATTTCAGCTGCAGCAATTGGATCACGAATTCGACATCGACCAGCCCCCCCGGACCGCGCTTCAGGTTGCGCGGGCCGGCGGTTTGCTCGAGTTTCCTCCGCATGGCCAGCAACTCGTCGATGCGGGCTGCTTGCCACGCTGCCGGGAGCATCGCCTGGTGGACGGCGGCCATCACCTCCGCGGCGAAGGTCGCCTCACCCCGCACCACCCGAGCCCGGGTCAGGGACTGGCGTTCCCACAACTGACACAGGCCACTGTGGAAATAGCGGCGGAACTCGGCCAACGGCAGCACGAGTGAGCCGGATTTGCCCGTCGGTCGCAACCGCATATCCACCGCATAAAGCCGACCCATCGGCCCGTAGTGGCTCAACACATGATTGATACGCTGGGCAAGCTGGGTAAAGAACTGGGAATTCGGCTCGCCGCGGTCCGTGAAGCCATCGGCCTCATAGATGAGCAGCAGATCCAGGTCGCTGTGGTAGCTCAGTTCCCGCCCACCCAGCTTGCCCAGGCCCAGCAGGGCATAGCGGCACGGCATGGCAACCCCGCTCACCGCAGCGCCCACCCCGGGATTGCCCCACCGCAGCACCACGTCCGGCTCCACCAGCTCAACGACCTGGTTCAAGATGGTTTGGGCCACATCGGAGAGGGCCGCCGTCGTTTGCTGAATTTCTGCCTTCCCGAGCAAATCCCCGACCCCGATCCGCAAGAATTCCTTGTCCTGGAAGCTGTGCAGAATCGGCTCCGGTTCGCTGGCTCCCCGGCACAACTCGGCCAGCTCCAGTCGTAGCTCGTCGGCGGTCCGCGGTTGGTTGAGCACCAGGCTGTCGAGCAGCTCGTCGATCATCCCCGGGTTATTAATGAGCAAGCCGGAGAGAAACGGGCTGCCGGCGCACAGCTCGACGTACAGCTCCAAGCTGGGCGGGTTCTGGCTGAACAGCTCCCACAACACCGCCTTGGCCCCCAACGAGGCCGAAACCCGTTCCAGTTGCGTTAGGGCGTCGTCCGGGTCGGGGGTCTCGGCAACGGCCCGGAGCAATTGCGGCGCAATACTGGCAAGAAAGTGCCGACACCGCCGGGCCGACAGGAACGGGACCGACTCCCGCGCCAGTTGCGACAGATTGGTAAACGCCTTGGTGGTATCCCGGAACGGATAGCGGCCCAAAACCGCCTGGATGGTCGTCGGATCCGGATCGGGATCGAGAATCAGGTCCGCCTCGGGTTCGGCCTGCTCATCGGCATCAGCAAAGGTGAGATGCACCAGATGGTTCAAGATGGTGCGGTTCAGCGTGGTCTTGTCCTGCAGATCCTTCAGGAATTGATCCAGCGGATCGATAAGCAAGTCGCGGGTATCGAGGGGCGGCGGGGCCGACTCGTCGAGCGGGGACCGCTTCTGGGGTGCCAGCGGGGGGCGGCCGCTTCCTGGCTCCGGCGCGGGGTCGGGAACCAGGTCCGCTCGCCCCTCCGGCACGTCACGCCCCTCGCCGGTCCGATTCCGGGCCACGTAGCCCATGCGCAACGCCAGTTTGCGTAATTCCTCCGGCGACGACGGCAAGCGATGCGTTTGTAGATCGAAGAGCACTTGCAGGCGGTGCTCGGTCTTCCGCAGGAACCGGTACGCATCGGTCAGGTGGTAGGTTTCTTCCGGGGTCAGACAGCCGGCAATCTCCAGCGCTTCGATCGCCAGCAGTGTGTTGCGTTGCCGCACCGCCGGAAGATCGCCCCCGTTGAGCAGTTGGAGAAACTGAACCGTGTACTCGATGTCGCGAATGCCACCGCGGCCCGTCTTGACATCCTGCGGCCAATCGCCCAAAACTTCCCGCCCCGCGGCTTGCTCCATTCGGCGTTTGAGGGCCTTGACCTCGTTAATCTCCGAGAAACTCAGGTACTGGCGGTAAACGAACGGCTCGATGGCGGTCAGGAACTCCCGGGCCAAGGCAGCATCGCCGGCGACGTGGCGGAGCTTGATCAAGGCTTGCCGTTCCCACGTGCGGCCCATGGTGTCGTAATAGCTCAGCGTGCTCGCCATGCTGCGAGCCAACGGGCCACGGGTGCCCTCCGGCCGCAACCGCAGATCAACCCGATAGGCGATGCCGCGATCCGTGTGCGCCGTCAGTACGCGAATCAGCTCCTTCACCACCCGGTCATAGAATTCGGCATGGGTGATGCTGGTGCGGCGACCCGTGGTCTCGCCATCCGAGTCGTAGACGAACATCAGATCGATGTCGCTGGAATAGTTCAGTTCGTCGCCGCCCAGTTTGCCGAACGCCAACGCCGTGATCCGGGCGTGGGGCGTGCCGAAGCGAGCCTCCACGGTTTTCAGGGCGTGCCGTAACGCCACCTGAATGGCGGCATCGGCAACCCGCGCAAGTTCCCGGGTGATTTCCTCCAGTGGGCGATCGCGAATCACGTCGTTGATGCCGATGCGGAGCAAATGCCGATTGCGGAACCGGCGAAAGGCCCGCAGCACCGCGGCATCATCGCCGGCTGCTTCCACCTCCGCTTGCAACTGGGCGGTCAGTTCCCCCGTGGACGGCGTGCGGCGGTGCGGGTTGCATACCGTTTCGAGGAACTCCGGATAGAGCGTCAGGGTGTCGGCGAAGAACTGCGAGGTGGCCAGCAGTTGGAGCACCGCATCCAGCCCCCGCTGGCGCGATTCCAACAGCAGCGGCAACTGCTGCCGGGCCGCAGCCTGGGCCAACAAGCGCTCGAGGTTGTTCAGGGCCATGTCCGGGTCGGCCGCCCGGGGCAGCAGTCGAGCCAAGAGCGGGCTGACCTCCGCCCAGGCGGCGGGGCCCAAATGTCCGGCCAGGGCAATCCAGTTCCGGCGGCCCCGGTCGGGATCGCCCAGAATCTTCAACACAGCGTCGTCCGGTCCAGGCATGAGGCCATGATACCAGGAACCCGTCCGCCGTGTTCGCCGCCACCCCCGCGATCGTTGGGAGTTACGCGAAGTAACGTGTTCGTGAGACCGTTCTTGCTTTTGGGCCAAAGCGGGTGAAGAATAGTACAGGTGGAGCGACGGCGTTGACCGCCGGCCGGCTCCCACCAGGCGATACCGTGGGCCCTGCCGGCGGCCCCCCCGGCGGCACGCAGCCCGCATCGGGGATTGGCTCCTGTACGCGGGGGCCAATCGCGGAATTCCGGGGGCCGCCCTTGACGGTCGCGGGAGCACCTTCTACTGTGTAACTTTCCCGTGTAGTTGATGGATTTTTTGTGTCGAGCTTGCTCAGAGGAGTAGTCGCGTGGCCGGCCTGACAAGTGAACGCATCCGCATCCGGATGGAAGGTTACGACCACGAAGTGCTGGATCGCACGGCAGCGGAGATTGTGCAAACGGCGCGGGACACCCTGGCAGAAGTGCATGGGCCGATTCCGCTGCCGACGCGGATTGAGCGGTACACGGTGCTGCGAAGCCCGCACATTGACCGGAAGAGCCGGGAACAGTTCGAGATTCGCACGCACAAGCGGCTGATCGACATCCTGCGGCCCACGCAAAAGACAATTGAAGCGCTCAATAAAGGCTTGAGCCTTCCCCCCGGGGTGGACATCAAGATTCGGGTAATGTCGGCGAGTTGACGCCGGGCCACCCGCTGTCAGCGGGTGCGTTGAGCCAGGCGACGAGTTTTCATCAGACCGCCCCATTTCGCCACGATTCCTGGTGTTTCGACTGGGGATCAACTTGATGGCACCGCCGGGCAAGCCGGCGGGGGTGGGGCTAGGAGTGGCGGAACAATGGCCAGTAGCACTGCAGCGGACACCACGCCCGCCACGGGCACCGGAGTCGCATCGCCTCGGCTGATCGAGGTGACGGGCCCGCTTACCGTTCCCGTCGTCGATCGCACCGGGGCGGACAAGGGCACCGTGCAGATCGACCCGGCGGCCTTTGGAGGCAAGATTAGCCGGCAACTGATGCACGAAGCGGTACTGATGTACCTGGCCAACCAACGGGCCGGTACGCACAGCACCCTGCGGCGGGGCGAGGTGGCCGGCAGCACCAAGAAATTGTTCCGGCAAAAGGGCACCGGCAATGCCCGGGCCGGCACCAAGCGCACCAACAAGCGGCGGGGCGGCGGCACGGCCAAAGGCCCCAAACCACGCGACTACGAATACCACCTGCCCCGCAAAGCTGTTCGTGCCGCCACACGCATGGCGATCCTATCCAAGTTTGTGGATCAGGAAGCCGTTATTCTGGACGAACTGACGCTCAGCGCGCCCAAGACTAAGGAAATCGCCACCATCCTGAAGGCGATCAAGATCGGCAAGAAGACGACCGAAACCGGCGAGAAAGATGTGACCCTGGCCGACACCACGGTGCTGATCGGCACGGCCGGACTGGACACCAACGTGTACAAGTCGGCTCGCAATATCGAGGGTGTGAAAGTGTTGCCGGCCGCGGAGTTCAACTGCTACACCGTGCTCAAGCACAAGCGATTGGTCCTTACCCGCGCCGCGCTGGATGCGTTGGTGAAGACCGAAAGTTAAGACGAACCCGAAGCAACTGTTGCCGGGCCGGCGCAGGCCGACGACGATGCCCGCGAGGTGGAGAAAGCGACAATGGCTCGTTCCCGACCACACCCCAAAAAGTACGTGCGCAAACTGGAGCGCCGTCAGCCGTGCGTGCATGGCGAACCGGGGCTGGAGCTGCGGCCGTATCAGGTGGTGATTCGCCCGCTCGTGACCGAGAAGGGGACGCACCAAAGCACGCGCTACAATGCCTACGCGTTTCAGGTTAACCCGATCGCCACCAAAGATCAGATCAAGGCGGCGGTCGAGGACCTGTTCCACGTCCGGGTCGAAGCCGTGCGGACACAAAATCGCAAAGGCAAGAAGAAGATGATTCGCCGACGCAGTGGCGGCGAAGGGCACACGTCGCGGTGGAAGAAGGCCATTGTGACGTTGCACTCCGAAGACAAGATCGAATTCTTCTAACCGGTCCCTCCGCGCCGTGCGGAGCCGGCCGGCCGAGGCGGCAGCGGCCAACCGGGCGGCAGGCAGTAGCCGAACGCGAACGACGAATACCGAAGGACAAACGCGATGGGTATCAAGCAATACAAGCCGACTTCCGCGGGCCGTCGGGCCGGCATGGTGTCCGACTTCGCCGATTGCACGTATCCGCGGCAAAATCGGCCGGAGAAGTCCCTGCTCGTGCCCAAGAAAAAGAAGGGCGGCCGGAACTTCCAGGGCATCGTCACCGCGCGGTTCCGGGGCGGCGGTCACAAACAGCGGTATCGCATCATCGACTTCAAGCGCCGGCTCGACAACATCGAGGCCACGGTGCTGCAAGTGGAGTACGACCCCAATCGCAGCGCCCGGATCGCCCTCTTGCAATACGCCGACGAAGCCAAGACCAAGGCGTACATCCTCGCCCCGGATGGTCTGAAGGCCGGGGACAAGGTGATGTCCGGCGAGAGTGATGCCGTCGAGCCGAAGCCGGGCAACTGTATGCCGTTGTCCAAGGTGCCCCTGGGCATGACCATTCACAACATCGAGATGGTGCCCGGCAAAGGGGGGCAACTGTGCCGCAGCGCCGGGTGTAGCGCCACCTTGGGCGCTCGGGAAAAAGACTGGGCCTTGCTAACCCTGCCCAGCGGCGAAGTCCGCAAGGTGCCGGTCAAGTGCCGGGCAACGATCGGCAGCGTCTCCAACGCCGAACACATGAATATCAGCATCGGCAAAGCGGGACGGATGCGGTGGAAAGGCCGCAAGCCCCACAACCGGGGCACCAGCCAGAACCCCATCGACCACCCCATGGGCGGCGGCGAAGGGCGCACGGCCGGCGGCCGCGACCCGTGCTCACCAACCGGTGTCCTGGCCAAGGGCGGCAAGACCCGCAAGAAGCGCAAACCCGGCAACAAGGCGATCGTTCGGCGTCGGCCGGCGGGTCCGTTCCAGAACACGGCGTGAACGGTCGGTATCCGGCTCGCCGATCGCTCGAGAGCGAAGCGAGCAGTCGCATGAACTGCCGAGGAGAAGTGAAATTGAGCTAGTCACTCCGATGTCGGGCTACTATCGTAATCAGTCCGGTCGGAATTTTCCCTGATGTGATGATGAGGCGACACAGCGTATGAGTCGGTCGAGCAAGAAAGGCCCGTATGTCGATCTGCGGCTATTGGCCAAGGTCGAAAAACAGGGTTTGAACAAGGAACCGATCAAGACGTGGTCGCGAGACTGCACCATTGTTCCCGAGTTCATTGGTGCCACCTTCTTGGTTCACAATGGCAAAACGTTCCACAAAGTCTATGTGACCGAAGACATGGTGGACCACAAGCTCGGTGAGTTCTCGCCGACCCGTACCTTCCGCGGGCACTCCGGCGGCAAGGCCAAGGCGGCGGCGGGTGGTAAGTAAACCCGTTGCCGCACGGGATGAAGTCGAACACGAGCCCGGGGGCTAGCGCGGTGGTGTGCAACCCCGCCGGAACCAATGGCGAGCGGAGTCAACGGGCGTTGAGGTCGAAGGACGAAGGACGATGCGATACACAGCCAAGCACCGATACGCGGACATGGGGCCTCGGAAGATTCGGCCATTCGCCAATCTGATCCGGGGGCGGAACGTGGACGATGCTTTGCAGTTGCTGCGGTTCTATCCGAATCGTGGGGCGAAGCTGTTGATGGCAGTCGTTCAGAGTGCCTACGGGAACGCCGACCACCTGGAGAATCCGGACCCGGACGACCTGATCGTGGCTGAGTGCCGTGTCGATGGCGCACCGATGTTCAAGCGGATTCAGCCGCGGGCCCGGGGCACAGCGTTCCCGATCAAGCGGCGGATGTCGCACATCATCGTCACTCTGGCCGACCCCGAGGATCTGATGCCGCCGCAACAATCGGAGACCGCCGAACCAACCCCAGCGACCGCGACCTCCGAGGCACCCGCGTCGGGTACGTGACGGGCTGGGAGCACACCGGCTCGGGGGTCGGCGTGACGCCGGTCCCCGAGTTTGTTTGACAAACGGGTAGGACAAACGGGTAGTAGGCACACCGGGTGTGCCGTCAAAACCCTCGGCACACACGCGGTGCCTGCTACTGAAGGGCAGCAATTATGGGCCAGAAGGTTCGACCGACCGGCTTTCGCACGGGGATCATGCGTCCCTGGCGGAGCACCTGGTACGCCAGCAAGAACGACTACGCGGAGCTTCTGCTGGAAGACAACCGGATTCGGTCATACATCCACAAGTTTTTGACGGGGAAGAAAGATCGCAAGGAGCAGCGCCCGGCGATCGCCGATATTCGCATCGAACGGACCCGGGAACGGGTGACCGTAATCATCACCAGTAGCCGGGTCGGCGCGATCATTGGCAAAAAGGGCGAGAAGATCGATAAGCTGACCAAGGCGTTGGAGAAACTGACACGCCGGCACATTGAGGTGAAAACCATCGAAGTGACCCGGCCGGAGATCGATGCCCAGCTTATCGCTGAGGACATCGCCGAGCAGCTCGAGAAGCGGGCCAGCTTCCGCCGGACGATGAAGCAGGCCATGCAACGGGCGATGGAAGGTGGAGCCAAGGGGGTCAAACTGCAACTATCGGGTCGGCTGGGCGGAGCCGAAATGGCCCGCTGTGAGAAGGGTATGGAAGGGTCCATTCCCCTCTCGACGCTGCGGTGCAAGGTGGAATACGGGTTCTCCGAGGCCAGCACGCCCCAGGGGAATATCGGAATCAAGGTGTGGGTGAATCAGGGCGACTACCTGACGGGCGAGATCGCCGACGCAACCGATGCCCAGGGCGGCTCGCTGCAACGCCGCCGGGGCGGGCGGCGGGGCGGCGGTTCCAGCCCCCGGCAGGGGTAAACCAGGACGACCATTTGACGGGGGAGACGGCCGATGCCACAGATGCCCAAACGGGTCAAGTTCCGGAAAAGTCAGCGCGGCGTGGTCCGCGGTCGGACGACCCGCAAGAAATACGCCGGGCCAATCAAGGGGTTCGCCCACCGGGGCAACTATGTGGCCTACGGCGACTACGGCCTGCAATCCCTCGAAGGCGGCTGGTTATCCGCCGAGTGCATTGAAAGCGGCCGTATCACAATGACGCGGTTCGTTTCGGGCGAAGGCCGCTACTACATTCGCGTCTTCCCGCACAAGCCGATTACAGCCATCCCCGCCGAAACCCGCATGGGCAAAGGCAAAGGGGAACCGGAATACTGGGCGGCAGTGGTTCGCCCCGGCCAGATTCTCTTCGAGATCGGCGGCCTGCCCGAGGCGGCGGCCAAGGATTGTCTGGCTCGCGTGGCTTACAAAATGCCGTTCAAATGCCGGTTCGTCCACCGGCGGCCGAATGTGTGATTCGGCCACAGACTGCGAGGGATAACCGGAACGGTTTGGATCTGACCGACTGTTCCCAAGCTCGGCGAACGTCAGACTGCGAACGGGATCTACCACGATGCCGCTGAAGACGAAAGACCTGCGAGGCATGAGCGACGAGCAACTCGTGCTCACCCTCAAGGACATTGAGAAACACCTGTTCCAACTGCGGTTTCAGTCGGCCACGGACCGGCTCGAAACGCCGTCGGAGATCAGCAAGGCCAAGCGCGATGTTGCGCGGATCAAGACCATCCAGCGGCAACGGGAATTGGCCAAACTGCAGGATCTGCCGGCGGAGCAGTTAGCCACGCGAATCACGGCTTTGGAAGCCAAGGTCGCCGAGAACCGACCCGGCAAACGGACGGCCTACCGCCAAGCGCAACGGCTGAAACGGTTCCACGCGGCGAAGGCATCCTTACCGGCGACCAAGAGGAGCGGTCAGTAATGGCAGACAGCAGCACAACACCGGAAACCCCGAGTGCGGGGAAAACCACCGGTCGCCGCATCCTGCAAGGGACGGTCACCCGCGACAAGATGAGCAAGACTCGTCGCGTCGAGGTCGAGCGATTGGTACGCCATCCCAAGTACGGAAAATTCGTCAAGCGACGCACCATCTGCTACGCTCACGACGAGAACAACGAGTCGCACCTGGGCGACAAGGTCGAAATCATCGAATCGCGACCGCTGTCCAAGTTGAAGCGCTGGCAACTGGTCCGCATCGTCACCAAGGCCCCCACGCGGACCCTGTCGAACCTGGAAGGGGCGGTGGCCGGCAGCGACGTTGTGACCGAAACTGCCCCGGCGAACCAGAAGAACTCATAGACCCGGTCAGTCTCCTGTGTCCTGCGGAACCTGACCGGCGAGGGTAAGCAATGATCCAGATGTATACATACATGGACGTGGCCGATAACACCGGTGCCAAGGAAGTGATGTGCATCCAGGTGCTCGGCGGCTCCAAGCGCCGGGTGGCCTATCTGGGCGACATCGTCAAGGCCAGCGTTAAGAAGGCCATCCCGGGCGGTGATGTGAAGCCCGGCGACGTGGTCAAAGGCGTGGTGGTTCGGACGCGTGTGGCCACCCGCCGGGACGACGGCAGCTACGTTCGCTTCGACCGCAACGCCCTGGTCTTGCTGGATGCTGAGGATAACCCGCGGGGCACCCGCATCTTCGGAGCGGTCCCCCGCGAACTGCGGACGAAATTCATGAAGATTGTGAATCTGGCGGCTGAGGTGGTCTGATGCGGCCCACCCGACGACACCCAACTGACGGATCACTGAGGACGAAGGACAATTGCCATGTACTTCCGTAAAGACGATGTCGTCGAAGTGATCGCTGGAGACGATAAAGGCACGCGCGGCAAGGTGCTCCGGGTTCTTCGCGACAAGGGCCAACTGGTGGTCGAGGGCGTGAATCGGGTTTATCGCCACCTGAAACCCTCCAAGCGCAACCCGCAAGGAGGGCGGCTGTCCAAGGAAATGCCGGTCGATGCCTCCAATGTGATGCTCATCGACCCCGCAACCAACAAGCCCACGCGGGTGGGCGTCCGGTACCTGCCCGATGGTAGCAAGGAACTGTACGCCAAAAAGAGCAACACGCGACTGCGTTTGCTTTCCAAGCCAAACCCGAAGTACGCGAAAAAGTAAACCCCGTGCTGCAGCAACCCCAGCCGTGATGGCATTCGGCGACACGGATCGCCGTAATGAGGACAAGACGACCCCGAGGCGAGATTCCCGGACGCAACCGTCCGGATAGTGGCGAGGTAAACCGGTCATGGCCGCGATAGCTGACAAATTACCGCCCGCCCGTTTGCAGGAGCGGTACACCAAGGAGATTCTGCCTGCCCTGGCCAAGAAGTTCGGCCGCGACAACCGCTTGAGCCTGCCACGGCTGACCAAGATCGTCATCAACATGGGCGTGGGGAAGGCTCTGCAGGACAAGGAGCGGATGAAGCATGCTGTTGAACACTTGGCTCTGATCGCGGGGCAACGGCCGCAGATTACTAAGTCGCGCATGGCCGTCAGCGGGTTCCGGTTGCGTCAGGGCAACGAGATTGGCTGCCGCGTCACCTTGCGGGGGCGGCGGATGTACGAATTCCTCGACCGCCTGATCAACGTCGCGTTGCCTCGTATCCGTGACTTCCGCGGCGTGAATCCCAAGAGTTTCGATGGCAACGGGAATTACAGCATGGGCTTGACCGAGCAACTGGTCTTCCCCGAAATCGACCCCGACACGGTGAATTTCACCCAAGGGATGGATATCACCTTTGTCACCACAACTAAAAAGGACGACGAGGCTCGCGAACTGCTCCGCCTTTTCGGCATGCCGTTCCGGGACGAAACGAAGTAACCCCGCGGTTCACCAAGCTGGTTTCGCGGCTCGGACCGGACGGTACGCGCCCCCCCGAAATGGGTGAAACCCGCACCGAAGCGAGGAAACGACGAGGAACGGCCGGCTCCACCGAGGTGTGTGACCTCAAATCCGAGTCGGTACGCCACACTGAGACCCCAAACCAATGTCAACGAATTCCAAAGAAGCGAAATTCCGCCACCAATTGGCGGCCCTGGAAGCACACCGAGCCGAGTTGAAAAAGCCGGCCGACCAACGGGACAAGACCAAGCTGCTGCCCGGGCGCGAGATTATCCGTTTTCAGCGGCGCTGCCAGATTTGCGGCCGCGCCCGAGCCGTTTATCGCAAGTTCGGTATTTGTCGGATTTGTTTCCGCAAGCTAGCTAGCGACGGCATGATCCCCGGCGTCCGAAAGGCGTCATGGTAGTTTCGAACGCCCCGGTTCCCGTTTCGAATCCCGACCCGCCGCCACGTGGGACGCGGAACACGAACCGAGGACTCGAACTCGAAACCCGAAACTCTAAACTCAAAACTTAGAGGCTACTCCCATGATGACCGACCCAATCGCGGACATGCTCACCCGCATCCGCAATGCCAACGAGATCGAACGGCCGTTCGTGGAAATGCCGGCCACCAAGCTCAAGGTTGCGGTGGCCAAGGTGCTGCACGAGGAAGGGTTCATCCTCGGATACCGCACCGGCAAGTATGTGAAGAACACCGAAACCGGGGCGGACGAATTTGCCGAAGTGGCGACCCTCGGCGAACCGCATCTGGTGCTGCAGGTGTTCCTGAAATATGGCCCCGATGGCGAGAAGGTGATTCGCCACATCGAGCGCTACAGCCGGCCCGGCCGCCGGGTGTACCAGGGCTACAAGGAAGTCCGACGGGTGTTGGATGGGCTGGGGATCGCCATCCTGTCCACTAGCAAAGGCGTAATGTCCGACCGCAAGGCCAAGGCCGAGAAGGTCGGTGGCGAAATCCTCTGCACTGTGTGGTAGTTGAACGTTTCGCGTTTAACGCTTCACGGGCTGGGCCGGCTGTCTGCTCGGTGAAACGTTAAACGTTCAACGCGAAACGGGAGAGAACGATGTCGCGGATTGGCAAACAACCGATCTCCATCCCCGCTGGGGTCAAGGTCACCATCGAAAAGGGGACGGTGCGGGTCGAAGGCCCCAAGGGCAAGCTGGTGCAAGCGTACCACCCGAACATGACGGTGGAATCGGACGGTAAGCAAATCAAGGTCACGCGGCCCAACGATGAGCGGCTGAACCGTGCCTTGCACGGCTTAACGCGGGCCCTGATCAACAACATGGTGATCGGCGTCACTCAGGGCTACGAAAAGAAGCTCAAGATCGAGGGCGTGGGCTTCAAAGCGGAAATGAAGGGCAAAGGCGTGGAACTGACGGTGGGATTCGCCAACCGGTTGTACCACGAGCCACCGGCCGGTGTGACGGTCAGCGTGCCCGACCCCAACACCATTGTTGTCAGCGGGGTGGATAAGCAGATGGTCGGCCAGTTCGCCGCCGAGGTGCGGGCCAGCCGCAAGCCGGAACCGTACAAGGGCAAGGGCGTCCGCTACGAAACAGAAGTCGTCCGCCGGAAGGAAGGGAAATCGTTCGCCGCGGGCAAGTAGTCGTTCGTTACTCGTGCCTCGGCTTGAATCGTTCGAACACTGGGTCGGGGTTTCGGGGAAGGAATCGCTGAGCCGAGCGAGCGAATCACCCCACTTCCGAGCGCGGGACGTAGGCTTAAGGACGAAACACCATGAATGCACAAAAACTCAAGGCGAAACGGGCCGAGCGGCGACGGTTCCGCGTCCGAAAGAAGATCTACGGCACGCCGCAGAAACCGCGGTTAAGTGTCTTCCGCTCGAATTTGCACATTTCGGCGCAACTCATCGACGACCTCAACGGGGTCACGTTGGCCGCGGCCAGCAGTTGTGGCAAGAAGTCGGGCCTCAAACACGGGGCCAACATCGCCGCCGCCGCGGAGGTCGGCAAGAAATTGGCCGAAGCCGCCAAGGCCAAGGGCATTACCCAGGCCGCGTTCGATCGGGGGCCGTTCCGGTTCCATGGCCGCATCGCAGCCTTGGCCCGGGCCGCTACCCAGGCCGGCTTGATCTGCACCGGTTTGGAAGCCCCCCCGCCCAAGGAACCACCCGCCGAGGATACCAAACCCAAGACCAAAGGCGAAAAGACCGAGGCTAAAGCCAAGGGCGAGAGCAAGCCTAAAGGCGACGCCGCCAAGAAGTCTAAGACCGATAGCGAGAAAAAATAACCAGACCCTTCCGACATCGGATCAACGGGGCGACCGTTAACGCCCCCCAGTGAGGATCAACATGGCACGTGAGCGACGCGAACGAGGCGAAACCGACTCGCGGGATACCGCGCTGGTGGATTACGTGGTGAAGATTCGCCGCAGCGCCTGCGTGGTCAAGGGCGGACGCCGGTTCAGCTTCAACGCCCTGGTCGTGGTAGGGGATCGCCGTGGCAAAGTCGCCTACGGCTACGGCAAGGCCAACGAGGTTCCCCCTGCAGTCGAAAAGGCCATCAAGGAGGGTGAGGGGAACGTCAATCGGCAGAAGAAGATCGCGCTGCGGGGCGACACCATCCCCCACCGAGTGATCGGCAAGTACGGCGCAAGCCGGGTGATCCTGGTTCCGGCTGGGCCAGGCACCGGGGTGAAAGCCGGCCCTGGCGTGCGTGAGGTGCTGCAGGCCGCCGGCATCGCCAACATTCTGACCAAGGTGCATGGCAGCACAAACCCGATCAACCTGGTGAAGGCCACGATTAACGGGCTATTGCAATTGCGGACCAAAGAAGAAGTGATGCGACTGCGCGGCGTGGCCCTGTAATTCCACGTCCGCACTGTGACTCCGGCGGGTAGTCGCCAACGACTGCAGCGGGAATCACGACCCGACCTCACACCAAGGCAGAGCAGTTATGGATCTCACAAACGTTTCCATGGGTGTTGCCAAGCGCAAACTCAAACGGCGGGTCGGTCGGGGTATTGGCTCGGGGCACGGTAAGACCGCCGGCCTGGGGCACAAAGGCCAATACGCCAGCGCGGGTGCCCAATTGCCCAGCGGCCTGTTCGAAGGTGGGCAGATGCCGTTGTTCCGCCGTCTCCCCAAGCGCGGGTTCAGCCACGCCACCTGGGATAAAACCTATGCGGTGGTGAACGTCGGCGATTTGGACGACTTCGAATCCGGCAGCACGGTCGATATGGCCGCCTTGAAGGCACGGCGATTGGTCGTGGGCAGTTTCGATGGGCTCCGCATCCTCGGCGATGGGGAACTCACCAAGAAGCTGACGGTGAAGGCCGATCACTTCTCGAAGAGTGCCGCCGAGAAGATAGCCAAGGCCGGCGGAACGGCCGAGCTGCTGCCCAAGCCCAAGAAACCGGTGCGCAATAAAATGGGCGCGAAGAAAAAGGCGATCCAGGCTGCGGCAGCCGCCAAGGCCCCCAAGCCCAAAGCCTGACCCGACTCAGTCGGCGGTCCCGTTTCCGCCGCGATGCGCAGCGGCACGGGACCAAGCAAGCCGTTTCCTTGCGCATCGCGGTTTACTGAGTGTTACGCCCGAAGGATTCACCATGACCTGGCGAGCGGTCTGCCTGTTCAGCGGCATCCTGAGCTTGATCGGTGGCGCTGCCATCTTTGCTGTGGGCGGGGCCTCCTGGTCCTGGGCGGCCTGGACGCTCATTCTCTTTGGGGCCGCGTCCACCATCCTCGGGCTGGCTCCCGAACAGTTGCTGATGATCTTTCGGATTCCGGAACTCCGCCGCAAGATCTTCTACACGCTCATCGCCTTGGCCATCTACCGCATCGGGTACTACGTTCCCCTCCCGATGGTCGATCAGGTGAAGATGGCCGAAAAAATGCAGGCCGCACAGGCTGGCGCATTGGGCCAGGTGCTCGGATTCGTCTCGATGTTCAGCGGTGGCAACCTGAGCACGGCAACGATTTTCTCCATGGGCATCATGCCCTACATCTCGGCGTCGATCATCATTCAGTTGCTGGCTAGCGGGGTCATGCCGTCCCTGGAACGGCTCCGCAAAGAAGGGGAAGCCGGGCGCAAGAAACTGAACGAGATTACCCGCTATCTGACCGTGCCCATCTGCATGATTCAGGCCATCATCATCGTTCAATCGGTGATGCGACCCGAATCGGACGGCGGCATGGGCTTAGCAGCGCGCGGCTATGGCGACGGTTTTAACCTGTGGTGGTTCGGGTTTGCCGCCGTACTCACCATGACGACCGGCACCATCTTCCTGATGTGGCTGGGTGAACAGATCGACGAGTACGGCATCGGCAACGGTATTTCGCTGATTATTATGGCGGGCATCGTGGCCCGCATCCCGGATGCCACCCAGGCACTGTTGATTGACAGCACCACCGGGCGACTGAAGGAATCGATTTTCACCCTGGGCGGAGCCACGGGCGACATCAGCTTCGAGAAGCTACTGGTCCTGGCATTCCTGTTTCTGGCGGTGGTCATCGGTGTGATTGCGATGACCAAGGCCCAACGCCGCATCCCCACGCAAAGCGCCAAACATGTGCGGGGCCGGCGGGTTTATGGCGGCACCCGGCAGTTCCTGCCCATGAAAGTGAATGCCGCCGGCGTTATGCCGGTGATCTTCGCCAGCACGCTGTTGATCTTGCCTTACTTCCTGTTCAGCGTCATCGATAGCGTCACCGGTGGGGAGGTCTCCTGGGCCCGCAGCATGGCCAACTTGTTCCAGAACCATCGGTCGTGGGTGTACAACATCATGTACATTGCCATGATCTATGTGTTCACCTACTTCTGGGTGGCCATTACGTTCAATCCCAAGGAAATTGCGGATAACTTAAAAGACCACGGCAGCTTTATCCCGGGCTATCGTCCGGGCAAACGAACTGCCGATTACCTGGAACGGGTGTTGATGCGGATCACCTACGTCGGGGCAGCGTTTCTGGCTGTGATTGCAATTATCCCCAACATCATTTCCAGTGAAATGGAAATCCCATACCAGGTTGCCAGCTTTTACGGCGGCACCGGGTTGCTGATCGTCATCAGCGTGGCTCTCGACTTGGTCCAGAAAATCAACAGTCACCTTGTCATGCGGAATTATCCCGGCTTGACCGATGAGTGACCCCGCATGTTCCCGGTTCGCCGCGAGGCCCCGGTGAGCGTCTCCCCTGCGCGAACCGGACCATCGACGGCTGGAGCGGTTTTGGCGGCCGCTGGTGCTGCTAGGGGATGCCCGAGTAGCCTACCAGTGGAAAAACCGGTATCCGTGTCGCAGCGGTTCACCGAGCAAACCGGGCCTACCGGGCTTGCCGATCCCCGTACCCCCTGTGGAGAATAGGGGAGTTGTGAAGGAACGGTGTACCCCGGATGCGGGTGGCCCCCAACCGGGTAGCGTCGTTGCAGGGTAGGATGGGCAGTACATGCGACTCGTGCTGGTCGGACCACCCGGCAGCGGCAAGGGCACCCAGGCTCAATTGCTCGTTCAGCGACTCAAACTGACAGCGATTGGGACGGGCGAAATCCTCCGCGATGCCGTTCGCCGTGGCACCGAAATGGGCAAGCGCGTCGAGCCGTACATGACGCAGGGCTTGCTGGTCCCCGATACCGAAGTGAACGATGTCGTGGCCGAGCTGTTTCGCAGCCCGAACCGGCCCAACTGCTTCGTTATGGATGGCTACCCGCGAACCTACTCCCAGGCCATTGCTTTCGATGCCTTGCTGAACCAGCAGTTCCTCAACCTCGATGCCGTCATTCACTTCGTCGTTTCCGACGAGGAAGTGATCCGGCGGATGTGTAGCCGCAACCGCGACGACGACAAAGAGGAGACGGTTCGCCGCCGGCTCAGCGAATACCACAAAATCACGGATGCCTTGATCGACTATTACCGCGCCAAGGGTCTACTCAAGGATATTCCGGCCACCGGCACGCCGGAGGAGATACATCAGCGCGTCCTCGCGGCCATTGGGGCCAAGTAGACCTTCCACTGTTTACACCCGTGAATTGAAATGCTGCGAGCCAATAGCAATCGCCCGCCGGAACTGAAATCGGCCCGTGAAATCGGATTGATGCGCGAAGCGGGTAAACTGGTCGCCCGGGCCTTGAAAATCTGCCGCGACCTGGCCAAGCCGGGGGTCAAAACCATCGAGCTGGACCAGGCCGTGGAGGCGTTTTACGCCCAACACGGGGCCGTCCCGTTGTTCAAAGGCTATCCGGGCAAGACGCCCTTCCCGGCCGTCACCTGCTTGAGCGTCAACGAGCAAGTGGTTCACGGCATTCCCGGGCAACGGGTCCTTAAGGAGGGCGATCTCCTGAAGGTCGACACCGCATGCCGGCTGAACGGCTGGTGTGCGGACCGGGCCATCACCATTCCCATTGGGCAGATTTCACCCGAAAAAGCCCGCCTCCTGAAAGTGGGCGAGGAAACCCTGCAAATTGCCATCGATCTCCTGGGCAAGCGGAAATGGTGGTCGGAAGTCGCCAGTGCCATGCAAAAGCACGTCCAGCAAGCGGGCTTCAGCGTCGTAACCGCCTACGTGGGCCACGGGATCGGCCGGTCGATGCACGAAAACCCCCAGGTGCCCAACTATGTGGATCGGGAAACCCGTAAATGCGATTTTCGTCTGGAGCCGGGCCTGACCCTCGCTGTCGAGCCGATGGTGAACATGCGCCGCAGCGAAGTGGACGTGCTCAGCGACAACTGGACCGTGGTTACCCGGGATCGCATGCCCAGTGTGCACGTCGAGCACACCCTGGCCCTGACAGCCCAGGGGGTGATCGTGCTCACGGCCGACGAAGGGGCCTTCGATGAGGAGCCCTGCCCTGCCTCGACCGACACACCGCCGCGTGACAGTCCCGCGACGCTATAATTGCCAGGGGGCTCTTGTCGATTGGAACACCACTGCTATCTTAAAAATTTACCCGTACTTTTTCGGCGGAGAAGCCGAACAGGTGGATCATGAAAGTGCGAGCCAGCGTACGGCGGATGTGCGACAAGTGCAAGTTGATCAAGCGCAAGGGCGTTGTGCGGATCATTTGCGAAGACCCCCGCCATAAACAACGACAAGGCTAACGTTAGCGGCCAGCTGGAGACGGATGACCCCCTTCGGTAGCGGTCACCGCCTCCCCGGCGGATCACGAGGACAATCATGCCCCGTATACAAGGCGTTGACATACCGCCCGATAAGCCAACGCACATCTCCCTCCGCTACATTCGGGGGATTGGCCCCACCACGGCCATTGAAGTGTGCGAAAAGCTGAACATCGACCCGCAGCGTCGAGCCAAGGAGCTTTCGGACGCCGAGATCGGCCAAATTGCCACCCTGCTGGACAAGGAGTACCTCGTTGAAGGCCCGCTCCGTCGGCAGGAAGCCTCGAACATAGCCCGGCTAAAGGAAATCAAGTGTTACCGCGGCGAGCGGCATCGAAAAAATCTGCCCTGCCGTGGTCAGCGAACCAAGACCAACGCCCGAACACGCAAGGGACCCCGGAAAACGGTTGCCGGCAAGAAGGGCGTGAAGGAACTTCGCTAGCCCACTGCTGATTTATTCCGGGGTTTTGGCCTCCCGCGTCGGACCATCCCTTGGCCCGAGCGGGTGGTGGAAGCGCGGGTACCCCACGAACTCAGGACCAAGGACCCTAACTCGATGGCCAAGTCGAAGAAAAAGAAAGCTCGACGCAACGTCAGCCGGGGCATCGCCCACGTGCAATCGACGTTCAACAATACCATCGTCACCATCACGGACACGAACGGCGACACGTTGTGTCATTCGTCGGGCGGTGCGGTGGGCTTCAAGGGCAGTCGCAAGAGCACACCGTTTGCAGCCCAGCGGGCGGCGGAGGAGTGTGCGGCCAAGGCTGCCAAGTTCGGCGTTAAGGAAATCGAAGTGCGCGTCAAAGGGCCGGGGGCGGGCCGGGAATCGGCCGTGACTGCCCTGCAGGCCGCCGGGCTGAACGTCAAGGCGATTGAAGACGTGACGCCCCTGCCGCACAATGGCTGCCGACCGCCCAAAAAGCGGCGCGTTTGATCGAGCGAACTGGTTCCGCCACCTGGGGCGCGTGAACAGCTGCCGGAGCAGTACCTCTGGGCCGTTCACGCGCCTCACTCATCGGACGTTGGTGTGCCCTACCCCGTGACGACTCTGGGGTTCGTCGGGGAGCCACGCCATCGAATGCCAGGCGCGCTCGCCCTTTGGCCCACGGTTCATCCGTCGGCCCATCGACCCCTGATTGAGTTGGCCACCGGCCACAATTTACCATGGCACGCAATCTCGATCCTGTTTGCAAAATGTGTCGGCGCGAGCAGATGAAGCTCTACCTCAAGGGCGAACGATGCTTCACGCCCAAGTGTCCCGTCGATCCCGACAACAAGGACAAGGGCCGTCCCCCGCCCGGTATGCACGGTCTGCGCCGCGGCAAGCAATCGGAGTACGGCCTGCGTTTGCGGGAAAAGCAGAAGCTCAAACGGTTTTACGGCGTTCTGGAAGCCCAGTTCCGCCGCTACTACTCACTGGCCACGCGGGCAGTGGGCAACACCGGTGAGCAGTTGCTCTCGATTCTCGAACGGCGATTGGATAACGTGGTGCACCGTCTCGGTTTTGCCATCAACCGCAATACCGCCCGGCAGATGGTGGCCCATGGGCATGTGCTGGTTAACGGCAAGAAGTGTGACATTCCGAGCATGCTGATCAAGCCGGGGGACGTGATCAAGGTCAAGACACGCGATCGCAGTCTGAAGATGGCGCGGGAATCGCTTCAGAAGAATATCGTCCGGATCCCCGATTTCCTGGAACTGACCGGCAATCAGGAACAACCGGAGGGCCGCATGACCCGCATGCCCAACCGGCAGGATGTCGATGAACGGATCACCGACATCCGCGAGCAACTGATCATTGAAATCGCCACCCGCTAATCGTGCGACGGAAACGGCGTAAAGCCCACGGCTCACGGGAGCGGACCAGTCCCAGATGATTGGTTCCGTTCACCCCCGGCTGAACCGATCAGGCTGATGCCCGGCTGCGACCGCCGGGAATTGTTTCGAGAAGGCCGTCTGGCTCGCTCCGGTTCCTCGGTCGCAGGACCCGGGGCGGAAAGCCGACGGAGGGAGGGTCTGACATGCGAGTTCGTTGGCGCGGGTTGGAATTGCCCAGCAAGGTGCACGCCGACCGGGCAACCCTGACCGATAATTATGGCAAGTTCTACGTCGAGCCGTTTGAGCGCGGCTTCGGCATGACCATTGGCAATAGCCTCCGGCGAATCCTGCTTTCGAGCCTGGAAGGCAGCGCGATCACCAAGGTCAAGATTCAAGGCGTCCAGCACGAGATTTCCACGATCACCGGTGTGGTCGAGGATGTCACCGATATCATCCTGAACATCAAGAGCCTGGTCGTAAAAAATCTGTCCGACCAGCCCAAGGTGATCCGCATTCAGACTCAGAGCAGCAGTGGGGCCGAGGGGAAAGCCCATGTGGTGCGCGGTGTGGATATCCAGCACGATGAGACCATCCAGATCGTCAACCCCGAGCACCACATCGCAACGCTGACAAGCGATGTGGCCTTCGTCATGGAAATGACGGTCGAGAATGGCCGCGGCTATCGCACCGCGGAGGAAAATGCCGGGAAAGATCGGGAGATCGGCGTCATTCCCGTCGATAGCAGTTTCTCGCCCGTGATCCGGGTCAAGTATGACATCGAAGAGACCCGGGTTGGCCAGAAAACGAATTACGATCGGCTGGTGATGGAGATCTGGACCAACGGCACAATCAGCCCGCAGATGGCGCTGGTTGAGGCCGCCAAGATCCTCCGCAAACACCTCAACCCGTTCGTGCAATATACCGAGCCGGGGCCGGAAGTGGCGCTCGACGAGCCGATCGAAATCAATGCGGCGCGACCGACCGACACCATCGATGCCGAGCTCGAACGCAAGCTGAACATGAGCCTCGCCGAGCTGGAGCTATCCGTTCGGGCCACCAACTGTTTGGAAACCGAAGGCATCACGACTGTGCGGGAGTTGGTCATTCGAACCCCCGACGAGTTGCTGGAAGTCCGCAACTTCGGCGAAACCACCCTCCGGGAAGTGGAGGCCAAGCTCAAGGAGCGTGGCCTGTCGTTGAACATGCGGATCCCGGGCCGCCATTAGGAGAGGATCGCTGGAGCTGGGCGGTTGGATCGGTTTGGGGTGCAGTCCAGTGCGGCTGCATCGGCTCCGATGCGAAATCGACCAACCGACTTGCTCCACCGCTGCGAACCACGCTTGGATTTGTCCGGGGATCGGGGATCGGAGGCCGGCGATGCGAACCGGGCCTCCTTCCCACTGTACCTCCACTTACCTTGGCACGGAGTGGAGTTCTTACTCGATCCTCGTCCGCTCAACCCCTACCCCCAACCGAGGGATGCCATGCGCCACCGAAAAGCTGGACGACACCTCAACCGCAATGCGGCTCACCGGCGAAGCTTGTTTCGTAATCTGAGTCGGGCACTGATCACCCACGAGAAGATCGTGACGACCGTTCCCAAGGCGAAGGAACTGCGGCCCTTCGTTGAGAAGCTCATCACTTTGGCCAAGAAGGCTCATGCCGTGACCACAGCAGCAGCTGGCAAGGGTGAGGCTGAGGAAACCAAGGCGAAAATGCAAGCATTGCACTATCGCCGGATGGCCATGGCGCTGCTTGGCCCTACTCACGGGACAGGCATTTGGGACAAGAAGGACGAGCCGAAGGAAGACCCGTTGAACACTTCCACCAAGAAGAGCTGGGATACGGTGCTCAAGAAGCTGTTCCGTGAGCTTGGCCCCCGCTACGCCGACCGGCCGGGTGGCTATACCCGCATCCTCAAGCAACACTACCGCCGGCTGGGGGACGCGGGTCCAACAGCCGTGATCGAGCTCCTTAAGGCCGGGGAAAAGAAGGTGCGGCCATCCCAGAAGAAGCCGGCAGCTGCTCCTGCTCCGGTTGCGCCGACCCCTGAACCGACCCCAACCCCCGCATCAGCCGATCCCCCCGCAACCGGCTCGTGACCCAAACCCGTTGCGCGTTAACCCGATCTTCACCGCCCGGCTCGTCTCCGTGCCGTTATCAACCGATGAAACGTCCCATCGGTGACCGGGCGGTAAGCCGGGCTTACCAATCATGTCCCAATGCCCGATTTGAACTGGACGCTCGTTGGACTGGTCCTTTCGGCGTTCTGCGCCGGCGTGATGAATTCGGTCGCCGGTGGCGGCACCCTGCTCACCTTCCCGGCGTTGCTGGCCGCCTTCGTGGCACCGTTGGGACCAGAGCGGGCCGCAGCATTGGCCAACGGCACCAGCACCGTGGCATTACTGCCCGGATCCTTTGCCGGGGCCCTGGGCTATCGGCGTGAACTGTGGGACTGTCGTCGGTTTGTTGTGCGGATGCTCTTGCCCAGTGCGCTGGGTGGTTATCTCGGGGCAACCTTGGTCAGTCAGAACCAGAGAGCGTTCGCCAATCTGGTACCCTGGCTGATTCTGACTGCCGCCATTCTGTTTGTCGTGCAGGCACCACTGGCGCGGTGGGTGAAGCGCCGGGCCGCCGCACAGGGCAAAGCCGATCAGCCACCGGGACTGGTGGCACAAGGCCTGGTCATCGGCTTTCAATTCCTGGTTGCGATCTATGGGGGCTACTTTGGGGCGGGCATCGGCATCCTGATGCTCAGCGCGCTGGGATTCATGGGCGTGGGCGACATTCACCGGATGAACGCAGTCAAGACATTCCTGGCAGCAACGATCAATGCGGCCTCGGTGGTGGTGTTCGCTCGGGATTGGCTCGTGGACTGGTCCTATGCCTGGCCGCTGGCGATCGCGGCGATCATCGGCGGGTACGCCGGGGCGCGAGTGGCGCGGCGACTTCCCGCCAACACGGTGCGCTACGTCGTTATTGCGATTGCGTTTGGTCTGGCTGCCTATTACTTCATCCAGCGCTACACGTAACTCCGGTTCCCGGCCACCGTTCTACTTGTAGCTGCGTTCGGCCACTTTGACCGTCTCGTAGACCAGCGGTTCCTCGTGGCGGACCGGTTGCTGTTCCGGACCTGTGTATTCCCAGGCGGCAACGTGGCAGAATTGGGCATCGTTGCGCTTGGCCTCACCATCGGGCGTCTGATATTCGGTGCGGAAGTGCCCGCCACAACTTTCCTCCCGGGTCAGCGCATCGAGGGCGAGGAGTTCGGCGAATTCCAGGTAATCGGCCACCCGATTGGCCCGTTCGAGAGCCACATTCAGGTCCGCATCGCTCCCCGGCACATTGACATTGCGCCAGAATTCCTCGCGCAACTCGCGAATGCGGCGAATGGCTCCTTCCAGCCCGGGGCGGTTGCGGGCCATGCCCACATTGTCCCACATGAGCAGACCCAACTCACGATGGAACTCGACTGCCGTCTTCTTGCCCTTAACAGCCAACAGCTTTTTCAGGCGTTCGTGGGCTTCGGTCTCGCAGCGCTTGAACTCGGCATGGTCCAATGGCACGACGCCCGGCTTTTCCCCCGCCAGCCAGTTGGTGATCGTGTAGGGCAAGACGAAGTAACCGTCGGCCAACCCCTGCATCAGGGCGCTGGCTCCGAGTCGGTTGGCCCCGTGGTCGGAAAAGTTGGCCTCGCCGATGACGAACAGGCCGGGCAGGTTGGACATCAGCTCGTAGTTCACCCACAAGCCGCCCATGGTGTAGTGCACGGCGGGGTAAATCCGCATGGGCTGCGTGTAAGCGTCTTCCGCCGTGATGCGTTCGTACATCTCGAACAGGTTGCCGTACTTCTCCTCGATGCGGGCCCGGCCTTGGCGCTTGATGGCATCGGCGAAATCGAGATAGACACCCCGACCCCCGGGGCCAACCCCCCGGCCATCGTCGCAAACTTCCTTGGCCGCCCGACTGGAGATGTCGCGGGGGGCCAGGTTGCCGTAACTGGGATACTTCCGTTCCAGGTAGTAGTCGCGGTCTTGCTCCGGAATCTGGTTGGGATGCTTGCCCACGTCGGCCCGATTGCGGGGGACCCACACCCGGCCATCGTTCCGCAAGCTTTCGCTCATGAGGGTTAATTTCGACTGGTGGTCGCCGCTTACGGGAATACACGTTGGGTGAATCTGCGTGTAACAGGGGTTGGCGAAGGCCGCCCCGCGCTTGTAGGCCCGGTATGTTGCCGAGACGTTGCAGCCAATGGCGTTGGTACTGAGGAAGAACACATTCGAGTAGCCGCCCGTGGCCAGCACCACCGCATCGGCCGTGAACGACTCAATTTTGCCGGTTTCCAGATGCCGCGTGACGATGCCGCGGGCTCGTCCGTCGATCACGACGAGATCCAGCATTTCGCAGCGGGGGAACATCTTCACGGTTCCCGCCGCGATCTGACGGGACAGGGCCTGATAGGCTCCCAGCAACAACTGCTGGCCGGTTTGGCCGCGGCAGTAGAACGTCCGCTGCAACTGGGCTCCGCCAAAGCTGCGGGTATCGAGCAGGCCCCCGTACTCCCGGGCAAAGGGCACTCCTTGAGCCACACACTGGTCAATGATGTTGCCCGACACCTCGGCCAGCCGGTAGACGTTCGCCTCGCGGCTCCGGAAGTCGCCGCCTTTGATGGTGTCGTAAAACAGGCGATAGACGCTATCCCCGTCGTTGCGGTAGTTCTTGGCCGCGTTGATTCCGCCCTGAGCCGCAATGCTGTGGGCCCGCCGCGGCGAATCCTGATAACAGAAGCTCAGGACCTTGTAGCCCAATTCCGCGAGGCTGGCGGCCGCGCTGGCCCCGGCCAATCCCGTGCCGACCACCAGCAGCGTGTACTTCGCCTTGTTCGCGGGGCTGATCAAACGTTGCTCCCGCCGGTACCGTGACCATTTTTCCGCCAGCGGACCTCCGGGAATTTTCGAATCGAGTTTCATTGTCCTCTCCGGATTCGGATCAACCGGTCGCTCCCAGCATCATTGCCCAGCACTATCCCAGCGTTTTACACACTCCGATACAGTTACACACTCCGATATAGCGGGGGGGCAAACCCGGCCCAGACACCGACCACAATCGCCAAATTTCCCAGCAATACTGTGGCCGCAATGGCAAAGCCCAACAGCCGGATCGCCTCACGGCAGCGCCGGTTCTTCAAGCCCAGCGTCTGGAACGAACTTTGAATACCGTGGGTCAGGTGGATGAACAGCGCGATTTGCCCCGCGATGTAAAGCAGGGCCAACCATGGAGTTGTGAAGCCGGCCACGACCATCGAGTACACATCGTGGCGGCCCTGGGCATCCTGCAGTTCGAGGTAAGGAACCACCTTGCCCGGCTCCACTTCCGCTCCGTGAATCCAACCGAACGTAAAGTGCGCCAGGTGGAACAGTACAAACAGGCCCACCACAATCCCGGTCCAGATCATGGTTCGGCTGGACACCGTTGCTTGCACGCTGCCGGGGTGCTGATACGCCACCGGCCGGGCGGCCCGGGATCGGCGGCTTAACCGGATCGCCAGCGCAACGTGTAACACGAAAACGGCCAGCAACCCCGCCCGGGCTATCCAGATCAGGGCACCCAGGCTATGCTTGAGAAAATACGCATAACTATTGATGGCGTCCGGCCCGTCGAAGATTTTCAAATTGCCGAGCATGTGGAAAATCGTGAACAGCACCAGCGACAGCCCGGTGAGGGCAACAATCAGCTTGGCCCCCACGCTGGAGTCCAGCACCGCGCCGGCCAGGGATCGGCCACCGGGAGCCGGTACAGATTTGGGTGGGCCCTTGGGATTGCGGACAGTTGTTGAAACAGACGCCATGGTAATTGATGGTTGGAAAACCCGTGAAGGATCGTGTCTACTTGTAGTGTAGTCCGATGTTAGTGTAGGCAGAACCACGACCGCTGGCGTGAGAACCGCAACAAATGGGGAAGTGCAACCGCTCGACCGGGACCGGATATCTCCCCGGTACCGGGCGGCGGAGTCGCGTCAAGGCGGTTCGTCGCGAGGTGCTTCTGAAGGCGCGCCCCCCGTGTTGCGGCTCATTTTCCTGGGATGGGGCCAGCCGTCGAGCCGGCCCCCACCCGCAGCGAAACGAAGCCCCGCACCGGGGGCGGGGGGATGAGTCCCTGCCGCGAGCGGGTTAGGCCTTTTTTTAGGCCTTCTTTGCGCCCGGTTGACCGGCCTCAACGACGAACGACGCCCGGGTCAAAACCTTGCTGCCTGGTTTCGTCACGTCCTCGACCACCACGTAGTCGCTCATCCAGTGCTTGGGCGTGACGGTGCAGCGGACGTACCCCCGCTCCCCGTTCACGAACCGCACCCCCGGGTTCGTCGCCGGGATGGTTTCTCGGGCCGCCGCTGTCACCCACGAGCTATTGCCACCGGTGCTGATGCTTGTGCACACAAACTCGGTGGCCACCACGGGGGTCTCCGGCTTGCGGTCATCCACCCGCAGATCGTTCACCCAGTTGGTATGAATGTCCCCGGTGAGCACCACCGGATTGGGCACCCGCCGATCGGCGAGGAACCGCATCAGTTCCATGCGTTCATACGCATAGCCCGGCCACTGATCCATGGCGTATTTCGGCTCGTCCCCCAACGGGAAGCCTACCATCGCCATCATCACCTGCTGAGCCAGCACGTTCCACGTGGCCGTGGAAGCGATCAGCCCGGCGTTCAGCCAGCCACGCTGCTTGCGGCCCAGAATGGTGTTGGTCTTCTTCAGGGCGTCTTCGTTGAGCGGCTTCAGCCCGTCGCCATTGGGTTGGTCGGTGCGGTATTGCCGCGTATCGAGGATGAAGAACTCCGCCAGGCGGCCGAAGCTGGCCGTGCGGTACAGCTGCAGATCGGGTCCGTGCGGCAAGCTCCGCCGGCGCAGCGGCATGAACTCGTAATACGCCTGATACGCGGCCGCTCGTTGAACCAGGAAGTCCACCGGATCGGCTTTGGGCTGACCCTTCGGTTGTTCTTCCTGAATGTCGTTGGCGTAGTTGTTGTCGAACTCGTGATCGTCCCAGGTCACGAACCACGGACAGCGGGCATGCATCCCCTGCAAGAACCGATCCGCCCGATACAGAGCATACCGCCCGCGGTAATCGTTCAGGGTTTTCAGCTTGCCGTCTTTGGGGCCCGTGTGCTTGCGGACCACCTTGGCCGTCTCCCGATTCGGGTTCTCGTAGATGTAGTCGCCCAGATGGAAGACCAGATCCAGGTCGTCCTCGGCCATCTGGGAGTACGCGGTGTACAGCCCGTGCTCATAGTGCTGACAGGAGGCAAACGCGAACTTCAGCTGAGCCGGCGCGGCATCGGGCAACGGGAGCGTGCGGGTGCGACCGACCGGCGAGCTGGCATCGCCACACGTGAAGCGGTACCAGTACCACCGATCCGGCTTCAATCCGGCGGCCTCGACGTGAACCGTATGACCCAGTTGCGGCGTCGCCGTAGCCGTGCCGCTCGCCACCACCTTCTTCAGCCCCTCATCCTCCGCGATTTCCCACCCCACTGCCACCGGCTCCGGTTTCATGCCGCCCTCGCCCTCCAGCGGCTGGGGAGCCAGTTTCGTCCAGAGAACCACGCTGGTCGAATCCGGATCGCCCGAAGCCACACCTAGCGAAAACGGATCCGCCGTGAACTTCGGCGCGCGGCTAGCCGCTGGCGTTCGCAGGGCCAACGTGGGCAGGGCTGCCAGGGCCGACCCATAGGCCAGGAACAGGCGGCGGGAAACACCACCTTCGAACCGAACCGCTTCCGCGATGCGCGACAAATCGAGCATGGGTTCTCCAGGGTTAAGGATCAAAACTCAAAAGTGCCAGGCGATTGCCGAACCAGGGCCGCGACGTCAACCGGCCAGCGCAACGAGTGCCCTTCGGGGTTGCCCCACCTTGGCCGGCATCGTTGAAGACGTCATATCGAGTGCGACGGGGACGGACCGTTAAAGTCGGATGAAGTCTTCTGGAAGGCCAAGGCCGAGGCAATCCGCAGGCGGCTTGGCCTCCGATTGGGCGGTTCCAGTCTGTCGGCGGCCCGCATCGTCGGCCTGGCTGTTGGCGAGCCATGCTATGTCACGGAAAGCACGGGGGTGAGGAAGTGTCCAATCAGCCGCGACGGCTTGGCGAAAAACAAGTCCGTTCCTGTGTCAGGATGGCA